>VOFB01000725.1_pt1 | contig 785863 bp, 621 predicted proteins | sample 5384141 | NCBI WGS metagenome assembly VOFB01 (sample SAMN12384721, study PRJNA508395) | human gut metagenome | isolation source: healthy gut A | host: Homo sapiens | reverse complement strand
GAAAATAAATAGTTTACAAGATTTATTTTTTAGACAGGTAACGGTTTAGAAACGAGTAGAATTCTATGTTCTATCTTATTTTGCATTATTGATAAAGAACGCATTTATATAGCAAAAATAATATTTTTCATTCAATTAACAAAGCTCTCACTCTGAAAAAGGTAAGAAAAAGGAAGTCATAATTTATATGTTATCGTAAAGCATAAGGAATCCATCTATCATTTTCTCTATCATCACAGGGAAAGAATTCAAATCCTAAATCTATTGACAAAGTTAGATAGCTCACTCTAATTGATGGTTATTATTACTCATGATTTTTCCAAAAAAAATAAATTTAGCATTATAATTCCTATTTTCTTTTCTAATCCAGCTTTTAAGGTTGGAATTCCTGTTTTACGAACAATCTTTTGTTTTACTTGTGCAATACCCAATGCTCTTTTCCATGAGAAAGAAAAACCGAGAATACCTGTATTTGTTTTTTTGCCATATTCAGATAAAATTAAAAGGCTGGAATAACTCTGAAAAGATATATGGAGTCATTCCAACCTATAATATTTAGTTATCGTTTAGTTATTAAATGCCATCCTTCACGCACCCAAAGCACAAGGGAAGAACCAACAATAATTATTATCCAATCTTGCAAACTCAAACCGCAAACATTAAAAAATTGTTGAAGGCCTGGTATCTCTACCATTGCTACCTGTCCAATCATAATGATAGCCACAATGGTAAGCAATCCTTTACAACCTTTGAAATGCAATGCACTACGCCCAGTCTCAAAAGCACGTGCGTTGAAAAGATAGAAGAAGTGAGTCATCACAAAAATTGTGAAGAGCAGTGTCAGTTCGTAAGCAGTTACGTGTCCTTTTTCGCCCAACTGAAGTGTCAGCAAATCTGTGAGTTGATGAATGTCTGCGTGCTGGAAGATATAAAGCAGCCCGAGCAGCATCACAAAGAAGAAACCTCCCACACCTACAATGTTTGCAATCATCTGTTTGTTAAGAATGAATGCGTTACGGTTGCGAGGTTTATCCTGCATCACGCTCTCTGAAGGAGGAAGTGAAGCCAATGCCATTGCAGCAAAAGTATCCATAATCAGATTTATCCATAACATTTGGGTTACAGTCAATGGGCTTTCTGTCCCCATGAATGCACCACAAAGAACTAAGAAGCAAGCTGTAACGTTCACTGTCAGCTGGAATAGCAAGAAACGTTGAATGTTCTGATAAAGCGAACGTCCCCACATTACAGCTTTCCCGATACTGGAGAATGAATTATCGATAATGGTGATGTCTGATGCTTCTTTGGCGACAGATGTTCCATCACCCATAGATAGACCAACGTGAGCCGTATGCAATGCAGGAGCATCATTTGTTCCATCACCAGTAACGGCTACTACCTGATTTTTCTTCTGTAAAGCTTCTACCAACCGTTTTTTGTCCATAGGACGGGCACGAGCTATAATCTTCAAATCCTCTATACGGTCGAGTAGTTGTTCGTCAGTAAGTTCCTCAAATTCAGGACCGGTAATAATATTGTTATCTGTGTCCGTAGAACTCCAAAGACCAATTTGACGACCTATTTCTTTTGCTGTGCCCGGAGTATCACCCGTTACAATTTTTATGTTAATACCAGCATTCAAACATTCTTTCACAGCATTTGGAACATCCGCACGAACAGGATCTGCAATGGCTGCTATGCCAATGAAATGAAGTGATCCAGCTATCAACTTGTCATTTTCAATCACTGTATCATCGTTTTCCAATACTTGGTAGGCAAAGCCCAATGTACGCATGGCACGTTCTTGATAGGTTATTAGTTGTTTATCTACAGTTCCTTTATCCACATCGGATATTTTACATATATTAAAAATTATCTCAGGCGCACCTTTCACATAAAGTACTTTCTTGTCTGGTATAGCAGCGGATTCAACTATAGTAGCCATATACTTACGCTCCGTAGAGAAAGGAAGTTCTTTCACTATATTTACACTTTCACGTAACATACGATAATCAATACCCTTACTGCTTAACCAAAGTAACAATGCTCCTTCTGTCGGATTGCCAAGTACTTGAGGCTTCGTGACGATGGAGAAATCAATAGACGCTGTAGAATTCACTGCAAACCCTTCGTTGATAACATTGTCGGAAACATTGGTTGCATAAACTTTTATGTCGTCCACTTTCATTTGGTTTTGTGTCAATGTACCTGTTTTATCTGTACAAATAACGGTTGTTGCCCCCATCGTTTCGCATGCGTGCATTTTACGGACAAGATTGTTTGTGCGTAACATTCTCCTCATGGAATAAGCCAATGAGAGTGTAACGGCCATAGGCAGTCCCTCAGGTACAGCTACAACAATTAAGGTAACTGCAATCATTAGCGTTTGCAGAACATATGCTATAAAAGGAGCTATCTGTTCCATAGAACCAAAGCAATCAGTTCCATTGCTTATCAAATAGACTGCAATACGACCGATAATAATCAAAGCAGCAAATCCATAACTTACCTTAGTAATCCAGTCACTTAGGCCATCCAGTTGTTCGTTTAATGGAGTCTTCACGCTGTCATCAATCTGTGCAGCCTCAAACACTTTACCTTGTTCCGTAGTGTCTCCAACTGCTAACACACGGAAAATGCCATGTCCTTCCATCACTTTTGTACCCTTCATTACATGGTTGGTAGGATAAGTGGCGTTTTTGTCAAATTCTTCCTTATTGATACTTTTACCACATACAGGTTCACCTGTCAGAGTTGATTCATCCAAATGTAGTTGTACAGCTTCTATCAATTCACCATCTGCGGCGACCTCTTCACCGGTATTGAGGATAACTATATCACCAACAACCACATCCTTACGAGGAATTTGTTTGACATTGCCATTGCGAATTACTTCTACCGGTTCGTCATCGTTTACTTGATTGAGAATTGTAAATTCTTTATCAGCTTGAAGTTCGAAGTAGAATGCCAAGCCCGTAGCGAGTAGAATCGCTACGAAGATTCCTGCAGGTTCAAAGAAGACTTCGCCTCCTTCTCCCAAACCGAAATATTCATAGAATGAGATACCGATAGACAACACACCTGCAATCATCAGAATTATGATGAGAGGATCTTCAAATTTTTCTAAAAATTGTTTCCATAACGGATCTTTCTCCGGCGGTGTCAAGACGTTGGCACCATATTTTTTTCGACTTTCGAGCACTTCGGCATCGGTTAAGCCCTCATAATGAACTTTTTTCTCCATTTTTATAAATTATTTTATTGATAAATAATTGGGGACAATTCTTCATCAATGCTTTTCCCTAAAAAACGATAAGTCCCGCTCAAATTATTTATTAAGTTTGGTATATGAATAATTATATAACAGAACGGCAATAAACGCCGAATAAATAAATAGAATAAGCTCCGTCGGGAAATTATATTACCAACGGAGCCATTCCTTATTTCACTTAATTCATAAGTTGATTTACACGTGATTGGATTTCTTCATAGCGAGCTCCTAATCTATTCTTACGTTCCGGATTATTACCATATTCTCCCCGTATAACCTTCATAGCCTCTGTTTCTGTATCCTCCGAAACAGATGTTGCAGGCATACTAGTTTGTGAAGATTTCTGTACTGGTTCAGCATTAGTAGGCATATCACCTGGTACAGCTACATCTGATGTCTTATCAACATCTGATGAATTTGTCTCAAGAGCAGATGCTGTTATCCCTGCATATGTTGAATCAGATGCAGCTGTCTCATCATCTTCAGATGGCGAAGTATCCTTCGGTAATTCAGAAACAGCAGGAGTTGTTTCGTTTGTAGAATTATCATTAGAAAAAAGCCACCATCCCAACACACACAGCGCAACAATTACTAATGCACCAATTAACCACTTCTTAGACCCTTTATTGTTTGCTCCCTCAACTTGCGAAGATTGACTAGCAAGATCGGATTGATTTATCGGCTTTGAATCTGTCAATAAAGGTTTTGATTCAACTTGAAGTTCATCACTGTCCTTCGTTAAATCAAATCTACGTTTTTTACCTTTAGAAATATCAAATTCGCGGTCCGAGCCTTTATTAAGTTCAAACCTTTGTTTTTTATCGTTTGCCATAGTATTATTCCTCTGTATACATATCTACCAGTGTTTGTAGCCCACCATTATAGCCATTACCCATAGCTTCAAAAGTCCATTCACCTTCATCATTGATAAGGAAACGGGCCACAACACATGCATCTTCCGTCTGGTAATCCTTGCTCAATTCATAACTACAAAGAGGATCTCCGGACTCTTCATCTATAACAGTTATTTGTGCATTTTTAACTTGACCAAATGTTTCGTTAGCATCATTCGGGACATACACCGACGATGTAATCACAACTTCTTGCACCTCAGGAGCTATTTTATTCAAGCAAATATTTATTGTCTCAATACCCCCTTGAAGTTCATCTTTGGGACCAAGTACTGCCCCATCAGCACTCATCGGACGAGTTGAAGCCAAATAATTGGCTTTATTCCCAAATTTAGTGCGGTCAAATGGTTCTGTACGGTTTTTCGAGTTATAAAATACAAATGCTGCATCATTTACAATCAAGCCATCTGCATTTAAAAGCCACGCTTGTGCATCCAGATCTCCGTTTTGCCAAGTAAGTTCAACTCTAATATTATTTAACCCGAGAGTTTTATCTATTATGAAACGTTCACCACTACTAAGTTTTGTAAGATTAAATCTTCCCATAGCAACACATTTTTATTGATACATATCTACTAAAGTTTGTAATCCGCCATCATATCCTTTACCTATAGCTTCAAATTCCCATTCACCGTCTTCATTCAAGACTAATGCACCTGCAACAACAGCCGTTTCAGAAGAAAAATGCTCTTTCAGATTATAAGCACAAAGCTCTTCACCACTTTCTTCATTGGTAATTACAATTTGTGGTTCACGTACATCTTTAAAAGTTATTTTATCTCCTTCATCGTAAATTGTTACACAGAAAACGATTTCAGTGATTTCCGGACGAACTTTAGACAAATCAACATGCATGGTTTCTCCAGCTTCTTCACTACCTCCCTCTTCATCACCTGTATCATCGGCCGACCCTACCACAGAACCGTCAGAACTAATAGGCACTGTATTATCACGCCAATTCTTTTTGCTACCAAATTTAGTCCTATCATAAGGCTCAGAACGGAAATTGGACTTGTAGTACACAAAGTCTGCATCCTCTGTAATCACGCCATCATCATTCAAAAGAAATGCAGAAGCATCAAGATCTGCGCCAGACTTCCAGTTAAGATCAACTTGGATAGTTGAAAGTTCATCACTTTTACCTAATGAGAATTTCTCACCCTTTTTAAGATCAAAATTTCTTGCCATAATAGTATTGTTTAAAGTTATTTAATTTTACGATATTCAAGAAGTAAGGTTCTATATTCTTCGGCAGGAATACCTAGCCTAGTACATAAATCCAAATATTCTTCCAATTCTTTTATTATTCGTTTTATTTGTTCAGTATTTTTATTTTTCTTATATTCTTCCAAAGAAAGCTTGCGTAACTCAACCCCTTTCTGTGAACGAATAATTTCAGACAACAGACGAGCTTTCAAGCTATTGCCATTGGTTCTATACCTATCACGAGCTTCCTTGAGTTTATTCTGTGCAATTAATTCCCGTCCTTTATCAGTTTCCTCTTGTTTTTGTTGTTTCTGAGTTTTTTCCGTCTGCTTATAACTTTGCTTATCAGAACTTGATGAAGCCCTTTCAGACACTAACGGATTTCTAGAGGTAACATTTTCTTTAGACCTAGAAATACAATGACTTTTCGGGTACTCCACAGAATCATTTTCCCTTTCACCAAGAGAAGGTTTTTCTATCGGAATCGCATCTAATTCTTCATTTATTTTCGCAGTCAATTCTTGGGCACCATACACATTGCTACATAGATCTCTAAATTCGGTTAGTATTGCCCTAGCTTCCTTATAGTTTTGAGTACGCACCTTAGCCTTAGATTTAGCTTTAATCTCTCTCCATTTACGGTCCAATTGTTTAGCCTCTATATTAATATGTGGGGTCAGATTCTCTATCTGCGCATTAATATCATTTAGTATATCTTCTACACCTAGCGTGGATTTTATTTCAGCATAAAAAGTCTGCAAAATTGATTTAGCTTCATCTTTTTTCCCATTCGATGCTTTACCAGAAGCTTCGGCCTTAATCTGTCGCCATTTTCTTCTTACCTCTTTAGACAAATCAGGCATGGAAGAGTCAAGGATGACGGACTTGGGGGCAGATTTCTCTAAGTCTAAAGATTCAGTTGCAGGAGTTCTAATATCAGCATCATGGATTTTAACTTCTAACGGTGGAACATCTTCAGCAATGAGCAAACTCATAGTCTTATTTCGTAATATGTCATTACTCCGAACAATTTTAAGAAATCCATGTCCAAGATTCTGCTCAAAATAGGCATTACCCGCTGCAACCCCTCGTAAAAGCAGCAATATGTTACTTCTATCAACTATGTCTGCATTACGAAGAAAACTGTCGAGCCCGGCTTTTAATGATTGGCTTTCATCGGTCTGAATGAAGTCCACAGAAGTTCGATTCAAACTATATTTATATTTACCACCACTTGATAAGGTCAACCATTCAGAAACCATAGGTGCGGTGGAGTTAATAAAATCAGCAGCTACCTTAGTAAGGATAGAATCTTCTAAATCACGGGATAACCACGGATTTTGACCTATGATATCATTCCAAATTAGATTTTTTACATATTCTAATCTAGGATCAATACCTAAGCCTCTCAGAACAATATGATTATTCACCGAATCTGCATTGAGATTAAAAAGCGTCAGTCTTAAATCAATTCCTTCTGTCCATGCGACTAAAACTTTTTCACAATTATAATCTTTGGACAATGATTCATTTATAAACCTAGCAATGTAAGTATCATAATCAATCACCCTCACACGCACATAACCACTATCCTTGAACAAACTGGTTATATAGGCTCTTTCATTGGACTCGATATCAGCCTCACAAACAATAGAAAGAGGCATATTCGCCCTATTTTCCGTCAATGAACCATATCGATTAAACAAAATGCTCCGATAAAATTCACGGAAAACAGTTTCTGCAGCATCTAACAATAAATTACCTATGGGCTTACACTGATTACCAAACTGATAGGTTTCTCCTTCACTTAATCGATCAAAATAATTATCGAAAGCATTAGGAGTTCCCGTTTGAGCAGCACGTGCAGCCTCTTCACCTATAACAATTCCTGACTGAGAACAATAAAATGCTAAAGGTGAAGGCCAGTTTCCTCCTGGCATCAGCTGCAGTTTATCCTCACCATCGCGTAACCAATATTCAAAGGATATGCGATGGTGGGAAAGTGACATAATTATTTTATATTTATCTTCGTTCATTAGACCATTTTAAGCAACGTATTATCATAGAATTTCATTCCTTCCAAAATAATAATTGGAGCTACAAAGTCAAATGGTTTCCTAGTTTGTTGAGACTCTCTTGCAGCTTTACGGAATTCCGGCATATTTTGCACATAACCAGTTATACTCATCTGACGACATGCTTTTTCTAAAATAGCAGGATCCGTTTTCCAATTAAATAACTGGCTAGCTGCACTATAGAAGAAGCCACAAAACTCTGTAAATTTATCAGCTTGTACATGATCAGAATCTACACAGAACCGAATTCCAATAGATTTTAACATGTCAGGCGTGATGGAATTAGTAAAGTCCAATGGTCTTCTTATATTATCATTACCGATAACTTCAAATCCTGTTTCACCAATAATCTCTGAAGGTTGTTCTAATTTAGGTCTCTGAAGAATCGTATCACCTTTAGCTAAACCTTTAGAAACTTCATATTTGATGTCTGGGTCATTAAGTTTAGGTAGTTCTATCAATTGCCAGCCTGCTAAAGATTCCATTAACGATTCTCTACCAAATCCCATGACAAACATATTTCCATAATACTGATTGGCTGCATTCTTATTGATTACCTTAAGCCATTGGAACAAACGAGAACCTTTACCAGCAAACGTCACACGCACATTCGGTTTTTTCTTTGCCGGCCATTCAGTTTCAGGCGTTCTGCGTAAATCATCTACTAACTTGTGTGCTATTTGACCAGCATAATACATAAGAAGTCCTGTAACATACATATTTACACGCATCAATTGAGGACAATCTGAAGCAATACTCTGATAGAACGATTCTAATTGTGAATCATCGAGTCTGTTCACAATCTGATCAAAGAAATATGGAGCCGTGTGCTCATTGTATGTATTTGGACCAAAATTCAATCCTACCATTTGGATTTTATATCTGGAACAAATGCTGTCAAGTACCTTCTGGAATGCAGGAAACAATGAAACAGACTGAGACACTCTTTGAGCTGCAAATCTCAAAGAATTCTGTTTAATCATAGTGATTCCATTACTTAAATAGAACAAAGCCGAAATATCTGTTGTACTACCACCAACATCAAAACATAAGTTAAGTACATTTGCTTCTTTTCCGTATTTAACAGATATGAAATTGGCTACAGCCTCAGCTTCAGAAAGACTAGGATTCGCATTCGGACCTGTCATCGTATATAATGGTTCTGGCTTATAAGATATTTCTGCTTTAGGATCATCAGGTAACAGATCGAAAGTCGGTGTTGCAGAAGCCACTACCTGATTAGAGTCCTGTGCAAAGCCACTACCAAAGCCATTACCGAATCCTCCGCCAAATCCTGCAGAATTAGAATCATTTACAGGCTGAGTGCCAAAGCTATTCCCAAATCCATTACCAAAACTATTTCCAAAGCTGCTACCAAATCCATTACCAAATCCATTACCGAAACCGGATTCTTGCGATGAATTTTGGCCAAAGGAACCAGTACCAATAGTATCTCCCAATGAGCGATTATCTGTATACTTACTTATATTCAGAGGATAACGTGTTCCATCTGTATTTAACACAGGAGAAATGGAGTCTAGAGTTTGCCAAATGTTCTGATAAGAATATAGCAACTGCCCAGCCATAGCTGATGGATAAGACCACTTTATACTAATAGGAATGAAACCCTTTACAAATAAAGTTGCATATACTTGCAGCATCAGAGTCCTCAAGAATGCACTTTTATGTGCTTTATCATCATCTGTGTCTTCCCACTTCATGTTATGAATCTGTGTTACTTCACCCACACCATTTGGATAACAAAGTGTAATCTTCTTCTTATCAGAATTAGCAAATGGTAGATTGTCAGCAAAACTTGGGAAACCACCTATTACCTCGCGTTCATTTCGCATCTTAATAGTTTCACCTTGACGTAATGGAGGAAGACGACGATTATCATGTATAGTCAGCACGCTTTTAATAGCATTTGACTTAACCTTTGGTCCTGCCCCTTGAAAAAAGAAGACCTGATTCTCTCTAGGCACAATATTCCTTCCGGGCATTTCATTGCCAAAAAGAGAAACCCGCTGATTTTCAAACTCAAATCCCTGTTCCTGTGTGTTGTCGCTTGAGTAAGCTATGGATGTATTTGTACTTCCAAAATCAATACCTAAACGTACAGGATTCAATGTGGGTGTAGCACCTGATCGCATCCAATCATGTGGCAACCTAGTACCTTGAGCAGAACTATAATTAATCAAAATATAACCGCCTTCATTTCCAGTCGGAGAAAGCAAACGTACACCTTTAAAAGGCTTATTAGACCTATAGATTTCATATTTATAGGGATTATCTGCTACAGCTTCATCCGATAAGACAAGCAATTCTGCTTTCACATCTCGGTCAGAAACAATAACTTGCCCATTTTTACTCAACAAGATGGGATCCTGGTCTTTATCTACAATAATACGGAAATAGTTCTCCTGTATCTCTCCTACGAAAGGAAATGCGCGATACGATTGACTTGTACCATTATGAGGCAATTCATTATACATAAAATAAGCATCCCATTGAGGAGAAACAAAATTAGGCCAGATGAGAATATCTTTATTTTTGATTTCACCATCTGAAGTATATACTTTCTTAAACTGTCGTTGAGTTCCCGATTCTGTTTTAATAGTCAGAACCACCTCGAGATTACCGACACGTGCAGAAGGATCATATACAGCTTTTAGAGTAGAAGAAATAGCACTATCCGAATTAGACATTCCAACCAATGCCGCCACATTCTTCCCATATACATTTAATCCCTGAGCACTTAATGGGAGAGCAAAATAAGCTTTTTCTTCGGTTCCTTTAATATCTGCAGTCAAAGCCAAAATAGGCAACTCCTTTAATTCTGCCGAAGTAATGTTCAAATCCAATCTAGCTATATGAGCACTTTCATTAAGAAGTAAATTCTTTGGATCAAACACAACACCACCTGGCATCTCTTTCTCAGAAATGACACCTTCCACACCTACAAGACTATCCTTATGGCAGAATAATTTTTCGAACGGACCTCCGAAAGCAGCACTTACGGGAGGAGTACTAGCAATAGAGAGATCGATTGCTTCTGTTAATGCTTTGGATGCTATATCCTCTTTCCACTGCTCTAGAATGGTTCGTATAGATGTATAATCAACTGCTAAACCATCTTTCAAGTTCTTATAGTAGGCCTCAACATGGCTAAGTTCCTTAATAATGTGGCATACATAGGCATGAAGTGTCACAATCTGAGTAGATGTCATTGAAGATTTTAACGGATTGATAAATTTACCCGTAGCAACATCAATCCATGGGCGTTCCACAGATGCCTCTGAATAGTACCCAGTTGAGGTAAACAATAAAGACTCAGGCGCGGTAGCCCCAACTACTTGTCCACGATACTTAATTACATTGATGTATGGAACAGCTTCTTGATTATCGGAAAGATTCTGTTCACACCAACGTTTGGTGCGGCGAAGCAACATATTACCAAATGCCCCTTTAGGTTCATAGACATTCGATGTTGATGCAATATCCTTACCATCGCTATATTTAAGATCGATTCTACGGACACTAATATGAGCATAATCTAAAGCTATACACGCTATAAGACCTTTCCATTCATCTACTAATTGGCTATAATAACCCACTAAATTATGTTGCCCCTCAGAAGTATTACACGTGGCTACATGATCTAGTGCAGTTTTAAATAAATCTACTCTCGCAAATGCAGTCGGAATACCAGACACCAGCTGTCCTACGTTTGTTTTTTCACTTAATTTGGGAGTCTGGATATTATTTATAAACACCGTTGTGTTTCCTAGTGGAGACCAGTTATCTACCAATCCACTAGGAATGGCCGCAGGATTTACATCTATGGTTAAAGCTTTATTTGGCATAATTTATTCATTAAAATGTTGAGCTATTGTAATGGCATTATACATGTGTGCCAAGAATCTCTCTTTAAGCGTGACAGCCTGTGAATCACCTGGTTCAGTCTCATCACTCTTCAGCAATTCGATTAAAGTGTTAAAGCGTCTATCTGCAGCACTATTTGTGAAGAATCCCGTTTTATTCCAGTGATGTGCTTCATCCGAGAATATAATTCCAGGGTCAATGCTGTCCAATTCATCAATATCTGTCTTGAAAGCTTCCGGGGAGAATATGAATTTACCACTTCCCACAGACTTAAATATTTGATAAATCCAGCCAAATACTACGCTGCCTTTAACAAACTTATATCCAAATTCTTTAAGGTATCCATCTATTTCATCACACTGTGTATCACTTATGTCATTATACTCTGAGAACTTTACGTTGTCTAAATAATTCAGCAACTCTACCGTTCCATGTATATCTTCATGCGCTCCACCAAACTTAGATAATATGATATGAGCCAAAGATAGAAGAGCCCCTAATTTATTTTCAAAGACTTCCCCCTTATCACTACCGATAAAACTGGATCCGGACAATTGGATTGTACCATTCTCATCAACAGCAACAGTCCTGAAATCATATTCTGCTTCTCCAATCTTTTCAAGTTTTGCCCGGTCTTCATTAAAAAAATCGTATGCAGCTGCCGCACACATTAACTCTGCCACATGACATGCATTACACTGCTCATGCCCTCCAGTAACCACATTTCCCGTTTTCCCTTCAGAATAATTAATCTTCAGACTGCTCGGCCAGCCGATATGATACATTTTTTTATAGGTACTACGAACTGTGGAATCCCCATTATAAAAACTTAATGCAGCTTGGGAATTCAATGCGAAATTATTTGCATCGGCTATAACTTTATCAATGGTAAGTTGTTTATCGGTCGGTGGCTGAAACGTAAAATAATCAGTCAATAAAGTTGAGCCAAACAGCACTTTTTTCAAATTCAATACATTATTACCACCTGTGATGATTCGCATTGCTTCGCTGATGGCAATAGGCATTACGGGAATAGACGATGCACCGGTACCGCCAAAAACACTACCAAATACAAATACTCTGGCATTTGCTGCATGTTTATTCAGAAGCTGGAGATAGTCAAACAATTGTTTCTCTTGTGCTTTTACAGTATTATCACCCTTCTTAGCATTAATCGCTGCCTCAATAATGCCATGATACATCAGTAATGAGCCTAAATGGGTTTGCGCTCGATACCCATGATCTAATTTAAACTGTTGGACAGAATCACGTTCAAACAATAAATCAGACAAATCCTGATTATCTTGTCGTTGTTCATCTGTAAGGTTACTTGTGCTAGCCAATGCAGCCAGTGTCATACGATTGGCAGTAGAATAATCTGTAAAGAACCGATACAGATTCAATTTTGCAGAAAAGAAAGTATTACTACGTTGCTCTCCTCCTTTATTGGACGCATCATTGGTTTTAACTTTGTTGTATAATTCAATAAGATTTTCTACCCGATCTTTATTACCATTATTCTGATCTGTGTCAAGAGTAAGAATTTCTATTGTATGGTTATCAAACAAGCCAGCTGCACACAAGTGTACGAATGCCTCCAGACATCGCATGCCGGTGCCACCAATTGCTATAAGAAATAATTTATCCTCCATTAAGCAAATAATTTAATTAGAACCATGTACCTATTTTTGATTTGCTAAATACTTTACTCAATGCAAATCCAAGAACGATAAAAATTACAACTGATACACCTGATGCTATTCCTGAATGCATAAAATAACTGGATTGAATGTTAGGAACAGTTATACCACTTCCGATTCCATAATTAATCAAGAAACTAATTATACCAGTACCTATAGCCAGAATCCAAAACCAGACTCTTCGTTGAGTAACACCTGTATTACCAGGTTTAAAAAGTATCATATTTGCTATTAATACAGCAAGAAGAAAAAATGCAGCCATAACTACAAATGACCACATGTAAGCGGATGTCATAGATGCTTGTTCCATTTGTTCTTATTTTTAGTTATTATCATTTTATTCAGAGATTGTTTTTAAATAATAGGAAAAAAGAATACGCCCTTCAGGGTTACATTGTTTCGCTGTCAAAGTTTCACGTATTGAATTGGCTAAAGATGGATTTCCTTCCCAACCAAAGAAATCATCAATTCCTTCCAATCTTGGTGAAGCTTTAGAAATAACGATATTAGCTCGAAGTAAGTCTGAGCTTTTCATGTTACCAGGAAAGTTTCCATTAAATTGGGGGGCAAAGTCAATATTTATTTCCGACCATTCACCCATATCTGTTGAGACTTTATTCATCGATGCAATTAAAAATTCATTGACTTCCGGATTTCTTATTTCACCCAATGATTTTGTCATTTCAGTACTTATGGAATCTTTAAGAACAGAAGCTATTTGCTCCATTGTTTTCTGCATGTTAAAGACTCTTACTTCCACTTCATCAACAGAGAATCCACTCTGCGCATCAAAATCAATATATAGATGACTCAGCAAATGCTTATAAGCATCTGCTTCAGCAATTCCTGCTTCAGCCATTTGCCTTGAATTTGTTAATGCATTTGTCCAACTTACACCAATTGGATAATACTCCGAAAATGATCCTATTAGTTTGTTCAGAGGAGCAAATTTTCCTGGCGCACCCTCTGCTGTCGCTAAAGGTTTTGCATAACTAATGTATGCCTCTACACCACCATCTTCAAGAACATTTGTTACGATATCCAGACCTTTACTGTTATGGTAGTTTCCTCCTTGTTTCAGAGATAAATATTGAGAGGCTGTAGGATATGCAAAATCACGGCTTCCTAATACAAATGTTCTTATTTGGGGGGCTGCACCTACAGCAGCGTTTTGGATGAGTGAATTCAAGCGGTTGGCATTGTCATCGAATACAGCAAGGAACATGTGTTTTGATTTTTCTTTTTCAGTAAAATCCCATTTATAAAAGGTGATATTATACCCTTTAGCTAACCAATCTATGAAATATTTTTTTGCATATGCAGCCTTTTGAATTAAGCCTCCGTTATATTCTTCAAAATCGGTCATCAATAAGGCAGGCTGATTATTCAAAATGATTCTTTCGAGTGTTTTTTCTATCGGAGCTCTTTGTTTCTTATAATTTACACTGTTCATCATATAATTATACAGCTGTGTATGACTCATATTAATGGGATCTATATTTCCTTCTGCAAGCTCAAAGAATCGAATTACATCATTTGCTGCCATCTTATTAATAACAGCTTGCAAAATATTGCGTCCTAAGGGCTCAGCATAAGCGCTATTCATTCCATCAGACATATCTACATAAATAGACGCACCATCTCCCAGTAGATTTTCACGATGAGTAACTTCTATATATTTATCCAAATCAGTTCGGCTGAATGTATAATCCGGTGATTGTGCTAATTTATAGATTAAATAACCGAAGCAACCGATGATACAGATAGCAATTAAAGCTACCCACAATTTAGATGATTGTGAAGATTTTTGTTTACGTCTCCTTGATAAATTAGACGCTGAAGATGTTCGTTTTCGAGTCATAGTATATTATAATAAAATGGATTTTAAATTAAACTCTCTTGGTAAGAGAGAGATATTGTAGCAAAATTAAGAAAAAAAAGAAATTAAACCATATTTAATTCAAATTTTTCTTTCACTTTGCATATAAAAAATGATAGATGTTTAGGGAAATATGGATATTACTGCATTAATCCATTAAAAAACAACAATATATGATCTAATCTCTCTCTTACCAAGAAAGATTTAATTTGCTAAACAAATCTATCACATTATAGCCCACTCAAAATTGAAGCGTTGGCTTTGTCCACTACGGAGTTATCCAATGAGGCCAGATAAATTTGTGTGGTCGCCTCAGAATCATGTCCCATCCCCTCGCTGATGACAGAAATCGGAACATTCTTGCTTTTGGCTGCGCTTGCCCATGAATGGCGGGCACAGTATATGCTCAGAGCAACGGATATATCGGCCAGTCCGGCTATTTCTTTCAGTTTCCGGTTTATTACGGACATCACATTCCTGTAATGCTTGTGCGTATCTTCAAAAGGATATTTCAATATTGGCAGAAGATAGGGGCTGAGACTGTTTTCCGGATACTTGCCGACAATCTCCTGCATACATTGTTCCCACCTGATAACCAGCTGCTGCCCGGTCTTTCGTCTGCGATATGATAAAAAGCCGTTCTGAAGATCCTTCTTTTTCAGGTGAGCCATATCTATGAACGACATGCCACGGGTATAGAAGCTGAACAGGAACATGTCCCTTGCAAATTCCAGATTAGGCTGCAAAGACAGATCCAGGTTCTTCATGCGCTTGATGGCGGATAAGGGAATGGCACGCTTGACGGTCTTGTCCACTCCCGTATAGACATGCCTGAAAGGATTGCGCTGTTCCACCAGTTCCTTTTCCAGGGCACGGTTATATACCGCCCTCAGAATACGCATATAGAATGAACTGGTATTCCGTACGACACCTTTCCCATGAAGATAGGCTTCATAAAGCTGCATCAAATCCGAATCAATTTCAGACAGCAGAATATCCCGGTCCTGCCTGAACTGCATGAAACTTTTCAGGGTGCAGGAATAGTTCTCGGCCGTGCGTATCTTGCCCATCTGTCTGAGATGGGCGATGACACCCTGCATGAAGTTGAAAAGCGACTGTCCATCTGTGTTGCTTTGAAAAGAAATGACAATATCACCTGCTGTATATGTCCCTTTTCGATTTTCTAGTTGGCGGACGATCATGTCCAGCCGCTTCAGGTCCCATTCCATGCGTTCCTGCAAGGAAAGAAGCAGATTGCTTCGTTCCGAATTACTGACAATGATACAGCTTCCAGCTTCATTCCATTCATCTGCAAATATCCGGTAATCCGTCTTTAACTGACGGATTACACGGTTTTGGATAATCTGATAATAGATGGTACCTTCCTTTCCCTCTATGGTGGAAGGTCTGAATTTCACTTTGACACTGGCCATGGGCTTACTTTTTGGGTTCGTCCGTAATAGACTTGTCCTTGATGGACTTCGCCTTGCTGTCCAGTTCTCTCGCGGCCTGTTCTTTCAGCCGTGCCTGCTCGGTCAGGGTGGCCTTTCTCCGTACCGCTTCCTCGTAGGCTTCCACGTCCTCACGCATCTGTCCGATCCGTTCGTTATCCCGGTTCGGTCCAAAGAGGTTCTCAAGTTCCACAAGTTGCTCAGGAGTAGCCTCTCCTTTCATCTTGACATAACGGTACTTCAGATCATTATCGGCATGTTCGTTATCTGTTCTTGCCGAAAAATAGAGCGCCACGGACAGGGCCACGACTGCCGCGAACATCACGGAAAAACTCCCAAGGATGTACGGGGATTCCAAGCTCAGTCTGAAATGATGGTTGATGTTGCTTGTCTTGACGGCATTCTTTCTGATTGTGTCATTGGTCTCACAAAACAGGATTTCCACTTTCTCCTGGTTCTGCCGCTGCTCATTACGCATTTCTGACAGGACCTGTCCAAGTCTTTCCTGTGACGAGTTTTTCCTGTCCATGGAAACCATATCGTTCTTGATGGCGGCAAGACCTTCGTACACGCGAGCCAACAATTTGCGAAATGTCTCATGACCGTTCCGGACTTCATTCAGCATGGACTCATCCTGTGTGTTATTAACTGTCGGGCTGTTGCCTTCCGGCAAGGGGACGGACAACCCGTTGATTTTGTCCTCGATTCTTTCCAGGCATCCGAAGATGCTCTCGATACATTCTTCCATTTTCATATTCCTGCAATTTTAATGTTCATGAATAATTTGAATGGGAAAGGACGGACTACAATCCGAAACCTTTCCTTTTTTGTCTCTTTTTCCTGCGTCTGCGCAAGAGTTCTTCCTGAGATAACGGCTCTTCGGGAGCGGTGCCGCTTGTCGGGCTGAACAGTCCCGGTCCCGTACTTTCGAGAAGATGGCCTCCGTCCGGTATCCTTTGCTGCACCTTACGTTCGGATTCCTGTTGGGATTCCGAAGTCTTCCATCCCAGCCGGGCATTCAGTCTGGCAAAGCTGAACTCCCGGCTGATCTGTGAAGCCTTGAAGGTCTGCCCGTCCTTAGTGAACCGGATTCCCTGTATGTCCTCCGGCCTTTTTATCTCCCTGGTACGCTTTACAAATTCCAGCCTGATGCCCCGGCGAAGCAGATAATCGTTGAACTCTTTCCATGTTCCGGAGTGCTTCAAAGCCGCCTTGACGGCATTGAAGATTTCGTATTTCACACGCTCCGAAGCATGGAGTTTCTCCACGTTAGTCTTGCCTTTGTCCTCGGCGTATGTCAGCCCGTACCTGTCCTTAAGCACTTTCGTGGCAATCTCGTTACGCTTGTAATCGCCTTGGGAAGAGATTACCCTGCCGTCATACCCGATGCGGTTATAGACCAGATGGCAGTGCGGATTGTCCGTGTTATGGTGTCTTACCAGGATGAACTGGGTGTTCCTTATGCCCATCAGCTCCATGTATTCCCGGGCTATTTTAGCCATAAATTCATCCGTCAGCAGTGCCTTGTCCTCCGGCTTGAAGCTCAATGCGATGTGCCCGACAGGCTGTTTTATCTTCGGATTAAGCTCACGCTGGTAATTGAAACTGGCCGTTATTTCCCGGATATTTTCCAGCAATACACCGTCGGATTCGATGATTTCCGCATTATCCTTGCCCATCACGTAACGGATACAGCCGCCAAATGATTTTCCTTTCTTGATCTTGCCAATCATGACGACCTCCTTTCTCCGTACCTGTACCGGACGATAATCTCCTTGAGTTTCTGCAGGAGTTCTGTCACCGTCTTTTGGGTACGGTGGAATCCGGCCTGATGGGACAGCCTGGTCAGCTGGTTCAGGTTGTTCGCCATCCCCGTAAGACTGCGTATGACGGCAGTTTCCTCAGCAGAGTGCCTGGCCGTTATCGTCGTCTCAAAGGCTGATACGCGGAGAAATTCCGCCAACGTGAGGTTAGCCTGTCTGCTGCGTCGGCATAACCGTTCATAGTCTATCTTGGAGAATTTCACTGTAACGGCTTTGCAGAGTTTGCACACTCCGCTTACTCTGGGGCGTCCTCTCGGTCTGTTTTTCTTTCTGTCATTCATATTTCTTCGTTTGATTTCTGATTATTCTTTTTCTCACAATCTGCGACCACCGGGAGCGGATTGCCTCCGCGACTCCGGGAGTGGAGCGAGGTTTTCGGGATGCCCGAAAGATAACCTCGCTAACTCCCGAAACTGAAGTTTTGTCCGTTACCCCCTCAGGTCGGCTACTGACTGTCTGAATACTGTAATGACTGAAGTCAGTAAGCAAGTCTGTCATTCCAGAAAATGTCACAGCTTTCGCCACTGCTCGAAGTCTTCCGAGTAGATTTCAAGATGCTGCCGGGCGATGTTTTCAAGCAGTCCGGAAACGCTCATTTTGCGTCCTCCCAACCTGCGGACAAACTCGTCCAGCCTGTCACGTACCTCGCCGCTAACAAACACAGGCTTGCGGTCTTCGATTCTCGGGACCTGAAGAAAGGTCTTCCGGTATTCGTCCAGAGAAAGTTTCCTCTGCCTGCTGCTTATACGACGCTGAGAAGAGGGAATGGCTTCCTCTTTTCCGATTGACGGTTGCTGGGGCTCGAATGGAACTTCTACTTGTTCTACTGACTTTGCCTGTTCTCTATTTCCAGTATCATTCAAGGATGATTCCAGGGCAGTTTCAATGCCGCCATCTGACGGGAGTATGAATGACATGTCCGTACCTGTCATAGCCTCCCATTCCTCTTTGGTCAATTTCTTTTTTGTTACCATACATTTTTGATTTTAATCGGTTTACTCACTGATCTCGGTGCGCACCTTGACTCATTGTCGTGAGCAAAGGAAATGTGTATAGTAAACAGAATCAAGCAAATGGAGATACCGTGGCAATTATGTTACCCTATGCACAATACCGATTGGACGGTCGGTGCTGCCTGCCGTGATTTGCCGGAGTGATTATTCCATACCGGATTGTTCAAGCGGATTCCGTTTATGAAGAAGGCTCATTGTATGTAGTTGATATGTAACATGATGTCATTCCGGGCAACGCATCGTCACCGGTCTGAAAATCCATTGCAGTGTGATTTCTACTGCTTTTATTTGCAGTGGGAACAGGATAAGACAGTCACATTTCCAGCCGAGAATAGGACAATGAGACATGATGGAATATCGGCTGTAAAAGACCTGTCCTTTTCCGGAATTTTGAATATATGTTTAACTGAAAATAATGAAGAAAATGGAAATCATCAGCTTTGAAAAGAGGACTTTCGAGGAGATTGCCGCCAAGCTGGATTACTTCGTGCAGCGGGTGGAAAGTCTGTGCAGTGAACACGGCGGGAAGGAAACAGGTGAATGGATGGACAACCATGAGGTCTGCCGCAGGTTGCGCATCAGTCCGAGAACCTTGCAGACCCTGAGGGATAACGGGACGCTTGCCTTTACCAAAATCGGGAACCGGACTTACTATCGTCCTGACGATGTGGAACGGGTAGTCGGCAACGTGGAGGACAAGCGCAAGGAAGCCCGTTGGAAAGGCAAGACCATTTGAGTGAGTTTCAAGAATAATGTATAACCAATATCAAGCGCATATGAGTAATGAAATCAGAGAAAAGGACCACGAGTGGGTAAAGACGTTCCACTCGAATTTCGACAGGCTGCTGGCCCTGCTCGAAAAGTTGTTGGAAAAACGGCAACCGCCTGCCTATGGCGATGAACTGCTGACAGACAAGGAAGTGGCATACCTGCTGAAAGTGAGCCGGAGAACCTTGCAGGACTACCGCAACAACGGCATTCTGCCTTACACACAGGTAGGCGGAAAGATTCTCTACCGGGCTTCCGACATAGAAAGAACACTGATAAAAGGGTACAAGGAGACATACAGGAACAGGAAATAATGGATATGTTTGTCTTGCTCTATAATCTGCATCATTTATCTATGAAATGGTGCAGATTTTTGCTATAGCTCATATTGTATATAAATCGTTACTATAGATCTATTTATCTATATTCTATAATTATAGACTATTTAATCTATAATTTTGGCGGAATAAAAGAAAATTCATACATTTGTCATCAAATCAATGAACTATAATATGTTTGCAACAATTTCAGCGGATATAGTAGCATCCACTTCCTTGTCTGTGAATGAAACTATAGGATTAAAGCAAAGGATAGAATCATTATTTGGCTTGCTGAAAGTGAGTTATCCTGATTTTGAAGGTCGCCAAATAAAAGGGGACTATATAGAGTGTGTAATGCAAAATGTATCAAACGTATTCCGGATAGCCTTTATAATCAAATCCTGCATCAAATCTTTTTCCACAGCTAAAAATGAAAAGACGAAAAATTTCCATACATACGGAATACGGATAGCCATTGGTATCGGAGGTATGAGAATAGTGAATACCGAACAAGGCATTTGGGATGGTGAGGCCATATATCTATCAGGACGTGCGCTCGAGGAAATGAGTTCCCTGAATAAGGGAACGATGTCTGTTCATACAAGTAAAAAGCAATTATCTGCCCCTTTACAAACTATAGCCCTATTGACCGATGCCATATTAAATGATATGACTATGCGCCAAAGTGAAGTCGTTTACTATAAACTACTTGGTTTCAAAGAGGCAGACATTGCCAAGAAGCTGGGTATATCCCAAGCCAGTGTAAATAATGCTTCTACAGCTACAAAATGGTATTGTATAGAAGAATCCATAAAATATTTTGAGCAGATAAATTTTGAAGAATATGAATAGTTGGTTGTTTTTAGGTCTGTTATTGGCACATGTTATAGGTGATTTTTACCTGCAGAATGATAAATACTGTGCGCAGAAAGAGGAAAGGAAATTCAGAAGCTGGTTTCTGTATGTGCATTCGCTTATCATAGGCGGGGTGTCATGGGCAGCTGTTCCTGTTTATGAATTCAGATTTTATGCCCTTGCCATTGCTTTTTCTCATCTGGTGATAGATGCTATCAAAACATATAGCCCCAAAGGATTATGGAATTTTGTGATTGATCAGATTTCTCATTTGGCGATACTGATTATAGTAACATTCTCCTTTGACACTACAACAAAGTTGCCAATCCAATCAATGGATTGCAATGGCAGTTACTCTATACCTCTGTTCATATTGGCGTTACTATTGTGCATCAAGCCTGCAAACATCCTGATTAAGTTGGTCTTAAAGAAATATCAAGTTGGAGAGACACAGTCTTGTGAAAATATCAAAAATGCAGGAGCGTTAATTGGAAATTTAGAGCGTATTCTTACAATCATATTCGTTATCATTGGACAATATGAAGCAATCGGTTTTATCATAGCGGCAAAATCCATACTTCGATTCAAAGACACGGATACAGCAAAAACAGAATATGTCCTTGCCGGAACGTTTCTGAGTTTTGGAATTGCATTGCTGTGTGGTTTAATGGCAACAAAATAACAGATGGACAGTTTTCAAGAGAAATACAATGCGCTTGTCATTAAATACAATGCCCTGCTTGCCGAAAATGAAGAACTGAAGTCAATACTTTCACAGCATGGTATAGTGTATTCCTCCATCAAACGTGCTGATGAAAGTACAACATTTTCTTCCATAATATATCCTCCAATCAGACTCTCTCTTGATGAGAAAATAGCATTGTTCCGTAACTTTTTCAAGGGACGAGATGATGTTTTTGCACGACGATGGTTCAACAAAGCCACAGAAAAGGGTGGTTACCAACCAGTATGTATCAACGAATGGCGCAGAGGAATATGTGACAAGAAAAAGCATAAATGCGCGGAGTGTCCTAACCGCAATTTTGCCCCGTTAACCAATCAAGACATATACCGACATCTGGAAGGCAAGGATGAGAACGGATGCGATGTTATCGGTCTGTACGTCGTTACTTCTGATAATAAATGTTCTTTCCTGTGTGCTGATTTTGATGACAAAAATTGCACTCATGGATATAAGAACGATGTATTGGCATTTATTTCCATTTGTAGAGAGTGGAGAATTCCGTTCAGTATAGAACGCTCACGTTCTGGCAATGGTGCGCATGTGTGGACTTTCTTTAATGAACCCATACCAGCCTGCAAAGTAAGGAAATTAGGCAATACAATTCTTACGGAAGCCATGAAGCTCAATGGACGGATTACATTCGATTCATACGATCGTTTCTTTCCCAATCAGGATAAAGTACCGGAAGGCGGATTCGGCAATCTCATTGCGTTACCATTGCAGGGAAAAGCCAGGAAAGCAGGAAACAGCGTTTTTGTAGATGAGCAGTTTCTTCCGTTCCAGGATCAATGGGCATATCTATACAATGTAAGAAAAATAGATGAAGGTACCGTAGATGCATTATTGACACAGCATCAGCAGGAAGATTTTGGGACATTGGCCACATCTTCGGAAAATAAACCGTGGGAAATACCAGTCATACAAGATGTGACTCAGGAAGACTTTAACGGCATACTTATAATACATAAATCAGACAGGATATATATTCCTTTAAAATCTATTTCAGATAAGGTTAGTAATCATTTGAAACATATTGCGGCGTTTAAAAATCCTGAATTTTACAGCAAACAGGCGATGCGTATTTCCACATATAACATTCCTCGTATTATCTGCCGTGCAGATTTTACCGATGAATATCTTGCAATGCCTCGGGGATGTGAGGATGCCATTATCAACATGCTGTATTCTCTCAAAATTGATTATGAGATAGTTGATAATACAAATCATGGTAAACCTATTGGCGTAACATTCAAAGGAAAGGAACGCGATGAACAATTGGACGCTATCAATGCCCTCATGACATTTTCCAATGGTGTGTTGTCTGCAACGACAGCCTTTGGAAAAACTGTTACAGCCGCGGCTCTGATTGCCCGAAGAAAGACAAATACACTTATTCTGGTACACTCCAAGGCATTGCTTATGCAATGGCATGAACGCCTGTCAGAATTTCTTGACATAGATTTTACAGGAGATGAGATTTCCAAGAAACGAGGAAGGAAGAAGGCGTTTTCTCCAGTCGGGTGTCTTGATTCTACCTCTAACACGTTGCATAGTGTTATTGATATAGCCCTTATGCAGTCGTGTTTTGAAAATGACGAAGTCAAGCCTTTTGTAAAAGGATACGGGATGGTCATTGTAGACGAGTGTCATCACGTATCTTCCATAACATTTGAGAATGTATTAAAACACGTTACGGCACATTATGTCTATGGACTTACTGCCACTCCAATCCGTAAAGATGGTTTGCAGCCTATTATCTTTATGCAATGCGGTCCGATTCGTTTTTCTGTCGATGCCAAGGCACAGATACAGAAGCAGTCGTTCCAACGTTATCTTGTGCCGAGATTTACATCTTATAGACCTGTTACCGATGATAAACAATCGTTTACGGCACTATCACAATCCCTCGCTGAATCGAAAATACGGAATAATCTTATAATAGAGGATGTTCTTAATGTCGTGGCTGCAGGCCGAACACCTATAATACTTACTGCCAGAACTTCTCATGTAGAATTGCTTGCCGAAATGTTGAAGCAGCATGTAGCCAACATCATACAACTCACAGGAGAAGGGACTGCAAAAAACAGGAGAGAAACGCTGCAAAAGTTACAGGATATACCCAAAGATGCCCCTCTTGTAATAGTAGCTACGGGAAAATATGTGGGAGAGGGATTTGACTATCCACGACTTGATACACTGTTTTTGGTACTGCCAATCTCATGGAAAGGATTGGTGGCACAATATGCCGGACGTTTGCACCGTGAGAATGAGGGGAAAAAAGATGTCCGTATTTACGACTATATTGATATACACGAACCTGTTTGTGAGAGCATGTATCGTAAACGCCTGAAAGGATACTCTGCCATCGGTTATCGTGTACTGTCAAAAGATAATCCGACATTGTTTGATGACACAGAAAACTTGTACACATCGTCATGTGAAGGACAGATTTTCAATGGTAACACATTCCGTTTGGCATTTATGCAAAATTTGCAAAGTTCAAGACAATCTATTGTCATATCCTCTCCAAAACTCTATCGTACAGAACGAAACACATTTGTTAAAACACTCAGAGAGTTTCATGCGAGTGGTATTCAAGTATCAATTCTCACATCAGAGGAAAACAGTCAGACGGATTATCTAAAAAGTTTGGGATTATATGTAAAGATTGTACCGAAACTATCATTATCCTCGTGCGTCATAGATAAGTCCACAGTCTGGTATGGCAGTATCAATATACTTGGCTATGTTACAGAGGAAGACAATATTATTAAAATCACAGATGTGAAACTTGCAAATGAGCTACTTGATGTCATTTACAATAGCGGAAAATAGAAAAAACAAATAAGTGTGGAAAAAATCATCGTTTTACTCTCGTATGACAGTATCCCAAATGTGATGACTCTTGCCGAATAGATGAGAATAACAGCCAAAGCCGCAGAAAACAAAAATTGATTTTTTTTTCTGGAGGGAGCGCAGTTTGCCGTCTGCCCATTTTATTGTATTTCTAAAAAATATCCTTCTTTAGGTGATGAGAACAGCATATAGAATCGGACGTGATTTTAATTTCCGTCTATATGCTGTTTTACTTTTTTATTTTCTGACTTTTCCGTCAGTCGCTTGTTTCCGCTGCCGTCAGCATTCATTGTACAGACGTGAAAGGGGAAAAGGTTTTCGGGCTGAATACGCTCTGCTTGCAAAGAGGAAGATTCTGCCCGAAACGGCACAGCCGCCCGACCTTTTCACTTTCAATAAAGTCTGTACTAACTTCTATGGACGGCAGAGGGAACGGGCGACTGTCTGGGATTGTCCTTTTGCTCTTGTCTTCGTTTCATCAGCTTGTCCATGTCCTCGGATATTTTATCATCGGTTACTTTGGCATATCCTTGTGTCGTTTTAATACTCGTGTGTCCCATCATTTTACTTATACTTTCTATCGGGACACCTGCAGAAAGCATCAAAGTGCCGAACGAATGCCTGCTGGCGTGATAGCTCAAATTCTCCTTTATACCAGCCACGATACCTATCTCATGTATGCAGTACCATAACATGTCACGCTTGGGCAATGGGAATATGGGTCTGCTTTCATCCGTTGTGTTATACAGGGCCAATATCTGTTCAGCTATGGGATGAATAGGTATGAATGACTCCACATCCGTTTTCTTACGGTTAATACGGATGTACTTTCTTCCCTCTAAAGTCGTTTCAATATGTGAAGGATAAAGCCGTTTCACATCAACGTATGATAATCCGGTGAAGCAGGAAAAGATGAAAGCCCTGCGTGTAAGTTCCTGCAATCTTTCCGGCATAGGCTGTTCCATAATCCTTTGCAATTCAGCCCTGCTTATATGTTTCAATTTGCCTGTAGGCTTTTTCTCGTAAGGAACATCCGCAAGCGGGTTGAAACGGAGAATCTCCCTGTCAACGGCAATATATATCAGTCTGTTCAGCCATGTAAGACAATGGTTGATGTGACTCGCACCGCAACCTTTGCCCTTCAGATATAGTTTGTATTCCCAACCGAAATCTTCTGTAATGTCTTCAAAAGCTAGGTCATTCATCCCCATAGAAAGCAGGTATTCGTGCAGGTATGCCTGAGTAGACTTGGACTGACGGTAAGATGAGGTAGAATTTATCGCTACGGAACGGATTCTCAACCTTTCGCATTCTTCTTCTCCAGCTTTTAAGAGAGTCATAGGAACAGTCCCTACACATGTTATTTCGTTTTTCAGCATTTCAGCAGTTATTATACCCGTTTCCTTTAACAGGTTCATGTAAGAAGTTTCAAGCCTTGCCCGTAGGTCCGCAAGAAGACCGTTTGTCCTGCCATCTTTTACCGTTTCGTTTTTGGTATTCCAGCATTCAGGATTACAATAATATCCGGTAGTAAATACACTGCTCTTGCCGTCAATCGTGATACGGCACATGATGGCTGTTGTCCCGTCGGTTTTGACCTTGCCTCGGTTAATATAGTAGAGAATAGAAAATGTACTTCGCATTGTTTAAATATTTTAAGAGTTATAGAATCAGTTTCAGGTCTTTTGTCGCCTCGATATATTTGTCCATGTCCTCAAAAAGTTTTTTGGGAGTCACACGGGCATATACTTGGGTTGTACCTATATCCGCATGTCCCAGCATCCTGCTGACAGTTTCAATCGGCACCCCGTTTTCCAATGTCATAAGGGTCGAGAACGAATGTCTCCCCATGTGGTATGACAAACGGCCTTGTATCCCGACTTTCATTTTGATGCTTGTAAGACACCATTTCAAAGCCTGGTAGGGGATGACGGGAAACAAGGTAGCCCTTGTCTCATCCTTGTACTTTTCAATAAGAGCCACGGCTTCCGGTAACAGCTTGACACGGCACAGTTGTCCGTTTTTACCTCTTCGGTATTTCAACCATGGCGCTCCCTGATCATCCTTGGATAGGTTATCAGGAGTAATTGCAACTACGTCAACATATGAAGTCCCGGTGTAGCAGGCGAAAAGAAACATATCCCTGACTATAGAGTGTTCGGGGCGGCAGCCGGTAAGCTCTACATCTCTTATTTTTTCGAAATCATCCTTGCTCAATGCTCTCGGGGGTGTCTCTTTCTGTTTTGGCAGCTGGTAGTGTTCAAAATAGGACTTGTCCGAATGCCCTTCCTTGAACGCGATACGGCAAATCTTTTTCAGTATGGCCAGATAGTGACGTACAGTCTGGACTCCCAGTCGTTTCTCAATTACAACATATTCCTGAAATTCACGTATAAACAGCTCATTAAGCTGGCAAAAGGCAAGGTCTGACACCTTGAATCTGCAATTTATGAATTCTGCAAGACGGTTACGGGTATAAATATAGTTTGGAAGTGTACGGTGGGATATGTCTATCCCCACACGGGACTTCACTTCCTCGATATGCCTGTCGAACAGCTTGAGCAATGTCATTTGGGTATCTTTGCTACCTTGAAGCATTTCTTTTACATCCGTTGCATTAAAATCATTTTTCCGTTTCACGAGAGAATCAAAGGCAGCGTTTACAGCCAATAGCAACTTGGCGATTTTTGCATTGGTTTCCACCGCTTCTTTACTTTTCCCATTCAACCGACTCTCACGTGGATTCCATAACTCTGGAGTACATGACAGCTTGCAACTGAATTGCGCCATCGTGTTGTTCACCGTTATTCGTCCCATAATTGGAGCCTTTCCGAACTTGTCAAGACCGCTCTTTTTCAGGTAGAGCAACACCTTGAATTTTTCTATTTTCATACGCTTATCCTTTAATGGCAAAATTACCTAATTTATAAGCGTTCTTTGATATGCAAAATATTGACAACCAGTGAATAATAGCCCATTGTGATAACTTCTGTACTCCTCATTGCGTTACCTGTATGCTTCGGTAACTGGACAGCTAACGCTTTGGTAACTGAACGAATACTACAAATCACCTTTTTTTGCGTTTTACTCATTTGGCAGAATCCAGCAAATATGCTAAATACCAACTATTTAAGTTTTATCTACTCATTTCTGTTATCGCTTGCTTTCCTGTTACTTATGCATGTGGCCAGGCACACTTTCGGGACCACCGTCACGCTCGCCAATAACGTTCCCTTGCAGGATGTATCCGTCATGCTCGGGCATGCCTCCACACGCATGACCCAACATTATGCGCGAGTCATGAACAGCAGCCTGAAAGAGGCGATGAACAATGTGAAGGAACGTCTGGAATGGTAAACCTAATTTCCGCAAGCGAATGAAATCAGAGATTGCCATGCATTTTTTAGTGAGTTTATTATCTTTACATTGTGTTTTAGTGAAACGAAGGTGCCAAAGGTCCACTCTTTTGCATAACTTCCCCCTTACCCCATGAAGCGACTTGAGGCAATACGCATTACCCACCATTAGAATAAGGATTAGCCAAAATCCTGTTGAAAGGCTATTTTATACGCTGGATTCTCGGTATAGATGTTTAGCACGTACGTCCTTGAAGTCCTAATCCACTTTGCGGCAACCGAGATGTATTTGAAAACGAAAGTCTTAATACGACTCGATATGGATAGGCCAAAATCCTTAACGTTTAATTTTCGGATGATCGTTTTGTAGAAGTTCCTTATCAATGCAGTCATCAGCAGGTATACTGCATTTTCTGCCATGAATGACTTTGGCAAATGTTTCCATCCAAACCCGTTGTTCATGTCATCGAGGATTCTTTCCTTCCCACCGCGCAGGTTATAGAACTCTACGACATCCCTTATATCGGATTCGAAATCATTGGTAAGGATACACCGGTAGGTATATTCTCCTTCCCATAGCTCCCGTATGTCATCTGCTCTTCTTTGTCTTTGGATGACAAGACGGTATGGTTTCCCCTTCCATTTTTCTACGACAATCGAGTTCAACTCAAACCTGATCCCGTTGATTTCCTCAGCTTTCCATCCCCTGAGAGCGAACATGTCTTCATAAAAAGCGGAGCATCTGTTGGCTCTGATATAGAAGTACTTGCAATGGGCCTTGACGGTATCTACAATCTCTTCGGAGCACGACCCACAATCCATACGGGCTCTATTTATATGAATGCCGTTCCATTCCAGCCTGGTGAAGATTCTTTCCAATGTACACTGCTGACAGAACCGGACATTCGTGTTGCCATCCCGATTTTCAATGCCGACAATATGGTCACCTATAACGGCCACTCCCGGGCTGTATCCTGTGAACTTCTTGTATGTACGTTTGGCATCATACTTCTCCGTTTCAATGAACTGGTGGTCAAAATCCAGATCGTAACCCTGCTCCTGACATAATTCTCCGGTAGCAATGAGAGACTTGACCAACAATTCGGTCATTGTGTCAGCTGTATTGAAGTCATATGATTTACCTGAGTCTGGAGATGAATACGTTATGTTGTCTGTAGTCAGTTCTTTTATGGCGCGAAGAATCGTGTCTGCGCTGCAGGTTTTAAGTTTGGGATGCAGGGAAAGATGGGGCATGAGATGAGTGGATATGTCTTCAATGCACGAGCCGCCACAGAAGAATACGCACATGAGAGAACGGATGATTTCACTGTATTGGTAACCATAGGTTCTGCTACGCAGTCCTAATGTGGAGTCGATTACGTCCGATAAAAGAGCATCAAATTGCTCCATGATTGAAAATATTCCGCCAAAAGGTGTGATTGAATCGAATTTTATTTGTACTTTAGCCATGTCTGCTGAAGATTGGTTTGATTTTTACGCAACACGAAGTTAAGTAAATCTTCGAACATGACAAAGCACTGAGTAATATATTACTACTCACTGCTTTAAATTATTCTTATACAAAAGTGTTGCGGAAATTAGGTTTATGTTGATAATAATCACTTTCTGATGCAGGAATTCCTACGGCTAATGCCACTTTATCCCAATTACATGAACCTATCCTGCCTGAAAACGGCTGCAAAAGTAACGATTTTCCACGAGCATCCAGCCAACAGTCTGTCACAAAAATAAGGGTGGATAGAAAGTGGATAGCATTAGAGTAGTCAGGCGGACAAAAGATATCCTAAACTATTTTCAACACACGTAATCAGCAATCAATCTTTATTCAGATCGTATAAAAAGAAGGATATAGAAAAAGATGGGCTGCAAATTTATAAAGAAGGTAAGCTCATTGCAGATGTATCCGTTCCTACGAATTTTAGAGTAATGGGATATATGGCACCCTATTATTATTCGTATATCATACCCAATATGGACGAGGAAGACAATTCATTAATGCTATATCGTTTTAGACTATAAGTGAAAGTCACAAAATAGGCTGAAAGCTCAGTGGTCTTCCTCGCCCATTTTGTCTCTTTTAACCCAATTCGGTCGTTAGAACGAATAAAAATAGTCAGTCGCTTTACTTTTCTCGTTCTAATGACTGATTGAGGTTTATCCGCTAAAAGCCCTACTTAGGCCACATATCTACTATAAATTCTTTATTCCAGGCATCTTTCTCCGCTAAAACATATTCCGTTTCCCACTTGCCTAACGAATATCCCACTATATGCAATTCGGCTCCTGTCTTACCGGCCAGCTTAAACTTGCCGCTGGTGTTGACCTTGAACTGATAGTCGGAACCCGTTACTACACTTGCAGACAGATCTGTTGAAACAGAAGGACCTACTTTAACGAAAGGACCTCCGCAATAGGCTATATTGACTTCCGTCTTGAAATATACACCCAGGCTTGCAGCCACTTCACCAGAGTAAGTGATGTTGGTTCGATCTACATAGCAGTTAAACGAATGGTTGTATTCTTTATAAAAGACCCAGCCTCTGTCTCTTGCATAGGAAGGACCCAGCTTAAAGGAAGAATCAAAAGTCATGGGCAGAGTTATGCCTATCGTGCCTTTTGCATGTGCATTACAGTCCATAGTTAAAGTGGGTATAACCATGACCGAAATGTGAATGGGACCTGCTATCGGGAATACAACTACAATAGGAGGATAATAGACTAATGGGACTTCACCGCCGCTTGATTTATCCTTCACATCCCATTCAACGAACAGAGGACCATCCAGTTTGTACTCACCTGTGAAGTAGCAATCAAAGTTACGTAATTTGAACCAGGAAATGTTGATGCCGATTTCAAGGTCTAATGCTGTGTGGGTCTGTACATCCTTCAGTCCAATGCGTAAGCCTTTTTCTTCGTATGAATAATTGGTTATTCCATCCTTGTTGAAAATATGCCATGTAGCTTCTTGGGCCAGCAGCTCTTCGGCTGTTGCATACTTTTTGCCATTGTCTTCTGTACCGCTGAAGATAACCACGCTGGGATGATAAACGCCGTCTTTGGAATAACGGTTCTTCAAGCCTTTCTCGCCGTAGTTAACATACAATTCCGTGCTCAGCTTGAAGTCGCCATGCTCTATCAGGTCTGCCAATGTACCTTGGGTTGTCGTCAGAATAGCATCCTTTCCGTTTGCCGATACATTTGATACCTTCCGAATGAAAGGTGGCGTGTCAATGCTGCGCCATATAGACAACACATCGTTCTTGTTTACCTTTGTCTTTATCTTATCCAGGTATGCCTGGCTCACACGAATCTGTGTTGTGTCAGCATTTAAGATCTCCACATCGTTCGGATTGATAAAATCAAAATAGTTGAGAGCTTGGGCATTTTCTGCAAGCTCAATTTCGCCTTTCTCAATAGGCGGATCGGGAGAAACATTGTTATCGTCATCGTTGTCACAAGATATTACCGTAAGTGATACGAAGAACAAGGCAAGAAAAGCAAACTTGCCCGATTTGAAAAAAGACCAATACTGCTTCATAAATGTGGATTATTTTACGCCTTCCAGGTTTCTTGGAAGAACCTGATAATACATGGAAGCGTGAAACCGGAACACCGCATTTTGAGTGGAGTCACAACAAAACAAGCATAACGCTTCCTCAATTGTTGATATACCTAATTTCCGCAACACTTTTGTACAAGAATAATTTAAAGCACTGAGTAGTAATGTATTACCCAGTGCTTTGTCATGTCAGAAGATTCACTTAACTTCGTGTTGCAATAAAAATCAAACCAATCTTCAGCAGACATGGCTAAAGTACAAATAAAATTCGATTCAATCACACCTTTTGGCGGAATATTTTCAATCATGGAGCAATTTGATGCTCTTTTATCGGACGTAATCGACTCCACATTAGGACTGCGTAGCAGAACCTATGGTTACCAATACAGTGAAATCATCCGTTCTCTCATGTGCGTATTCTTCTGTGGCGGCTCGTGCATTGAAGACATATCCACTCATCTCATGCCCCATCTTTCCCTGCATCCCAAACTTAAAACCTGCAGCGCAGACACGATTCTTCGCGCCATAAAAGAACTGACTACAGACAACATAACGTATTCATCTCCAGACTCAGGTAAATCATATGACTTCAATACAGCTGACACAATGAACGAATTGTTGGTCAAGTCTCTCATTGCTACCGGAGAATTATGTCAGGAGCAGGGTTACGATCTGGATTTTGACCACCAGTTCATTGAAACGGAGAAGTATGATGCCAAACGTACATACAAGAAGTTCACAGGATACAGCCCGGGAGTGGCCGTTATAGGTGACCATATTGTCGGCATTGAAAATCGGGATGGCAACACGAATGTCCGGTTCTGCCAGCAGTGTACATTGGAAAGAATCTTCACCAGGCTGGAATGTAACGGCATTCATATAAATAGAGCTCGTATGGATTGTGGGTCGTGCTCCGAAGAGATTGTAGATACCGTCAAGGCCCATTGCAAGTACTTCTATATCAGAGCCAACAGATGCTCCGCTTTTTACGATGACATGTTCGCCCTCAGGGGATGGAAGGCTGAGGAGATCAACGGAATCAGGTTCGAGCTGAATTCGATTGTCGTAGAAAAGTGGAAGGGGAAACCATACCGTCTTGTCATCCAAAGACAAAGAAGAACAGATGACATACGGGAGCTATGGGAAGGAGAATATACCTACCGGTGTATCCTTACCAATGATTTCGAATCCGACATAAGGGATGTCGTAGAGTTCTATAACCTGTGCGGTGGGAAGGAAAGAATCCTCGATGACATGAACAACGGGTTTGGATGGAAACATTTGCCAAAGTCATTCATGGCAGAAAATGCAGTATACCTGCTGATGACTGCATTGATAAGGAACTTCTACAAAACAATCATCCGAAAATTAAACGTTAAGGATTTTGGCCTATCCATATCGAGTCGTATTAAGACTTTCGTTTTCAAATCATTGCTGTCCGCTAAAGTTTAGTGTAGTACGATTCGCCTACCCGCAGTGTCACTTGATAGGCATTGCGGGTGTTTGTTTTGTCTGGTAAGCCCCTCTATCCAAAGAGCAGGAGTTCCTTGGGTGGCGATTCTGCCTCGGCTACCAGTTTTGACCAGTCTTTGTCGGGTTCTTCGAGGAAGGTGTAGAGGTTGACGTAATACATTAACATGATTCTGACCATTGTTGCCAATCCCGAGAAGCTCCAGCTGCGTTTGATGCGTTTCTTCAGCACCATCAGTAGAAGGTTGGCGATGAGGGTTATCCATATCTGGATTTTGATGGCATTGGCGCTTTCGCCGTAAAAGTACCGAAGGGGGAAGTTCTGCTTTATCTGCTTGAACAACAGCTCTATCTCCCAGCGTTTCCGGTAGATTGCCACAATATCCTCGGCGCTCATCTCCATGTCGTTTGTGAGGAGGGATATGAGCTTGGCCCCTCTTTTCTTTTGGTCGACGTAGGTGACTATGCGTGCATGGTGCTTTATATCGTCGCCATCTTTGACCTTCTTCGTGAATGTCACATGGCGTTCCCGAAGTGCCATCAACCCACTTTCTGTCATGTATATCGTATCAGCAGAAACCTCATAGACAAGATTCTTCTTCATCTTGGTGACATATATGACACCTGCCCGGCTCAGCTCCTCGAACTTGGCGTAATCGATGTAGGCCCTGTCCAGGGCAACGATGTCTCCGCTTGTGTAATTTGACGGCTTGAGCATGAAACTGTCATTAGTGGCGGCAGATGTGAACCTGATATCTGAAGAAACTCCCTCGTTTGCATGGATATTGGTGTGGACCTTTATGCCGCCTTTCTTCTTCCCCGTCTTCGGATGGCGTCCGACTCCCGTGAAGATAAGGTTGGAGAACAGGCTGATTGTCGTCGAATCGATAATCTGCAGCCGGTTTATCCAACTGGAAGATGGATTGTTTCGGCTGTCCGATGAAAGTTCGTTGCGGTATGTCTTGTACAGGTCGCGATAGATTGCCTCAAAGATTCCCTCTGACCTGCGTGCATTTGCGTCAGACAGAGTACTGCGCCGGGGCATCATGCTTATCCCAAGATGGGCAAGCTTTCTCGCTTCAGGGAACATCGAGTCCGTGATTTCCCGCAGCGAATCGAACCGTTTGATCACGGCATACAACATTATCAGCAGATGCTGCCAAGCGTCAAAGTGTTTGACATACCGTTCGCCGCCCTTTTCTTGACTGATTTGGAGAATTTTTGACTTGTCCAGCAAATTTATCAGCTGACCATATGCCGGCTGTCCGTTGAAATGACTACCTTTGTTCATCGTTATTGATTTATTTTTTAGCAGAAACAAAGGTAACGAAAAAGGCTGGACCTCCGAGAGGGGATTCAGCCTTGTATTTTTGATTCGGTCAAACTTTTACCGGACACCAATATTTTCAAATACATCTCGATTGCCGCAAAGTGGATTAGGACTTCAAGGACGTACGTGCTAAACATCTATACCGAGAATCCAGCGTATAAAATAGCCTTTCAACAGGATTTTGGCTAATCCTTATTCTAATGGTGGGTAATGCGTATTGCCTCAAGTCGCTTCATGGGGTAAGGGGAAGTTATGCAAAAGAGTGGACCTTTGGCACCTTCGTTTCACTAAAACACAATGTAAAGATAATAAACTCACTAAAAAATGCATGGCAATCTCTGATTTCATTCGCTTGCGGAAATTAGGGTAAATATGCAACCGGCCCGTCATTGAAGGTATCTGAAAAGGATACCTTCTTTTTGTTATACTGTCTGTTATCCATTTTCTCTGGAAAACATCTTTGATCTTCATAATCATCCTACGCTGGCGAAATAATTCATCATGGACACTACATATCCAAGTAACGGTATCAGTACACCGATTACATATACCATAGCGTACCCCAAAAGGACGAGAGGTAATATTTTACGGTAAAGACCGGCGATAACAAGAAATATAAACAAAAAACAAGAACCATAAACTCCTATTTGAAAACCGGGCATCAATTCATAAACGGGTACGGGCTCGGGGTTAAGCATGGCTCCGGCCACAATGGAATAAAGACTTGCCAACAATATAAATAATGTATACAGGCAGCTCTTAAAAATCCCGGGATCGTTTCTTTTACAATAGAGAATTGTTTGGATATCACTCCCTAAGAAACTCAATACCCAGCAAGAGAGCTACCATGACACCCGTATCAAAAGCAGAGAATATATTCATTTCAATCAATCACCTTTGACGCGAAGACATGTATTTATTCCGGAATGCCACGCCTTCGCTTGTTTTACGATATGATATTGATATCCGATAGTTTGGAAAATATTTGAAAAACCTTCGTTGTATGCTTTTAAATTTGCTCATTACACTTATTACATGTTGTGCCTTTGTTCCTGCCAAAAGGAACTAATTGAGTATGAGAAAGGAGATGTAAAAATCTGCATAGAGCAGGGTGAACAATGGCTGCATGATTTTCCTTTGTTTTTGGGTATTAATAAAAAGAATCCACCGCAAATTGCTATTTGGTTGGAAGATACACAAGGGAATTATCTTTCAACGGTTTATGTAACTCATAAAATCGCCACTCAATCTTGGCAAGCATCGGGAGGAAACCGACGAAAAGAAGCTCTACCTCATTGGTGTTATTCACGTGGAGTTAAATACGATGATGGACTTTATTTGCCAACAAAGAAAGAGCCATTAATAGATGGCATATCAGGAGCGACCCCACACGAAAGCTTTAATATTAAACTAAATCCGGCAACAGCATTAAAGAAGTTCGTAGTAAAAATAGAAATAAATCATTCCACTGATTTCAATGAAGCCTTCCCTAAATCAGCCAAAGATGGAGAAGCCAACTATTCAGGAGGTAAAGAAGGAAGCGGACAACCTGCAATCGTATACGCTGCCAATGTAGATTTATCGTCAGGTGAAAAATCATTTGAAGCAAATCTGATGGGGCATAGCAGCCCTGACGGTAGTTCCGGAGAAGTCAATAAAGATACATCGGGGCTGACAACTGCTTTACATATTGTGAAACGTATAACTGTAATTATTCAATGAAAAAGATTATTCTACTTATTATAGTTTGTTGCGCTACTGCTATTGCAACAGCGCAACAAACAGAACGCTTCACTTTTGCTACAAGTGTAGGAACAGGGATTGACATGAACGAGCCGGCAACCACTCCGTTTGCGTGGCAAGCTCTTGGCTATTATGCTATCAACAAACGGCTATCGGTCGGTATCGGGACAGGATTATCTATTTATGAGAAAACTCTGATTCCGCTATTTGCCGATGCAAAATTGTTAATCATAAAGCCTAGAAAATTCACTCCTTATATAGAATGTGGCGTTGGATATAGTTTTGCACCGGATAAAAATGCTAATGGAGGTTTTTATTTGAATCCGTCTGTTGGGGTAGAATATTCAATTTGTAAAAGTAAGAAGTTATTCTTGACTTTAGGATATGAATCCCAGAAACTTGGACGGCTGAAAACGCAAAAACAATCATTGTTTACAGCTGAGTTTGCAGAGAAGTTAAGCCATCATGCTATTTCAATAAAGATTGGATTCATGTTTTAAAGACATAAAGAAATCATTCAGCAACATGTAACAGACTTTGGTCTGATTATTAATACTCATTAATTATTAAACACTCATGCCTATGAATGATTTATCAAAAACGAGGATTATCATCTTATTGACTGATTCCTCACAAAAAGTAACTGACACAGAAATGCAAGACGCTTATGACGAATTTATCAGGTGCATAGCAACAATTGGCAGTTCAAAAGATAACTCCAATATCTTTCGGATGCTGAATCTCACTCGTATTGAGATAGCACCCTTAAAAGAGCTATATCAGTACGGGCAGGGGGAAAAATGCGCTTAAAAATTCTTATCTGCACAAAGTGCTGGCTATTATCAATGTAGAATTGGAACTATTAAGTCTAAAAATTAAGCATCCTGAATCATTTGATTCTCCCACCTCACCAACATTCGAATCAGATCTATATGTAATCCCTAAGTCAAAGGACTTGGGGATTATTGGTATTGCTGAAATAGTAATAGGGTTATCTTTTTTAGGCGAAGTAGTCGGAAAAGACGGAAAACCCGTCCCATTAGTTCGTTTAGCTCACGGTTTTGAAGTCCTTTTCAATTTAAAATTTGGAAGTATATACGATAAACTGGATGCTATTTTTATGCGTAAACCATTCAATCTGACCAAAACATTAGATGCTTTAAAGAATGCAATTAACAAAGAAGCCCGTAAACGAGCTAATAAACATTAGACAAAATGGTTTTATAATTCTCTTATTTACAACTATTTGAATTTTATTTTTAGGGGAGTAGGTAACTACTCCTCTTTTTCTAGTTCTCCATTCTGCCGATTTTTGCATCATCAATCGATTGACATTCATAATGTATCACCAAAAAATGAAGCAAAATGTATAGAGACAACGAAAACTTTGAGAAATGGATGGAAAAGCTATCCAAGAAACTCACTGAAATAGGGAAAGACTTAAAGTCCCTAATCAATACCGATAAAGTATTAGATGATAATGAAAAGATACTCGATAATCAGGATTTAGCCTTTCTTCTGAAAGTATCTTTCCGAACTCTTCAACGTTATAGAGTAAGCGGAGTACTACCTTTCTTTACCATCGGAAAAAAACTTATTATCGTGCTGGTGATATCCGGTCTTTCATTCGTGAACGTGCCGATTTCCAAACCTACAAACAGTTTGAAGAAGCCAATCAATTAAAGAATCAGCCTTAAAAGCTAAAGGTAGCAAATTTAAGAATGAAGCATTACTGCTCCTTCCTTGTGCTACCACCCCAATTTAGCAGAAACAGCTACGCCTTTCGGCTTTGCTCGTTTCGCTAAATTGAGCAAGAGGGAACTGGACAAGTCCTGTTCTCCCTCTTGCCCTGCGGGGCAAAGCCTTCGGCTTTAGCGTGTTACAAGAACACGCTGTAATGACACCTGTAATAAGCATTTTCTTTGCAATACTTATTATCAAGTATTTACCTATTCATATTTCTATAAAAAAGTAATTACCATGCCAAATAGTAGTCGAAAAACGATATTCACTACCATTTCCATAGACAAGGAAACGGCAGCTTTAGTAGAGAAGATATGCAAACGCTATTCACTGAAAAAGTGCGAAGTTGCAAAATTGGCGTTCGGGTATATAGATAAGGCACATATCAATCCATCCGAAGCACCTGAATCTGTAAAATCGGAACTAGCGAAAATAAATAAGAGACAGGATGATATTATCCGCTTTATCCGTCACTATGAGGAAGAGCAACTGAATCCCATGATACGGGCAACAAATTCTATTGCTTTGCGTTTCGATGCTATCGGCAAAACTTTAGAAACTCTTATTCTCTCTCAACTGGAAGCCAGTCAGGAGAGACAAACAGTCGTACTAAAAAAGTTAAGTGAACAGTTCTGTTACCATGCCGATATGATAAACAACCAGTCCAAACAGATTAATGTACTTTATCAGATACACCAACGAGATTATAAGAAGTTGCTTCAACTGATACAACTCTATTCGGAACTTTCTGCTTGCGGTGTGATGGATAGCAAAAGGAAAGAGAACCTGAAAAACGAAATCGGTAATTTAATAAATACCTAGAGCCATGCACATAGATTTTGCACCGCCATCTAACGGTACATATAACAATGCTGGTAGTAGCCGGCAGTTGGCTAATTATTTAGAACATAAAGATTTGGAACGCATGGAAAAGGGTATTTACACCGAAGACTTTTTCAATCTAGCAGATGATAACATCTATAAATCAAAGGTTATAAAGGATATAGATAGTAATATTGGGCAACTCCTGAAAACGGGTGCCAAGTTCTATGCTATTCATGTCAGCCCATCGGAGAAGGAACTTAGAGCAATGGGTAACACAGAGCAGGAACAAGCAGAAGCCATGAAACGTTATATTCGTGAAGTGTTTATTCCTGAATATGCCAGTAACTTCAACAAAGAACTATCCGCTTCGGATATAAAATTCTACGGTAAGATTCATTTTGATCGTAGTCGTTCAAATAATAAACTGAATATACACTGCCATTTGATTGTGAGTCGTAAAGATCAAACCAATAAGAAAAAGCTGTCACCACTTACCAATCATAAGAACACTAAAAATGGGATAATCAAAGGTGGTTTTAACCGCAAGCACCTATTCCAACGGGCAGAACAAGGCTTTGATAAACTATTCAGTTACAACCGCCAACAATCCGAATCGTTTGATTTCCATAACATAATGAAGAATGGCCCTACATCCGAACAACTTAAAGTTCAGGAATGTGAAACATTTCACTTGCTGGAATCAGATGCTCGCGATGATGTTTGGACAACTGAGTAACCGTGAGAGCCTGCGAGACTTAATCGTTGCTTTCGAGGCGCATAGGGCCAAGCAATATCATCTTGGAGTAGGTCGTGAACCAATAGCCAAGACAACTCTTGCGACAGCCAACCAGAACCGTGATTACAGAATTTTTGAAGAATTTGCATTCTATATGATGAAAGAAGCCTGCGAGAAGCGGACGACCAACATCCTTGACATTTCCGGAAAGAAATATGCGTTTGATTCAACAACGATTCCGTTATGTCTTGCAACATTCCCATGGGCAAAGTTCCGAAACAAGAAAGGAGGAGTTAAGGCTCATGTCTTATATGACATTGAAGCACAAGTTCCTGCCTTCTATACCGTAACCACTGCATCAAAGCATGATTCTACATTACTGTCTTCAATCCATTATGAACCAAATGCTTATTATATCTTCGACAGGGCTTATGATTCCTTTAAAGAACTCTATAGGATACATCTTACAGACTCTTTCTTTGTTGTCAGAGCCAAGACGAACTTAAAATATAAGACTGTCAAATGGAAGCGAAGAATGCCAAAGAATATAATGACAGATGCGGAAGTGAAACTGACCGGATATCTCTCCGAAAAGAAATATCCTGAGTCATTAAGACTCGTAAGATATTACGATGAAGAAGATAACCGTGAGTTCACTTTTCTGACGAATGCGAAACAACTTTCTGCACTGGATGTCGCCAATCTTTATAAGAAAAGATGGTTAATCGAGCTGTTCTTCAAATGGCTCAAGCAGCATCTCAAGATATATACAGGCTTCAAAATGTACAACGACCTATTTGAGAAAGATCCATATAAAGCAGTTCCATATTTTTTATATGTAATTGAAAAAATTATAGAAGTAAGGCAGTATGAATCACATTATGATATATGTAGTGATTTTGCTTTTTATCTTTATAGACCAGACCCTGATAATAAAGAGATTAATGAAGGTAATCACATCTACGATATTGTACTTTATAGCATAAAACACAATATTGTAGATGATAATTTAAAATCAAGGATCTTATGCTTGTTAGAATCAAAACATTCAAACTTAATTGCAATTGGGGTATTTTACTTGTTGTACAATATAGAAAAAGAGTATATTAGAGCTTTCAATTTATTCATAAAAAATAATTTTTTTAGAAAGACTAACGCGTCGGAGATACTACATTATTACTCAAACGAATTGTTATCTAAACTATATCCATTATTATCAAATAAGGAACAAAAAGAAATCAATCAAGCAATATTATCTACCACTACATTGTATTATCATTGGACTTACAAAGATGATTATTCAGAGAAAAAAGTGTATTCTAATTATTTGAGAACTACTTATGAATTGACATCAATGCTTCCTTTGACTTTACTTAATAAATATAAAGAACTTAAAAAAATATATCAAGAAGGATATCGGAAATACAATAAAGTAGAGAACACTCCACCACAAAAAGTTACCATGTACTCTGGTTGGAAAACATATGGAAATAATGCCTATGAGAAAATGTCCTTAAATGATTGGAGGAACACTTTTTTCAAATTAAATACAAAACAACGCTCTTTTGATGATTGGAACAAGCCTACTAAGGAGGGGAATTTGAGTCAATTTAAGGATCATGTTGCACAAGATCCCATAAAATTTCTCCCTTTTATTATTGAAATTGTTGACGAACGCCAAATCGATATAGAATACTTAATATCAGGATTAGAGGGGTTACATGAAGGTAAATGTAATAAAAAAGACTTTGAAGATTTATGTTTAAATATTATCAAAAAAAGATCTCATAATTTTAATGATATGAATCTATCCTCATTTCTCCGTACATTACATTATATCGTACAGGGAAATAAAAATTTGGATAAACGAATTTTTGAGTTTATAAAACAAATTATATATAAATACCCTGATAGACAATTCACCTATAATATAAACCAAAAGAAAGATAAGGGTATGGATGCTATCACTGCAGGTATTAATTCTATTAGAGGTATTGCTGTAGAGCTAATGGTTGAATGTCATGAGTTAAAGCAATTTGAAAATGAAATATTTGAAACTTTAGAATATGTCGCAGACAATACAAATGAAATAACACGTTCTTGTGTAATATTTAAGGGTGCATGGCTTAATAATTTAAACAAAAATAGAGCCCTCGATTTATATTTAAAATTATTAAGGGACTTCAATCCATATCTTCTTGCAATTCCATGTCATGATGGGCATCCTTTATTATATCTAATGCATGTAAATTTTAAAAAGCTACAACCTTTTTTTAGTAAAGCAATTTTGGTTGAAGATGCAGGAAAACCAATGTCTATGTTTTTACTTAATGCGTATCTGCATAATCTTCCTAGAGGATATTCTCTTTTGAAAAATCTGATTTCAATTAATCCTATGGCTAGACAAGAATTGGCATGGTATGTATGTGCCCATATACTTAAAGACGAAAGATACTCACCTAAGGGATGGAAGATAATGAAATTGCTATTAGATTTCAATGACAAAGAATTAGGAGAAAAAATAAATCATTGTTTTTTGCACATTCCCCCTATAATTAACGATAATCTTATTACTTTTCTAAATAAGTATGTGAAATCTGCTGTAGGTAAATACAGAGATAATTATTTTTTTGACTTTCTTAGGAAAATAATACCTAGCGATGCTCATCAAGCATTAAATTGTTTTTTTGAGTCTAAGCCAGAAGATTTCAAACAAACTTTTTACGAAAAGAGTCCCATCAATGTTTTGATAGAATCATATAATGGCATAAGAGAATATGAAAAAGATAATCCATTGTTAGAAAAAGCAATGGATATGTTTGATTCATTACTTAAAATTCAAGGATATAGAAACAGCCATCTAAGAATGTTTTTAAAAGAATTATCTGCATAAAATTATTTAAATTATGATAGAGTGGATTAACAATAATAAAGAGTGGTTTTTATCGGGGTTAGGAGTTTTCTTGTTGACAATAGTCAGTGGGATAGTTAAATATATGTTCTCTAAAAAGAATAACAACAGGACAATTAACATTAATGGAGATAAGTCTGTTTATGTAGAAAATAATGAAGGGGATATAACTATAGAATAAAGTTCATTAAAGAAACGATTTGAAGATGTTCATCCTTTTGATGACTTATAAAAAATGATTTTGAAAAAAGAAAAGAAAGATATATCTTTGCTTTCAGTATTCTCCATGAGCAAACTACCGCAAATGCACGTAGCAAATTAGTGGGATAATTCATGGGATATGCTTGAAGCTAAAAATATAAAGTTTTAAATATCAGCATGGTAACTCGTAATGGAGAATTCCAGGCGATATATAAACAATGAGATATTTGAAATAGAATCGTTCTAATAGTAAGCAAAACGATAAAACATAATCGTGTGCTAAATCATGTGGATTTCCAAATGGAAGAAACTATAAAACGGTGATAATCAACAGAGAGAAGATAATAGTTCTCTTGCTGGTGGCACCACTCAAATAAATACTCCCATTGAAATGATAATATTTCAATGGGAGTATTTATTTACACCCACTCCCCCTATCCCCAGCAACATGCTTTAAGATAGACTTTACTATTATCCCATGAAAAGGTCTGATAATAAAGAAATATGCCCTTCCCAGCCAATTATTGTACTTCACAACAGTAGTAATCCGAAGTTCTTGTTTTCCTTCGTGATATTCCCCGCACCACATGGACACATGGAAATCAAGATGCTTATCCGGCATTCCGAGAATTTCTTCATGCAGATTTTTATCCAAGACCATATCTGTAAATCTGGTTGCTGTATCCAGTCCTAATGGCTTTACAATCGCATTCCTGAAATTCATGAGCCAACCAATCCACTTAGGAAATCGGCTGAAGGCAAGATTGCGAAAATCTTCCGGTGTCAAAGCCTGCCCAGTGACCATCACTTTAGAAAAAGAATCTATATAATCTACAGGAAAATAATTCTTTATTAAGCTGTCTGCCGGTATATCTTTCATCTTATCACATATTGAATTTATTACTCGTTTGCTTTTCATTCACGGCGTCCCCAATGACACGGCCTACAAAGGTAGCCACTTAATCCAACCCTACAACATATTCTTAGAAATAATATTATCCCGTAAAAGATAAAGCTCAAAAGAAAATTATCAGTTATCTTTGTTCCATGACTACCAACAAGACAACTCCCAAAGAATTATGGGCAAGACAGCAGATTAGCGGTCCCGATGTGGACTATGATTTGTGGAACAAGAAAAGAATATCCGTGCAAGCGTTCTCACAAATGAGCCAGAGCTGTATTTTTACAGTTGACGTATTTAAAGAGAGATACGATTTTGCATCCGACAGTTTTGCCCATCTTTTCGGATACAATCCCACTTGGATAAAGACAATCAGGCAACAAGGCGATTTGCTGGAAGAGAGAATACACCCTGATGACAGAATGCAACTCACGGAATGCCAAATCGAGCATGGACAGTTCATCTACTCACTCCCACCGGAAGAAAGAAATGATTACCGGCAAATATTTCAATTCCGTATGTTGAATGCACGGCAACAGTATATCAATGTAAGCAGCCGGCAACAAGTCATAGAAACAGACCGGAATGGTAAAGCCTGGATAATTATGGGAGTAATGGATATACTTCCCGACCAGACCCCTATCGAAAGAATCAAACGGACGGTGGTGAACAGAAAAACGGGAGAGATGCTTCCAACATGCACTGTTTCTCCTGACAAACAATTATCCAACCGGGAGAAAGAAATATTACGACTCATCCGACAAGGTTTTCTAAGCAAGGAAATCGCTCACCAGCTGGGAGTGAGCATCTATACTGTGAACAATCACCGGAAAAACATCCTAAGCAAGTTAGATGCCAACAATATAATGGAAGCCATCCATATAGTAGAAAATCTTGGTATCTACCTCTAAGATTACGGAAGCCAACCGAGACTGTCCGCCAACTGATTTGTTTTGCGCCACTCTTCAAGCTCCTTATAAGTGCGGACACCTCCCGTAAAGACAGCATGATAAATCTCTATACCTGGAATCGTTACACCATCCGGCACATCGAATTTGATTTGCAATATCGTTTTCCTAATTTCAGGAGTAAGGCGCTCCGCAATAGCGGCAGTCACCTTTTCTACAACACCATCATACCTGGAACCTTTCCGGATGTGAATCATATCAAACTTCCAAGTATTCTGTTCTCTATCCTTATATAAAGCATGCCACTCCATGCACTCTTCCTCCGTATGGATAAGGTTCCTATATTGTATTTCCTGCAAAGGCAACCGTTCCGCAAGTTCCCGGATGACCGAAAAGCTCTCTCCTACATCCAACCTATCGGTATAAATATGGATATCTATATCCCTACTTTTCGCCAACAGCCCGGTACGGAGTGAGCCCACCAAATGAACGGTTGCTCCAATGCGCTCCCATGCTTCAATAATACAGGTATCTTCCAATACTTTCCATGCAGATTGCTGATTCTGCCTTGCAAGCTCATGAATGTCCATTTACCTCCACTTTTTTGAATGTGCAAAGATATAAAACTTCCCAGTATATAGCTATAAATAGCCATTTCCCTTCTTGATACAATACACTAATTTTGCACACTGTCTTATCTTTTAGCAACAACTAATTATGGCATTCAATCAAACAGAGAAACAAGAGAAAGAATATTTAAAGCAAATAATCAGTTTTCTGAAAAAGGTTATCGGTAATACCGACGCATCAGTGAAAGACCACGTCGACACCTTGGCAGAATACAAAGACTATATCTGGTCCAACAAAGACATCGACCCGCACGAGATACGCTCCATGCGCGAAAGCATCCTGAACCATTTTGCCTTGGGGGAAAGTGTAATCAACAAGCGTAAGCGGCTCACCAAGATACTTGCCATTCCTTACTTCGGACGAATTGATTTTTTGGAAAAGAAAGAAAACAGCAAAGTGATGCCTACCTATATAGGCATCCATACCTTCTATGACCCGGAAAGTCGAGCTACCCTTATCCATGACTGGCGAGCACCCGTTTCGAGCATGTTCTATGACCATGAATTAGGAGAAGCAGGCTATCGGTCTCCATCGGGAGAGATTAAAGGAGAAATTTCCCTAAAACGCCAATACAGAATTCGGGGCGGCAAAATGGAATTTATGATTGAAAGTGCCCTGACCGTCCATGATGACATTCTGCAAAAAGAGTTAAGTTCCAATGTAGATGACAAGATGAAAAATATCGTTGCCACCATCCAACGGGAACAGAACCAGATTATCCGCAACGAAGATATCCGCACGCTTATTATTCAAGGAGTGGCCGGCTCTGGAAAAACATCCATAGCCCTGCACCGCATAGCCTACCTGCTCTATACCTTCAGAGACAGCATCTCATCAAAAGATATTCTGATTATCTCCCCCAACAAAGTGTTTTCCGATTATATCTCCAACGTCCTCCCCGAACTTGGGGAAGAAACCGTGCCCGAAACCAGTATGGAACAAATACTCTCCGGAGTGTTGGAACACAAATATAAGTACCAAACATACTTCGGGCTAGTGAATGAACTGTTAGAAAAGCCATCCTCAAGCCTCATCGACAGAATAGCCTATAAAGCCTCTTTCGGCTTCATTTCAGAGCTTGACAAGTTTATCCTCCACATAGAGAACACCTACTTCAAGGCAGCAGACGTGAAGCTGACCAAATACATCACCATACCTGCCCCGTTTATTGAAGAACAGTACCTACGTTTCAACCGTTATCCCATACGCCGACGATTTGATGCTATGGCTGATTATATGCTGGATATGTTGAAAATACAATACGCCTTTACGGTAACCACCGCCGGCAGAAACCTTTTGAAAAAAGAAATCAGACTAATGTTTGCAGGCAATAACGACATTCAAGTCTACAAAGATTTCTTTAAATGGACAAATAATCCCGGAATGTTCAAAATGCGAAAGGGACATACACTCGAATACTCAGACTTGGCACCGCTGGCATACCTACACTTGGCATTGGAGGGAAACGGGAACCAGCCATTCAGAGTCAAACATCTGTTGATAGATGAGATGCAGGACTATTCGCCCATACAGTACAAGGTAATACAGAAACTCTTTCCATGCCGGAAAACCGTGTTGGGCGATGCAGGACAGTCCGTGAATCCTTATGGCTCATCCACAGCAGAAACTATCCAAAAGTCACTTACTGCAAGTGAAATCATGAAATTGTGTAAGAGTTATCGTTCCACCTTCGAGATTACGGATTTTGCGCAAAAGATTCATCCTAACGCAGAGCTGGAACCGGTTGCCCGGCATGGAGAAAAGCCACAAATCCTGCAGTTCGGCAGTGCCGTAGAAGAACTGTCCGGCATTATGGGACTAATCTCCACTTACCGGAAATCCGGATATAAGTCTCTTGGCATCATATGCAAGACGGAGCAGCAAGCCAGGGAGATGGCAGACGTGCTGAAATCATATGCCAATGATATCAGCTTCCTATCAAGTCAAAGCTCCGCATTTGTGCAAGGCATCGTCATCACCTCTGCCCACATGGCAAAAGGGCTTGAGTTTGACGAAGTCATTATTCCACAGACGGATGAGAGAAATTACCGTTCGGAGATTGACAAGAGTATGCTTTATGTAGCTGTAACCAGAGCTATGCACCGCCTAACCTTGACATTTCACGAGGCAAGACCGACAACTCACTGATGATGGATTATTAAGGAAATCTATCCCAACAGCCTTGTACAAGATGCGGCAAGTAACAGCGTATCTCATCAATCGACCAATCCCACCATTGCAGCCGCAATAATTTCTTCACCACATCCTCATCAAAACGTTTCCTGATTTCTTTGGCAGGAGTTCCCCCTACAATTGTATAAGGGGGAACATCTTTAGTCACAACAGCACGTGCACCAATAATCGCCCCATCTCCTATATGAACACCAGCCATTATCACCGCTTCATAACCAATCCAAACATCATTACCTATTATAATATCTCCTTTGTCATCCCATGCATCCGTTATGTCCGATTTCTTCAATCCCCACTCTTCGTAAAATAAAGGAAATGTATAAGTAGACAGAGATTTCAACGTATGATTGGCACAGTTGAACAGAAATTTCGTACCGCAAGCAATGGAACAGAATTTACCAATAACCAGCCTCTCCTGATGGATGGGGTAATGATACAGCACATTGTTTTTCTCGAACAACAAAGGGTCAGCTACAAAATCATTATAAATAGTATAGTCACCAACCTCTATTCGAGGATCCTTTACAACAGCATTAAGATATACGGTTTGCTTATCTCCCGTACGCGGATATATTTTAGTCATCATAATTCGATATGTTTCTAATATTGTTTACTTCTTAAATAGAAAACCGATTGCAGTGCCAGCAAAATCACAAAAAGGTATTCTGCCGTTAAGTAAATAGCCAAGGATGCATGAGTGCAAGCGCTTAACCAATAAAGATACCCCAAATACACGACAGTGGTAGTCACTTGGAAAAGAAAAGTAATCCGGGTTTTACCGGTCCCTCCAACTGCGTTGAGATATACATAGCCTGGCAAGGCAAAGGTATAATTCAGCAACGTCACAACAAAAGGGATGAAAGCCTGCTCCGTCAACAGTTCGTTATCTGTATAGATTCCTATTATCAAGCGATTATAACATACAGCTACCCCTATCAGTGGAAATCCAGCAGAATAGCCCAACCTCAGTATCTTACGGCAGATAATGAAAACAGCCCTCCTTTCTCCAGCCCCAATCGCATTACTGACCAGCGAACCCGTAGTGACCGCAAAAGAATTGACTATTACAAAAAAGACAGCAGATACACTTCGCGTAATATTGGAAATGGCTAATTCCGTTTTACCCAAATGTTCCACCGCCACAAAAAACAAGAGCCACGGAGCTACGCTGATAAAGGCATGAAGCATGCTCCATACCGACAAGCTCAGCACATCTACCAACAGCTTTCCGTCATATACCGGTTTCAATCCATATTTCCCTTTATCTATTTTCAGCCATACGTAGAAAAGAAGCATCGCCAAAGAACCCATCTCTGCCAGAGAAGAAGCAATGGCAGCTCCCGATATTCCCAGTCCTCCAACGAATATCAGAATATAATTCAAAGGAATATTAATCACTACTGCAACGGCTGCAGCCCACGATAATGCCCGAGTGCATGTTATTCCCACAAGAAAAGAACGGATAGCCAAAAACGGAAACGAAAACAGCAAACCGAAACTGCGCCAGTCCAGATACTGAATTACAGCCCGATAAATCTCCGGTGAGGAAATCAACCTTCCCAATATGAAAGAAGAACTTGCCTGCATCAGCAGACAAAGCAAAATGGCCAATCCCGATAAAAAGAAGAAACCTTGAAAGAATATCTTCCCAGCCTTACCATAATCACATTCTCCATTCCTTCGGGCAATCATCACCTGCAATCCGATACTAAATCCAAACCCAAGCATGTAGATCGCCAAATAATAAATCCCTGCAATGGCAGATGCTCCCAATTCCACCTCGCCAACGTGACCTAAGAAAACAGCATCGGTTATATTTATCAGCTGCTCCATCAAAATGCTCATCATTACCGGAAAGTTGATAAGCCATATCTGTTTATATGTATAATGCATTGCTCAACAATAAAATAGCACAAAACAACACACTGTACAAGTACAGCATGCTATCCTGCAAATTCATGAATAAAAGGATATACAATCTCTATGGCAAACGGGGCATCGCTTGCCAGATAGCTGAATAGCTTTATCAAGCAGGGCTATTCGTTGAGCGTAGCTATATACAGAGCTTCATAAAAGGTGAATATGTTTGTTCATTCAAGATATAGTGCAAAAGTACAGAAAAAAATGTGCCAAAGTTCAGTTTAGGGCATAAAAAAAGGAGTACCGCTGTACTCCAACCTTTGTTAACCTTAAATCTAATACTATGAAAAACACATTGCAAAGGTACGGACTTTTGGGACATTGACAAACTTTCCAAGAAAAAAAGCATGTTTCATAACACATTTTAATAAGATAAATGCTCGTTTTCACGTCCTTTTTCACTTTTTCTGCTTCAAAATAGAAAAGAAGGTATAGCATCACGTAAAAAAATAAGCAAGTTCTTTCCATTATACTCCCAGTTTGCATTATCTTTGCACTAACACGAAGATAAGCTGCACCTCAGCATAAAAAATGAACGAGTTCATTTTATTATGCATTCGGTTTGCACTATCTTTGTAATGAGATTAACAAGAACTTATATATGCCAGACTATGATTTAATCGCCATATTAGGGCCTACCGCTTCAGGAAAGACTCCATTTGCAGCCGCCTTGGCCGCCGAACTCCATACGGAAATCATCAGTGCCGATTCACGGCAAATCTACCGGGGGATGGACCTGGGCACCGGCAAAGACCTTGCCGACTATACCGTCAACGGGAAACAGATTCCTCATCACCTCATCGACATAGCCGCCCCGGGCTATAAGTACAATGTTTTCGAGTATCAGCGTGATTTCTTGAATGCTTACGAGACTATTAAACAAAAAGGTTGCCTGCCCGTTGTATGTGGAGGAACCGGAATGTATCTCGAATCAGTACTGAAAGGCTACCGTCTGCTGCCCGTACCCGAGAATCCCGAGTTGCGCACCCGTCTGGCGGACAAATCGCTGGAAGAACTGACCGACATACTGAAAGGTTACAAAAGCCTGCACAATACCACGGACGTGGACACAGCCAAACGTGCCATACGAGCCATCGAAATCGAAGAGTATTATGCCCATACCCCAGTAGACGAACGTTCCTTCCCCCAGATGAACAGTCTCATCATAGGTGTAGACATCGACCGGGAATTGCGTCGGGAGAAAATCACCCGCCGCCTGCACCAGCGCCTGGAAGAAGGAATGATAGACGAAGTGCGACGTCTGATAGAGCAAGGCATCCAACCGGATGACCTCATCTATTACGGACTGGAATACAAGTATCTGACACTTTATGTCATCGGCAAGTTGACCTATGAAGAGATGTTCACGCAACTGGAAACAGCCATCCACCAGTTTGCCAAACGCCAGATGACCTGGTTCCGCGGTATGGAACGGCGTGGATTTACCATCCATTGGATGAATGCCCGGTGGCCGATGGAAGAAAAGATAGCTTTTGTAAAGAAGAAGTTGGAAGGATGATGAAATGATGAAGTAACCGGGTGATTTAAATCGTAAATAGTAAATAGTCAAATTGTAAATAGAATCATGAGTGCAGAACCCGAAAAGTTGGGAGTGATATACAACCCCAAAGCCGGAACACGGAAAGTGCAGAAACGGTGGAAAGAAATCAAAGAATACATGGACAGCAAAGGTGTGCCTTACGACTATGTGCAGTCCGAAGGGTTCGGTTCGGTAGAGCGTCTGGCAGGCATCCTCGCCAACAACGGCTACCGTACCATTATTGTAGTAGGCGGTGACGGCGCACTGAATGACGTCATTAACGGCATCATGCTTTCCAATGCACCGGACAAGGAGAATATAGCCATCGGCATCATCCCCAATGGTATAGGAAATGACTTTGCCGACTATTGGGAAATGAGTTCGGATTACAAGAAAGCGGTGGATTGCATCATCAACAACCGCCGCCGGAAAATAGACGTGGGTACCTGCTATTATTACGACGGTGAAAAGCATCTGACACGCTATTTTCTCAATGCCATCAACATAGGTCTGGGAGCCCGTATCGTGAAAATCACCGACCAGTGCAAGCGTTTCTGGGGAGTGAAGTTCCTCTCCTACTTCATGGCACTGCTATCCATTATCTTCGAACGTAAGTTGTACCGCATGCATCTCAAGATAAACGGCGAGCATATACGCGGACGCATCATGACTGTCTGCATAGGCAGCGCATGGGGATACGGCCAGGCGCCGAGCGCAGTGCCCTATAATGGCTGGCTGGATGTTTCCGTCATTTACCGTCCCGAATTGCTGCAACTATGGTCGGGGCTATGGATGCTTATCCAGGGACGGATTCTGAACCATAAGGTAGTGATGCCCTACCGTACGCAAAAAGTAAAAGTGCTGCGTGCGCAAAATGCCTCTGTCGATTTGGACGGACGTATTCTCGACCGTCATTTTCCACTGGACATCAGCGTACTGCACGAAGCGATAACATTGATTATACCCAATTGAAAATACTTAATCAGTAACAACCTATGATTGAATTAAAGAATAATCCTACCGGAAACTTCTTCCTACTGGCAGGTCCTTGTGTCATTGAAGGAGAAGAAATGGCAATGCGCATTGCCGAACGTATCGTGACCATCACAGAAAAACTGCAAATCCCATACGTATTCAAAGGGTCGTACCGTAAAGCCAACCGTTCGCGTCTGGATTCCTTTATGGGTATCGGTGACGAAAAGGCGCTGAAGATACTGCAAAAGGTACACGACACTTTCGGAGTACCTACCGTGACCGACATTCATGCCGCCGAAGAAGCCACCATGGCTGCCGAATATGTGGATATTCTGCAAATTCCCGCCTTCCTCTGCCGGCAGACAGACCTGCTTGTAGCCGCTGCCAAAACCGGAAAAACCATCAACATCAAGAAAGGGCAGTTCCTCTCTCCGCTTGCCATGCGCTTTGCGGCTGATAAAGTAGTGGAAGCAGGCAATAGGAACGTCATGCTGACGGAACGCGGAACTACTTTCGGTTATCAGGATTTAGTCATCGACTATCGCGGCATCCCCGAAATGCAGACCTTCGGTTTCCCCGTCATCCTGGATGTAACCCACTCCCTGCAACAGCCCAACCAGACCAGTGGCGTCACGGGAGGTATGCCGCAACTTATCGAGACCGTAGCCAAAGCCGGTGTTGCCGTAGGTGTAGACGGACTGTTCATCGAAACCCACGAAAATCCCGCCGTAGCCAAGAGTGACGGCGCCAACATGCTGAAACTCGACCTGCTGGAAGACCTGCTGACCAAATTGGTCCGCATCCGGGAAGCAGTCAGATAAATTCCATTTATCCGGAATGGAATCCGAAAAAAACAACAGAAGTTGTGATTTATCCAAGGGCTGTCCGACAGATAGTTCAAGAACAATTTAAATTCATAATAATATGAAACATCTATTACGTGGTTTATGGATTGTAGCGTTAATTCTTTGCTGCAATTTTCAGCAGGTATTTGCACAGCAAATGCCGCCTATCCCGGTCGACAAAAATGTCCGTATCGGAAAGTTGGACAACGGATTGACCTATTATATCCGCAAGAACAGCCAGCCTGCAAACCGGGCCGACTTTTACATTGCCCAAAAGGTAGGCTCCATTCAGGAAGAAGCCGACCAGCGCGGCCTTGCCCACTTCCTGGAACACATGTGTTTCAATGGAACGACCCACTTCCCCGGTGATGCACTGAAGCAATACCTGGAGCGTATCGGGGTGAAATTCGGTGAGAACTTGAACGCCTATACTTCCGTAGACGAAACCGTATACAACATTTCCAATGTGCCGGTCACTACTCCGGGAGCCATCGACTCCTGCCTGCTGATTCTGCACGACTGGAGTAACGATTTGACCCTGGACCCGAAGGAAATAGACAAAGAACGCGGAGTCATCAACGAAGAATGGCGCACCCGTATGAGCGCCATACAACGCTTCCAGGAGAAGATGCTTCCAGTCATGTTCGAAGGAACGAAGTATGCCACTTGTTTCCCTATCGGAACGATGGAGGTCGTTATGAACTTCAAACCGCAAACTTTGAGAGACTACTATGAAAAGTGGTACCGTCCGGACCTTCAGGGTATTGTGGTAGTTGGCGATATAGATGTGGACGCCATCGAAGCCCAAATCAAGAAAATGTTTTCTGATATTCCCGCCCAGCCCAATGCTGCCAAACGCGAGTACTATCCGGTAAACGACAACAAGGAGCCTATTGTATTGGTTTATCAGGACAAGGAACAGTCCAATGTACAAGCCCTCATCTTCAACAAGCACGAAGCCACTCCTGACGAGCAGAAAGGCGACATGGGCTATCTGGTACAGAATTATGCAACCACGCTCATCAACAATATGCTGAATGCGCGTCTGAACGAATTGGTACAGACCGCCAATCCTCCTTATATATATGCCGCCACTTATGACGATGATTTCTTTGTTGCCAAAACCAAAGATGCCTTCACCGGTGTCGTTGTCTGCAAGGAAGATGCCATAGAAAATGGAATAGCCACTCTCCTGCGCGAAACAGAACGCGCCCGCCAATTCGGCTTTACGGAAACGGAATACAACCGTGCCCGTGCCGAATATCTGCGCCAACTGGAATCTGCTTATAACGAGCGTGACAAACGCAAGAATGAAGAGTACGTGGATGAATATGTCCGTCATTTCCTCGATAACGAACCGATTCCGGGCATCGAAAACGAATACGCCATCATCAATCAGATAGCTCCCGCCATTCCGGTTGCCGCACTGAACCAGATGATGCAAGCCCTCGTGACAGACAGTAACCAGGTAGTCGCAATTCTCGGTCCGGATAAGGAAGGATTGAAAATGCCGACAGAAGATGCAATCAAGAAGATTCTGAAAGATATTAAAGCTGAAAAACTGACTGCCTACGTAGACAAGGTGTCGGATGAACCTTTGATGGCCGAAGCCCCGAAAGGCGGAAAGATTGTATCCGAGCAGACAGATGATACATTCGGCACTACAACGCTGACACTCTCCAACGGAGTCAAGGTCATTATCAAGAAGACAGATTTCAAGGCAGACGAAATCCGCATGAAGGGAGTCAGCCTAGGCGGTAGTTCCCTGTTCCCCGACTCGGAAATCATCAACATCAACGGACTGGATGCAGTGAGTGTCGGTGGTCTGGGTAATTTCAGTGCCGTAGACCTGGAAAAAGTTCTGGCCGGCAAGAAAGCTTCCGTCAGCTATGGTATCGGTGACAAGACAGAAACCGTCAATGGCAGCTGTTCACCGAAAGACTTCGAAACAATGATGCAGCTCACTTACTTGACGTTCACCGCTCCACGCCGTGACGACGATGCCTTCGCATCCTACAAGAACCGCAACAAAGCTGCTTTGCAGAATATGGAAATGAATCCCCAGGTGGCGTTCAGTGACTCTGTCTCGGCCGGTATTTACATGCACCATCCCAGAAGAGCCAGAATAAAGGCGGACATGATTGACAAGATGGATTATGACAAGATTCTGTCCATGTATCAAGACCGCTACAAAGATGCCAGCGATTTTACCTTTATCTTTGTAGGAAATGTGAATGTGGAGGAAATGAAACCACTCATCGCCGAGTACCTGGGTTCACTGCCTGCCATCAACCGCAAGGAAACATTCAAGGACAATAAAGTCGACATGCGCCAGGGAGTTTATAAAAATGAGTTCGTAAGGAAGCAGGAAACTGCTAAAGCGTCAAATTTTGTCCTGCTGAACGGTGACTGCAAGTACGACCTGAAAAATGACATCCTGCTGGATATGACCAGCCAGATTCTTGACTTGGTTTATACAGCCAAGGTACGTGAAGACGAAGGTGGCACTTACGGTGTATATGTAGGCGGCCAGTTAAGCAAATATCCGAAAGAAAAGGCCCTTCTGCAAATTATATTCGAAACCGCTCCGGCAAAAAGAGAAAAGTTGATGCAGATTATCTTTACAGAACTCGACAACATCGCCAAAGCAGGTCCGTCGGAAGGAGACCTGAATAAAGTGAAGGAGTTTATGCTGAAAAAACACGCCGAAGACTTGAAGGAAAACAGCTACTGGCTGGGAAGCATTGACGAATACCTGTTCACCGGTATGAATCCGATAAAGGATTACGAACAGATTGTCAACAGCATCACCGTGAAGGACATCCAGAAGTTCACCGACGACTTGTTCAAGCAGAAGAACGAGATTGAGGTATCAATGATCAGTCCTGAAACTCCTGACAAAGAATAAGAGAGCCATACACACAGAAGGCTGCGTTGTTCGATGAAAGGCAGCGCAGCTTTTTTTATACAAACTCTATATATACAAATACTATGAGTCTTTTCTTAGATTTGCGCAAGCACGGAAAACTGGCAGAAAAACGAAATCCGATGTACGAAAAAAGTAAATTCGGAAAATTCTGGATGTACTTCATGTTTGTCTTCTGGGCCGGTTACCTGATATTCTTCGGTACGACCTTTGCATTCGCCTTTGACGGAGGCGCCACAGAAGCCTATCACGTAATGAATTCCGGATTGATATTTGTCCTTGTGCTGGATTTCCTGATACGCCTGCCTTTCCAAAAAACACCCACCCAGGAAGTGAAGCCCTACCTGCTGCTTCCCATCAAGCGGAACCGTCTTATCGACTTCCTGCTGATCCGTTCCGGACTGGATGGCTTCAATCTGTTCTGGCTGTTTCTGTTTGTTCCGTTTTCCATCATCACCGTCACCAAATTCTATGGAATCAGTGGTGTGCTGACCTATTGCATTGGCATCTGGCTGCTGATGGTATTCAATAACTACTGGTTCTTGTTGTGCCGCACACTGATGGGTGAGCGCATCTGGTGGCTGGCATTACCGGTAGTAGTATATGGTGGCATTGCCGCCGCACTATTCATTCCGGACAACAGTCCGCTTTTCGACTGTTTTGTCAATCTGGGAGAAGGGTTCATCACCGGTAATATACTGTCATTCATCGGTGTACTGGCTGCCATCGCCCTCATGTGGTTCATCAACCGCACCCTGATGCAGAAACTCATCTACAATGAACTGAACAAAGTGGAAGATACACGGATAAAACATGTATCCGAATACAAATTCCTCGACCGCTACGGCGAAATAGGCGAATACATGAGACTGGAACTCAAGTTATTGCTACGCAACAAGATTTGTAAGCGTTCGCTCTATTCCATCACCGGTGTAGTGATAATGTTCAGTAGTATCATTAGCTTTTCCGATGTGTATGACGGAGGTCTGAGAGATTTCTTCGTCCTTTATAATTACATTATCTTCGGCATCATGTTCCTCAGCACACTGATGGGTTACGAAGGCAATTACATTGACGGACTGATGAGCCGCAAGGAATCTATCTACTCGCTGCTGCGTGCCAAATACATACTGTACAGCATTGCATTGCTCATTCCTACGATTCTGATGATTCCCGGTATGGTTACCGGGAAGGTATCCGTACTCGGTTGCATTGCATGGCTGATATTCATTCCGGGAGCCGTATACTGCTGTCTGTTCCAACTGGCAGTCTACAACAACAAGACTACCGACCTGAATTCAAAGATGACCAGCCGGCAGAATATAGGCACCGGTCTGCAGAATCTGATTTCAGGAGGTGCTTTCGGCATACCTTTACTGCTGCTTTTTGCACTGAATGCCATCTTTGGCAAAGAGGTCACCCCCTGGATACTTATCGGCATCGGCGTGGCATTCATCGCCACTTCCAAATTCTGGCTGATGAATGTATATCACCGACTCATGAAACGCCGCTACAAGAATATGGAAGGCTTCAGGGACAGTAGACAGAAATAGAAATCATTAAACATCAATCACTAACATGATACGCATCAACAATTTACAAAAGAATTTCGGCACAAAAAAAGCCGTAGATATAGAGAACTACACCATCGGGCAAGGCGATATGCTGGGACTGGTAGGCAACAACGGTGCAGGCAAGACCACCCTCTTCCGGCTTATTCTTGACTTACTGCAGGCAGACCGGGGCTATGTAACCATCAATGACATTGACGTCAGCAAAAGCGAGGACTGGAAGAACTTCACGGGAGCCTTTATAGACGACGGTTTCCTGATAGACTACCTCACCCCCGAAGAATACTTCTACTTCATCGGTAAGATGTACGGTCTGAAAAAAGAAGAGGTAGACGAACGTCTGCTTCCATTTGAACGCTTCATGAACGGCGAAGTGATGGGGCAAAAGAAATTCATCCGTAACTTCTCTGCCGGAAACAAGCAGAAAATAGGTATTATCTCCGCCATGCTGCATCATCCGCAATTGTTGATTCTGGATGAACCGTTCAACTTCCTTGACCCCAGTTCACAGTCTGTAATCAAACACTTGCTGAAAAGATACAATGAAGAGCACGGAGCCACCGTCATCATTTCCAGCCATAACCTGAATCACACAGTGGACGTTTGTCCACGTATTGCATTGTTAGAAAACGGCGTTATTATCCGCGATATACGAAATGAGAACAACTCTGCCGAGCAGGAATTGGAAGCTTACTTCAACGTCGGTGTGGAGGAAGAAGCCGTGGTAGAAGAAACGGTAGTAGAAGCAGCCGTAGAAGAAATAACGGAAAAAGAAGATAAAACGGTAGAAGAAAAAATCGGAAGCATGAAAAAATATCTTTCTTATATAGTAGCTCTTACTATCATATTGATAGGCCTAAGTTCTTGCCATACTTCCGCGCCACGCCTGGACTACAAAGCCCTGGCGCAGGCATCCGTCCGTTTGGGAGTGGATATTGAACTGCAGGACAACCACAAGCTATACATCCATGCCTCCGAATGGATAGGCACCCCCTATCGCGCAGGTGGTGACAGCAAACGTGGAACGGACTGCTCCGGACTGGTATCGCAACTGTATAAGAAAGTTTACCACACCCGTCTGTCGAGAAGCACAGACGGGCAACTGAAAGAGAGCAGTAAAATCTCCCGCCGCAACTTGCGTGAGGGAGATTTGGTGTTCTTCACCAGCCGTGCTTCCCGCAAAAAAGTGGCACACGTAGGCATCTACCTCAAGGACGGCAAGTTTATACATGCCAGCACCAGCCAGGGAGTCATAGTCAGCAACCTCCGGGAAAAATATTACACCCAACACTGGCTCTGCGGAGGAAGAATAAAATAATACTAATTTTTCCCTTCTTGTGATTTTCTTTACTCTGTCCCGACTGATAGTCCAGAAACTATTAAAAGAAGAAAACAATGAAGAAACTTTTAGGCATCCTCTTATTCATCAGCATTGCGCTGAGCGCCAATGCACAACTTTTATGGAAAGTATCCGGTAAAGGATTAGAGAAACCATCCTATATTTTCGGTACTTATCACCTCTCTCCACTCAGTATAAAGGACAGCATTGCCGCCATGCCGCAGGCCATGAGCGAAACCGCCCAAGTCTACGGGGAAGTTGTGATGAGCGAAATGGCGACTCCCGCCTTCATGCAAAGCATGCAACAGCAGATGATGATGCCCAAAGACACCACGCTGCAAAGCCTCTTTACTCCCGAACAATACGAAGAAGTAGGCAAAGCCATCAAGGAAAACATGATGGTGGACATTGCCATGCTGGCACAACTGAAACCGGCTGCCATCAACCAGCAGCTTGTCGTCCTGCTCTACATGAAACACACTCCGGGCTTCAACCCGCAAGAACAGCTTGACACTTACTTCCAGCAGCAGGCCGCACAGCAAGGCAAGAAAATTGGCGGTCTGGAAACAGCCCAGTCACAAATAGACATTCTGTTCAACAGCCAGACGCTGCAACGCCAGGCAAGCCTCCTCTACTGCGCCATCAGCGACATTGAGAAAGGTATCGACCAAAGCAAACGCCTGATTACCGCTTATGAAAAGCAAGACCTGGACGCCATGTTGCAACTGATGGAAGAGCGCGACGGCAATTCATGCGACCCGCTGCCCGGTGAGATGGAAGCCATGCTGGATAACCGCAACAAGGCATGGGTTGAAAAGATGCCTGCCATCATGACGGAAGCCCCCACCCTTTTCGTAGTCGGTGCCGGACACCTGCCCGGAGACAATGGAGTGTTGAACCTTCTGAAACAACAAGGATATACCATAGAAGCCATGAAATAAATCCTCTAACAATTCTCTCTAACAACAACTTTTAATGGCAGACTATACAAAGCGTGACGGTCAAATACCATCACGCTTTGTTTGCATATACACTTTATTCTCCTCATCATATCGTACATCCAAAAAAAATATACTACTTTTGCACCAAAGTCTTGGCAGTTATAGTGATAACGGCCATTTTTGACTTGATTCGATAAGAACGCAAGAAGCGAAAGTTATTATCCCTGCCTATTCGGAATCTGGAAAATTCAATAAACGTCATGGGATGATAGCAACAGTTTCTTCACGTCTATGTTATTATATACTTAGGCGTGGGGACTGTTGTCTATTTATGACGTGGGCATTTTCCAGAGCCTCGAATGCAGATAGGCAATAACAGTCCTCGCGCTTTTTATATAATAACCTTCGTCAACGGGGACAGACGAAATGAAAGATACCGCGTATGCATCTTACATTATTTGGAGAAATACAGTTATTTCTGTTGATTGCCGCTACATCTGCAAGCTTTCTATACTGGATAAATTATAAATACAAAAGTCTGAACAGGCAGATTATCCGGGCAATAGACATTCCGGTATATCTGCTGAACAGACAAGGTTTTGTCGTAAAACTGCTCAATACACCTACCGAAAAGGCGAACAGACTTCCGTTCCAAAACCTGGGAACTCTCAACATCAAAGATTTGGTGACAGACGCCGATGAATGCCGGAAATACATGACGTCGCTGTTACGCGTACTGAATACCCGCACTTCGGACAGCCTGACCCTAAAGATAAGAATAGAAAGTGGTGAGAAACTATATATCGCAGTGCGCATGGTCTACCTCAACAGAAATTATGTCATAGCCTTCATACGCGACATTACGGAAGATGAAGTCCAACGCCGGGAAAACGAAAAATACCGTTTCTTCCTTGAAAGTATTCTGGAGAACCTCCCCATCGCCACTACAGTAAAAGATAAAAACGATGAAGGACGCTACCTGATATGGAACAAAAAAGCGGCAGAGATGATGGAAGTCCCCGCTGAGGATATTGTGGGACACTATGAAGAGGAGTTCAAACCCCTAATGCAAGATAATTTCATCCAAGAGACAGACAAAGAAGTTGAAGAGTCGGAAATTCCCCAGTCCTACATCAAACACTTTGTCAATCCCAAAGGCAGAGAGTATATTCTGTCGTTTCACAAAACGCTGGTGTCCTACAACAAAGGAAAAGAGAGGTGGATTGTCAGTTCTGCACTGGACATCACCGAACTGCTGGCAGCCAAAGAGAAAGCAGAAGAAGCCAACCGCCTGAAATCGGCTTTTCTCGCCAACATGAGCCACGAGATACGTACTCCGCTAAACGCCATCGTCGGATTCTCCTCCATACTTTCCGATTATATACAAGACGAAGATACAAAGGAATACATACATATCATCGAAGAAAACACCCAACTGCTGCTGCAACTGATTAATGATATTCTCGACCTGTCACGCATCGAAGCTGGCATTCTCGAATTCACAGAAGGAGATATGGATGTAAACAAGACGCTTGATGAAATGCAGACGATGGCAAAACTGAAACTTCCGTCCGAAGTCAGTATACGTCTCCTGCCCGGTGCGGATTACTGTATTATTCACACAGTCCCCAAACGGGTAAGACAAGTACTGAACAACTATCTGTCAAACGCCCTCAAGCATACGGAAGAAGGTTTCATCGACATTGGTTATCACCTGCCGCAAGAAGACAGGATTCGCTTCTTTGTCCGTGATACCGGTTGCGGCATTCCTCCTGAAAAGCAAAAGGATGTATTCGAACGCTTTGTCAAGCTAAACAGTTTTAAACAAGGCACGGGTCTCGGACTCTCCATCTGCACCATGATTGCCGAGAAAATGAACGGAAAAGTGGGCGTCAGCTCTATTCCGGGGAAAGGTTCCGAATTCTGGTTCGAAATACCCTATCAACCTACCGGAAGCCAACCTGCATAAAAAAGCCCGCCACTGACATGAACTCTGTCAACGACGGGCAACCTAAACCATCACCGATGCTATCCTGACTCACAATACCTATCGAAGACTAAATCGCAGTTTTCCACTCTGCACCAGTTCTTCATGAGTGATACGATATCGGGACAGTTTTTTTCCTCCTAGTTCCATTTCACGGATATAAAGCGACTCTGCCGACGGGCGTTCCGTCTCTATCACCAGTTGGTCGCGTCCCCAATACTTAGGGTCGAGCTTTATGGTCACCTTATCAAATACCGGAGTAGACAGCGTATAAGCCGGTTCTCCGGGACAATCCGGATAAAAGCCCATCATATTGAAGATAGCCCAAGCAGACATCGTTCCGGTATCATCATTGCCGGGAATTCCGTCGGGGGCATTCTTGAAATACTTCTGCAAAAGGCGGTGCAGCTCTTTCTGCGTGCGCCACTCCTCACCCTTGAAATAAGAAAAAAGATGGGCGTATGCAATGTCCGGTTCGTTGGCAGGGTCGTACAGTCCTTCGTCGAACACACGCTGAAGCTTGTCTACGAACGGCTTCTTTCCACCCATGAGCCGGGCAAGCCCTTTCACATCGTGGGGAACATAGAAAGTATAGTTCCAGGCACAACCTTCGTGAAATCCGGGGTTCGGCTCAAAGTTCTCTCCCTGCCTCGGGTCGAAAGGAGCATAGAATTCACCGTTAGGCAGGATAGGACGGAAAGTACCGTACTCCTTACAGTAATAATGCTTGTAGCCCAGCGAACGTTCGTGGAACAGACGGGCATCCTCCTTCTTGCCAAGCGCAGCGGCTATGCGCGACAAGGCATTGTCGGCAATATAGTATTCCAGGGCATGTGAAACGGAATTGTCATACTGCTCCCGCAGGGGCACATATCCCAATGACACGTAGTCGTCATTGTCCGGTCGGAGCAGATTCTCCGCTCCCGGCAGGGTGGCTCCCTTGCGCATGGCTTCGTAGGCCAGTTCTATATCAAAGTCGCGCAGACCTTTCAGCCAGGTGTCGACGATGACGGGAATGGAAGGGTCACCTTCCATGGTCAGCGTCTCACGTCCGTAGAGTTCCCATTTGGGAAGCCAGCCGTGTTCGCGGTACATGTCGAGCATGGAGCGCACCATCTGCAATTGCCGTTCGGGATATACCAGCGTAAGAAGCTGGTGCACATTGCGGTAAGTGTCCCACAAAGAAAAGACGGTATAACGGTCGCCTTGGGTAGTCAAAATCTTATCACTCTCCATAGCGGGATATTCCCCGTTCACATCCTGCAGGATATTGGGATGTATCAGCGTATGATAGAGTGCCGTATAAAAAACGGTTTTCTGTTCCTCCGTACCTCCTTCTACAAGGATGCGCGAAAGGTCATCGTTCCAGCGGCGACGGGCTTCTTCCAGCACTTGACCGAAGTTCTTTCCCTGCTGCTCGGTATCCAGATTGAGGCGGGCATTCTCCATGCTCACAAAAGAGACTCCCATCTGTACTTCCACCTGCTCGCCTTCTTCGGTATCGAATGTAAGATAGGCGCCGATATCATCTCCCGCCAGTTCCTTCTGGTAGCGGGTGTAAAGTTTGTAGCGTCCGTTATCGGGGTCCCATTCGGCCTCTACACCGGTCATGGGGCGCTGCTTCTTCCAGTAGCCCGAAGCGGCGGGCTGCTTGTTGACACGCATCACAAAGTAGATGGGAAAAACGGCTTGTGGGTTGTAGCAGAAAGTACCCAGCAGCTTCATACCTTCAAACTCGCATTTACCCGTCTGGCGCAGAAAAGCTCCCGATTCATTGGTCAGGCCTTCGCCCAGGTTCAGCAGCACATGGCTCTGCCCGGCAGGAAAGGTGAAACGCGCCACACCCGTGCGAGGAGTTGCCGTCACTTCCGTCTTCACATTGTAGCGGGTCAGGAAGTTGCTGTAATATCCGGGGGATGCCTGCTCGTCCTTATAGCGGCTTCCATATTCCTTATAATCTACGGACAGCTCTCCCGTAGTGGGCATCAGCAGCAGAGAACCCAATTCCGGACAGCCCACACCGCTCAAATTGACATGCGAGTATCCGGTGAAGAAACAATTGTGATACTCATAGGGAGTGGACCACCAGCGGGCATCTTTATCGTATTTGTTGTCCTCCGAACCCATCACATTGAAGGGGACCACGGACATCATTCCATTGGGACAGACGGCTCCCGGATTCGTGGTACCGAAGTTAGTGGTACCGACAAAAGGATTCACATAGTCCGCAGGATGCTTCTCCGCAGCCATAGATGCCGTGAGCATTCCAAAGGAGATGATACAGAAAGTAATCAGTCGTTTCATAATATAGTAAGGATTTGTTCTTTATTAGTTAGTGAGCACGCTACCCATGCCGGTGTCATTGCATGCACTCTGCAAAGTTATTGCAAACGGTCTGCAGTGACACTGCAAACTACTTTGCAGTAGCGCTGCAACAGTTTTGCAGTGACGCTGCATCAGCTTTGCAGTGGCGCTGCAACGGCTTTGCAGTAGCACTGCAAAAAGCATGCAGTATCTTTGCAGTGATATTACACTAAGTATAAGGCAGTTACGGCAGGCGCTTTTCAGCAATACCGAGCGCCTGCCAACTGCTTGGTACTTACAAAATACTTGTGCGCTTCGTGAACTCCAGAATCTCGCGGATATACCCAAAGGCAAGCCCCACTACCGTATCGGCTGCACCGTAGTATACAGCTACACGTTCTCCATCTTGCAACGCTGCGCAAGGGAACACCACGTTGGGAACATCACCTTGCAACTCATAAGGAGCAGCAGGCGCAAGCAGATACTCACGGGTGCGGTAGAGCAACTTGGCAGGATTGTCCTTATCCAGAATAGCTGCTCCCATGGAGTAACGGAAACCGTTACAAGTGGTTATCACGCCATGATAGAACATCAGCCAACCCTCGTCCGTGAGGAACGGTACCGAACCTGCCCCTATCTTGGTACACTGCCAGGCACTTTCGGGGAAAGGCGTAGGAGCCATCACATGGCGGTGTTCGCCCCAGAATTTCATGTCAGGGCTGAAGCTAATGTAGATGTCGCCAAAAGGAGTATGTCCGCTATCGCTGGGACGGCTCAAGAGCGCATATTTGCCATCGAACTTCTGAGGCAACAACACACCGTTGCGGTTGAAAGGCAAGAAAGCATTCTCGCACTGGAAGAACTCTTTGAAATCGAAAGTATAGCCGATGCCGATGGTGGGGCCGTAGTAGCCGTTGCACCACGTAATCCAGTAGCGGTCCTCAATCCATGTCACGCGCGGATCGTATTTATATTCGGACTCTATCATGTCCGTATTCCCGGCCTTGAACTTGATTGGCTCATGCTCTATTTCCCAGTGGATGCCGTCCTTGCTGAAACCGGCAAAGATATTCATCTGCACCGCCCGGTTGTCACAACGGAACACACCGGCATAACCATCCTTAAACGGAACCACCGCACTGTTGAAAATGCTGTTCGACGACGGAATATGGTAGCGGTCTATTACGGGATTCTCCGAATAACGCCACATTACATCCTTACAGCCTGCCGGCCGTTCTTCCCAAGGCATTGTGATTTTGTTGCTCATAATTGCTCTATATTATTAATTGGTTATTGTTGTTTCTTCTCATCGGCATACGTAAATGGTATGAAGTACGTAATGAGGAACGCCGGAATGGTGGCAAACAGCGTGAAGGTAAAGAACGCCTCGTACCCCAACCAGTCGCTGACAAAACCGCTGATTGTGCCCGGCAACATCACACCCAGATTCATGATGCCCGAAGCAAAGGCATAATGTGCCATCTGGTGCTTTCCCGGCGCCACCTGCTGCATCATGAACAAAGTCAGTCCCACAAAACCAAAACCATAACCGAAGTACTCGAGCACGATGGCACTACCTATCAGCAACCCGCTTTCCGGCTGGTACATGGCAAGCAGGGTATACGCCACAAAAGGCAGATTGAAGATGCAGCACAGAGAGAACAGCGTCCGCCGCAATCCCCGGTGCGAAATGTAATAGCCTGCCAACAGTGACCCCAGCACAAAGGCTGCCGCCCCATAAGTGCCGTAGTACAAACCTATCTGCTGCTCATTCAGTCCCAAGCCACCTGCCGAACGCTCCGCCTTCAAGAAAAGAGGGACAATCTTCATGACAAAACCCTCGGCAAGGCGATAAAGGATAATGAACGCTATATAGTACCAGATGTGCTTCTTCAAAAAGAAATCCTTGATTACCGCCACCAACTGCTCCCACGTCTCTCTTGCCGACTTGGCGCCGGATGCGGCAGCACCGCCCGATGGCAGCATGCGCATGTGGTAGAAGCCAAGCAGCAGCATCACCGCTGCCAATATCAGCATCACCGTCATCCATGCATGCCGGGTAGCCTCGTGGCGGACTGCCTCTGTGGCACCCTCCACCCCACCGAAACCTACCAGCAAGGCACCTGCCAGCCAGACCAGCCCGCCGGACGCCACAATCTTCGCTATATTGTAGAAGGCTCCCTGCCAACCGATATACTTGGCCTGGTCCTGCTTGTTCAGTTCCGACATGTAGACACCATCCGTAGCCACATCGTGCGTGGCTCCGCTGAAAGCAATCACTGCCAGCAGCGCAATGCATATCGCAAAAAAGAGCGGTAACTGCAACGCCAAAGCCACCAGAGCAAAACCTGCTCCGGTAACCATCTGCGTCAGTACCACGAAAAACTTCTTCGTCTTGAACATTTCAAGGAACGGACTCCAAAGGAACTTCAGCGTCCAGGGCATCATGATGAGCGACGTCCACAGAGCAATCTGCGCGTCACCGATACCCAGCCCCTTGAACATCAACACAGAAACCATGTTCAGCACCACAAACGGCAATCCCATGGCGAAATATACGGTGGGGACCCACGATATAGGATTATGATTTTTTCGGCTCATCCCTTCTGTATATTATCTGTGTCACTTCAACGGTTCACTGCCCATAGTCAGCTCCAGCGTACCGCCGTCCACTATATCCTGATGCGTGAAGAATGGAGTCTCCAACTTATTGCCGTTCAGCACAATGCTCCGCACATACTTGTTGTCGCGGCTGTTGTTGTGGGCTATCACCTTGAACGACTTGCCGTCTTTCAGATGAACGGTCGCCTCGTTGAACAGCGGGCGTCCGATGGAATATACCGGCTTGCCGGGGCATACCTGATAGAAGCCCATCGCATTCAGAATGTACCATGCAGACATCTGTCCGCAGTCTTCATTGCCCGAAAGTCCGTCGGGGTTGTTGAAGTAAAGCGTATGCAGCACCTCATCCACAATCTCCTGCGTACGCCAGGGCTGGCCTACGTAGTTGTAGAGATGGGCAATGTGATGGCTTGGCTCATTGCCGTGGGCATACTGGCCTATCAGACCGGAAATATCCACCGAGGTCGATTCACCTTCCAGCTTGGAATCGGCCGTGAACAGAGAATCCAACTTGCCGATGAAGGCGTCGCGTCCTCCCATCAGTTCCACCAGTCCGTCCACATCGTGGGGAACGAACCAAGTCCACTGCCATGCCGTACCTTCGCAATAGTCATCATTACGGTGATTGGAAGCGCGGGGGTTGAAAGGCGTACGCCAGTTGCCCTCACTGTCCAGTCCGCGCATGAAGCGGGTACTCGGATCGAAATAAACTTTATATCCCTCGGCAAAGGCCGCATACTTATCGCGGTTGGCTTCGTCGTCCAAGGCACCTGCCAGTACGGAGATACACCAGTCATCGTAAGCATACTCCAATGCTTTGGCCACCGATTCGTTGTCTTTATCGCAAGGCACATAGCCAATCTTGTTCTTCCAGTACTTGGCCTGCGGCATCAGATGCGGCACAACCAAAGGATGGGTGATAATACCCGTCGTATCGTATTCTGCCGTACGGAGGCAAGCCTTGTAAGCCTCCTGCACGTCGAAGTTACGGTATCCCTTTACATAAGAATCCGCTATGAGGGAGGCTGCATGATAACCAATCATGGTACCCGTATAGTTTCCGGCCAGTTCCCACATAGGCAGGACGCCGCCCTCGCGGGACTTCTGGATGAGCGAACGGATGAAAGCCTCGTTCAGTTCAGGATCAATAATCGTCATCAGCGGATGATAGGCACGAAAAGTGTCCCATAAAGAGAAAATGGTGTAGATAGGCTCGTCCACCCTGCCTTGATGGGGCTTCAAGTCCATACCAAAGTAACGTCCGTCAGCATCGGTAAACAAGTTGGGCTGCATACCCGTGTGGTAAAGTGCCGTGTAGAACATGGTACGCTGGTCGTTGTCCTTCGTATCGATGTCAATCTTGGAAAGATAAGTGTTCCACTGCTGGCGGGCAGCACGGCGCACACCGTCAAAATCCCATCCGGAGATTTCGGCTTCCACATTCTTGCGGGCACCGTCCATATCCACGGCAGACACACCTACCTTTACCAATACCTCCTCATTGGGCTCCGTCTGGAATTGCAGTAAAGCTTTAGCTGTAGGCAGAAGCGGACCGCCTTCGTCCAATGCCATGGAGTCCGTGACCAGCGTATAGGTAAATGGTTTGGAGAACTTGGCATAGAAGTTAATGTACTGGTCGAAAGCCCAATATACCGTCTTCTTACGCCCGCGTATCTCGGTGTCGCTGATTACTTCCAGCTCCATTTCTTCATTCGTCTGGCGTTGCAGACTGTAATCCAGGTCGAGGATAAAACCTGCGTCTTCCGCTTTCGGGAAGGTATAGCGATGAATCGCCGCACGTTTGGTAGAGGTCAGTTCGGCTTTCACCCCGTAGCGGTCCAAAAATACGGAATAATATCCCGGTTCGGCTGTTTCATTCTCGTGGGAAAAGGCAGAGGCGTACGCCATCTGCTGGCTCTTCGAGCCCATGGAGTGGTAATCCTGCCGACCTACAGTGGGCATCAGCAGCACATCCCCGTAATCGGCACAACCCGTACCGCTGACGTGGGTATGTGAAAATCCGTTGATAGTAGTATCTGCATAGTAATATCCGGAGCAGGCATCCCACTCGTAGATACGCGTGTCGGGGCTGGGCTGAATCATCCCGTTGGGAACTACCGCTCCGGGATAGGTATGCCCATGTCCACCCGTACCGATGAACGGATTGACGTAAGACGCATAGTCCGGTGCCGTCTGGGTACAGCTGCAAACCGCCCCCAGCAGAAAAAGTCCGCCCAACAGTATGGAACTAGATTTCATGTTTTTCTTCATATTGTTTATTGTATAAGTAGGTGTATAGCTTCATAATAGAATCTTGTTATATGAGAATGCTTGAGGAGGGCCGCCCTATTACTTTGAGCAAAGCCCTCCTTTGTTTCATGTATGAAAAGGTTCAAGCATCCGTTTTCCGAAACCTCAGTTTACGGAAAACACGGCATCAGCGTACCTTCTTCATCGTATAGTTCTCACTCACGAAGTAAGGAACATCGGGGAAGATGTCGGTCTCAATCTCACCGCCTACATACTTATAGGGATTGATAGCCCATCTGTTGCCCAAGCCATAGATATGCATATCACCGTTAGGAGCAATAGCACCATCCATATAGTAATCATCATAGTTAGGATATGCTTTCCACTGGAAATTCTTGCTGTAAGTACCGAAATGCATCTTGTAGGTAGCAGGGTCTTCAGCATCGCCCTCATGAATGGTTTGCGGATAGATGAGCAGTGCACCGTTATAGTAATCGCAATGCATCGGATACTTACCGGTGATTTCGGGGAAAGTACCCCAGTTGTAAACCACATATCCGGTACCTTCTTCATCCTTCTCTATAATTACATTCTTCTCAAACTCCTGACTGCCTTTCCAATCCCACCAGCGAGGATTGCCTTCTTCATCCACATAGGTAAAGAGAGAGTTACTGGAAGTTACCTTCCACTCGCCGACCAAATCTTCATAACCCAACATTTTGCCCTGATAAGCTTCACCGATACGGCTCCAGTACTTGCCGCTCCACTCCACTTCATCATCAAAAAGTACTTTACTTATTTCCGAAAGCAACGTATAATACTGATACACCAGCGGTTTGGGATTGTAGAACATCTGAATGCCATAACCTTCATCTTTCACTTTCTGGAATTTGCTCTTGTCAAATCCACTCCAACCTCCGTTCAACTCATCATTAATCTTCCAAGGCAGCGGAGCATACTTGGATTTGGGCAGGTTCTCAAAATGAGACTCTTCACGGCCAAAGGCTCCCTCGGGATTCTGATTCTGGTAGTAACCGTAGGTCATATAGTCCACAATGTCACCTACCTTCATACCCTCTACCTCACCATCTGGAGAGTCGAGCGAACCATATTCATACACACCGATCAGCTTGTCTCCAAATACCTGGCGGCACTCATAAACCAAACGCGCGAAGTTGGCACGTGAGCGTGTTTCGAAGCCGGGGCTGGGATTGGAGTTGTTGTAGTTGGTGTACTCATCATCAAAGTCGATGCCATCCAAACCATAAATATCCAAGTAGGCTTTCAGTTCCTTGGCAAAGTCTTTGGCAGCAGCTTCCGAAAGGTTACCCATACCAGCCTCGTCATGGTTGCCAAGAATAGTCATAGCCACCTTAATGCCCTTAGCCTGCAAAGGACGGATGAACTTATCCGCATTTCTCAGCAAGAAGGAAACCTGGTCATTGCAGAAAACATGTACGCGACCGGTCTTGCTATCCACATTGATGTTGGCAGCAAAAATGCTGACTACATCAAAGAAAGGCTTTCCGTTGCTCTTCATGGTATATTCACCCATATTCAAGATGTTCTCGTCATTTACTTCCACAAAGCAATGTGTAAGTATATCACCCTTACTGATACTCTCAGGAATAGCAGCCAAAGGCTTTACCAAGTAAATATATTCCTGATTGTTTGTAGAAACTTCCACACCGTTATTGGCAGATGCAGAAACGGCAACAGCATAAGTCTGTCCGATTGTGCCTCCGGCATTGATATTCAGTTCCACAGAAGCCGACTTCTGTTCGCCCGCCTTGATAGTGGCAGTTCCACCGTTCGCCAGGCTCAGCTTATCGGCGGGATACATTTTATAGCTTGTTCCATTCTTCTTATTGTAAGCCTCCAAAACGTCTTCGTCCACTTTGAAGGTCACCGTAACATCCTGCTCTGCAGCTTTGCTCAGTTCAAAATAGAGATGTCCGGTAGCAACCTTGTCGCCAAAAACAGAAATCGGAGTAAGTTCACGTGCACCGGCGGCAGACTTTACATAGCCATACACGCCATCCACAGTATCCAGCTTGTCACTGTTGCCGGTGTTGATGACAACATCATCTTCACAACCGGTGAAGCATATTCCTGCACATGCAAAAGCCATTGCCAGCAAGCCTGATTTTACATGATTCATATATTTCATAATCAATATCTTTTTATTTGAATTAAGGTATAACTAAATTATTTAGCGGGCAGTTCCACAGCAGTCCAAGTCAATGATTCCACTGCAGTAGCATTGTTCTCATTTCCGCTATAATCGTGAATGGCAGTACCGGCGCCCTCATCGAACTTCCAGTAAGAAACCAGTCCGTCAGCATCCGGCTCTACCTGGTAGAAGTGGTCCTTTGCATTGATTTCTGCTGATGTCAACACCTTGTTCCAGATACGCACCTCTGAGATATTACCTTCCAACCAACGGTCACGATTGTATGAATGGCCAATCCAGAATCCGTTACCTTCATCGGTCATGGTCTGGCCCCAGTTCACGGCTCCGCAGTCCAAAGTAGTCTCCAGCATATTCTTACCATTGATGTAGATTATAACTGTTTTTGCATCCGCATCGTAGGTCACAGCGATATGTGTCCATTCGTTTGTCGGAATAACCAGACTCTCATCGGTCACATTGCCGCTACTTGTAGCCACCTGCAACTGGTTTTGAGGAATTCCGGCATCACCGATGCGGAGCAGGAACTTACCTTCGATACCCATAATGGAAGTCAGCATCTTGTCAAACTTGCTTACACGAATCAACGCTTCTGCCGTCAGCTTATTCATATTATTGGCTACATCTGGATTGGTCCAAGTTACGTAAACCAGATTCTTGGTAATATCAGGAACCGTATTAATCAATGCGGCACCCTTCAGCACGTAGTACATGGTACCGGAGCTCTTCAAGACTCCGATGCTTGCCTGGTCTACCGTAACCGGCAATACATATACCTTCTCACGGTCCAGCTCCGTCAAGTTCTTGAAGCTGACAGTGATGTCATCTGAAATGACAGCACCGGCCAAAATGGTAGCCTGCGGAGTTTCTACCGTATAATAGTTTTCCGGCAGAGCCTCGGCTGTGTCATAATAGGTAGCGTTATAAGTAGCTACCAGTGAAGGGTCCGCCTTCAAGGCAATAGTTATATCCTGCGATTCAGGACGGGCCATTGAAATCCGGAATGAACCTTCCGTATCGGAAACAGTGTTTTTCAACAACACAGTACTGGTCATCGCCGAGCCGTTGATATACACCTGATTATCGAAATTCTCAACGTCATTATCATTACAAGCAGCAAATACACCTGCCAATAATGCCATCGATACTAAATATATACTTTTCAGTTTCATGATATTCTTTTATTTTTTAGGAGCAGGATTCATAATATTGATAGCTTCTCTCACGTATTGATAGGTATTGGTGGCATTGTAGTAATCATTCTGCATGTTCTCAATAGCCAGACCGGCTTTTGTAAACTCTGCAGACGGTTCTGTCACCCAATAAGCAGCTTCCGACAGAGCTCTCAAAGCATTGTAATATCCGGTAGTCTTATCTGTTGTATCCAGAGAGACGGTAGATGCCGATACAATGAAGCGGTCAGCCGGAACACCGTCTGCCATCAAGGCCTGAAGCGCTTCTATCCCCAGTTGGGCAACATCTGTGACATCATTTGTAATCAAGATGATATGGTCACAAGAAGAGAGCACAGACTGGCCTATCAGGTTGGCAGGATACCCCTGGAACACCAGTTGCTTACCTGAATTGGCACTCTTCCAGTTGGATATCACACCGAAGAAAGTATCCTGATTTGCCTTTGCTTCAGCCTTGTCGGCTTCGGACATGTAGATAGGATTGCTACCACGATACTCGGCTACAATACCGTCGAAAGGTGCTTCAAGAGCTATCAGTCTGTTCAGCTCAGCCGACAGATAAGCCGAGAATGCAGATGTTTCTGTTCCTTCTTTCACCTTGTCGGTATGTTCCTTCAAGATATTGTCATAGCTGATGGAATAGAATACTTTCGTTCCCTTCTCATGTACATTTGCAATATCTTCCAATTCGAATTCCGCCAAATCGGGAGTAGTTGCGATAATTACGTCCAGGCTGTCGGGAACATCCGACATGTGCTGCCCGCGGCTGAAAGGAACTTTCTCACTATTATCAAACCAGCCGTATACAATCTTATGGTCAGAATTCTTGTATTCCTGCAAGTTCTTCAGATACTTGGCATACAGTTCGGGAGACTGTTCGTCGATTCCGGGTTCTTTCAGTTTAATACTCTCTGAATCCGTCCAGTCGGAGCAGGCAGACAATGCCAATACGGAAAAAGCTGCCAGCGCGATTCCTTTGAATGATTTCTTATATAATTTCATAATTATTCAGCATTTATTGTTATTATTTGCGTGCCCACCATACGTCAGTAGCCATGTTGTCCGGTCCACCCAGATAGCTGTTTACTGCCTCTTGCACGTTTTCAGTATTACTTGTATATTCTTCAGAAGGATAAGGCATACGGCGTGCACCTTTCTCGCTATCAACAATTCCACCACTCAAGTTACCTTCACTGGTTGCAGGCAACAGTTTGGGATAGCCTGTACGGCGATAGTCAGCCCAAGCTTCGTTACCTAACGGCCAATTCGCAATCCACTTCTGGGTAATGATACGTTCCTGTTTTTCTTCCTTGGATGCCCCTTCATTCCACTTGACAGTAATGGCTGAAAGGTTCTTTTCATAAGTATTAAGACCGGCGGGATCTTTGTAAAGAGCAGGTACACTGCTTTCATCAGCCAGATAGCTGTCTACACCGGTAGCTCCCCACTGTTCGAAAGAGAGACGGACACCTTGTTCATAAAAATCAGCAGCGGTTCCTTTCATGTTGAAACCATAGATTGCAGTGGCTTCAGCACGCAAAAAAGCAACTTCTGCCGCATTCATCCAAAGCACGGGATCAGAAGAGGAAATCTTCACACGTGAATAATTGATGAAATACTCCTTCATCTTACTGAGGTTGATACCGCGACGTAATCCTACATAAGTCTCTCCAGGCCATTTTGATTCCTCAAAATAGCTGGCACGACGATTGTCGTTGTAACCGTTCATGTAGCAGATGATGTCGGCAGCAGGATGGGTATCACCACCTGAAGCTTCTTCATTGTAACGTACTGCCACAAACAACGGATTGCTAATTGTACCGAAATACTTCCATGTAGCATTGTCTGCATTTGTTTCAATCAGCCCCAACTCGTGATTCACTGCACTTTCAGCCATTTCTTTAGCCTTAGCAGGGCTTACATTGGCAATACGGATAGCCAAACGCAGTTTCAATGAATTGGCAAACTTCACCCACTTCTGTACATTACCACTGTACACGAAATCTGCAGAAGCAACCAACGCCGCATTTCTGTTTTCAGTCAGCACCTCGATGGATTCGTCCAGTTCCTTGAAGAATGCGTTATATACTTCTTCCTGCGTATCATAAGGAATGGTAATCTTGCCATCCTGACCGATTTTAGAATAAGGAATAGGACCATACGCATCAGTCACGCGACTCATGGCAGCAACCTTTATGATTTGAGCAATGGCATAAGGAACCGGATTATTGGTATTCTCCGATACTTGTTTCACTGTGCTCAAGTTACCGTAAAGTGTTGAAATGATACGGTCACTTATCAAGAACACACGCGTCCAGTCATTTGTAGCATTAAAATTGGATATTGTATTGGACCAGCCGGCATTTGAATCGGCAAAATAACCTCCCAATGGTCCACCCAACAAACAATCAGTAAACTGTGCCGTATTGACATCTGATGAGATAACCGTACTTGCCAAGTTACTCATGGCAGAACCCAGTGCATAATCATCCGGAGTCAAATCACCCGGTTGATAAGGATTGGAGTTGATATCCATATAATTGCCGGTACAGGACATAAAGCCCATAACCAACGGAGCAACAATCAATTTATTTATAATATTTTTCTTTTTCATATCGTTTGGTATTAAAATTTAAAGCTCAAGCTAAAGCCGATGTTACGCAAAGCCGGCATCATGAAATAGTCTATTCCCTGATAAAAGTTATCGGTAGAAGCTACACTTTCGGGATCGAAAGGAGCCTTGCTGTAAATCATCCACAAGTTGCGGCCTACCAACGAAACCTTGATATCGCACACATCATTCAACAACTTTCTGGGGATGGTGTAACCCAAAGATACTTCCTGCAGACGAACATTGGTAGCAGAATAAGTGTAGTATTGGGGAACAGACGTGCCGCTACCTACTACACCGTACCATGTTTCGGGGTTTACCTTATCTCTACCATTCACCAACACGTAACCTAAATCACGTGCATCGGCAGAAGCCTCGGACACACCGTAATAGTCCAACATAGCTTGTGTACGTGAGTAAACCACACCACCCAAACGGGCTGAAATCAAGAAACCTGCTGTGAAATTCTTCCAAATGAAGTTATTACGCCAAGCCAAATTACCTTTAGGAAGTACGCTTCCCAACTTGATGTATTTATCCGGGTCCGTTATGGCTTCCGTAGCAACCGTTCCATTTTGGTCCACAAAAATCTGTCCATTGGCATCACGTTTCATATCTCGCAGTGAGTAAAGGTCACCCATGCTCCCACCTTCTTTCAGCAAGAAGCGGGCATCACCTAAGCCACCCATATTCAACGTGCTCAAAGAGAACAGCTCACCGGTAACGGGATTGATGGCATTGTCTGCCAAAGTCAGGATTTTATTCTTGTTACTGGAGAAGGTTATACCGGTATCCCATGTAAAATCTTTCCAGGTATTCTTGTAATTCAGCGACAACTCAATACCGGAGTTACGTACGGCACCAGTCTGGATATACATAGCCGACCAACCGCTGACAGGCAACTGCGGGTTGAATGTCTGGTTCATAGTCTTGGCATTGTAATATGTCACGTCCAATTCAAAGTTCTTGAGGAAACGCATGTTCAAACCGATTTCCCAAGAATTGGTACGTTCAGGTTTCAAATTGTACAACGGATATTGGGTCGTGATACTCCACTGGCCGGAACTTGAATTCCATTCATAGTGAGGATTAGCCAAATATCTGGAGAAAGCACTACCAACAGATGCCCATGAACCACGAACCTTTATAAAAGAAAGATAATCTTTGTTCAAGTTAGGCATTAGCTCAGACAGTACAACAGAACCACCGACTGAAGGATAGAAGAATGATTTGCTGTTGGAGTTGGGACCTGCCAGCTGTGAAGGCCAGTCGTTACGTCCGGTCAGCGTCAAGAAGTAAGTGTTCTTGTAACCAAGCTCAGCCGAAGCGAAGAGAGACTGGGTCTGTTCACGCCATCCTTCCTGCAAACGCTGTGTCTTGCTGGCACTCAGGTTCTGGATGGCAAAGTAGTTGGTCAAACCTACCGGTTCGCCGCTGAAGGCATCGCCACCATCAGCAATCGGACCACGTGTTTTCATTGCATCCGAACGTATATCGGAGAATGAACCACCGACGTTGGCCTGGAGTGACCAATCTTCACCGAAATATTTGTTGATACTCACCAGGAAGTCTGCATACAACTGTTTGTCCTGCGTCTTGGTAATACCATAAAGACCTCGTGAAGAGCTCTCGGTGAGCTGTGTATTGGTAGAAGCATAGAACTTTTCTGTATAATCATTGTTGGAGTTATCCAAACGTACACGTCCTGAAACAGTCAGCCAGTCCAGAATCTTATAGCTCAAACCGGCATTCAGCATATAGCGGTCCTTCTTGTTCTGGCGCAGATTGCGGTAGTTAATCCAATAAGGATTCTGCATTACCATACCTTCGTCACCTACCGGCCAGTATTGCGTATAAATTTTACGGGCAGCGTCATAGCGCTCATACATGCTGATATCAGACCAGTCGTTGCTGCGCGGGAACAAATAAGCACCCACCAACGGGTTGTTGTAAGTACCCTGGTTCGTCATGTTCTGGTCATTCTGCAGAATATAGCTTGCACCGAAATCCAGAGTCATCTTGTCGTCCAGGAAAGTAGTGGTGTTACGTACCGTAAAGTTGTAACGGTTGTATTTGTTGTTGGGAACAATACCCTTGGAGTTTACAGCAGCAGCCGATGCATACGTCTGGTTTTTCTCTGTACCGGTTGACAAAGAAATGCTCTCTGTTCCTACAATACCCGTCTGGAAATAATCATCTCTCGGGCTGTAATTGTAGTTATTGGCTGCAGACAAAGGCGCTCCCCAGCTCATGGCTCCTGAAGTGCTCATCACACCACCGGTTCCCGTACCGTAACGGTTTTGGAAGCTCGGCATCACAAACGGATTGGTGAATTCAGTATTACTGCTGACAGTAAGGCTCACCTTACCTTCTTTACCTTTCTTTGTAGTAATGACAATGGCACCGTTGGCAGCTTCCGAACCATACAAGGCAGCAGCGGCGGCACCAGTCAGGACTGACATTGACTCGATGTCTTCCGGGTTGATATCGGCAATCGGTTCTGAAGATCCCTGGGAGTCGAACTCCTTACCTCCGGCAGTACCACGGCCAGAGAAAATAGGCACACCGTCAATTACATAAAGTGCATTGGAAGACTGCATGATAGATTTCGTACCACGCATCACTACCTTTGATACACCACCTACACCGGATGAAGAAGCATTGATGTTCACACCCGCTACCTTACCACTCAATGAGTTCACAAAGTTGGCATCTTTATTGGAAGTAATGGCATCTGTATTCACCTGCTGTACATTGTAGGACAATGCCTTTTCCGAACGCTTGATACCGAGTGCAGTAACCACAACTTCTTCAAGCTGTTGGGTATCTCCGGCCATCATTACATTAATCGGCGCATTACCTTTCACGGGGATTTCCTGCGTAGTATAACCGATATAAGAGAATACAATCACCGGATTCGCCTCCGTAGTGGTCAGCGTAAAGTTACCGTCGAGGTCGGTAATACACCCGTTGCTGGTACCTTTTATCAATACATTCACACCAATCAGAGGTCCCATGTCATCTGACACGACTCCGGTAATCGTCCGTTCTTTCCCTTGTTGGTTGCCCTCTTGAGGAGCAGCAGACTTTTCAGAAAGATAAACGATGTTATCCTCCACTTTATAGGAAATGTCTTTCCCTTTGAGAATAACATTCAAAGCATCTTCTATAGACGCATTGTTCACTTTGACGTTTTCTACCGGCAACGCAGCCAGTTTGTCGTCATAAAAAAATTGATACTTGGATTGAGACTTGATTTGTTCAATGACTGTCCCCAATGTGCCGCGAGACACATTCAGGTTTAACTGGGCAAAGCCCCACTGGATAGAAACTGCCATGAACAACAAAACTAATAAAGCCCGCATGAACGTCGAACTCCGAAAAGCATAATTGTCTTTCATAAACACAATTTATAGGTTATACAATAAATTACTTCGAGAGATTCATTCTCTCGCATTCCTATATAAAACAACAGACAATGAAAATACACTTACTGAAAAAGTATCTTTTTTATCATTAATCCTAAAAAAAAGAGTTACCCCGAAAACAAGTTGATATATCATTTTGCTCAATATTACTAACGAAGCAAATAATTATTTCCACCTGATTCAAGAAAAACACCTATAATACAGATAGTAAATAACAAAATGATATATCAACTTATTTTCGAGGCAACCCTTTTCTTACTATATTATTACTATTCTTTACTTCTTCAGTTCATTCGAGAAAGAATAAGGATAATCTTCCGGCTGCGTACCTCTCTTCATATTAGGCTGGCTGCCCATATCAAACCTCAAGGTACCGCCATTCAGCAAATCGCCATGCGTCAGATAATTCCTGGAATAATCCACGCCGTTCACCTTGAGAGACTCGATATACATGTTCTCCGGTGAGTTATCCGGAGCGTCAATTGTCAGGGACTTACCGTTCTCGAAATGGAGGGTAGCCTTACGGAACAGAGGGGCGCCCAATACATACTCGTCCGTACCAGGGCAAACCGGATAGAAACCAAGTGCAGAGAAGACATACCACGCGGAAGTCTGACCGTTGTCCTCGTCACCGCAATAACCGTCGGGACCGGCAGTATACATGCGGTTCATTACCTGACGAAGCCAATATTGGGCCTTCCAAGGTTCCCCGGCGTAGTTATAAAGGTAAATCATGTGCTGGATGGGCTGGTTGCCATGGGCATAGTTACCCATATTCATCACTGTCATCTCACGGATTTCATGGATTACCTGGCCGTAGTAGCTGTCATCGAACAAGGGCGGGACAATAAATACAGAGTCAAGCATCTCTACGAAAGACTCTTTTCCACCCATCAGGTCTATCAGACCTTGAGGGTCGTGGAATACAGACCAGGAATAGTGCCAGCTGTTACCTTCAGTAAAGGCGTCACCCCACTTCAAAGGAGAGAAAGGAGACTGGAACTGGCCGTCTTGATTACGACCACGCATCAGCTTGCTTTCCTTATCAAATACATTCCTATAGTTCATGGCACGTTCCGCAAAGAGTTTCTGCTCCTTCTTCGGACGGTTCAGTTCTTTTGCCATGCGGTAGATGCACCAGTCATTATAAGCATACTCCAAAGTACGGGCAGTGTTCTCGTTGATTTTCACATCGTAGGGAACATAACCAAGCTTGTTGTAATACTCATAGCCGAGGCGACCCGTAGAAGAGACCTCGGGATGGACATTCTTTGTACCGTTGATGAGACCTTCGTACAACGTCTGCACATCCTCCACCTTCACACCTTTCAGATAGGCATCTGCCAGTACGGAAGCAGAGTTGTTGCCAATCATACAGCCACGGTGACCCGGACTTGCCCATTCGGGGAAGAAACCGCTTTCCTTATAGGTGTTGACAAGACCTTCCTGAATCTGCCTGTTCACCGACGGATACATCAGGTTGAGGAATGGGAAAAGACAGCGGAAAGTGTCCCAGAAACCGGTATCCGTATACATATAGCCGGGCAACACTTGCCCATTGTAGGGACTGTAATGAATCGGATTTCCCGCCTCATCCAGTTCATAGAATGCACGCGGGAACAACAAGGAACGATACAAACATGAGTAGAAAGTACGGTACTGGTCAAGGGTTCCGCCTTCCACATCAATACGGCCCAGCACCTTGTTCCAGGCATCCTGACCTTTCTGAACCAGTGTTTCCAAATTGTCATTGCCAAGCTCCTTCAAGTTACGGTCAGCCTGCTCAAAACCGATGAAAGAAGAGGCTACACGGGCATGTACCACTTCACCCTTACGGGTTTTGAAACCGATAACAGCACCGGCATGTCCGGCTTCCTGCTCAACCTTATTCTCGGTCAAGACGCCATCGGCTACAGACGCCTTATAAGTAAAAGGCTTGTCGAACTCTATCACGAAATAGTTCTTGAAGTTCTCGGGAACACCGCCGCTGTTACGGGTAGTATAACCGATAATACGATTCTGTTCCGGAAGTATCTTCACATAAGAGCCCTTGTCAAAGGCATCGACAACAATGTATGAATGATCATTTTCAGGGAAAGTGAAACGGAACAATACGGCACGGTCGGTAGGGGTGAACTCGGTAACCACATCGTGTTCGGCAAGATATACCTTATAATAATGAGGAAGTGCTACTTCGCCCTTGTGGGAGAACCAGCTTGCACGCTTCTCTTCATCAAACTCGGGTTTGCCAACCACCGGCATAATGGAGAACTGCCCGTAGTCGTTAATCCAGGGACTGGGCTGGTGTGTCTGCTTGAAACCACGGATCTTGTTCGCGGTATAGACGTATTGCCAGCCGTCACCCATCTTACCTGTCTGAGGAGTCCAGAAGTTCATACCCCAGGGACGTGCGATCGCAGGATAGGTATTACCGGTGGAAAGCTCGAAAGTAGACTGCGTGCCGACAAGAGGACTGACATACCGGGTAAAGTCTTTGGCATGCAGCCATAAAGCACTGCTCACAAAAAAAAACAATAGGATTAATTTTCGCATAATATTAGAAAGTTGTTAGTATTAAATAAATTCTTCTCGTCATATCTCGAATTTGTGCGGCCTTCCTACTTCATTGAGGAGAGGAAAACACTGTTCCCCACAATTTTATACTCCAATGGAATGGCATTCTTTATCAGATTCAGCACAGCCCCTACACTCTCTTTTTTCTTCAGTGTACCCGAGTAAGTCTTGCTTACATCTATGTTCGGTGCCAGAATTACCCTCACCCCATACGAATTCTCCAATGTACGCGCAATGGTGTATAGGTCAGCCTTCTCAAAGACAAACTCATTATTGTGCCAGTTTTCGATTCCCGTATCCACCTGCTTCACCACCAGACGCCTAGTCATTCCGTTCAGCTCGGCTTTCTGTCCGGGGGCAAGGATAATCATACCCTCGCCATGATTACCTTTCACCTCTACTTCGCCTTTCAAAAGGGTAGCTACTGCAGACATCTTAGCCTTGTCAGACTTGAGGTTGAAAACAGTTCCCAATACTCTGACCTGCATGACCTCACTCTGTACGACAAACGGTTTTTCCGGATTCCTCATCACCTCAAAATATCCTTCTCCTTCCAGATAAACCTTTCTTCCCTTCCCTGCAAACTCATGTGGATATTTCAGGGTAGTGTTTTTATTCAGCCAGACTTTGGTTCCATCCGGCAGTTTCAGTTCCTTAATCTTATCATGAGTGGTGACAGCCAGTAATGTTTCCGGCTGGCTATAAGTCTGATAAAAAAGATAGCCGAAAGTACCCAAAAGGAAGAAGCCCACAAATACGGCCGCATACCGTATCCACCCAACCATCCTCCGTACCTTGTATTGTTTCGTCTTCTCTTGTTCCAGCCTTTTAAACAATCGCTTTTCGGCCTTTTCTATGTCTTGTGTATTCGAAGTATCCCCCAGTCTCCCCAAGTGGTAAATCTCCTCCAGCCTGAACAATTCGCGTGCATTCTCACCCGACTCTTCCAGCCAGGCGTTCACCTCACGAAGTTCATCTTCCGTACATTCACCCATAAGGAACTTGGCCAATATCTCCTCATTCAACTTATTCATTCTTTCCTTCATTATGATAATAAAACAACGCTGCTCGCAAAAACACTTACTTTCCCGATGAAAAACAGAGCCAACATCAGGTTCAGATACCCCAGTTTATCACGCAGCAACTTCAAAGCTTTGTACATGTGGGCCTCCACCGTACGCAATGACACTCCCATTGTATCAGCTATCTCCTTATTCTTCATATCATGCAGATAGCTGAGTTTGAATACCATCCGGCACTTGTCCGGCAATTCATTGATGGCATCGGACAGCTTCCTCCTGAGTTCGGCATCCTCTATCCGTTTCACCACATCATTGCTGTCAGGTTGATAGAACTCAACCCTCTTTTTATGGATTTCGAGCATGACAGCCTCATAGCCACTCACAATGTCCCGATGCTTCAGAACGTTCAAGGCACGGGTATACACCGCCCTATACAGAAAAGCCTGAATCTGCTCTCCCACCTTCATGGTATCTTTCCGCTTCCACAGCTCCACGAAAACATCCTGTACCACATCTTCCGCATCTTCTTCCCCCACAATGCGTGTGGCATAGAACAGCAGGTTGGTATAATACCTGCGGAAAAGGGATTTATATGTCAAGTCGAAATGTTCATTCATATGTTAGCCGGTTATCGGGGACTGTACCATGCCTGACCTGGCTTATCCCCCATTTCAAATTCGAAAACACTTCCATCCATTATCTGTTCATGCGTAATATAACTTTTGTCATAGTTCTTACCGTTGAGTTTGACAGATTGAATGTAGCAATTTTCCTTGCTCACCGCCGGCGCCAGTACCGTAAAGGTCTTTCCACCGGGCAGGTGCATCTTCATTTCCGGATATAGGGGGGTACCGATTTCATATTTTCCACCAACCGGGTCTACCGGATAAAAGCCCATCGCACTGAACACATACCAGGCGGACATCTGTCCGCAATCCTCGTTGCCGCACAAACCGGCAGGAGTGTTCTGGTAGAGTTCACGCATCACCCGGGCTGCATATTTCTGGGTTTTCCAAGGTTGATCCACAGCATTGAACAGATAGATGACGTGATGGCTAGGCTCATTTCCATGCGCATACTGGCCAATCATCCCGGTGCTGAAAATAGGCAACTCATCATCTGCAGAAGGATTGTAAGTAAACATACTGTCCAGCTTCTGGGCAAACCGTTCCTTACCTCCGGTCAAAACTATCAAACCGTCAATATCCTGCTGCACAGACCAGAAGTATTGCCAGCCGTTGCTCTCGCAGATGTGCGGAGTATAGTCGTCCGGCGAGAAGTTCCGGATAAACTCTCCCTTGTCATCACGGGGCTGCATGAAAGAACTTACCGGATTGTAGACATTCCGGTAATTACGGGAACGCTTATAAAACTCGTCCGCAACCTCCTTATCGCCCAGCTTCTCTGCCATACGGGCTATACAATAGTCATCATATGCATATTCCAGGGTTTTAGAAAGTGACCAGTTTTCCGAGTTATACTGATCCGTCACATTATAAGGAACATAGCCATATTTCTTATATAACCCAATGCCACGATAGGAATCGATATTGGCAGTAGCTACACAAGCCTCCAAGGCCTTTTTCGCATCGAAGTCCCCAATACCTTTCAGATAGGCATCTACAATAACCGGCACAGAGTGGTAACCTATCATCATATCTGTCTCGCCCCCCTGAAAATTCCATACGGGAAGGCGGCCGTTCTGTTCGAAGAAGGCGAGGAAGGACTTCACCATATCATTCACCCGTTCCGGCTCAATAAAAGTATAGAGAGGATGAGCCGCACGGTAAGTGTCCCACAAGGAGAAAGTACTGTAATTTGTCCAGCCCTCTACCCGGTGCACTTGCTTGTCGGGACCGTAATAGGCGCCGTCCACATCACTGTAAATGGTAGGAGCAATCATCGAATGATATAAAGCTGTATAGAACTTGACTTTCTCATCGCGGTCATCGCATTTTATTTCTATCCGGGACAATTGTTCGTTCCAATCATCCTGCACAGCAGCCAGGTATTTGTCGAAATCATCATCAGGTACTTCTGCTGCCAGATTACGTGCCGCCCCTTCCATACTTACACCGGAGATGGCAGTACTGACAAGAATCTGTTCTCCTTCCTTAGTCTGAAAGTCGAATCGTGCAATGACAGATGTCCCTATCCGCTTGCCTTCTTTCTCTATGGCAGCTGTATCGAGCTGCATCGCAGCAAACGGTTTGGAGAAACGTGTACGGAAGTAGAGGCGCTGGTCGCGTGCCCAACCGTCAGAGTAACGGTAACCTTGCACCGTTACCGAATCGACGGCTTCTATGTGAGAATCATTGGTAAAATCCCAATTCATGGCTTTCCGCAAATTCAGGAAAACGGCAGCATCGGCTTTTGGGAAAGTATACCGCTGAATGCCACAACGCTCGGTGGCCGTCAACTCTACATTTATATTATAATCTTTCAGACGCACCTGATAATATCCAGCGCTTGCCGACTCTTCCGAATGAGAGAACAAAGAGTGAATGCCGAGCGGAGCTTCCGCCTCCTTATAAGGCAATGTCACCGGCATAAAAGAGATGTCATACAAGTCACCAGCGCCGGTTCCGGAGAGATGGGTATGGCTGAAGCCTGCAATGGTACTGTCCGGATAAAAATATCCGGAAATACGGTCCCAGCCCGGCAGTCCGTTGTCAGGACTGAGCTGCACCATGCCAAACGGCGCCTGGGCACCCGGATAGGTGTTTCCAGTAAAATCTGTACCGATAAAGGGATTCACAAACTCTGTATAAGACACACTCTTCACATCCGACACCTGCGAGGTGCATGCCAGAAAGGATGAAAAGACCACAAACAAACAACAAGATTTTATCAAATTCATAACATTATAGGGTTAACGTGTATAGTATAACAACCTAACCGGATAAAACACTTACACATCTTGTCACTTTTCTACAGAATTCATGCAAACAAAAGTAATACAAAATTCCGATTAATCCTCTTTTTTATTTTGTAAAAATATACTTTACACTATCTTTGTCACAAAAAGTCACAATGAATTACACGACCTATCTTTTCGACTTTGATTATACGCTTGCTGATTCTTCCCGCGGAATCGTCACTTGTTTCCACAACGTACTGACCCGTCACGGATATACAGAGGTGACGGATGACGACATCAAACGTACTATCGGCAAGACTCTGGAAGACTCTTTTTCCATCCTCACCGGCGTGACAGATGCCGGACAACTGGCAGGATTCAAGGCAGAATACCGAAAAGAGGCCGATACGCATATGACTGTCAACACGGTGCTTTTCCTGGAAACCAAGTCCGTACTGACTGCACTGAAGGACTCCGGCGCCCGCATCGGAATCATCTCGACCAAATACCGATTCCGCATCAAGGAACTCCTCAACCAGCATTTTCCTGAAGATTTTATGGACATCATCGTGGGTGGTGAAGACGTGAAAGCCGCCAAGCCATCTCCCGAAGGGCTACTCCTTGCCATTAAGCGGCTACATGTCAGCAAAGCCGAGACCCTCTATATAGGCGACAGCACGGTAGATGCGGAAACAGCCCAAGCGGCCGGAGTAGACTTTGCTGGAGTCACCCACGGAGTAACCACTGCCAAAGAATTGGAGAAGTACCCACACCGGAAAATAATGAACACCTTGGAAGAACTGCTGGCAGTTCAGGAGGAGCATCCTTCCATATTCAAGATTGAAAATCCCATCCGGCCGGAAAATGCGCATGCCACTTCTCCCCGGAAACAGAAAAGGATAAGCGTCTGGCAAATCCTCCTTCTAGTGACACTCTTCTGGCTGGCTATTGAAGAGCTGGACATGACCGACGACAGCAACTTCTTCCCGGTTGTTTTCATACTGACATTGTGGGGTATCCTCCAAAAAAGAAGGATACTACCCAACAAAGCAAGAACTTTCATCGACTCATGGTGGCACCCCTGCGCAGTACGCTTACGCGCATTTCACATCAAGCTGATACAAGGGAGAAAAACTCCTCCCGCTGGCAACGAAACCTGCACCTGTCTGAATTGTGGCACCACCTATACCGGCAACTACTGTAACCGTTGCGGACAAAGCCGTAACACTCCACGCTATCGGTTGAGTAACGCGCTTAAAAACATTGCCGGAGGCTTCTTCAATATAGATAATGGCTTTGGACGTACCCTTCTGGAACTCCTCTACCGTCCGGGGTACATGATTAGAGACTTCATCGGTGGTAAGCGTGTAGAGTATTTTCGCCCGTTCCAGACACTCTTCATTCTTGCAGCCCTTTATATCATGGCTGTGCAACTGGTAGACCCGGAAGCCCTAAGCAAAAAAGAAAAGACGGAAAAGACAGAGCAGACAGACAAAGAAGAAATCATTGCCGCTAAAGAGAAGCTTACCAAAAAGATGGAGAAAACCTATAGCAAAGAGGAAAAGCGAGCCCTCGCCATCACTATAAAAAGCCTGGAGAAAAGCTTGAACAAACTGGAAGAGAAGAACGACTCCACTTCTGCCACACAGGTGTCCGAACAGAACAGCGATGATGGCGACCTCATCGATGAATTTGTAAACGACACCTCGGAAGTGGGAGACAGACTGGAAAAAGTCTTACAGAACTCTCCTTTCCTAATGAAAGTATGGAATCTGATGAAGAGCTGGGGACACGGAAACAAGGCATTCCGCATCATTGCCACACTGCCTTTGTTTGCACTTGCCACCCAACTTGCCTTCCGACGCCGGAAATATAAGTTAAACTACAATACCACGGAGCATGTGTTCATACAAGCCTACATAGCTTGCCAGATACTCCTGCTGAGCATCATCGTGCTGCCTTTCAACGGGTACGCAAAGGTAGACGATTTGTATGAGCTGCCTTTATGGCTTATTTTCGTCCTATTCTGTTGGGATTACAAACAATTGTACCGCTGCACCTGGTGGAGAAGCTTTTGGCGCACTATCCTCATGCTGACTTACAGTCTTGTGCTACTCGTCATATTCGCGTGTCTTGTAATGGCGCTGATGCTGGCCGGTATCTATGTTCTGAAATTCATTTTGTAACAGAAACCATCCCTACACGGACTGTTTCTCCTTGATGAAACAGTTTTTCTCCAATAATCTAAAAGTACAATCTGCATTAAAAGAACAAAAAAGCAAAAGAACATTTGTCCATTTAGAATAAAAAGAGTACTTTTGTGCCCGATTATTCCGCACCGGGTTCGACCAAGTGCTTTCTAAGTGATTAGAGACCACCCGACGGAGCTAACTTATACATTATATATAAGAAATGTACGCAATTGTAGAAATCAACGGTCAGCAATTCAAAGCAGAAGCTGGCAAAAAGCTGTTTGTACACCACATCCAGAATGCAGAAAACGGTGCAACAGTAGAGTTTGACAAGGTTCTTTTGGTAGACAAAGACGGCAACATCACCGTAGGTGCTCCCACAGTAGAGGGTGCAAAGGTTGTTTGCCAGGTCGTATCAAACATGGTAAAAGGCGATAAAGTTCTTGTTTTCCACAAGAAAAGAAGAAAAGGTTATCGTAAGTTGAACGGTCACCGTCAACAATTCACAGAGTTAACAATTACAGAAGTAGTAGCTTAATCAATTAAAACAGTAAGAAGAAATGGCACATAAAAAAGGTGTCGGTAGTTCTAAGAACGGCCGCGAATCACAGAGCAAGAGATTAGGCGTTAAGATATTTGGTGGCGAAGCTTGCAAAGCAGGTAACATCATCGTTCGTCAAAGAGGTACTGAATTCCACCCGGGTAATAACATCGGTATGGGAAAAGACCACACTCTTTTCGCTTTAGTAGACGGAACTGTACAATTCAAAGTGGGCAAGGAAGACAGACGTTCAGTTTCTGTTATCCCTGCAGAAAATGCAGAAGCATAAGTTTCCGAACAAGAAATAAGGAAAAGGGATGCAACCTATTCGGATTGCATCCCTTTCTTTTATGTCAAAAGCAACACTTTATTTGTTTTTTCCATATCTTTGCACTCACAAAACCGAATAACATAAAAACAAGTATAAGATATGCTTACCATCAAACAAATTACAGAAAACACCGACGCGGTTCTCCGCGGACTGGAAAAGAAGCACTTCAAGAATGCAAAAGAAACCATTGCACAAGTGCTGGACTTCAATGACAAAAGAAAAGCCAATCAAACCATCCTAGATAAAAACCTGGCAGAAGCCAACTCACTCTCCAAATCCATCGGACAACTGATGAAGGAGGGCAAGAAAGAAGAAGCAGAAGCCGCCAAAAGCCGCGTGGCCGAGCTGAAAGAAGTCAACAAGGACTTGCAAGCCAATATGGACCAGGCTGCCAACGATTTGCAGACTTTGCTTTATACCATCCCCAACGTTCCCTACGACAGCGTGCCTGAAGGCGTAGGTGCCGACGACAATGTAGTAGAGAAAATAGGTGGTATGGAAACCGAGCTGCCCAAAGACGCCCTGCCCCACTGGGAACTGGCCAAGAAATATGACTTGATAGACTTTGACCTGGGTGTCAAGATTACCGGTGCCGGCTTCCCCGTATACAAAGGCAAAGGCGCACAACTGCAACGCGCACTCATCAACTTCTTCCTGGACGAAGCACGCAAATCCGGCTATACGGAAATAATGCCGCCCACAGTGGTGAACGCCGCTTCCGGCTACGGCACGGGACAGCTGCCTGACAAGGAAGGGCAAATGTATCATTGCGAAGTGGACGACCTCTACTTGATTCCTACCGCCGAAGTCCCCGTAACCAACATCTACCGTGATGTGATTCTGGACGAAAAGCAGTTGCCCATCAAGAACTGTGCATACACACAATGTTTCCGCCGTGAAGCCGGTTCATACGGGAAAGACGTACGTGGCTTGAACCGCCTGCACGAATTCTCCAAAGTGGAACTGGTACGCATCGACAAACCGGAACACAGCAAACAATCCCACCAGGAGATGTTGGACCACGTAGAAGGTTTGCTTCAAAAGCTGGAACTCCCCTACCGCATCCTGCGCCTTTGCGGTGGCGATATGAGCTTCACGGCTGCCCTCTGTTTTGACTTTGAGGTGTATTCCGAAGCACAGAAACGCTGGCTGGAAGTAAGTTCCGTCTCTAATTTTGACACTTATCAAGCCAACCGTCTGAAATGCCGCTACCGTACGGCAGAAAAGAAAACAGAGCTTTGCCATACGCTGAACGGTTCCGCACTCGCTCTGCCACGCATCGTTGCCGCCTTGCTGGAAAACAACCAGACTCCAGAAGGAATCCGCATACCAAAGGCATTGGTTCCGTATACGGGATTTGAAATAATAGACTAAGGCCATAATAGTCACGTGCAGCAATACGCCTTTGACACTTTCTTTCGGGCACGAATTACATGAATTTCACAGTTGCGGTTAGCAAAAAACGTGAAATCCATGTAATTCGTGCCCGGAGTTTTATCATGACAAGCTTCTCCTGCGCAACTACAAAGTATTCTTCAAAATACGTGCAAACACCTCCTCGCGGAAATTACGTGCCACCGGAACAGTATGCCTCCCAACTATAATCCGATTGCCATCTATCATCTCAATCTTTTCCAAATTTATCAGATATGATTTATGGACTTGCTGAAATACTCCACCAGGAAGAGCCTCTATCATACGCTTCATGGTAGAACGTACAAGCAGCTTTGTGCTTTCCGTATAAATACAGACGTAATTTTCCAGCCCCTCCACCACCAGAATATCCTTAAACAACACCTTATGCATCTGACGGTCTGAACGGACAAATATAAAATTATTAGCTTCATCCGGCCATTTCTCCTGCTGCAAAAGACCATGTACTTTATTCACCGCTTTCAGGAACCGGTCAAACGAAATCGGTTTCAACAGATAGTCCGTAACATCAAGTTCATAACCTTTCAATGCATACTGCTCATAAGCGGAAGTGATAATCACATGAGGCGGATGGGCAAGAGATGCCAAGAGTTCAAGCCCCGAAAGATAAGGCATTTCAATATCCAGAAACAACAAGTCCGGCTGCTCAGTCTGCAAAAGAGTGTTCAACTGCATAGTATCTTCACATACACCCATTAAAGAAAGGAAATCCACCTTTTCCACATAGCGTTGCAATCCTTCACATGCAGTAGGCTCGTCATCGGTTATTACACATTTTACCTGTTTCATCCTATAATTCTATCACAAGTTTTACTCTAAACAAAGTATCTCCTCTATTTATGTCCAGCGTATGACGCTCCGGATATAGCAGCTCCAGCCTGCGCCTCAGATTTTCTATGCCGATTCCATGTTTTCCTTTCTGGTGCACTAATGGTTCCGGTATAGAATTTTCAATACTAAAACACAACTTGCCTTCTTTCAGACACATATCCATAGCTATAAAATAGTTCCCTCCCACATATTTGAAAGCATTCTCCACCAACGGTACAAACAACAATGGATAAATCTCAACCTGCGCCTCCATTTCATCGAAATGCACCTGCAACTGCAGCCGCTTCGTAGCACGAAGTTTACATAGGCTGATGTATTGTTTCAGATATTCCACTTCCACACGGACTTGCACTTTCTCCCCATCATTGTATAATTGGTAACGAAGCAAATCGGACAATTGCTCAAGAGTATGCCGCGGAGCCTCATTATTCTCATCTATCTGAAAATAAACCGTATTGAGTACATTAAAAAGAAAGTGTGGATGATATTGCGCTTTAAGGAATTTCAGTTCTGTCTGGAGCTGGTCATTTTTTATCTTCTCCAACTGCAGGCGTTGAGCTTCATTTTCCTTCTGTATCATCTGATTACGCAAGAATATATAAAAGAAGCCGCCAAGCAACATACTGACTATGGCCGGAACAGGCACATCGTATAAATCAAGACTTACCCCCATCAAAAAGCGGATGACCCACATCGTCAGAAGACACCAGACGGGAACCGTCAGGACAACTACCCCGTATTCCTGCCACCATACCAACTTCCGCTTCCGGCACAAACGAAGCCAATACTTCAATAGAAAAAAGATAGGATAAGACATGAAGAGTACCACAAGCATATCCTTCAGCATGAAATTCCACTCATTACTTTCCCAATAGTATTCATGTTTCGGAATATCATTCGCCACACGAATACACAGAAAAAGAATCACGGCAAATAATGCCGGCACCAGCCACTTGTTCCACAGTCTGCCCATAACAGTTACAAATTTACTCTTTTTGTTTCATCTATTTCTTTTTTCCTTCTGCTTTCTTTTGTCTCGCTGCCTTTTTGAAAACGCCAGGCGAAAGCAATACCCAGCACACGTTTGTTGTGCCGTTCGTCAACAAACGCCTGCACACCGGGAGATTGAATATCTACTTTTTGATAATTGGTGTTGAATACATCCTTGGCAAACAAGGTAACGGTGCATCTGTTACGGAACATCTTCTTTTGGATGCCGACATTCACTTCCAGCGCCGGATGTACTGTGGCTTGTCCGTAGGCCATTCGTCCATTATAATTTGCCGAAAGTTCGGCCGACCATACGGAAGTGAAAGCAAACTGGTTCATGCAGCCGAATATCGGGGTAAACATACGGTTTTTCATTTTCTGCCCTTGCTCCGTCCAACCATAATTATTATAAATACCGATAGCGGTCAGATTCACCTTCCAAAAAGAAACAGGTGAGAGGTTGGCGGCATGTACACGCATACCCGTCTGTACATAGGAAGACAGATTCTGGGGCATTACATAGATACGCCGCCCCTCCTGTTCGCGATAGCTCTTCATGATAGCATCATCTGTATGCGAGAAAAAGAGCACTGTCTGAAACCAGTCACGATACACATACCCCAACTCTATATTATCAGAGAAAGAAGGATGCAGCTTCGTATTTCCCCCTTCATGGGTATAGTCATCAAATATATAGGTAAAAGGATTCAAATCACCATAATTGGGGCGGGTAATACGCCTGCCATACGAAAGCTGAAACAGATGTTCCGAAGTCAAACCGTATTGCAAAGCAATAGTAGGAAACAAATGGAAGTAATTCGTTGTAAACGAAGAGTCTTTCTGTTGTGTATTTCCTCCAAAATCCCCGTGTACATGGGTATGTTCCAACCTTAGACCCGCTGAGATTTTCAAGCGGTCTTTCTCATAGCCGACTTGTAGATAAGAGGCATTGATATTCTCATCATATACGAATCGGGAACCAAGTGCCCCGTCCGGCAGCCAGCCGGAAACCGACGGACGCATATAACCTGCCGTATTGTCTATCGTAACAAATGAGGTTTTGACTCCGGCCTGTAACTTCCAAACCTCACTCAATGGATAAACCGCATCTATCTGTCCGACATATAAGTCGGTATTTCCCTTCATATCCCCTTTCAATGTATCGGGCTTAAAACTATCCATCAACTGGTTTCCAACACGGTAGTAATGGAAATAATCAAAAGAAGCGCTGAGTTCTCCCCCTTCTCTTTTCAGCTTGTGCACCATACTGGTTCCGGCAGAAACATTATTCCGGTTTTGCTCCGCATGGCTGTAAGTATTTCCCGCAACTCCGGTTTCTCGGATTTCCGTAAACATGCCTGCATTTTCCCTTTGCCGGGAAAAGTTTCCACCCAATGAGACTCCCCAAACTGTCCGCTCATTGAGATAATAATCACATCCGGTACGAAAATAGTGCGAATAATTCCTACGCTTCCGGTAAGAGTCCTGCATCATCCTTCCTCCATCCCGTTCGAACGCACGGTCGATAAACAAGTCTATGACATCCTTCCCCTGATAATACGAATAGTTCAAATAAAGATTGAACTTATTCTCCCGGATATTCATGGAGGCACCTCCATAACCGCTACCCGTCCGTCCAAGACTGCCATTGCCGTTCAAGGCCAGATTCACACCGCGCAGTCTGATTTTTCTTGTACGGATATCAATCAACCCGGAGCTTCCCGCCGCATCGTGGCGTGCGGAAGGCTGGGTTATCAAGTCTATCTTATCAGCATTAGTTGCAGGAGTAGATTTCAACAGACTCATCAATTCATCTCCCGAAAGATAAGTAGGCTTGCCATCCATCAGAATCGTCGCACCGCTTTGTCCGTTCAGCAAGATATTACCATTGGAATCTATCACGACTCCCGGCAGGGAAGCAAGAACATCATAAAGACTTCCCGTACTTTGAGTGACTGACGCATCCATCCGGTAACTTGTTTTACCGGCAGATATTTCTACCAACGGGAGTTTAGCAGTTACCATAATTTCTTCCAAACGCTGGTCGGCAATCGTATCCTGCTGCGACCAAACCACCAAAGGCATACTCAATAAAATTGCCCCTAAAAAAACATTTCGATACATACTCTTCCTCATTTTTTATTTCAAAAGTAGGCAGGCTGTAGAAAGTGAACAAATTATAGTGACAAAGGAATGTTATCCAGTGACAACATGCAGTTTTACCCTATTCTTCTTTTGATATTACCAAATAACCCCTATCTTTGCAAAATCTATCAATCTGACAGTAATTGCGTAATTACACCAACAAAATTATTAGATAATGAATAAAATCATTAGCAAAGAACACTTTTCTGAAAAGGTCTTTAAGTTAGTCATTGAAGCACCATTGATTGCCAAATCACGTAAGGCAGGGCACTTTGTCATTGTACGTGTGGGCGAAAAAGGCGAACGTATGCCGCTTACCATTGCGGAAGCCGACCCGGTAAAGGGAACCATCACACTGGTGGTTCAGGAAGTCGGGCTCTCCTCTACCCGTCTTTGCGAACTGAACGAAGGCGATTATATTACGGATGTTGTCGGCCCGTTGGGACAAGCTACGCACATTGACAACTTCGGTACTGTGGTCTGTGCCGGAGGTGGTGTAGGCGTAGCTCCCATGCTCCCTATCGTGCAAGCGCTGAAAGCTGCCGGCAACCGCGTCATCACCGTACTGGCAGGACGTACCAAAGAACTGATCATCCTTGAAAAGGAGATGCGCGAAAGCTCCGACGAAGTCATTATCATGACCGACGACGGTTCCTACGGACGAAAAGGTCTGGTGACGGAAGGCGTAGAAGAAGTCATCAAGCGCGAGAAGGTGAACAAGTGTTTCGCCATCGGCCCCGCCATCATGATGAAATTTGTTTGTTTGCTGACAAAGAAATACGAAATCCCCACGGATGTATCCCTGAATACGATTATGGTTGACGGTACCGGCATGTGTGGCGCCTGCCGAATCACCATCGGAGGAAAGACCAAATTTGTATGTGTGGACGGCCCTGAGTTCGACGGACATCAAGTGGACTTCGACGAGATGCTGAAGCGTATGGGCGCTTTTAAAAACATCGAACGCGAGGAGATGCACAAGCTGGAAGAACCTCAGACCTGCCAAGCTACCGGTGAAAACATGGAAGATGAGAAAAGCCGTAATGCTGCATGGCGTCAGGAGTTACGCAAATCCATGAAAGCCAAAGAACGGACTGCCATTCCACGTGTAGAGATGAACGAACTCGATGCGGAATATCGTTCGCACAGCCGCAAGGAGGAAGTCAATCAGGGCTTAACGGAAGAGCAGGCACTGACCGAAGCCAAGCGTTGCCTGGACTGTGCTAATCCGGGCTGCACGGAAGGCTGTCCCGTAGGTATCGACATCCCCCGCTTCATCAAGAACATTGAGCGCGGAGAATTCCTCGAAGCGGCCAAGACACTGAAAGAAACCAGTGCACTGCCTGCCGTCTGCGGTCGCGTCTGTCCGCAGGAAAAGCAGTGTGAATCCAAATGTATACACCTGAAGATGAACGAGAAGCCGGTAGCTATCGGTTATCTGGAACGCTTTGCCGCCGATTACGAACGGGAGAGCGGGCAAATCTCCGTACCGGAAATCAAGGAAAAGAACGGCATCAAAGTTGCCGTCATTGGTTCGGGTCCCGCCGGTCTGTCGTTTGCCGGAGATATGGCAAAGTATGGCTATGACGTTACCGTTTTCGAAGCACTGCATGAGATTGGCGGTGTATTGAAATACGGCATTCCGGAGTTCCGCCTGCCCAACAAAGTGGTGGATGTGGAGATTGACAACCTTGCCAAAATGGGAGTGGAATTCGTCAAGGACTGCATTATCGGTAAGACGCTCAGCGTGGAACAACTGGAAGAGGAAGGATTCAAGGGCATATTCGTAGCTTCCGGAGCAGGACTGCCCAACTTTATGAATATCCCCGGCGAGAACTCCATCAATATCCTCTCGTCCAATGAATACCTGACCCGTGTCAATCTGATGGATGCCGCCAGTGAAGACTCCGATACTCCGGTTCCTTTCGGCAAATGCGTAGCCGTGATAGGTGGTGGAAATACAGCTATGGACTCCGTACGTACCGCACGCCGTCTCGGTGCAGAGCGTGCCATGATTATCTACCGTCGTTCGGAAGAAGAAATGCCGGCACGTATCGAGGAGGTGAAACATGCCAAGGAAGAAGGTGTAGAATTCCTGACCCTCCACAACCCAATCGAATACATTGCCGACGAACAAGGAAAAGTGAAACAAGTGGTGCTTCAGAAAATGGAACTGGGTGAACCGGATGCCAGCGGACGCCGCAGTCCCGTACCCATCCCCGGAGCCACGGAAACCATCGACATCGACCTTGCCATCGTCAGCGTAGGTGTATCTCCCAACCCGATTGTCCCAAGCTCCATCAAGGGATTGGAATTGGGCCGGAAGGGAACGATTGCCGTCAATGATAACATGCAGTCGTCCATCCCGACCATCTTTGCCGGAGGCGACATTGTCCGCGGAGGTGCCACCGTAATCCTTGCCATGGGAGACGGACGAAAGGCAGCAGCAGCGATGAATGAGCAGCTAAAAAAATAAGAATCTGTCATGAAAGGTGGAGACATACGAACTCCACCTTTTTTATTCTACTACAACCTCTCCCTCTACTTTCCCCTTCTAGCATACAATTTAAATATTTCAAGAATATGAAACGTATTTATCTATCCCTCCTTCCCTGTCTGGCTTCCCTATTGGCAAGCGCCCAAGAGCCCCTAAACGGGGATTCCCTTGCCTCAGACTTTCGGTATCTGGTAAAAGAACTGGCAGCAACCCATCCCGACCCTTACAGCGGCTTCGGAGGAAAAGTATTCTTCTACGAACAAGCTTTCCATCTGGAGAACGAGTTACGCCGGACTCCCGGTACGAAACAGACCTTTTTTGACAAGGTAAGCATTTTCCTATCCAATCTGCAAGACGGACATATCTACCTTTTACCTCCCACAGCCAATCAACAAGCAAATCAGCGTTACCTGGCACTGGAAGTACGCACCATCCCCGACGGCATTATACTTCAAGGAATCCCTGAAACGTACAAAGACTTGTTAGGTAGCCGTATCACAACCATCAACGGAGATTCTTTAGAAGAGGTACTGGCCCGCACTGCCGCTATCCAAGCCAGTGAAAACCTATATGACCGTTATGCCAATCTATGCAGGTCCATGCCTACGGAACATTTCTTGAGACAGCTTTTCCCTGAAATGAAAGACAACCTTCACCTCTCACTTCTTACTCCCGACGGCAAATCAAGAGGATTAACCCTTCCCTTATTGTCAAGGCAGGAAGTGCAAAACACACCCATGCAACACAATAACAGTTGGAAAGCTTATACAGACAAACAACTGGCCTATCAGTTCATAGACAACGACAAGCAAATAATGCTCATCAATATCAACAGTATCATGGCACGGGATAATTTTGAGTATATGCAAAAACAAGGGCTGAAAGATTTATACCGGCAAATAGGATTCTATTATCGGGATATCCTGAAACAAGAGATGCCCGCCGATACCCTGCTAGCCATTCGGCAACTCCCGTCCCTTTCCGAAGTTTTCGCCCATATGCTGAAAGAGATGAAGAAGGAAGCCTCCTCCACCCTCATCATAGATTTGCGCAACAATAGCGGTGGCTGGACTCCAATTGTCCTACCCACACTTTACCAACTGTTCGGCAACCACTTCCTGCAAACGGATATGGATATAGAATTCTATCGTATCATCTCTCCCCTCTACATGCAAAAACTACAGACAAACTTACAGGATTTCAACCAAGCATACGGAACAGACTATGCCTACGGTGACTACACTTTTAGTACGGACGAAGCAGACACCACAAACATAGAACAGCGACGGACCGACTTCATCAAGAACTGTATATCCAGTGTGCCGGAAGAACTGAGAAAGCAACAAGGAAAGGCGCTCTATACTCCGGAACACATTTACGTCATTACCAACGAACGTACCTTCAGTGCAGCTTTCCACTACACTTTCTATCTGTGGAAAATGGGTGCTACCCTTGTAGGAATACCCAGCGGACAAGCCCCCAATACCTACATGGAACAAACCTTATTCCGGCTACCCTATACCGGTATGCAAGGCTCTATCTCCAACTCCATACAAATATGCTTTCCGGGCAAAGACCGGTGTGCCCACACACTTTATCCAGACTTGATGCCCACCTATCAGGATTACCAAAGATATAATTTCGATGTCCAAACTGAGATTCTGTATTTACTCGACAAGATTAAATCGGCTCCTCATTCTCATACGAACCCTGCGGAGAAGAATCAGAAGTAAAACAAAGCCCCGTTTACAAATAAATTGCAAACAGGGCTTTATTTCCATATTTCAATATGGAGACTACTTCACCACCTTGTTCGTTGCCGGGTCAGGGAAAATCACCGTCGGCTTGAACGACTTGGCTTCTTCAAAGTTCCATCAGCGCGTAGGACATGATAATAACGATGTCATCAGGTTGCACCTTGCGGGCTGCCGCACCGTTCAGGCAAATTTTGCCAGAGCCACGCTCGCCTTTAATAATGTAGGTTTCAAAACGTTCACCGTTATTATTGTCGGCTATATACACCTTCTCGCCGGCAATCATGTTGGCGGCATCCATCAAATCTTCATCAATCGTAATGCTTCCCATATAGTTCAGGTTCGCTTCCGTGACGCGGGCACAATGGATTTTCGACTTCAACACTTCAATCATCATATCTTTATAAATTACGAATTACTAATTATAAATTACAAGGCAGCAGGCTCTTTGTACTTGATATTATCAATCAGACGAACTTCCCCACAGAATACTGTGATGCAACCCACAGCATAAGAAGTTTCCTCCCAATCGGTAATCTTCTGTAAGGTATTGCCATCCACCAGCTCAAAGTATTCCAAACGCAATCCGGGGGCGGCTGCGATGGTGTCTTCCACAAACTTCTGTGTCTCAGCTACCGTATGTGAAGCTCCAAAGGTACGACTTTCAAATAAAGTCTGCGAAATTTTCAGAGCATTTTTGCGTTCTTCGGCAGATAAACGGGCATTGCGACTGCTCAGAGCCAACCCGTCTTCCTCACGCACAATCGGACACCCTACAATTTCCAAAGGATATTTCATCTGGCGGACCATCTCGCGAATAATTGCCAGCTGCTGGAAATCTTTCTCGCCAAAGTAGGCACGATCCGGCTGCACAGCATCAAACAGTTTGCTCACAATCTGGCAGACACCGTTAAAATGTCCCGGACGGAATGCTCCTTCCATCACTGTGTCCAGCGGCGCATAGCTGAAACGGCGGGCATCCGGTTCCGGATACATCTCCTCCACTGAAGGTGCAAAGACAAATGCCGCTCCACACTCCTCCAGCAAACGGCAATCAGCCTCCGGCGTACGGGGATATTTCACTAAATCATTCTTGTCATTAAACTGGGTCGGATTTACAAAAACGCTTACTACGGCAGCGTCATTTTCTGCCACACAACGTTTCACCAATGACGCATGACCGGCATGCAGGGCACCCATTGTAGGTACCAATCCTACCTTTTTACCTTGGGCCCGTAAAGCCGAGAGTCCGGCCTGCAAGTCCTTGATAGTATGTACTATTTCCATTTTTATAGGTTATATAATAACTTAGTTGTTCGCAAAAGCGGTGCAAAATAAACTATTATTTAGCATATAAAGAAGAAATATCGCAAATTAATGCAAAACTCAGTACACTTTCCGGCAATTCCAAAAGCAGCTGTTTCACTGAATAACAAGCAGTTAACAATTCATAAGGAATTATAGAGTCGCCTTATTTGCTCAAGTGCCCGATTTTTTTTATATCTTTGCAAAATAATTGAGAACATTGTTATTATGACAAAGGCGAACAAGGTTTTATTTATTACCCAAGAGATTACTCCTTACGTACCAGAATCCGAAATGTCCCTTGTAGGCAGAAACCTACCTCAAGCAATCCAGGAAAAAGGCAGAGAAATTAGAACATTCATGCCCAAATGGGGAAATATCAACGAACGCAGAAACCAGCTGCATGAAGTGATACGACTCTCCGGCATGAACCTCATCATTGACGATACCGATCACCCGCTCATCATCAAGGTTGCCTCTATCCAGTCTGCACGTATGCAAGTATACTTCATCGACAACGATGACTACTTCCAGAACCGCTTGCAGGTAACAGACGAAAATGGTGAAGAGTATGAAGACAATGATGCCCGTGCCATCTTCTATGCCCGTGGTGTACTGGAAACGGTGAAGAAACTGCGTTGGTGTCCCGACATCATCCACTGCCACGGCTGGATGACCGCTTTAGCGCCTCTGTACATCAAAAAAGCCTATAAAGACGAACCTTCCTTCAGAGATGCCAAAGTCATATTTTCCCTTTATGAAGATGACTTCAAACAACCTTTCCACGCAGACTTCTCTAACAAGCTATTGTTGAAAGGCATCGCCAAGAAAGATATTGCAGGATTGAAGGAACCCATTGACTACACAGCACTTTGCAAACTGGCTGCTGACTTCTCCGACGGCATTATCCAGCAAAGCGAACACGTCAATGAGGAAGTACTGAACTATGCCCGCGAATCCGGAAAACCGGTATTGGAATATCAATCTCCCGAGAACTTTGCTGAAGCCTGCAATGACTTCTACGACAAGGTATGGGAAACAGAACAAAAATAAAATCGATTTAGACAGTTAAAACTATGAAAGTAAGATACCTGGGAACATTGCTTTTGGCAGTCCTGACTTTCTTTGGATGCGATGACAACACCGGAACATTAGGTCTGGGTATGTTGCCCGATTCTGACGGCATGTCAGCGCATACTACTACTTTTAATGTAACAACACGTTCATTTGCCGTTGATTCTGTATTTGCCAAAACGAGTACCGGCTATATAGGCAAGTTTTCCGACCCGGAATTCGGTTATTACGAAACAAGTTTCCTTACGGAGCTGAACTGTACGGAAAACTTCTCCCTTCCGGAAGTGTATAAAGTGACCGAACGGGACAGTGAAGGAAATCCAATCAAGGCAACTGGTACAATGACTGCCGACTCGGTAGTTTCAGTGCAACTTGCAGTCTATTATTCCAGTTGGTTCGGCGACTCCCTGAATGCATGCCGGATGAGTATCTATGAATTGGACAAGAAGCTGGACAAAAATCGCTATACCAATATCAATCCGGAAGAGTACTACAACAAGTACGACCCCAAGTCCCTGCTCGGACGTAAGGCTTATTCAGCTTTCGATACGTCTGTTCCGGACTCTGTGAGATTTGAAAAGGACAATAACGGTTATTACACTTTCTATCCCAATGTGACGTTCCCATTGGACAAGAAAACTTTCGGCGAAGACAGAATATTGAAGGTTTATCGCGAGCATCCCGAATACTTTAAAGACGCCGCAACTTTCATAGACAAGATTTTCAAAGGAGTATATGTAAAGAGCGATTACGGAGATGGAACCATCCTCTATGTGGATTATGTGGCTTTAAATATGCAATTCCGTTTCCACCACGTAAATGATACTACCGGTGTAGCACTGAAGAAAAAAGATGGTACAGACTCTTTGTTCTATAGCATGCAGACTGTATTTGCCTCTACCAAAGAGGTTATCCAGGCAAACCAGTTCATGAATTCTGATTTGATAAAGGAAAAGGCTGCCGAACCCCAACACACTTATATCAAATCTCCTGCCGGTATCTTCACCGAAGCTATCATGCCATACGATTCAATATACAACAAACTGACCAATGACACCCTGAATGCCGTGAAGCTGACTTTCACGAATTACAATATAAACAGTGACTACGAATATAGCATGAGTGCTCCCAATGACGTGCTGTTGATACGTAAACAGGACTTGAAGAGCTTCTTTGAAGAGAACAAAGTCAGGGATAATATTACCTCATTTACAACCACCCACAATGCATTTGCTACTAATCAATATGTATTCAGCAACATAGCCCGTTTGGTTACCACTTGCATCAACGAAAAACAAGCTGCCAAGAAAGCCGCCAAAGACAAAGCCGGCAGTTCTTGGAATGAGACAGAGTGGGAAAAAACTTGGAACAAAGAAAATGAAGACTGGGATAAGGTATTGCTGATTCCGGTTTCCATTACCTATGACAGCAGTACAAGCAGCAGCGGCAACAAAACCATAACCGGTATCCAAAACGACCTCAAGCCGGGATATGCCAAACTAAAAGGCGGCCCGAAAGAGAATGCAAAAGGCGAAGTGGAATCTCCGCTGAAAATAGAAGTTACATACACCAGTTTCAACAAGTAACTGACAGATATTCCATAAAAAAGCCTTCCGCTCATTGTAGAGCGGAAGGCTTTTTTGATTGATGGGACAAGCTGCCGATATTATTCAGCAGCCTTTTTAGTTGTTTTCTTTGCGGCAGGCTTTTTGGCAGGAGCCTTGGCCTTTGCCGGTTTTTCTGCGGCAGATTTAGCTGTAGCCTTGCTCTCTTTCTTTTCTGCAGCCTTTATCTTCTCCAACTTGGCCTGTGCTTTCTCCAATTCCTTATGCAGTTCCTCTATCTCGGCACCTTGGTTCTGGATAGTGGTCAGCAATGCATTCAGTTCTTCGTTATCTATATCCACCGGATAGAGAGAATCGACACGTTTGATAAAGTCACCAAGAATATTCATATAATTGGTAAAAGCATCAAAAGGAGATTCATAAATACCACGGTTCAAGCCGACACCGCTTTGCTTGGTAGTCATGAAACGGAAGTTGTTACTTGCCTGCAGATAATCCCAGTCTTGCTTGATACGGCGGTCATCACAGAGATGGACACGTTCGGCAACACTATACAGCTTGTTGAATGCTTCACGCTGCATCACGTTACCCAGCCAACAGCTGGTATCTCTTTCTTCGTCCACCCAAGACATTGGGTATGGAACATCCAACTGGGAAACAGATTTCAGTTTGGTAACGATTTCCGTCGGTGTGGAGAAAGTAATCCCCTTTTCCTTGGCACAGTATGGAAGTGCCTTCAGGAATTCCAGAATATTGGAAGACAACGGCTGTGCCATACCCAGAGCAGAGAGTTCCATAAAGACATTGATAACCTGCTCTTCCTGCGGCAGAGTGTCAATCCAGTTGATGTACTTGTCGGCAAACAAAGGATACTCGTTCCACTCGGAGTTGGAGAAGCGCAGGCTGATGTCGTCAGACAGCTTAAAGTCACGCAACAGCAACTTCAAGTTAGGATTCATAGAGCAATGGTATACATAGTGCGGACTCTTCCAACCCAGAACATGCTTGGCTCCTTCCGTCAGCATACCCTTGAATCCCAAAGCTGCCACCATCGCACCAATCTCGTCATTATAAATCAGACTGGAATTACGGAACACCTTCGGTGCCTTACCGAACATTTGCTTCATCTTAGCGCTCTGACGCATCACCTCTTCCTTGAAGCAATCCTCGTTGGCCAGAGAAGAAAGGCCATGGGAATAAGGCTCGGCAAGGAACTCACAGCAACCGGTATCATTCAGCTGGTGCAACAAGTCGATGACAGCCGGCGCATATATTTCCAACTGCTCCAGCGCAACCCCCGAAATGGAGAAAGCCACTTTAAACGCACCTCCGGAATTCTTCACCATTTCAATCAGGGTGTTCAATGCCGGGATATAAGAGCGTTCGGCTACTTCGTTGATACTGTATTCGTTGGCATAATCATCATAATAATAATGATTCGTACCTATATCAAAGAAACGATAGCGTTTCAGGTGAATGATTTGATGGATCTCAAAATAAAGACAGATAGTTCTCATTTCTATTATTGTTTTTGTTATTTACCATAGTTTCTTAACACATCCTCGTAGAGGGCGCGGATTCTCAAACCTACTTTTTCCCACGTGATTCCATCCACTTCCTTCTTGCCTTCCTCCTGCAGATATTGGAAGAGAGCGGGATTGGTGCAGAGAGAATAAATGGCATCGGCCATTGCATGAATGTCCCAATAATCGGTCTTAATGACCTTATCAAGAATTTCACCGCATCCCGACTGCTTGGAAATGATGGAAGGAGTTCCACACTGCATGGCTTCCAGCGGAGCGATACCGAAAGGCTCGGAAACGGAAGGCATAACGAATACATCACTGTTCTTGTAAACCTCATATACCTGCTTTCCCTTCATGAAGCCCGGGAAGTGGAACCGATCGGCAATGCCCCGCTCGGCCGCCAGATTAATCATGGCATCCATCATATCTCCCGAACCGGCCATCACAAAGCGGATGTTGCGGGCACGCTGCAATACCAGCGAAGCTGCTTCCACAAAGTATTCCGGCCCCTTCTGCATGGTGATACGGCCCAGGAATGTCACAATCTTTTCTTTGGAATGGTCGGGACGCGGAATGTCCTGGTATTCCTGCGAGAGAGGATAGACGGCATTGTGCATGGCAAACACCTTCTTGGGGTTCTGATGGTACTGCTCAATAACCGTGCGGCGGGTCAGTTCGGACACGCACATGATGCAGTCGGCATAATCCATACCGTTCTTCTCCATAGAATAGACGGTAGGATTGACTTTTCCGCGCGAACGGTCAAAGTCCGTAGCATGGACATGGATACAGAGCGGCTTTCCGCTCACCATCTTGGCATGCACTCCGGCAGGATACGTCAGCCAGTCGTGGGCATGAATAATATCAAATTCCTGCTGGCGAGCCACTACTCCGGCAATCACCGAGAAGTTGTTTATCTCTTCGTGCAGGTTGCCGGGATAACCGCCGGCAAAGTCCATGCAGCCTATGTCATTGACGTGCATATAAGAGAAATCCGAATAAATATGGTCGCGGAAAGAATAATAATCTTCCGGCGTCATGTTGCGCGTCAGCCTCGACTTCAAATAATTGTAATCGACATCACGCCACACGATAGGCACCTGGTTCATGCCCACTATCTTCAAGAAGTCCTCTTCTTCGCCCGTCGGCTTGGGCATGCAGAAAGTAGTTTCCACATCACCCTGCAAACTCAATCCCTTAGTTATTCCATAAGAAGCAACCGCAAGACCACCATATATTTTGGGAGGAAATTCCCATCCAAACATTAAAACTTTCATCTTCGTTCCTCCTTTTATAAATTATACTTAGACAATAACTTCAAGATACGCAGGATTTCCGCCGTATTCATGGCAAATGACACCGCCCCTCTTCCAACAAACGGAGGATTACCATCGAAGAGTTCGGGCAATGCGCCAATACAGTGGGAAGTCATTTCATCTTCCATACCGATGAGGTATCTCTCTACAAACGACACGCCACTCACTTTATAGATACGCAGATATGCTTCCATGTAGAAGCCCAGCAGCCATGGCCACGCTGTTCCCTGATGGTAGGCATAGTCTCTCTGTATCTGAGGGCCGACATAATTCGGATTGTATCCGCCACTCTTGGGGCTCAGTGTACGCAAGCCCTTCGGAGTCAACAGTTCTTTCGTCACAATATCGAGTACCTGTTTCTTTTGGGCCCTATCCAACGGAGAATAGTCAAAGGCAACGGTAAATATCATGTTGGGACGTACGCTCCAGTCCATCATATAACCATCCACATAGTCAAACAGATAGCCATACTCATTGCGGAAGATGTCTACGAAAGACTTTCCGGTGATTTCTGCCTGAGCGTCCAGTGTATCGGCAAGAATTTCATTGCCCCCCTCCCGAACCATATCGGCTACAAAACGCAGGGCATTGTACCACAGTGCATTCACTTCTACAATGTAGCCCGTACGTGGAATAACCGGGCGGCCATTGGCGGTAGAGTTCATCCAGGTAACCGCTTTCTCGGTGCCATTGGTATACAACAGTCCGTTTTCGTGCAGGAAGAGATTGTCATGCCTGCGTTCACGGATATAGTCAACAATCTCCTCGAGAAGATTACCGTACATCTGCCGGCAATTTTCACGCGAAGTCTCCTTGGCATACTGCTGTAAAGCCCAGACAGCCCACAGCAGCACATCCGGATGCTCCATCTCGTATATCTTATAGGAGGAAGGTTCTCCATTGATAAACTCACGGATAGCCTTTTCGGCTGTTTTCATCACGTCTTCAAATTCATCTTGCTCGCCTAAGGCCAAAGTAAGACCCGGCAGGGAGATGAACAAGTCACGGGCACGACACTTAAACCAGGGATAGCCTGCAAGCACATAATGCTCCTCGCCCTGCTTGTTGTGGAACTGGTGCGCCGAGTTTTTCAGACAGTGGTAGAAACTGTCACGCGGAGTGCGGTCGGCCACCTCGGACTCAAAAGTCTGCTTCAGCTTGCGGGGAGAAATCTCGGAGATACCGGCGGAGAAGACAACGCTTTCCCCTTTCTTTATATCCACTTCAAAATATCCCGGCACATAAAGGTCTTCGTTGAAGTCATATCCGCGTTCCTGTTCTTTGGGATACTCGATACCACGATACCAGTCAGGCTGGAAGTGGAACTCATTCTTTTTGTTGAGCTGCATGAACAACTCCGGATAACCGGGATACATGCAGGTTTTAATGCCATTCTCTACCAACTGGTAGTCGCGGCTTGCCTGCGCATTTTCGTGCGTGTACTCGCGCACACTGCGGAATGCCAGGAAAGGGCGGAAACGAAGTGTGGTTGCCGAATGGGCATCGACCAAGGTATAACGAATCAGAATCCGATTTTCATGGTGTACGAAAATCTTTTCCTTACGAAGGATGACGCCTCCTACACGATAGGTAGTTGTGGGGATATTTTCACAGTCAAACTCTCGGATATACTTGTGCCCGTTAGGACTGAAGTGGTTTCCTTGATACTTATGCAACCCCAGGTTGAACTCCGCACCGTGCTGAATTACAGTTTCATCCAAAGAAGACAGCAGCACATGGTTTTCATCATCGAGGTTGGGGACCGGTATCACCAACAGACCGTGATATTTGCGTGTGTTACAATCTACAATTGTTGTACAATGATAGGCTCCCGACCTATTCGTCCGCAATATCTCCCTTGGCAAAGATTCTTGCAGATTAATCATCAGGGTCTTGTCAAATCGTAAATAACTCATAGTTGTGCATTATTTAAAGGTTAATTATTTCGGTATATGCGCTACAAGCCATGTAGCGATGCCCAAAAATACGAATTAAAGCTTATAGGCAAAATAAAAAGTCAGTTTTTTTTCGGTTTTCGTCAAATATTCCGTAGTATTGTACAAAAATAGCAATCACTGTACGAAATATGAAGCATGATATACGCAGAATGGCATTGGCGGCGGTTATACCCCTATTCCTGCTATTCATTTTATACATTTTAAAGTTTTTGGAGACAGGCATGGATTGGAACTTCACACGACTGGGAGTATATCCGATGGAACAGCGGGGCGTGTTCGGAATTTTCGCACATCCACTGGTACACAGCAGTTTCAAGCATCTGTTCGCCAATACGATTCCACTCTTTTTCCTGATGTGGTGTCTGTTCTATTTCTACCGGCATATAGCCCCCTACATCTTCTTTGCCATTTGGATAGGATGCGGTGCGCTTACCTTTCTTATAGGGAAACCGGGATGGCATATCGGAGCCAGCGGCATCATATACGGACTGGCTTTTTTTCTGTTCTTCAGCGGCATTCTGCGCAAACATGTACCGCTTATCGCCATTTCACTGTTGATAACGTTCCTATATGGCGGCCTGGTATGGAATATGTTCCCACAATTTGCCAAAGCCACCACTTCCTGGGAAGGACACCTTAGCGGAGCCATAGCAGGCACGCTATGCGCCATAGGCTTTATGGAATACGGTCCCCAACGGCCCGATCCGTTTGCCGGAGAGGAAGACGAAGAGGAAGACGAAGATGAGGAAAACAATGAGGATGAGGACGATAAGAAGGAAGAGGAGAAGGATGAGGATTCGTCTACAAGGATTGAATAGCACGTTTAAGAAACAATAAAAAAAACAAAAAGAGGGGCAAAGAGTTTACAGTACACCTTGATAATATCTACTTTTGTTTCAAAACAAGAAGAAAAAGCATTATGAATACAATGTTTGATACATTACTGCAACTGCCACTCTTTCAAGGACTCGCACAAGAAGACTTTACCAATATCCTGGGGAAAGTCAAGCTGAGCTTTACAAAGCATAAAGCCGGCGAAGTTATCGTGAAAGCCGGTGACACATGCAGTCAACTGATATTCGTATTGAAAGGTGAAATCTCCTCATGTACTTCATCTGCGAATACATCATACAGCTCCACGGAATATTTTCAGGCACCTTATGTCATCGAGCCACAATCTCTGTTCGGGATGAGCACCTCCTACGTCTCGGCCTATACCGCCCAAACCGAGACCCACACAGTGAGCATCAGCAAGGCTTTCGTCATGAGCGAATTGTTCAAATATGACATATTCCGCCTGAATTACATGAATATCATCAGCAACCGCGCCCAAAGCCTAAACAGCCGTCTTTGGGCAGAAAGCACCGACAACCTTGAGAAACGTATCGGCAACTTTATCCTGACACATATCGAACGTCCGTCAGGCAGGAAAATACTGAAAATAAAAATGGAAGAATTGGCTCAGGTGGTCAATGATACCCGTATGGGAGTATCAAGAGCGTTGAACAGCATGCAGGAGAAAGGCCTGCTCGAACTGCACAGAGGCGAGATGATGATTCCCGACGCAGAAAAGCTCTTATAGGCCACCTGAACCGAGATTTCCTACAACACCTTGTCTATCGCTTTCTTTATCAAGGCTTCCATCACTTTATACCCTTCTAGAGTGGGGTGTACCCCATCCCGGGTATACGAGGAGTTCAGAGCCTTATTGTCGCCTTCCACCATCTCACTGTAATAGTCGACATAAGGAATCTTGTTTTCCTGGGCATACTTCCGGATTCTGGCATTCAGCTGCATTATCTTTTGCGGAGCATCCTTCACCGAAGGATTCCAGCCAAAGGCAGCGGCAGGCAACACAGACGTCAAAATCACCTTTATCTTATTGGCCCGTGCCAGCTCTACCATAGACACTATATTTCCAAAAGTGTATTCTTCATTATAAGCGCCTGCATTTTCCGCAATGTCATTGGTACCTGCATTTATCACGACCAGCGCCGGAGCAAGCTTGATGACATCTTCGCGAAAACGGAGCAGGAAATGGGAAGAAGTCTGCCCGCCTATACCACGGCCCACATAACCGTTGTCTTCAAAGAAAGCGGCATCGTTTGCCACCCATCCTTCCGTGATGGAGTTGCCCATAAAAACCACCCGGTCCTTCTGTTTTCCCTTCCGTACCAGTTCCTTGTTTGCCTCTGCATAGCGTTTCAAATTTCCCCAGTCCTGCTTCTGTGCGTCAGAGGCTACCCAGGGGATGCACAAAAAGACAGCAATCATACATAAAAGTTTCATTGTTCTATTCTTTGTTGTTTTGTTATAAAAAAAACAGCCCCACCGTTTTTAAGGTGAGGCTATCATTATCATTGGTCAATCTCACTCCCACTCGATAGTCGCATTGGGTTTCGGAGACATATCATAACAAACGCGATTGACGGTTTTCACTTCCTTGAGAATACGGTCGGTAATCTTCATTAGGATGGGCCAGTCCACCGGCTCAATGGTAGCGGTCATGGCATCCACTGTGTTGACGGCACGGATAATGACGGGCCAGTCGAACGAACGTGCATTGTCGCGTACACCCACAGATTTGAAATCGGGCACCACAGTGAAATACTGCCATACCTTCTTATCCAGGCCTGCCAGTTGGAATTCCTCACGCAGAATGGCATCCGACTCGCGTACAGCCTCCAAGCGGTCACGGGTAATGGCTCCCAGACAACGTACTCCCAATCCGGGACCGGGGAACGGCTGACGGTAAACCATCTCGTACGGCAATCCAAGCTCTACACCGCATGCACGTACTTCGTCCTTGAACAGCTGGCGCAACGGCTCCACCAATTCAAACTGCAAATCCTCGGGCAGACCGCCTACGTTGTGATGAGACTTCACCATCTTGGCTGTTTTTGTGCCACTCTCTACAATATCGGGATAGATGGTACCTTGTCCCAGGAAGTCGATACCGTCCAGCTTGCGGGCTTCTTCCTCAAAGACACGGATAAACTCTCCGCCGATAATCTTGCGCTTTTCTTCCGGGTCAGCCACGTTTTCCAGCTTGGAGAGGAAACGGTCTGTAGCATCCACGTATATCAAGTTAGCTTTCAGCTCCTTGCCAAAGATTTCCACCACGGCTTCCGATTCGCCCTTACGCATCAGTCCGTGGTTCACGTGTACGCAAACCAGCTTGTCTCCGATGGCTTTCAGCAGCAAAGCGGCCACCACGGAGCTATCCACACCACCGGACAGTGCCAGCAGCACCTTACGGTCGCCCACCTGACGACGTATCAACTCCACCTGGTCGTTGACGAAATTCGTCATGTTCCAGTTCGCCTCAGCCTTGCAAGTATCGAATACGAAAGATTTCACAGCCTCCTTGATGGCTTCCACATCATCCGTAAACTGCGGCAGCTTCACTTCGCACAGCGCCTTGTCGTGTCCGGCAGCCATTACGGGGAATCCCGCTTCGTAAATCTCGGGCAACACGTCGATGGACACCCCGTCAACCACATTGTTGGGGCCGCCGTTGATGATGATGCCTTTCACATTCGGCAAGGCCTTCAGTTCGGCGGCAGTAATGTCGTGCGGGTAGATTTCGCTATATACTCCCAACGCACGAATCGCCCGGGCAAGCACTGTGTTCTCATGGCTTCCCAAATCCAGAATCACAATCATATCCTGCTTCATTCTTCTATATTGTTTTTAAGTTAATAATTTCAGTAGGTCTTATTCCCATTCTATTGTGCTGGGTGGTTTTGAAGAGATGTCATAGGTCACGCGGTTCACACCTTTCACCTTATTTATAATGTCGTTGGACACCTTACCCAGGAATTCGTAGGGCAGATGCGCCCAGTCGGCTGTCATGGCATCGGTGGAAGTGACGGCACGCAAGGCCACTGCACGTTCATAGGTGCGTTCGTCGCCCATCACGCCCACACTCTGTACGGGCAGAAGAATGACGCCCGCCTGCCAGACCTGATGGTAGAGCGATGTCTCGTTGCCGTCGGCATCCTGCACTTTCCAGTCACGCAAGCCCTGAATGAAAATATCGTCGGCTTCCTGCAAAGTATGCACCTTCTCCGGTGTTATATCCCCCAGGATGCGGACAGCCAGTCCCGGACCGGGGAAAGGATGACGGGTAATCAAATGTTCGGGCATTCCCAATTCGCGTCCCACGCGGCGTACTTCGTCCTTGAACAGCCACTGCAACGGTTCGCACAGACGGAGGTTCATCTCCTCGGGCAGACCGCCCACGTTGTGATGGCTCTTGATGGTCTTGCCCGTAATGTTTAGGCTCTCGATGCGGTCGGGATAAATGGTGCCTTGTGCCAACCAACGGGCATCGGTTATCTTGTGCGCTTCGGCATCGAAGACCTCGATAAAATCGCGGCCGATGATTTTACGCTTTTGCTCAGGCTCGGTCACTCCCTCCAAATCCTTGAAGAACTTCTCGCTGGCATCCACGCCAATCACATTCAGCCCCAGACACTCGTAGTCGTGCATCACATTCTTGAACTCATTCTTGCGAAGCAGTCCGTGGTCCACAAAGATACAGGTCAAGTTCTTGCCAATGGCACGATGCAGCAACACGGCGGCTACCGAAGAATCCACACCGCCACTCAGTCCCAGGATAACTCGGTCGTTGCCAAGCTGCTCCTTCAGTTCGGCCACAGTAGTATCTACAAACGATGCGGCGCTCCAGCTCTGGCTGCAACCGCATACGTCCACCACGAAGTTGCGCAGCATCTGCGTACCGTCCTCGCTATGAAATACTTCCGGATGGAACTGCACTCCCCACATCTCCTCGCCGGACACCTGGTAAGCAGCAATCGCTACCTTGTCCGTAGAAGCTATAATCTTGAAGTTGTCGGGAATGGCTGTAATCGTGTCTCCATGGCTCATCCATACTTGGGTATTCTTCCTTACCCCTTTGAAAAGGACATTCTCCGAATCGAAAGAACCGAGATGGGCACGTCCGTACTCGCGGGTTCCTGCCGGCTCCACCCGTCCACCGTTGCTGTAGGAGATAAACTGCGCACCGTAGCAGATACCCAGAATGGGGTATTTCCCACGAATCCCGCTCAAATCTACCTTGAATGCACTCTTATCATAAACAGAAAAGGGGCTACCCGAAAGGATAACTCCTTTTACACTCTCATCTCCGTATGGAAATTTGTTGTAAGGTACAATCTCGCAATAGACATTCAATTCGCGCAGCCGGCGGCCGATGAGCTGCGTGGTTTGCGAACCGAAATCAAGAATAATAATCTTCTCTTGCATATAAATCCGTATAGACTTTAATAAATGATTTGCAAAAGTAGAAAAAGTAAAGGAATTATCAGGGATAATGTGACAGAAAAACGTTTTTTTACTAAAAACAGCTTTAATTTCAGGCTAGAACTATCCACAAGGATACTAAAAGCTATTCTTACTACAACCGTGCTGTTTTCTTACCACAGCTATGCAACTTGCTTACCACAGCAATGTTATTTTCTTACCACGGCTGTGGTAAGATTACTGCTTAGTATAAAAAGGGACAGTTTCCGGCGGTACCGGGGAGAGTTAAATGCATTAGGGAATGTATCAAAAGCCATGAACGCTTTCATCATGTTATAATATTAGGCGCGGAATTCTAAGACCTACGCAAGTTTCCTGTGCAAAAACTTGTGTAGGTCTTAGAATTCCGCGCCTAAAAAAAGCGTCAAGAGGGTTTTGACATCCCTATGAAGTTCCGCTTCGATATTACTTTTCTTTCAGCAAATCACGGATTTCGGTCAGCAGCACCTCTTCCTTGCTCGGGGCAGGGGGAGCCGGAGGAGCGGCAGGTGCCTCTTCTTTCTTCTTTTCAGTCAGCTTGGTCAACAACTTTATGAACATGAAGATAGAGAATGCTATAATCAGGAAGTCGAAGGTGACCTGCAAGAAATTACCGTAATTCAGGGTCACGGCAGCAATTTCTTTTCCGTCCACCATTTCGGCAGGTTTCAGCACCCACTTCAAGTCTGTAAAGTTGACACCGCCCACCAGCAGCCCGATAGGAGGCATAATCACATCTGCCACAATGGAGGAGACGATTTTTCCGAATGCCCCACCGATAATCACACCGACGGCCATGTCTATCACATTGCCCTTCATGGCAAAAGCCTTAAATTCCTGTAAAAATGAACTTTTTCCCATCTTTTCAATTATTTAATTATGATTTTGGTTACGAATATAAAAACATTTTCTTACTTTTGCACCGCAAATCAGAAAGAATTGCAATTAGTAAGCGAAAGTTTATTTTTAAACATTATAAAACCCTTAAAAGTTTAAACAAAATGATTAAAGTAGGTATTAATGGATTCGGACGTATCGGACGTTTCGTATTCCGCGCTGCAATGAAGAGAAACGATATTCAGATCGTAGGTATCAACGACCTTTGCCCGGTAGATTACTTGGCTTACATGCTGAAGTATGACACTATGCACGGCCAGTTCGACGGTACTATCGAAGCTGATGTTGAAAACAGCAAGCTGATCGTTAACGGTCAGGCTATCCGCATCACTGCAGAAAGAAACCCGGCTGACTTGAAATGGAACGAAGTAGAGGCAGAATACGTTGTTGAATCTACTGGCTTGTTCTTGAGCAAAGACAAAGCTCAAGCTCACATCGAAGCCGGCGCAAAATATGTTGTAATGTCTGCTCCTTCTAAGGACGACACTCCGATGTTCGTTTGCGGTGTTAACGAAAAGACTTACGTTAAGGGTACTCAATTCGTATCTAACGCTTCTTGTACTACCAACTGCTTGGCTCCTATCGCTAAGGTATTGAACGACAAATGGGGTATCACTGACGGTTTGATGACTACTGTTCACTCTACAACTGCTACTCAGAAGACAGTTGACGGTCCTTCTATGAAAGACTGGAGAGGTGGTCGTGCTGCTTCCGGCAACATTATCCCGTCTTCTACCGGTGCTGCTAAGGCTGTAGGTAAAGTTATCCCGGCATTGAACGGCAAACTGACTGGTATGTCTATGCGTGTTCCGACTTTGGACGTATCTGTAGTTGACTTGACAGTTAACTTGGCTAAGCCCGCTACTTACGCTGAAATCTGCGCTGCCATGAAGGAAGCTTCTGAAGGCGAATTGAAGGGTGTTCTGGGTTACACTGAAGATGCAGTTGTTTCTTCTGACTTCTTGGGTGACACTCGCACTTCTATCTTCGACGCTAAGGCTGGTATCGCTTTGACTGATACTTTCGTTAAGGTTGTATCTTGGTATGATAACGAAATCGGTTATTCTAACAAGGTTCTTGACCTGATTGCTCACATGGCATCAGTTAACTGCTAATATACAGTTAGAAAATAATAAAAAATAGGTGACTTCTGCGGAAGTCGCCTATTTTTTTTGCAATTTTGCAGCTAGTTCGTTTTTTATCAGCACCTTTAAAAATGATGAAGATTATACTAACTCTAATATTGCTTTGCTTTATGAACACTATATCGTCTCAAAATCCTTTTTTTGAAACATACTCCACGCTGCACGGCACTGTCCCGTTCGACAAAATCAAGACCGGAGACTATGTACCCGCCGTCCGCGAAGGCATCCGCCGCCAGAATGCGGAAATAGATGCCATCATCCGCAATCCGGAAGTCCCGACATTTGCCAACACTGTGCTGGCCTATGAGAAGTCCGGCGAAATGCTCCACCGTGTCGGTACCGTATTCGGCAATCTGCTCAGCGCAGAAACGAACGATGACCTGCAGGAACTGGCCAAGGAAATCATGCCGATGATGAGCGAGCATGAAAACAACATCAGCCTGAACGAAGAACTGTTTGCACGCATCAAAGCGGTTTACAAGCAGCAAGACAAAGAGACGCTGAACCCGGAACAGCACAAGCTGCTGGAAGATATTTACAACGGCTTTGTACGCAACGGAGCTAACCTCCAGGGAGAAGCCAAGGAGAAATACCGGGCTTTATGCAAAGAGCTCAGCCTGCTGACGCTGCAGTTCAGTGAAAACAACTTGAAAGAAACGAACGACTACAAGCTTGTCATCACCGACAAGTCACAACTGGCCGGGCTACCCGAGAGCGCGGTAGAAGCCGCTGCAGAGACAGCCGGGGAAAAAGGCGTTGAAGGCTGGGTATTCACCTTGCAGGCTCCCAGCTATGGCCCTTTCCTGACCTATGCAGACAGCCGTGACCTGCGCCGTGAGCTGTATATGGCCTACAATACGAAGTGTACGCATGACAACGCCAGCAATAATCTGGAAATCGTAAAGAAACTGGCCAATGTCCGTATGGAGATTGCCCAACTCCTAGGCTATGACAACTTCGCCGAATACAACCTCCAGGAGCGCATGGCACAAAACAGTGAGTCCGTGTATAAGCTGCTGGACCAACTGCTGGAGGCTTACACGCCCACCGCCAAACAAGAATATGCAGAAGTGCAAGCCCTGGCACGCCAAGCGGAAGGAGAAGACTTCGTCCTGATGCCGTGGGACTGGGCGTACTATTCCCATAAACTGAAGGACCGGAAATTCAATATCAACGATGAGCTGCTCCGCCCTTACTTTGAGCTGAACAACGTGAAGGAAGGTGTATTCGGCCTGGCAACCAGACTGTATGGCATCACCTTCAAGAAAAATCCGGATATTCCCGTTTATCACAAGGATGTGGATGCCTACGAAGTCTTCGACAAAGACGGGAAATTCCTTGCCGTGTTCTATACCGACTTCCACCCCAGAGCAGGCAAGCGCTCGGGAGCCTGGATGACCAGCTACAAGGAACAGTGGATTGACGAAAAGACCGGTGAGAACAGCCGTCCCCACATATCCATTGTGATGAACTTCACCAAACCGACACAGGACAAACCTGCTTTGCTGACCTTCGGCGAGGTAGAAACCTTCCTGCACGAATTCGGCCACAGCCTGCATGGTATGTTTGCCAATACCACCTACGGGAGCCTGAGCGGGACCAACGTGTATTGGGACTTTGTGGAACTCCCCTCCCAATTCATGGAGAACTTCGCCATCGAAAAGGAATTCCTGCATACGTTTGCCCGCCATTACCAAACCGGAGAACTGATACCGGACGAACTGGTACAGCGCATTGTGGATTCCTCCAACTTCAACGCGGCATACGCCTGCCTCCGCCAGGTTAGCTTCGGCCTGCTCGATATGGCTTGGTACACACGTAACACCCCGTTTGAAGGTGACGTGAAAGCCTATGAAAAGAAGGCTTGGGAAAAAGCACAGATTCTGCCTTCTGTGGCAGAAGCCTGCATGAGCACACAATTCTCCCATATCTTTGCCGGAGGATATTCTGCCGGATACTATAGTTATAAATGGGCAGAGGTGCTGGATGCAGATGCTTTCTCGCTATTCAAGCAGACGGGCATCTTCAACCCGGAGACTGCCGCCTCCTTCCGAGAGAATATCCTTTCCAAAGGCGGAACGGAACATCCGATGACGCTCTATAAACGCTTCCGCGGACAAGAGCCTACAATCGACGCATTATTAATCAGAAATGGAATAAAGAAATGAAGAGACTTATAAGGAACATCTTTTGCATGTTGCTCATGTTTTCGCTGCTCCCCCTGCTAAGCGGTTGCGACAACGAGGACGATGTTATCGGAATATTCACCGGGAAGACATGGAAGCTCAGCCGACTCACCAATAAAGGCAGCAATGCCCAATTCTATCCAAACCTTTGGAACAACAATGAGGAAGAGATGAAGAAGAGTCTGGACAAGCTATATAATCAGAAAAGCACCTTCACCCTCAATTTTGAAGGTACTGAACTGGATGGAGAACTGATGGGCACCACCGTCAACGGACAAGGCATCAACTCAAGCGTCAACGGCACTTGGAAAGCCGACGGAGCTTCAGGCTCGCTCAGCATCAGTGTGAAGGTTACGGGGGCTGCAGAAAGCGATGCACTGGCCAAGGCATTCATCTCCGGATTGCAAAACGTGTACAAGTATGAAGGGGATGCCAATTCACTGACCCTCTATTTTAAAGACGGACCGACAACCAGAGTCATGGGATTCACCCCGCAACGATAAAGCATAAATATGATGGACGATTCTACAAAAGAAAAACAAGAAGCGCTGGACAAGCGTTATATACGTATGGCAAGTATCTGGGCGGAAAATTCATATTGTAAACGCCGCCAGGTAGGTGCACTGATTGTAAAAGACAAGATGATTATCTCTGACGGCTACAACGGTACCCCTTCCGGTTTTGAGAATGTATGCGAAGATGAGAATAACGTCACCAAACCATACGTGCTCCATGCCGAAGCAAACGCCATTACCAAAATAGCCCGTTCAAACAACAGCAGTAACGGTGCCACCATGTACGTCACTGCCTCCCCCTGCATAGAATGCTCCAAACTGATTATCCAGGCAGGCATCAAACGGGTAGTCTACTCCGAGAAATACCGCCTGGAAGATGGTATCGAACTTTTGAAACGGGCAGGCATCGAGGTAGTGTTTATTTCAATGGATAATGAAAAGTTGAAAATGGAAAGTTGAAAGTTGCATGCGCAGCCAAATAGTAAATTGTAAATAGTCTAATAGTAAATAAACATCATGAGTACAAAAAATACTTCCCGCTTTATGCCGCTCATCATCGCAATCAGCGTGGTCGCGGGAATTCTTATCGGAACATTTTATGCCAGGCATTTCGCCGGAAATACGCTGGGCATTATTAATGGCTCGTCCAACAAGCTGAATGCTTTGTTGCGGGTTGTTGAAGACCAGTATGTAGACACCGTCAACATGACCGATTTGGTAGAGAAGGCCATGCCACAGATATTGGCGGAACTCGACCCCCACTCCACCTACATCCCCGCACAGAAGCTGGAAGAGGTAAACTCCGAACTTGAAGGCAGCTTCAGCGGTATAGGTATCCAGTTCACCATTCAAGAAGACACGATACACGTAAACAGCGTGATTCCCGGCGGACCGTCCGAGAAAGTGGGCCTGATGGCAGGCGACCGCATTGTAATGGTCAACGACAGTCTGTTTGCAGGCAAAGGCCTGACAAACGAAAAGGCCATGCGCAACCTGAAAGGTCCGAAAGGAAGCCAAGTGAAGTTAGGCGTCAAGCGTGCCACGGAAAAGGAGTTGCTCGACTTCACCATCACACGCGGTGACATCCCACAAAACACCATTGATGCAGCCTATATGCTCGACGATGACTACGGATATATACAAATCAGCAAATTCGGACGTACCACACACGTGGAGCTGCTGAATGCGATTGCCCAACTGAGCCACGAGAAGTGCAAAGGCCTGATTATCGACCTGCGCGACAATACCGGAGGATACATGGAAGCCGCCACACGCATGGTGAACGAATTCCTGCCGGAAGGGAAGTTGATTGTATATACCCACGGCCGCAAATATCCCCGCATGGAGGAATATGCCAACGGTACCGGCAGTTGCCAGAAGCTGCCGCTAGTGGTATTGGTAAACGAGAGTTCCGCTTCGGCCAGCGAAATCTTTGCGGGCGCCATTCAGGACAATGACCGCGGAACCATTGTAGGACGCCGTTCCTTCGGCAAGGGACTCGTACAGCAACCCATCGACTTCAGTGACGGTTCCGCCATCCGCCTGACCATTGCCCGTTATTACACCCCATCGGGCCGTTGCATCCAGCGCCCCTACGAGAACGGCAAGGACAGCAAATACGAAATGGACTGGATTACCCGTTACGAACACGGCGAGTTCTTCTCCAAAGACAGCATCAAACTGGACGAAAACCTGCGTTACTCTACCGGTTTGGGCAGACCCGTATACGGCGGCGGTGGCATTATGCCGGACGTATTCGTTCCGCAAGACACAACCGGAGTATCTTCTTACCTGATAGAAGTAAGCAACAAGGGACTGATTCTGCAATTCAGCTTCCAGTATACCGACCGCAACCGTGCGAAATTGAGTGAATACGACAATGAAGAAGATTTGTTGAAGTACCTTCGCCACCAGAGTATTGTGGAGCAGTTTGTACGTTTTGCAGACTCCAAGGGAGTAAAGCGGCGCAACCTGCTTATCCACAAGTCCTACAAGCTACTGGAAAGAAGTCTTTACGGCAACATTATCTATAACATACTGGGAAGGGAGCAATACATCCGCTACATCAACCAGAGCGATGCTACCGTCAAGAAAGCATTGGATATTCTGGAACGTGGCGAGGCATTCCCCAAAGCTCCGGAAGCAACACCAATCATAGAGGATAAAAAAGATGATGGAAAGGAAAAAAGAACTGCGCAGGCAGGTAGCTTTGTTGAAGACCCGACACAGCTCTTCCGCTACGCGTCAGTCTGCTGAAATACTTGCCGCCCTCGAGGCACACCCCGCTTTCAGGGCGGCAACAACCGTACTGCTCTACCACTCTCTCAAAGACGAAGTGGACACACACGAATTTATCCGGAAGTGGAGCCGCGAAAAGCGGATACTGCTTCCGGTAGTTGTAGGTGACAACCTGGAACTGCGGCTGTACACCGGACCCGAAGACTTGAAACCTGGCGCATACGGCATCGAAGAACCAACCGGCGAGCTATTTACCGACTATGCAGACATAGACTTCATAGCGGTTCCCGGCGTGGCATTCGACCGTAACGGCAACCGCCTGGGGCGCGGTAAAGGTTACTATGACCGGCTTCTGCCCCGCATCCCATCAGCCTACAAAGCCGGCATCTGCTTCCCGTTTCAACTCGTAGAAGAAGTTCCTGCGGAACCGTTTGATATACGCATGGATGAAATCATTACGCAATGAAAACTAATTATCATACACACACCACACGCTGCATGCATGCCACCGGAGATGACGAAGACTATGTGCTCAGTGCCATCAAAGGCGGTTACCGGATACTCGGGTTTTCAGACCATACTCCCTGGAAATACCGTACCGACTACGTAGCCGACATGCGGATGCTCCCCGAGGAGCTCCCCGGCTACGTGGAGAGTCTCAAGACGCTCCGTGAGAAATACCACGACCGGATAGACATCAGAATAGGACTTGAATGTGAATACTTCCCCCAATATATCCATTGGCTGAAAGAGCAAACCAAGAAGTACCAACTGGACTATATCATCTTCGGAAACCATCACTACCACACCGATGAAAAGTTCCCCTACTTCGGCCATCATACAGACAGCCGCGACATGCTCGAACTTTACGAAGAGAGCGCCATCGAAGGTATGGAAAGCGGATTATTCTCCTGCCTTGCCCATCCGGACTTGTTCATGCGCTCCTATCCGAAGTTCGACCACCATTGCACTACCATCAGCCAGCACATCTGCCGTACTGCTGCACGCCTGAATGTCCCGTTGGAATACAATATAGGCTATGTAGCCTACAATGAAGCGCACGGCTTATCCACCTACCCGTGCCCGGAGTTCTGGCGAATCGCTGCCAATGAAGGCTGTACAGCTATCATCGGACTGGATGCGCATGACAACAAGGATTTGGAAACTCCGATGTATTATGACCGGGCAGTCCGGGAATTGAAGGAACTGAAGATTGAAAGAATAGATGAGCTGAGGATGCTCATCTGAATATGATATTCGTTATGACCTGGGCCCCCACATGACGATTCAAGTTGCGCACCAGCAACTCGCGCCCCATCATCAGTTCCTGGCGCAAAGCAGCAGAAGTGAGGTGCACATAAAGCACCTGGTTCTTTATATAAAGTTCACGGGTGTAGGAGGCAATGGTAGGCCCCAGCACTTCGGGCCACGCACTGATAAGCCGCCGTTCATTCAGCGGAGACTCCAGACTTTCCTGCCTGAGGTAATGACGGATAAGTTCACCTATCTGTTCGGCATTATTGCGCTTCATGCCTCTTCCTCCTTCATTTCGGCAACCGTTCCCTGCTCCACACGGAACATCTTATAATCACTGCCCACTTTATGCAGAATACGGTCCAGGTGTTCGCGGTTGGTATCGGTTATAAAAATCTGTCCAAAACTGTTGCCTGCCACCAACTTGATGATTTGCTCCACACGCGAGGCATCCAGCTTGTCAAAGATATCGTCCAACAACAACAAGGGAACAGTGGTCCCGGTACGTTTCAGGAAATCAAACTGTGCCAGCTTCAACGCTACCAGATAAGTCTTGTTCTGTCCCTGCGACCCTTCACGCTTGATGGGGAAATCTCCCAAAAGCATATTCAGCTCGTCCTTGTGCACACCGCGCAACGAATAGCCCATAATCTGGTCGCGAGCACGGCTTTCCTTCAGCACTTCCAGCAAAGAGGCATCGCGGGCATGAGAGTCATAGCTTAATCCCACCTTCTCCCTATCTTGCGAAATGAATGAATAGAAAGACTGGAAAATAGGAATAAACTCACGGATAAAGGCCTCACGTTTGCGGAACACCACTTCACCGGCTTGTGCCATCATCTCCTCCCAGACCAGAAAGAGCTCTTCCTCCACCGGCTGTTCACTCTTCAGTAAGGTATTCCGCTGCACCAAAGCTTTATTGTATCGTATCAAAGCATCCAGATACTCTTTGTCGTACTGCGAGATAACCACATCCATAAAACGTCGGCGTTCATCACTGCCTCCTGCTATCAACTCCGAATCGGCAGGCGAGACCATGACCAAAGGCAGGAAGCCGATATGGTCCGACAAACGCGTATACTCCTTCTTGTTTCGCTTGAACTGTTTCTTCTGGCGCCTCTTCATACCACAGTAGATTTCCTCAGGAGTCCCATCGGCAGCCTCATAAAACCCTTGAATAACAAAGAAGTCGGCATCATGGCAGATATTCTGGGAATCAATGGGATTACCGGCACTTTTACAGAAAGACAAAAAATACACCGCATCCAGCAGGTTCGTTTTCCCCATGCCGTTCTGTCCGAAAAAGCAGTTTAACTTGGGCGAGAATGAAAGCTCCACCTGCTCCAAGTTCTTATAATTGAGTATAGATATACGTTTCAGTATCATTATAGTAACGATGAGTTCGGTTACAAAGATAATGCAAAACCGAAAGCAGTACAAAATAAGCCTGCTTATTTTTAATACAGAGGTGAAGCCCGGCTTATTGAAAAGTAGAAATAATTTCGGTGTTTTCTGATACAAAACAAAAAAAGATGCCGCTAAATTTCGTTGATAGCTATAAAAAACTTACTTTTGCGGGTCGAAATAGATAAATAAGAATAATAACAAAAAGATTATATAAAAATGGCAGAACAAAAAAAGACGAATGAAGCCTTAAACGTGGAGGATGCACTGACACAATCGGAGGCCTTTTTCATTAAGAACAAAAAAGCAATCATCGGCACTGTAGTAGCAGTAATCATCATCATTGCCGGTGTAGTGATGTACAAGAACCTTTATGCAGACCCCCGTGAAGAAAAAGCACAAGCTGCCTTATTCAAAGGGCAAGAATACTTCGAAGCAGACGCTTATGCACAAGCACTGAACGGTGATAGCATCGGTTTTGCCGGATTTGTAAAAGTGGCAGACGAATACAGCGGCACAAAAGCAGCCAATCTTGCAAAAGCCTATATGGGTCTCTGCTATGCACACCTCGGTAAATATGACGAAGCAGTGAAAGCATTGGACAGCTTTGACGGAGACGACCAAATGGTAGCTCCTGCCATGAAAGGTGCTATGGGTAACTGCTATGCGCAGCTCGGCCAACTGGACAAAGCCGCTTCCATGCTGCTGAAAGCCGCCAACGAAGCCGACAACAACTCCCTCAGCCCCATCTACCTGCTGCAAGCTGGAGAAATCCTGGTAAAGCAAGGTAAGTATGACGATGCAATCCAGGCGTATACCACTATCAAGGATAAATACTTCCGTTCATACCAGGCAATGGATATCGATAAGTATATCGAACAAGCCAAACTATTGAAGAAGTAATATACCTTATTATAAAAATATCTCAGGCACGGATTACACGGAAAACACGGAAAGACACAATAGCCGTGAATCCGTGTAGTCCGTGCCTCTTTTATCTCTCCTCTCCCTTTAATTTTCAATTATTAATTCTTAATTCCTTATTTATGGCAACAGCTTATCACAATCTTTCAGACTACGATTTCAGTTCTGTACCCAGCGCGGAAAAAATGAAATTCGGCATCGTTGTATCTGAGTGGAATTATAATATTACCGGCGCTCTCCTAAAAGGTGCCATAGACACCTTAAAAAAACATGGAGCCAAAGATGAAAATATTCTGGTAAAAACAGTACCCGGCAGTTTTGAACTGACTTTCGGCGCCAACCAACTTATCGAATACAGCGAAGTCGATGCAGTTATTGCAATTGGTTGTGTAGTCAGAGGAGATACTCCACATTTTGACTATGTTTGCATGGGTGCTACCCAAGGAATTACCCAATTAAACGCAAGTGGCGATGTACCAGTAATTTACGGATTAATTACTACCAATACTATGGAGCAAGCAGAAGACCGCGCCGGTGGCAAGCTGGGTAATAAAGGAGACGAATGTGCAATTACTGCAATAAAAATGATAGATTTTGCTTGGAGTTTACAAAAATAGTCGTATCTTTGCACCGCAATTGAGAAACAAACCTACTCAATGAGAGAATTGAGATAGAATCTTAAGTGCAAAAGGGCAAATACCAGAGTGGCCAAATGGGGCAGACTGTAAATCTGCTGGCTTACGCCTTCGGTGGTTCGAATCCATCTTTGCCCACAAAAAATTGCGGAAGTAGCTCAGTTGATAGAGCATTAGCCTTCCAAGCTGAGGGTCGCGGGTTTGAGCCCCGTCTTCCGCTCTTCTGAAAATCAGATAGTTATCGTAAGATTTCTATCTGATTTTTGCTTTTAGAGAGTGCTGAATTTAGTGTGGTTTAACCGAGTGAGTTAAACCAGGAAGTCAACCGAATGACGCAAAGCACAAATTCATGGTTATTTAAATAAGATATTTCTGAGAATATCATCTAACCACGGCTCTTTCATCTTTTCCACAAAAACATCATTCTTTAGTTGAAAAGCCTTTTTGTAAACACTCTGCATTTTCAAATTATAGCGCACCGTATCATAGCGGACTACTGACTGGTAAAATCCGGTATCAACAGCGACAATTTCATTTTCTATTCTCAATGTATCCTCAGCTGTATCGGAAACTCTTCCAGTCTCCATCTGTGCGAATGAAATGCAGCTACCTCCGATTAGAGCCAATAATGTTACCAATATTTTATTCATACGCTACTGTTTTCTACAAAGATACAATATTCAAAGAACAAACATCTCTTTTACAAAAAAAATTCCATTATACCATAAACGCTTATAAGGCAACGCACACATTTGTATATCAAAGTTCAGTTTTAGTTAATAAAATTATGTAAGTTTGTAAACGAATAAAAAGCTCCCCTCCAATGAACAACATCATTCATAAAATCAGGCAGATTTATCCGGTTTCCGAAGAAGCTCTTCAGGCATTGCTGATGAATATGCAGGTAAGACACTACCCTAAAGGAACTTATATAGTACAAGCAGGAGTGACAGACCGTTTGGTTTATTTCATTGAGGAAGGGGTCACCCGTTCCGTATTTCATCACGACGGACAAGATACCACCACTTGGTTCAGCCAGGAAGGTGATGTAACCTTCGGAATGGATTCACTGTACTATCAGCAGCCGTCAGTAGAAAGCATTGAAACTCTTTCGGATTGCAAAATCTACGTCATCCACATAGACAAGCTGAATGCTCTCTACGAAACATATATCGATATAGCCAACTGGGGAAGAATCCTGCATCAGAACGTAAACAAAGAGCTCAGTCATATGTTTGTGGAAAGGCTCCAACTGCCTCCCAAAGAGCGGTATGAACAATTTAACCGCCGTTACCCCAGACTGATAAATCGGGTGAAGCTAAAATATGTGGCAGCCTTCCTGGGTATTTCCATCTATACTCTCAGCCGGGTACGCGCAAAAAAATAGAAGATTGCCGTTCTTTTTTGCTTTTAAGCAAAAGAACTTCGCTTCGCATGGCGTATCTTTGAGATCCGAAAACATTAACCAAACAACAGAAAAAAAACAGATGTCGCACATTTCATCTTCTGCCTTTTCAGACACCAAAGCACATTATGACCTTCTCGACGGGCTCCGTGGCGTAGCAGCCTTGATGGTTATATGGTATCATATATTCGAAGGCTATGCTTTTGCCGGTGGTAGCATTATCGAAACCTTCAACCACGGCTATTTAGCTGTAGATTTCTTCTTTATACTATCGGGATTCGTTATCGGGTATGCTTATGACGACCGTTGGGGCAGGAACCTCACAATGAAAAACTTCTTTAAACGGCGCCTGATACGTCTCCATCCGATGGTCATTATGGGAGCTGTCCTGGGTGCCATTACTTTCTGTCTTCAAGGATGCGTACAATGGGACGGAACACATATTGCCCTCTCCATGATTATGCTGTCCCTTCTTTGCACTATATTTTTTATTCCCGCAATGCCAGGTGCAGGTTATGAAGTCCGTGGTAATGGCGAAATGTTTCCTTTGAATGGTCCATGTTGGTCCTTGTTTTTTGAATATTTAGGCAACATCCTTTATGCCTTGTTTATCCACCGCTTATCAAACAAAGCCCTTGCCGTACTGACAATATTGCTGGGAGTGGCATTGGCATCATTCGCCATTTTCGACATCTCCGGATACGGAAATATGGGGGTAGGCTGGACACTGGACGGAATAAACTTTGGCGGCGGATTGCTGAGGATGCTTTTTCCTTTCTCCATGGGCATGCTTTTGTCGCGCAACTTCAAGCCTATCAAGGTGAAAGGTGCTTTCTGGATATGTGCCATTGCATTGGTTACCTTGTTTTCAGTGCCCTACTTGGAAGGTGCAACACCGGTCTGTACAAATGGCATTTATGAAGCGTTCTGTGTAATCATCGCTTTTCCGGTTCTCGTCTGGTTAGGAGCTTCCGGTACCACAACGGATAAAAAATCGACCCAGATATGCAAGTTCCTGGGAGATATATCCTATCCAGTCTATGTGATACATTATCCATTTATGTACTTGTTCTATGCATGGCTCATCAAGAACCAGCTCTTCACGTTGGAGCAGACTTGGCAGGTTGCCTTGTGTGTTTACGCATGGAACATATTATTGGCTTATCTATGCTTAAAATTCTATGATGAACCGGTACGGAAATATCTGGCCAGACGCTTCTTGAGCAAAAAACAATAAACAGTCCGTCACGGAGATTATGCTGATTCGCACAGATACAAATTCCCGATATAAATTCAATCTGCGCAAATCAGTATGATCTTTGTGGCGAACTGTTATTCCAGATAAAGCGGTTCCACTACTTCCATCACATTCTCATGGAACCACTCATCCAATTTTGCCTCTACCTTATCCTTTATCTGTGGAGTGATGTATTTCTTCATTTTCTTATAAGCATAGATTGCAGCAAATCCCTTCCCTACCATAAAGACTTGTCCCAAGAGGTCTTCTATACCGGCAGGAAACACAATGGCCACCAAAGCAATCATGATATTTGTCCTTTCACTCTCTGGAGTAGAATCAGTAGTCAGGACATAATAAGCTGTCAGTACGGGACGACCAGCTGCCCGACTACCTTTCTTTATATACTCCTCTACTTTAAGACGAATCTCGTCCATAGAAAAATTCATTTTCATATTCATAATCTCCTCTTTTTATTTATTAGACGCAGAAAGATGAAGTTTGGTTGCAAAAATCTGCAAATAACATAAAAATAGTTCTGTGGAACAATCACAGCCCCACAGAACTCTCATAAAACCATCTAATCTATACATGTAAATCTTACAATACTACAAATTTCACAATTTGTATATAATCAAGAACCTTATCCAAACTATAATTGAATTTCCTTACCGGAAACGATACATTTCTGTACATCTATTACCCCATATTTCACATCTATAAACGGCTTTCCTTCCTTAAGTCCAACATTACCAAAACCCGTTTCCGTAGACAAGAATGAAGTGAAATCATCTCCAATCCGCGAATCTATATACAAAATTTTGTCTACTGCATCATAGCGTATTCCCGTAAGGCCTTCTAGCATAGCATAACTGGCCATTGCACGAGCATACCATGCTCCACACTCATATTCATTAAACGGATTACGAACACGACCATTATAACGATCACGGCAAGTTCTCACTATTTCAAGCCCTTTTTCCACTTCTCCTTCAAACATAAGATGAGCAGCCACTTGATATTCAATTCCAGTCCACACTTCGTTACTGTATACAAAAGGCAATTTTAGCTTACCACCTTTCGGCCAGGTACAAAGTAATAATCCCCCATCCTCTCCCAATGCAAAGGTGGAACGTTGAGGGTTGACATGGTTACTTAAGCTCTTTTTAAAGTTATACTTATGGACAGAAATCAAATGACTTTTTACTTTCAGACGATCGACCACCTCCGGCATTCCACATACCAATGTCATCCAAGAGCCCAATATTCCGTCAGACAAACAACCTTTACCATACTGATATTTCGGACCTTCTTCTTGTAGGATTTTTAAAGCTTCTGGCGTATAATGGGTCACAAACGATTGGGCATCAACTGGGTCTGGAGCGTCCAATCCAGTCCATTGAATGTTCTGAATAAAATACTCTCCATCAAAAAGTTTGCTCTCCAAATATGCTTTACTTTTATTCATCAATTCTTCATAACGGGAAATATCATCGCCTACCGTTTTACCCATCAAGCAAATAGCTTGTAATGCTCCTACATAAAAACTGGTAATCATCCCATTCGCGCCCCAAAACTCTATATCATACGTATTATGGTGAGGTTCTTCAACAGCTCCAACCTCTCTCGGATCCCAAGTACGGATACAATAATCCATACTTTTCTTCACAGCTGGATACATCATCTTCAGCCAATTTATATCACCCATAATTCTCCATTCACGATATACCTTCATTATACCTCCTAATTGCCCATCTGCCGCCGAATGAAAATCATGGACAGTAGGACTGATAGGCAGATTCGTACGGAACACTTGATGTCCCCTTTTATCCTGGCTCACAAAAAATTCTGTTTCACGTAATGTACGTTCTAATTTTGGGAAAAGATGAGATACAGCTTGCGCATAATTCCAAACATGCGTGCATGAACCATGACAAGAGCCCCAATTATCATGACTTCCCTCCCAATTCCACATACGCCCATCGTATTGGCGAAGTACTGTAGTAGATTTCAATATACTCAAATTAGCAGCAACAGCCTCCTTAACTTCAGGTGGAAGAGTAGAATCATAGAAAGCATCAGTGAACAACTGAGTATTCTTTTTCAATGCATCATAATTATCCAACCAGTAGTTTGCAACATCTTGTATACTGCCAAACCTACTGCTATACCAAGGGCGGTAATTCCCTTCAAAATTATTCTCATAAGTATAACAGTTACTCAATTCATCTGGACAAACTGGTGCATCAGGGATATCAGTATCTGTACGTGGGATTCCACCTATTCGTTCTTGTGAATAAGGGACATGCCAAGCCATGTACAACCTTATATTACGAGTCTCACCAGGTGCTAAAGTAAACGGCACATATAACGAAGCTCCCACTGCTCCTTCCAAGCCTGCTGGATTCTCTTCCATTCTGCCCTCTTCCAAGTTATCCCAACAAATGCTCAATGGGTCGAACCAACCTCCACGAAACCAGTTATGATTAACTACCGTCTGGGGATTGTCAGTATAAATCATAAAATCACCTTGACAGAAAGGTTCATTCTCTGTGCCTGTCTGTCTTAGAATGAATCCATTCTTTGCTGCATCTATATACGCTTTACCTCTACCCGGAGTTTGCATAAAATTCATACTATTATATGAAAAGACGGCTTGTACTTCCTCATTACTGGTATTATGAAACTCATATTCAAACCCAGCAACCGGTAGACTTGAATTATCTTCATCCGTTGGTATAAATGGATTCCAGGCAACCAGTTTCACATCTATAGGGACATTCTGATCTGCCAACTCTACCTCCGCAAAAGGGAAACGTGACTGGAAACTATACTCCTTAAACCGGGGCATTCCCCATGAGCCGCCGTCTCCACGGCTGGAATTAGGAGCACCAAATTTTTTCCATTCTGGAACCGGCCCTTCCAGAATGCGTGTACCATACTCATAACCTTTCACATGAATTGCAGCAAACATCGTTGGTTCATTGAAAACATTCGGTCTATGACGTATAGACATATTACTCAATGCTCCTGTTCCTTCAATACAGAACATGCCCGTGCCTATACCTCCTATAGGGAAAGCTATTTTACGCGTATATTCACCTATATACTTCTCATTATAGCCACGTTCAACCGCACTCTCATGATGCCAGCACCCTTGAAAAATCAGTGCACAAACTACCAGACATATTAATAAATATTTCGTCATAAATACTGTATTTATTATCATTTTTTTATTTTGTATCAGGAGCTACAACTGTATAAACAGCACTACTTCTACCGGAAGAAAGGCGGAGATAACATTTTATATTTACTCCACTGAAAGATAAAGGTAACTGCAATGTATCCGTATAGAGTTTTCCATATAAACGAGGATCGGTACCATCTGTGGTATAATATATATCAGCACCCTCTACTGACGGCTTCAAATCCACTATCGCGTTACCGCCTCTAACAATAGCTTTATCCCAACCAATCGGTTCGGGAATACGGAAAGTAACCCCTTGTCTATCCAGTTCAGCCAAACATCCCGCTAATCTTTCACGGAAATCTGCATAATTCTTCTTTTCCGCAGGTGACCAACCTATTTCTGAAAGGGCCATAGCCCGAGGATATGCCATATAGTTCACTTTATCAGGATGATGTATAAATTCTCCCCAAACATTAGCTTGTACCCCCATTATATAACCGCATTGCTCTTTTGTAAGCTTAGGCGTATAAGGTTCATAGCTGTAGATATGTTCCAACGTAACCAGTCCTCCTATATTTAAAGGCTCATTAGTATAATCCTCACTCTGATAATAATCAATATACATATAGTTATTGGGAGCCATCACCACTTTATGCCCCATTCCCGCTGCAGCAATTCCACCGTTTTCTCCTCTCCAGCTCATTACAGCAGCATTCGGTGCCAGACCACCTTCTAAGATTTCATCCCAACCAATGATTTTTCGCCCCTTCCCCGTTACAAATTCATCCAAATGATGGATGAAGTAACTTTGTAATTCATGTTCATCTTTCAATTTATTTTCCTTAATGCGTCGTTGACACTTCGGACATTCTTTCCAACGTCTTTTAGGTGCCTCATCACCGCCTATATGAATATACTCACCGGGAAACAAATCTATCACCTCAGATAAAACATCTTCTACAAACCGATAGGTTTCATCATTACCGAGACAAAGAACTTCCTCCTTAATACCCCAAGTTTCCGGTATCCGAAATGGTCCGCCCGTGCAAGACAGCTCCGGATATGTAGCTAAAACAGACATTGTATGTCCTGGTAAATCGATCTCCGGAACAATAGTGATGTACCTATCTGCCGCATATTGGATAATCTCCTTAATCTGCTCCTGAGTATAGAATCCTCCATGTGGAATACGATCTTGTTCTGTCGGATTATGCCCCCACTGAGTACTATTACGCCATGCCCCAATTTTGGTCAATTCTGGATACTTTTTTATTTCAATACGCCACCCGGCATCTTCTGTCAAATGCCAATGGAATCTATTTATTTTATAACGAGCCATTAAATCTATATACTCTTTTACATATTCCACTGAGTAAAAATAACGTGCAACATCCAACATCAAACCACGATAACCAAAACGGGGTTCATCATTTATCATAATATACGGAAGCTGTATGCATCCATTTCCCTTATCAACAAGTAACTGCTGCAATGTCTGAATTCCATAAAATATTCCAGCTTCACTTCCCTTGATTGTTACTCCCTTATCATCCACAACTAATGAATATGCCTCTAAAGGCATTTTCTTGTCTATCTGCAAATGAATGGCATTCTTTCCTTTCGATCCTTTCTTCAAAGTCACCCCAAACCGTCCATCTAAATAATTATTAAAGAGACTGACTGTTTTGGTAAGCGCATCATTACTGTAATTTATACGTGTATCGGCAGATACATCCCAAGAACCTTCTCCCATCACCATTTCTTTTGGCATAGGAATTACTGACTGTGCATTACAAGGTAACGTACCGAGAATAATACATATTACCAATATGTATTCCCATCTGATTTCGTGTTTAATCATGACTGTAATTCAATTTTATATCTATATCCTTTTGTTTATTCACCTTGATATTTACTGTCTCGAATCCTTTGGCAGAAATCGTTAGCACATCGTTTTCTACAGTCAGAATGGAATATCTTCCGCCTTCCTTACTTATAACCGTTCTACCAGAATAATTAGATTTGATTTCAATTCCACTTATAGGGGTTGCTTGTACATCTCTGACACAACCAGCAACCTTTATCTTTCTTCCTGGATTCTTCACAATTTCATCCATGCAGAAGTCGTTATGACCAAGACTATTACTAGTCACCGGCTGTCTGCCAACAAAGATTGTCCTTCGTAATCTGATATCATCTGAGGCTGTTCCTATCTGTATTTCATACTCCCCTTCTTCTACTACTTTTTTCATGCTCAAATCATATAAGGCCAATTCTTGTATTGGTAGCTTCAAAACAACTGTCTGCATTTCGCCTGGTTGTAAGAATGGTTTTGAGAATGCCTTCAGTTGCTTGACTGGAGTCACAACCGAACTGACCACATCTCGAACATAAAGCTGTACTACCTCCTTTCCCGCTACACTACCCGTATTCTTCAAAGATACACTGACAATCAAGGTATCAGATGGATGTAATAACTCTGCAGAATAATGAGCATTCAAATACTCAAATGTAGTATAACTCAATCCATGCCCAAAAGACCATAACGGAGCTGGTGAAGAAAAAACATAATCACGTCCAGGTTCATTTGGTCTACCAGGACGACGATAGAATCCTTTGTCCGTTGGCAAATGATTATAAAAAACCGGTAAATGTCCTACGCTCTGCGGAAACGAGAATGGAAGTTTGGCTGAAGGATTAATATTTCCCAATAACATATCAGCTATTGCATCTCCAGCTTTCTCACCACCGTACCATTGTACAACTATGGCTGGAATATGTTCTTTTATCCAAGAAATAGAAAAAGGCTTACCTGTAACCAATACAACTATAACAGGTTTTCCTATTGCATAGATTTCTTCCACCAATTCTTCTTGTACACCTGTCAGATCCAGAGAAGAGAGGTCAAACCCCTCCCCACATGTAGCATCTGAATAGTCACGTGCCAGTGAAGCACTAGAAGAACCAACAAATACAACAGCCATGTCACTCGCTTTTACAGCAGCTACAGCTTCATCAAATCCGGATTTATTATCTGTAATAAGATCACATCCTGCCGCATAATTTATTTTTATCTTATTTCCAACCCGTTTCTTTAGGCCTTCAAGTGGAGTAACCCCATCTTTATTACTCCGGCTCCATGTATAATCCCCGAACTGTACTTGATTAGCATTCGGCCCAATCACTGCTAATGATTTTATTTTATTCAAATTTAAGGGTAAAAGAGTATTTTCATTCTTCAATAAAACAATCGATTCATCAGCCACTCTGCGCGATAGCTCCACCGCTTCTTTAGTACGCATGGCTACTCCCGGCATGTCAGCGCCCTGATATGGATTCTCGAACAATCCTAATTCAAATTTAACACGTAAGATACGTCCAACAGCCAAATCCACATATTTTTCATCAAACCTGCCTTGCTCTATCAATTGCTCCAAAGCCCAATAGCAATTACTGGAAGCTTCCAAGTCCACCCCCGCAGTCAAGGCTTGGATAGCCGCTTCACTATCATCCTTAGCTGTATGCTGAAAATCCTTCAACATAGCCACTGCCCCCCAATCGGAATATACATATCCTTTGAATCCCCATTCATTGCGTAAAATATTCGTCAGTAAATAAGAAGAAGCAGAATTAGGGATGCCATTCCAAGAATTATAGGAGGTCATCACCGCCTTCACTTCCGTATTCCGAACAGCCATCTCATACGGCTTGATATGGATATTACGTATATCCCGTTCTCCACTCTCAACTGAAGCCAAGTTCAGCCCTCCCAAAGGAGCTCCTCCCGGTCCAAAAGGTTTCAACATTGGAGATATTCCTCCGTCAATATAACCTTTCACTTGTGCAATCCCCATCTGTCCCACTAGCCAAGGATCTTCACCAAACGATTCCTCAACACGCCCCCATCGCAAATCCCGAACAACATCCAATCCTGGTGAAAGAGTCTGAATTACCCCTTGGGACCTTAATTCTGTAGCAATTGCTTTAGTCATCTGATAAGCCAAATCTAAATTAAAAGTACTACCAACGGCTACAGATTGAGGAAAAATGGTAGAACCATCATGTACCGAGCCATGTAAAGACTCAGTTACTGTAAAAACTGGGATTCCCAAGCGTGTCTCTTCAACCATATATTTCTGAATTGCATGAAATGCTTTCCGCACATTTTCACCAGTAAGATTGAATCCCTCAATACAGCCGTAACTAATATCACCAGCTGCATCTCTTAATTTTTGGTAATCCACCTCTTGACCATTGTATAATTGATAACCATGCAAATGACTTAATTGTGCTATTTTTTCTCGTAATGTCATTCTGCCCAATAAATCTGTAACCCGTCGTTCAACAGACATACTAGAATCCTTGTACACCGGAATGCATTGAGCCATGGAATCTACGGCAATAAGAACCGACAATATAAAAGGTAATAACCATTTTTTCAAAATCCTATCTTCAAGTAACATATTTCAGTAATTCAAAAAGTAAATATAAATATCAATCTTATGGTATAGCTTGATGGTCTGTATCACGCATTCTATACCAATCAACCAACTTTTCTTTCTCTGGTAATTTGAACGCCAGAGGTACAGCTTTGTCTTGATACCAGAAAGCCGCCGAAGAGAATTTAAAGGGCCGGGTCTGCTCCGGTTTACGGGGATTTATAAAATCAAAAATAAAACTTTCATTGAAACAGATTGCATCTTGCTCATGATAACGATACATACTCACCATCGAACGGAGCGGATCCTTTATAGGAACTCCATGCAACTCTCCACAGAATTCACCTTCCCTAAAATACCAGCCACCATTAAAATAATCTTCAAGTCCAGAACCAACTATAGTCGGTACACTTTTGTCTTCCGTATCGATATAAATAAACTCGGGTGCTTCCAAATATCCCAAGTAGTTTGGAAGCCAACTCTGCATGGACAAGGAACAGCCAATAAAATGTCCATGTCCTTTAGTCTGCAATATGGTTAATGGTTCATAACCAGGATTGGTACCAGCATTATATAAACAATGGAATCGTCCCATACCCTCAGGTAAACTCTCCAATTGATCATAATTGGCATTTAAGAAAACGCTTGTAGTCAAACGGTGATGAAGATTTTCCACTTCTATCCTTACCTTTTTAAATGGCATCGGAAAATAACAATAGAAACCTCCACTGGACATACCTATATATTTGGACATATAATGCTTATATTCACAATGCCCTATACCAAAGAAGTCACCAATCGGACATTCTACAGAAGGATAGTCCTCACCATCCCAATAAATACGCAAAATCAGCATTTTCAAAATAGTAGGATCAGGCCACCGCTCCTTACTTAAATCCCAATTTTCCCAAAACCAACCATTAATAGTAAACCACATACGGGTAATTACACCAGGAGAAGTGTGATCTACCAGTACAGATTTCTCACCCGGTCCAACCAAATGGGCTTTAATCTTAGTATTCAAGTCAAAAGTCGTAAACTGACGAGATACAGCGTTACGCATAGTATGGATAGATGTAAAAGCAGAGGTTTGAATGTCTCTCCGTTTTCTTTCTTGATGGGATTCAATGCATGCCCTACACCAGGTAATGCTGCCAATCCTACGGCACCTGCCATAGTAGCCAATGCTTTACGACGACATCTTTTGAGGGCTGGAATCCATATTGCCCGGAATTTGTTTTCTCTTCATCATATTATGTATTAACAATTATCCTTGCGGTTCAATCTCTAAAATAGAGCCTTGTATATGTCTAGTACCTTTGGCTCTGTCAAAGTTTATATAGTATACCACCAATACCCTCTTCTCATCCAGCTGTACAGCCCATGTATATCCGACATCTCCATCATCCGCATCATCTCTTATGATAATCTCAGGAGCCGTGGCAAAATCTGTACATTCTGCATTAAGAATTCTGGCTCTAACTCCACAAGGTTCATGACGATAACCATATGTCAACAAAACTCTATTGTCTGGCAGCCTCATTGCCTGGAGAGGATGTCCTTTGAACCCCATACTTTTCCATTCACCAAATGTTTTCCCACCATCTATGGACCGTGCAATACAAGCTTGGTCACCAAACGCTTCCGAACGCATAAAAGCAATCAAATCCCCATTAGGCGTTTCATACATGGAAGTCTCATTAAACGAGACCTTTTTATCTTTAGCAATTTTCGTACCGTATTCCCATGTTTTTCCTTTATCTTTGGATATAAGCAAATAGACCGACGTATTTCTTAAAGCTTCTGTATCAGAAGCTACTACTGCCCAAAAAATACGTCCATCTTTTCCTTCATACAAAGCGCCACGATTATAAGCCGGCAATTTACCTCCCAATCCACTATAATTTATTTCAGACGGAACGCTACAAGGTATAATCAAATCATTCCAAGTTCTACCATCATCATAAGAACGGAGCAAATATCCTCCTGCAAAAACAGCGTCTGTATTCTGTACGAACGGTTTCTTAAGAACAGCTAAACCATCCGGACGAATAAATGTCCACAAATAACTAGCACATAGCAGTGTTCCATCTTTCAACTTCAACAAACATGGATCTTGTGAGCCTCCAAACGGATGGGCATAAAGCAGTTCCGGTTCCTTGGTCCAATGTTCGCCATCTTTGGATCTCACTACTACCAGATAACTATTCGGGTCCAAATGATTATTCTTCTTCTCCTTAAAGACTTTACGGTCTGGAGCTCTTCTGAACGATACCAGTATCTCTCCATTCGATAATTTTACAGCTGAAGGAAAAGCGGAGTAAAACATGGTATCCTTATATATTATTACATCCTTTATTTTCTTGACACCTGGTATCAAAACGTCATTCTGTTGAGCAAATAATGTTGTCGCAGAACACAAGTGGACAAGCAGACAATAAAAGAGAAATATAGACTTTTTCATATATAATTTTATTATGTTCGTTTATCAATCTTTCCAATATGCTGTAAAGTTACAACATATTGGAAAGATTTCAATAATATACTTTATTTATCCCAACCAGGATTTTGAGTAACTTTCGGCTCCACGCTTATTGTTGACAAAGGAATGGGGAACAGCATCATATAATCTTCCCCCTTATGCTCTCTCAAAGAAGGAACCAAATCAAAGGCTTTGTCAAAACGTACCAAATCCCACCACCTTTTACCTTCAAAAGCCAATTCTAAAAGTCTTTCTTTCAAGATAGCTGCATCATTCGCCTCTTTTGTGCTATTCACATAAATATGCTCTTCATACTTGTCTTTATATGCACGTTTCCTGACCTCATTAATTTCTGCAGAAGGATCTTGTCCCAAAGCATTTTTAGCCTCAGCCTTCATTAATAAAATATCAGCATAACGGTACAATATGATATCATCTGCAAAAATACGATCACCATCTCGCACCAAGCCTTTACCTTTTAATACTACACTAACATAAAATTTATTTTCTCCAGTTTCCTGATCTTTAGAATAAATCTCAAGAAAAGAAGCATTTTTTCGAGTATCATCTTCTGTATATTGCTTTCTATACTCGTCCGAAGCTACTATAATACCTTGTCCCGGCCCTATCGGATAAACTATATCCTTTACCTCTTGAGGAGCATCTCCAGGAACAGCACTCGCATGTATCCACATATATCTGAAATAGTTAATACCAGATTCCAAATCCTGAAATCTAACACTCATCAAGATTTCATCATTACCCTTATTATCATAAGCAAATACATCAGCAAAATCCGGCTGTAAACGAAGCTTATCCGTTTTAATTGAATTCAAAGCATTTAATGCAGTTTCAATATCACTGCTTCCACCATTCATTTTTTTTCCACTCCAAAGATATACTTCAGCTTTCAAAGCCAATGTTGCCGGTTTTGACCACATAGCTCTTTGATCACCGAAATTGTCATCCGGATATAAAGACAAAGCTTTCTCCAAATCATCTTTTATCAGTTGGAAAACTTCCGTTTGGGGTCTTCTTTCTTTATAAAGGACTTCTGAATTTGTGTTTTCAATAGGATCTGTATGGATTATCAAATCCCCCCATGTACGAGTCATCACAAAATACATGAAAGCCCTCATTGTATAAGCTTGAGCCAACATTTTATTGCGGGAAGTCTCGTTATTAAAAGTCACATTGGGAGCATACTTTAAAAGAAGATTGCATGAATTGACTATCTGATAATAACGTATCCAGGATATAGGCATATTAGCTTGTGTCAACGTATTATAATAATAAATATCATATCCGCCATATCCACCGATACCTACAGTCAGTATTTCGCTACGCGCTTCCCCCAATATATACAAATCATGTTCAGCAGCTCCTCGTAACTGGACATAAATACCATTTAACGCACCCTTCACGTCATCTTCTGTCTGCCAGAAAGATTCATTCGTTATAAAGCTTATTGGCTTAAGGTCTAGTGCATCACAAGAAGCAAATGTCAGGACCATAAACAAAGCTATTGTACTATTTATTATATTTCTAATTTTCATAACTTTACTTTATTAAAATGATACATTTGCACTAAAAATAATATTTCTCGGCATAGCATATCTACCATTATCCTGTCCACCTTCTTCTGGATTAAGACCAGAATATTTAGTAAAATAGTGCAGATTATTTCCCGTAACCGTAAACCGAAGTCCGCTTAAACGAATCTTTTGTATGATATTTGCAGGAACTGTATAACTTAAAGAAACTTCTCTAATGGCTAGAAAATCTCCTGATTCATGATACAAAGAGCTACCTCGGATAGCATTCTGCTGTCCACGATCACCATGCCAATAGAATCTCGGCATGTCCGCTTTGTCACCTTGTTCTTTCCAGGAGCGATTTACGACATCTTTCGTCATATTATTATCACCCTGCCAATTATAATCCAAAAAGCCTTTGGCAAAATTATATATGGTATGACCCAATGTAAAATCAAGTCTGCAATACAAATCGAACCCTTTATAAGATAGAGAAGTATTAATACCCCCAGTCCAATCCGGATAAATATTACCAACATATACACGGTCTTTACTGTCAATCACACCATTACCATCAGTATCTTGCCACTCTGCATCACCACCATATTTGGTTTTATCAGGGACTGTAATAACATTATCTATCGGCTCATTAGCATTCTGTGCTTCCTCATCAGTAGAATATACACCTATCATCTTATAGGCAAACAAATCTCCAATTCGTCCTCCTTCCTGTAAACCACCTTGCCAAGTATGTTTACCCAGTTTAGCATCCCAAATGTACTCACCACCAATCCGATTATTTTCAACCCCATTATCTGGCAGCTTCAATATTTTATTGGTCACCTTCGAGGCATTAAAACCTAATGACCATTGAATAGAACTGGATACCGGTAATATTCTTGCATTCATTTCCAACTCAATACCTCTATTTTGTAAACGCCCTAAATTAGTGAAAATAGAGCCAAAGCCTGTAGAATGAGGTAAAGTGCGATTTGTCAGCAAATTATCTGTGGTACGATTGAAATAATCAAAGATAAAGTTTAACCGATTATTAAAAAAGGAAATATCAGTACCGATATCAAATGTCTTAGACTCCTCCCAACTCAAGTCTTGATTTGCCATAGTTCCCATAGTGATACCTGCATTACCTAAATATTTAGATCCTACACTATAACTACCTTGAGCCGTATAATCCCCCAAGCCTGAAATATTACCATTTACTCCATAGCTGGCACGCAATTTCAGACGCATTAGATTCTCAGGCATAAATGACCAGAACTTTTCTTTATCCACATGCCACCCTAATGACACGCCAGGAAAAAATCCCCATTTGTTGTTCGTACCCAAATTGGAAGCACCGTCATATCTTGCAGATACAGAAATCAAATATTTATCCTTATAATCATACCCTATACGAGCAAAAATACCTTGCATAGATCGCTCTGTAATAGAACTACTCACACTTACAGGAACACTTGAGGCATTCAAAGTAGGAATCAAATCAGTAGAAGCACCTCTACCAGCAGCTGCTAAACGGGCCTCTTTCCTAAAATAATAAGCATAACCAGCTGTTACATTCAAATTGTGTTTTTCATTGAAAGATTTAACATAGTTGAATACAGCATCTGCCTGATATTGCCGCCATTTGTAAGTATCAGCATTTGCATTTCTTGTAGTTATATAATCTCTCGGTCCATTCCAAAAAGCATCCCAAAAAGTATAGTTATTACTGTTCACTTCAAATAAAGAAAGAGCTGGTTTGAAAGACAATCCTGGCAATATAGTCCAATCTGCATCTACTCCTATTGATAAATTCTGATAGTCATACTCTCTTTGTGCCTTGTTCATATGATATACAGCATTTCCCAGATACTGGGCAGCTCCTGGAGCCAGACTACCATCTTCAAATCTGAATTTAGTGGTAGGTGAGGCAGCCGGTGAACGATAGAATGTTGCATCTGCAGCTAATGGAGAACCATACGTAAACGAGTTTGAATAAGTAGTTCTAGCTGAAATTTTCAAATTATCCCGTGCTTGCAAAGAACCATTCAAACTAAAATTATACCGTTTATATGAAGTTGTAATAACAGTTCCTTCATTAGTCATATACCCTAATCCCATATTAAAGGTAGCCTTTTCCGTTCCACCTGAAACTTCAATATGGTGATTATGAGAAAAACCAGTACGATAAATTTTATCCTGAAAATCAGTATCTGAGTATAACAATGTCTTACTCGGATCTACTGGATCTGGCATTGATTTCCACCCTTGATCTAATTTATAGCGATTCTCATCAGTCAAGTATTGAGTAGAGAAGGCAGTATTATTAGTCAGATCATTTCCTGTTCCATAACCTAAATGTCCTATCAATCTTTGTTCGGTAGCTTTTCCAAATTTCGCTGGTGAAATCATACCTTTCCTCATAAGGGTCAAAAATTCTTCAGCATTGGCAAATTCATATTTTTTACCAATATCAGAAATTGTCAGATTATATCTATATTCAACTCTGGTTTTACCGGCCTTCCCCTTTTTAGTAGTAACAATTACAACACCATTTGAACCTTGGACTCCATAAATAGAAGTAGCAGCAGCATCTTTCAGAATTTGGATGGATTCAATATCTTCCGAAGCTATATGAACCATATTCGCCCTCATAACACCATCAATAATATATAGTGGAGTAGCACCATTAGGATTATTAATGGAAGTACCACCACGGACTATAATACGAGGTTCTGCACCTGGTTGCCCTGAAATACTTTGCACACGTACACCAGACACTGTACCTTGTAAGGCTGAAGCTGCATTTGCATAGGGTACATTCTTCAAAGCCTCTTTATCAAGCTTGGTCACAGATGTCGTAATCTTCTCACGAGACTGAGAACCATACCCAATGACTACAACTTCCTCCATTTGGGTGGCATCCTCTACCATCACTATTTTATAGTTACTCTTATTGGCAGATACCTCTTGAGTTTTCATTCCCAAATAAGAAAATAACAAGGCACGACTATCAACTGGAATACTAAAACTAAAATTTCCATCCAAATCAGTAACAACACCTAATGAAGTTCCTTTAACTTGTACAGCTACCCCCACCAATGGTTGTCCATATTCATCCATCACATTTCCTTTTACTGTTTTCTTTTCTGATTGATTAGTGGATAATACAGACGGAGTATCTTCCGATGCATATACACTTCCCACACTCAAAACAGTAAAAAGGAAAATATAAAATGCCCAATGTAATATCCTGCTATTAGATTTAATGTCTATTGTTTTCATTTTTTTTGATTATTTGTGTTTCAAACTATTATTAGATTCACCACTGTATAATTACTTTCTTCTTATTTCCATTATTCCTCCTTTCTCTATCAATTAACAAAATCTGTTTCTATGTCAGAAACAAAGCACTTTTTCACATCAATCTTCCCATATTTCACCTCAATGAAAGGTTTACCATCTTTTAGACCAACATTACCAAAACCTGTTTCCGTCGACAAAAAAGACGTAAAATCATCACCTATCCTTGAATCAATATATAAAGTAGAATCCACTGCATCATACTGTATTCCAGTCAAAGCTTGGAGCATAGCATAACTAGACATTGCACGGGCATACCATGCCCCACATTCATATTCATTAAATGGGTTACGTACTCTTCCATCATACCGATCACGACAAGTACGGACAATATCAAGTCCTTTCTCAACCTCACCTTCAAACATCAAATGAGAAGCCACTTGATATTCAATACCTGTCCATACCTCATTGGAGTAAACAAAAGGAAGTTGTAACTTTCCTCCTTTGGGCCATGAACATAATAATAAGCCTCCTTCATCACCTAAAGCAAAAGTCGAGCGCTGAGGATTTACATGTTTTCTGAGATTCCTCTTTAAATTATATTTATGAACAGACAATAAATGACTTAATATTTTCTTTCTATCTATAGCCTCGTCCAGTCCACAGACCAAAGAAAGCCATGCTCCTACTACTCCATCAGATAAACAGCCTTTTCCGTATTGATATTTCGGCCCTTCCTTTTCCAATAAATCCAAACCCTCTTTCGAATAATTAGAATTGACAGACTGTACTTTCGTCGGATCAGAAGCCTGCAACTCCTTCCAACGAATATTTTGAATAAAATATTCACCGTCGTACAATTGATTTTCCATGTAGTCAATACTCTTATCTAGCAACTCTCTATATTCTGTCATATCTTTCTCCAAATGTTCACCCATAGCAACAAATGCTTGTAATGCGCCAGTATAGTAACTATTAATCATACCACTAGGCCCCCAAAATTCAATGTCATAAGTATTATGATGAGGTTCCTCTATAACACCTTTCCTTTTAGGATCCCACGTATTAATGCAATAATCAAGACTATTCTGTACGTATGAATAAATCAACTTCAACCATTCGTCATTACCATATATATGCCAATCACGGTATACTTTCATAATACCACCTAACTGCCCATCAGCTGCTGCATGAAAATTATGTCTGATGGGTCGGATAGGAAGTGCAGAGCGAAATGCTTGGTGCCCATTCTTAGCTTGACTAACAAAAAATTCCGTTTCCCTCAGTGTTCTTTCCATTTTAGGAAACAAATGAGGTATAGCTTGAGCATAATTCCAAACATGTGTACAAGAACCATAGCAAGAGCCATATTCATTACCGCAACCTTCCCAATTCCACATCCGACCATCGTATTGCCGAAAAATCGTAGGTGATTTTAATATAGTAAGATTAGCAGCAACAGCTTCAACAACTTCAGCAGGCAAAGTTGTAGCATAAAATGCATCAGTAAACAGCTCTGTTTTTTCTTTCAACGTATTATAATTTTTCATCCAATAGTCTGCGACTTCCTCTATATTTGCAAATCTACTGCTATACCAGGGACGGTATTTATCGGACAACTGAATGGAAGTATCAATATAGCCTGCGGGCTCTCCTCTTTCATTAACTACAGGTACGATAGGTACATCTACATCATCAATCGGTTCCAATCCCTCACGAACTAATGAGAAAGGAACGTACCATGCCATATATAAACGGATTGTCTTTGACTCTCCCGGTTGCAATCTAAACGGTACATACAAGGAAGCTCCGGGAGCATCCGCCATATTAGCAGGATTTTCTTTAATTACCCCACTGCTCATCTCATTCCAGCACATCGTGAATGAGTCAAAAGACCATCCTCTAAACCAACAATAATTAACCTTAGTTTCCGGTTCATCTGTAAAGATTGCAAAATCAGCCTGATGAAACGGCTGCGTTTCTGTTCCTTTCTGTGATATTATAAAACCATTTTCAATTGGCCTAATAGATGCTCCTCCATTACGAATATCTACAAAGTTCTTTGAATTATAAGAAAATATGGCTTCTACTTCTTTAGCATATTTATTTTTAAACGTATATTCAAAACCAGCAACTGGAAGCCCTGAGTTATTTTCATCTGTAGGAATAAATGGATTCCAAACCTTCATTGTCACGTCCATCTTCAGTTCATCGTCACTCATTCTCAATTTGGCAAAAGGGAATTTTACTTCAAAATCACAATCTTTAAATCGAGGTAATCCCCACGTGCCGCCGTATCCTTTTGTTGACTGTGGTTGGCCAAATTTTTTCCAATCCGGTACTTGTCCTTCCACAACAATACTACCATTATCTACCCCTTTCAAATATAATCCGGCAAACATTGTCGGTTCATTCAACATCTCAGTTTTATGCCTAATATTCATATTAGAAATTGCACCACTACCTTCTACACAAAACATTCCCGTCCCCAATCCCCCAATAGGGAAAGCAATCCTGCTCGTATACTCTCCCGTATATTTTTCATTATAATCACGTACTTCTTCCATACTGGAGCAAGAAGCCCATAAACACAAGCAGATACATAGACCTAAAAAATAAAATCCATTTTTCATATATCATTTTTTTAATGATTTATTCCTTCAACATTCTCTATTTTTTCTCCATTTCTGTTCAATCTCCTCCAATGATAACCCTTTTGTCTCCGGCAAGAATAAATACCCCCATACCAAACCCAACACGGCAATAAATCCATAAAGAAAAAATGCACCTGCCGGATTCTCAGAAGTCGTTTGTCCAACAACAATTTCGGTACCTGGTATAGAAAAAAAATCTATAATCTTAAAGAAAGTAAAGGAGACAATGCAATTAAATATCCATACAGCCAATGAACCTATCGAAGTCCCCAATCCCCGTACTTTCTGCGGAAATATCTCGGAAATGACCAACCATCCCAAAGGTCCAATACTAATTGCAAAAAATGCAACATATCCAAACATAAAAATGACCATTAACCACCTTCCGATTTCGCCCAACTGATTAGCATAAATAAAACAAGCACTAAGGCACAAAACAGAAAAGGCAATTCCTGACAGACCAATAAAATACAACTTTCGTCGTCCGATTCTATCCACTAAATAAAGAGAAATCACTGTAAATACAACATTTACAATTCCAATACCTACAGAAGCCCAAATAGCAGAGAGTGTACTTTCAAATCCTGCCATCAGGAAAATCTTCGGACTATAATAAATAACTGTGTTAATACCTACAAACTGTTGAAAAAACATAATACAAACAGCAATCATTAGAGGAGTTCTCAACCAAGGCTGCATCAAATATCGCCATCCTACCGCACTATTCCTATCTTTCTCTATTTCCACCTCCATTTGTCCAATTAAATCATTTACTGTATTTTCCGGTTCTATTTTCTGCAACACTTTCCTACATTCTTTCAACCGTCCTTTACTCAACAGCCACCGAGGTGTTTCAGGCACAAAACACATACCTACCAGTAATACCAAAGCCGGTACGACACCTGCCCAAAACATCCATCTCCAACAATCCAACTTGTTTTCATCAGCCCAAAAGGTATCTGACATGTATGAAAGTAAAATACCTATTGTAACCATTAACTGAAACATTGAAACCAGACGTCCCCTGGATTTAGCTGGAGCAATTTCTGCTATATACAATGGAACAGTAAATGATGCCACACCTATAGCTATACCAAGAAACAGACGAGAAAAAACCAAGCTCGTCAAATCCGTTGCCAGTCCTGACCATAACGCTCCCACTGCAAATATCACAGCAGAAACCAATATGATTTTTCTTCTTCCAAATATATCAGATAAACGCCCACAACATACAGCCCCCAACATAGCTCCCAACAAACCAGCCGCCGTAATCCATTCAACATCATTATTATCTATTCCCCAATCTGACTGAAGAAATGGAATCGCTCCTGAAATTACCCCAGTATCAAAGCCGAAAAGCAATCCTCCTGTTGCTACAACTGTAGCTATTAAAAATATTATATGTCTGTTTTTCATATTAAACTTATATTTTAGGGTTCAAAACTTATCCAAACTTCCTTTTTCACTGACGGATTCGGAACATATAAGAAAGTATCCGGAGCATCTTCAAAAATTTTATAAATGGATTTACCTTTCCCAATACCTAAATCATGATACTCTCTTGGAGCCTTTCTTACCAGTTCCGAAAAATGATAGTTTGTATTTCTGATCCACTTCAATCCATCACCCTCAAAAACAGGATACCATGCAATACCTTTATGACGACGAATCTCAGCATATTCAAAACCATATTCACGGTCACACCATGCACCAAACACAAGAGATTCATCTGCATTCGTACTAATGGTAGCATGTACCCAATATGGAGGGACCACCACCACATCGCCAGGCTGTGCATAAACAGCATAACACCTCCCCGGTTCATCTGTAGCCGACTCTTGCATGTAAATGACCGCCTCTCCATTCCATATCTCATAAACCTCTGGAGTGGACCATTGACTAAAAGGTGAGACCTTATGAATATGTCCCTGACTGCGAATGGGTTCCATTCCCAAACTTCCTTTGGCATAAGCCACTACTCCAAAAAGCAAATGCTGTTTTTGCAAAAGCGCTTTATGAACAGTCTTACCCACATCCATAGCTATAGAATAGACAATATCCGGTCCTTCACATTTCGGATCCAACAAACTAGACCGGATATCATCCAACCACCGGTTTTCTACTGTCGGGCCAAAAACGTCCTTACCATAAATAAAACCTAACGGATTTTCTGTTATCCCTATATCAATCCCCTTATCAAAATTATCTTTATGCATGATGTCTTACAAAAGCTTTAATTGTTCCACATTCCATTCCTTCAGACTCCCCATAAGGTTTTATTGTATATTCCTTTATGGCAGCAGGAATAATAAAAGTTTCCGCATAATGGACAACAAACGGAGAAAATTGTCCTATAGGACTTTCCACTATCACCGAACGTCCCTCAATCAGATTCAGAACATTAACACCCGACTCATTCTTATGCAAAACTTTGTCCGTGAACCAATGTCTTCTTGTTTCTATAAATTCCCATTCATGAAGTCCCGTCTTTTCTTCACGCCAAGAATCTCCTTCACCAATAACAGAGACCTTGTTTATCAGTTCTTCTTTCACCCAAGACTCCGTTCTATTCCATTGTATCACATTAGCCCCATGAGCTATATTAATCGGACGCGGTCTGCCATCCAGTCCCATCCGTCCCCAATCCCACAACTTAAATGTAAAGATGTATGGGGTTGCACTAATCTCAAGTACCATGCTATTCCTTCTCGAACAATGTACCGTACCAGCCGGAATTAAAAAATGATCATGCTTCTTTGCCGGATAAATACCTACATACTTCTCCACTTCAAATTCACCAGTCCTTTGCGATTTTTCCAATTCATCAAGCATCTCCTCCGGTTTAATATTATCCTTCAAACCCAAATATACAGTTGCCCCCTCCTTAGCATCCAAAATATAGTAGCTCTCATCCTGCGTATAATGCATCCCAAATTTCTGTTGTATATATTCAGTCAAAGGATGAACTTGTAAGCTTAGATTGCCGCCTTCTATCGTATCAAGAAAGTCAAACCGTATTGGAAACTCATCACCAAACCTGCCATACACAGCATCACCCAATAACTGTCGGGGATAAGCAAAAATCAAATCAATTGACGGTATTTCCACTTTCTCATCCCCAAAGGCCAACAACAGACTGTTTTCTTCAGGTACACAGTCAAAACACCAAGCATAATTAGGCATCGTCCGTTCTAAATCGCAAACATCTTTCATCCACTGTCCTCCCCAAGGCCCCGGATCAAAAAAGGGAACTACACGAAACGGACCATTTACCGCTTTCTCCAATCCCTCAAACATCGCTTTGCCTGTAATCATCTTAGGATGATTGCGCCGGTTCGTATCCAAAACATAATCCACCTTTGCCATCAGCATCTTTTTGTGCCTATCGCATATTCTCCAATCTACGAAAAAAGCTCTTTTATACTGCAAGGAGGTTCGTTCTTCTTTATTGTTGACACCTATATTTGATATTTCATTTTTACGGAATCTGGACTGTATCTCCCATCTTGCCATATCGGCATAAATCAACAAATCAGGATGTTCACAAAGATAGGCCGCACCAACCCCATAGACTATTACAATACCAGACTGCAAATCTTCTATCTGTTGCCGGATACCAGTAACTTTATCGAAATCAAAAAAACATTCCATTGTATACCGGGTCAGATAGCCGAATAATTCATCATCGGTAATATCAGGATAGAAAAAATCATTGATTTTCTCTTCCGGCAACATCGCACTATCTGTATGAACAAATAAAGCATTATTGAACCTACCGGCAAAAGCATTACGTATATCATTCTCAAACACTCCTTGATAGCACTCAATCACAACCACTTTCAACGGCTTCTCCAGTACCTTCAAACGTTCACTGATACTATCGGTAATGGCAAACCAACCGGAAATACAGTCATCCGAATTATAGGACACCTGCACAAAAGGATATTTATCGTAATTAGCAGAATACTTCATCTTTTATCTTTTTTCTTAAACAATATTCCAAACCATACAAAGCTGCATAATCTCCCAAGCTAGAAACTACCACAGATACTTTTGCACTCGGAGTCCAGGCAAACTTTGACACCCGTTCCTCGATATAAGGCACTATCACTTTATGGCTATTCATGATTCCCCCTCCAAGTATCACCACTTCAGGATCATAAGCATGAATAAAATTTATAACAGCAGCTCCCCATATTTCAATGCATTCATTTCGTACCAATAACGCGTCTCTATTTCCTTGTTCCGCCAATTGGAAGATTTCTTTAAAATCATAATTCTGAGATGACATTTTAAACGAAGGAGACAGGCAAGCATGATCCTTTATAATTTTATGAAGGAAGAATGAAGAGGACAAAGCCTCCACACACCCCTTGTTTCCACAAGAGCATAACCTTCCTTTGTAGTCTACTACAAAATGGCCACCCAACGAACCTGCTTGAAAGTGCTTTCCATACATTACCTCACCATTCATAATGACTCCCGATCCTATGCCCGTACCAATAGTCATCATAACAACGCTATCATATCCTCTGCCGCTCCCATATTGCCATTCTCCAATTGCTGCAAGCCGTGCGTCATTATCAATGTAAAAGGGGGCTCCCCAATGTTCATCCGCCCATCTATCCAAATCAAGCTCCACTCCATCATCATATTTTTCATTCGTAGATATAATAATGCTTTTTTTATTATTTACTAGCCCTGGAAAAGCTATACCCACTCCAAAGAGGCGCTTCACACCATTTGAATTTAGCAGGAAATCAATTGCATTTTCAATCTCCGGCAAACTTGCTGTCATATCCAAATCTTGACGAGAAGGCATTTTTACATAGTCTACCAGTTCTCCATTGCGTAAGAGACCGACTTTTGTAATGGTTCCTCCCAAATCTACAGCTATGATATACTTCATATTCATATTTCTATCAATTGGGGATTGCCATTCACACACTGTAAAGATGCAGAAAACCCGTTCTCCAAAATCACTTGATAATCATGTCCTGCGTCCGAAGGCCAACAAGCAGCGAATGACAGAACAGAATATCCTATATTTGCCACACGATGGGCCACCCCTCCAGGTATATAATGAAGACTACCCGGAAACATCCGCTCACTCCAAACCCTTCGGTTCTGATCCATCATAATCAATCTGCCTTCACCTTCCACTCCCCAATAGTACTCCCCACGATTCATATTGGCATGAAAATGTCCTTTGGTCATGAAATACTCATCACCAACCTTACCTGGATAAATTCTCGTGATTCCGAAATAGAGTCCCCCTGGCGTTCCTTCTTCAACCGGCAGATGACAAGTCACCTCATACAATAAAGTATCAGGAGACATCTGTTCATAAGCCTCACAATTATGAAAAACACCTCGTAAATCAGCCAAAGTCTTCAAACTCCTCTTCACATTTTCACCGATCAAAGAATCCTTTATAAAGAGCAAAGGCGACTCATTTGTTCTCTTATCATTCATCAGCATCATACTTTTAAAATCTTATATTGCAAAAGTACGCTGATATGGAACTCGCTCTTTCCTCTATATTTTCCGATAATTATGGTATTTTACCATTATTCGCAGCAAATGGATAAAACCTTGCAAAAAAAGTAGAAAACCAAGGCTCTAACCACCAAATATTCAATGATAAAATAGTAGAATCAAATGGCTTGTTTAGCCTTTACTCCAAACTGCTTTTGGAACTGCGACGGGGACATTCCTGTCACTTTTTTAAATTGGGATATAAAATTAGATAAGTTAGGGAATCCGACTTCCCCACTGATAGTAGAAATCTTCATTTTGTTTTCCAGTAATAGTTTTTTCGAATAACCGATACGCATTTCGTTCAGATATTCTACAAAGGTTTTCTTGGTCCTCTCCTTGAAATAACGGCAAAAAGCTGTCGGGGTCAATCCAACCAAAGTCGAAACTTCTTCCAACCTAATGGAAGTCGCAAAGTTCTTGACGAGAAACTTGTATACCTTATTAAATCTCTCAAAATCTTCTGAATTTACAGAATTCGTAAATCCCACTGAGGCCAGTAACTCATACTCAGTCGATGTGGCCATCAGCTCAAGAAGTGTTAAAAGATTCGTTACCTTCCGAACCCCTACATCATTCACCGAACTCCTTATAAACCGGGTTATCTCTAATTTCGATTTTCCGGTAAACTTCAGTCCACGCCGTGATCTCTCTATCAAATCACGAATATTATTCATTTCTGGTAATCTGATAAAATTCGGATCAAATATCTCACGTTTAAAGAACAGACAGATACACGTAGCACGCAAACCAGACTCCTTATCAAAATAAGCATCATCATTACGCCATTCATGAGGGAGATTAGGGCCAATCATACATACATCCCCCTCCTCATACTGTTCTATGCAATCCCCAACAAAACGGGTTCCTATACCTCTAGTTATATACATTATCTCTATGGCCGGATGATAATGCCAAGGTACAATGAAGTGCGGCAAGTCTTCTATATAATAATGTATATGACTGTCTATTGGGAATGGCAGATCTTGGTAAAGTGGTTTCATAGTCATCTAAGTCAATAATCACCGTTAATTATAAAAGCGAATATAGATAATTATTTTATCAAAGCAAGCTATTGTATGTTAAAACTCATAGTAACATCAAAATATAAATATCAATCTTATACTCAAACAAACAAATGATATCTTTTGTATCTTTGTCCCCGCATTTTCACAACCACATAAAATTATAATGAAAACAATAGTAAATGTTCCCTCCCGACAGAACACCATGCGCGAACTGCGGGATTATCTGATGATTGCCCTGGGTATGGTCTTATATGGTATCGGCTGGACAGTCTTCCTGCTTCCCAACGATATTACTACCGGTGGCGTACCGGGCATTGCATCCATCGTATATTTTGCCACTGGATTTCCCGTCCAATATACGTACTTCGCCATCAATTTTCTGCTTCTATTGCTTGCCCTACGTGTGTTGGGATGGAAGTTCAGCGTAAAGACAATCTTTGCCGTATTCACCCTGACCTTTTTCCTTTCCATTATCCAGAAACTGACCGAGGGTGTTGTCCTCCTGCACGACCAGCCTTTCATGGCTTGTGTCATCGGTGCCTCCTTCTGCGGTAGCGGCATCGGCATCGCCTTTTCCAACAACGGCAGTACTGGCGGCACGGACATCATTGCCGCCGTAATCAACAAGTACCGCGACATCACGCTGGGCAGAGTCATGTTGATATGTGACCTTATCATCATCTCGTCCAGTTACTTTGTTCTAAAAGATTGGGAAAAGGTGGTGTATGGCTACGTTACTCTATACATATGCAGCTTCGTGCTCGACCAAGTGGTGAACAGTGCCCGCCAGTCCGTACAATTCTTTATTATCAGCGATAAATATGAGGAGATAGCCAAGCACATCCAGGTATATCCTCACAGAGGTGCAACGGTCATCAACGCCTCGGGCTTCTATACGGGAAAAGAGATAAAAATGCTGTTCGTGCTGGCCAAGAAGCGGGAGTCCACCATCATTTTCCGGCTCATAAAAGACATAGACCCCAATGCCTTTGTATCACAAAGTGCAGTCATCGGAGTCTATGGAGAGGGATTCGACAGAATCAAAGTGAAGTAGAGGATTTCTCGAACTTCCCTTGATTCCAAGTATAAACAATAGGACGGCGGACAAACGGTTTCAGTTTCTCCGCCGCTTCTTTACCCATGTAATCGGTCGTGGTAAAAGTGAATGCCAACGTGGCATCCTTCGCAGAAAGGTCCGCTTTCATCAGCAGCATGTCGGCCTGGCGACGGGCATCCTGATACTCATAGACATCCACCGTATCCGCGGCCTCAGCGATAAAATCATCCAGAACGGGCAATGCCGGCAGGTAGGACGAAGCAACCAGCTCCTTCCAGTCTGTCGTATAGAACTTGACATGGCTGTCGCAAGCCGGAGCACAAACCGTAGCAACCACACAAATCACCTTCGTACTGTCGTTAATAGACAAGAGCTTCATCTGCCATGAACTCTGGGGCGTCATCTTCACATGTATATAGTCTGGAGAAAGTTCCGTCATTTCCGATTTACCACCAAAGCTGTTGGTCACCTCAGCTTTCATCTTACTTTCCAGAAAGTCTATAAAATCCGCACGGTTCACGGCGCTAAGCAACGGACATATAGAATCCGGCATATTCTTAAAACACGTCTTGGCTTCCTGGGCCTGCAAATACCCCCATCCGATGAAAGCCAAAATCAAAAAAGCACTCAGTTTTCTTATCATAACATTTTAATCATTTCTTCAAGGAAACGGGCATCTGTTTCATCAAAACCGCCCAAATCGTCACTGTCAATATCCAATACTCCCCACACTTCACCGTCCTCACGCTTCAGCGGAACCACGATCTCCGAACGCGACAGCGAGCTGCAGGCTATATGTCCGGGAAATGCATCCACATCGGGCACAACCAACGTCTCGGCTCTATCCCATGCCGTGCCGCAAACACCACGGCCTTTCCTGATGCGCGTACAAGCTATCGGTCCCTGGAAAGGTCCTAACACCAATTCTTCACCCTTCACCAAATAGAAGCCTACCCAAAAGAAATGGAAAGTCTCTTTCAGCGCCGCCGAAACATTCGCCAGATTGGCTATCAAGTCATCTTCACCTGCCAGCAGATTTTTCAGTTGAGGAAGCAAAGCGCGATATTTCTCTGTCTTGCTACCAGCATTTATATATAGGTCTTCTGCCATATATCTCTTGTTTATTTACTTCCCAAATATAAGAAGAACATTCCAATCAATACCAAAATGAGATCGACAGCCTTACTTTTTAAATTCTTTTCACGGAAGAAGAGAGCTCCGAAAAGGAAGGAAACTACAACGCTGCCACGACGCACCATCGAAACGATGGAAATCATAGAGTCTTCATAGCTCAGGGCATAAAAATAGACAAAGTCTGCCGCACAAAGGAAAATGGAGATACAGATAATGGTCCAGTCCCAACGAAACGGGGTACTTTCTTTTCGCTTGGGGTACCACAACAGCAGGATGATGGGGCACATGATAAATACCTGATAGACATTATACCACGACTGCACCACCATAGGATTGAATTGCTTCATCAGATACTTGTCATAAAGTCCGCTGATAGCTCCGGCAACGGCAGCCAGCACGATGAAATAAATCCATTTGTTATGTTTAAAGTCAATGCCCTCCTTCTTGCCCGAACGGCTCAGCATGAAAAAGGATACTATGGCAAGCATCACGCCAATCCATTGATAAAGGTTCAAGCGTTCGCCAAACACAAGCATGGCACCTACAAGCACCATCACAGGGCGGGTAGCATTAATCGGACCGACAATCGTCAACGGCAAATGCTTCATGCCAAAGTAACCGAATATCCAGGAAGATAGAACGATAAATGACTTGACAATGATAAACTTATGTACCTCCCACCCCACCACGGGAACATCAAACATCGTACCTCCCAACACCGACGGCGCAAAGGCAGATACCAGAATGAAAGGAAGAAATATCAGGCTCGAGAACAGCGTGTTCAGGAAAAGTACCGGCAGTACGGCATTGTCACGAAGCGACTTCTTCTTGAAGACATCGTAAAATCCCAATAAGGCAGCAGAGAGGAAAGCAAGCAATAACCACATAGAGTTAATTAAAAATTAAGAATTAAAAATTAAAAGGAGGGGGGTACGTTTTTGTAGTGCATCCCTCTTTTATTCTAAAAAAGTAGTTTCCGGATAGGCTACATCCACTAGAAACAATGCATTTCCGGGAACGGAGGTTCCTGCCTGACAACGGTCCTTCTGTTCGATGACGCGTCGGAAACCCTCAACAGAAAGTTTTCCGCGACCCACTTCGAGCAAAGTACCGACAATGGCGCGTACCATGTTCCGCAGGAACCGGTCGGCCTGGATGGTGAACACCCAGGTCACATCGTCTACCCGGGTCCAGGCGGCATGCATAATCTTGCAATTATTGGTTTTGACATCCGTATGAAGTTTGCTGAAGCTGGTAAAGTCCGTATAGTCAAACAAGGTTTGGGCAGCCTCATTCATCCGTTCAAAGTCCGGTGTTTGGAACAGACGGCAACGATATTGGCGGTTGAAAGGAGACTTGGCGGTAGTGACATAATACTTATACATCCGCGCCGTAGCATCAAAGCGGGCATGTGCATCGGGCTTCACGGCCCGCAAGCGGTATACGGAAATATCGGGAGGAAGCAGACGATTCAGCTTATCCGTCATAAAAACAGTGTCCAGAGGAGAATCACTATCAAAGTGGGCTACCATCAGAGAAGCATGCACCCCGGCATCGGTACGCCCCGCTCCCACGACTTCCACCTCGCGACGCAGCAAGGTACTCAGCGCCTTCATCAAACACTCCTGCACACTCGCTCCATTCGGCTGGATTTGCCAGCCGTGATAAGCGGTGCCATCATAAGCCAGGTATATAAAATATCGTTGCACGGTCTTTTTTGTGTGCAAAGATAGTGCAAACCGAATACAGAACTTTCATGCTCGCATGAAAAAGTTATGTTGAGGTGCAGCCTATATTCGCTTTTTCAGCAAAGACAGTGCTAATTTAAGAAGGTTTGCATTATCTTTGCAAGGTTTTCACCACAGATTAACGCAGATTTTTCACAGACATAGTACATTTATAAGATGAGATATTCTTCCAGAATCCTACCTATACTGATAATTGTCGCAGCTGCCGCAACATTCACCTTTGCCGGCTGCAAGAAGAAAGACATGTCGCTCAAGTTGAACGAACCGCGCAACATTCGGGGCGTTGTCAGCTACAAACGCTCGTTCGGAGACTTGAATGAGAAACATCTCAATGTAGCCCAAGCCATCGGCATACGTGTGCTTTCCTCCCGCGAGGAAGCAGAAAAGATGAAGGAGCAACTGCAACCTATCACGACGAACGAGCTCTATGCCGTGGATTCACTGACGCATTCCATCCCTTTTCTCATTCCGGGCGCCGCCAGCCTACTGGATACCATCGGACACAACTTCCTTGATTCACTGACCGCCAAGGGGCTGAATCCAAACAAGATAATTGTGACTTCCGTACTCCGCACCCAAGACGACGTAAAACGCCTGCGCCGCCGTAACGGCAATGCTTCTCCAAACTCGGCACATTTTTACGGAACGACATTCGATGTCAGTTGGAAACGCTTTCAGAAAATAGAAGACGAAGATGGACGTCCTTTGCAGGATGTCAGCGCAGATACCTTAAAACTGGTTCTTTCGGAAGTGCTCCGTGACCTGCGGAAAGCCGATAAATGCTACATCAAGTACGAGTTGAAGCAAGGATGCTTCCACATTACGACAAGAGAGAAATAAGCGGAAAAGAATTATTCTTCCAGCATCTTCCACGCTAGCGGCAGGCAGGCAACTATATCCCCCACCGTCATCCCCACTGCCCCCTGCTTCTTGCAGGCAACATCTCCCGCCAGTCCGTGCACATACGTGGCCAGGCAGGCAGCCTTCTCCGGCTCATAGCCTTGGGCAAGCAAGGCAAGCACCACTCCGGTCAGCACATCACCGCTGCCTCCCGTTGCCATACCCGGATTGCCGGTAGGGTTGAAAAAACATTTCCCGGCAGGAGTGACAATGGCAGAATAAGCGCCTTTCAAGATGATGTGCACTCCGGCGCTCTTCGCCAGCTCACGAGCCTTCATCAGGCGCTCGTACGAATTCTGGCATTTGCCTACAAGACGCTCCAGCTCCTTGGGGTGCGGAGTCAGAATACTCCCTTTGGGCAGACGCCCTATATAGTTACGCTTCTCGCCCAGCAAGTTCAGGGCATCAGCATCCACCACCATCGGAGTCTGGCATGTCTCTATCTGCTCCAGCAGAGCCGCCTCGGTCTCCGCCGCCTTTCCCAGTCCCGGGCCTATCGCCACGGCCTGGTAATCGTCCGTATCGGTAGCGGCGGCAAAGCAGGTGTCGCTGATATCCAGCTCCGTCATGGCTTCGGGCACGGAAGTCTGCACAATGAAGTTGTTGCAGAACGGCACATGTACCGTCAGCAGCCCCACACCTGAACGCAGACACGCACGCGCAGCCAGCACCGAGGCCCCCGCCATCCCCTGCGAACCGGCTATCAGCAGTGCGCGGCCGAAGTTCCCCTTATGGGCAAACCGGCTGCGCGGCTTCAGCAGGGCAGACACGTCTTCATGCTCCAGCAAGCGGAAGTCCGTTTCCATGTCATGGATGGCATCCTCGCTGAGCCCGATGTCCAGCAACTGCCATTCGCCCACATACGGCTCGTTCTCGGCAAAGAGAAATGCCAGTTTCGGCAGTTGCAGGCTCAGCGTCAGATGGGCACGGACGATATTCGTATGTACGTTGTAGGTGTTGTCCTCACCCATCAGTCCCGACGGGATGTCGATGGACACCACCGTGGCGGGCGAGGCATTGATGTACTTCACTACGGCTGCAAAACCGCCGCTCAGAGCCTTGTTCAGACCGCTGCCGAAGAGGCCGTCTATCACCACATGGTCTGCCGTCAGCACGGGAGGCACAAACTGAGTGGTCACTTCGTGGAAGTCCACGCCCGGCACGTCGGCCAGCCGCTCCTTGTTCGTCTCGCAGTCCGGCGAAAGCGTCCCTTTCGTATTGAAGAGATACACCTCGAGCCGGTAGCCCTTCCCGGCCAGCAGTCGCGCCAGGGCAAGCGCATCGCCACCGTTGTTCCCCGGTCCGGCAAAAACGGTGAGCGGCGTGTCCGGCTCCCAACGCTCGGCAATGGCACGGGCCAATGCGCGTGAGGCACGTTCCATCAGGTCGATGGAGGCAATCGGTTCATTCTTTATGGTATCTGCATCCAGTTGCTTGATGCTTGTAGTAGGAAATATCTTCATAATAGGATTATCTTAAAATCGTAGAGCAAAGATAGGGCTTTGATTTCAACTGTACAAAGAGAAGACGTTTTTTATCAAGTTGCTTTGCCCCCCGGGAAAAAATATCTGCTCCGTAAGGAAAAGTTGTCTTCAATGCAAAGGATTCTTAGAACAAAGCCTTTATTCTTAGAAACAAAAGCTCTATTTCTATAAACAAAAGCTTTATTTACAGAAACAGAAATTCTGTTTTAAGTTTGCGTAGGCTTACGGACAAGTTTGCACAAGCTTGTCGGCAAGTTCCCGCAGGCTTGTCGGCAAGTTTCTAATTATACCCATTAACTTACGCAAAATAATGACTAATTTTGTACCCTCAACATATAATAAAAGCCAAAACAATAAAAGCATATTCAATGAGTACATCCCGACACCCGAAAGGTCTTTACCTTATCTTCGCCACCAGCACGGCAGAGCGTTTCAGCTACTACGGCATGCGTGCCATCTTCATTCTGTTCCTCACCCAGGCACTCCTTTTCGACAAGGAGCACGCCGCCTCCATCTACGGCAGCTACACCGGACTGGTGTACCTGACACCCTTAATCGGCGGCTACATCGCCGACAAATACTGGGGCATCCGCCGTTCCGTCTTCTGGGGGGCCATGATGATGGCAGTCGGCCAGTTCCTGATGTTTGCCAGTGCCTCGATGCTGGAGGCGCGTGAGCTTTCGCATTGGCTGATGTACGGCGGACTGACTTTCCTTATATTGGGCAACGGCTGCTTCAAGCCCACCGTCTCCTCCCTGGTGGGGCAGCTCTACGAGCCGGGTGACAAACGGCTGGATTCCGCCTACACTATCTTCTATATGGGTGTCAACGTGGGTTCCTTCCTCGCCCCGCTGGTCTGCGGCTATTTTGGCGAGACGGGCAACCCTCACGACTTCCGATGGGGCTTCCTCATTGCCGCCATCGTCACCGTGCTGACGGTCGTCCTCTTCGAAACCCAGAAGAACAAGTACCTCATCGGCCCCGACGGCAAGCCCCTCGGCATCATCCCCGACGCCCGCAAGGAACGGCCCCAGGCAGACAACACCGCCCGGAAGAGTGCCCATGCCAACGGACGGACCATGCGCAACTATCTGCTGCTCGCCCTGCTCGCCATCGCGCTTGCCGGTTTCTTCTACTGGTGCTTCGGGGACGATTGGATAAGCATCGGCATCTTCACCGCCTGCATCGTGTTTCCCGTCAGCATCCTGCTGGAAGGCTCGCTCACCAAGACGGAGCGCGACCGCATCTTCGTCATCTACATCATCGCCTTCTTCGTCATTTTCTTCTGGGCGGCCTACGAGCAGGCAGGCGCCTCGCTCACGCTTTTCGCCTCCGAGCAGACCGACCGCGTCATCCTGGGGTGGGAAATGCCCGCCTCCTGGATTCAGTCCTTCAACCCCTTCTTTGTGGTGATACTTGCCGCCATCATGCCGGGCGTATGGGGCGCCCTGGGCAAGCGGGGCATGGAGCCCGCCTCGCCCACCAAGCAAGCCATCGGCCTGCTACTGCTTTCACTGGGCTATCTCGTCATCTGCCTTGGGGTGAAAGATGTTCAGCCGGGCATCAAGGTGAGTCTCATTTGGCTGACGGGGCTCTACTTCATCCATACCATGGGCGAAATCTGCCTCTCGCCCATCGGACTCTCCATGGTGAACAAGCTCACGCCCATCCGCTTCGCCTCGCTGATGATGGGGATATGGTACCTCTCCACCGCCACTGCCAATAAGTTTGCAGGCACGCTGAGCGGGCTCTACCCCGAAGCCGGAAAGGTAAAGACGCTGCTGGGTTATCGCATCGAGACAATGTACGATTTCTTCATGGTGTTCGTCGTCATGTCTGCCACGGCATCGCTTATCCTCTTCCTGCTTTCAAAGAAATTACAGAAGATGATGCATGGAGTGGAATAAAAATCGTATTTTTGCGGCAACTTTCTAAAAACATCCCATCTATGGATACCATACAAATAAAAGACAAGATGTTCACAGTCTCCATCAAGGAGCAGGACATACTGAAAGAAGTAACCCGTGTAGCGAACGAAATCAACCGCGACCTGGCAGGAAAGAATCCTCTATTCCTCAGCGTACTGAACGGTTCGTTCATGTTTACCGCCGATTTGCTGAAACGAATCACGATTCCCTGCGAAATTTCGTTTGTCAAATTGGCATCTTATCAAGGAATATCCTCTACCGGGGTAATCAAGGAAGTAATAGGCATCAATGAAGACCTCACAGATCGTACAGTGGTCATTGTAGAGGACATAGTAGATACGGGACTCACCATGCAACGCTTACTGGACACCCTCGGCACTCGCGGTCCCAGGGAGATTCATATTGCCTCCCTACTGGTGAAACCTGATAAGCTGAAAGTTGATTTAAACATAGAATATGTGGCCATGAATATTCCGAACGACTTCATCGTGGGCTACGGGTTGGATTATGACGGCTTCGGGCGCAACTATCCCGACATTTATACTGTAGTAGACTGATACAGACATAATATAGTAAATCATTAAATAATAACTAAGCAAATGTTGAACATTGTAATTTTTGGTGCTCCCGGTTCAGGTAAGGGAACACAAAGTGAAAAGATTGTAGAAAAGTATGGCATCAACCACATCTCTACCGGAGACGTGCTCCGTGCTGAAATGAAAAACGGTACAGAACTGGGCAAGACTGCTAAAGGTTATATCGACCAGGGCCAGTTGATTCCCGATGAGTTGATGATTGATATTCTGGCAAGCGTATTCGACAGCTTCAAGGATAGCAAAGGCGTGATTTTCGACGGCTTCCCCAGAACAATCGCCCAGGCTGAAGCATTAAAGAAGATGCTCGCCGAACGCGGACAGGAAGTCAGCGTGATGCTCGACCTCGACGTGCCCGAAGAAGAACTGATGAAGCGCCTCATCAAGCGCGGACAAGAATCAGGACGTGCAGACGACAATGAAGAGACAATCAAGAAGCGTCTAGTGGTTTACCACTCACAGACAGCTCCGCTGATTGACTGGTACAAGCAGGACGGCAAATACCAACACATCCAGGGCTTCGGCGTATTGGAAGAAATCTTTGCCGATGTTTGCAAGGCTATTGACGCAGTGAAATAACAATAAAACAGAATATGGCTGAATCGAATTTTGTTGACTACGTAAAGAATATATTGCCGCTCCGGAAAGGGCGGACGAGGTTCTACGCATATGCGGCGTGAGAAATACATACCCAATGGCGGCCCCGACGGAGGTGACGGAGGACGAGGAGGCCATGTCATCTTGCGGGGTAACCGCAACTACTGGACGCTACTCCATCTGAAGTACGATCGCCACATCCTGGCAGGTCACGGAGAATCCGGTTCCAAAAACCGCAGTTTCGGAAAAGACGGAGCGGACAAGGTGATTGAAGTGCCCTGCGGCACAGTGGTGTACAATGCCGAAACAGGCGAATATATCTGTGACGTCACCGAGCATGGACAAGAAGTTGTTCTGCTGAAAGGCGGACGCGGCGGACTGGGTAACTGGCACTTCAAGACAGCCACCCGTCAGGCACCCCGCTTTGCACAACCGGGCGAACCGATGCAGGAAATGACGGTAATCATGGAGCTGAAGCTCTTGGCAGACGTAGGCCTGGTAGGCTTCCCGAATGCCGGAAAATCCACTTTACTGGCATCCGTTTCTGCGGCGAAGCCCAAAATCGCCAATTATCCGTTTACAACGCTGGAACCCAATCTGGGCATCGTGTCCTATCGCGACAGCAAATCGTTTGTGATGGCGGACATTCCCGGCATCATCGAAGGAGCCAGTGCCGGCAAAGGCTTAGGATTGCGTTTCCTGCGCCACATCGAGCGCAACTCATTGTTGCTGTTCATGGTGCCTGCCGACAGTGACGACATCCGTAAGGAATACGAAATCCTGTTGAACGAGCTTCGCACTTTCAACCCCGAAATGCTGGACAAACAGAGAGTGCTTGCCGTCACCAAATGCGACATGCTCGACCAGGAACTGATGGACGAGATAGAGCCGACACTGCCCGAAGGGATTCCGCATATATTCATCTCTGCTGTCTCCGGCATGGGCATCTCTACGCTGAAAGACATCCTTTGGGAAGAGCTGAACAAGGAAAGTAATAAGATAGAAGGCAAAGTGGACAGCATTGCCCATCGCGCCAAAGACCTCAGCCACCTGCAGGAAGAATTGAAAGAAGAGGGTGAGGACGAGGACCTCAGCTATGAATACGTCAATGACGACGAGGACATAGAGGACCTCGAGGACTTTGAATACGAAGGAGATTGGGAGGAAGATAAAAAATGATTCCTCTTACAGAAGATAGGAAAATGTTGGGATATGAGCTGCTTGCCTCATATCTCGGCATTTCTTGTTTTGTAACCACCCGCCACGGTGGATGCAGCCAAGGTAACTATGCCTCCCTCAACTGTACACCTTACACGGGAGACGAAGCCGAAGCTGTACGCCGCAACCAGGAAATAGTATGTTCTTCCCTGCCCCAACGCCCCCAAGAACTGGTCATCCCGTTTCAGACCCACGGGACAAAGGCACTTGTCATTGACGGAACTTATCTGCATGCAACAGCAGAAGAACGCCACTCCATGTTGCAGGGCATTGATGCACTGATAACCCGTGAACCGGGCTGCTGCATCTGCATCTCTACGGCAGACTGCATTCCCATCCTGCTCTACGACCGGAAGAATGCCGTGATAGCCGCTGTTCATGCCGGATGGCGCGGCACTGTGAATTACATCCTCGGCCACACACTCGACAAGATGCGTGCCCGCTATGGCACAGAGGGCAAAGAAGTGATAGCCTGCATCGGCCCCGGCATCTCCCTTTCCGCCTTCGAGGTAGGCGACGAAGTCTATGAAGCATTCCGCAAGAACGGTTTCCAGATGGATTACATCTCCGAATGGAAACCCGCCACCCACAAATACCATATCGACCTATGGGCTGCCAACCGACTGCAACTACTGGACTTCGGAGTACCTTCCGCACAAGTGGAGACAGCCAATATATGTACTTTTACCCAATATGAAGAGTTTTTCTCGGCACGCCGGATGGGTATCAAATCCGGAAGGATATTGTCGGGAATCATGTTAACCCATTCAAACGGATTGCATTAATGTATCATATCACACTTTCTAAAGAAATCAAGCAGAATTGCCCCGAATTCCGCGGTGCAGCCGTATTTGCCGAAGTGACAAATACCCCATATTGCGAAGGGTTGTGGCAAGAAATCGCAACTTTCACCCAAGAGCTAAGAGCCCGTGAAACCACGGACAGCATCAAGTACCAACCCGTCATTGCCGCCACCCGCGAAGCCTACAAACGTTGCGGCAAGGACCCCAGCCGCTACCGTCCCTCGGCCGAAGCACTGAGACGGCGACTGCTGCGCGGATTGGAACTCTATCAGATAGATACGTTGGTAGACCTTATCAACCTTGTCTCCCTACGTACGGGCCACTCTATCGGCGGATTTGATGCCGACGAGATACAAGGGACCGACCTTGAGCTGGGCATAGGACGTGCCGAGGAATTGTTCGAGGGTATAGGCCGCGGCATGCTGAACATAGAAGGGCTGCCCGTCTACCGCGACCGTATAGGCGGTATCGGTACCCCGACCAGCGACCACGAACGCACCAAGATGAAACTTGAAACCCGCCATATCCTTGCCATTGTCAACGGCTACAACGGGCAGGAAGGTCTGAAAGAAGCAGCCGAAATGATATTGGAACTGTTGGAGAAATATGCTTCCTCTACCAGTGGGACTATACAATATTTTGAATAAATGAGAATCCGTATTCTTGTCCCTCTCCTGCTCATAGCCCTTGGTGCCACGGCACAAGGGAAGAAAACGGTCTTTTCCACCATGGAAACCAACCATATCCGCGTTGCCACTCCGGGACTGTTTTCGCAAAGAGAACTGATAGAGCTACCTTTGGAGGACATTCCGGACACGGAATACTCCTTTCCCCTGCCTGGAGGAAAAGTCATCTCCCCTTACGGACGGGGGCGGGGACGCCACAGTGGCATAGACATCAAGACCTACGCCAAAGACACCATACGGAGTGCCTTCAACGGCGTAGTACGGATGTCCAAGCCTTATAGCGCCTACGGCAATGTCGTCGTCGTACGCCATGACTTCGGACTGGAAACGATATACAGCCACAACTTCAAAAACCTTGTACATTGTGGTGACACGGTCAAAGCCGGACAGCCCATCGCACTGACCGGACGCACCGGACGCGCCTCTACTGAGCATCTGCACTTCGAGACACGCGTCAACGGGCAGCACTTCGACCCCAATATTATCTTCAACATGAAGGAACAGACGCTGAACCGACAACGTATCGGATGCTCAAAAAAAGGAAACGGCATCGTCGTGCAACAATTACCGACAATCTACCCGAAGCCACTGCAAAAAAAATACCCAATGGAACTGTTTAAGTATCCAAACGTTTCACTACATTTGCAGAACGTTTCACTAAAAGAACGAATTGAACTTTAAAACATATCAATGATAGAAAAACTGATTGTTCTTGAAGATATTGACCCGGTAATATTTTATGGCGTAAACAACGCCAACATGCAGCTGATAAAGGCCTTGTATCCCAAGCTTCGCATCGTTGCCCGCGGTAATGTCATCAAAGTATTGGGTGATGAGGAGGAAATGTGTGCATTCGAGGAGAACATCACCAAGCTGGAGAAATACTGTGCCGAATACAACTCTTTGAAAGAAGAGGTCATTATAGACATCATCAAAGGCAATGCCCCGCAAGCGGAAAAATCGGGCAATGTCATTGTATTCAGCGTAACCGGAAAGCCGATTATCCCGCGCAGCGAGAACCAGCTGAAGCTGGTAGAGGCATTTGCCAAGAATGACATGCTGTTTGCCATCGGTCCCGCCGGTTCAGGAAAGACCTATACAGCCATCGCGCTTGCCGTGCGGGCACTAAAGAATAAGGAGATAAAGAAAATCATCCTCAGCCGCCCTGCCGTAGAAGCCGGAGAAAAGCTCGGTTTCCTGCCCGGTGACATGAAGGACAAGATAGACCCGTATCTGCAACCACTCTATGACGCCCTGCAGGACATGATACCTGCCGCCAAGCTGAAAGAGTATATGGAGCTGAACATCATCCAGATTGCCCCCCTCGCCTTTATGCGCGGACGCACACTGAACGATGCCGTCGTCATTCTGGATGAAGCGCAGAACACGACCACCCAGCAAATCAAGATGTTCCTCACCCGCATGGGCATGAACACCAAGATGATTGTCACGGGAGACATGACGCAGATTGACTTGCCTTCTTCCCAGACTTCCGGTCTGGTGCAGGCACTGAAGATTCTGAAAGGCGTAAAAGGCATCAGTTTCGTGGAGCTGAACAAGAAAGACATCGTACGCCATAAGTTGGTAACTCAGATTGTGGAGGCCTACGAGAAGTTCGACAAGGAAGCGAAAGCGGAGCGTGAACGACGCAAAGCCGAACAAGCCGATAGTAAGATTGAACAGAAACAGTAAATTCTCAAAATCGTAAATATTACAAAGATGAAAGCATTAACAGCAACTGAATTTAACTTTCCCGGACAGAAAAGCGTGTACCACGGAAAAGTTCGTGATGTGTACAACATCAATGGTGAAAAGTTGGTCATGGTAGCTACCGACCGCATCTCAGCCTTTGACGTAGTATTGCCGAAAGGTATTCCCTTCAAAGGACAAATGTTGAACCAGATTGCAGCAAAATTCCTGGATGCCACAACCGACATCTGCCCCAACTGGAAAATGGCTACTCCCGACCCGATGGTGACGGTAGGTGTGATGTGTGAAGGATTCCCCGTAGAAATGATTGTACGCGGTTACCTCTGTGGCAGCGCATGGCGTGCCTACAAGAGCGGTGTACGTGAAATCTGCGGCGTGAAGTTGCCCGAAGGGATGAAGGAAAACCAGAAATTCCCTGAACCCATCATCACCCCGACCACTAAAGCCGAGATTGGCGAACACGATGCCGACATCTCCAAAGAAGAAATCCTGGCACAAGGTCTTGCCACACCCGAAGAATATGCCGTATTGGAGCAATACACCATGGCCCTCTTCAAACGCGGTACCGAGATTGCTGCTGAACGCGGATTGATTCTGGTAGATACCAAATACGAATTCGGCAAGCACGACGACAAGATTTACCTGATGGACGAAATCCATACGCCCGACTCCAGCCGCTACTTCTACTCCGAAGGCTACGAAGAACGTTTTGCCAACGGCGAACCGCAAAAGCAACTCTCCAAGGAGTTTGTACGCGAATGGCTGATGGACAACGGTTTCCAAGGCAAGGAAGGACAGCAGGTACCGGAAATGACCGACGAAATCGTTACTTCAATCAGCGAACGTTACATCGAACTGTACGAACACATCACCGGCGAGAAGTTCGTAAAAGAAGATACCGGCAACATCGCCGAACGCATTGAAAAGAATGTAACCGAATATTTAAAGTAAATGGACTATCCCCAAGAACACATCAAGCCCTACGGTAATGACGGCAAGAAGAGCGAACAAGTGGAAGAAATGTTCGACAACATCGCTCCTGCCTACGACAAGCTGAATCACACCCTATCCATGGGCATCGACCGCAGCTGGCGTAGGAAAGCAATCAAGTACCTACGTCCTTTCCGCCCCCGGCGTATTATGGACGTAGCTACCGGCACGGGCGATTTCGCCATCCTTGCATGCCGCGAATTGCAACCCGATAGCCTGATTGGCACCGACATCTCGGAAGGCATGATGAACGTGGGACGTAAAAAGTAAAACAGGCGCACCTTTCGGACAAAATATCCTTTGCCCGGGAGGACTGCACCTCTCTCTCATTTGCCGATGACACGTTCGATGCTGTAACCGTAGCGTTCGGCATCCGCAACTTCGAAGGGTTGGACAAAGGGTTGGCGGAAATGTGCCGCGTGCTGAAAACCGGAGGACATCTCGTCATTCTGGAACTCTCCACACCGGACCGTTTTCCGATGAAACAGTTGTTCACTATCTACTCCAAAGTTGTCATCCCCCTGCTCGGTAAATGTATTTCGAAAGACAACAGCGCCTACACCTATCTACCGGAAAGTATTCGCGCCTTCCCGCAGGGAGAAGTGATGCAGGAGGTAATCCGCAAGGCAGGCTTCAGCGAAGTGCACTTCAAGCGGCTGACTTTCGGGATATGTACACTTTATGTGGCAACTAAATAAAAAGAAGAAACTTATATAAAAAAGAGACCTTATGAAAGCTACACACACCCTCTATTTATTATTTATTTCCCTCCTTTGCGTTGCCGGTTTCACAGCTTGCGATGATTCGGGAAGTGATGATATGATATGGGATTTTGCTCCTATCGAACTGCATATCGCAGTACAAGATGCTCAAGGTAATGATTTGTTGAATCCTGAAACTCCCGGCAACATTGCCAAGCAAGGAATCAAGGCAATCTATAATGGAAAAATATATGAAAAGGACGTTCCAATAAGCCAAACCAAAGCTTACCTTGCACACTTCAACGGTCTGCAAACAATGAAATTTGAAACTGGCAAATACTTTCTCACTTTTGGAGAATTCAATGGCGACGATACATTCGATAACGAAAAAGTGATAATAGACTGGAACGATGGTACTCAAGACGTCATCACCTTCTCTAGCAAACTGATCTGGAAATCAAAAAATAAACCCGTATTCGACAGAAAGTTCTGTTTGAACGGAAAAGACAACGGATTGCAATTCGGAGGTTTTGTTATCATCAAAGAACCGGTAATCACCTCCTCAACTACTTCCGACCAATAATGTACTCCATAAACAAACGAATATAGTTCAATCAATAACTAAAATATTATGCAGAAATACGGTTTAATAGGTTACCCGTTGAAACATTCCTTTTCTATCGGATATTTCAATGAGAAATTCAAGGCAGAAAATATTGATGCAGAATATGTAAATTTCGAAATTCCACGTATCGAGGATTTCATGGAAGTCATAGAGGAAAATCCCAACCTCTGCGGACTTAATGTGACCATCCCTTACAAGGAGCAAGTCATCCCCTACCTGGACGAACTGGACAAAGACACAGCCAAGATAGGCGCCGTCAATGTCATTAAGATTATCCGCCTTCCCAAAGGCAAAGTGAAACTGGTTGGCTACAACTCCGACATCATAGGATTTACACAATCCATAGAACCACTTTTGCAACCACAACACAAGAAAGCCCTGATTTTGGGTACCGGCGGTGCATCGAAAGCCGTATATCGCGGGCTGGAGAACCTGAGTATAAAAAGTACCTTCGTATCACGCGCCAAGAAAGAGGATAAATACCTCACATACGAAGAACTGACACCGAAAATCATGCAAGAGTACACAGTGATTGTCAACTGTACCCCAGTAGGCATGTATCCCAAAGTGGATTTCTGTCCCAATATTCCTTACGAACTACTGACTCCCAACCATTTGCTCTATGATTTGTTATATAATCCAAACGAAACCCTTTTCATGAAGAAAGGCCAGGCACAAGGAGCCGTCACTAAGAACGGTCTGGAAATGTTACTGCTGCAAGCCTTTGCTGCATGGGAAATTTGGAATAAATAATGAAGAAAACCATAAAATATTCGATTCTCGGTCTGGCTGCCCTCTGCACCGTAGTACTGTGCGGAGGGTACTATATGCTGGGGCATGCTCTGAAACCCGAAGGCCTTATCACACGCAGTCGCAACATTGCCGAATCCTACAACTTCATGTTCGAGCAATATCCCGAACTGCAACCGTGGGTAGACAGTTTGGTGACCGTAGGAGCATTGAAGGACTTCTACATTGAGAACGACCATGGAGAGACGCTACACGCACTCTACGTTGCCGCCACCCACCCCACCCCAAAAACAGCAGTCATCGTACACGGATATACAGATAATGCCGTGCGCATGCTGATGATAGGCTATCTGTACAACAAGGAGATGGACTTCAACATCTTGCTGCCCGACCTCTACGGGCACGGGATGAGCGAGGGAAACCATGCACAGATGGGCTGGAAAGACCGGCTTGACGTACTGCAATGGACCGAAACCGCCGACGAACTCTTCGGGCGCCGCCATACAGACAGCGTAGCATCCCGCAGCACAGAGATGGTAGTGCACGGTATCTCCATGGGAGCCGCCACCACCATGATGGTATCCGGCGAAGTGGAGCATGGTCAATACCAACAGCCTTTCATCAAGTGTTTCGTAGAAGACTGCGGCTACACAAGCGTATGGGACGAGTTTCGCGGAGAACTGAAAGCACAGTTCAACCTGCCCGCCTTCCCTCTTCTGCATACAGCAAACTGGCTCTGCCGGCAAGAGTACGGATGGGACTTCCTGGAAGCCTCTGCTTTGGAGCAAGTAAAGAAATGTACTTTGCCGATGCTCTTCATCCACGGCGATGCCGACACCTTTGTGCCGACGTGGATGGTCTATCCCCTCTACGAAGCCAAGCCCGAACCCAAAGAATTATGGATTGTGCCCGGTGCCACGCATGCTATGTCTTACAAGGATTATCCGCAGGAATACACCGAACATGTAAAGAAATTCGTAGGAAAATACATACATTGATGTGATTTTACCTATCTTCGCCGCAACAAATATTGGTAGTATGAGACGATTTATTTCCATAACATTCTTCTTATGCCTGCTCTTATCCTTGCAGGCACAAGAAGTCTACACCACTAAGAATATTCCTAAAGTACACCTTCAGGACAAGACACGCTATGTGTGCAACCCAGCCGGAATCCTATCCACGGAGGCATGTGACAATATAGACCGTATGCTCTATGCATTGGAGCAGCAAACTGGCATTGAAACGGTAGTTGCCGTTGTCCCGTCCATCGGACAAGAAGACTGTTTTTATTTCTCACACCAGCTGCTCAATGAATGGGGAGTAGGGAAAAAAGAAAAAAACAACGGTTTGGTCATTCTGCTGGTAACCGACCAACGCTGCATCCAGTTTTATACGGGATACGGTTTAGAAGGGGACCTTCCTGATGCCATCTGCAAACGTATACAGACCAAATACATGATTCCCTATCTGAAAGACGGTAATTGGGATGCTGGAATGGTAGCGGGTGTAAAGGCAGTCTGTTCACGTCTTGACGGCACTATGGTGAATGACACGGAAGAGGAGGATGACCTCTCCGTAGGAGGTATCCTACTGGGGCTTATCGGTTTCCTCGCAGTGGCATCTATTATAGGCATCCTTGCCCAACGCGCTGCCAACAAATGCCCCAACTGCGGACAACATAAATTGCAACGTAGCAGCAGCATACTCATCTCACGCCGCAATGGAGTGAAAACGGAAGATGTGACCTACACCTGCCGCAATTGCGGACATAAAGTAGTGCGCCGCCAGCAGTCATACGATGAAAATTACCGGGGAGGAGGCGGAGGTGGTCCGGTCATCTTCGGTGGTGGAGGTCTCTTCGGCGGAAGTGGCGGAGGAGGCTTCAGCGGTGGTAGCTTCGGAGGCGGTATGGGAGGTGGCGGTGGAGCCGGTTCCCGGTTCTAACGCCGAGGATGTGTCATCTGTGTGCCATCAACCGTTTTGACACACCTTCGAGGATACTGGAAGAAAATAAAACGTTTACATAGAATATAATTAAATGATTAATAACTGCCTTCCCCTCCTCCCCTCTCTCTATCGGAGAGGAATCGGAGGTGAGGCCTAAAAATGAAAAGTATGAAGAAATCAACTATTATCATTCTTGTTGTTTTAGCTCTCCTCGTCATTTGGGGTGTAACCGGCTATAACGGACTCGTAACCATGGACGAAAATGTCAGCGGACAATGGTCGAACGTAGAAACCCAATACCAACGCCGTGCCGACCTGATTCCGAACTTGGTGAATACCGTGAAAGGATATGCCACGCACGAGAAGGAAACACTGGAAGGTGTAGTAGAAGCCCGCAGCAAAGCCACTCAAATCAAAGTGGATGCGGCAGACCTTACTCCGGAAAAGCTGGCTGAATATCAGAAAGCACAAGGTGCGGTGACTTCCGCCCTCGGTAAATTGCTTGCCATCACTGAGAATTACCCCGACTTGAAAGCAAACCAGAATTTCCTGGAACTGCAAGCTCAATTGGAAGGTACTGAAAACCGTATCAACGTGGCACGTACCAACTTCAACAATGCAGCAAAGAACTTCAATACAGCCATTCGCCGTTTCCCCAAGAATATCCTTGCCGGTCTCTTCGGTTTTGAGAAACGAGCTTATTTCGAAGCGGCAGAAGGAGCGGAACAAGCTCCCCAGGTACAATTCTGATAAATACACAACTCTATAGCGAGGCACAAAGGCGAGAAACTTTGTGCCTCGCTTTGTGTTGTAGAAGATTAGATGTATCTTTGCACATTCAATTGAACAAACCTATTATCTCATGAGTAATCAACGATACATGATGCGCGGTGTCAGCGCATCTAAGGAAGATGTGCACAATGCCATCAAGAACATCGACAAAGGTATTTTTCCGCAGGCTTTCTGCAAAATTATCCCCGACATTTTGGGCGGTGACCCGGAGTATTGCAACATTATGCATGCCGATGGAGCAGGCACCAAGTCCAGTCTTGCCTATATGTACTGGAAGGAAACCGGCGACCTGGGTGTGTGGAAAGGCATTGCACAAGATGCACTGATTATGAACATCGACGACCTGCTTTGTGTGGGTGCGGTAGACAACATTCTGGTATCCTCTACCATCGGACGTAATAAACTGCTCATCCCCGGCGAAGTAATCTCAGCCATCATCAACGGTACGGATGAACTGCTTGCCGAACTCCGCGAAATGGGAGTAGGCGTTTATGCCACCGGTGGCGAAACAGCCGATGTGGGCGACCTTGTACGTACCATTATCGTAGACTCGACAGTGACCTGCCGCATGAAGCGCTCAGATGTTATAGACAATGCCAATATCCGTCCGGGCGATGTGATTGTAGGTCTGGCATCTTACGGAAAGGCTACTTATGAAAAGAATACAATGGCGGTATGGGCAGTAACGGACTGACCAGCGCACGCCACGATGTATTCTCCAAATACCTGGCAGAGAAATACCCTGAAAGCTATGACAAGGCTGTACCCGAAGAGCTGGTATACAGTGGCAAGCTAAAACTGACAGACAGTGTCGAAGACAGTCCGCTGGATGCAGGAAAGCTGGTACTTTCCCCCACCCGCACCTACGCACCGGTAGTTAAGAAGCTGCTCGATGCGCTCCGTCCCCAAATCCACGGTATGGTACACTGCTCGGGCGGCGCACAAACCAAGGTACTGCACTTTGTGGGAGACAACTGCCGTGTCATCAAAGACAATCTCTTCCCCGTTCCACCGTTGTTCAAGACCGTCAAGGAGCAGAGCGATACGGACTGGAGCGAAATGTACAAGGTGTTCAATATGGGGCATCGCCTGGAAGTGTACCTCTCTCCCGAACATGCAGAAGAGGTGATTGCTATTTCGAAGAGTTTCAACATCGATGCACAGATTGTAGGCCGCGTGGAAGAAAGCGACAAGAAAGAACTGATTATCAAGAGCGAATTCGGAGAGTTCAAGTATTAAATATATGGCAGACAACAATACCATACTCGAAAAGCTGGAAGGGCTTGTCGCCCGCTTCGAAGAAGTGTCGACCTTGATTACAGACCCGGCAGTGATTGCGGACCAGAAGCGTTACGTCAAGCTCACCAAAGAATATAAAGAACTGGGCGACCTGATGAATGCCCGCAAAGAGTACATGCAAGTACTGGGCGGCATAGAAGAAGCCAAAGAAATTATCGCCAACGAAACAGACCAGGAAATGCGGGAAATGGCACGCGAAGAGCTGGATGCCTGCCAAACCCGCCAACCGGAACTGGAAGAGCAGATAAAGCTGCTGCTCGTCCCCGCCGACCCGCAGGATGGCCGTAATGCCATCCTCGAAATTCGTGGCGGCACGGGTGGTGACGAAGCGGCAATCTTTGCCGGCGACCTCTTCCGCATGTACACCAAGTACTGCGAATCCAAGGGATGGAGAATGGAGATATCCAGCGCCAACGAAGGTGCAGCCGGCGGTTTCAAGGAAATTGTCTGCTCCGTGACGGGCGACAATGTATACGGCACACTGAAATATGAATCGGGCGTGCACCGCGTGCAGCGCGTACCGGCCACAGAAACGCAAGGACGGGTACACACCTCAGCTGCCAGCGTAGCCGTGCTTCCCGAAGCCGAAGAGTTCGACGTAGTTATCAACGAAGGTGAAATCAAGTGGGACACCTTCCGAAGCGGTGGTGCCGGCGGTCAGAACGTGAACAAGGTGGAATCCGGCGTGCGCCTGCGCTACAACTGGAAGAATCCCAACACAGGCATAGTCGAAGAAATCCTCATCGAATGTACCGAGACGCGCGACCAGCCCAAGAACAAGGAACGCGCCCTCTCGCGCTTGCGTACCTTCATCTACGACAAGGAACACCAGAAGTACATCGACGACATCGCCTCCAAGCGTAAGACGATGGTCAGTACTGGCGACCGCTCCGCCAAGATACGCACCTACAACTATCCGCAAGGACGCATCACCGACCACCGTATCAACTATACCATCTATAATCTCTCCGCCTTCATGGACGGAGACATCCAAGACTGCATCGACCACCTGATTGTGGCGGAAAATGCAGAAAGACTGAAAGAGAGCGAACTGTAAGGCAGTGATAAGTAACCCGTAACTAAAAAATAATATGAACAAACAGCAATTATTCGAGAACATCAAGCGCAAGAAGTCATTCCTTTGCGTAGGTCTTGACACCGACATCAAGAAAATACCCGAACATCTTCTGAAAGAGGAAGACCCTATATTCGCTTTCAACAAAGCCATCATCGACGCTACTGCCGACCTCTGCATCGCCTACAAGCCCAATCTGGCATTTTATGAGAGCATGGGCGTGAAAGGCTGGATAGCTTTCGAGAAAACCGTAAACTACATCAAGCAGAACTATCCCGACCAATTCATCATCGCCGACGCCAAACGCGGTGACATCGGGAACACCTCTGCCATGTATGCCCGTACCTTCTTCGAAGAGCTGGATATAGATTCCGTAACCGTAGCTCCCTACATGGGCGAAGACAGTGTGACCCCGTTCCTTACGTACGAAGGCAAATGGGTAATCCTGCTTGCGTTGACCAGCAACAAAGGCTCGCACGACTTCCAGCTGACGGAAGACACCAACGGCGAACGCCTCTTCGAAAAAGTGCTCCGCAAATCCCAGGAGTGGGCCAGTGACGAACAGATGATGTACGTAGTAGGCGCCACACAAGGCCGCGCCTTCGAAGATATCCGCAAGATTGTTCCCGAACACTTCCTATTGGTTCCCGGCGTAGGCGCACAAGGCGGCTCCCTGGAAGAAGTCTGCAAGTATGGCATGAACAAGACTTGCGGCCTGATTGTCAACTCCAGCCGTGGCATCATCTACGTGGACAAGACAGAGAACTTCGCCGCCGCCAGCCGAAAAGCAGCCCAAGAAGTGCAGGCACAGATGGCGGAAGAGTTGAAAAAAAGTGATTAACGACTAACGCTTAATGTTCGAAAGAAAGATTATCAACGACCCTGTCTTCGGGTTCATCAACATACCAAAGGGGTTGTTGTACGATGTTGTACGACATCCTCTTTTGCAACGTCTAAACCGTATCAAGCAACTGGGGTTGTCCTCTGTCGTATATCCCGGTGCGCAGCATACACGGTTCCAACACTCTTTGGGAGCCTTCTACCTGATGAGTGAGGCCATCCAGCAACTTGCCACCAAAGGAAACTTTATCTTCGACAGCGAAGCCGAAGCTGTGGAAGCCGCTATCCTGATGCACGACATCGGCCACGGCCCCTTCTCCCACGTACTGGAAAATACCATCGTGCAGGGCGTCTCCCACGAAGACATCTCCTTGATGCTGATGGAACGTATCAACAAGGAAATGAACGGACAGTTGACACTCGCCATTCAAATTTTCAAGGATGAATACCCCAAGCGCTTCCTGCACCAACTGGTAAGCGGGCAACTGGATATGGACCGCCTGGACTACCTGCGCCGCGACAGCTTCTATACCGGAGTGACCGAAGGCAACATTGGCTCCGCCCGCATTATCAAGATGCTGGATGTAAAGGATGACCACCTGGTAGTAGAGTCCAAAGGCATCTATTCTATTGAGAACTTCCTCACCGCCCGCCGCCTGATGTACTGGCAAGTCTATCTGCACAAAACCTCCGTTGCCTACGAGAAAATGCTGATTAGCACCCTGCTCCGCGCCAAGGAACTGGCAAGCCGCGGCATAGACCTCTTTGCCTCACCCGCCTTGAAATTCTTTCTATACAACGACATCAGCCGGGAGGCATTCTACAACAATCCCGAATGTTTGGAGAATTTCATTCAGTTGGACGATAATGACATCTGGACTGCCCTCAAGGTATGGAGCCGCCATTCGGACAAGGTTTTGTCCACCCTGAGCGCCGGCATGATTAACCGAAACATCTTCAAAGTCGAGATTTCTACCGAACCTATTAGTGAGGAACGGAAAAAAGAACTAACTTTGCAAATCAGTGAACAACTGAACATCCCTCTCTCCGAAGCGAGATATTTCATCTCTACCCCCAGCATCGAGAAGAATATGTACGACGAGGCAGATGACAGTATTGACATCCTCTACAACGACGGCAGCATCAAGAATATTGCCGAAGCATCGGACATGCTCAATATTTCCCTACTGTCTAAGAAAGTAAAAAAGTACTACTTATGCTACCAACGTTTGCATAGATAAGTATAAAATATTCACCTCAGGACAAGGAAATATAAAAAAAAAGTCCGTTATTTGCGTTTTGAAACCATCTAACAAGAATAAGACATGGAGTTCTCTGCTAAACAAATTGCAACATTTATCCAAGGAGAAATTGTTGGAGACGAGAATGCTACCGTTCACACCTTTGCGAAAATCGAAGAGGGAATACCGGGAGCCATCTCCTTTCTATCCAACCCCAAATATACCCCCCTACATATACGAAACCCAATCAAGCATTGTTCTGGTAAACAAGGACTTTGTTCCGGAACAAGAAGTGAAAGCCACCCTGATTAAAGTGGACAATGCGTATGAAAGTCTTGCTAAATTGCTAAATCTTTATGAGCAAAGCAAGCCAAAGCGGGTGGGAATTGACTCTCTGGCCTTTGTTGCCGAGACAGCTAAAATTGGCAAGGATGTTTACATTGCGCCTTTTGCCTGCATTGGCGAATACGCAGAGGTGGGAGACAATACGGTCATTCATCCGCACGTCACGATTGGCAGCGGTGCCAAAGTGGGCAATGACTGTATTATTTACGCTAACTCCACCATCTACCACGATTGCCGGGTAGGAAACCACTGCATCCTGCACTCCGGTTGCGTTATCGGTGCAGACGGTTTCGGCTTCGCCCCCACTTCCGAGGGCTATGAAAAAATACCGCAAATAGGTATCACTATCCTGGAAGACCATGTGGAAATCGGTGCCAACACGTGTGTGGACCGTGCTACTATGGGAGCCACCATCGTACATAGCGGCGTGAAACTGGATAATTTGATTCAAGTGGCACACAATGATGAAATAGGCTCCCACACCGTAATGGCGGCGCAAGTAGGTGTAGCAGGTTCTACCAAGATAGGAGAATGGTGCATGTTCGGCGGGCAGGTAGGCATTGCAGGACATATCCATATTGGAAACAAAGTGAACCTCGGAGCACAGTCTGGTGTTCCCAGCAATATTAAGGATGGCAGCCAGTTAATCGGTACTCCTCCCATGGAGCTGAAACAATATTTCAAGGCATCCATCGCACAAAGAAGTTTGCCGGAAATGCAAGTGGAACTGCGCCAGCTCCGTAAAGAACTGAATGAATTAAAACAACAAATAAATAAGTAACAAATGTTGAAACAAAAGACTCTGAAAGACAGTTTTTCCCTCAGTGGTAAAGGCCTTCACACGGGACTTGACCTGACCGTTACTTTCAATCCTGCTCCGGACAACCACGGATATAAAATCCAGCGCATCGACGTGGAGGGACAGCCTACCTTCGATGCCGTTGCAGACAACGTATCCGAAACTACCCGTGGAACTGTAATCTCCAAAAACGGAGTAAAGGTGAGCACAGTGGAGCATGGTATGGCAGCCCTCTATGCATTGGGTATCGATAACTGCTTGATACAGGTAAACGGACCGGAATTTCCCATTCTGGACGGAAGCGCCCAATATTATGTCCACGAAATAGAGCGCGTAGGTACAGAAGAACAAAATGCCGTTAAAGATTTCTATATCATCAAGTCAAAAATCGAGTTTCGCGATGAAAAGACCGGTTCTTCCATTATCGTGTTGCCCGACGAGAACTTCAGTCTGAATGTACTGGTATCTTACGATTCCAACATCCTCCCCAACCAGTTTGCAACGCTGGAGGACATGACGAAGTTCAAGGATGAAATCGCCGCAAGCCGTACTTTCGTGTTTGTACGCGAAATTGAGCCGTTGCTGCAAGCCGGTCTTATCAAGGGCGGCGACCTTGACAATGCGATTGTTATTTACGAACGCGAAATGTCCCAGGAGAACTATGACAAGCTGGCCGACGTGATGGGTGTTCCTCATATGGACGCCAAACAATTGGGATATATCAACCACAAACCTTTGGTGTGGCCCAATGAATGCGCCCGCCACAAGTTACTTGATGTCATCGGTGACCTGGCCTTGATAGGCAAGCCCATCAAGGGCCGTATCATCGCTACCCGCCCGGGACACACTATCAACAATAAGTTCGCCCGCCAGATGCGCAAGGAAATCCGTTTGCACGAAATACAAGCCCCTACCTACGACTGCAACCGCGAACCGATTATGGATGTAAACCGCATCCGCGAACTTCTGCCTCACCGTTACCCGATGCAATTGGTGGACAAAGTCATAGAAATAGGTGCCAACTACATTGTAGGTGTCAAGAACGTAACTTCCAACGAACCTTTCTTTCAGGGACACTTCCCGCAGGAACCCGTAATGCCCGGTGTGTTGCAGATAGAGGCAATGGCACAGACGGGAGGTTTGCTTGTTCTGAATTCAGTGGACGAACCCGAACGTTACTCCACCTACTTCATGAAGATTGACGGTGTGAAATTCCGCCAGAAAGTGGTACCTGGAGATACCCTCATCTTCCGTGTAGAGCTGATGGCCCCTATACGCCGCGGCATCTCTACCATGAAAGGCTATGTGTTTGTAGGCGAAAAAGTTGTCTGCGAAGCAGAGTTTATGGCGCAAATAGTTAAGAACAAATAATAAAATTTACGATTAGACTATTTACGATTTACGATTCAAATTATTCGTGAGAATTATCACATTCGGATAAAATCGTATATACAGTAAATCGCAAGTATTCTCAATCGTAAATCGTAAATAGCTAAATCGTAAATAATATGATAAGTCCCTTAGCGTATATTCATCCCGAAGCCAAAATCGGGGAAAACGTAGAGATTGCTCCTTTTGTTTTCATTGACAAGAATGTGGTAATCGGTGATAACAACAAGATTATGGCAAATGTCAACATTCTGTACGGTGCACGCATCGGCAATGGAAACACCATTTTCCCGGGAGCCGTTATCGGTGCTATTCCCCAGGATTTAAAGTTCAGAGGGGAGGAAAGCACTGCTGAAATCGGAGACAACAATATCATACGTGAAAACGTAACTGTCAACCGCGGTACAGCTGCCAAAGGCAGAACCATCGTCGGTAACAACAATCTCCTGATGGAAAGTGTACACGTGGCCCACGATGCTCTGATAGGCAACAGCTGTATCATTGGCAACTCTACAAAAATGGCGGGTGAAATTGTCATCGACGATTATTCCATCATCAGCGCCAATGTACTGATGCACCAATTCTGCCATGTGGGCGGTTATGGAATGATACAAGGCGGCTGCCGTTTCAGCAAGGACATCCCACCGTACATCATTGCCGGACGCGAGCCTATCTGCTATGCGGGAATCAATGTGGTAGGGTTACGCCGCCGTGGCTTCTCCAACGAGACCATTGAGAAAATCCATGATGCCTATCGTATTATCTATCAAGGCGGTCTGAACAATACGGATGCCTTGAAGAAAATCGAGGATGAAATGGAAATGACACCGGAAATAAGCTATATCGTAAACTTTATACGTGAATCAGCCCGCGGCATTATCCCCGCAGGAAAATGAAAAACGTATGATTTACACAAAGTCAGAAATCATAAATTATAAATCATCATGATCTACAGATTTACAATCATCTCTGATGAGGTGGACGATTTTGTCAGAGAAATACAGATAGACCCGGAAGCTACCTTTTATGACTTCCATGAAGCGATTCTAAAGTCGGCAGGCTACACTAACGACCAGATGACTTCTTTCTTCATTTGCGATGATGACTGGGAGAAAGAGAAAGAAATTACGCTGGAAGAAATGGATGACAATCCGGAAATGGACAGTTGGGTGATGAAAGAGACCCAGCTGAGCGAACTGGTTGAAGACGAGAAGCAGAAACTTCTCTATGTATTCGATTATATGACTGAGCGCTGCTTCTTCATCGAGCTTTCTGAAATCATTACCGGAAAGGAAATGAAAGGAGCCAAATGCACCAAGAAAGCAGGTGAAGCTCCCAAGCAGACCATTGATTTTGAAGAGATGGCAGCTGCTGGCGGTTCCCTTGATTTGGACGAAAACTTTTACGGCGACCAGGACTTCGATATGGAAGATTTCGACAAAGAGGGTTTCGGCGGTTTGGACGAAGCCGGAAACTCCTTTGAAGAAGAGAAATATTAAACAGACATACCATACAGATTTCTTTTAGGCACGGATTACACGGAAACACACGGTTGTTATTGAATATTCCGTGTAATCCGCGTAATCCGTGCCTATTTTTTTACCCGCATGCACACCCTAATCGTACTTATCGGTCCCACCGGAGTAGGCAAAACAGAGCTCAGCCTCCGATTGGCAGAACATTTCCATACTTGTATCGTCTCGGCCGATTCGAGACAACTCTATGCAGATTTAAAGATAGGCACGGCTGCCCCTACACCGGAGCAACTGCAACGGGTACAGCATCACTTCGTCGGTACCCTGAAGCTGACAGACTATTACAGTGCCGCCCAATACGAAGCGGAAGTGATGAAGCTGCTGGAAGACCTGTTTACAAAGCATAACACCGTACTGCTGACCGGAGGCTCAATGATGTATGTAGATGCAGTCTGTAAAGGAATTGACGACATTCCGACCGTAGATGCCGATACACGCCAGCTCATGCTGCACAAATACGAAACAGAAGGTCTGGAAAGACTTTGTGCGGAACTTAAGCTGTTGGATCCAGAATATTACAAAATAGTAGATTTGAAGAATCCCAAACGCGTAGTCCATGCTTTGGAAATCTGCTACATGACGGGAAAGGCCTACACTTCCTTCCGCACTCAACAAAAGAAAGAACGCCCCTTCCGTATCATCAAAATAGGATTAACACGTAACCGGGAAGAGCTTTATGAACGCATCAACTGCCGGGTGGACCAAATGGTGGAAGAGGGTTTAGTGGAAGAAGCGCGCATGGTCTACCCGCATAAAAGTCTAAATTCCCTAAATACAGTAGGCTACAAAGAAATATTCAAGTACCTGGATGGTGAATGGACATTACCCTTTGCCATCGAAAAGATAAAGCAGAACTCACGCATCTATTCCCGTAAGCAAATGACCTGGTTCAAACGAGACGAGGAAATCCACTGGTTCCACCCGGAGCAGGAAGGGGAAATACTGGAATACTGTCATTGTTCCATTAAAGGCGTATAAGCCTTTCGGACAAGTGCTTCCACATCTTGATAAAGCTTCTGCATTTCTTGAGAATCAATGCTTCCTTGCTGTCTCCAGCTGTCCAACAATAGGCATGTACGGCGAAACACCTCTGCCTCTACCGTAACAAGCTGCTGCATATAGCCATTATTCTCCATATTGTACAGTTTTTCCCAATTCAGATAACGATTAGTTCCCATCCCCTGATTATAACAAAAGACATTGTTGGAAAGCCGGAGTGACCAATCACTGAGCGGAGCGGCGGCACACGCCTTGTTCCAACATACCATCGGAGGCAGAAGTCTATCCGCATCCTTCACCCAAAGCGGCACGGCAATACCCGTAGGAGGATATCCCAGCATTGTCCACATCGTAGTAAGTTCCACCTTCTCACCCGGTTTTACGCCCTGCACCACAATGGAACAAGAAGTACTGTTACGGGGAATAAAATCCTGGTCGACAAACCAACCGGAACCTTGCGGGCGATTAAACTTCCCGCTCTTCAAATCAATATCGAGCATGCCATTGCGAAACGAACGTGAAAGATCATTGAAGATACCCTGCGGCGTAATTCCCCCCATTGCAGAAGCTCTCATCAGTACCCGGTCTGCCTCCATATAGCGCACATAACCCGCCCCCCGATTCACTTCACCGGCAAAAGAGAAGTTGGTACGGGCAATGTAGCCGTAAGGAGCATCTTTGGGATTATTGGCATCATACATCGTATATTTATAATAATCCACCTCAAACATGGCGGCAGCGCCTTGAGCGTCGATTACGCCAAAATTGGCCTCGATATCGCTGGGCTTGGAAATGGTATCGAGGAAATGGCAGAAATCCTCCACCGTGGCACAAACCTCCAAGGCACGGTAGATAATCCTCCCGTTGGCTGCCCCCCGTTCTTCCCCATCTTTCACTTCCACCAGATTGTAGGATTGGGTGTTCATCAAGGCAAAACCAACGGAGTTTGTACCCATCCATGCCTCTTTCAAGGCAGGAAAGTTAGCACTATTCACATCGGCAATGAAGTTATACTTCTCCCCTTTTATATAAGCAACATGATTTCGCAGATAGTCCGTATCACGGTTTTTCCATAGCAACGGACGGCCGTCAGGAGTAACCTTTCCAGAAACGACGGCAGATGTACAAGCCAGAACCGGCTCAGCAGTGAGTGCCGCAAGCAGTCCCCATATTAAAAAAAGATGTTTTATCATAACCTTGCCTTCCTTAGATTTATATTCGCAAAGGTATGATAATCTGTGAAAGGGCAAAAGAAATCCTCTGAAATCCTTATCCCCTATTCATCAGGAAAGAATTATTCGCTGACAAGTTTCTGCAACTTATCCTGCATATACCGAAGTTTCGCAGTTCCAGTACCTTGTTCTATATGACGGATAATGCCTTTCTTATCCACCAGTATAGTGACCGGCATACCACTCACATGAAAGGTCTCGAAAAAAAACAAGTCATCGGCTATCTGGGTAAAGAGGAAAGGACGGCTCTCTACAATTTTCTTTATTTGTGCAGCACTGTCAAAAGTCGTAGCAAGATAGGTTACATCAGGATAGACTTCTATCCATTTGTTCAGCTCCGACATTTCACGGATACAAGGACCACAGCCGGTATACCAGAAGTTCAAGACCATAGGACGTCCCGTCACATCGGCCTTGCTCCATTCCTGTCCTTCTGTGTCTTTCACTTTGAATTCCGGAAAAGCCTTTCCTATCCATTCTTCCTTCTTCAAAGTCTGTACGGCACCGCCTATCGGCAACTTCTTCCCCGTTCCTCCACGGTAACTCATCAAGAAAGCTTCCGCACCAGGCACCTCGTCGGCAGGAGTAGCATATTCTCTCACCTCCTCAGACAGCACAATGCCCTTGCGCAAGCGGAGTTCCGTAACCTCGTGTCTCGCGCCGTCCTTATGTATTATGAAAGCCGCCACGTTGTCCGAACCCACACCAGGCGGCATGCCTTCGAAGAAAAGCCCGCCCACCAAATAATATTTCTTACCGGCTGTCTGGGCAGAGCAAAGCCCTGCCCCCACAGCTACCAGAATCAGAAACAAAGAGAGAATTTTCCTTATCATAATTGTTAGAGACTATTCACTTTTCAGCGTAATCGTAAGCTTGGGCTGCACCTTCACTTTGCCGGTAGCCATACCTATATACGAAACAACCAATACAGCATCCTTAGAAGGTACAGAAAGGACAAAATTGCCATTGACATCGGTAACGCTTCCCGTAGTGGTACCTTCTATCAGAACAGCCGCACCGATAACAGGCTCACCCTGCTCATCCACCACTTTGCCTTCCACTTTCATATTGCCTTTGGCAATGGTCTTTTCTACAGCTTTAGTTTTTTTAGTAGTGATGTAAATCTCACCTTTTCCACCTGCCTCTTTCTTCACCTCAATACCCTCAATATTCTCGGCAGGTATTAAATCATCGATAGTTTTAGTACCCAAGTCAACCTTTTCTCCATCAATATAGACAGTCTTTATTAAATCAAGACTACTCTTATGCTGTACTTTAGCATTCTCTGCCACCTCATTACCCCGGCGGATAACCATACCCGGAGTTCCTTGTTTCAGGGTTATCAGAACAACGCCATTCTGTCCCTCTTCTCCATATAAATCCGTGGCAGATTTATCTTTCAAAACCGTTACACGTTCTATCTTATCAGGATTCAATGCACTCATGACAGATGGCGTCACCTCTTTTCCATCCACAATATACAATGGCTCTTTCCCATTACCTGCATATCCTTCAACTGTAATACCATTGGCAGAAGAAGTTTTTTCAAGTTTGTCGTCGTCCAGCCTGAACATCACCGGCACCGTAAATTTCACAGCCACCGGCTGCCCCTTCTGTCTCCCCGGCTTCCACTTCGGCATAATGTTTATCAATCGCAGCGCCTCGGCATCCATATCCTTATCCACAGAACGGAGCACCTTGGAGTCCTTGATGCTTCCATCTTCATCCACCACAAACTGGACAGTGACCCGTCCCTGCGTACCGTTCTCTTTGGCAGATGCCGGATAACGCATATTCGTCTTGATATAATCCATGAAAGCACTCATTCCGCCGCCGGGAAATTCCGGCATCTCCTCTGCCACCTCGAAGACCGGAGTTCCCTTCAACTGCTTGCGGACTTCCGCCGGTACATACTTCACATCGGCAGGCTTCGTAGTGTCACCTGCACTTTCCACCACTTTTGTTTCTACAATTGCAGCCAAATCGTTAACTTTGACGCTTGAAATCTTCTCCACTTTATCGGAGACTTCGGGACGGGCAAAAGCTGTCACTGCAATGGCAGCTACCGGAAGTACATATAAATACTTCAAACGTGCCCACGGGCTTGATTTTTCTTTTAACATCATAGTGATACGTTTTTTAAGTTTACTGTGATTAAAGCTGTTGGCCATAGAGTAGAGCCTTGTGCCGACAGCTTTTTTAATTAATAATAATTGATATTGTTTTGCATCCACACCCTCCTTTATCACCGTTTCATCCGCTTCAAACTCATGGATATTCTGCAATTCCTGCTTCAGGAGCCATGATGCCGGATTGAACCACTGAAAGAAAATGCAGACATCAGCCACCAGCAAGTCCCAGGAATGGCGGTTATGGATATGGGCAAGCTCGTGGATAAGGATTTCCCGTCCGTTCTCCTCCAAGTCTTTCCGTGAAATGACAATATATCCCATCCAACTGAACGGAGCGATGTCACAGTTGTGTACAATCAAAGTAACGCGCTCTTTCCTGCCCGGTAAGTAGCTGCCAATATCCTCTTTTTTACCCGATTTCAGCAACATCAGTAACCGTACCAACGAATATACGTTGCGGAAGGCAAAGAAAACGATTCCTGCCAGATAGACAAGCAGCGCCACTTGTATCCAGGTGACTGTTGCCGTTTCAGCCCTTGCTCCGGCCTCAGTGGCATTCACTGCATCTGCCATCATCAGCAACTGCTCCAATGTCAGCATCGTCTGGTGCACTTCCGTCTCCTGCTTCACACTTACCTCTACCAAAGGCAATAGGCAGGACAACAGCAAAATGCCCAACAATGAAAAACGGTTGAAACGATGAAACGTCTCGCGTGCCAGCAACAAGCGATAAAACAAATAGAATATCGCCAGGCAAACAGAAGATTTGAGTATATAAACAAAAAACAGACCCATGGAATTATTTACTATTTAGGGATTTACGATTTACTATTTACAGTTACTTGGTCAGTTCATTCCGTAGCATCTCCACTCCGGGAAATCCGGTTGCTTTGTAGGAAATATCTCCTTCACGGTTCACGACGAAATAGGTCGGGATACCCGGATATTCGTACAGCTTTGCCAATGCCGTACTTTGCTCATTGCTAATGCGACAGTGAATACCGGGTATATCCGGTATCATTACTTTCCATTTTCCTTCAGGAGATGTTTCGTCGACAATATATAGATAAACCACCTCTTTCAGCTCCTCTTTCAACGGTTTCAGGCTTTTCATGGCCCGCATACAAGGACCACACCAGGTGTTCCACATATCCACCAGTACCATCTTGCCACGATAAGGACGAGTAATGACCTGCAACAAACTGTCTGCCGCTACCTCCTTTTCCACCTCAACAATCTTATATCCGGTCTTTCCCTTAGTAGCTTCCAACTCTGATTTCAGTTCGGCTTCAATCCTCCCGTTTCTCATCAGGAACAATTGCCTGAGGTCGGGAGAAGCGATGCTGTCCACCGTCCGACGCTCTTCCTCAGTCAAAGGCATGTACTTGCTCAGATTACGGGAAGCACGCCCGGCAAGAAGCATGTCCGGCCAAAGAGGGTCTTGCACAAACTTATCCCGGAAATTTCCGGTAGCGGTCTTCACAAAGTCCGTATAATAATTGTAATATTTCTGTTCGGGGGTATGCAGAATATCCAGTTGCAGTATTTCCTTGAAGTATGAGGTACTGTCCACCGTCATGTCCGCCCTTTTCACCCCCTTCCTGCCCGAAAGCATCGGGGCATAACTAAGGTTACTCTTGTAATTATAGATAAGGCTGAACAGATTCATATCCAGATTTGCCCGGATATAAGTACGGCAAGCCTGGCTCATATCCTTGTTTTTTACAAGTTTCTTTTGCATATCTTCATAATGCCTGAACAGATACTTTTTATATGCCTGCGGAGTCATCCCACAAATATCTGCATAAAAATCATCAGCTCCCGATAAGCTTTTCATTTCACCGAACCGCAGCAACTCGGTATTCAGACCGGCATAGTCTCCTTCAAACCAAACACAGTTGTCCGTTACACCATCCCTTTTCCGGCTTAAAAGACGGCTTTGCGAATAGAATATTTCAGGCAGATTGATTGTGACATCCAGTTCTCCACCCGGAACGAGAAACAATTCTATTTTCGAACGGGATATCCACAGCGTAGCACCGCTCGGCAACAGCACCTCTGTCTCATAACGGAACGTGCCATCCTCCGCTATCTTCAAGTCCTTACCGGTGAAATACATGAAGAACCAAGGCGAGTCATAGTAGCGTAACGTCACTCCATACTCCGGTTTATACCCCAATATCTGCCCCTTTATGACAGTCTTTCCCATATTCAATTCCGGTCCGGGCAATGGCAAAACCTCATCCGGTTTCTTATTCCGCAAACGTTCGGAAATATCCACCCGAGGTTTCTCTCCGTTGAGCTGTATACCATAAATTACCCATCCTTCATCACTGTCCGGTGTCTCTACAAAATCAAAGCTCTCAGTATCCATCGGAAGCGGACTAAACTTCAAAACAGCAGTCATTTCACCGGAAGCGGGAATATGCGTCCATTCATCCCTGGCAAAACCGGTATTTCCCAAATATCCGTAATCCTTTCCGGATGCCCGCAACACAGCTGTCGAATCAATCCTGACCCTATCGCCCTGCATGCCATAAAGCCTCACCGCCAGCCAGGTCGTATCTTTTCCAAGCGTCACTTGCTCCACTTCAATGCTACGCGTATTGCATGCCATGAAATAGGGTACCTTTACGATTTTCTTTGCCTGCAATCCGCAGCAAATACTTACCAGCAGCAAACAAACCAATCCGATGTTTTTCATAAGCCAGAGTTATTAGAGTCTCAACAATCTCAGTCCCTTCCCTTTTCCACGTCTTGTATCAACTGCTTCAGTTCTTCCAGGGATATATCCTCTTCCTTCACCAGAGACGACACTGCGCTGAGATAGGAATTATTGAAATATTTGCTGATAACGTTCTTCAGTGTCCGCTTGCGGAAATCCTCCTCGCTGACCACCGCATAATACTGATACGTGTTGCCGTACGTATGATGGCTCAAGAATCCCTTATCCTCCAATCCTCTCACAATGGTGGACAAAGTATTGAAATGTGGTTTCGGCTCTTCATAGAATGCCAGCATCTCCTTCACAAACAACGGACCTTTCTCCCAGAAAAATCCCATGATTTCCTCTTCTTTCGCAGTCAATCCTTTCATAACTCTTCATTTGTTTTTCGCAAAGAACTAAAATATTTAGTTTATAAACTAATTTTTCTCGTTAAATAAAACTAAAGCTTTTAGTTTATTCGGCAAACACCAGTCTCCAACCGTCTCCCGACAAGCAAAATACCTACTAATAGTGATTGCAGTTCTCGGATAAAAGCCGTTACTTTGCGCACGAATCAGAGAATTAAAAACAATAACATACAATGAATGAGCAACATAAGTACCGCTCCACGGACAAGATGAGTGACCTCATCTGTGATAACTACTCCTTATTAATGGTTATGAGCCGTTTCGGCCTTTCCTTAGGATTCGGAGACAAGAGTGTAAAGGACGTTTGCGAAGCACAAGGCGTCGATTGCCCTACATTCCTCGCCGTAGCCAACTTTATCAGCGAAGAACAATACTCTTACAGCGGCAATGAAAGTGATTTTTCCATTCCCGCCCTTATGGATTATCTGAAGCGTGCCCACACGTATTTCCTCGACTTCAACCTGCCGGCCATCCGCCGCAAACTCATCGAAGCCATCGATTGTTCCAGTACAAACGATGTAGCCTACCTCATCCTGAAGTTCTTCGATGAATATGCCAAGGAGGTACGCCGCCACATGGAATATGAAAACCAGGCCGTATTCACCTATGTAGAGCAATTACTCCAAGGCAACCTATCGGATGAATACAACATTGCCACTTTTGCCAGCAAACATAATCAGATAGATACCAAACTGAAAGAGCTGAAGAACATCATCATCAAATACTACCCGGAAAAGGAGAACAACAATCTCCTGAATGCGGTCTTGTTCGATATATTCAACTGCGAACAAGACCTTGCCACCCACTGCCAGGTAGAAGATTATATGTTTGTTCCCGCCGTAGCGCAAATAGAAAGGAAACTGAAAAATGAACAATAATACTTCTTTGAAGATTGTCATTGCAGAAACTTCGGTCATCATCCGGAGTGGCCTGACGGCTGTTTTGAAGCGTATTCCCAACTTGAATGCACACCCTATTGAGGTTTCTTCTCCGGAATCGCTGCAGAACTACATTCACATGCATCCGGCAGACATTATCATCATCAACCCCACTTTCGGTGGCTGGTTCGACCTGCCCGCCTTCAAGGCAGAACACGGAAAATCCGGTATCAAGTACATTGCTATGGTATGCTCCGTCATCGACAACAACATATTGAAGGAATATGACGAGAACTTCGCCATGTGCGATGACGTAGATGTCATCGCCTCCAAAATCAACCACTTGCTACACACCGAGGAGGAAGAGGAAAAAGACAGCGAACAAGAAACCCTGAGCCAGCGCGAAAAGGAAATCATCACCTGCGTTGTGAAGGGCATGACCAACAAAGCCATCGCCGACAAACTCTACCTCTCCATCCATACCGTCATTACCCATCGCCGTAACATTGCACGCAAACTGCAGATACATTCTCCGGCAGGGCTCACCATCTACGCTATTGTCAACAAGCTGGTAGAATTGAGCGACATCAAGGACTCTCTATAAGATTCTTCCGGCAACCGTTTCCCTACCCGCTGCGGCCTATAGGGAAAAACCGGATGAATCCCTTGCAAAAGTATGCTCCTCCATACGGGAAAAGCCCTCTGCCTATTGATTAAGGTTTATCTTGTGCTTGAAGACAAAGCTCATCCCCTATGTCATCCCTCCCCATCCTATGACTCTTTATGCCCCACAAGTATCCTTATCCAACCTTACCCACAGTATCCGTCACGCCATACACAAATCCCCGCTTCACGATATCACATCGGGAAGCGGGGATCCTTTTATCTTCATAAAAGTGGTTACGTAATTATGACTAACTAATTCATTCAAATCTGATGTTGCAAAGATAAGGCATCGGCAGACAGTACGCAATCACTTAAATTAGGTATAATAAAACAAGTCTGTCATCATAAATAGGTAGAACCACCCACAAATCAGGCATTGGCATAGCTGTGCATTCCTCCAAGGATGTAGTTCACCCCGAAATAGGTCATCAGGACTGTCAGAAAGGCAACAATCATATAGATATGGAAGAATAACGGACTGCGGAAAATGCGCAGGCTGCGCGCATGGAACGCCGCTCCATAAACCATAAAGGTAATCAGCGCCCATACTTCCTTCGGGTCCCAAGCCCAATAACGCCCCCAAGAAGCATTGGCCCAAACCGCACCCAGAAAAATGCCGGCTCCCAAAAAGAAAACGGCGGGATAAAGCAGCAATCGGCTGAGCAGCATCAACATCCGGGCTGAACGGCGAAGACACAATGCCAGTATGCCGTTCAGCATCATAAAGGCAAACAAAGCATAAGACATCATTATCAACGACACATGCGTACTGAGCCACGGAGAAACGAGCACGGGCATCAAGGGAGTGATTTGGGGATTCATCTGTCCCAAATAGGACACCAGTAAGGCAAAACCGGACAGCAAAAAACCGAAAGGCACCATAAACGGGAAGCGCCGCCGAAACAGACAAGCCAGGAACAGCGCACACAATGCCATGAACTGCATCGTTTCGTATCCATTACCCAACGGGATACGCCCGCCGATGTACCACCTCAGACCATACCCGAAGAGCTGAAAGAGAAACGCCGCATAAAGAGAAAACGGGAAAAAAGTATCTGCCAAACGCGAAGAGAAAGAGAGCGCTACAATCCTACCGGAAGAGTCTGACAATGCCGACGAACGGCGCAGGCCGCGATACAGCAGACGGAAGAAAGCCAGCATCCCCACCGTAAGGTTGAACATGAACAGCAATTTGCTGAAAGGAATACGGTTATACAGCAATTCGGCTTGTATTTTAGTATCGGAAACAGGCTCCACACTCCCGTCTTCCGGCAAAGGACGAATCAATGTACCATTTTGGAGCATCAAAATCAGTCCCACCTTTTCATCCGCCTCTACAATGGCCTTTTCCAGAGAAGTCATTTTCCGATGATGGTCTTGCTTCCCCTTCCAGAACTTCTGCAAGCGATACTTCTCACCGTCGAACAAATCAGCCAGACATGCATAGGGTGTCTCCAAATGAAGCAGGCGACGGAGTGCCTCGTTTTTGATATAAATCATCGGCTCATTCTGCCAAACCTCCGGACGCAGAAGCCATCCGCCAATCACCTGCTCCGGCGTCATGCCTCCATAAGACAATTTTCCCGTCAGTTTCAGTACAAAATCGCGCGCAAGGGTATTGAAAGGAACCACACGGTCATTATAAATCACCTGCTTACGGGCAAGACTATCCGCCTGCTTGCGTGCCAGTGCCGGAAGGCTTCTCTTCTGCGCATGTACCCCACTTCCCAGACACAGCAACAATAGGACAAACATTCCTCCCTTCTTCAACAACGGATGCCTCAGCAGCCTGCGGAACTCTCCTCCCCGGCTGACCAGCATCCAGAGCATGGAGACACCTAACAAGAGGTATCCACTATAGGTAATCCCTATCCCCCACGGGTCATAATTCACTGTCAGCCAGCTCCCCTGCATATCCTCATCAAAGGAAGACTGATAAAAGCGGAGCCCCTGCCGTGAAAGAATACGGTTCATGGAGACGGGCGTCTCACCGTGAATATAGCTGATATAATCTGCAGGAGCATCCGTACCCGGATAGTACTCAATCCGGAAACTGTCCAGACGTAAGGTGAACGGTAACTCTACAACCTGCCTGCCGTCTTGTTCCAAAAAGCAGTTCACCTCACTGCCGACAGTAAGATGCACATATCCTTTCCGGCCACAAAGAAACGTAGTCATGGCTCCCGCCAAAATCACGAGGAAGGAGCCATGCAACAACAACGTCGGGAGACACCGCCACAACCGCTGTCTTACAAGCACAACAACAGTCATCGCAGCAAGGGCTCCCCACAAACAACAGAACCAAATCGTATGATAAACATGCTTTTCTACAAAATCCGTACTGTATGTCTGCTCTACAAACGTAGTTGCAGCAAGTAAGAGCAGCAAACAACCATAAACAGCTATGAGAAACTTTTTCAATTAAGAGCTATCAATTAAAAGTAAAAAATCAATATGGAGCAAACTCCTTGTTTTCTAAAGACTTGACTCCCATACATTCCATCTCTATCAGCCAACCCGGACGACATACGGGAGCATATACAAACACTCTCGGAGTATCCGGAAAACGCTCGTCATACATTCCTTTGACCACGGTATAGTCTGCAACATCCCGCAGATAAACAATCATCTGTCCTAAATCATCAAACGTACAGCCAGCCTCTTTCAACAAAGCCTCCACATTCTCCCACATACGTTCCGTCTGCTTGCGAATGTCTCCGGGATATACCACCTCACCTTTATTATTGATGCTCGCAGTACCCGAAATAAACACCTGGCGACGGTCGCCATAATCCACATACGTACCTCGCTCGAAACTCACACCGTATTCGTATGTGGGATTCAGATGTGTCGGTGCGTAAAGGTAGTGAATTTGTTCAGATTTCAAACCATCTACAGCATAAGTATCCATCTGAACCGTCACTTTTGGGTCGGCATGACGGCCACCGATACCGGTACTGGAAATATAATGAGTCTTCTCCGTCAAGTCCTGGGTAACAAACACCTCATTACGTGCCTTCACCACTCCGGCATAATTCACATCCACGTTCTGTACAAAGAACCAGGTACGTATGCAATTATCAGCCAGCTTGCAGCCCTGTTCCATCAGCTGCATCACATAGTCATTCAACAGCAGACGGGTCTGGTATTCCGAATTGGCTGCACGATTGAAAGAGCCGCCTCCCCAAAGGTGACGGTAGGCGCCATGTCTCACTTCGAACAATCCGTTATGAAGTACCTGTGTTTCCACACCTTTCTGCAGATAGACCCACAGTGCGATCTTTGTACCGTTCAACGGCGGCTGCTCTACCACGGAGAGTGCACAATCCGAACATTCTGCCGAAAGCGCCAGTAGCATATCTGCCTGATTGGCGGCGTCACTTAGAAAGTAGCGTTTAAAGATGGCAACAGCACCTTGTAGTTCACTTTCACGCAGTTGGCAGTAAGTGTCGACCACCGCATTCAGCTGTTCTTCATAAGTCGCTTCCGGTCTGGTGGCATGAATCATTACATGATATTCCGAAACACCCGCTTCTACCTCATATTTAAAGATTTCGGTTAAGGTATTCTCCGATTGATTAGTTTGTTGTTGTTTATCTTTCATATTAAATATCAATTAGTCGTTGTTGTTCAAAAAAGTACCGGTATTACCAGTAAGGCCCATCATTATTACGGCTGTGCACCATCGTCAATCCAGTTGCCAATCAAAGACTGCATATCAGATGAGGTTATCATCTGAGAATGGTCTATACGCCAATCCGAGCTGATGTCCGTACCCAATATGAGATGCAAGACACTTTCTGACGCATTGCCGGGCATAACCCTCATTTTACCGTCCACCGTCGTTGAAGCCCGGTTGACCAGATCAGCATGGCTATGTCCTTCCAGCAGATTCAAGCCACCACCCGGAGTGGTGCTAAGACCATGGCAAGCCGTACAAGTGGCATTGAATATTTTTTGTTGAATGGCATTGTACATACTTGCATCAACTGTTCCTGCATCCATAAGTATAGTATCAGCGATTTCAGTACATTCCATTGCCACCAAACTGACAATGCGCTTTCTCAACTTATTGATTACACATAGCTCGACAGTTGTCACCTCATCCGTTATGCCGGACATTGTCAACTGGATTTCATCATTATCCGATTCGGATACCGGAACAACCTTTGAAACAATGGCATAATCGCTTTCATCATCAAATCCTGCCACTACCACACTATAGTCGCCCGACCACTTATCCACACCACTAATCCGGCCTGTCATCTTCACTGTGCGTCCTTCACCCGTGGCCACTACGGCATTCTCATAAATTCTCCCCTCATCGCATGCATGCAGACCTATAAGAAGCACGGGCAGAAAAAAGAAAAGAATGTATTTTTTCATAGACGAATCCTTTCCTGACTTCATTTAGAATGTATATTGAAGCATCACCGTGGCAGAGTGAGTGGCCAGACCTAAATTATCATTATCACGGTCGAGCTGCGTGTCGTGTCCCCAACGGGCTACATACTGATACATTGCCTGCAATTTCAAGTTGCATCCTCTGAAAAAGTAATTCATACCTACAGCAGGCATATTCAGGAAACCGTCGTCATCCGTACCGTTACGATTGAAGATATCGTAGCGTGCGGCAAGCTGTAGGCGGGGAGCGACAAAGTAACCACCTTGCACATAACCGCCTAAAAAGCTATACGATTCATTTATCTTTTGCCGTTTGGTGAAACCTACATTCATATAATAAGCTTCAGCCGCCAGATAGAGCTTGTTCTTCAACATGGCAAATTCCAACCCCACACGGGTATCATTGGTACTCTCATTTTCACTCTCCACATTGATAGAACCCGAAAGACCGAATAATATCTTATCCTCGTTCAAACGGTTAGGATTACCTTGTGTGGAAGGCATCACCCCCTTGGGCATATAAGTCAGACGTCCGGCATACAGCAATGAAGGGATATGCCAGTCATCACTCATCGTCTTTGAAGCTGTATTCACGGAAGCTCCGGTTCCATTGAACAAGCCGACTTCATAACCGAACTTATCTGCCACCAGACCGTGAATTTCAACACCCAGGTCAAATCCCGTACCGATATTAGGCGTCACGGCATTCAACGAATAAGGCAAAATTACAGAAGACGTCAGAGAAACCGGCAACTGGGGAAGCAGTGTTTCGCCAAGAGTTGTCAGATAGGCATGCGAGAATGGAGTCTTGAACTTTCCGACACGAATCGCAAATTGTTTTTTCAGCTGTACATCAAACCACGCCTGCTGTAACAGCGCTCCTCCACTTGCAGCAGCATTGATGGACAGATTGAAAGCTACTTTTCCAAAAGCCTTGCCAGTAAAGCCAAGTACGGCATAAGGAATGGAAAAACCCGAATTGGCAATATTATCTTGGTTATAAGCCTTATCCAAGCCTTCATCATCATACCAATTGAAATTAGCACTCGTTTGTACCAACAGATAAGGCTTGAAAACAAAGTCACCTTTCTTTGTTTCAATGGTAAAACCTTCTCTTCCGGCCAATGACACTACACCATTCTCCGTATCTTCCTCATGTTGCGCCATAGCGGTCAAAGGCAAAACAGCCAGCATGGCGACATATAAAAATTTCTTCATAATTACTTTTTATATAAAGCTTATTAGTTCTAAAGTGAATTTAAAAATGCAATCAGGGCATCACGGTCATCCTTGCTCATGTTCTTAAAGAGATTTTTCGATGCTTCTCCCTCTCCCCCATGCCACATTATGGCTTCAACAAGATTGCGGGCACGGCCATCGTGCAAGAAGTAGGTATGTCCGTTTACCTTTTCCTGAAGCCCGATACCCCAAAGCGGAGTAGTGCGCCATTCATTGCCACGCGCCAACCCACTTACATAGTTATCATTCAGACCGACTCCCATAATTTCGGAGCCCATATCATGCAGCAAAAAATCCGAATAGGGGTGAATTGTCTGACTTCCCAACCATGGCAAACGGGTACCGTTCAACAGCACGGAGCCCCGAGGCTTGGTATGCAACGTGGTGACATGGCAAAGATGGCACTTGGCTTTATAGAAATTCTGTTCTCCCCTTATCACCTGCGGGTCATTCACATTACGCCGTGCAGGAACACCAAGACTCTGCATATACAAGTCAACATCTTCCATATCTTCTGTAGAAACATCCAACTGGGCATAAGAAAGCCCCATCATGCTGCCTTGATTCACCTGGGACTGCCCCTCGCATATCTCTTCCGGATAGCGGCTATTGGTAACACCCATATCACTTGAAAAACCAAGTTCAACAGTCAAATCCGCATGTTGAGCCTTATTTCCCGACAGCCCCAAGCTTCTCACACCACGTTCGGTAATGTAATTGCAACGGCCACTTATACCATACTCCGGATAATTACTTTTTGCAGCAAGCGCTTCAATCTCCGTAGGTTCCAAAGCCATCATTTGCCCCATACCGACATGTCTCAACGGGATACGCACCGTACAGAACATATCTTCAGGCTTTATACTGTCAGCATACCATTCGGATATGGAATAAACCGGTCTGCAAAGTTCATACTTCTCTCCGTCGGGAAAGGTAAAAGTCTCATAAGTATACTCCACAGAAAGCTTTCCCTCCGGTTTCACTCCATAAATTGCCTGGTCATGGAGAACACGACCATAATCCTGAAAAAACGCACCATTCTTGCGGCTTATATAAACCAGCATCGAGGAAAACCCGTAACTACCCGATCCACCTTCACTCCACAGCGTCGGTTTGGTACGGCCGGCATTACGATGACAACTGCCACAAGAATACCCCGCATAGACCGGGCCAAGACCACCTCCCATGCCATTGCTACTCGTACGCACATCATCGTAAAGCCCGTCACCATCATTAAAGCGACTGTTGTAAACACCCGACACCCAGTCTGCCGGTGAATCATAGGCCTTGGATGAATTCATGAAGATTGTGGACGTTCCGGCAGACAGAGCGTATCCTTCAGGAATCTCTATATCCAACACGTCAATCCCATCATCATCACAAGCAGTCAAACCTGCCGACAAACAAAGGAGAAGACATGAATATCTCATTAAACGATTCATCATCTTTATCTACTTTTTAATAATGGCATATCCAAACATGCCAAAGAAGTAAAGGCAGGATTCTCCAAATCCCCCCCTTTACTTCTTGAGTATTGTTTATAAATAATTCTTATTTAACTGTACGAGGCTTGCCATCCTTGAAAAGCAGGAATTCTAAAGTATGGAATCCGCGTACATTTTGGGCAGATTCAACTTTTGCATCATCATCACCCTCGCTCCATTCCAAATCGCCCCATTTCTGGGAATTCAGAATCTGGACAATGGCGTTCTGGTCCAAAGGCCAACTATCCATATTCGGGTCAAGCCCCAGCTCATCCACCGGCCCAAATAGGAACGCCTCACTTTCCTCCCAAGGTTCACGGGCTGTTATCCAAGCATTGCATGCCGTCTCAAAAGCACTGTTAGAGGGATTGTTGGCAAGAGCCACCACAGCGTCATACAGCGTACTATTCTTCTCCTTCAAATCCTTATAGGTAGGCAAAACCACAACATTGACATAATTTTCAACAATCGGGTCAAGTGCTTCATTGCTGTTAATGGTGCTATTGTCCCTGATATAAGGTTTCAACTCCTTATCCAATACACTTTCCAGTTCTTCACAAGCCTTGATAGCCGCTACCGTTTCCTGACTGTTGATATTATTACGGAAAGGTTGGGGAATAGCCTGAATAGCCGATGCTGCCGTAGTGATAGCTGCCGACACTTTCGTATCCAACTCCGCATTGGCTCCAGCCACCAATTTTGAAATTGACTTGTCGCTCACCTTACCGTCCAAAGAGCCGTAATAGGCATTGCGGATTGAGTAAATATTATTGGTATAATCATCACGGGAATGCCAGCTATACCATGACTCAACAGCATAGAGGGCCTCTGTAACATTGTTTGCCATATATTTATTATATGGATCACCAATCTTCGTCTCACCTACCTCATTGGAGATTTCAACACAACCGTCGATAACCTGCTCTATACAGTTCCAGGCACTTGAAAAGTTATAGGCACCATTATGAGCTTTGAAGGAAGTTGCAAAACTTGCCCCACCCTTATAACTCGTATTCCAAGAATCATAAAGATTGGTGGCATCTGTCTTCAACAAAGCCGCCACATTTCTCATGTAGTTGTGCCAACTTGCTGCATTCTCCGAATTATACTCAATGTCAGCAGGATTAACTGTACTGTTGTCATCATCATCGCTACAAGCAGTAGCCGTAAATGCCAGCCCTAATACCAAAGCTGTCGCATAAAAGAAATTTTTCTTCATTTGTATAAAATTAATTGATTACTATTCATCTACTTCTTGACAAACCAACCGATATAGGCAATACCGATCGAAAACTCATTTTCACTATTATACTTACCAGTTCCGAAAACCTTGTTTGTTCCGATTTGGCGGGTGGTGTAATCAGCCTTTACCACCAGATTAGGCAAGGCATACCAATTCAATCCAGCAGTCCACATGCTTACTTGACAACGTTTCTCCATTATCTGGCTAGCCTCTCCCTTTTCTTGCGGATTGTAATATTCATAACGTGCAAAGGGGTAGATAACCGGAACTTTCTTGTTTCCTTTGAAGAAAGCGCTGATATTCAAACCGGCCTCGGCTGCATAACTGACTACATTCTTTGCAATGGGGGTTATACGGCTGTAAGGAGATTTATTCGATAATTTGGTATTTGCCTCACTAAGCTTCGCTGAATTGCCCAAATTTCCGTACACCATATTGGCACGGGCAATCACATATTTATTACGGTATTGGGCATCTGCCGTGTAGATTCTTACCGGAACCTTACCGGTAGACGAATAAGTATCCGCTTTGTCAGAATTGGAACCGGCATCAGCGCAGTAATAAAACGAAGCGCCTATACGCAACCCCGGAACCCCCTTGTAGTCCAGACGAGCCACATAGCCCGGTGAAGTAAAATTGTCTTCTTCAAAGATGCCTTGTTTGCCACTTGCTATCCAGGTGTTACGGTCAAAACCATTGGCATTCAGACCGGCCACTATCATGGCTTGATAATCAAAGCTGGCATATCCTTTTCCAAAAGAACCAAAAAACTCGAGTCCGTTTTCATGCCACGTAGAAGGAAGGATGGTTGTCTCTCCTTCCGGCCGATAAGTTCCAAAGAAATTGATTGGTTCATGATGGGCGTTGGTCAATCCTACCGGGACAATGACGTGACCGGCACGTATGTTGAATTGTGGAACAATTAAACGGGTAATGTGGAATTGCTCGATAGCCACTTCGCCACCCTTTTCCACCTCCGTTTCATACTCACCGTTTTCCGTATTCTCAAGTTCATAAGCAGTACCCGTACCACCGGATTCAAACTCGATTTCAGCACCGAGTATCCATTTGGAATTGAACTTGTAATCCAGAGCCAACACGAAACGGGGTATAGAAATTGTATTCCTATGTTTGTCTGGATTGCCTTCAGGTGCACCATAGAAACGGTTAATACCATAATCCTTAAAACTTGCAACCATTTCTCCGTATCCACCGAAACGGAATTTCTTGTAGTTGTCGCCATCATTCGCTACTTTTTCCTTTTTCTCTTTGTCTGTTGAAATCTCCGTACTCTCTGCTGCAGAAGTAACTTTTTCAGGTTCAGCAGCCTGCAAAGCATTGGCAGAAAGCAAAAAACATAAAACGAATAAGCCAGTTAATTTTCTCATCTTTTATCTTAAATTTTGTTGGGAGCAAAGGTAGAGGTAGTTAAAAAGGAGAACAATACCTAAAAATTGCGAAAAGAAGAGAAAGAGTAACCATTAGTAGGTAATGGCAGATTTATAACAACAAATAAAGATGAAAAAGGAGGATAAATGGTAAAAGAACTATTAAAATGCTAATCCACGTAACGAGCACGATAAGCAGGGCCGTACCTTCCAGAATACGGTCAAGCACAGTGGGTTGGAAACGGACATTAGGGCATTTCTTGCCGGAATAAGGACCAAGATTAATCATATTATCTACGATTTAGAATCTGTTATCACTAATCCTCCTTTGCTTTCTCTTCAGACGGAGGAGGATTCTTGGACTTCTTCATCCGCCCACTCTTCCGCAATGCCTCAGCGATAATCCACTGAAGCTGTCCGTTAGTGCTACGAAACTCGTCGGCTGCCCATTTTTCAATGGCATCCATAGTTGCAGCATCTACACGCAGAACAAAGCTTTTGGTTGAAGTTTCTTTTTTAGCCACGATTCTATTTACTATTTAACAATTTACGATTTACGATTGAAGTTACTTTGATATAACCAAGTACCAATCAAAGAGTATTCTGCTTGCCCCGCACGAAGGAGGCAATGTCATCCATAACATATGCTGGGACGGGCGAAGCATGGCTATACTCAAACGGAGTCGCCTTGCCGCTGCCTTCCTGCAACAAGTGATTCAATTTCGGATAAGATTTGAAATATGCATTCTTGCAGCGCAACAAACCGGAACGCCATAAACCGAAGTCTTCCATAGTCACCTGATAATCTCTCTCCCCTTGAAGAACAAATATAGGCAGCTTTAGTTTAGCGGCAACTTCCACCGGTTTGTAAGCATTGGCAAACAGCCAATATGAGCGGGGCTGCCCCAATGGCAAGGAAATCGTTTCATCAAACTCTTCCGTACCAAGCTTTTTGACATTAGCCAACTGTTGTTTCAGCTCATCAAGTTGAACCTTTACATTGACTGAAGAATCCGTCAAAGAAGAGGTATAATAAAACTGTTCCTCAAGAGCATCTTCAAGCGATCTTGCCAGTCCGGCAAGGATAATGATACCTGCCAAACCTTTCGAACGCCCGGCAATACGGGGAGCCAATGTACCTCCCAGGCTGTGCCCCAACACATACACACTGTCAGGAGCCAGCTCGGGCAAAGCCCTTACCTGCTCCACTATGGCAACGGCATCGTCCACGGCCTCAGTATCATAATCGAGTTCGCGACCGGCAGGAACGCAAGCCGCACCATATGCCTTTGTCCGTTTTTCATAGCGGACGACAGCAATGCCGCGTTTCGCCAATCCCCAGGCAAGGTCACGGAAAGGCTTGTTGGGACCTATCGTCTCGTCACGGTCGTGAGGACCGGAACCATGTACCAAAATAACACAAGGAACCCTGCATGCATCCGGACCGACTGCCCGCTTGGGCAAAGTCAACGTTCCGGGAAGCTTGTAGCCGTCGGCTCCCAGCGTAATATCCCTTTCATCCATCTTTGTCTTGTCATAGGCTACCGGTTGGGCAGTGCTGGCAGCAGGCGCAGGTACCAATCGGATTGTGTTCAGCGCCCCGTCAGCATCAAAAGCCACCAGAAAGCGGAGATTATAGCGTTCAAACTCCACATCGGAATAATAGATAGTAATTCCCTGGGCAGAATCGGTCTTCCATTCTCCTTTTGATATGGATTTACCGAACATTTTCTCCGCCTGCCGGAAAGAATCATTGAAGAGTGCCGGAGCCAGCTTCTCCTGCAACTCCCGGTTCAATGCCGCATGGATACTGTCACCTTGCCCTGCCACAAACAATTCATAAATGTGCTGCGCGCGCGCAGTATTCGCATCTTGTGCAAAGCCCCCATATACATTGCCCAGCAAGAGCAGTATAAGAGCCCATCGTCCTATAACCCCCATCTCTTTCATCCGTATCCTTTATCAATGGTTCAACGTTCCCGTATTGACTACCGGTTGTGCAGCCTCGTCCGCACAAAGCACTACCAACAGATTGCTGACCATTGCTGCTTTCTTGTCTTCGTCCAGTTCAACAATTTCTTCTTCAGAAAGTTTATGGAGCGCCATTTTTACCATAGAGACTGCCCCTTCCACAATCTTCTCGCGTGCCGTAATGATGGCGGATGCTTGCTGGCGACGCAGCATCACAGCGGCAATTTCGGGCGCATACGCCAGATAGTTGATGCGGGCTTCCACCACTTCCATACCCGCCATGGCCAGGCGTTCATTCAGTTTCTGCTCCAGCTGTTCATTGATTTCCTCACCGCCCGAACGAAGTGTCAACTCTTCCGTATCAGCCTCATTATCATCATAGGCATACTGACCGGCAACTTGACGAAGAGCGGCATCACTCTGTATCATGACGAAGTTCTCGAACGCATTCATACGATTGGCCACCGCATTGCCAAGACTGACCTGGTTGGCATTACCCGCTGTCGGAGCGGATGCAGCCATTGTTTGTGAATCAATCTCAAACATGGCTTTATAGGTGTCCTTCAGCTTCCACACCAATACCAGCCCTATGAGAATAGGATTACCAATCTTATCGTTCACCTTTATCGGCTCCACATCCAGGTTGCGTGCACGAAGCGAAAGCTTCTTCTTATTAAGAAAAGGGTTTACCCAGAAAAAGCCGGTCTCCTTGAACGTCCCTTTATATTTGCCAAAGAACACCATGGCACGCGCCTCGTTCGGCTCCAGCTCCATATAGCCGGCAAACATAATGAACCATACCAGGCACAGACACACCGAAAGGATCAAGGTAGGCACAGAAATGATAAACCCAAAGATTATCACTGCCGTAAGCACTACCAAATGAAGGAACAAGGCCAGAAAGCCATTCATCTTGAAACCACTGAAACCACACTCTTTTGTTTCCATATTCTATAAATTTAATTGATATCATAATAATATCACAAATATATCAATTAAAATTAGAGAAGTACAAAGAAACAAGGGAGTTAACATATAGTATTAAGGATTATTAAGAACATGTATTCCCAGTATATAAAAATTCCGCTTGAGGGTCATAACTCACCCTCAAGCGGAAAGCTTTTTTTGACTCTGTCAGTGATGTATCAAGGCTGAATGACAAAAGACCGGCGCAGCAAACCAGCAGTTTGCGAGCTACCGCCCACCATCAGTTCATAACTGCCTTCGGAAACGCACATGGTATTGCTTTGCGGATTCCACCACACCAACTCTTTATCACCCAAATCAAACTCTACATCGACCGTCTTTCCTGCTGGGATATGTACCCGCTTGAAAGCACGCAATGCCTTGCTCGGTCCTTCTACATCATCGTTTTTCTTCAAATAGACCTGCACAACCTCTTCACCGTCACATTTGCCGGTATTGGTTACGGGGACACTCAATCTCAATTTCTCACCGGACTTTATATTATCCGAACCAAGCACCACAGCACCATAGCAGAAAGAGGTATAGCTCAATCCATGACCGAAGGGGAAAAGCGGTTCCTGGGTCATGTAACGGTAAGTCCGGCCGGTCATATTATAATCCTCAAAATCAGGAAGCTGTGACACATTACGGTAGAAGGTGACCGGCAAGCGTCCTGCCGGATTGTAATCACCGAACAAGACTTCGGCTACAGCCGTACCACCTGCCTGACCGGGATACCATGCCTGCAGGATAGCTCCACACCTCCCGGTTTCCGGCTCCAAGCCGATAGGAGAACCTGAACAGTTCACCAACACCACCTTTTTACCGGCACGGTGCAAAGCGGCAATCAGTTCCCGCTGGACAGCAGGCAACTCGATATCGGTACGGTCACCTCCTCTGAATCCGGGAAGCTCAACACCCATCTCCTCGCCTTCGAGGTTCGGAGAGACTCCTCCCACAAAGACCACGACATCAGCATCCTTTACACGCTCCACAGATTTCCTCACATCCACTTCATTCTTAAATCCAAGGTCAAAGTTCAACTGTGCATCGCTACGGAAATATTCAAAATCCAATTCAACGTCATACGTTTTTCCTGCTTGTACCTGCAAAGTATAAGCACTCTTCTGCCCACCGTGCTGATTGGAGAATCCTCTCACTTCCTCCCCATTTATCCGCAATCTCCCTGAGCCATAAGCATAGATGTCAAAGACCACCTCTCCCGACTGGTCGGGAGTGAATACGCTGTTGTAGGTAGCCGAGAAGTCGGTAAGGTTCACACCCGGAGCAAAAACCGTGGCACCGGATGTACAGAAATGGAAAGGAGTGGTCACTTGGGCAGTAGTGACTGGCTCACCGTCACGAGTCACGTTATTCCAGTAGCGTGCAGTAAATCCGGGTTTCCCGTCGGCAGTCTTGCAACGGTTGAAGACGCTCTGTATCTGAGCTCTCTCCACCCATCCGCAGCCTTGTTCATAAATAAGCCGGTCATCAGTCCCCAAGGCTTTTCTAATTCCGTCCAGAATGGTGACTGTGTGCGGAGGCATACCGTTATAATTTCCCCACTGCATCACAGAATCATTGGCGTTCGGACCCATCACGGCTACAGTCAGCCCTCCACGCTTCAACGGCAAGGTATTATCCTTGTTCATAAGCAGTGTCATTGACTTGCGAGCCATGTCGAGCGCCAGAGAGTCGTGTCCGGCAGAAGCCACCACAGAAAAAGGAATGCCGGTCCAGGACACCTTCTCCGGCTCGTCCATTTCACCCAAGGCAAAGCGAGCCGTCAAAAGACGCTTGACTGCTACATCCACTGCTTTTTCATCAATCTTTCCCTGCTTCACCGCTTCTACCAGGGCCTCGTAACTCGAACCGCACTCCAAGTCAGTTCCACTCAGCACCGCAGCCGCCGAAGCGGACTCTGCATCAGGATGCGTCTTATGACCATAGTCTCTGTAAAAATCGGCAATAGCTCCACAGTCCGAAAGGACAATACCGTCAAATCCCCACTCATCGCGCAAAATCTGCATCAGTAGGCGGTCGCTACCGCAGCAAGGATCGCCCTCAAAACGGTTGTAGGCACACATCACCTCCTTCACTTTTCCTTCTTTCACCAAAGCCTCGAAAGGAGGAAGATAAGTTTCATACAAATCACGGGGCTTGATATTTTCCGCATTAAACTCATGGCGGTTCCATTCCGGACCGGAGTGTACGGCAAAGTGCTTGGCACAAGCATGCAGCTTGTCATATTTTCCATCGTTCGTACCCTGCAAACCTTTTACAACCATCACACCCATACGGCTGGTCAGATAAGGGTCTTCCCCATAAGTCTCTATACCCCTTCCCCAGCGGGGGTCGCGATAGATATTCACTGTAGGCGTCCACATCGTCAATCCTTGATAGCGTTCATGGCTTTCCTGGGATGTATAGTAGGCATTCTTGGCACGGGCCTCATCAGAAACAGCAGTAAATACCTCGTATACAGTCTCCGGCGAGAAGGATGCCGCCATACCAATCGGTTGGGGAAACACTGTGGCCAGCCCGGCACGCGCCACTCCATGCAACGCTTCATTCCACCAGTTATAGGGCTTGATGCCCAGGCGTTCCACTGGTTTGGAGCTGTCCATCATCAAGGACACCTTCTCTTCGAGCGTCAGTTCCTTCAGCAAAAGTCCGGCACGCTCTTCTGCCGGCAGAGATGCATTCTTGTAAGTAACCTGTCCACATCCCGACAATAGGAAGAGTGGCAAAAGGTAAAGAAGTTTCTGTTTCATCATGGTTTTATATTAATCGTTGTTACAATCGCTTGTATCACAAAGATAAATATTTTCTTCCAATTGCCAACACGCAATAAACTTCTTATTATAGCCTCCTCTGAATATCCTCGTTACTGTTCCGCTGACCCTTACTACGTATATCACCACCGAAAGTATAGGATACACCGATACGGAAACTGGCAAAGGCAAACTGATTGTCGGCAATTATCTTCAACCCGTTGGACATGGTTTCCAATTTGGAATGGCTGACAAACAAATTGTTGACATTCAGGCTGAGGCTGAGCTTATTGTTCAACAACCGATAAAGCATACCTGCACTGACGCTGTAAGTGGGGCTCATCAGATAGATGCCCTGATACTGACGGGAAGAATAGGAACCGGACAACGTGGCCAGAAGAGTCTTCTTTTCATTGAAGAAGAAAGTGTTGCGCAGGCTGGCGTTATAAGCCCATCCTTTCTCCTCGGGAGAGGTGGTGGCAGCGCTGGAGGTAGTCCGGCGATAGCTCACTCCATGCTGGGCGTAAGCTTGCAGCCATTTGGTACGGAAAGTGTACGAATTGTTAAGCCCGAAAGCATGCGTCTGCATGAAATTCTCCCAAAGGAAAGAAGTCACATTCGTTTCGGCATCCAAGTCCACAACCTGGAAGAATACATCGTCCGAATAAGAATAATAAGCGGAAACATTGAAGTTGTTCTTCAACGTATATCCCAGTTCTGCATTGTAAGTGTAGCTGGGTTTCAAGTCCTCACGTCCGCAGGCATACGTATATTTGTTCTGATAGAACGGAAAAGGATTGACCATATTCTGTGACGGACGGGAGATGCGGTTGGAGAAACTGAAGTTCAGCGCATGCCCGTCTGTAGGCGAATAAAGCAGATAGACAGTAGGGAACAAGCGCGTATAGTCGTGCTTGTCCTCCGTATCCTTCGCTTCGGAAATACCGGTAGTGCGGGTGTGCTCCATACGCAAGCCCAACTGCATGGAAAAACGTTCGGAAAATTCACGGCTATAATCAGCATATAAGGCATAGATTTGCTCCTTGTAACGGAAATAATCATCCTGCACCAGCGTAGGGTCCGATGTATCGTAATTGATACCGTTGCGAGTGTTGGTAAAGGAGACCTTGGCACCTGCCGTTATCTTGTACTTTTCAAAAGGAAGGATGAAATCAAGAGCGGAGGAGACTACATCTACCTTGCGATGTTGCAGATAGTTGTAATCGAAGTTTGTGCCCGGAATCTCCGTACCGTCAGGCAGGAGGGTTTTCGAGAGAAAGCCCATATTTTCGTCCCGGTTGTCACGCAGGTAATCCACATCCCAAGTCATTTTCTTGCCTTTGTCATCCCAGACCTTATCGGTATGAAAATTCAGATTGAGGCGGTCGGAACTGGTATCCTTGTCACTGTTGGAGTACAGCAAAGAATCCAATACGGCGGTAGAGGCATCGTAAACTTCCGTCCATGAAAGGGCGTTGCCCGGTTTGGGAGCACTGTGATTATAGATGGCCTGCATACCTACAGTCCAGTCCCGTTCCAACGATACGTCCACACCTCCCTGAAGGTAGAAGCTATTCATGTAATTGGTGTAGTCGGCACGGCTGTTCCAGGTGTTCTGCGGAAAATAGCGGTAATTCTTCTCACGCGTCTCATAGTTGCCCTGCGTAGTACCCCCGTTGAGGAAGGATGACACGCGCCCCTTGCTGAGGTTCAGGCTTACCCCGCCATATCCGTAATTGTCCTTTTCACCAGCGCTGTAGGAAGCGGAAGCCGTACCACCCACGTAATCTTTGGGACGTGACTTCAAGCGAATATTGATGATGCCTGCATTTCCGGCGGCATCATATTTGGACGGAGGCGTGGTAATCACCTCCACCTTCAGTATCTGGGAGGCGTCATAGGAACGGAGGTAATCTATCAGTTCATCTCCCGACAGCTTCGTCTCACGGTCGTTGATATAAACCTTGATACCCCCTTTACCTATAATATCAATACTGTTCTGACCAACGCGCAGACCGGGCACTTCACGCAAAAGGTCGAGTGCATTTCCTCCGGCAGAGGCTATGGTATTATGTGCATCGAACACTACCCTATCCACCAGACGCTTGATAACGGGACGCGCGGCCGTAACGGTCACTTCGTCCAGCAAGGCGGAAGAAGATTTCAATGTCAATTCGCCAACGTTTTTGTTTCCTTGCAGCACAACGGGAACGTAGAGGTCTTCGCTGCCGATAAGGGTAATATGCAACAAGTATTCTCCCAGTGGCTGGTCAAAGGAAAAACAACCTTGTGTGTCGGTCAGCATACCGGTAATATAGGTACTGTCTTTTGCCTGCTTCAGCAGCACATTCGCCACCTCTACCGGTTGGCGGTTCTCGTCCTGCACACAACCGGAAAGCCGGTAAGTCTGAGCAGGAAGCAGAGTTGCCATACTTGCCAAGGCCACCCATACCATCACTCTTTTTCTAACGTTGTTCAGTAGTTTTTCTTTCATCATGCGTTTGATTTCAATATTTCACACCTTGTATTTCGCTGATACAAAGGTAGGGGTAAAACATGCCTCAAACGGTCTATATCGAGGAATAAAAAGTCTATATCCCAAAACTACAAATCACTACATATCAACACTTTAATTTTACAAAAGTCTATATTATGCCTTTTCCGGTCTATATGCTGCCTATAAACTCTACGATGCCTTCCTTCTCCCCCATCCCCAGTTTCTTGCGGATATTCGTCTTTCGCTGGTAAATGGTAGGAATGCTCTGTTGTGTCACCACACTAATCTCCTTCGTCGAGAAGTCCGCACAGAGCAGGCAGCAAAGCTGCTTTTCTTTGTCAATGAGCACATCGCCAAAACAGCTGTCCATCTTTGTGTAGAAGTTATCATAAATCCGGTCTATGATAGGATACAAGTCCTCCCATACCAGCAAACTCTCTACCGGCAGTTCATGGCTGGTAATACCCGAAATGCGGCGAAGCAGCTCCTGATTCTGTGAGGTAGGTTGTTTAGCCACCAGCCGTATCATGCCTAATTGCTGCAACAGTATTTTCCGAAAAAACTGCCCGTCTTCCCCTTTCGACTGGTTCCTGGTCGCATCTTCCAGCAACCGGGTCAGTGTTTCCGCCCGTTCTTCCGCTTCAATCAGCCGGTTGCGCCGGTTACGGATATAAAGGGACACACCACCACCTGCAAGCACCAGTACCAACAGTGCCAGCAACAAATTCAGTTGTGCCTGCTTCCGTTCCACCGTCAGAATCAAGTTGGCTTGCGAAAGCGTCTCCTTCGACTCGTCCTTACGCCGGACAGTACTCTGCAACGCAGTAAGAGCATTGGCTACAGAATCATTATAGCGCGCCACGTCCAGCACATCAAACGTACGGTGACGTGTATAATCTATCAATGCCCTATATACCGCCACCATATTCTCTTCCGTCAAAAACCGGTTCCGGCCCTCGCCACGTTTCCTCTCCTTATTCAAATAGTATTCCGCCGAATCAAGCAGCCCTTCTTTCAAGAACACTTCCACTTTCACCAGATCTCCCATACGCAACTGCACCGGGTCGATGACATACTGCTCCATACGACGAATAGTAGCTATTGCACCGGAAGGTTCATCAAAAGAGTAAGCCTGCATCTGGGCATAGTTACGCAAATAATGCACTATCTTACTGGTATCTTCTGCCTCCACTGCCAGTTCTATGCTGCGCTCCATGTAATAGGATGCAGAATCATTCTTGTTCAGCCCCATGGCAATTCCCATAGAGAAGAAGCTTCCGGCTCTTGCGTCCAAAGCTATGGCGGTACGGAAAGTTTCTATCGCTTTCTCATAATCTTTCCAGACATACACATACCAGTATGCCTTATCAATCAGCATATCAGCCATTCTTCCCGTGTCCTGCAGCGCCTTGGCCAAAGCTACGCCGCTGTCAATGGCAGCTATACACCGTTCGTGCTCTTTCAGCCAATACCAGTACCAGGCTTTCAACTGATAGGAAAACAGATTCTTCGCCGTGTCGTTGCGGAAGACGTAATAATCGGAAGCAGGCAATATCAAGGAATCTTCCGCCATCGAGTTGTGCCGCTTATAGTGCACATAAGCATTCAGCCATCCATACAACAGCCTCTCCTCATCCGAAAGTTGCGATGGCCTCTCTATCTGTACCAGCAAGGCATACACGCTGTCCACATTCATATTCACCTGTTTTTCTGCCAGATGTAACAGATGTGCCTCATTCATCTGCCGGCAGGCAACAAGGCACAGCAACGCAAACAATAGTCCAAAGAAAGGTAATCTATTCATAATATAGGAGATATAGTTTTTTCTATCATTTGTCTGCAACCGCAGTTTCCAGTTGCTTCAGCGCCTGCTCCAACACCGAACGCGGGCAGCCGATATTCAGCCGCATAAATCCCTTACCCGGTTCACCGAACATGGTGCCGTCATTCAGTGCCAGGTGTGCCTTGTCCACAAATAGTCTCACCAGTTCCTCCTGAGTCAGCCCCAATCCCCGGCAGTCCAGATAAATCAGGTAAGAAGCCTGCGGACGTATCATGCCGATGCCCGGAATATGCTCGCGCAGGTAGTTCTCCGTGAAATCGATATTGCCCTTTATATAGTCCAGCAGCTGTTCCAACCATTCCTCACCATGCATATAGGCAGCAGCCGCACCGATATAGGCCAACATGTGCCCTTCGCTGAACTCGCCCGCTTCCATGAACTCCTGAAAACGGTGGCGGATGTCCTCATTGAGGATAATGGCGTACGAACTTCCCAATCCCGGCATATTGAATGTTTTGCTGGGTGCCATGAAGGTGAGGGAATTCTGCGCGGCAGCCCCCGAAACAGTAGCAAAAGGATGGTGTTTGTAAGGTGGCAGAGTCAAGTCGGCATGAATTTCATCGGAGATGACAAACGTATGGCTTTCCGTACAAATATCAGCAATCCGGCGTAATTCGTCCACCGTCCATACACGCCCGCCCGGGTTATGGGGATTGCAGAGAATCAATACTTTGCATCCTTGTATATCCTTACGGAAACGCTCAAAGTCAATCTGATACTGTCCATCTTTCAGGTCGAGCGGAGAGTAAACCACTTCGCGCTTCATGCGTTGCGTCACCAGGAAGAAGGGATGATAAACGGGAGTCATCACCATTACCCGGTCGCCGGGATTGGTGAAGCATTGCAATGCGAAGGCTTGACCGCGGACAATGCCGGGTACAAAAGTCAGCATCTCGCGAGTGACGTCCCAACCGTGGCGACGACTGAGCCAGCTACAAATGGAAGTATACCATTCCTCACACGCAGACGTATAGCCCAGCACTTCATGTTCAAGACGCTTCCGCAAGGCTTCCATCACAAACGGGGGCGTGCGGAAATCCATATCCGCCACCCACATGGGGAGGAGGTCATCGCGTCCCCATACACTCTTCACACCGTCCCATTTCACGGAGTCGGTACCACGGCGCTCTATTACTTCATCAAAATTGTAAGTCATATGCTTGCTTTTTTATAATTCAACGCATCAATTTGTCTTGTTTTTATACGACCCATTACCGCCACCTTATTTTTGTAAACAATAATCATATCGGGAAAAATATAAATACCGCCACATCCCACACTGCATGAGACAAGATAATAGCGGCAAAGCGGTTCGGAAAGAAACGGTAAAGCGCCCCCCATGCCGCCCCCACCACCAGAGCCGCCATGACCAGCATGAAGTTGCAGGAACCGGCATGCACCAGTGCATAAATCAAAGTAGCCACCACAAAACCCGCATTCGGATTCCAGCGTTTGGAAAGCGTGCGTTGCACATAGCCGCGCCAGAAAATCTCTTCCGCCGGCCCTATCAGCAACAGCAGCAATGCTGCCAGCAGCCAAGGAGACTCTCCCTCTTTCATCCCATAAATGGAGTCCACCTGCGGACGGGCAAAATCGAACATCCAAGATGACACCTTGTCTCCCAACCAGAAAACGCCCCACAAAGCAACAGCAATGCCAAGTCCCAGCAAGACATTCGGCAAGCTCCACTTCACCTCCCGCCACCAGCCGGGATTGAACAAGGTGGCAAACACGGACAGTGTGAGCGCAGAACCGGTCATCATCCACCAGAAATTCACGAAAGGAGCCGTCCAAGGCGAAAACATGACCGTCCACAGCACGGCAGCCAGCAGAATGGTAAAAATCAGCTTCTTCATGACAGCAGACCGGCTACAACGAACGACAACGTGAACAGCAGACTGAACAACAACTGGAGTTTTGCAGTCATCTCATCCAGACCGGCTATGGCACTTTCTCCCTTTCCGGGAAAACGGGACACCACCCGTACATTGCCTATGGCAGGAACCAGTGCCGGCATCACCAGCAGGGTCCATAAAGGAAGAGTTCCCGCAGCTATCAAGCCGGCTATCCAGCCAAAAGGAAAAAGGACTTCGGCACAATAAACGTACATCGACGCCTTTCCTCCCAGCTTCATGGCCAGTGTCTGAATCTCTGCACGGGCATCGGTACGCATATCCCGTGTATTATTGGCATGCAGAATGGCCACCGTAATCAGTCCCACCGGCAGAGCTATCCACAAGACATTCCAGTCAACTACTCCCGTAGCCACATAGCAGGTGCCCAACGTCGGCAGCAAGGCATACGCCAAAAAGATGACGACATCGCCCAACGCACGATACTTGAGCGGTGGATAAAGCAACGAGCAAGCTGCACCGCCTATACCGATGTACAGCAACGGCAACCCCGTACGCCACAGCAGGCCGACACCCGCAACAAGGGCAACTGCCAGCAATGCCATCGACAAGCGGTATATCTCGCGCGGGGTAAACATCCCATCAGTCAGTGTCTTGGCGCCAAAGGTATCCCTTGCATCGACCTTATGCTTATAGTCAAAATAATCACTCCAGGTATTCCCGGCAGCGTGAAACACAATGATGTTCAGCAATGCCCAGATGCCGTTCACCCAGTTTATGTCCTGCTGCATCCAATACAGATATGCCAACGTCACCACCACCGGCATCGAAGAGGCGGGGAATGACCACGGACGCACCGCTATCATCCAATCTTTCAAAGAATGTTTCTTCATTTGTTATTTATCATTTATTTGTGCGCAAAAGTACGAAATATCTTCGCTTTTTTAAGTAATTTCGCGCACAAGATAAAAGAACCCCTTATGATAAAAGCTCTGTTTTTTGACATCGACGGAACCTTGGTCAGCTTCAAGACCCACGAAATTCCTGTTTCCACTATTGAAGCGTTGACTGCCGCCAAGGCCAAAGGCATACATATCTTCATTTCTACCGGACGTCCGCGCGTCATCATCAACAACTTGTCCGCCTTGCAGGAACGGAATCTGATAGACGGCTACATCACGATGAACGGCGCCTATTGCTTTGTAGAAGACACCGTTATCTACAAAAGCCCCATACCGACAGCGGAAGTGGATGCCTTGACAGCTTTCTGCCACGAACGCAACATCCCATGCATCCTGGTGGGAGAGCACGACATCTGCGTGAACCAGCCCGGCGAAGTAGTGGAGGAAATCTTCCATCGCCAACTGAAAGTGGACCCCATCGAAGCAAAGCCCTATACCGACAGCCATGCCGACAAAGCCTTCTTCCAGCTGACTCCCTTTATCAACGCCGAGGAAGAAGCAATCATCCTGCCCGCCGTCCCCCACTGCGAGATGGGCCGCTGGCATCCCGCCTTCGTAGACGTGACAGCCAAAGGAAACACCAAGCAGAACGGTATCGACCAGATTATCCGCCACTTCGGCATCAAGCTGGAAGAAACCATGGCCTTCGGCGACGGAGGAAATGACATCAGCATGTTGCGCCATGCCGGTATCGGTGTAGCCATGGGCAATGCCAATGATGACGTGAAAGCTGCCAGTAACTACACAACCACTTCTGTTGATGAAGACGGTATCGCCAACGCCCTGAAATATTTCGGCATAGTCGGGAATCCATCATAAATCTGAAATCTTTTGAGCTTCGTTCCCGATACCCAAAACAAAGAGTTTCAAGACGCCTTGAACCTCATCCAGTATACCCGTCAGTCCGTATTCCTGACGGGCAAAGCAGGTACGGGCAAATCGACCTTCCTGAAGTACATCTGCGCGAATACAAAGAAAAAGCACGTGGTGCTTGCACCGACCGGCATAGCCGCCATCAATGCCGGAGGCAGTACCCTGCACAGCTTCTTCAAACTGCCTTTCTACCCCCTGCTGCCCGACGACCCGAACTTCAGTCTGCAACGGGGACGCATCCACGAATTTTTCAAATACACCAAACCCCACCGCAAACTACTAGAAGAACTGGAACTGGTCATCATCGACGAGATTTCCATGGTACGCGCCGACATCATCGACGCCGTAGACCGCATCCTGCGCGTCTATTCCCGCAACCTGCGCGAACCCTTCGGCGGCAAACAGATACTATTGGTGGGCGATGTGTTCCAGTTGGAACCCGTCGTCAAAGGAGATGAACGGGAGATACTGAACCGATTCTACCCTACCCCTTATTTCTTCTCTGCCAGGGTATTCGGCCAGATAGACCTTGTCTCCATCGAACTGCAGAAAGTATACCGTCAAACAGACAGCAAGTTCATCCATGTGCTGGACCACATCCGCAACAATACCGTCGGCTCTACCGAACTTCAGCTGCTCAACACCCGCTATGGCACCCAAATAGAGCAATCGGAAGCCGACATGTACATCACCCTCGCCACCCGCCGTGATAATGTGGACTACATCAACGACAAGAAACTGGCGGAACTTCCCGGTGACCCGGTCACCTTCTACGGCGAAATCATGGGAGACTTTCCCGAAAGCAGCCTCCCCACCTCGCAGGAACTGGTACTGAAACCGGGCGCACAAATCATCTTCATCAAGAATGACTTCGACCGCCGCTGGGTGAACGGCACCATCGGCGTCATCAGCGGCTTCGACCCTATTGAAGAGACCCTCTACGTCATCACCGACGACGGCAAGGAATGTGACGTCAAACGAGAGTCGTGGCGAAACATCCGCTACAAATACAACGAAGAAAAGAAACAGATTGAAGAGGAAGAGCTGGGTACCTTTACACAATATCCCGTGCGCCTGGCATGGGCCATCACCGTCCACAAGAGCCAAGGGCTGACCTTCAGCCGGGTAGTCATCGACTTTACCGGCGGCGTGTTTGCCGGTGGGCAGGCATACGTAGCCCTCAGCCGCTGCACCTCGCTGGAAGGCATCCAGCTGAAAAAGCCCATCAGCCGTGCCGATGTATTCGTGCGTCCGGAGATTGTCAGTTTCTCCGAACGCTTCAACAACCGCACCGCCATCGACCGTGCCTTGAAGCAAGCACAGGCAGACGTTCAATACGTTGCCGCCGCCAAAGCCTTCGACAAAGGGGATTTCGGCACTTTCCTGGATGAGTTTTTCAAAGCCATCCATTCCCGCTACGACATCGAGAAGCCCAACGTGCAGCGCCTCATCCGCCGGAAGCTGAACATCATCAACCGTCTGAAAGAGGAAAACCGTGCACTGAAACAAGCAGCATTGGAGAAAGAGAAAGCCCTTGTAAAGTATGCCCGCGAATACATCCTTATGGGTGACGAATGCCTGAAGCATGACATGAAGGAGGCAGCCATGAAAAACTATGAGAAAGCCGTCACCCTCTGTCCCAAATTCAAAGAGGCCTGGAAGAAGATAAAGAAACTGGAGAAAGAGATGCTAAAAAGGTGAATCGCTTGTTTATAAGCCGATTATTATCTATTTTTGCATGTAATATAAAACTCAAATCCATTTCCGCCATGCTTCTGAAACTTTATGAAAAAAATAACAATCCCGCCGACCTGCAGCAGGTGATCGACCTACTGAATGACGGAGGTATCCTTATCTACCCTACCGACACCATGTATGCCATCGGCTGCCACGGACTGAAGGAGCGCGCCATCGAGCGCATCTGCCGCCTCAAGGACATCGACCCCAAGAAGAACAATCTTTCCATCATCTGCTACGACTTGAGCAAGGTTAGCGAATACGCCAAAGTGGACAACAGCACCTTCAAGTTGATGAAGCGTAATCTGCCCGGAGCTTTCACCTTCATTCTGAACGGCACCACCCGCCTGCCCAAGATATTCCGTAACCGTAAGGAGGTCGGCATCCGTATGCCGGACAATTCCATCATTCAGGAAATAGCCCGCCTGCTGGATGCTCCCATCATGACAACTACATTGCCGCATGATGACAATGAGGACATTGAATACTGCACAGACCCGGAACTGATTGACGAGAAATTCGGTGATATTGTCGATTTGGTAATAGACGGCGGTATCGGCGGTACGGAAGGCTCTACCGTAGTGGATTGCACCAATGGGGAGCCGGAAATCATACGCCAGGGGTTAGGCTGGCTGGACGAAGGATAAATATTGAATTCCGGCCACAATTTCCAAACCTTTTCAACTTCTTTTATGTTTCTTTACTAAGAAATACAGGAACTTTATGAGCACAAAAGAACAATACTGGAAATATTCATTGATAGCTATCATTATCGGGCTGGGAATCATTCTTTTCAGACAAATAGCCCCATTCATGGGCGGTCTGCTGGGAGCCTTGACTATCTATATCCTGGTAAGAAAGCAGATGATGTATCTTTCCGACAAGCGGAAAATGAAGCGCAGCATAGCTGCCACCCTCATTACAGCAGAGGCAATTCTCTGCTTTCTGGTTCCGCTTGGGCTGGTGGTATGGCTGGCTGTGGTCAATCTTCAAAACATCAATCTGGACCCGCAAGCCATTATAGCTCCTTTCGAAGAAGCGGCCAACATCATTAAAGCCAAAACCGGCTACTATATCTTGGGGAAAGACACGGTGGCATACGTCATTTCAATTCTTCCCCGCATCGGGCAAGCCATCATGGGAGGTATCAGCAGTTTTGCCGTCAACATCTTCGTACTGGTCTTTGTACTCTACTTCATGCTGATAGGGGGCAAAAAGATGGAACAGTACGTCAACGACCTACTGCCGTTCAATGATGACAATACACAAAACGTCATCCACGAAATCAACATGATTGTCCGCTCCAATGCCATCGGCATCCCCTTACTCGCCGTCATACAAGGAGGAGTAGCCATGATAGGCTACTGGATTTTCGGTGCTCCCAACATCTTGTTCACCGGTTTCCTGACCTGCTTCGCCAGCATCATCCCAATGGTAGGAACAGCGCTGGTATGGTTTCCGATAGCTGTCTACATGGCATTGATAGGCAACTGGGTTCAAGCTATCGGGCTGGCCATCTATGGCGGTGCAGTCATTTCACAGCTCGACAACCTGATACGCTTCATCATCCAGAAGAAAATGGCAGACATTCATCCGCTTATCACTGTCTTCGGAGTTGTAATTGGCTTGTCCCTTTTCGGATTCATGGGTGTCATCTTCGGGCCACTGCTCTTATCACTATTCTTTCTGTTCGTGGATATGTTTAAAAGAGGGTATTTGGATGCAAGGGGGAAGACGACGGAATAAGTACTTAATAAAGCATGACCATAATAGGGTTACCTTCCTCTTCTACTCCCATTCTCCGTTGATTATCATCACTGAGTTCATCCGGTTGTAACAAAGCAAAAAAATGTCCATCCGAAGTGACTCCCCTGATTTGGATATGCTGATTATTCATTTTATCAAATAAGCTATCACCCTTTTGGCAAACAACAGTTTTCTTTTCCTTATGGTAAAATCCACAATATGACTGGCTTTCTTCTAAATATAAGCTTGTATGAAAATGGAAATAGATGTATTCTGCATTCTCCAGAATATAGTCTATGGCTATTTTCTTATCACATCCTTCTACATCCAATTGCTGCTGCTCACTCCAGTGCCACTCACCCAGTTCAAAAACCAGATATGGAGTAAGTCCCTGCTCTGAAATAGTATAGATAGTATCATTAAAAGCTTGTTTCACTCGGATGGCATCCTTAGATTTCCATAACGAAGGGCTATTGATTGCCGTATAATATTTCCGGTCACCAACAAATTCTGCCATTGCCAAGTCACCTCCATAAGCAACATTGCCCCCCAACAAATTTGAAACCGACAAAACCTCATCCATGGGAAGCAGGGCTGAATTCCATGTAGCAATACCGGTCAATGACATCGTATTTCTATCCATATAAAAGACTGATGGCGTCTCCGGAGAGAGTTTCATTTTATTATGTCCCCAAATTCTGTCCGCATCCATCAAATAGTAATTTTGGGACAGAATACAATTGACTGTATCTTGCAATCGAATTCTATCCTTATATTTCCCATCAAATCCATATAGTAGGAAATCATTATTCCATCCCAATAGATAAACGGTTCTCCGAACCGCATCAGCCCAAAAGCTCACTTTCCCCCATGAATCCTTTGCATATCCTTCCGGATCAGTACCTACGTGTCCAATATCCCGAATATACTTCCCGTTAGTACGGTCAAAAAGTTTCAGATTCTGATGGACAGAAGATACCAATATCGCACTATCCATAATTATGCACTCCGGATATTTTCCTATAATAGCCTGCTCATTAGTCTCCAAAGGAATATAACTTATGCTGGAAAACAAATTTTGTACAGATTGTCCTTCTGACAATCTACTCATTGCTTCCGCAACATTAATTACATTGCCATCAATCTGCTTTTCGGAACACGAAGTTACAACCAACATCAATAATAAAAAGAATTTCCACATATATCTCATACCATTTCTATTCATTACTCTGAAAGTAGTAAAATATCACTTATCATCATTAATTACATTATTTAATCGATTCCGGCTCCATCACAAGGCGAAAACCTCCATACTCGTCACTATAATTCTCAATGTCGTAATCAATGTACGACACCCGACACCCCTCTGCTGTTCCTCCCCAACTTCCACCTCGCAATATTCGGCGGAAAAAAAGATAAGTACCCTCAAAAGGCCATCCCGGATGGATAGACTTACCACCTTGCTTGTATTCTTTAGTGTACAAATCACCGCACCACTCCCAAACATTGCCACTCATATCATACAATCCCAATTCATTGCTTTTTTTCAGACCTACCGGACGGGTAGTTCCAGCTTCTCCATATTGTCCGCCAGAGGAATTCCCAACATACCAAGCCACCTCACTTACCTGATTGCTGCCACTGTATTTATAGTGCTTACTTTTGTGTCCACCACGCGCTGCGTATTCCCATTCGGCCTCAGTCGGAAGACGAAATGTTTTACCGGTCATAGCATTTAATCTACCGATAAACTCCTGCGCATTTTTCCAGCTTACATTTTCCATCGGGCAATCTCCGCATCCCCCATTAAACGGCAAAATGGAATCAGTATCCATAACCGCCCTCCACAGCCTTTGAGTAACTTCATATTTTCCTATGTAAAAATCAGATACCGACTCCTTACGTGCTGGTTTCTCGTTATCCTCACAGTCACATCCCTGCTCATCTGTACATCCCATCATAAATGTACCTCCTTTCACAAAAACCATCTCAATAGAATCCCCATTCACAACAACTATAAGTTGCTGAATAGGAGTTTCATTCGACTGACATCGAATAAAAACAGTTATAAGACATATTGCCAAAACAACAGTCAATGCTTTAACTCTTCTTTTCATACTTTCATTAAGAACATTCTCTTCCTTAGTATTTCATACTATATATACGAATAGCACAAACATACTAAAAACAAATGAATTACGAAATTTACATAGAACTATTTTTCATATTCCACCACTTTCCTCAACGGAGCCAACAACCTTTCCAATACATTCTTGTCAGCAAGGATAATGTCTGCCGTACCTTTCAACTCACGCGAAACAGGCAGCTGTTTGCCGTAGTTGGTCTGCATGCCGTCAGGCAAAGTTATTTCTACTATATACATTCCCTCTTCCGTTGGAGCAGGAGAGATACTTGCAACCTGCCCTTTTACATAGCCAAACTCCTGGTCGGGATAATTATTCAGACGTATATGCACCCGCTGTCCCACATGTACCTTACCCGAACCCTGCAAAGGAAGTAGAGCCTTACCTAACACCCTTGAACTGTCGGATGGCTGAATCGTGAAAACCGTCTCACCGGCTTTCACATTCTGGTTACGACTCCAAACCGTCATAAAAGTAACCTTCCCCCTGACCGGACTTTTCAATAAATAAGAGTGCTCCCATGCACTCAATTGCGCGGCTAACTGCCCTATGGCATTCTTTAAATCAGTCCGACGACTCTGTTCCTCATCGTATGCTTGCTTACGTATATCCAACATATTCTCCTCATGTTGCACCAACTGCATTTCTGCCTGAAGCAAACTCATACGTACCTCTTCTTTAGAACGCAAACTTTGCAAATATCTGCTTCCAGACTCCTCAAATTCCGCAGCAATCATCGCCTTGCGCACATATAAAATAGAATCACGGATATACATACTCTCGGCAAGCTTTATATCCTTATCAATCAACTCATATTCCCGCTCTGCCAACCGAAGATAGGAGCGTTGTCCACCCAGTTGTTTTTCCTGAAAACGAAGTTTCCGAGCGTAATAGTCCAACTCCATAAAACGTGCATATTCTGTAAGTGAAGTAATGAAAGCTGCAAAAGCCGATTGCAGTTCCCCCAACTGCCAGCGCCTGCCGATAAAAAGCTCCACTCCTTTCTGCCAATCATAATCCTGCGTTTCCCATGCCTTCATCCATTTCTTAAGGAGACGTACATCTTCAGAACATGCCGCATTACCAATCACACCCAAATCCGTATCTGCCTCCACCGAACTCCCGTTCTTCACATAAAGCGTATCGAGTTTCCCAGTAGCATGTGACAGCACAAAGGCGGGAGGTTCCTCCGTGGCCAGAGTCACCTCTGCCGCCAAGGTGTCCGGATACCTGAATATCCAACAACCAACCAGTACCATCAACAGAATCACTGCCAAGACAGTAATCCCACACCTCACCACCCAAGGAGAAATGTGGTTCATCACCTCCTGCACTTCTTCACTGCGAAGTTCTATATCCTTATATATCTTCTCTTCCTCCATTCATTAGCTACCCAATTCCAGCTGATTCTTAACCAGCCGATAATACATTCCTTTCCGCTCCGTCAGTTCCCGATGGGTACCTTCTTCCGCAATGCATCCCCTATCCAGCACCACAATCTTGTCGGCATCCTTCACCGTACTGAGCCTATGCGCCACTACCACTACGGTTTTCCCTTTATAGAATTCATGCAGATGTTCCATAATCTCCTTTTCATTATTCGCATCCAAGGCATTGGTGGCTTCGTCGAAGAAAAGAAATTCCGGATTTTTATACACGGCACGCGCTATCAGCAAACGTTGTTTCTGCCCCTGACTGATACCGTTTCCCTCCATACCGATTTTGGTGTTATACCCCAATGGAAGCGAGTCTATGAAATCACGGATATTGGCTACCGCCACGGCATGGCGCAGCCGCTCCACATCAATCTGCTCCTCTCCCACAGCAATATTCTGCGCAATGGTTTCCGAAAAGATAAAGCCGTCCTGCATCACGGCTCCCGTCTTGGCACGCCACAAGTGGGGATTTATGTTCTCTAACGAAGCATCACCCACCTTCACAGCCCCCTTATTGGGCGAATAGAAACCAAGCATCAGTTTCACCAGAGTAGTCTTTCCACTCCCGCTCGCACCTACAATAGCTGTCACTTTATGTTCGGGAATCACTAAAGAGACATTATCCAGCACATAGTCTCTATCCGCTCCATCGTAACTGAAGCACACATTTTCCATCTTTATATCCCGTCTCTCAGGCAAAACGGACAATTTGGAAGCAATATCCTGCTCCTCATCCGGTTTCCCATGTACCTCATTCAGCCGTTCCAGACTTATCTTGGCGTCCTGAAACTGCTGCGCAAATCCTATAAAAGAAGAGACCGGCGCACTGAGCTGACCGATGATATAAGTCAGAGACATCATCATACCCAGTGTCATCTCCCCTTCCACCACCGCCTTTGCCGCAATAAACGAGATTATAATATTCATGGTCTGATTGAAAAACACAGAACCTACTTGTTGTACTTGCCCCAAAGCCAACCCTTTTACGCTGATTTTAAACAGTTTCACCTGAATACGCTCCCACTGCCAGCGCTTCTGTGTCTCGCAGTTATTCAACTTTATTTCCTGCATAGCGGTCACCATCTGCACAAGGTTACTCTGCTCTCCGGCTGCTTGTGCAAACCGACGGATATCCAATTCACGGCGATATTTCATAAAAGCAAGTATCCAGGCAATATACAAGCTGTTACCTAAAAGAAAGATTCCCAATACCACCAAATTGTAGTAAGCAAGTACAATAGCAAAGATGAAAAAACTGACAAAGGAAAAGAGCGTACTAATAGAAGAACCTGTCAGAAAATTCTTTATACGGTCATGGTCACCAATGCGCTGTATAATGTCTCCCACCATCTTCGTATCAAAAAAATGAAGCGGCAACTTCATCAACTTTGCCAAAAAGTCCGAAATAAGGGAGATGGATATACGCGTATTCACATGCAACAATATCCAGCTACGGATAAACTCTACCGATAGTTGTGATACCGAGATTATAATCTGCGCAACCAGCACTAAGGTAATAAAGCTCAAATTTCCGTCACTGATACCCACATCCACCAAGGCTTGCGTAAGAAAAGGTAGGATAAGCTGAAGTAAGCTCACCACCAACATGCCCAATATCAGCTGAAACAACTCTTTCCTATAGGGAGTCAGATAACGGAAGAAAAAACGCAACCCTCTTTCTTTCAGTTCCGGTTCTCCCTCACCATTATAAAAGTCAGGAGTGGGTTCCAGTGCAAGTGCAGTCCCCTTCTCTTCTCCGTCCGATTTGGTAGCTAACCAGCATCGCTTCAATTCCAGTTCATTATACGTAACCAACTGAGTTGCAGGGTCTGCTATTCTAAACGAGTATTGCCCTTTCTTTTTCTTAACATCATAGCAAACCACAAAATGACTCTGATTCCAATGCAAAATGCAAGGCAGAGGAACATCTTCCGCCAATTGTTCAAAAGAGACACGAACTCCGGACGTTCTGAAACCAATAGACTCAGCGGCATCGCTGATGCCTAACATGGAAACACCATTGCGAGAAATAAAAGAACGGGCACGCAAAGTCTGCAAAGAATAGCTCTTACCATAAAACTTAGCTATCATACGTAGGCAAGTAGGACCACAATCCATGGCATCAAGCTGACGATAATATGGGAATACGTCCACTTATTCAATTGGTATATTACATAAATTGTTTTTTCCTATCACCAGCTCATAATTAGAGATAGAGGGACATAAATCCCTATTAACACATTGGTTACAAGGTTTTTCATTGCCTCTAATTCTAAGCCAAGCATTTCCTTCTGTTATTTCTTTATAGAGAAGTTCCTTTAAAGATGAATCTTGTATATTTCCTAATACACTGCAATTCACATTGGCATAGACTTCTCCCGAAGGATAAATTGTTAACTTACCGAAAAAATTATCATTCAAAGTCCGATGCCTAAATATCGTTTTTCTATCAATAGGGGCAGCCAATATATCTTGCATATCCAAGTAGACATACTCTCTAAAGAAATCTTTATTTTCCGCTGTATAAAAAGGTTTTATTTGAACTACCGTTTCTGCAGGTATCTCCATTTTTTCTATACGTTCCATATCAGATTCATTGGATACTATCAAATTCCACTTCACTCTATCGTACGGGAACTTCTGCATATCTTCAGTCAGCTGATTACCAAAACCTTCAGCATGGACTAAAACTTCTAAAACACATTTGGTCTGTTGCACCAATTCTTCATATTCACTACACAAGAATGTATTATCCAAATACAAATGCACATCTACCTTTGATTTTTCCATGTCAGGAAGCAATTGCCTAACATAGCTATTTTTATTCGGATTTCCTCCTGCAAATATATTAATCCGTTTAATGCCATTCATCAAGAATTGGCGTATTAATCGACGATAATCGTCTGTTTTCAGTCCATCACCGGAGTGAACAGTACAGTGATTTATTTGATGGAAGTAAGAAGTACAAGCCGGACACTCCAACTCACACGTTGCCGGTAAATACAGATTTACTTCATTAAGGTTTTCCATAACACGATTTCCCAAAGAGGCTTTTTTTTCCTCATCTTTGACACGTATATCTGAATTCAAGAACAAAGTTGGCTGAAAGATATAAGGCTTAGGAAATTTCCCGTCATATTCTATACAATCACCCGAAAACAATTCTCTTACAGCCTCAACAAAATGTCTTACAACTTCGTTTTCCATCATTTCCTTATCCAACAAAACACTATACCCATTCGTCGGATTTTGCCACTGTTCAATAATCAACTGTACAATCGGATAATCAGGACAAATCAAATAAGTTGCATTCAGAGTATTATAAACTACTGTTTTGTCATTACTACGCAACAAAAACGCATAAGGCTCCAAATAAAATAAATAATTCATTGCATTTACTCCTTTTTCAATTAATCGACTACAATAGAAGATAACAACTCCTCATAATGATTCGGATAATTCTCAGCATACGTTAAAAAAATCCCAAACTCCTCTTTCAACTTAGCATCCGTTTGTATGCCGGGACATATCAATTGCCCATTCTTTTCCTTCAACAAAAACAAGCACTGACCGCAGCTCCTTTTTAAATAACAGTGTCGACAGCTTTTTACTACCTTTTCGTACATCGAACTATAATATTTAGCTACAGCTGCACAGTCCAAATTCAGTTTTCCATCCTTCAGATATCCAATAGCATGTTCTTGTCCAATCTTTTCGCATGGAAGAATTTTTCCACGAACTGTCAAAAATAATTTGCGTTCAAAAGGGTGACAAGTGCCTGTGGGAATGTATCGGTCTTCCCACCCCGTATCAAACAAATCCAAATAAGTAGCATAACGATTACCACCATATCGCATCAACATCGAATGATAGCTCACGGAACGGCTGCCATCCTTAATGAAAGTATACTTCAAATCCTCGTGTTGCACTGCTTCATCAAAGCTCCTCACTCTATCATTAAACATTTTAGAAAACTCTTCAACACGTTCCGGAATAAGCCCAGTAGTATTTAGCTGCGCCATACGAGGATTCTTCCCAAACAGTTCTTTGATGGAATAATAACATTCTGCAACAGAATTCAAGTTATGCAATACAGAGTTGAAATTTACTTTCTTTTCAAAATAATCCGGATAGGTTTCTTGCAGTTTCTTTACGTTTCTGACTACACGTGAGAAAGACGAATTTCCATGCTTATCTACCCGATAAGCAGATTGCACCTCATTCCCGTCCAAACTAATCAGAATACTAAAATTCTTTTCCACCAAATAGTCCATATACCGGTCCAGTAGCATAGCATTCGTGGTTGTATTGTAATTAAAAATCAAAGAAGGCAAATTCAAACTCTCAATATAGGCAATTGTTTCCTTCACCAGTTTCATATTCAGCAGAGGTTCTCCGCCATAAAATCCAATTGTAATCTCATTTTTATGAGAAACATTATAATCAGAACACCATAGTTTAGTCAAATAATCTACCAATAGTTTTACGTTTTCAAAAGACTGGTCACCTGTTTCTCGCCGGTCATAATTAGAATAAAATTCACCATAACCACAATACTTACATTCCAAATTACACCTATCAGTTACTTCAATCAATAATTGCCGCAACCCTGCAAGGTTTCGTTTTACCAATTCTTCACTATAATCTGTTTGAAATGTTACCTCTCTCTTTTCAAAAAAACAATGTTCTTTCAGAAATTTCAGTTTACGTTCGTAATAATTTGTTCTATCAACAAGTGATGCATCCATATGTTCCATTACAGTTGCCATTTCTTCCGGCACATAAAGAAAATAGCACAAAGCATCCGAATATACATATTGATGCTGATTCCCAGTAGTTATCAAAAAAGACTTATCCATCATTTACTATTTTAATGTAGCAATTACCAATATCGGATTACTCTCTTCCTCTACATTCTCCAAAGTATGGATGAATTTTGCTTTTAGAGATTCATCCTTTACGTCAGAAGTTCTCATCTCGTCTATATCTATCCAGTTGTCTTCACTGTTCGGAATAAGTACATCTATCCAATACTTTCCTTGTGAACGATAATCTACATGGAACGACCCTCCACACAAATCATTATCCAAGATAAAGTACTTAGCACCTTCCAGCCTACGAAGGGTGTGATTACCCAGCATTCGTTCCGTAATCTCGGATTTTCGCTCTTTTACTTTCACTTTTCCAGTCTGTTTGCCATAACAATAAGTATAAATGGTTTCCCCCTTACTGCACAGCAGATAGATATTATCCTTACTCGGATAATAAGAATATATGGAAAAATAATCGAAAGCGCTTCTTTCCCTAAACCAAACATGAGTCGCCCCATAATCACCTTTTTCTTCATGGGTTGAAATGATATATTGAGGTACCAACTCATTCGCAGGGCTGTCATAACGATAAATCGTATCGGTATCCGGATATTTCAAGGTCAACTGATTGCCATAGGTATCTATACTGGTAAAAGGTTCTAACCAATAGTTAACAAACTGCTGGAAATTAATTCCGTTCTTCATAATTTCCTCTTCACGCCCGATATGTGCCGGATTTTTGAATATCTTTTTTTTCTGGTAAGTACTATCAACCCATGCAAAAGACCATACCGAATCTTTTGGTGTCGGTTTATTGATAAATGCCAGATTTTGAGCTATAAAGAACTTGTTATCATACAATGCAAATTGGAAATACATTGTCATAAATACATCATCCGGAGATGTTTTTGCAGCTGTCCGCTTATAATTGCCTTCATAATCATAGACTTTAACTCCAACTATTGTCGTCTGGATATATACTTCTTTGGTGTTCTCGTCCACGAAGAAATCAGCCATTCTGATATATTCTTCCGGTCCTTGTCCAACTTTGCCTACCTTATTCAAGAACTTTCCGGAACGTGAAAATCGGAGGACATGATTGTCTTTATAATGTTTCACCCAGATGTCAGAATCAGTCACCTTCATTTTAGTAATTTCTCCTATTAGAGATTCGTCCGTCACCTCCAACGAAACAATCTCCACTTTCGCAGCAGCTTCGCTCAATGGTAGTAAAGCAACCTTAGACACATTGTCTGATGATAGATTAATAACTGGAGTACCCTCTTCATCTTGCAAAGTATTCTCCTTTTTATTGCCACTACATCCTAATAAGAATGAAGCAATAGCTATCAGTAAAAAACAATTTTTCATAAATACAATCATCAATATACCTCATTCTGAAAGTAGTAGAAAACACACATATCATGCACTTCCACTACTTCCAAAATAACGGTACAAATTACTTACTTCACAATTCAAACAGTTGCAAAATACAATTTTTATTCTCCTATAAACAAGGAAAGAATAAAAAACATCAAACTTGTATTATTTACTACTATTCCTACATGCTATGTGATCCATGAGTACCGCCAGTCCACGATGGAGAGTACAGACTACCTGCAACATTTGCATTAAAGTTGTCAACCGGTCCAGACGGTCCAGCGCAAGCACACAAACAACAGTTTTCTCCTCCCAAAAGGCGATTCAACTCCTTTTCACTGAGTTCAGCTTTATTAAGCTGATCCAATTTAATCTTACCTAACTTTTTCATTGTCATCAAAATTTTAATTAAACATTCAATTTATGTATAGCATAAAACTATCTCTATTATTTATCCACAAATATTATTTCACGATATTTCCAACGCAAAGTATTCTTTGGGAAATTACAATGTAACAAAAACTCCATTTCAGGTAAAGCATATAACTTAGCTAATACATTTTTTACCGACTCACATATACAAACTTTCTCCACACACAGTAACCATTCACCTAAATCTCGCCAAACATCAACTGGAAATAAAAACAATGGTTCAACAGACCTCACTCTATACTCAAACTGACAGAAAAGCCGTTCAACACCTAATACTATTTGCTCCAACATCCAAGAAGTCCGAGAGCGAAACAAAGAATTCTCGTCATAGAAACGAAATAGAAAATAATCTCCTACCCACAATAAGAACTGAAATGTACCCATATAAGGCACTTTCATCTCTTGCCACAAAGCTATCAAGAATTCATCCACATCTGTAAGTTGTTCATCCACATCCATCTCTATCAAAGACTTTTGAGCTAAACATTCTATCAAACATCCCCATTTGGCAAGCCTAATCCCATTTTGTTCTGTAAACACTTTTTGTTGTATTTGCTCCAGCAAATTAAAGTTCTCTCCCTCCATTTGCTTTTTGCCTCCCACATAAGTATCACTCAAAAATCCGGAAAGGCAAAGTGTAAATTGTTTATCCAGCAATAAATCTAAATCCGGATATTGTATCTTATACTGATTCCAGACCAAAGAATTGTTAGGATAAAAGCACCACAAATCTTCTCCGAAAGGGAACTGTTTAGGATGGACTGACGGATTTTGATTCAAGAAAAGTAAAAAATGAGTATCGACCCTTTCCTGTATTTCAACCATATTCTCAATATCAAACGAAAAAGTGACTTTGATATGTTCTCCTTGTTGTTCAGAGAAATAAGCCACAAAATAATGAAACAAACTTTGGAACTCACGATAGAATGAGACAACCTCAGTCAAGAGGCTTCCCCACGCTTTTCGAGAATAAAAAACAGAAAAACAACACCACGCTTTTCCTCCCATCAACGTATAATTCTGTTTCATATTATGCCAAGAGTATTTTATTAGTATAATCAAAATTCCGATATACAATCCCTTGTCCGAACCCATTCGGATTTACCGTTTTACAATCATTATCCATTTTTTTCATCTTCAGATAGTTTATAGCCTCTGTTACACCCATGACAATTACCACTATCAGATTCGCATCTTTAACTTTATAATATTGATGATTAAAATCATACAAACAATTAGATTTGTTTCTAAGTATCATTTCCTCATCTTTAAAATTCAGTCGAATTCCGTTCTCCATCTCATCCCATATTCCTTCTTTCCATTCTCCTTTTATCACAAGTCGATATTTATCCCCTATACATTGTTTTAGCATGTCTGATTCATCCGGATGATTATAATTCATTGCAATATTGTTCTGTATCACTCCTATGCCAAAACGTTGTCCTTTATACAACATCAATACTCTCGTAGAGTAGGGATTTATATAATCCAGATAGACACTCTGCAACTTCTTCAACAAAAACTCTTGTGCTATCCGCTCTTCATCTGCATGCATCAAAACATTATAAAATTCCTTCTGATTAAAAATTTCCTGCACAAGCCCTCTACACAACAAACGATTGAAAAATTCAACATCTTCCAAACCATATCCTACAAACACTTCATTGTATCCTCTCGCCTCAACGAACTCCTTTCTTTCCAAGCAGACCCTTCCGAAAACATCACGATAACAAAGATTACTCGTATAAAATAGACGCTCTTTATTGTTAAATTCTTTTAACATAAACTCTGCAAACCCTCTACCTAAGTAATTATCTGCATCCAAATTGCATACTACTTCTCCTTCTGCCAATCTGAAAACCATATTCCTGCTATGGCTGCGTCGATAATAAGCTGGTTCAGTAGTCCTATAATAGACAAGAATACCCATCTCAATATATTTCATCATAGATTGAGCAATCCATTCTTCTAATCCATCTTGCGAATTATAATCCAGCACAACAAACTCGACCTCATCTACTAAGAAATTATCAAGAATATTCTTCTCCAAAGTTTCTTGTAAATGTTTAAGCCGATTCATACAAGTGATGCAAAATGAGATTTGTTTCATAGTGCTATATAGCCATTATTAATGAATAGTAAATCTACCGAATGCATAAGCTCCATCCAAACCTTTTATCTCAAGTAAAAAATCACCAACTAAGCCTTTCTGTAATTGTACTTTTCTCAATATTGGAGAGTCAATATTCTCAGTAGAAGAGTAAACAACATCCCCATTCTGAGAAATTACAATTTCAATCTCACCTATAGATTGATAGAACTCCAAGTCAATGGAGTGGTCATCATTCAAAAATGCTAAAAAAGGAGTCACTGGAGGAATAGAACGGTGACCATTCCCCGGACCATCCGGTAAATCAAAATCCTCATCCATGATGATTTCTACTCTTGAAGGAAAAGTTACTGACTTTCCATTCACTACATTTACCACAAAGAAGCAGTATAAACTTAACAAAATAAAAAATGATTTCATAGTATCTTTAGTTTTGAATGTAACAAAGATAGCCATTTAATCACTTCTTAGGGAAAGTACAAGTGGACAACACAAAAGAGAATAACAAACTATATATCAAGAAAATACTAAAAAAAAAGCTACTAAGTTAATGGACGAAAAGCAAGAAGTTCTTCTAATAAAGAGTTATAAATTCTTCCAATTTATCAGTAGTATCCAAATTTAAGCTCTCCCTCAATCTCCGTTTTTTCGTAAAAATAGAATTCATCTCGCAGTCAAAAGTAAACATCAACTCAGTGGTAGTGAAACCAACTTTAAGCAAAGCTATCAATATCAGGTTACCACTCGTTAATTTAAAATCTTTCTTTAACCGAGAAATCAAATTACCATATATCAAATCCATGTATTCAAGGAGCTGTTCTTTCTCTTGTTTGGTCATATTCTTCACAATCAGCTTTTCCTTCTTCAATTGATCCAAGAGATAAACACCATTTACACATACATTTTCACGTATTTTTTTATTCTCACTCTCCAACAGCAAAATCTTTTGATTCAATTTACCAACCTTCTCTCTATTTGTTTCCGCTGTTTCACCTGTTTTTTGTTTCAACACATCAAGTTCATAAACATATCGTTTAATCATGCACTCATTCTCCTTTATTACTTGCATATTTTTCCGGAACATCTCTTTGTATCTTTTTCTTAAAAGAAAATACAAAACAAGACATAATAGGATAATAAATAAAACGATTACCATCCCAAAATAAAACTGTATTTTCTTTTCGTGTTCAACTTGTTGCTTTTCTAAAAGAAGCTTTCCTTTTTCATATTTACGTTGCAAAGTCAAAATTTGAGATGCTTGTTTAGCATCCAGGTCAACGGACAACAACGAATCAGACTTCTCTTTGAAATAGAGAGCCATTGCATACTTTTTCTGCCTCTTTTCCAACAGATACAAATAGTGGTATGCCCCTGCCAGAGTACGAGGCCTTTCTGATTTCAAAGCTAAAGTAAAATATCTTTTTGCCTCATCCAACTTATTTTGATTTAAATAAATGTTCCCCAATGACATTGAACAGTGATGCATAGAATGCCTATCTTGTTCAGTCTCTACCGCAGTTTTCAACAAGATTATTGCATTTTCCAAATCTCCCTCATTTCTTTTTGCAATTCCTTTTACTTGTAACAAAGAAGGAGTTACTCGTTCAAAATCGATACATCCTTTCTTTTCTTCACACAAGGACAAAGCCCTATTGATGTAGTTATAAACACTGTCATATTGTTGTTCTACATAATAAATACGAGCAATATCCCGATAAGCATATATAACCCCTAAAGTATCGGCTGCCTTTTGAAAACAATATACCGAACTTTGATAATTATCAAGAGCATCTTTGTGTAGCTTTCTATCTGCATTCAAAATACCGATATACTCATATGCCAAGCCTTGTAGCTTATACTCTTCCGTTTTCTCCAATTTAGCCAAAGCATTCAAATAGGCTTGCATAGCCAGCGTATCATTCCCCTGCAAATCCATCACTTTGCCATAATAAAACAATGCCTTCCCCGCTTTCACGTTATCACCCCCATTCTTATAATAATCTACCGCCAACTTTATCAACGAATCCGACTGCATGCTATCCAGATAGTTCTTATCACGGGCTTGTGTCAACAGCAGCACATAGTCTGCCCGCTGCTTTCCACGAAGCTTCTCCGGATGAGGAATTTGCTCCAACAGCAGTAATGCACTGTCAGGATATACATCCATATACCTCTCTACCTTATCAAAAACATTGGATACGTTCTTCTCTACGCAAGAACCTAACAGTACACAAACGGACAAAAGCCCAAGATATAACAGTTTTTTCATATGAACATGTTCTTTACCAGATTATCATTGCGTATACACAGAATCCTTTTGGAGATAAATATTCACACCAGCCAACGGCAATCCTTTTTCCCCATCAGTCACAATGCCATTTGTCTGCGCATTAGAAACAACTGCACAGCAGAATGTTATGAACAGTACTATACATCGCTTCATAATCCATGTATATATAATTAAACTTTGGATGAGAATAAGCTTTTTTACGGCCTCTCCCTTCAAAGATACAAAAAACCGCTTCAACAATGTACAAAAACAAGATAAATGTGACAAACAAAACAAATAGCTCAGAGCTTGTTTCCCCTTACATAGGCTTCCTTTCCATTTTCTGTACGGAGTTATCAGCGCCTATCGGCCGTGATGCGCTCTGCCAACGGCCGTCAACCACTCGACTAACGACCGTCAACAAGGTGCTTCATAACCGTTGAACACCTATTATACTCATAGTTTCCCCATACTGTGCACCTATCTTATTCCTATTATGAGCCCAGCTGCAGTCTATCGGTAAACGGTCTTTTACGAAGTTAATACCGTGTTTACACGAAACGCATATCGTGTAAACAAGATATTTGCAAAATGCTGTACATTCTATTAATACACTAACAAACAAGATATTAACTTACTTTTCGGCGTATTTCCGCTGTGGAAGCAAAAGTTGCTTCCACCTTTTTGAGTTGCTTCCACAGCACTTGTAATGCCGATGAATAAAGGGATGCAGGAAGTAGGTGGAAGTGTGGAAGCAGAAATGATAAAACTAAGCAGAGATAATTTTCCCTTAAAAGCAATAAAACTCCAGAATCTGCTGGAGCAAAGCATCCTGCTTTCCCAGACCTTTTTCCAACTCCACACTTTTCAGGTTATAGAGTTGTGCCAGCAAAGCTGACGACTGCTTCTCGCAAAGACGGGAATCATGTACCTGCTCCATCCAGCAGACGGTCTCTCCCCAAACATCTACCGAAAGATGTGACAAGACTTCTGTCGGGGCTCCCCCCTTCTCCACCTTACGGAAGATTTCGACCAAAGCACACAACAAGCTGGACATTATCTGTTTACAACGGGAATGGGAACGGGATTCCCGGTTTCTGAAACGTAGCAGGAAATAGTACCCCAGCCATAAATAAACGGTGGTGACTTCTGCATGGATTTTCTCTATCCTCTTCCAATGCGCAACCAAGGCAGCATCAATTTCTTCCAGAATCGCATCCGTATCATCTTCTATGTAGTATTTCTGCGCAAGACACTCTATCACGCACCCCCATTTCGCCATATCCACACACTCTTGCGTACGCCCCATCCATACATGGGCTTCCTCCAATATCCGGAATGCCTTTTCTCCACATTCTGGAGCATCATAAAACCGATACTGACGAAACAACAGAAGAGACTGACATAATAACTCATCCAAAGAGTACTCCGCACTTTCCATATTTAAAATTCAAGTATCCATTCAGGTAACAAAATCGAGCAAAAGTAATCATTTCCTAAGAAAATCACGCTGTTTCAGCACAAAAACCGGCAAGAAAAAGAAGATACCGATGACGGACATCACCAGTCCGCCAATAGTACCCGCAGCCAACGGAAACCAGAAAGCTTCCTTGTCCTCACCTATCATGAAAGGGATAAATCCCAGAATGGTAGAAACTACCGTGAGGAAAATAGGAACGACCTTCGCATTCCACGCCTTGACGTAGGCACGAAGAGCGGAAAGACGGGGGAAACGACGTCGGATGCTGTTGTACTCGTTCAGGATATAGATGCTGGCATTCACCGTGATGCCGCACAGCAGGACGAACGAGGCAAAACCGCCCTGGTCGAAGTTCAGCCGGAACCAATAGAAAGTAAGAAATACCCCGATATAAGAAACCGGAATCACAAAGATGATGGCAAGCGGCTGCTTCAGGGAGTTGAACAGAACGCTGGTCGTAAAGAAGATGATGGCTATCACCACCAGCAGAAGCAGGTATTGGCGGTTGTCCTTCTCGCCCCATGACCAACTGTTGCTGTCCGACTCGGCTGTATAACCCATCGGCAACAGTTTGTTGAACTCCTCCAGGACACGTTTCTGTATCTTGTTGCCCATCTCATTGGAGCCGATATATTCGTATTGCAGGCAGAGGCGGTACTGCTGGTTTTCTTTGGCAATCTCCTGCGGCATCTGTCCCTTTTCCACAGTAGTCAGTTCGGAAAGCTTGTAATGCTTGCCGTTTCCTACTCCATAGGGGAAGAACTGCATCGCCCAGATGTCATATTCGGCAGACTGGCGGGAAGAGAGCTTGATTTTCTCCGTTCCCTGCTCGGCCGCTACCGAGCCAATCTCCAGATTCTTGCCAAAGATGGGGCGCACCGCAGAGAAAAGCACTTGCGCGTCGATGCCCTCTTGCGCCATGCGCTCCTTGTTCAGGTTGAAGTAGAATTCCTGATAGTCATCCTTCCACCAGGAGAACTCCGAATTGATGAGCACTTCCTTGATACGCCGGTGCGTCAGCAGCTTGGCCTTCAGCTTCTCCGCCCACTCATAGAGTTCGTCGTAGTTGTAGCCGTACATCCTGATGCGGTAGGAGCCGGCACTCTCGCGGACGTCATTACTGAACCCCTGGTCCTGCAATCCGTAGATGCCCCAGCTGCCGCCTCCCAGTTCCAGTGCCTTGCTTATCATATTGGCTTTCAGTGTATAGGGAAAACCGCTGTTCCGGGCTTCCTTCTTGAAATAAATCTGCATACTGGCACGCCGGGGGCTGTAGATGGAAGTATGAAACTGCCTGATTTCCTTGAACCGGCTGAGGTAGGTCTCCATACGTTTCATCAAAGTGTTCATCTGCTCGAGGGTGCTGCCATTGGGAAGGTTGGCGTTGGCATAGAGCACCACCTCCTCATTACGGGTGAAGTAACTGCCTTCGTACACCTTCTGTATGAAAAGCCGCAAGCTGCCGCCCAGCGCCTTGTCCACAACGGGTTTCACCGACTCCTTATAGGTATCCGAACCGAATACCTTATTGTAAGCAGCTTCCCATTTTCCCCCTCCTTCCAGTTTGTCGGGCAACAGAAAAACAGGCAGACCGAAACCCAACAGCAACAGCAGGCATACAGCCCAGCGCCAACGGCACAGAAAACGGATGAGAGCAGAGTAGCAGCAGGAGAAATAAACGGGGAAACGTCTGAAAATCCGTCCCAACCTTGTTTTGAATGTTTGCGTCAGCCCCGGCAAGACAAGACGCCTTTTCTTCCCCGTAATCCGCCTCACCAGTCCTATCTTCTCAATCATCGACGGAACAAAGAACAATGCCACCATCAAGGAAACAGCCAGATTGATGATCACTACCGCTGCAAAGTCCTGCAGGTTGAGCCGTATCCTCTCGTCAAGGAAGAAAATGATAACAAGCGCACCCATCGTAGTGAGGGTTGCCGCCAACACCGACAGGAAGGCCTTGAGATTACGCCGGTGCAGAATGTGGTCGGTCATGACAATGGTACTGTCTATCACCAGATTCAGCGAGACAGTGATACCCGCCAGCGAATAAAGCTGCATCTCAAGTCCGAAGAGGTAGTAGAAGATAAGTGCCACCGCTATATTTACAGCCAGGCTGGTAACTATCAGAAAAAGATATTTCAACTTACGAGTAATGAGCCATACGAATACAAGCAGGATGAGTACCGTCAAACCGGTACGGAAGTAAATCTTGTCCAGTTCTTCCCGTATGTACTCGGTCGCATCATAGCTGGTATGCACTTCATATCCGACAGGAAGTACCTGCCGAACAGCTTCCATCTCGTCCATCACGGCACGGTTCAGTTGCAACTGGTTGGCAGTTTCTTCCGCAGTAATGGATAGATAGACGGAATTCAGCCCATTGATGCGGTAATAGCTTTGCGGCTCCTCCTCCATACGGACAGCCGACACCAGTTCGTCCAAGCGGAGCAGTTTCCCGTCGGTAGCCGTCACGGTGATGGCAGCAGGATTAAAACCAAGGGAGTTGCTCTCCGGCACCAGTGCCAGGCGTATCCATTCCCGGCTACCGTTACCTGTATCCACATTGTGCGTACCCAGAAATTCCTTCCGGTAATGCCGCTGTACTGCCTCGCTGATGTCCGATAGGGTCACACCCAGCAAGCGCAACTGTTCACTGTCATATTCCAGTCTCCACTCCATGGGCGTGGCACCGCTGAGTTCCACCTTATAGATACCCGGAATATTTGCCAGCCGCGGCTTGATATGCTCCTCGGCATACTGCTGAATCAATATCGGAGTGGAAGGGGCATTCAGTGTGAAGGACATGAAAGGGCGTGAGGCGTTCTCGTCGGGCACTTTCATGTGAATGGTGGGATAGCTGACACCTTCGGGCAATTGGGGCCACGTCTGCCGGATGATGGTGGAAGCTTCGAAGCGGACTACCTCGACATCGGCATGCTTGTCCAGCTCCACAGTAATGTTGCCGTAGCCGTTGCCCGAGGTGGAGTTCAGCCGCTTCACTCCGCGGATACGCGCCAGCATGGATTCCAGCTTGCTGGTCACTTCCATCTCCACCACCCGCGACGAAGTGCCAGGCATGCTGAAACCCACCGTGAAGCCGGGCAGGCTGCGTGACGGATTCAGCTTGACGGGGAGCAGCGGTATCAACGCCACCCCTACCAAAGCAAGGCAGACAAACGCCACTATGACGGTGAAGGAAGAAACTCGTTTCATCAGTTATTATAATCAAATTTTTCCGACAGCGAAAATCCGCTGGCAAAGTCGTGCAACGTCAGTTTCCGTATCTTGTAATAATTCAGCCAGTAGTCCTGCAAGGCGGAGATGTAATTGCGTTGCGCTTCCTGCTGGCGGTTCAGCGAGAGGGTCAGGCTGTTGATGTCTGCCTTGCCGATAATGAAGCGCTGGCGGGTTTCGTTATACGCCAGGATGGCAAGGTCGAGGGCCTCTTCGGCACTGGCGACGAGGGCTTGCTGGACGTTGAAGTCGCTGACGGTCATGATAACCTCCTCCTCAATGCTGATTTCACTCTGCCGGGCAGAAGTCTTCACCACGTTCAGATTGTTCCTCGCCATGTTGTATTTGCCTTTCCTCACGCCCCAGTCCACCAGTGGAATGGAGACACTGACCGACACCATCTCCTGCTGCATGGGATGCCTGTATGCTTCACCGAATTTCTCTGCCACCTGGTTGAAGCCGACGCTGGCGTTGATGCTGGCGTTGAAGCGCGATTCCTTCTTCGTCTTGTCTACTGTCTGCTCGGCTTCCAGCACTTCCTGACGAAGCCCCAGAAATTCCGGATTGTTGGCTTGAGCGGCCAGCAAAGCCTCATCAACCGGTATGGTCAGCGCCCTCGGACGTCCCGGAAGCGACACCCTGATATCCGTGTTCTTCTCCATATTCAGAAAAGATGCCAACGAAAACATGGCGCGCTTCAAGGCACTGGCGGCATTCTGCAAAGTATTGCGGGCGTTCACCACGTCGAGTTTCAGCGTCAGCAGGTCGGCACGGCTGATGGCGGCTATTTTCAAGCGCTGCATGCCGATGCGGTAGAGGGTATCGGTGGAGACGGCATTGTCCTTGGCCAAGTCATATTCCGCCTGTGCCATGGCAAGCGCAAAGAAATAGGTCGTGGCCTGCTCGGATACTCGCTCTGCATTGTAAATATACTCCTTCTTCACCTTTTCGTACTTCAGCGGCTCAATCCTGCGTTCCCAACGGAAAGGATTGTAACCGACCAGACTCTGCGAGTAGCCCAAACGAACCGGAACACTGGTGAACTGGGTATACTTGTTTCCACCGAAGCTCCGCATATAGCCCAGCTCCGTATCCAGATAGAACGTACCGCCCGTCAAGTCGAAATTCTGTCTGACGGCAAGATTGCCGTATGCATAGAAGGATTGCTGGCTGCGATAGATGTCAAGGTCCTGTTCGGAGTCGTAACGCTTGGTGATATCGCGGTTGTACTGTGCCGGAGTCATGTTCAGCGTCAGGCTGGGAAGGCGGTTTGCCTTATAGGTGCGGTATTCCCAATAACCGGCCAGATACATGTTCTTGGTGCGGAAGGCTTCCAGCGAACTGTCATTCGCCAGGGCAATGGTCTGCTGCAAATCGAGCGTTATCCGCTGTTGGGCAAAAGCGGAAAGGGCTCCCAGACTGAACAAAAGTATAAGACTTAATTTCTTCATGCTCTTTCTTTTCTATAAATAAACCAATATATCAACGGGATGATGAACAGACTGACCAGTGTCCCCACGAACATCGCCCCAATCATCGCTATGGAAAGCGGCTTCTGCAGCTCCGAGCCCATGTCGAACGAGAACAGCAGCGGAACCATAGCGAAAATGGTGGTGAGCGATGTCATGATGATGGGCCGGAGCCTTCTGCGCCCCGCCTCGTGGATGGCCTCGAGCAACGGCATACCAGCCCTCCGTAATTCATTAATGGCATCCAGCTTTAGGATGGAGTCGTTGATGATGATACCGCACGTCACTATCAGTCCGATGGCAGACATCAGGTTCAAGGTATGCCCGCATATCCACAACAGAAGCAGGGCAAACGCCACATCTATCGGAATTTCCAGCAGCACGATGAGCGGCTGCACGAAGCTTTCGAACTGGGCGGCAAGAATGAAATACATCAGCAGGATAGAGATGAAAAGAATCACCACCAACTCGTCCAGCATCTGGCGGTTGGAGAAGAAACTGCCGGAGAAGGCCGTATCCCAGTCACCCGTGGCATCTGCCTCCCGCTTCACCTTTTCCATCAACTCCGGAGCATCGTCCACTTCATAGAAACGGAACGGTATATATTCACCGTTGCGTCCTGCCGTAATCGTTTTCAAATCCTCGGCCGGACGCACCTTTACCAGCTCCCGAAGCGGAATATGCTCCACTTCGCCCTTACTGTCCGGACGGGTCTGTATCAATGTCTGCTGCAGCACCTCATTCACTGTCCGCTCCTCGCCCACAATGCTGATAGGCAGGTATTGCTGGTAGGAATGGAGCATAGCTACGCTGTTCTCCTTGAATGCCGTCCGCAGCGTACGGTAAAGCTCGTCATACGAAACGTCATAGAGCAACAGCTTTTCCTGCAGGATGCTTATGTCAAGCTGGTTCTCGAAAGCGATACCTACGGGCGCTGTCCCCGTAAGCTCCGCAAACTGTTGTTCCAGTCCGCGCAATTCTTCCGCCGCCGGCGCCTTCTCCTTGTTACGGGCATAAAGTTCCGCCACCACATCGGCCTCCCCGGTCACGAAAAGCTTCTCGAACACGGTTTCGGGTGGAGAAAAGGAGACTGTCGCCAACGGATATTCCCGTGTCAGCCACTCGCCCGCCTGCTTCTGCAAGGGAGCAATCCCGTCAGGCGAGGAAGTCTTGAAATACAATTCTGCCTCCGAAGAAGAGAGAGCCTGCTCACGGTTCAGCAGATAGTCCTGCTGGCCTATGGCAGCCGTCTGTTCCACAGTCTTGTCCAACAACTGTCCGAACAGTACATTCACACGATGCCGGTTCTCGTCCACATGTATATTTTCGTTCCATTCCACGTGGACTATCAGTTCATTCTGGTCTATCTGCGGCATACGCTCCTTGGCTATGGAATAGAACAGAAAGACACAAAGAGGAATAGAAACCACACAGAATATGATACTTACCGTCTTATGGGAAAATACCCAGTCGATGCCCGCATCATAAAAACGGTCCAGCGTATGTTCCTTCAACGGATTGTTGATGCGGATGCGGGAGAACCACGACCTGCCGCGCAACCCCGTCCGGTAGACCAGCATATAGAGGACCGGCAGCAGCATGATACCCGTGAAGTAGGAAACCAGCAGCCCCACCGTAACAGAGAATGCCTGGTCATAGAAAAGCGCTCCCGCAATGCCGCTCATAAATATCAGCGGCACAAACACGGCAACCGTGGTCAGGGATGAGCTCAGCATCGGCGTCACCACCTCACCCGTACCCGTCACGCAAGCCCGCCGCAACGAATAGCCCCGTTCGCGATACTGCGAAATGTTCTCCGTCACAATGATGCTGCTGTCAATCATCATACCCAACGCCAGGATTAATCCCGACAAAGAAATGATATTGAGTGACATCTTGAACAAGTAGAAGAACAGGAAGCAGATGACAATAGATACCACCATACTCAACCCGATGATGAACGGTGATTTGATGTCACCCAAGAAGAGTACCGCCACAATACAGATGAACAGGAAACCCAACGACAAATTTTGCTGAAGATTGGAGATGGTATAGTCCAGCAACTCCGTCTGGTTACGGCTGATGCTAAAATCAATGTCGGGATATACTTTCTTGAAGTAGTCCATCGTGCTGTTGATGGCAAGCTTCATGTCTTCCATATTCTCGTCCGCCTGCTTGATGACGGCAAGGGTAACGGCACGCTTGCCATTGCTCATGGAGACACCTTTCTCCTTGGCAGGAACAATCTCTACCCGGCAGAAGTCTCCCAAGCGGATGATACGTCCTTCCTTTCGCAGCAGGATGCCCTTCACGTCCTCCTCTGTCCGCAGCAGGGTGGAGAACTTAATGTTGTATTCGTAGTAGCCGTCGCGCACAGTCATGCTGCCCGGCTCCACGTTGTTTTGCGCCAGCACGTTTTCTATGTCTTCAATGGAGAGCCCCAACACAGCAAGCTTATCCGGGTCGGGCACAATCTGTAACTGGCGTTCGACCAAACCCGTGACATCCACCATTGCCACTTCCGCCAACTGCTCGATGCGACGCTTTATGACATTTTCGGCAAACTCGCACAAATCAAGAAACGCGCGTTCGTCCACCTTGCCGTATGCACTGTCGCTTTTTAGGGTCAGATTGAGGTAGAAGACAGGAATGTCCGTCGCACTTGCCTTTATCACCTTCGGGCGTTCGGCATCCTTGGGCAGATAGTTCATGGCGGCGTCAATCTTCTCGTTCACTTCTATGAAGGCAAGGTCGGTATTCGTACCGAAGTCGAAGCCCAGGCGGATGATGCCTGCACCATCGCGCGTCTCGCTGTCCATGTCCTTCAGTTTCGCCACCTGGATGAGCTGCTGCCGCAGAGGTTTCACCACCGTATTCTCTAATTCACGCGCCGAGGTATTCTGCGCCGACACCTGCACTGTAATTTCCGGGATGGCAATATCGGGCAGCAAGGATACCGGCAAGGTGAAGTAAGTCACCAGCCCGACAATGAAGCATGCTGTAAATGCCATCAGTACGGCAATAGGCCGCTGTATCAAAAACTTTATCAATTGAACTATGAATTTTGAATTACCACTTATCACTCATTATCTATCAACCACCTTCACCGATGCTTCATGTGCCAGATTCACATTTCCCGTCACAATGACCGTATCGCCTTCTTTCAGGGCATCGTCGGCCATACTATAGCTTTCCGCATTCTCCAGACCGGTCTGCACATAGTTCCACTGCGCCTTTCCGTCTTTCAGGGTAAACACCACCTGCTTGCCCGAACGCAACACCACGGCACTCTTCGGGATTACAAGCTGTCCGCCCAGAGAGCGGTGCACGTTCACCCTCACGTTCATCCCACTGAACAGCCGTCCCTTGCCATTGACGGCAGCCTTCACCTTAACCATCCCCTTGTCATCCACCAGAGGATTGATTTGGGTGATGCGCCCCTCCTGCCTAAAGCCGGCATCCGAATAAGGGGTAACAATCACCTTGTCGCCACTCTTTATCAACGGCAGTTCGCTTTCCAGCACCGTGAAGTCCACCTCCATACCTTGAGTGCCGATAATGGAGCAGAAGGCTTCCGAGGTACTTGCCTCGTTGAACGGTTTGGAGAACAGGTTCGCCACTACCCCGTCAAAAGGCGCAACCAGCGTGGCGTGTTCCTCTTCATACGCGGCAAGCTCATACTGGGCGAGGCTCTGGTCGTAACCGCTCCTCACGCGGGCCAGCTTCATGATGTCAGCAGGTACTTTGGAGGCATCACCCACCGGATAGCCTTGCCCTATCAATACGTCCTGCAGCTCAAGTTCCGCTTTGTCCAGAGCATCCTTGGCTTGCGCGGTCTTGTTCTTCAGACGGAACTTATCCAGTTCGGCAAGTTTCTGCCCTTTGCGCACCGGGGCACCGTTCTTCACGTAGATGTGTGCCACTACACCGGTGGTCTCAAAACGCAAATCCGCCATGGCACCGGCGGTTACTTTTCCGTTGCTCACCAGTTCATGCTCAAAGGTCGCCCGCTTCAGGACTTTCACGGTCACTTCATTGCTTTCACTTGGCAGGACGGTTGCCACCCCTTCCTCGGACTCTTTTCCCTTTCCGGCATCGGAGCAGGCGGCAAGCAGGGCAACGGCCATGCATAGCAGGTATCGATAGTTCTGTGTCTTCATATTCATACTCAATTATAAATTGATAAAATTAATCGTTTCAAAAAAACGAACCGATATTTGCATGTGGACACTTTTTTCATAGCACTTTAGCAATTAGTTCGCTCATTATTAACACTTTCCGTTTTTATTCATCTTTTTTAATATGGACAAAAATAAGCTGAATCTTTTTTATTTCCTCCCTCATCTGTCGTATTGCCGTAGAATGCACTTTTGGCTCTTTCGTCAATACCATCCACTTCATTTTTTCAAACTTGTCCGGTTGCCTGAAGCTTGGTTCCGCATAAAGTTTCGCAAGCAGGTAATAAGGGTAAATACGTCCCGGCAACCGATGGGTGGAACGGATAAACCAGTCTTCCGCTGACAAGCAGTCACCCATCTGCTGATAGTTCTTGCCTATCACATTCAGTATCATGGGGTCACAACTACGCTGTAAAGCTTCTTTCAAAATACGGTTGGATTTACTGAACTGCTGCTGCTTGTGCAATCCATGCCCATATTCGAACAAGAAAGATGCCCGGTCCCTCAACAGAGGATAAAGACGTCCATACTCTTTCTCTGCCGATTGATACGCACCTGCATTATACAGCACCCGAGCATTCATCCACTCCCGGCAGGCCTGCTCCACTTGCAAGTCATTCTTCAGGCGAAGACCGCCAATGATGCCTACTGATACAGCCAGCCCCAACCATTGCCAACGGTCGGCACCGGACAAGCATGCCACAAGCAATCCTCCAAATGTAACGATAAATACCGGAAGTTGTAGCGGATAGGAGGAAAAAGAGAATATCATCAAGGAAAGAATAGCCCCACAGATACCATAACGTCCTTTACGGACTCCCCTATACAAACACAGCACGACCACAACCAATAGACATACCGCCAAAGGAATGCCCAGTTCGACCGCAGCCTGCAGATATTCATTGAATGCATATTCCGGACTTCCCGCCACACGTTCCTCCCACGGTTCATAATCACCTGCTGCAAAATAAGTCTCCTGCGCATTTCCATAGGCTGCTGCGAAATTATGAATCCCATATCCGGTCAACGGCTTTTCTGCAATGGCACGACAAGTTATCTTCCACATGAAAAGACGGCCACGTGCAGAATCGGGTTTCAAGACAAACAGTAAATAGCCCGCCAATAGCAAGACACAGAATCCACCGACCACTACCATCACCACACGCTGCCTTTGCTGCTGCCATAATAATCTGAACTTATCCGTCCAATCCATATGCCAAGCATATACACACAGACAGGAAACTCCTGCCGCCAACCATGCCGAACGGCTCATTCCTGCCGGAAGCACACAAAGGATAAGCAGCATCACACCACCAGCGACCATAGTTCCAGCCTTATCCATCACCTTTTCCCATCTTCTTCCATCATTCCGGTCAGAGCAGAGAATCTCCCCCCTCTTGGTCAGCCATTGATACAGACAGACCGGAAGTATCATGGCCAAATAGCCGGAATAAGGCCCCGGATTGAAGAAAGAACCTGTCAATACATACAAGGAATGGTTGGACACAGCATAACCATAAAGCTGACTCAATCCCCAAACAGCCTCAATGCCCCCCAGCATTACCAATACCCACGAAACCGGTATAAAAAGAAAATACCTTTTTTCCATCATCAATCCAGCCATCAACAGACATCCTGCAACTACCAATGCACTTTTATCGAAATAGAGCCATTGCCCTATAACATCAGCTACAGGAAGTCCGGAAGAAACGTTACATGCCAAAGACAATAAAACTATACAAGCAATGTAGACCAAACTTCCAGTCAATAGATTACGTACATTATTCATTCTATCTATCAAATATTCAATAGTATTCTATAATTCACCAAAAGATTTGTTTCCCGTCTTTATATTCAAAAATCCGTTCATCTTTACCGGCTGTGTGATTCTTCAGATAAAATAAAGCACCTTGAAACCCTGAATAGACAATAGAATCTGACACAGCCATTTGCCGCCCGACAGAATTCCATTTTCCTCCACCCCAATAAAACAATTCATACAAATTACCTTTATAAATAAAATTCACCTCATTACGAGGAGTATACACCACCTTCTCCACACGATGGGGACTTCCAAAGTCCATCCCGGTCCATCCTCCATCCGGATGTATATAATCAAATGAAGTATCCGGATTACCGTCAAATGCGTTCAAATATTCATGTGTATTGTCTTCAAAACTTCCCGGAGTACCTATGATTTCCCCATATAGAGGTATGGTATCTTCCGTATTCTCATAAAAAGCCAGTTCCGAGATATTACAGAAACATCCGTCAGCACCCTTATAGCGCATATACCGATACGGTTTATCAGACTTCAACCGGGCCACAGTATATAGCCGATACGGAGCCTCCTTTATCAAAAGTAGAGTATCCTTCCACCCAAAGTCTGCCCGGTCGCTTCCTTCCACTACTCCCCCAATCATCCGGTCATTGAAAAGAACACTCAAAGTAAGATGGCACTTCCTATACAAGACCAATTCCTGCTTTTCAGCTTCCGGAACAATGAACCGTATCTTTCCGGTTTCACGCTCCAGAAGAAAAGGAGAAGATACTGCAGCGTATTCCTTTCCGTTCCAGGCAGCCAGCGTAAAGACCGCCCCGCCTCCCACATCCTCAAAACGAGCCTCCCCCTTCTTAAAGAAAGTATATCCTATAGGTTGCCATTGTAGTCTGTTGGCAAGGCACAAATACACCATATCCCCCTCACGAAACTGTCCGGAAAGCAAAGAATCCGGAAGAGCTACAGTCCAATTCCTGCTACCGGTATAAAGTGCAGTGACATCGCGGAAGAACGGACGTCGGAATGCCGGGTAAACATCGGAATATTTCCCCAGTTTCCGTACCGCCTCCTTATCAATACTATAGGTTGCCCGGTACATTTTTCCCCTCGAAATGCTATATTCTTCCGCTTTGCTCCATACTTCTTCATAAGGAAGATTTGCAATGTATGTCTTTCCTTCCTTATCCAAAACAAAATTCCAGAAATGAGAGGCATTGTTGTCTCCTAATACCATCACCCTATCTACTCCGCACGGAATGCCCAATGCCCGCAACACATATATCATGGCATCCGTAAACTCTCGGCAACTGCCCGTATGCCATTTCAGTACATCCGGTCCCAAATGAGGCCCCACCGGAAAAAGAGCCGTATTCCGGTAGTTCGCTTTCCGCAACGTATCCATCAACAACTGGGCGGCAACCTTAGGATTATCAGCCTCATCTGTCTTCCTGAATTCATCCAAAATCGGGCTATAGCACTCATAAATTTCTTTGCGCCAGAGAGAAAGCGGCTCATCCCCTATTCTATAAGGCAATATATATTCGCAGAAAGTATCAAAATCAACATGCTTTCCCCAAGGTTGCTCCCGCCAGACTTTGAATGCCCATTCTATATGATTGACCAAAAAAGCGGAATCCACCGTCATAATGTCCCTCTTAAAATGTGATGTTACTTTTGTAATCAAAGTAAAAAAGCTCAATTGTTATGTCACATCAATGGACCATGGAAGATTTTGAATCTATTTATTCCCGTTTCAAGTCGAGCGGACTGTCAGTTATGGATTTTTGTTCGAATGAATGTATTCGTCCCAAACGTTTCTACGAGTGGCGTTCCAAGCTGTTGCGCAAAGGCGGCTTTATCCCGGTAAAGGTAAACAGTAAGGGCCAGGTCAGTCTTCCCCATAAGGAGAAATCCCTGCTGTCTGCCCCTCCGGTCAGCCCGTCGCCAATTCCCCAGCCGCTATGTGAGATCTCCTATCCCAATGGCGTCACAGTCCGCTTGAACAGCCCTTTGTCACCGGAGGTATTGCAAACCCTGATATTTTTGAATTCAAACCGTTAGCCTATGTTTTCTTTGAATGAATCCAACAGATATTATCTTTACCCGTATCCGACAGACATGCGTAAGAGTTTTTATACGCTTAGCGGCATCGTGACCAACCAGATGGGAAAGAATGTACGGGACGGTGACGCTTTCATTTTTATCAATGCGAATTGTACCTGTATGAAAATCCTCCATATGGAATATGGTGGTCTGGTGATATACCATATGAGGCTGGAACAGGGGCACTTCCATCTGCCGGTCATAAATACGGAGGAAGGTCGGATTAAAGCGATTGAAACCTTCTGGAATGACCTTGTGATGATGGTTCAAGGAATGGACGGCAGCAAGGTCAGGCGTTATAAAAGGAGTGGTTTCCATGGGTTGTAGTTGTAACAAATTATAACATATACAATGCCGTATTCCGGCTGTTTTTTAGTATCTTAGCATCATATTTAAACGATTATGCCAACCGATAAGGAATTACTGATAAAGGATCTCATGCACAAATGCGACTGTCTGTATAGAGAAAACAGCCGGTTGAAGGAGATGGTGTCCACGCAGCCCCTTAAAGCTGCGGACAAAGAGGTGTATGAGGCTTTATTGTCTGACAAGGATGCCATAATCGCCCAAAAGGAAGCAAAAATCAACAGTCTGGAGCAACGTGTATCCTATCTTGAACGGCAGTTGTACGGTAAGAAGGCGGAAAAGTTCATAAAGCCTGACGCCCAGGACCGCTGGCTGGATTTTGAAGGCTTTGACATGCTTCCCCCAGGAGGCTGAAGCCGCAGAAGAAGCAGAAAAGGAGTTGAAGGCTACCAGAGAAGCGATCATCGCCCGTAAAAAAGCGGGGAAGCAGCATCCTGCGAGAAAATCCCTTCCGGAGAATCTTGAGCGTGAGGTGGTCCATATATATCCCGAAGGGTATAATCCGGAAGAGTGGACGCTCCTTCCCGGAGAGGAAGTGACCGAGATCCTTATGCACGAGCCCGAGAAGTTCTATATCCGCAGGATAGTGCGCCATACAGCCAAACGGAAGGGTACAAACGAGTTCAAGACCGGCCCGCTTCCCGTCATGCCAATAGCAAAGAGCTATGCCTCTGCCTCATTGCTGGCAGACATGATGATAGGGAAATATGTGGATCACATACCGTTCCACAGGCAACTGGAACAGTTCAAACGTGTGGGGGTACATCTCCCCGCGTCAACGGTCAACGACTGGTTCAAGGATGTGGCGGATTTGCTAAGGCCCCTGTACTTCCGATTATGGGAGTTGGTGATGCAGACTGACTACATACAGTCGGATGAAACGACAGTCCCCGTGATGAATGACGAGAGACACAAGACGGTCAAAGGTTATATCTGGCTTGTGCGCAGTGTCATGACCGGACGTCAGTTCTTTTACTATGACAAGGGTTCCCGAAGTGGAAAGGTGGTGCTGAAACTCTTCGGCAAGTTCCGGGGAGCCATACAGACGGACGGATACGAAAGGTACGAGATGCTGGACGCCAAGAAAGGTATTATCCTTCTTGGCTGTTGGGCCCATGCACGCAGACATTTTTGGGAGGCAAGAAAGAATGACATGCAGCGTGCCGACTATGCGCTCGCACAGATACAGTTGCTTTATGACGTGGAGCGTAAGGCTGACGATGAACGCCTGACTTACGGACAGAGGGCTGAACTTAGGGCACGTCTTGCATATCCCATACTTGTGCGCTTCGAGAAATGGCTGGTCAATGAATATCCCAAAGTAATGAAAGACAGTCCGATCGGAAAAGCCATAAAATATACATACGGAAGGTTCGACAAACTCTCCAGGTACCATCTGGACGGTCGTTACAGACCGGATAATAACGAGATAGAAAATAAAGTGCGGCCTGTCGCGTGCGGCAGACGTAATTACCTGTTCTGTGGCAATAATGATGCCGCTGAAGATGCGGCGGTGCTCTACTCGTTCTTCGGCTGCTGCAAGGCTGCCGGGGCTGACTTCCGCACGTGGCTGATCTACTTCCTTGAACATATACATGATTATGACGATGACTACTCGATGGATCTGGCCGAATTGTTACCTGACAATCTGTTATCCAAGGGCAAGATATTATCCGTTACGTCACCGGAATCTCCCAAGAAAGACTCCTGATACCTTCGTAAATCTCGCCTAAACACGGGAAAACTACCGTTTGATGCCAATCAAGACGGGAAAATAGGGAATAAAGTGCCGTTTTTATCTTCATTATCCCCGATAAATAGGGAAAATAAGGGAAAGAATACCCTTTTATACCAATTATGGCGGGAAAGTAGGGATAAAAATATCGCTTTATCACATTTGTCACAGGAAAATAAGGGGCAAAGGGGAAAAACTTCCTTTTATCCGCTCCATTAGTAGGGATAATATCAATTACTATAGAACCCGCACATCTTTGGGTTGAATTGATGTAACAATAAATCATAGAACGATAAAAATGAATAAACGACATTATTTATCGAACATACTACGAGGGAGTTTATCGAATACTTACGGTCCAGTACCTTTTGCAACTCCGCACGGTTATCACCGGCAAGATTCAAAGCTGTGTCCAACCACTGATTTTCCGAAGAACAAGCCATAAACAGACCTGCTGTAAACCATACCCATACACACCAATGTTTCATATCACTATTCCATTTTTTTCTATTCCAATCTGAAAGACAATCCAATCAATCCTTACAATCCGATACAAATACCTGCTTACCATCTTCCATATGAAATATCAGTTCTTCTTCTCCACGGGTACTGTCATGCAAATAGAGCAAAGCTCCCGATGGTATCCCGTCATATGGCAGAAAAGGTTTTTCTGCCATTTTCTTCCCCAATGAGTTCCAACAGCCCTCTCCCCAATAGAAGAGTTCATAACAATCCCCTATCCTGACAAAGTTATCATCGTTACGGGGCATATACATAAAATTGTCTATAGTAACAACCTTTCCAAAATCCACCGTTACACTTGCACCGGGTTTTGATGAAATGAAATACGACAACGGTTCATTATCATAGACCTGATAGGCAAAAGTATTTGCTGTGGCTGGAGCATCTCCCCAACTGTCTATAGGGACAATCTCTTCCTCTCCTTTATAAAAATGCATTTCGGCAACTTCCGCATATCCCTCTGCCGAAGAACAAAAACGGGCATAGCGACCCCTTACCGGTTTCTCAAGAATAACGTGATTATAATTGATACCGGGCGTATCTTTCACAGTACACAACAACTCCGCATTTTTAAAATCCTTATCACAAGCCGCCTCAAAATGCCCGTCTTTTATCCCTCCCATATAGTTCCTGATACGTTCCGAAAGAGGGTATTTCCGATACAATTCAGCAGAATAGCACTTGGAGGTATCTGCAACATAAGGATGTATATCCTTGCCATCAAAATAAAAAGGATTTCCAATAGGGCGATACTGCCCGTTTGCGAATGCCAACAATATATAAACCTGCCTCGAAGCCAAATTCCTGAAAAGCGCTTTTCCACTTTCTACCTTAGTAAAATCTATTCCCCGCCACCCATAAGCACTGAACAACCCCACATAAACATAATTCCCGTCCATCCCTTCTACCGGCAGTTCCAGATTCGAATCAAAATAATTATCCGACACTTTTCTTGCAAACACATCCTTAAAAGCAGCCGGTACGGACCGGTTCCGCATAAAATCGCCATCCATGTCCCATTGTCTGCCAAAACACCGGCGGTAAACCACGCTCGGGCGCCGACTGTCAATATAGAAACTTCCCCGTTTCGGCTTCCGGGAAGGGAAAGTAAAAGGAAGGCAGACACCCGTTACATCCCTCACCACATTCCACACATGCCCTTTCCGTGTTTCCGCATTGAAAGTATAGAAATCATAGGCTACCGGGACGCCGATGGCCCGCATCACATAAATCATAAAATCACAAGCATCCTGACACTTGCCGATACGATTATGCAGCAGGTACTCTCCTCCCAAATGCGGATAGTTAAAGACCCATGTAAACCGGTAAGGGTCTTCCTTCTGCAAATACTCCCAAACTACGCTAATCGCCTCCACTACATCGATACCCGTATAAACCTCGTCCAGCAAAAAGGAATAACGGTCATGGTATATCTGCCGCCAGTTGTCCGGAGTCTCATTTCCGATACGATAGGGAAGCAGCCATTCACAGAAATCTGCAAAAGAAAGGGAAGCATTCCACGGACGCTTTTTCCAACCATCAAAAGCCAAATCAATGTTATTTATCAAGAATTCAGCCCTTATATTCAGTACATCCGGTTTTCTCTGCAATCCGGAAGGGGTATAATAATCCCAATCCGGTACGGCAGTATCCTTCAGCATCACCCCATAAGCATCTGCCGAAGCCAGCACTGTTTTCAAAGAATCCAGTTCTTCACCTTCAAGGGCATAGTGATAAGGCATATTTTCTATCAAGAAACAAGCGGCTTTATATTTTTCAGGCTCATCTTTATAATGTTCCAGTACCTTTTCCAGTTCGCCTTTGTTGGTTGCAGCACACTCCAGTGCGTACTCCAATCTGCCGGAAGCATTGCAAGCCTCCAATATCCCGGCAATCAATAATATCCAGAGCAATTTAAACAGAACTTTCATCTTAGTCTATTCTTTTAAAGATACGTTTCCATCTCATTTTTCCAGTATTCGGGCTGACGGACTTCCATACCAGCCATGCCCTTCCCACTATAAATGGTTCCGGCAGTAATCCCCAGTAGCGGGAATCTTTTGAATTCACCATCTTGTCACCCGAAACAAAATAATAGTTCTCACAGAAGCGGTAATTGTGTATCACACTGTCCCCCAGCAGAACCGAATCTCCATGCAATGTCAGTTTCTTTTTCTGTTCCCACTCTATCACGTTCCGATACAGCAACCGTGTTTCCGGATTCATTCCTACCACGCTGCCTTTGGCCGGTATATAAAGAGGCCCAAACTCGCTGATAGTCCACCCATTACAGCCACCATCGGGAAAGCTCTTAAGAACAAGGCCCCGTTCCTCCGTCATGCCCGAAGATATCAATTTACCTAATTCCTCCTGCGCCTGCACATTTCCTGCGATACCATCAAATCCGGACACACGATAATGTGTATTCCTTATCTCCAACGTATCACCCGGCACGGCGATACAGCGCTTCACGTAATACAACATCACGTCCAGCGCAATGTTGTCCCACCTGCCCGGATAAGGAAAATTGAACACTAGTACATCATTCCGCTGAAAATTTCTCCATCCGGACATACGGTGCATCCTCACCTCCTTTTTCTCCACGGCATCAAGCACATTGAATAGGCGTGCTCCACCCGAACATTTATCCACCAGAATACAATCACCCGCCAGCAACGACGGTTCCATCGAGTCCGACGGTATCTTGAAGGAGGTCACCACAAACACCTGCAATACTATCAGTATCACAACAAGCAGGCACAGACAGAATAATACGTTTGTTATTCCATTCAACCATTTTTTCAATTGCAGCCGCTCCTTCATCCCATCAATCAGTTATTTTGCATCCCCGCTAATCTTCAATACCAACGGAGAAGTTTCTGCATTGCAATATACCGTTATCGTCTTGTCAAAGTGCTCCGGATGTTCAGCTTTATAAACCACTTCCAAATCTATTTCCTTACCCGGTAATGCCGGTTCCTTTGAATAAGCTACGGTAGTACAACCACAAGAAGTAGCAACATCTTGTATAACCAATGGGTTATCTCCGATATTCTTCAAAGTAAAAATTGCCTTTTGTTCTTTCTGCCAATCAAAAACACCTAACAAGATGGAAACTTTGTCCGTGGCAACTTCTGTTTTAATATCCTTACTTTCATTCTCTATTGCTATACTCTCACCTCGAATTATCTTAACATACAACTCTCTTATTTTAGGATTATGAATAGGATTACCGATAGCAAGTACTTTATTATTCCGATTCAATAGAAAAGTTTGAAAAGTCATATCTGAAGGAAAATGATTTAGCTTATTAAAACTATCATTCTCATCCAAACAAATCGGATACTCAAAACTGTCACGTTGAAATATAAAACGTAGTTCAGACTTATCTTTAGGATAAAAGTAAAAAAGGAATGATACTTTATCATGGTTTAGAGAATCCATCTTAAGTATAAAATCTTTCCAATTTTGCAACTGCAATTTACAGCTCGTGCAACCTATAGAATCAATATAAGTTACTATTTTGTAATCACAGTTATCTCCTGAATGCTTTATAGTGTCTTTCCCTTGAATAGTAAACACAGAATTAGGAGGGAATTGTATTTCTTTTCCTTCCCACTCTCTCACTAATTGTATAACATGATTCTTTGTTTTGTTCTGACAAGAGGAGAACAGAATCAGTAATACCATAATATACATTGTAAATACAAACCCTTTTTTCATCTCTATGGAAATTTATTTTTTCAGTTCATACACCATTGAAAGATTTATAATACATAACATATAATATTAAACCCACCCTCTTCATTTTTTACAACAGCAAACATCTTTTTATCTTTTTCATTAACTGCAATATGAAACACATCCATATCAAGTAGAAGTTCTTTTATGGGATTACCATCCCAATCAAAGACAAATACAGTTTTCGATTTTCTTTGAACTTCATATATTTTCCCAGCCGAATATAAAGCATACAGATACTTAGGTGTTGGGCACACTTCAATAAAACCATGAATACTTTCTTTGGTTAGACGTGTACTAAACAATTGCCCACCATCCTCTACTACAGATTCACATATAGGATTCCCTAAACGCATCGTTTTTTTAAGTTTAATTTTATTATCAACTATTTCAAAGAAATCCAAGTTAGACGAAAAATTAACAGAATAGGCAAACTCATTTTTATACGGATGCTTTGCCATACATCCTTGATTGGAAAGATATCTAGTTATAGCATTGAAACTACTATCAGCAGCATTATAAACATCTATACCATAATCTAACACACGATTGTTTGCATCAAATATTAAATGCTGATAACGCGCTTCATACATTCCTCCTACTACAAAAATAGAATCATTAATAGTAATAAGCCTCGATATTAGAGCATTCGATATTTTATGCTTCGTCAGACGTGTAGGAGCACCATCAACCACACCACTCCGCAAAGAATCAAGGCTATATTTCATCACTATTCTACTTTGGTCATTATATGTCACTAGACACTTTTTTTCTAAATAGCCACTACTACCAAACATTATTTCCAAAGGACCCTGCCCTATATTTCCAAAACGACCAATCTGTCTACCCGACTGTTGATCGAACAATGTAAAACATTGATTGGAACGTGTATCAAAAACAACCAGATTTTCCTCGTCACATGCAATACCTTCTACACGACCTAAGGAATCTTCACTGATTAGGCATTCTTTTCTTTGATTCAAGGAAAACGTTTCAGGAAATAATTCCCCAATTGTTTGAGGTGGTTTATTATTGCAAGCACTTAAAAACACGATGTACAATACTCCCCACAAGAATCTATTCATTTTATTCATATAGTTTATTTTTAATATATTAGTGTCTGAATTTTCAACCCCATGCCATCATTTAACTAAAGTATAATTATTCTTCAAGATTTTGTATATATCCCCAACTAAGTTAGAGACCCCCAAAAAGGCTCAAAGCACACTTATTGTATTGTAGCATCATGAATGACATGGGATTAGATTCCAGACAAATCCTCTACTATAGTTCTAATTTCAAAAGAATATATACTATAAAATCAGTATCTAACTAGTAGATTTAGAAGAGAAATTATAGGAAAATATATTTCTCTAATCGAACTTGTTTTTATTCTATTAACAAGGTAAAGGAAGTCTCAGTCCATGCACAATACCACCACCTACAATGCGATAACACTCGTAACTATATGGACTGCAGCAATAATACCCTCCACTTTCACCACCAGCCAATGCTTCCACATTAGCCAATGTTAAATCAGACAATGTCTCCGATTTCTGATTTGTATAAACACCATATCCTGCAATCGCTACAAATGCTGCAACAAAAGCTATCTTAATCATTTTCTTCATACTATTCTTCAATTTTATTAGTATAAGATTATTCTTTTTTATCATTTACCACAAGCATAATGCTTGCGTACCAGAATCAAGATATAAAAATCTTGGAGAACTCTTTTCTTGCCATACCTATCGAAATGGCAGAAAACACACTCTGTTTTCAATTCAAATTACTATCTTTGCCTCGACCTCCTTTCTTGGTGGGTTATGGAACGGACGGTACGAGATGCACCAACCAAACGTGAACCGTCCGTTCCTCTCCATCCATATTATAGTTTACTTTATTTCATACTATACTCTATTATCGGATCATCTTTATTCACATCCGTTGCCAAGATTATTCCTTTTTGTTCATCTACCGATATGCCATAAACATAATGATCTAACACATACCTGCAGAGAGGTTCGCCGGTCAGACTAAAAACATAGATATACCGTCCTCCATCCGGCAAATAGACACCTTGCTGTACATTTTGCGCAATTTCCTTAAAAGAGCGCCCATGAAAAACCGCATAGATAGCACTGTCTGCCACTTGGACATCGCTAAATCCCATGATACCCGTAGGAATACCATAACCCTGAGAAATCTTAAACTCCGGTTCACCGTGCGGACCAATGCGTACCACATGCGTACTATCTTTCAAATTAAAGACTTCAAGTACTTCGCCCAACTGGGTAACTGCTGCCAGCACTCCATTTCGGGGATTATAGTCGATGAAGCTACGCCATGCCTGAGCCAATGCAGGACGGGCATTCTGTAAAGCCTCCGCATTGGCTGACGGTATTTGACCGGTTCTGCGCAATAATTTCCCTTGATAGTTTACCCAGCAAAAGCGGCTACTGCCAGATCCGTCCGGAACAATGAAGGTAAAGTCGTCAACCATCACAAAGTCTAAAACGCGAAGCATGTCAGCATCCATATTTATCACTTTCTGAGGAACGATTGAGCAACCCGACGAAGTAAAATCATACTTGGTTAATACGGACTTACCAGCATCAAGTCCCCACAGAGATTGACCATGCCATCGGATATTTTCAGCAGAAAGCATCTCTTCGGGAGCCTCGCCCCGCTTGCCGAACGAAGCAAAATAGCGGAAACCCGGATAGTGGAAAACATGGCAAAGTAGTCTGTGCCATGCAAATCCATTACCACAGCCTTATCACCCTGCACCCGAACGCGGAACGGATAACGGAACAAAGCGGTGTCCAATGGCTGCACCCTCGCTTTCAGCTCGATTGTTTGCGGAAAATCCATGTAGGCAACAGAAGTTGCTACTTTTTTCTGCGTACAAGAGGAAAAGGACAGTGCGGATAGGCTAATGAGGCAGGCTATAATAAATTTGCACATGAGCTACTCCTTGATTTGTTAAAGGACAAACTATTGAACCACTCCCAAAACATTTGCTATCATCCCCACTCTCACCAGCAGCCAATGCCTCTATATTTTCCAATAGCAAATCATCCAGCTTTTCCGAATGACTAATTTGAACATAGCTTAAAACCGAAATGGCACTAATTGCCAAAGCTCCTAATAACTTCACCTTGCTTTTCATAGTGTTTTTGTTTTTTGTTACACAAGCAAAGATAAAAGGATTATTTTGGCTTTTGCCAGTCTTTATTTGGAAAACGCCCAAAGTTGGGGCGTGAAAAAAAGTTCATACCCGACACACCAATATGGGTTAACATTTCATCTACTTGGAGATAACAATTTGATACCCCTTCCTTTCCGGCAGAAGAAGAATCTGAACGGAATCGTCCGCCTCAAAGAGTTTACCCAATAAGCTTATTGCTTTTCTGCGGCGGCTGCCTAAATTCAAATCACTCAATGGCCAACCGCAAATTTCCGCTATTTCATCGTTCGTCAGGAAAAGTTCGGACGACTTGGCAAAACCAAGTAATAACTTCGCGGCTTGTGGCGTACAAGATACTTTTTCACCTTCATAAGTCAGTGTATGGTTGACGGAATCAAATATATACTTCCCGAACCGATAAGTGCTCTTTGTCAACGTATCAGCCGTTTTTCTCTTTCTATACTGTTGACCCCCTACATAAATCGCCAGTCCCAATAACAGAATGCACAAAATGCAGGATAGTATCTGCAGTACATGGTCTGCCCAATCCACACAGTGCCAAAAATCAGGCAGCATATAAGCTGTCAACCTCATTGTGTACATACCGTTCAAATAGTAAGTACCTAAATCATTCTGTGAAGCAATTATAGTTTCATCTCCAGTAGATGATTCTTGCACAATGCCCTTTCCCATCGGATTAACCTTCAGAAAAAGAGCACACATGGCTCCGCCATACCGATCATTCATCTCAGCTTTCCACTCAAGACAAATCTCTTCCAATGGAAATTTTCCATAATAATTCAACATATCGGCTTTAAACCCTACGACATCCAACGGAAATAGTCCTTGTGCCTCTTTCAATGAATCTATTATCACTTCAAATTCACCATCTTCTGATATCGCTTTCCTTTTGGTATGCTTCTTACCACCATCAGACCCAGATGCATAGAACATCCCCAGCCCATCAAATTCCCGATTCACGACCCGTTCCGCAACCTTCCGCAGAGTTTCTACAGCAACCTCCTTAGCCACGTCTTGTCCCTGGTTGGCATTATCATATAATGCTACTATCACAGACACTGCCACCACTACAATGGCACATATCCATATCATAAGAATCTTCTTATAGCGTTTCATCTACTCCTTCCTTTCTGTTGCTTATTCATTTCTACCCATGCACTCGAAGAGGCATCCGCTTAATAGCGCCAAAGTTAAACAATAATATAAAGAAAAAAGGAAAATGACTTGAGAAAGAAGGATATAAAATCAAAACAGTTTCTTCTTCTAATCTGCTTTAGCTATTTTCCACCCGCCAATCGTCCGCGTGGAACTGTCAAAAATCACGCCAATCTTTACCACACGCCTGCCGTCTGCCCGGTAAGGGATGGCATACTGCTTGCTGTCAATCTGAGCCAACGCCTCTTCCGGGGTACCGTCGTATTTGAACTCGAAGACATAAACGACATCCTGCAACTGCACCACCACATCCGCACGGCCTACGGAACTCTTCACTTCCGACTCCACATATTGCCCCATCAACCGGAACAGCAAATAGAAAATGGTCTGATAATGCTTTTCGGTCTTGTTCTCCAAATCATTGGGAATGGAGGCAAAGAAGGAACGGGTACGCTCCAGGCAGCTCTCCACATCACCCTTCATCAAGTCGCGAAGGAAAGAGACAACGTAGAAGGTGTTGTTCTGGGCAGGCAAGTGCACGTAAGAGGGAAGCAGGGATTCAATGAACCCTTTACGGACCTCACCGTTGGGATAGGCCAAACGATAGATTTGGAAATTACGGTCATAGCCCTTAATGGTCAGATAACCGCTCTGGTAGAGCACCGGGATGGGACTCGTTATCTGTTCCGTAGGCGCATCAAACTGCTCATCGGTAGCCTCAACACCTTCCAGCGCACGCACATCGAAGTCTGCATGGCGCAGAATATCTATCAGGAAAGTAGGCGTGCCCGTGGAGAACCAATAGTTCTTGTATTCTTTGGAATTGAAAGCATTGAACAGGCTGAACGGGTTGTAAATATCCGCACAAGCCTTACTGAAATGATAACCGTCATATTGCCGCTTCAAATGCAAGCATGCCTCCTCGTAAGTCTCATCATTAGCCTCGGCCATCCGCTCAATATCGGGTTTCAACTGCGTCAGCAGTTCCTCCTCGGTGATGCCGCAGAGGGCACTGAAGTCATCGCGCATACTGATATTTTGCAAATTGTTCAGTTCGCTGAAGATGCTCAGCTGGCTGAACTTGCTGATACCCGTGATAAAAAGAAAACGGAGATATTGCCCCAGCCCCTTGAGAGGACTGAAGAACTTGCGCATCTCGTTGCGAAGCTGTTGTTGCAAAAGGGCATCGGAATTACTGTCAAGCAGAGGAGCATCGTACTCGTCAATCAGCACTACAACCGGCTTTCCGGTCTTGGCGTAGGCACGCAGGATGATGCCTTGCAGACGCTCTGCCGCCCCCTCTTCCTCTTCCTTTTTTCCGTAAATTTCTTCCCAACGAGATAAAAACAAATTCAATTGCCCCGTCAAGTCACGCAGCTCAGTATATTTCGTCAAGCTGAAATCAACGTGCAGCACCGGGCAAACCTCCCATTCCTGCTCCAGACGTTCCATAGCCAGCCCTTCGAAAAGTTCCTTTTTCCCCTGGAAATAGGCCTCCAGCGTAGACACGAGCAAGCTTTTGCCAAACCGACGGGGGCGGCTGAAGAAATAAATTTGGTCTGTATTCACCAATTTGTACACCAGCTCCGTCTTATCCACATACACACAATTCCGCGTACGCAGTTGCTCAAAATTCTGTATCCCTATCGGATAGCGTCTGCCACTCAATTCCATAGCTGCTACTGTTTAAATTACAAGTATGACAAAGATAGCACATATTCCGCAAAAAAGAAAGCACGCCCATGGCTTTTTCATCACAAGCCCTCACTGCAAACCTACTGCACATCTTTTGCAGTAACACTGCAAAGGCGTTGCAGTAGCACTGCAAAACAGTTGCAGTGGCACTGCATCTATGTTGCAGCGGCACTGCAAAAACGATGCACTGGTTTTGCAGTGAGTATTTGGTATCTTTAACATTGGCACCCAAAGCCTTACAGCGGAGCAGAGCCCGTTTTCATCACATAACGCCCTGTCCTGAAAACAGTCAACCAAAATCAGGAGAACAAAAAGGGTGAGGGCAAAATTTGCCCTCACCCTTTTAAATTGCTCTCACTCACCCCTGAAACACCGATGAACAAGCAGATGCAGACAAGCGGTGAGGGTGGTGAGGGTGGAATTGCAAAACTTTTATTAGTTTGCTTATTTCAGCAAGCTTTCCGCATCCAGGTGCTCAGCCTCAATATCCTTGAAGTAGCGGTAAGTACCCACCTTCAATTCTTCGGTGGCCGCATCGTCACAAACGATGATACCCTTTTCGTGCATCTGCAAGGCGCTGATAGTCCACATCTGCATCACGGGACCCTCGACTGCATGATAGAGGGCACGTGCCTTGTTGTGTCCGTTTACGATAATCATTACCTCGCGGGCGCTAAGCACAGTACCGACACCGACGGTCAGGGCAGTCTTGGGCACCTTGTTCACGTCGTTGTCAAAGAAACGGGAGTTGGCAATGATGGTATCGGTAGTCAATGTCTTCTGGCGGGTGCGTGACGAAAGGGAAGAACCCGGCTCGTTGAAAGCGATATGTCCGTCGGGGCCGATACCGCCCATGAAGAGGTCGATGCCACCGTAGGACTTGATTTTCTCTTCATAGCGTGCACACTCGGCATCCAGGTCGGCAGCGTTGCCGTTCAGGATATTGGTGTTCTCCGGCTTGATGTCTATATGGCTGAAGAAGTTGTTCCACATAAAGGAATAGTAGCTTTCGGGATGTTCCTTGGGCAAACCTACATACTCGTCCATATTGAAAGTCACTACGTTCTGAAAAGACACGATGCCTTTCTTGTTCAGGTCGATAAGTTCCTTGTACATGCCCAACGGAGAAGAACCGGTGGGGCATCCCAATACAAAAGGTTTTTCAGGTGTCGGATTAGCGGCCTTGATTTTGGCAGCCACATAATGTGCCGCCCACTTAGATACGGATTGATAATCCGGTTGAATGATTAATCTCATTGTGATTGTTTTTTATCAGGTTAATAAATTAGGGGTAATTTTCAACTACTTCCTATCCTTCTTCAAACGCTCTGCCATGGCACGTGCCAGGTTTTCGCATTGTTCGTAAGTAATGTCCTTCATGGCCTGCTTCATCTCTACCGGGTCGCCCACAATCTCGAACTTGCTCTTTTCGGCAAACTCGCCCATGCGCTTCACGGCGGCACCCGCCCAGCAGAAGGAGCCGAAGTATCCCAGATAGCGTCCCTTCACTTCGCGTACCAGAATCTTGGAGAGCAAGGATTCTATCTCAGGATAAATCTGGTTGCTGTAGGTGGGACTGCCAATGATGAGTCCGCGATACTTGAAGATATCGGCAATGATATAAGAAGGATTGCTCTTGCTCACATTGTGCATCACGATGTTCTTGATGCCTTGTGCAGAAAGTTCTGCCGCAATGGCTTCCGCCATCTGCTCCGTGTTGCCGTACATGGAACCGTATGCAATGACCACGCCCTCGTCGGCGGCATAACGGCTCAGCTTGTCGTAGATGCCGATAACCTTGGCTATATTCTCCGTCCACACCGGCCCGTGCGTGGAGCAGATGGTGGAAATGGGCAGACCGCCCAGCTTGGCAAGTGCCTTCTGCACCGGAGAGCCGTACTTGCCCACGATGTTGGAATAGTAACGCACCATCTCGTCCCAGTATCTGTCCAGATTGATGCGCGTATCCAGGAACCCGCCGTCCAACGTACCGAAACAGCCGAAGCCGTCACCGGCGAAAAGGACTCCTTCCGTTTCGTCAAAAGTCATCATCGTCTCGGGCCAGTGCACCATCGGGGTCATATAGAAACGGAGCTTATGATGCCCCAAAGCCAGAAAATCCTCGTCCTTCACCATGTACTGTTCGCCCGTCACGCCATAAAAGCCCTCTATCATGCCGAAAGTCTGCTTGTTGCCCACAATGATGATGTCGGGGTAATGCTGCTTTATCAGACGGATAGAACCCGAATGGTCCGGTTCCATATGGTTGATGATGAGATATTGGATGGGGCGCTCGCCGATGATATTCTTTATCTTGCGCAGATACACCTCGAAATAGCAGATGTCTACCGTATCGACCAAAGCGACCGTCTCATCATCTATCAGGTAAGAGTTGTAGGAAACCCCATACGGCAACGGCCACATACCTTCAAACAAATGCTTATTGCGGTCATTCACTCCCACGTAGTGGATTTTTCCTTTTTATCACTGTTTTTGGGTTCATAATTATTCTTTATTTAGATTGATTCCATATTTAAAGTTGCGGCAAAAATAATTCTTTTTTCTCACATTTCATACTTCTTTCCCTGATATGCACCGAGTTCTTTCATTCTTTTTGAACCCGATGATTAAATTCATAATTTTTCAGTCCCCAGTCGGGTGCAATGAGCAGTTCCTTAGGAGACTGGGAGACGAAACGCTCCAGCACCAAGTCCGGCCGCAGATGCTCGATATAGTCTATCACGAGGCCGATATATTCCTCCACATCAAACAGATGAAAATCTTCAGGATGCTGCCGGTACTCCAGAGCCATGCGGGTACCCCTTATCAGTTGCAACTGGTGCATCTTCAAGGTAGTGAGTGGCAGGCGGGACAATACACCGGCTTGTGCCACGATGCTTTCGTGCGTCTCGCCCGGCAGTCCGAGTATGACATGCCCACCGGTCAGGATTCCGCGTGAAGCGGTTCTTTCCACCGCATCGGCGGCGGCATGAAAAGTATGCCCGCGGTTGATGCGGCAAAGTGTCTTGTCGTCGGTACTCTCTATGCCGTACTCCACTAAGAGGAATGTATGCCGGTTCATCTCCTCCAGATAGTCCAGCAGGCTGTCGGGCATACAGTCCGGACGGGTGCCGATAACCAGGCCCACCACCCCGTCTGCCGACAAGGCCTCCTCGTATTTCCGCTTCAAGTCTTCCAATTCACCATACGTGTTGGTATAGGCCTGGAAATAGGCGAGATACTTCATCTCCGGATATTTGTGTGCAAAGAACTGCTTGCCCTCTTCCAGCTGGCAGGTAATGGATTTCTCCGTACGGCAATAATCGGGGTTGAAGGTCTGGTTGTTACAATAGGTGCAACCGCCGACTCCTTTGTTTCCATCCCGGTTGGGGCACGTAAAACCGGCATTCAGCGATATTTTCTGTACCTTATAGGAAAAATATCGCTTCAGAAAAAGAGGGAACTCATTATAGAGCGTAGATTTGGTTTCCATACATATTCCTTATGTAAGTGGCAAATATAGGATTTTTCCGTGGGATGAACCTGCAAAAACAAGAATACTTTCCACCCGATTTGTTAACGAACATAAAACAAAGAATTTCCACCTGCACTAAAAAATGTTTCATCCACTGATATATAACTAATTAGTTGAGAAAGAGTACATCCAAGCGTAATTACATTAAACACAATTTAGTGATTAGACACTCTTTTACACACAATTTCCTCAGTTTATACACCTCAAGAATGAAATAAATTCATAGCTTTGCATACAACCTTAATGAATCAACCTATAAATACTATAACACCATGGCAACAATCGCATTGGACATAGGCGGCACAAAAATAGCCAGCGCCATTTTCTTTCCGGACGGAAGCATGATGTTTAACCGCAAACGGCTCCTGAAAGGAAGAACCGGTCACGAAGTGGGCAAGCTCGCCGCGGATATCCTCGCCAAACTTCTTACCGTAGCACGCAGAAGCCGTATACACATCGACGGAATAGGTGTCTGCATCCCCGGTATCGTTTACTCCCAAACCAACCGGGTATGGGCCCCCAACATACCGGGCTGGGACAACTACCCCCTCTATGAGGAGCTGCGCAGTGTAACGCCTCCGGGCATCGAGATATACATCGACAGCGACCGTACCTGCTATATGTATGGAGAGATGTGGCAGGGAGCAGCCAAAGAATGTCACAGTGCCATATTCATTGCCGTGGGAACCGGTATCGGTGCCGGCATCATCATCGACGGGCACGTGTTGCACGGAGCCAACGACATTATCGGCGCCACCGGCTGGATGGCCCTGCAACCTCCCTACCGGGAAGAGTATGACGCATGCGGATGTTTCGAATATTACGCTTCCGGCAATGGTATCGGGGCACGGGTACGCGATGCCGTACGCGCCAACAAGTCATATAAAGGAAAACTGCGCCAGAAACCCATCTGTCGCATATCGGCCTATGATGTGTTCAGTGCCTATAATGAAAAAGACCCTATTGCCATCTCCGTATTGCACAAAGCTGTCGAGATGTGGGGCATGGCTTCCGCAAATCTGGTCAGCCTGCTCAACCCGCAGAAGATAATTTGGGGCGGAGGCGTATTCGGCCCTGCCGGTATCTTCATAGATGATATCTACAAAGAAGCCTGCAAATGGGCGCAACCGCTCAGTATCAAACAGGTGGAATTTGTACCTTCTCAATTGTCCGGTAATGCCGGACTGATAGGAGCAGCGTTTCTTGCCATCAAAAATCACTTGTATGAGTAACAGTTATCACAAGAATCTCGTATTCACGGCAGCGTGCATCGGGATGTGTTTCTTCGGAGTCTCCATGATTACATTGGGAGCAGTGCTGCCATCCCTCATAGCCAAGCTGAATCTGAGCGGGTTGCAGACAACCTCACTGGTCACTTTCCTGCCTCTGGGCATGCTGGCCGGTTCCCTGATTTTCGGTCCCATCGTAGACCGGTTCGGACATAAAGCCCTGCTGGTGCCCAGCTGCATCATCGTACTGCTGGGGATGGAAGGACTTGCCTTCTTTGAAAGCGTGCCACTGCTGCAAGCTTCCATCGTCGGCATCGGCCTGGGCGGAGGCATCCTCAACGGAGAAACCAATGCATTGGTATCCGACATCTCAGGAGAATCCGAAAAAGGCTCACGCCTCAGTTTTCTGGGCATGTTCTACGGACTGGGCGCATTGGGCATACCAATGTTGCTGGGCTCCCTTTCCAGGCATTATTCATTCGAAACCATCTTGCTGGGAATTGGCGTAGTGATGCTTGCGGGCATTATATTCTGCATCCCCGTACGCTTCCCCGCCCCTAAGCAGGCGCAAGGTTTCCCGGTAAAAGAGGGATTGGGACTGCTGAAAGAAAGCAGCTTACTGCTACTCAGCTTCATTCTTTTTTTCCAAAGCGGCATCGAGGGTGTCTGCAACAACTGGTCCACGAGTTACTTTGGGCAGATGACGGATATTCCGGCCAATCAGGCATTGATTGCACTGACCTGCATGGTAACGGGACTGACCGTGGCACGTATGGTGCAGGTTGCGATATTCAAGAAGATAAAACCGGAAACCGTGCTGCCCTACAGCCTTACGCTCACTGCCATAGGCTTCTGTTTCCTTATGTTCTCGCCGGGGTTTGCACGCGCGGCAGTCGGCATGGTACTGGTAGGTATGGGGCTGTCGGCCACGTATCCCGTGATACTCAGCATTCTTGGAAGCCGGTACCCGTCCTTATCGGGAACAGCATTCAGCGTGGCGCTTGCCATAGCCCTCGTCGGCCAGACTGCAATGAACGGCCTGATGGGAATGGTTTCCCAATACACCAATGGCATCGGGCTTTATCCTTATCTGATGATTGCCTCACTTGCCGTCATGTTCCTTTTGTATAAACGCTCACTCAAATAAATTTATTAACTTCTTAAAAAACAAAAAAGTTATGTTAGCACTTGAATGGTTAAAAAACGCGCATGGCATCATGGAAAAACTGGAAGCCACGCAATTGGAGAATATCAAAAAGGCAGCCACTGCTATGGCAGATTCCATCGAAGCCGGCCGTTGGGTACACACGTTCGGATGTGGTCACGCAACAATTCCCGTTGAAGAGATGTATCCTCGTATCGGTAGTTTTGTAGGTTTTCACCCACTGTGCGAACTTCCTCTGACATTCTTTACACAAATCATCGGCCAAATGGGTATCCATCAATTCCTGTTTCTGGAAAGAACAGAGGGTTACGGACAGGCAATCATGAAGAATTATGATTTCGATTCCAAAGATTGCATCTGGATTTTCTCTCACACAGGGATCAATGCAGTAAACATCGACATGGCACTGGAAGCTAAGAAGCGCGGCATGAAAGTTATCGTATACGGTTCGGCCAGCGAAACGGGCGACAAGGCCAGCCGCCACTCCAGCGGAAAGAACCTCTTCCAGTTGGCAGATATCGTAGTGGATTCCTGCGTTCCCCTGGTAGACGCCTCTGTACCTTTGAAGAATCACTTCGACAAGGTGGGACCATTGTCAACCCTGAGTTTCGTTACTATGGTATGGATGACCATCACTACCGTTGCCGAAATTCTGGCAGATCGCGGCGTACATCTGTATATCCATCCGTCACATAACGTACCGGGCGACACAACTGCTCACGAACGCCTGGATGCAGCCATTGCAGAATATCAAAGAAAAGTCAAGTGCTTGTAACGAAAGATATTCCAATCATCATCTCATCCAATCATCATCTATGAGTGACGGAGGCCCGTTCCTGCTTCGCCCCCAAGAAGCAGGACGGGCTTTTTCTGTTCAAAAAGAATAAAATCGGCCCACTGCTTCGATAAATCTTCCCTTTGTTGTATATTTGTTCCCCAGAAAAAATAGGGAAACAGATAAGCATAAAAGATAGATATGAAACAGATAAGCATCGCACTTCTCCTCTGCCTCTGTACGCTGGCAGGTTTCGCCCAAAGTGGCAAGGCACTCGATTTGAAAGAAATCGTATCGGGCAAGTTCACTCCGAAGAATATTTCCGGCGTTATCCCCATCCCGGGAGACGGGGAACATTATTCGCAGATGAATGCGGACAGGACACAAATCATCAAGTACTCCTTCAAAACGGGAAAACCCGTGGAAGTGCTGTTTGATGCCGCTACCGCACGCGAATGCACGTTCAAGACATTCGACAGCTACAGCTTTGCTCCGGACGGCAGTAAGCTGCTCATTGCCACCGAAACAACTCCCATCTACCGTCATTCCTATACGGCTGTGCATTACATCTACAGCCTAAAGCGCAATCTGGACGGTAAAATCAACAACATTGTGGAAAAGCTTTCGGACGGCGGCCCGCAACAGGTGCCCGTATTTTCACCGGACGGCAACCTGGTGGCTTTTGTACGCGACAACAACATCTTCCTTGTAAAACTGCTCTACGGCAACAGCGAAAGCCAGGTGACGGAAGACGGGAAACAGAACGAGGTGCTGAACGGCATCCCCGACTGGGTTTACGAAGAGGAGTTCTCCTTCAACCGTGCGCTGGAATTCAGTGCCGACAGCCAGATGCTGGCTTTCATCCGCTTCGACGAGAAAGATGTTCCCTCCTACTCTTTCCCTCTTTTTGCCGGACAAGCCCCCCACTTCACCCCTTTCGAGAAGTATCCGGGAGAGTATACTTACAAATATCCTAAAACGGGAGAAGTAAATTCCAAAGTGTCCGTACACACCTTCGACATCAAGTCGAAAGTGACCCGCAAGATAAACGTGCCGGTAGATGCAGACGGCTATATTCCCCGTATCCGCTTTACCCAAGACCCCAACAAACTTGCCGTCATGACACTGAACCGCCATCAGAACCGGTTCGACCTATACTTTGCCGACCCTCGCAGCACGGTAGCCAAACTGGCTCTGCGTGATGAAAGCGATACCTATATCCGCGAGAATGTATTCGACAACATCGTCTTCTATCCGGAAAATTTCAGTTTTGTCAGCGAAAAGAGCGGATACAACCATCTGTACTGGTATAGCATAGGCGGCAATCTGCTGAAACAAGTGACAGCCGGACAATATGAAGTGCAGGAGTTCCTGGGTTATGACCCCGAAGAAGGAAGCTTCTACTTCAGCAGCAACGAGGAAAGCCCCATGCGCAGTGCCATCTACAAGATTGACCGGAAAGGTAAAAAGACCAGACTATCGTCACAAGCCGGAACAAACAGTGCGCAGTTCAGTGCGAACATGAAGTACTATATGAACCGTTATTCCAATCTGGACACTCCGACCGTCATTACGCTGAACGACAATACCGGCAAGACTCTTGCCACCCTGATGGACAATGCGGCATTGAAGCAGGAAATCAGCGGCTATGACATGCCACGGAAGGAATTCTTCACTTTCCAGACTTCCGACGGAACCACATTGAATGGCTGGATGATGAAACCTGCCGACTTCTCTGCCGGCAAGAAATACCCGGTACTGATGTACCAGTACAGCGGCCCCGGTTCACAGCAAGTGCTTGACAAGTTCAGTGTAAGCTGGGAAACCTACATGGCATCACAAGGCTATATCGTGGTTTGCGTAGACGGGCGTGGCACCGGAGGACGGGGTGCCGAATTCGCCAAATGCACCTATCTGAACCTGGGTATCAAGGAAGCCAAAGACCAGGTGGAAACCGCCCTCTACATGGGCAACCAGCCTTATGTGGACAAAAACCGCATCGGAATCTGGGGATGGAGTTACGGTGGATACATGACCATTATGAGTATGAGTGAAGGAACACCGGTATTCAAGGCCGGAGTAGCCGTAGCTGCCGTTACCGACTGGAACTACTACGACACCGTTTATGGCGAACGCTTTATGCGCACACCGAAAGAAAACGCCGAAGGCTATAAGGCCAGTTCCACCTTTACCCGTGCCGACAAGCTTCACGGCAACCTGCTGCTGGTACACGGCATGGCAGACGACAATGTACACTTCCAGAACTGTGCCGAATATGCCGAACAACTGGTACAACTCGGCAAACAGTTCGATATGCAGGTTTACACCAACCGCAACCACAGTATCTACGGAGGAAATACCCGGTTACACCTATACACGCGGTTGACCAACTTCTTCAACAAAGAATTGAAATAATGCCCGAAAGAGTACGTAAGCCTGAGTGGCTCAAAATAAGCATCGGTGCCAACGAGCGCTATACCGAGACCAAACGCATTGTCGAATCGCATTGCCTACATACCATCTGTAGCAGCGGCCGTTGCCCCAATATGGGGGAATGTTGGGGGAAAGGCACCGCAACCTTCATGATTGGGGGAAATATCTGCACCCGGTGCTGTAAGTTCTGCAACACGGCAAGCGGGAAGCCCTTGCCACTGGATGCCGATGAGCCTACACATGTGGCAGAGTCCATTGCCTTGATGAAACTCTCCCATGCAGTCGTCACCTCCGTAGACCGTGACGACCTGCCCGACTTAGGCGCGTCACACTGGGTACGTACCATCCGGGAAATCAAGCGGCTCAACCCTGACACCACCGTCGAAGTGCTGATTCCCGACTTCCAGGGAAGAAAGGAACTCGTGGCACAAGTCATCGATGCACAACCGGAAATCATTTCGCACAACATGGAGACTGTCCGTCGCATCAGCCCCCTCGTACGCAGTGCCGCCAAGTATGAAACAAGCCTGGAAGTGTTGCGGCAAATTGCAGAAAGCAATACTACCACCAAGTCCGGCATTATGGTGGGATTGGGCGAGACTCCGGAAGAAGTGGAAGAACTGATGGACGACCTCCGCCGGGTGGACTGCCACATACTGACTATAGGCCAATACCTTCAACCCACACACAAGCATTATCCGGTAGCAGCATATATTACTCCCGAACAATTTGCACTCTACAGAGAGAAAGGATTGAAAAAAGGGTTTCAGCAAGTGGAAAGCGCTCCATTGGTACGCTCCTCTTATCATGCGGAAAAACAGATCCATTTTATACAAAAAAGAAGTAAAATAGGAAACATTTAAATTTCCCAGTTGTTATGATGTAAACGACAAAATCATAATACGGATAATGAGCCATCAAAGAATTTTATCATCAAGATTCAATATGTCGCTGGGATTCATCCCCGTTATAATATCCATCATATTATGCGAGTTTATAACGCAGGACATGTCCATCTACATCGGTGCAGGTGTAGGACTCTTGTTTAGCATCTATTCGGTGAGGCATAGAGGAACGCATGTTCCGCAAATCATACTTTACTGTACTACCGGAATGTTACTGCTGTTATCGGTAACAACCCTATTCCTCGTAAACTACTGTCCCCGTTTCATGCTTCCGTTCACGCTGGAAATCAGTGCCATCATTCCCCCATTCGTCATCTACCTCAATAGGAGAAAATTTCTGGACTACCACATGTCTCAGACACAGAAATGCTGCAAGCAGCTTTTTGCACAAGGGGCAGAAGCCGCCATCGTATCCTCACGCGTAATCCTTATCATAAGCCTGCTGCATTTTCTGATTATCTTCTTGGCGGTTCTGGTCAGTTACCCTTTGGGAGACACTACCCGCCACATTCTGTTTTATGTGGCGCCTCCCCTCGTCTTTATATCAGGCATTCTGTTCAATCAGTTCGGCATTTTCTATTTCAATATAGTGATGAACCACACGGTTTTCGTACCGATAGTCAATACCAAAGGAGATGTCATGGGGAAAGCCATCGCCTCAGAAGCCATCAACCGGAAAAACGACTATATCAATCCGGTCATCCGGATTGCCGTTGCCTCACACGGCATGCTGTTTCTCCTCCCCCGCCCCAAATGCAACGTTTTCGAGAAAGATAAAATCGACTTGCTGATGGAGGGTTACCTGATATATGGAGAAACATTGGAACAAGGCGCACACAGAATTTTACGACAAACGCTTCCCACCGCCCCATTAGACCATTTGCACTTCAACTTCATGTATCATTTTGAGAATGAAGCCACCAACCGCCTGGTCTATCTCTTCACACTAGACCTGGACGATGACTCCATCCTATGCAATAAGAATTTCAAGGGGGGAAAGCTATGGACATTCCAGCAAATGGAACACAACCTGGGACGGAACTTCTTCAGCAGTTGCCTGGAATATGAATTCGAGCACCTGGAAGCTATTATTTATACAAGAGAAAAATACAAGGAATCTTAGAAAGGTCGGGAGTCTTGCCCTGCCACTCCCTCACGGTCTTGGTTTTGATATACTCCCCTTCACAAGTAATGTTCGCCGCAATGCAGAGCTTGGTCTGCGGACGGCAGTTATGAAGAATATCCTCTATCATCTTATTATTGCGATAAGGCGTTTCAATGAAAAGCTGAGTCTGATGTTCATTATAGACGCGTTGTTCCAGCATTTTCAGCTTTTTGGCACGCTCTGCCGGTTCAATGGGAAGATAACCATGGAAGGCAAAGCTCTGACCGTTGAAGCCGGAACCCATGACGGAGAGGATAATGGAAGAGGGCCCCACCAAGGGGACCACTCTCAAGTTTTTCCGTTGTGCAATAGCCACTACGTCCGCTCCCGGGTCGGCCACAGCCGGACAACCGGCTTCGGAGATCACGCCCATCGGATGCCCCTCCACCAGCGGCTTCAGATAGCCGGAGATGTCTTCGGGCGACGTATGCTTGTTCAACGTATAGAATGTCAGCGCATCAATATCTATTCCCTTGTCCACCTTTTTCAAAAAACGGCGTGCCGAGCGCACATCCTCCACGATGAAATAGCGGATTCCCAGTATTATCTCCTTATTATAAGGAGGCAACACCGTTTCAATAGGCGTATCGCCCAGCGTGACTGGCAAAAGATAAAGTGCGAGTTCCATTAGCCGTAAATGATATTTCCGTTTTCGTCCTTATACTCATCCAGTCCCTTCTCGTAAGTAGCCATGGCGCGAAGGCTCATACCTACGCTGGAGAAACCTCCATCGTGGAACAAGTTCTGCATAGTGACCTTGCGGGTGAGGTCGGAAAACATCACGATACAGTAGTCCGCACACTCATCGGCAGAAGCATTACCCAGCGGAGACATGCGGTTGGCAAAATCGAACAGCTTATCCATCCCCTTCACACCGGAACCGGCAGTAGTCATAGTCGGAGACTGTGAAATGGTGTTGACACGTACATGGTGTTCACGTCCGTAGATGTAACCGAAGCTGCGGGCAATGGATTCCAGCAGTGCCTTGGCATCTGCCATATCGTTGTAACCGTAGAACGTACGTTGCGCAGCCACATAACTCAAAGCCAGAATTGAACCGTAGTCGGCAATTGCATTCAGCTTTTTGGCAGCCTGTATCATCTTATGGAAAGACACTGCGGAAATATCGAGCGTTTTGCCCAGCATATCATAATCTAAATCATCATATGTACGTTTCTTGCGAACATTCGGAGACATACCAATGGAGTGAAGCACAAAGTCAATCGGTCCGCCCAAAACTTCCATGGAGCGTTTGAATACATTTTCCAAATCTTCTACACTTGTAGCATCTGCGGGAATCACCTCGCAGTTCAGTTTCTCCGAAAGAGCGGACACTTCGCCCATACGGACAGCAACCGGTGTATTCGATAAGGTGATCGTTGCACCTTCTTCTACTGCTTTTTCAGCTACTTTCCAGGCAATGGACTGCTCATTCAGAGCACCGAAAATAATGCCTCTTTTTCCTTTCAACAAATTGTAACTCATACCTATTTTTAGTAAAATTCGGCTGCAAAGATAGGAAGTTTTTGCATAAAAAGCCCGAAAGTGTGCAAAGAAAAGGGAAGAACGGCAAAAAATACACCGATCACCCACTGCAAAACTACTGCAACGCTTGTGCAGTGCCACTGCAATACAGTTGCAGTATCACTGCAAACATATTTGCAGTAACGCTGCACTCCATCTGCAGTACTACTGCAAAACGCATGCAGCAGGAATGCAGTAATAACGCACTGATTATCAGCCCAGGGCTTCCTATTCTGCAAATACCTGATGAAACCCGAGACAGCATTTGAACATGAGCGCAAAAAGCCCTATATTTGCAGCAAACTAAAAAATAGAGAAGGCAATGAAGAAGTTGATTATATTTGACCTGGACGGAACTTTACTGAATACAATAGCCGATTTGGCACAAAGTACAAACCATGCCCTGCAAGCGCTTGGCTATCCCACTCACCCGGAATCGGCCTATAACTTCATGGTTGGCAACGGAATCAACAAACTGTTCGAGCGCGCCCTCCCGGAAGGGGAAAAGAGCGAAGAAAACGTCCTGCGCGTCCGCAAGGAGTTTGTGCCTTATTATGACGTGCACAATGCTGATAAAAGCCGCCCTTACCCCGGCATCCCCGAACTACTGGAACAGTTGCAGGAGAAAGGGATGATATTGGCAGTGGCTTCCAACAAATATCAATCGGCTACCGTGAAACTGATTTCACATTATTTCCCCAACATACGTTTTACCGCCGTCTTCGGACAACGGGAAGGGGTCAACGTGAAGCCCGACCCAACAGTGGTGCATGACATTCTGGACATCACCCGGATATCCCGTGAAGACGTGCTATATGTGGGAGACTCCGGAGTGGATATGCAGACGGCCGCCAATGCCGGAGTCACTGCCTGCGGAGTCACCTGGGGATTCCGTCCCCGCACAGAACTGGAAGAGTTTCATCCGGCACATATCGTAGACAATGCTACGGACATTGCCGTTATCGCCGATCTTTGAGAGGGCACTCCCTCCCCCAGCTATCCGAGAGCGCATATTTACATTATGATATTTTTTAGGCGCGGATTACGCGAAAAACGCGGAGTTTTTCTTTGTCTCTCCGTGAAATCCACGTATTTCCACGCCTAAAAAATAATCAGAAAGAGAACAGCCTCAGAACAATTTCCGCATCGTTCCTTTATCTCCCACCACAAGATAGGTATTCCCGTCAATCAGTAAAGCGCGCCCACGTTTCTTCTTTCGGTTTTCCTCGTTATCCACATTCACTCCAATCACCCGTCCATCATAGAAAGTGGAAATATCCTTAAAGATAGTATGCCCCACAATGATATGTTCGACGTCATAACGTTTCAACATCAGTTGCAGGGAGTCTTGTGCCAATGGATGGTATTTTGCATCCGTCCGTACCAATCCACGATACCAGATAGGGCCGCTATTACCATATAGGAAAGCCGTGAGAGGCGATAGAGCCTTACGTTCCTTCTTGCTCATGAACAATGCACGGCTCATTTCCTCATTCACTGTGGGAATATTCAAGTCACTGTCATAAAACTCCTTTCCCAAACCTGCATGCACATACAGATTAGGTCCGATGGTCTGCATCGTATTACGGGTACCAAGCCATTTGCCAAGTTCTGTGTCCGGACCGAACAATGCCGGATAATCCATACCCAGTTTTCGGGCCAATGTCTTGTACTTTTCTTTGGTATAACGCAAATCATTTGCCGTCACAAGCGGTTCATGGTTACCCAACAGAAACGAGACATGACCACCTGCATCCGCCGCCTCCTTCTCCAATTTATAGAACAGCCAAAATATCTGCGGCACATCTTTGCCACGGTCAAATATATCACCGATAACCACCAGATGGTTGGTTCCAAAACTCCAATGGTAGTCTTTATCAATGACATTGTTGCCCCGCAGCAAGCTCATCACGCAATTCAGCTTGCCATGGGGGTCAGACATCACAAACACTTTATCCGGTTGTCTGTATTGCCATTCCGGACGTTTGACCGGATGCAGCTTCACATCAAACGGATAACGCCCTTTGTGGTCCGTGACATGAAGAGTGAAATCCTGAGGAAGTACTGTATAAGTCGTATCTTCTATCTGCCCTTGGGCTGTAACGCTTATGACGCGCACCTTTCCGTCCGGTTCATAAATCACATAAGGTCCGTCTGCCGACAATTCCTCCTTCTTCTCCTTATCCTTCTTCTTACCGTCTAAACCAAGAGTTCCGGCACTTAGGCCGGAACTGATGAAGATTAGAATAAATACAGTAAAAAAAGACTTTACAATAGTAGTCTGATACTTCATATTCTCGCTTTTTTGGAATTAATCACCATAAGTCGGATTCTGCTGCATATTCGGATTGGAATTCATCTCTGCCTTAGGAATGGGCAATACTACACGATAATAGTTCCAATCAAAAGATACGCTCTCATCCACCATCTTCAGATGTGAAGTCTCGGCTATTTCCGGGAATTCCTTGGTCGACTCCTTGCGCACGATAGTCTGATGATTACGAAGGGCGTCGAAGAAACGGTGTCCTTCACCGAACAACTCTTTACGGCGTTCCAACAGAACATCATCCAACGTCACCGTCTTACCCTGCACGGTCTTTTCCGGATTGGCACGGCTGACAATAGCATCCAGATACTTTACAGCCTTGTCATTGTTATTGAGCTTTACAGCCGCTTCGGCAGCAATCAGATAAAGTTCGGACAGACGAAGTACTGGAATATTGGAATCTTCCACAGCCTTGCCGCTTTGCGGCTGATACTTGGCTATGTAAGCTCTCTTTGTCTTAGGAACAACCGTATATGCCTGATTCCTGACATCATCCGGATCTTCCTGCATCAGTTCATAGAAAGAACTGGTCAGGCAATAATCATCATAACCCGCCTGCCAACAAAGGTAAGCCACACTTTCTTTGCCAACGCCGTCCACTGTCAGATTCACCAACTCAAACAAGACTTCTCCCGGATCGGAAGAGGCAAAATCAGTTCCCCATATCGTGCCATACTCATCATTGGTCCACAAACGGTACTTATTCTTTTCCGCTCCCGCAATGGCAGCTTCAGCCGTAATCAAGGCATTCTGATTATCTTCCATATACAAATAGGCTCTACTCAGCAACAGCATTGCCGCCCACTTATTAATCTTACCCTTGTTGAATTCTTCATCCAGCAGGTCAGCACCTTCCTTCAAATCCTTGATGATTGCCTCATAACACTGGGCAACGGTATTGCGCGACGGCTTGTTTTCCGTATTGGATACTTCGGTCACAATAGGCACTCCCAAAGAAGCTCCTCCATCCTTGGCATACGGATAGCCGAAGAAACGGGTCAGGTCGAACAAGGCAAATCCACGGAGAGCCAAGGTCTGGCCTTTCAGGTCGTTGAAGTATTCCGTATCATCCTCACTGACATCCAATCCGTCTATTTGAGACAAAATGATATTACAATTCTGGATAATCTTATAGGCATAAGACCAGTGGGAAGACGGACCGGAATCCTTTGTATAGTCCAGCATATAGTAGCTGGTGGTACGCTTTCCGGTCTTTATGGACTGCGTATCGTCACCCGTCACGTCTCCGTAATAAATCATACGGCCCGAGTAATAGTTGGTACTGCGCATCACGTCGTAGATACCGTTCAAGCTATATTCCACATCATCCAGATTCTGTATGGCGGTTTCAGTCGGAATCTTTGTACTGGATTCAACATCAAGCCAGTCATTGCCACAGGAGGCGGTCAGGCTGACCAACATCCCCATCATCATATATTTTAATGCTTTCATTGTGTTTCTTTATTATGAGGTTAGAAATTCAAATTAAGACCGAAAGTTACTGTTTTCAAAGGAGGTGTTCCCCAGCCGGCTGTACCAGCACTGACTGATTCCGGATCATAGAAATCGTAAGCGGCCCAAGTCCACAAGTTGTTGGCAGATGCGTAAAGGCGCAGGCTGTTTACGCCGATTTTCCGGGTCCATGTTTTAGGAACGGTCACACCGAAAGTCAACGTTTTCAGACGGATAAAGTCCGTGCTGTGCAAGCGGCGGGTAGTGGTAACGCCATTCATGGCTACCGCCGGCTTCTCTATAAACACTTCATATTTACTGATATCTCCCGGTTGCTTCCAATTGTCACGATAATAGGCCGGAATATTAAGAGTAAAGTCCTTGCCGCCATGTTCTGTTTTCTGTGCCCAGTTATCATATCCATAAGCACCGAACTGATAAGAGAACATGAAGCTCAAATCGAACCACTTGTAACGCAAAGTATTAGAGAGACCACCGGTCACATTGGGCTCGGCATGTTTCTTCAGAGGAATGGCTTTGGCATCCTTGTTATTCTCTGTGATTTCCTTGATATAGTTTCCATTCTCGTCCACGTCGTTGGTATAGAACTGAGGTGCACCGGTCTCGGGGTTGATTCCGGCAAATTCTATCATGTAGAATGTACGGTAGGACTTGCCAATCATGTGAATCTGCGAGCCGCTGATAATCTGGGTCTGTTCGCCGTCCAGTTTCACAATCTTATTCTTGTTGTGCGAAAGGGTGAAAGAGGTAGACCAGTCAAAGTCTTTGGACACAATGTTCTTGGAATTGATTTCCAATTCCACACCCTGGTTCTTCACCTCACCGATATTCATCAGATAGGAACTGAAACCGGTAGTCATAGATACGGGACAGTCCATCAAAAGGTTCTTAGTGGTACGGGTATAGTACTCCAAAGTGAAGTTCAAACGGCTGAAGAAGCCGAAGTCCAGACCGATATTCAAGTTGTAATTCGTTTCCCATTCCAAATCCCTATTTTCAATCTGCGACTGAATCAATGCGGGATTCTCCATATAGCCGCCACTAAGGCTCGTCAAGCCCATATAGCCGTATAAGTCGGAGGGCAACGTACCATTCACACCGTAGGATGCACGGAGTTTCAAATCGGTCAGCCATTTGGACGTGGGTTTCATGAAATCCTCTTCGATAATACGCCATGCTCCTGAAACAGACCAGAAACTTCCCCAGCGATTATCTCTGTGCAAGCGTGAACTGCCATCCATACGATAGCTCCCACCCAGATAATACTTGTTCTTGTAGTCATAGTTGAGACGGGTGATGTAAGAAACCATTCTTGACCTCTTGGAAGAACCATCTATGCTCTCTAAAGTCTGCCCGTTGGCAATGTCATTCTTTATCGGAGTCAGGAAGTTAGTAGCATATCCCGACAAGAAATCATTGTACTTGGAATCGATTTCATATCCGACAAGGGCATCCAAATTGTGGTCCTTTTGGATAGTAGTCTTGTAAGTCAACTGGTTTGACCACACCAACTTGTTATATTCACTATATGCCTTTTCGGCTCCACCATTATTCTTCTCACCGTCGGAGGTACGGGAGTCTTTCCATTCTTTACCCTTACTGATGTTATAGTCATAGCTCAAAATAGACTTTAACTTCAAGTCCTTGATAAATTCATATTCGGCATTAATCGTATTGAACATACGGGTAACATACTCACGCTGGTAATTGTACTCCTGGGCAAGAACGGGATTTCTTCTTGACAACGAAATCAAGTCCTGGTTATAGCTTCCATCTTCATTGTAAACCGGATCTGAAGGCGTCAATTTGCTTACGCTGGAGTAGAAAGGAGCAGTATAACCGGTTCCTTCACTATATACATCCTGATTCAGATTGGTAAACATGATGTTGGCACCGAATTTCAATTTATCCGTAGCCTGAAAATCAACATTCAAACGTCCGGTAATTCTTTCCAGCCCCGATGTTTTTACAATACCTTCTTGGTTGAGATAGGACAATGAAGAATAGTATTTGAATTTGTCAGTTCCTCCGGATATGGAAGCCTCATAACTGGAATGGCTTCCTTTCTTGAACAGATAATCTCCCCAATCCGTATAGCCGCACCAGGGAACCGGAGCATATTTGTCGATATTCTTATCAGCATAAGCTATGGCATCCGCATCCGATTTGCCGCTGCGCTGTTGTCCAAGCACCATACCATTGTATATGTATTCGCGACGTTCTGCTCCGCTCAAAGTAGGACGATAATCCATAGCAAAGTCACTGAATCCCCAATCGGCTTTCAAACTGATAGAAGCCTTACCGGTTTTACCTTTCTTCGTCGTAATCAGAACCACACCATTCGCAGCGCGCGAACCGTAGAGTGATGCAGCAGCGGCATCCTTGATAATCGTAATATTCTCAATATCCGAAGTGTTGACGGTTGACATGGCATCCAGACCACCATCCGAACTGATGGAGTTTATCGAACCGGAAGTAACGGGCACTCCATCAATAACATACAGCGGAGAGTTGGAGGCATTGAAAGAGCCCATACCACGAATACTCAAAGAAGCTGAAGAACCCGGCTGGCCGGAAGCAGAAGTAAACTGTACACCCGTAGCATTTCCCTGCAACAAATCCTGGAAAGAAACGGAAGGCACATCGGCAATCTTTTCATTCTTCACACTGGCAGCCGAACCCGCATAAGCAGATTTCTTGAATGTACCGTAACCAGTTACAACCACCTCTTCCATCATATTTGCATCCGGCACCAATACAATCTTCAATATCTTACCCGAAGTAGCTTTCACTTCCTGACGAACATAGCCGACATAAGAGACAAGCAAGGTAGCCGATGCATGCTCCACCTTGATAGAGAAACCTCCATTCAAATCGGTAATCTGACCGTTTGTAGTACCTTTGACCAAAACATTGGCTCCAATGACGGGCTCACCGGTCTCATCCACCACTGTTCCGGAAATAACATTAGCTTGTTCTACTGCCTTCACAGCATTCACTTCATTGGCTGGACGGATAGCAATGGCCCCGTCTTTTACGACATAAGCCAATCCGCTATTCTTAAGACATTCATCCAGCACTGCTGCGATTTTTCCATTCGTGACCCTCAAATTACGTACCTTGACATTCTTTACGTCATTTGTACTATAAATGAAAGTAAAATCCGTCTGGCGTTGAATTTCCCATAACACGTCACTTAAAGTGGCGTCCTGCACATTTACAGTAACTGTTGTCTGGGCAAACGCCGTATTGGCAGCCTGCACAAAGCCAATCATAATAAAACTGAAAAACAGGAATGTAATCCACATACGTTTACTACCTTCCCAAAACCTGGTGTAGCTCTGTTCCTTAGTCATAATTAAATTATTAAATGGTTATTTATAGAATATAATAGTTTTACCGTTGATTTTGACATGTATGTTTTCCGTCGCTTCCAGTAGCTCAAGGAAAGGAGCTATTTCCTCATAACGGTTCACATAGCAACCGAAACGCAGGTTCTTTAACGCTTCGTCTGAATAGTCCACTTCAATATTATACCACCTTGAAAGGATTCTCATAATATCTTCCAGCCGTTGATCTTTAAAATTGATTTTTCCCTTCACCCATGATGTATAGAAGGCAGTATCTACTGTACGCACTTGTATATTCCCGCTCCCGGGAATTAATGATGCCTGCTGTGAAGGTTTTAAGACAAGACTCTGTCCCTCCCCGGTGTCCACCTTAACAGAACCACTGACAAGAGTCGCCTGATATTCTTCACCCGGATAGGCCGAAATATTGAAAGTTGTTCCCAACACCTCAATCTGCATACCTTGAGTCGATACAATGAAGGGATGACCGGTCTTATTTACTTCAAAATAAGCTTCTCCCGCCAATTCCACTTCCCGCTTCCCTGCTTCGAAAGCAAGCGGAAAACGTAGACTGCTCATTGAATTCAGATGTACTTTTGTACCATCATTCAGAACAAGTGTATACTCACCGCCTCGAGGCACTTCAACTTTATTATATGCCAAAGCTGACAGCACAACCTGCCCGTCTGCAGCGCTGTAGTTCAAGGTCGTCGAATCTATCTGTATTTGTTTACCAGCCAACTGCAACTGCCGCCCATCGGCATTCTCATCCAGATAAACCGTTTCCCCATTATCCAATGTAAGAATAGCTTTGGCTCCACCCGGCAGTATTTGCTGGGCAGCCAATAATTGATTGCCATCCATGACATGGGGTACAGAAATATCCTGAAATGCAAAAACCAATATCAGCACCGGTGCAATAAAAAGAGCAACGTACCGTAACAGTTTCAAATGTCTCCTTCTGAGCTCCATCCTCTTGATACGTGTTTCGACACCTTTCCATCCAGCCTGCGAATCAAACTCCATTTTACGAATTTCGTGCTGTGCATAATGTTCATCACTACAAATCTTTTGGAAAAGCTGCTCATGGCTTTTGCTCTCTTTGCGCCATTTATCCAAAAAACGGCTCTCTTCCGGTGTTACTTCACCGGATAGGTGCCTGGAAATAAGATGAGCTATATGAAAGTACTCTTTTATCATAATTTGGCATGTTTTAGTCTATCTTTAATGATAATACAAGCCAAAATGAAAACATGGTGAATCGATAAAGACTTTTTTTTGAAAAAATAGAAAAAAATGTGCTTTTAGATAAATAACAGAAGGCAATAATAATAATCGGTAAGGAATGCACGAAGCTTTTTATAAGCCACTTTTTTAAGAGTATGTACCGTTTCGGGAGAGACATTGAGACGCTCTGCTATTTCTGCATTCTTTTTACCTTCCAGAGCCAACTGCATGATGGCTCTCATTTGGGTAGGAAGTTTCTCTATAGCTTCTGACAGAATCCGGAAAGTCTCTTCTTCCACAATCGCATCACGAAAAAAAGCATCTGCTTTTTTGGCTATAATCTTTTGCTCGTATTCATGAGCTACCTTCGAATGCTCAAGTTCGTTCAAGGCATGGTTACGTACGGCCGTATAAAGAAAAGCTTTCACCTGATGAAGATAAAAGAAATCGTCTCTTATCTGCCACAACTTGGCAAATACGTCTTGTACTATATCTGCTGACATATCCGCATCCTCCATGTATTGGAACGCGAAAGAACAAAGCGCCGCATAATATTCCTTAAAAATATTATGAAACTCTTGCTCATCCAGCTTAATGCTTACAACAGAGTGGGATTTATCCTTTTTTATCAGATTTAGCGCCATATTTATGCTTTTCGGGCGCTAATATAGTTAAATTTTCAGAATATAACCAATATAACTATCAATCCTCTAAATCTTTTCCCCATAAATCAATATCGGATGGAGCTTTCCATAAGCTCCATCCGACCAATAGTCCTATTGCCAATAAAAAAATCAAATATATCATTATAGTCCGGTTTGTTTCAATGTCTTATAATAACACAGTAAACTGGATTAAAGTTCACTCCACCCAAAATTGTTGTTTTTCCTATGTATACTTTTCAATGCAGAGAGTGTATTATTTGGTTTTCGTGTACGAAAACGAGCAATTTTGTGCACGATAACGACCAATTTCGTCCAAAATTGTCCCATTTACTAAATAATTATGCTTTTCGAGTTTGATTAATTGAGAAAAGGTCTTATTTTTGACCCGGTTTTTAATTCATACTATTGCAAAAACAAACTCAATTACCTAATTAAATCACAAGAGAATGGAACAAGTTTTCGGCTATATCATCGGCTTAGGAGCAGCAGTGATGATGCCTATAATCTTTACAATTTTGGGAGTATGCATCGGCATCAAATTCAGTAAGGCGCTAAAGAGTGGTCTGCTGGTAGGTGTCGGTTTCGTAGGTCTGTCAGTTGTCACTGCGCTGTTGACCAGCAGCCTCGGTCCTGCTCTGAGCCAAGTCGTTGAAATTTACGGTCTTCAGTTGAAAGTATTCGATATGGGATGGCCTGCAGCTGCGGCTGTAGCCTATAACACATCGGTGGGTGCATTCATCATTCCGGTATGTTTGGGAGTAAATCTTCTGATGTTATTAACGAAAACGACCCGTACGGTCAATATCGACCTTTGGAACTACTGGCATTTCGCATTTATCGGCGCAGTCGTTTATTTTGCCAGCGACAATATCTGGTGGGGTTTCTTCGCCGCTATTATCTGCTACATCATTACCCTGATTATGGCCGACTATACCGCCGACAAATTCCAGGGATTCTACGACAAGATGGAGGGTATCTCCATTCCCCAGCCTTTCTGCGCAGGTTTCGTTCCATTTGCCGTAGTCATCAATAAAGCATTGGACAAAATCCCCGGTTTTGACAAATTGAACATTGATGCGGAAGGCATGAAGAAGAAATTCGGTTTGCTGGGTGAGCCTCTGTTCCTGGGTATTCTGGTCGGTTGCGGTATCGGTGCTTTGTCTTGCAAGAACGGTCAGGAACTGGTAGACAAGATACCTTATATATTAGGTTTGGGTATCAAGATGGGCGCCGTAATGGAGCTGATTCCGCGTATCACCGCTTTGTTCATCGAAGGCTTGAAGCCTATTTCTGATGCTACCCGCGAGCTGATTGCCAAGAAGTTCAAAGGTGCTGTCGGCCTGAACATCGGTATGAGCCCCGCATTGGTTATCGGCCATCCTGCAACGCTGGTGGTTTCCCTGCTGCTGATTCCCGTAACCATACTGCTGGCTGTCATCCTGCCGGGTAACCAGTTCCTGCCTCTGGCATCGCTGGCCGGAATGTTCTACCTCTTCCCACTGGTACTGCCCATCACGAAAGGAAATGTAGTAAAGACGTTCATCATCGGACTCGTTGTACTGACCATCGGTCTTTATTTCGTAACAGACCTCGCCCCCTATTTCACACAAGCAGCCCACGATGTATACGAGAAGACACAAGATGCTGCCGTGAATATCCCCGCCGGCTTTGAAGGCGGCGCACTGGATTTTGCATCCAGCCCCTTTGCTTGGGTCATTTTCCACCTGACCTACTCGTTGAAATGGATAGGCTCCGGTATCCTTGTATTATGCACATTGTTCCTGATGATTATGAACCGTCGTGCTATCATCAAATACCAGAAATCAATCAAAAATTAAAAGTTAAAAATTAAATAGTAACGGATTATGAAAAAGTTAGTACTTGCATTTATGATGGGAGCAGCTGCCATGGCAGCCAATGCCCAAGTGAATTACAAAGTGCAGACCGCCTGCCATCCGCAGGACGTGAAGCATTATGACACGGAACTTCTGCGCAGCAGATTCATGATGGACAAAGTGATGGCTCCGGATGAAATCAACGTAACCTACACCCTCTACGACCGATTGATTTACGGTGGCGCCATGCCGGTGAACAAGACATTGAAGTTGGAAGTGTTCCGTGAACTGGGTCCGGAAATCACTTACTTCCTCGAACGCCGCGAACTGGGTGTCATCAATACCGGCGGTGACGGAGTGGTTACTGTAGACGGTAAGGAATACCCCATGAAGTATAAGGAAGCCCTTTACGTAGGCTGCGGAAATAAGGAAGTAACCTTCAAGAGCAACGACGCTACCAATCCCGCCAAGTTCTACATCAACTCGGCCCCGGCCTACAAACCCTATGTTACTCAGCTGATTACCACCGATGCCAAGCTTCAGAAAGCCAACCCCAAGAAATATGCACTGGGCATCTCCGACCATTATGGAAAAATGGAAGACAGCAACGACCGTATCGTAAACCAGCTGATTGTGAAAGATGTACTGGAAAGAGTGAAAGACGGCGGTACCAACCAGTTGCAGATGGGACTCACGGAACTGGCTCCCGGCTCTGTATGGAATACCATGCCTGCCCACACGCACACTCGCCGCATGGAAGCTTACTACTACTTCAACCTGAAACCCGGCAACGCTATCTGTCACCTGATGGGCGAACCGCAGGAAGAACGTTTGATATGGCTGCACAACGAACAAGCCATCACTTCTCCCGAATGGTCCATCCACGCTGCTGCCGGAACCAGCAACTATACTTTCATCTGGGGTATGGGCGGTGAAAACCTGAAATACAGCGACAAAGACGAAATCAAATACATCGATATGAAATAAAGTTGCCCTGCAACGTCCGATAGGCATGGACTTAAATAATCCATGCCTATTTTTGTCATTTTCTACATCCTTTTTACTCAATATTACACCTCGAACAACACACAAACCCCTACATTTGCATCAAAATATAAATCTATTATCATGAGTACATTTCAAAACACCGCAGGGCGGATGACCAATTACCGTTGGATTATCTGCGCCATGCTATTCTTCGCGACAACCGTCAATTACCTCGACCGCCAGGTTCTTTCATTGACCTGGAAAGATTTCATCTCCCCCGAATTCCACTGGACCGATACACACTACGGCTACATCACAGCTATCTTTTCCATCGTCTATGCCTTAGGCAATCTGTTTGCCGGACGTTTCATCGACTGGATGGGAACGAAAAAAGGGTATTTATGGGCCATTGCCGTATGGTCTATCGGTGCTTGTATGCACGCCCTCTGCGGACTTGCCACAGAAATGACCCTCGGCATTGAAAATGCCGCCAACATGATTAGCGCTACCGGTGCATTGGCCTCTACCATAGCCATCACCAGCGTTTACTACTTCATTGCCGCCCGTATCATACTGGGCATCGGTGAAGCAGGAAACTTTCCTGCCGCCATCAAGGTGACTGCCGAATATTTTCCAAAGAAAGACCGTGCCTTCTCCACTTCCATATTCAATGCCGGCTCTACCATCGGAGCACTGATAGCCCCATTGTGTATCCCTACCCTGGCCCGCTACTTCCAACGCATGGGCGTGGGCAACGGCTGGGAAATGGCTTTTATCGTTATCGGCGGATTGGGTTTCATCTGGATGGGACTGTGGATATTCATGTACAAGAAACCTGATGAAAATCCACACGTAAACGCAGCTGAGCTGGCATATATAGAACAAGACAAAGACAATGAGAAGGATAAAAAGGCGACTACTCCGACAACCAAGGATGAAAAGAGCATTTCTTTCCTGCAATGTTTCAAATATCCGCAAACCTGGGCTGTATTTTTCGGCAAATTCATGACTGACGGTGTATGGTGGTTCTTCCTCTTCTGGGCACCCGCATACATTTCGGACGTTTACGGATTCTCCTCAGATACTCCCACGGCACAGATGCTTATCTTTGTGCTCTATGCCATCACGATGTTGTCCGTCTATGGCGGGAAATTGCCCACCATCATTATCAACAAAACCGGTAAGAACCCCTACGCCGCACGCATGCAGGCCATGTTCATCTTTGCACTGTTCCCGCTATTGGCATTGTTTGCACAGCCATTGGGCAACAAGGAAGTATTTGGCGAACAAGCCTATTGGTTCCCGATTATCATCATAGGTATTGCAGGCGCTGCCCATCAGTCCTGGTCGGCCAACATCTATTCTGTGGTAGGTGATATGTTTCCCAAGAGCACCATTGCCACCATTGTGGGAATCGGAGGTATGGCGGGCGGTATCAGCTCATTCCTTATCAACATGAGTTCCGGTTTGCTGTTCGACTATGCCGACAAGACACAAATGGTATTTCTTGGATTCCAGGGCAAGCCTGCCGGATATTTCATCATCTTCTGTGTATGTGCAGTGTCCTACCTGATAGGCTGGTGCATCATGAAGGCACTGGTTCCGAAGTACAAACCGATTATAGTGGACTAATCAGAAGTCTCTATATAGATATTCAGAATCATGCGGAGTTTGCAAACTGCATTACATGCCTTGCAAACTCCGCACAAAAAAAGCCTTTTCTCACGAAATGGCTTTTCTTCGTTCAATTACAGTCAAAAACAAAAAACTGTAAATGGAACACAATTTAAGATGAAAAAAAGGGAAGTCTCACGACTTCCACAATTCTTCTAACCTTAAATCTAAATCTCTATGAAAAAAACGTGATGCAAAGATAATGGTTTATCTCACACAGCGTTATTAATAAACTCTATAAAGAAGCAGAAAATATTTAAGATTTACTAAATAAGACGGTTACGAATGGCAAACTACAGACAAGAGCTCGGCATAAATAGGATTAAGTTTCAATAGTTGCGGCACTCCTGTCATAAACATCTGCCTGCGGGCACGAGTAAGGGCAACATTCAATTTCCGGTCAATCCGAGTACCGTTTTCCTCCGTCATATTTGCCAGAAACTTCAACTGATAAGCCCGGTTCACACAGAAAGAGTAGATAATAACATCCCGTTCGCTACCTTGGAAGCGTTCCACGGTGTCTACCAATATATCCTCCAAAGGAGCAATACCCAAAGCAGCAATCTCTTTCTTAATCAAGGCTATCTGACTGCGATAAGGAGTGATGACACCTAAAGTGACAGCCGGGTTGAAACCGGAAACAGCTGCATACTGCCGATAGATAGCCGCTGCCAACCGTGCCACAATCCGCGCCTCCGAATGGTTCATCTTGGCCGACTGTGCCGGCGGTTCGACTGCGGCAGGCAGAAAAGCGACACGACGAGTCAGCAAGCCGGCAAACTCACAATCACACAGCTCAGGAGCAAGAATCAGCTCTCCCTGCTGGTGCGGCAGACCAACCGGTTCCAACAGACCACCGTAAAAAGCCCGGTTAGGAAACAAAGCTACCTCGATATTCATACGACCCTGACGGCAGAGCATGTCGTAGGAGGGATGAGGGATAAAAGATGAAGAATGAGAGGTTGATGCCTGGCGATTGGCACTTTCCTTGGAGAGATTCCTATAAAGGCGTTCGAAAAGGGAATCTTTCAAATTATACAATCCGATGGCCTGCAAAGCTTCGTCACACACTTCCGACTGCTCGGACGACTGCAAGACCACTGCGGGTAGCTGCTTATGGTCACCTATCAAAATAAATTTGCCGATGGCATCCGCGCCTGCGGGATTGCGGGTACAGAGTAATCCCAGCAGTTGTGGTTCCAAAATTTGGGTAGCCTCATCCACAATCGCTACATCAAAAGTCTTCAACCGGAAAAGTTCGGTCTTGGAAGAAAGCGTGGCAACCGTACCGACAAAAACACGGCAACGGGCAATGCGCTCCTGCACCTGCCGCCGAGTGGCACAAGATTCCAACACATTCTCAATCAGATACGGGCGGAATGAGTCATCGCAAGACAACTCACTGCCTAAACGGATAAAGTCTATTTCAGGCTCAATGGAAGCCAGCGCCTTACTGATTTCATCTACAGCACGATTGGTATACGAAAGCAGTAGAATCTGTTTCCCCTCCCGGTAAAAGGCTTCTACCATGCCCCGCAGCGCGCGAGAGGTCTTGCCGGTACCCGGCGGACCGATTAAAAGGAAATAGTCGCGGGCAGCCTGCGCTTTTAGAATAATCCGCGAAAAATCATCCGGAGCGGTCGCAATACCAGTATCCAAAGAAGCATCGAACTCGGGAGGGCGCTGCCCCAACAACAAATCACGCCGTCTTTGAGTGGCAGAAAGGAAAGCGGAAAGTCCCAGATACATGCTACGAAAGGAGGTGTCCATATAGTCGTGTTCTATGGCATAAAGGCTAGCAGCAGGCAATACACCCGCATTCTGCTGAGTGGCACGAAGACGGATACAGACCTCGTTATCGGATATGCGCTCTATATTACCTTTAAACACCATCTTGTTGGTAACGTTGTCGGTATCCGTATTCCGTTCGTAAAGAACCACCGCATCACCCTGACGGAAATTGGGCAGAACCCGCTCCTGCCGGGAAGCAACCATTTGCTTCGTTCTGAGTGACAAATACGGTTTATGCGCATCTGCCGCATGATTCTCGCAAATAGCCAAATCGTACAGAATTTCACCTGCCTCACATTTCTCAGCCAGTGTGGAAAGCCAGAGGGCGGCAGCACCGGTACGTCCTTCATAATCCACATCTCCAGATTTGGAGGTATAGAGTTCCTTGGTTATAAAGTTATAGAGCGTATAAAAATAGCTTTGTTCCAACGACGAAAGCGAACGGATGCGTTGCGCTACGGCATCGATGGAGGGGCAAAGGAAGCGTTTCCACAAGGTATTGTCCAAACCGCGCTCATTCAAGGTATCCGGATGGATGTCTTTCAGGCGCTCTGCCGTATACTGTGGGCTATTCCGTAACTGGATGCCATATTCATTGGCTACAATCCGGTTACGCACATCCATCACACGGCGCACCATTGCCCACGAAGGACGCGCCGGATAAAGCAACGGATAACGGGTATAGAGCAGATAAGCCTTTACACGTCGATGGTCCATTCCCATAGAATACTCCAACACAGCCTGATAGAGCAACATCTGCACCTTATTGTTTTCTTTAGGCTCCACCTTACCACGGATGGAATACTCGTCCGCCTTACCGGACTTCATTTCAATGAACGAGGTCATATCCCGCTGCATGTAGTCCAGACGCCCTTGCAAACCCAATGCTTCACAGATGTAAGAGGGTTCCAGCACGGCATCAGTCCTATCGAGCTCATAGCCGGATGCACGAAATGTTTCTGTCACCGTCCGGTGGATATTATCGAAATGGCGCTTGCAATCGGAAAAGAATTCAGCTTCCTTCTCCCGGTCGCGCAGGTCGGCACATGCTGCCAGCTCGATGGGATAAGAACGGAAGGCCTTCTTCATGCATGCCAAATAATCGGGTGCCTCCTTGGCATGAATCCATTCGTCCAGAAAGAGGTTGGCAATATTACCCAACAGTAACGGACGGGTATTGTCTGGCGACTGGAGCCGTGCCAGGATATAATTGGCAGGATGATGCCCGTAATCCTTGAAGCATTCGGCAAGCGAACTGATGTCTATCAAGTAATCGGGCTCAAGTATAATAAAGGAAGGGGTGAGTATGCCGACTTCGTCCACCGTAACATCCAGCAGATTGACCTGGGCATGCCGCCACAGAATCCGGCAGATTTCTGCAAACTCTTCATTAATCTGAGGTACATTATAACGGACACGCAACGGCTCATCGGCTACAGTGTCTACGGGCAGTACATATAAATAAGTATCATCGGCATACTGAAAACAGACGCGCATGCGCTTTATCCGTTCTTTGGCGGGCGGTGCCACTATATAGGTGGCATCCGCACGGGGTAGCAGGCGATAAAGTTCGGCAGGTATCTCCTCCCCCGTCAAGCGCTTGACAAAGAATGCCAGTGTCTTGGCATCACGCAACAACTGTTCACGTTGCGGTTCCGCCTGGCGGTTCAGAATAGCATTGGAGGTCAGCCGGAAGGTATGCAGACGGTTCTGTTCCACGGTGGAAAGTCCGGCCTTCGAAGCCACGAAACTGATACGTGCAGAAAGGTCCGTCATCTGCAAGCTGCCGTCGGGCATCTGTGTACGGCACAAACGCTCCAGCAACTCGCGCAATTGCCGATAGGCCACGTCCAAGGAGATTTCCTCAACGTGGCAGGCTTCCAGCAATATACTAAAATATTCCTTTACTTCACAATCCATCATTCCTCTGTCTCCACTTCTTCCGCTTCATCATCAGTCTTTTTATCCTTTATCATCAGGATACTCAACTCATAGAGCAGATAAAGCGGCACCGCCACTACTGTCAAGGTAAACGGGTCACCGGTCGGAGTAATGATGGCCGAGGCAATAACAATGATGACAACAGCATGACGGCGGTATTTCCGCAAAAAGGTCTTGTGCACCAGTCCCAGCAGGGAAAGCAGCCATGTCACCAGCGGCAGTTCGAATGCCAGTCCCATGCAAAGCACCAACATCATGAAATTGTCGATGTACGAGTTCAGGGAAATTTGATTCTCGATGGCTGCGCTCAATTGATAAGTGGAAAGGAAACGCAATGTCAGCGGATAGACCATAAAATACCCCAGCAACACACCGATGAAGAACATCACCATACCTATACCCAGCGCTTTCCTCACCCCTTTACGCTCGTTTGGATAGAGTGCAGGGCTTACAAAGCGCCAGATTTCATAGAAAGTATAAGGAGCAGCCGTTACCACCGACATCCAGAAAGCGGTAGACATGTGGACAAAGAACGGTGCGGCAAGATTGATATTGACGAGCTTCACATGAAACTCCTGGGTAAAGAATTCATCCTGCAAATCCAGTCTCTGCCCTATCCAGCGCAGCAAGTCATAGAAAATGAAGTCGTTATGGCAAGGAGCCAATATCACATTGTCAAACAGATAAGGCATGGCAATAAAATAACCGATAGCCAATACAAACCACACACCGAGTACACGAAACAACACCCGGCGCAACTCGTCCAAGTGGTCCCAAAAGGTTAGTTCTTTTTCTGACATAAAGGGATTTACTATTTGACAATTTACTATTTACTATTTGGGCTGCGCTGCGGGGATTTACTATTTGACAATTTACTATTTACTATTTGGGCTGCGCTGTGGAAAAGGCAACAAGCCTACCCATACTCCTGAACTTCTCAGAGTATCAAATAGTAAATAGTAAATTGTCAAATAATAAATACCCTTGTTCCTTTATTTCTTTTCAGCCGGTTTATCCAAATCTTCCTGAGCCTTGTTTATCTCTTCTTTGGCTTCATTCACACCATCCTTGAAGCTCTTCACTCCTTTGCCCAAACCACGCATCAATTCGGGAATTTTCTTACCACCAAACAACAGCAAGATGACCAATGCAATAATTATCCATTCGGAACCGCTGGGCAGAAAGCCTAATAAAAGTAAGTTTGTCATAGTTATATCTGATTAATTATAGTGCAAAGATAGGAAAATTAAGGATTAGGGATTAAGGATTAAGGATTAATTTTATCGCAATCCCTAATCCCTAATCCCTGCCCCCTATCTTCAGTCTTGATAATAAATACGTTTTACCCGTGTAGAAACGCTTGTCAACACCTCATAAGGAATAGTTTCGAGTACATCGGAAAGAACGGTTATAGGCAGATGGTCACCAAAAATTTCCACACTGTCACCCTCCTTGCAATCGATGTCCGTCACGTCAATCATACAGACATCCATGCAGATATTCCCTACATAGGCTGCCCGTTGGCCGTTTACAAGACAATAGGCATGTCCATTTCCAAGATGGCGGTTCAGGCCGTCGGCGTAACCGATGGGAAGAGCCGCTATACGCGACGGACGGGTGAGATGCCCTTTCCGGCTATACCCCACCGTATCCTCTTCGGGAACATCACGTATCTGGAGGATGGTAGTCTTCAACGTGCTCACATTATTCATAATGGAATTGTCTATGGGATTGACACCATAGAGGCCGATACCCAGGCGCACCATATCGAATTGCGCCCCGGGGAAACGCTCGATACCTGCGGAATTGCAGATATGGCGAAGTATCTTATGCGGAAAAGCCTCCTGCAATTCCATGGACGCTTTCTCGAACATTTCTATCTGCCGGCGTGTAAAACTGTCGAATTGTTGCGAATCGCTCCCTACCAAATGCGAGAAGACGGAACGGGCAATCACAGCATTCTGTCCCTTCAGCCGTTCTATCAGCCGGGGCATATCCTCCGGAGCAAACCCCAGGCGGTGCATACCGGTATCCAGCTTTATGTGGATGGGGAAGTTTGTGATACCTTCCTTTTCCGCTTCTTTAATCAAAGCGTCCAGCAGATGGAAGCTATATACTTCGGGCTCCAGCTTGTAATCGAACATGGTCTTGAAAGCAGTCATCTCAGGATTCATGATAATGATGTTCGCAGTGATGCCCGCTTTGCGGAGTTCGGAGCCTTCGTCGGCAACCGCCACGGCAAGATAATCGACATGATGTTCCTGCAAAGTCTTGGCTATCTCATAAGAACCTGCACCGTAAGCGGAGGCTTTCACCATGCAGACCATCTTTGTTTCCGGCTTCAGCTTGCCACGATAATAGTTCAGATTGGCAATCATCGCTCCAAGATTAACCTCCAGAATGGTTTCGTGCACCTTCTTCTCCAATACTTCCGTCAAGGAGTCAAAACCGAACTTACGTGCACCCTTAATCAGAATTATTTCGTTTTCAAGGCGAAGTTCCCCACGCTGAATGGCACGTATCAAGGCCGCTGTATCCGGATAAAAGGTCTTCTCTATATTAAAGCGTGCAGCGCAGGAAGATATTTCATTTCCTACACCTATGATGCGTTCAATGCCACGGCTGTTTACCAGCTGTGCCACTTGTCGGTAAAGTGTCGGCGTGTTCTGACCGGTCTCCAATATATCCGAAAGAACCAAAGTCCGCCTCAATCCCTTACTTTGCGAACGGCGGTAAAGAAAATCGAGTGCAATATCCAATGAGCCAAGGTCAGAATTATAACTGTCGTTAATCAACAGACAGTTGTTTTTTCCCTCCTTGACTTCCAGCCGCATGGCGATGGGTTCCAGCCTTGCCATACGTTCTGTAATCTGTTCGGCAGGAAGCATCAGATAGAGGCATGCGGCCAGGCAGTTCAGCGAATTCTCGATGGAAGCATCATCTATGAACGGTAGAGTAAACGTATTGTCCATATCCAGATAGCGATAGGAAATGACAGTACAGTCATCCCGTTTCTCCACTTTACTTATATATAGAGGACGTTCCATATCTTTCCGGCTCCACGCAATCTCACGTGCAGACAGCATGGACTTCGCCACACAGTTGCTGACGAACTCATCGTCACCATTATAAATCACTACATCACAATTCTTGAAAAGCGTCAGCTTCTCCATGCATTTCTCCTGCAACGAGAAGAAATTTTCCTGGTGAGCCCCTCCTATATTGGTCAGGATGCCTATGGTAGGCTTGATGATGTTCTGCAAAGCGCGCATTTCCCCCGGCTCGGAAATACCGGCTTCAAAAATAGCAAGTTCGGACTGTTCGTTCATCTGCCACACAGACAAAGGCACTCCAATCTGGGAGTTATAACTGCGGGGAGAACGGATAATGGCACGTTCCGGACTGAGCAACTGGTGCAGCCATTCTTTCACAACGGTCTTGCCGTTGCTTCCCGTAATACCGATGACCGGTATCTGGAACTGGTTCCGATGCTGTTCCGCCAGTTTTTGCAGGGCTTTCAGCGGGTTGGGAACAATGAGATAATTGACAATTGACTGCGCATCATCACGCTGCATAGCATTGTCAATTGTCAATTGTCCATTGTCCATTAATCTAAAGCTTTCTTCGCTAAGCACAAAATTACGTACTCCACGGGCATATAAATCTGTAATATAGCGCGCACCGTCATTCCTCTTGGTGGTCAAGGCAAAGAATAATGTTTCCTCAGGAAAATTCAGGGAACGGCTGTCAGTGAGCAGCCAGTCTATGGTAGCCGGCGCGTTTCCCATACGCCGTGCGCCAATACTTTCGGTTATGCTTTCAATCGAATACGACATATTTCTCTCTCTTTTTGGAAATCTAAGTACGGGTATTTTCCGTTAAGTTGGTCTATTTTTAACACAATTTGTCCTAAAAAACGCGCTTATACTCTTCTGAAGCGGGATAAAATGGCTTATGTGACAACATCTTACGGATATTTTCACTTTCTTCCATAATCCGTAACGCATCGGCAGAGATGCACGACCGGGTAAACCGTTCCCAGACATAGCGAATGGCTGTTTCGGAAGGATGCACCATGTCTTCTGCATAGAAGCGATAGTCACGAAGCTCGTCGAGCAGCAGCTCATAAGCCGGAAAATAGAAAACATGTTCCGGGAAAGTGGCTTGCAACTGGTTCACGGCAAGTAGCAGGGTAGCTTTACTGAGCTGGTTGGCATGCATTCCGTCACGTACGTGGCGGATGGGGCTGACGGTGAACAATACTTTCAGCCGGGGAATCCGCGCCAGCAAGCCGGAAAGCAAAGAGGTGTAGTCAGATACTATTTCACAGACAGAAAGCATACGGCGGGTAAAGCAGGACTCAGGTTGCTTATGACAATTGGCAACTACAGTTCCCGTCTTTTTATTTTCATAAACCCAGGCAGATCCGAAAGTCAGCAGCAGACAATCCAACCGGTCCAGCCTTTCATGGGCGCTTTTCAAACGCCCGTTAATGCCTGCCAATGTTTCCTCTGCAGAGACTGAGGAAAAACTACCATGATGCATGGCACTATGCCAAAGTTCATGAAAGAGGAAAATATCGTTTTCATTGTAGCATCTGCCCGCAATGATTTCACGCAATGCCGCAGAAATGGAAAACGGATTATAAAGCACACCATAAGGATTGACGTCACAACGGAACTTGGCATCCGCCAGCCTTTGCCCCATCTCGGACGCAAAACAAGAACCCATCAGCAACAGATTATTCTCTTGCGAAAGAAGGGGCATACTGGAAACTACTTCTACAGGCGTATAAAGATTCATAAGTTCGAAATAAATAAACCATTCACTTTCTCTGAAAAAATGATGTACCAACTGCTTGCTACGCCACAAAGATAGTAAATTTCAATATAAAAAAGGCAGGTGATATAACCTCTCATTATATCATCTGCCTTAAATAAAAATACTATATATTCTATTAATACCAATTAGCCGTAGGATCAGCCACCCAATCTGCAAAACCTGGATATTTATCATTAATAGCCTGACGCTCAGTAGTCCATTCATATCTTGTCTCTACACGTATCTTCTGCGGAGCTTTGCCAATCTCTGCTTTCAGTGTATATACTTCAGCATTTTGGCCTTCCACTTTGATATTTACGGCACCGGTACCGTTAACTCTGTACATCACCGGAGCCTTAGTTGCCCCAGCATCCGTATTTACCATTGTAGTATTAGAAACACCAAAGAGTTCATGAACTTCACGGCTATCACCGCCTACCTCAATATACAAAGGCAAAGTACCACCCGCAGCCTGCAGGGTAATGATAGTTGCTCCCCCATTGGTCGCTACATCAAACACGACATCGTTGAAGTCAAAATCATCACTGTCTCCAAGGTCTTCTGCTATGATTCTGTACGCATTCGTATATACGGCCGGAGAGATTTTCACAATCCAATCACTATAATACCCATCTGCAGCCACTTGTTGATTTGGGTTCTGTCCGGTAGCTTCAAAGTCAAATCCCACATAATAAGCACCCCCAATATATTGTATAGTATAATTATAGTGCATTTTACCATCCAAAGAAACCCTATAGCCAAAAGAAGACGTTCCACTATTCTGCATTAGCATTATAGCCCCCTCAGTAGCATTAAAATTATTGATATGCTCATCTGATGCTGCAACCAAAAAATCCATATTAGAGTGTGAGCCACTTACATGTTGAACAAAAAAGTCGGTCCAATCCACACCAATGGATTGTGGATTCTGATGTGTTTTAAACCATTCCGTAACCACTTCTTTTTCTGTAGCCGTAATACCCTCGGGTACTTCCGTAAAATCTTTCCATTGATTGCTATTAGTGTTAGCAACACGCGTTGTCGGTGTTGCCCCAAATCCCCAATCCTGATCAACTGCAATTTCTCCATACTTCTGCACGAAAGCCGATGCATACTGTGCCTCTTTCTTAGCCGCCGCCTTTTCCGGGTCGAACAAATCGCTATCAGAACCGCAAGCGGAAAATACCACTACGCCCATAATAGCCAAAATTCCAAAGTTGAGCTTTTTCTTCATATCATTCATTGTTTATTCATTTAACAATTCGTGATTACACCCCATTCCGACACATATTACAACCAAGGATATCATTATATACAACTCAAAATTGTATAACATATTGATAAATAGGACATATTCTACTTCGCAAATATACATAATACTATATCAAATAACAACCAAAACCTCAAAAAGTTGCAATAAATAATTTATTAAGTTGTATTTTTCAATAAACATTAAATTTAAAGCATCTCTTATCATAGATGCACACATACGAAAGTACAAGTCAATTTTTGAAAGGACTAATATCTTTGCCTACCAAAATTAAATTATTCCTATATGGAGAAAAAATCGTTCCACCATGGTGGAACGATTTTTTCTCCACGGTGGAACAATATTTTCTCCATGGAGGAACGATTTACTATCAGGCATCTTTTCCCTTAACCATAGGCAGGCTGAACGAGAAATATGGCGTATGCAAAGAGAAAGTAAAAACAGAAGTGAACAAAAGAGGCTTTTTTTCCTTCTAAAACTTCCCGCCATCCGTTTTCTTTTGCTATTTTTGCATTTTGTAATCTTCAGATTAGAAATGAGAACAGAACCAACAACATATAACTTGCTTAACACCATTACATTTCCCGAGGATTTACGCCAACTCAGCGTAGAAGAGCTTCCTGAAGTCTGTAAAGAATTGAGGCAAGACATTATAAAGGAGGTTTCGTGTAACCCCGGACATTTCGCTGCCAGCCTGGGCACGGTAGAGCTGACCGTTGCCCTGCACTACGTATTCAATACTCCGTACGACCGCATAGTCTGGGATGTAGGCCATCAGGCGTACGGGCACAAGATACTGACCGGACGCCGTGAAGCATTCTCCACCAACCGTAAATTCAAGGGAGTTCGTCCTTTTCCCTCACCAGAGGAAAGCGATTATGACACATTCACCTGCGGACATGCGTCAAATTCAATCTCCGCCGCTCTTGGCATGGCTGTTGCCGCTGCCGAAAAAGGCGAGAAAGACCGCCATGTGGTCGCCGTCATCGGTGATGGAAGCATGAGCGGCGGCCTGGCTTTCGAAGGACTGAACAACGCTTCGTCCACCCCCAACAACCTTCTTATCATTCTCAACGACAATGACATGTCGATAGACAGAAGTGTAGGTGGCATGAAGCAGTACCTTTTCAACCTGACTACCAGCAACCGCTATAACCAGCTGCGCTTCAAGACATCCAGACTGCTGTTCAAAATGGGACTTTTGAACGAGGACCGCCGCAAAGCGCTGATTCGCTTCGCCAACAGCCTGAAATCAATGGCCGCCCAGCAGCAGAATATCTTTGAAGGGATGAACATCCGCTACTTCGGCCCTATCAATGGACACGATGTGAAAAACATAGCACGTATCCTGCGGGACATCAAAGATATGAAGGGACCGAAAATCCTGCACCTGCACACCGTGAAAGGAAAAGGCTTCGAACCTGCCGAGAAGAATCCGGATATCTGGCATGCACCGGGCAAATTCGATCCGGAAACCGGAGAACGCCTCAAGGCGGATACCAGCAATTTGCCTCCGCTTTTCCAGGACGTGTTTGGGGAAACGCTGGTAGAACTGGCAAAGGAAAATCCGAAAATCGTCGGAGTAACCCCCGCCATGCCCACCGGCTGCTCTATGAACAAGCTGATGGACACCATGCCCGACCGTGCCTTCGATGTGGGTATTGCCGAAGGGCATGCAGCCACTTTCTCGGGCGGTATGGCTAAAGAAGGAATGCAGCCTTTCTGCAACATCTACTCCTCCTTCATGCAGCGGGCATACGATAATGTCATCCATGACATCGCCCTGCTCCGCCTCCCCGTCGTACTTTGCCTAGACCGCGCCGGACTGGTAGGAGAAGACGGACCGACACACCATGGAGTTTTCGACCTGGCCTATTTCCGTCCGATTCCCAACCTGACCATATCTTCACCGATGGACGAACATGAATTGCGCCGCCTGATGTACACGGCACAGTTGCCGGACCAAGGTCCGTTCGTCATCCGCTATCCCCGCGGACGCGGCGTATTGCTGGATTGGAAATGTCCGCTGGAAGAAATCCCCGTAGGCAAAGGGCGCAGACTGAAAGAAGGCAAAGACCTGGCAGTCATCACCCTCGGTCCCATAGGCAACGTGGCCGCACGTGCCATAGAGCGTGCGGAGAAGGACAAAGGAATCTCCATAGCCCACTACGACCTGCGTTTTCTCAAGCCGCTCGACGAAGCCCTGCTGCACGAGGTGGGACTCAACTTCCAGCATGTCGTCACCATAGAAGACGGTGTCAAAAAAGGAGGAATGGGCAGTGCCATACTGGAGTTCATGGCGGACAATGACTATATTCCCCATTTCAGACGTATCGGTGTACCCGATGCCTTCATAGAACACGGCACCATACAAGAGTTGCACCATCTTTGCGGAATGGACGAAGAAGGAATCTATAATCAATTGATAATTGATAGTTGAAAATTGACAGTTTGAGCATTTACCCCATAGGTCAACTATTAATTACCAACTATCAGCGAACTAAAAGTGAAAATAATTATTGCAGGTGCCGGCGCAGTAGGCACACACTTGGCCAAGTTGCTGTCCCGCGAGAAGCAGGACATCATTCTGATGGACGACAACGAAGAGAAGTTGAGCACACTGAACTCCAACTTTGACTTGATGACGGCTACAGCTTCCCCTACCTCCATAAGGCTTGAAAGAAGTGGGAGTGGGAGAAGCCGACTTGTTCATAGCCGTCACCCCCGATGAAAGCCGGAACATGACCGCATGCATGCTTGCCAACAATCTGGGAGCACAGAAGACCGTAGCCCGTATTGACAACTACGAATACCTGCTGCCCAAAAACAAGGAATTTTTCCAGAAGCTGGGCGTCGATTCACTCATCTACCCGGAAATGCTTGCCGCCAAGGAAATCGTGTCCTCCATCCGCATGAGCTGGGTACGCCAATGGTGGGAGTTCTGCGGAGGAGCCTTGATACTGATAGGCACCAAGATGCGCGAAAAAGCCGAGATACTGAACATCCCCCTCCATGAGTTGGGCGGACCGGAGCTGCCCTATCACGTGGTAGCCATCAAACGGGGAAGCGAAACACTGATTCCCCGTGGTGACGATACCATCAAGCTACATGACATCGTATACTTCACCACCACACGAAAATACGTCCCCTACATCCGCAAAATAGCCGGCAAGGAAGATTATGCCGATGTGCGCAACGTGATGATTATGGGTGGAAGCCGGATTGCCGTACGCACCGCCCAATACGTCCCGGACTACATGCAGGTGAAAATCGTGGACAACGACCTGAACCGCTGCAACCGCCTGACCGAGTTGCTTGACGACCGCACCATGATTATCAATGGCGACGGGCGGGATATGGACTTACTTGTGGAAGAGGGACTGAAGAACACGGAAGCCTTCGTAGCCTTGACCGGCAACTCGGAAACCAATATTCTGGCCTGCCTTGCCGCCAAACGCATGGGAGTCAGCAAAACCGTAGCGGAAGTGGAGAACATCGACTACATAGGCATGGCCGAAAGCCTTGACATCGGCACCGTCATCAACAAAAAGATGATTGCTGCCAGCCACATCTACCAGATGATGCTGGATGCGGACGTCAGCAACGTGAAATGCCTGACCTTTGCCAATGCCGATGTAGCAGAATTTACCGTTAAGGCCGGCTCGAAGATTACCAAACATCCGGTAAAAGACCTCGGCCTCCCGAAAGGAGCCACCATCGGCGGACTTATCCGCCAGGGGGAAGGCGTTGTGGTTATGGGTAACACCCTGATACAGCCGGGTGACCATGTAGTGGTATTCTGCCTGAACATGATGATTAAGAAAATCGAAAAATACTTTAACTAATTGAGAATGAGTAGTTGGTAAATGATTAACTTCAAGACAATCATACGGATTATCGGTATTCTGCTATTGCTGGAAACAGTCATGTTTCTGGTCTGTTCGGGCGTGTCCTTCTACTACAGAGAAAGCGATATGCTCGACTTCTGGAAAGCAGGAGGCATCACAGCAGGGGTAGGCTTATTGCTGGCGGCTCTCGGCAAGGGAGGTGAACGACAACTGACGCGCCGTGACGGATATGTACTGGTCAGCTTTGCCTGGGTGGCATTCTCTCTTTTCGGAATGCTGCCTTTCTATATAGGCGGATACATACCCGACATTGCCAATGCATTCTTCGAAACCATGTCCGGTTTCAGCAGTACGGGTGCCACCATCTTGGACGACATCGAGTCACTTCCTCATGGAATACTGTTCTGGCGCAGTATGACACAGTGGATTGGCGGCTTGGGAATCATCATGTTCACCATTGCAGTGCTTCCCATCTTCGGAGTCAGTGGCCTGCAGGTGTTCGCCGCCGAGGCAAGCGGCCCTACACATGACAAGGTTCATCCCCGTATCGGTATCACCGCCAAATGGATTTGGAGTATCTATGCCGGCATAACCGCTCTGCTTGTCGGTCTGCTGATGCTTGGAGGTATGGACTGGTTCGACAGTATCTGCCATGCATTTGCCACTACCGGTACCGGTGGCTTCTCCACCAAGCAGGCCAGCGTTGCCTACTACAAATCTCCTTATATAGAATATGTCATCTCCATTTTCATGTTTATCTCCGGCATCAACTTCACCTTGCTATTATTGTTCGTCAACCGGAAATTCAAGAAGTTCATCGGCAATGCCGAGCTGAAATTCTATTTCGGTTCAGTTGTGCTCTTCACTGCCGTCATAGCCATCGTGCTTTACTATACCAGTCCCATGGGGATGGAAGAATCCTTCCGCAAATCCTTGTTCCAGGTAATCTCCCTCCAGACCTCCACCGGTTTTGCGACAGATGACTATATGCAATGGACACCCGTCTTGTGGGGGCTGCTTACCATCATCATGCTGATGGGAGCGTGTGCAGGCAGTACCACCGGAGGCTTGAAGTGTATACGTATGGTAATTCTTACCAAAGTTTCACGAAACGAGTTCAAACACATCCTACATCCCAATGCCATACTTCCGGTACGGATAAACAAGCAGGTAATCTCTCCCTCCATTGTCTCCACCGTACTGGCCTTTTGTTTTATTTATATCGCCATTATAGTCATCAGCACACTGCTCATGATGGCTATGGAGGTCGGAGCTGAAGAATCAATGGGCTGCGTTATTTCCAGTATCGGTAATATGGGACCCGGATTGGGTAAAACCGGACCTGCCTATTCGTGGAATGCCCTGCCCGATGCAGCTAAATGGCTGTTATCCTTTTTAATGCTTCTGGGTCGTCTTGAGTTATTTACCGTACTGCTGCTTTTCACACCGGATTTCTGGAAACGGAATTGATTTAGGATAAAAAGTGTAAAAATAATCATTTTTTGTTATGCGGGGATAGCAAATTGAACAATACTTATTATATCTTTGCGTCCTTGAAAGAGAGAATTGTGGTATGAAGCAATGCATTAAATACTGTTTAATCATAATCTTTGCAGCCCTATTGCACGACAGTGCAACCGGAGCTGCAGATATTTTGTGCGTTCCTGCCACCCGACAAGCAGAATGCTGTACGCTGTCACAAGCTCCTACCACCCAACAAGCAGTCCAGAAGTTCTACGACTTGTTTTCACCAAACTCCCTCTGCATAGAACATGTGGACCATACGCAAGTACCAACCAACAAAAGCGTACTCCTGCGCATGTACATCTACAAGATGCAGCAGCATGCCTATGCACCGGAATGCGACCGTTTGTTGAATCTGTCTCCTCATCCCGTACCCGACGCGAATTATTACGTGTTCGGGCTAAGAAAGATTATCATTTAGAAGGCCTGCAAGCGCAGACGCTTGCCCCTGACCTCGCCGGACAACAAATCAGAGGTTTTGTCCTCCGGTGCGATGTATCTATTATTATATATCTAAAATCTTATCAGGTTTATGAACTTTACTTTGTTAGTGGTCGTCTTATTGACGGCAATCGCTTTCGTGGGTATCGTCATCGCGCTCTCTAATGCGATATCACCCCGTTCGTACAATCCACAGAAGATGGAAGCGTACGAGTGCGGTATTCCTACCCGTGGTAAATCATGGATGCAGTTCCGGGTAGGTTACTATCTGTTTGCCATCTTGTTCCTGATGTTCGAAGTGGAAACGGTATTTCTGTTCCCTTGGGCAGTCATCACCCGCGAACTTGGCGTGGCAGGACTTTTCAGTGTTTTATTTTTCCTGATTATATTGATTCTGGGCCTTGCTTATGCCTGGAGGAAAGGAGCTTTGGAATGGAAGTAACAAAGAAACCGAAAATTAAATCTATCCCTTATGAGGAGTTTACAGACAACGAAACGTTGGAGAAACTGGTTCGGGAACTTAATGCCGGAGGCGCCAATGTCGCCCTTGGCGTACTGGACGATTTCGTCAACTGGGGACGCAGCAACTCACTGTGGCCTCTTACGTTTGCAACCAGCTGTTGCGGTATCGAATTCATGGCCCTCGGCGCAGCCCGCTACGATATGGCGCGCTTCGGGTTCGAGGTAGCCCGTGCCAGTCCGCGCCAGGCAGACATGATTATGGTTTGCGGAACAATAACCAACAAGATGGCTCCCGTTCTGAAACGTCTTTACGACCAGATGGCCGATCCGAAATATGTAGTAGCCGTAGGCGGCTGTGCCGTCAGCGGAGGCCCGTTCAAGAAATCCTATCACGTGGTGAACGGTGTGGACAAGATTCTGCCGGTGGATGTCTACATTCCCGGTTGTCCTCCGCGTCCGGAAGCATTCTACTACGGCATGATGCAATTGCAGCGTAAAGTGAAAATAGAGAAATACTTCGGTGGAGTAAACAGAAAAGAAGAGAACCACTAATCAGTACTTAAAAATATGGAAATAAAATACATAGAGCCCTCAGTCCTGCACGACGAAATGCTGCGTCTGCGGAAAGAGAAACAAATGGACTTCCTGGAATGCCTCAGCGGTATGGATTGGGGAATACCCGACGAGAAAGACGCACCGGACACCCCCCGCGGACTCGGTGTAGTCTATCTGTTGGAATCTACTGTTACCGGCGAACGGATAGCGGTACGCACCGCCACTCTAAACCGGGAACATCCCGAACTTCCTTCCGTCAGCGATATCTGGAAAGCTGCGGATTTCAACGAGCGCGAAGTCTACGACTTTTACGGCATCGTTTTCATCGGTCATCCAGATATGCGCCGACTCTATCTGCGCAATGACTGGGTAGGCTATCCCATGCGTAAAGACAATGAGCCGGAAAAAGATAATCCGTTGCGTATGGACAACGAAGAAACGGTGGACACTACCATGGAATTGGAGCTGAATCCCGACGGTAGCATCAAGAATAAGGAGATGCAACTTTTCGGTGATGAGGAATATGTGGTGAACATCGGTCCCCAACATCCGGCCACCCACGGCGTAATGCGTTTCCGTGTATCACTGGAAGGTGAAACCATCGAGAAGATAGATGCCAACTGCGGCTACATCCACCGGGGCATCGAGAAGATGTGCGAAAGCCTCACCTACCCGCAGACCTTGGCTCTGACCGACCGTCTGGACTACCTGGGCGCACACCAGAACCGCCATGCCTTGTGCATGTGTATCGAAAAGGCAATGGGCGTGGAAGTAAGCGAACGCGTGCAGTACATACGTACCATCATGGACGAGTTGCAGCGAATAGACTCTCACCTGCTGTTCTATTCTTGTCTTGCTATGGACCTGGGTGCATTAACGGCCTTCTTCTACGGTTTCCGCGACCGCGAAAAGATACTCGACATCTTTGAGGAAACTTGCGGTGGACGCCTCATCATGAACTACAACACCATCGGTGGCGTGCAGGCAGACATTGCTCCCGGCTTCGTAAAGAAAGTGAAGGAGTTTATCCCCTACCTCCGCGGTATCCTACACGAATATCACGACGTATTCACCGGGAACATCATTGCCCAGCAACGTCTGAAAGGTGTGGGTATACTCTCACGGGAAGATGCCATCGCCTTTGGAGCTACCGGAGGCACCGGACGCGCCAGCGGATGGGCCTGCGACGTGCGTAAGCGTATGCCATATGCCGTATATGACAAGGTGGACTTTAAAGAAGTCATCCGCACCGAAGGCGATTCATGGGCACGCTACCTTATCCGTATGGATGAAATTCTGGAGAGCCTGAAGATTATCGAGCAACTGATAGACAACATCCCGGAAGGAGCCTACCAGGAAAAGATGAAACCTATTATCCGCGTACCGGAAGGCACTTATTATGCAGCCGTAGAAGGTAGCCGCGGTGAATTCGGCGTCTTCCTCGAAAGCCACGGCGACAAGACGCCTTACCGCCTGCACTTCCGCAGTACGGGCTTGCCATTGGTATCGACCGTAAATACGATTTGCCGCGGAGCTAAAATCGCCGACCTTATTGCCATTGGCGGAACATTAGATTATGTAGTACCAGATATTGATAGATAAAAGAATTTACGATTTGACAATTCACAATTTACCATGCGGAATTACAGCGCAGCCAAATTGTAAATTGTACATTGTAAATCAAAAAGCGCCTCGTAAATTGTACATTGTAAATAGTAAATAGTAAATGAACAACGTGTTTGACTTTAGTATAGTAACCAACTGGATACACCAGACGCTGACTTCCCTGATGCCGGAAGGTCTGGCAATATTCCTCGAATGTGTGGTGATAGGCGTATGCATCATCTTGATGTATGCCGTGCTTGCCATCATCCTGATTTACATGGAGCGTAAAATATGCGCCTTCTTCCAATGCCGCCTCGGTCCGATGCGCGTGGGGAAATGGGGATTGCTCCAAGTGCCCTGCGACGTCATCAAGATGTTGACAAAGGAAATCATTGATTTGAAATTCTCTGACCGGTTCCTCTACAATCTGGCACCGTTCATGGTAATCATCGCTTCTTTCCTGACATTTGCCTGCCTGCCCATCAACAAGGGATTGGAGGTATTGGACTTCAATGTAGGAGTGTTCTTCCTGCTGGCTGCATCGAGTATCGGCGTAGTGGGTATCCTGCTGGCAGGCTGGAGTTCCAACAATAAATTCTCGCTGATTGGAGCCATGCGAAGCGGTGCGCAGATTATCAGCTACGAGTTGTCCTGCGGATTGAGCATACTGACAATGGTAGTGTTGATGGGAACCATGCAGTTCTCCGAAATAGTAGAAGGACAAGCTGACGGCTGGTTCATCTTCAAGGGACATATCCCTGCATTGATAGCCTTCATCATCTACCTCATTGCCGGAAATGCGGAAACCAACCGCGGTCCCTTCGACTTGCCCGAAGCCGAAAGCGAGTTGACTGCCGGATACCATACGGAATACAGCGGTATGGGCTTCGGATTCTTCTATCTGGCAGAATATTTGAATCTGTTTATCGTAGCCTCCGTGGCAGCCACCATCTTCCTGGGAGGCTGGATGCCGCTACACATCGTAGGCCTGGACGGCTTCAACGCAGTGATGGATTACATTCCGGGATTTGTATGGTTCTTCGGAAAGGCCTTCTTCGTAGTCTTCCTGCTGATGTGGATAAAGTGGACCTTCCCCCGCCTGCGTATTGACCAGATTCTGAATCTGGAGTGGAAGTACCTGGTACCCATCTCTATGGTGAACTTGATTTTGATGGTATTAATTGTAGTATTTAAATTGCATTTCTAACCGGCGTAGCGCCGGAGCAAGATTTCCTTGCGGATAATTTTAATAAAGGCAAAAGTAATGAAAGAAAAGAACTCTTATATCGGCGGACTCATACACGGCGTCACTTCTCTGCTGACAGGTATGAAGACAACCATGACCGTATTCTGCCGACGAAAGACTACCGAACAATATCCGGAAAACCGCTCGACATTGAAACTCTCCGACCGTTTCCGTGGCACGCTGACCATGCCCCATAATGATAAAAATGAACATCGGTGTGTAGCTTGCGGTTTGTGCCAGATGGCTTGTCCCAACGACACCATCAAGGTGACCGGCGAGATGGTTGAAACGGAAGACGGTAAGAAAAAGAAGATATTGGTTAAGTACGAATACGACCTCGGTTCGTGCATGTTCTGCCAACTCTGTGTGAATGCCTGCCCTCACGATGCCATCACGTTCGACCAGGATTTTGAGCATGCAGTGTTCGACCGCACGAAACTGGTCATGACGCTGAACCGTCCAGGCAGCCATGTAGAAGAAAAAAAGAAACCCACTGCTCCCAAAGAAGAGACAACAAAGTAATTCGTTAATAGTAACTTGTAATTAAACAACATGGAAATAACTCTTGAAACAGTAGTATTCTACTTCCTTGCGGCCTTTATCACCGTATTTTCCATCTTGACGGTAACGACCCACCGCATGGTGCGCTCGGCCACCTACCTGCTGTTCGTGCTTTTCGGTACGGCAGGCATCTACTTTCTGCTGGGTTACACCTTCCTCGGTTCCGTGCAGATTATGGTCTATGCCGGCGGTATCGTAGTGCTCTACGTCTTCTCCATACTGCTTACCAGTGGCGAAGGCGATGTCATCGAGAAGTTAAAGCGTAGCAGGTTCCTTGCCGGACTGGGTGCCACCGTGGGCGGTGCCATCATCGTAGTATTCATCACCTTGAAGCATAAGTTCATTGCCACCACCGACGTGGAGCCTTTGGAAGTCAACATCAAGACTATCGGACACTCTATGCTGAGTAGTGACAAGTTCGGTTATCTGCTTCCCTTCGAGGCAGTCAGCATCCTGTTGCTGGCGTGTATCGTAGGTGGATTATTAATAGCACGTAAAAGATAAGAATTATGATTCACATGGAATATTATCTGATAGTTTCGGCTATCATGTTTTTCGCCGGTATCTACGGGTTCTTCACCCGCCGCAACACACTGGCGATACTTATCAGCATCGAGTTGATACTGAATGCTACGGATATCAACTTCGCAGTGTTCAACCGTTTCCTATTCCCCGGAGGACTGGAAGGATATTTCTTCTCTTTATTCTCCATCGCCATCTCGGCGGCCGAAACGGCTGTAGCCATTGCCATCATGATTAACATCTACCGCAACATCCGCAGCATCCAGGTGAACAAACTGGATGAGATGAAGTGGTAAGAGCAAGAATCGCCAAGCGATGTTTCTTGAATAGTAATAATTGATAAACATAGTATATATGGAATATACAATATTAATCCTTCTACTCCCTTTCCTCTCTTTCCTCGCTCTGGGACTTGGAGGTAAATGGATGTCACACCGCACTGCCGGCCTTATCGGAACTACGGCACTGGGTGTGGTCGCAGTGCTTTCCTATCTCACCGCAGGAATGTACTTCAGCGCTCCCCGCCTTGCCGATGGTACGTACGAGGCGCTGATGCCCTATAACTTCAAATGGCTGCCTTTCACAGAAAGCCTCAGTATCGACATGGGTATCCTACTCGACCCGATTTCGGTTATGATGCTCGTGGTCATCAGTACCGTTTCGCTGCTGGTACACATATACTCTTTCGGCTACATGAAGGGCGAACGCGGTTTCCAGCGTTACTACGCCTTCCTGTCGCTCTTCACCATGTCCATGCTCGGACTGGTAGTAGCAACGAATATCTTCCAGATGTATCTGTTCTGGGAGTTGGTGGGCGTGTCCTCCTCCTATCTGCTGATTGGTTTCTATTATACGAAGCCGGCGGCTATTGCCGCTTCGAAGAAGGCTTTTATCGTGACCCGTTTTGCTGACCTGGGATTCCTTATAGGTATCCTCGTCTATGGGTATTATGCCGGTACATACACCTTCAGCCCTAATGAGATGGCGCTGGCAAAGGGCGGTGCGGCAATGATTCCGCTTGCCTTGGGACTGATGTTCATCGGTGGTGCCGGAAAGAGTGCCATGTTCCCGTTGCACATCTGGCTGCCCGATGCCATGGAAGGTCCTACGCCGGTCAGTGCACTGATTCATGCCGCCACAATGGTGGTTGCAGGTGTCTATCTGGTGGCACGCATGTTCCCGTTGTTCATAGAATATGCTCCCAGCGTGCTGCACATCGTGGCATACGTAGGAGCCTTCACGGCATTCTATGCCGCCAGTGTGGCATGTGTGCAGAGTGACATCAAGCGTGTACTGGCATTCTCCACCATCTCCCAAATCGGTTTCATGATGGTGGCGCTGGGTGTATGTACATCAGCCGACCCACACGAAGGGGGACTGGGCTACATGGCAGGCATGTTCCACTTGTTCACACACGCCATGTTCAAGGCATTGCTGTTCCTCGGAGCGGGTAGCATCATCCATGCCGTACACAGCAACGAGATGTCTGCCATGGGTGGACTGCGGAAGTATATGCCCATTACGCATATCACGTTCCTCATCGCTTGCCTTGCCATTGCAGGTATTCCTCCGTTCTCCGGATTCTTCTCCAAAGATGAAATCCTGACGGCATGCTTCCAGTTCAGCCCCATCATGGGATGGATTATGACAGTGATTGCAGGTATGACAGCATTCTATATGTTCCGTCTTTATTATGGTATCTTTTGGGCCGGCTCAGAGCCGGGGCAAAAGTCGGCAAGCGATGGGGGCGACAGCCACATGCCTCACCCCCACGAGAGTCCTCTGGCGATGACCCTGCCCCTGATGCTCCTTGCCGTGGTTACGATAGTTGCCGGTTTCATTCCTTTCGGACACTTCATCAGTTCCAACGGTGAAGCATATAGCATCCATCTGGATTGGAGTGTGGCAGGTACAAGTATCGCCGTAGCGGTGGTTTCCATAGCCATTGCCACCTACATCTATGCAGGTAGCCGGCAACCCGTTGCCGATACATTGGCACACCGTTTCAAAGGCTTGTGGACAGCAGCTTACCACCGCTTCTATCTGGACGAGGTCTACCAGTTCATCACCCACCGCATCATCTTCGGCTGCATCTGCCACCCCATTGCATGGTGGGACCGCCACGTGGTCGACGGTTTCTTCAACTTCCTTGCCTGGGGGGCTGAAGCTACCAGTGAAGAGATACGCGGCCTGCAAAGCGGACGCATCCAGCAATATACATTTGTATTCCTGCTGGGCACGCTGGCACTGATACTGCTACTATTGCTATAACCCGAGATTTTTCAATCGTAAATCGTAAATCGTTAAATCGTAAATATAAAGATGAACTTTTTATCATTATTCGTACTCATCCCCTTGCTGATGCTGCTGGGTCTTTGGCTCAGCCGCAACATCGCACAAATACGCGCGGTGATGGTGACCGGTGCATCGGCTCTGCTGGTTCTTTCTGCAGCATTGACCGTGATGTACCTCAATGCACGCCACGCTGGTGCCACGGATGAAATGCTGTTCCGTGCCGACATGGTCTGGTATCCTGCACTCAACATCCACTATTCGGTAGGAGTAGACGGTATTTCGGTAGCCATGCTGCTGCTTTCGGCCATCATTGTCTTTACCGGAACATTCGCCTCCTGGAGGCTGCAACCGCTGACTAAAGAATATTTCCTTTGGTTCACCTTCCTCTCCATCGGTGTGTTCGGGTTCTTCATCTCGATAGACCTGTTCACCATGTTCATGTTCTACGAGGTTGCCCTTATTCCCATGTATCTGCTTATCGGTGTATGGGGGTCGGGACGCAAGGAGTACTCCGCCATGAAGCTGACACTGATGCTGATGGGCGGCTCCGCCTTCCTGCTTATCGGTATCCTGGGTATCTACTACGGTGCCGGAGCCACCTCTATGAACCTATTGGAAATAGCACAGATGCACAATATTCCCATCGAACAGCAACGTATCTGGTTCCCGCTCACCTTCCTCGGTTTCGGTGTGCTGGGCGCTCTGTTCCCGTTCCACACATGGAGCCCCGACGGTCACGCCTCCGCACCGACTGCCGTATCCATGCTCCATGCCGGTGTATTGATGAAACTGGGAGGTTACGGATGTTTCCGCATAGCCATGTACCTGATGCCCGAAGCTGCACAAGAACTGGGATGGATATTCCTGATTCTTACCGGAATCTCCGTGGTATACGGTGCATTCTCCGCTTGTGTACAAACCGACTTGAAGTATATCAATGCCTACTCTTCCGTCAGCCATTGCGGCCTGGTGTTGTTCGCCATCCTGATGATGAACCAGACAGCTTGCACGGGTGCTGTTCTGCAGATGCTCTCTCACGGACTGATGACAGCCTTGTTCTTCGCCCTTATCGGTATGATATACGGACGTACCCATACGCGTGACGTCCGCGAACTCTCCGGTCTGATGAAGATTATGCCTTTTCTGGCTGTCTGCTATGTAATCGCCGGTCTTGCCAATCTGGGATTACCCGGACTCAGCGGTTTCATTGCCGAAATGACCATCTTCACCGGTTCGTTCCAGCATCCCGATACGTTCCACCGCGTGTGGACGGTCATTGCATGCAGCTCCATCGTGATTACGGCAGTCTATATCCTGCGACTGGTAGGAAAGATTCTCTACGGCACCTGCACCAACAAGCATCACCTCACCTTGAGCGACGCCACTTGGGACGAACGCACAGCGGTCATTATCCTCATCGCATGCGTTGCCGCCCTCGGTATGGCACCATGGTGGATTAGCGGCATGATTGGAGACAGCGTGCTGCCAATAACTGATTTATTTACGATTTGACGATTTACGATTGATAAATGACTTGTAAATCCCAAGAGTAACCTCAATCGTAAATCATAAAATCGTAAATCCCAAGAGTAATTTCAATCGTAAATCGTAAATCGTAAAATCGTAAATAGATATGGATTATTCCCAATTCCTTATTCTCAAAGAAGAGCTTTCGCTGATATCGGTCATCGTCATCCTCTTCGTGGCCGACCTCTTCATGAGCCCCGATGCTCACAAGAATGACGGCAAACCGGTGCTGAACACAATGCTGCCCGTTGCTCTGCTGACCATACACACACTTATCACCATCGTTCCCGGTCCTGTGGCAGATGCTTTCGGCGGCATGTATCACAATCAGCCGATACAGAGCATCGTGAAATCCATCCTCAGTATAGGTACACTGATTGTATTCCTGATGGCGCACGAATGGATGCGCCGTCCGGACACTGCCATCAAACAAGGTGAGTTCTACATTCTGACACTTTCCACCCTGCTGGGTATGTACTTCATGATTTCTGCCGGACACTTCCTGATGTTCTTCATCGGACTGGAGACGGCAAGCATCCCGATGGCAGCCCTGGTTGCCTTCGACAAATACCGCCACCATTCTGCCGAGGCAGGTGCCAAATATATTCTCACGGCACTGTTCTCCAGCGGATTGCTGCTATACGGATTATCTTTGATTTACGGTACGGTAGGCACTCTCTACTTTGCCGACATACCGGCACGCCTCACCGGCGACCCGTTGCAGATTATGGCATTCGTATTCTTCTTCTCCGGCATGGGATTCAAAATATCACTGGTGCCTTTCCATCTTTGGACAGCAGACGTTTACGAAGGTGCTCCAAGCACGGTGACAGCCTATCTGAGTGTCATCTCTAAAGGCTCTGCCGCTTTCGTGCTGATGGCTACTCTCATCAAGGTATTCGCTCCGATGGTGGAACAATGGCAGGAAGTGCTGTACTGGGTTATCATCGCCTCCATCACAATTGCCAACCTCTTCGCCCTACGCCAGCAGAACCTGAAGCGGTTGATGGCTTTCTCCAGTATCTCGCAAGCAGGTTACATCATGCTGGGTGTCATCAGCGGAAGCGCACAAGGTATGACGTCGCTGGTATACTACGTGCTGATATATATGTTTGCCAATCTTGCCGTATTTACCGTTATCACGATTGTGGCACTGCGAGCAGGCAAGTTCACACTTGAAGACTATAACGGGCTGTATACCACTAATCCGAAGTTGGCGTTCCTGATGACACTGGCACTGTTCTCTCTGGCAGGCATCCCGCCGTTTGCGGGCTTCTTCTCGAAGTTCTTCATCTTCGCGGCAGCTTTCGAAGGCGGCTTCCATCTGCTGGTATTCATTGCCCTTATCAATACAATCATCTCGCTTTATTACTATCTGAAGATTGTAAAGGCAATGTACATCAACAAGAGCGACGAGCCGATTGCAGCATTCCGCAGTGACAACTATACACGTGCCAGCCTGGCCATTTGCACGCTGGGTATTGTGGTACTGAGTATTGCAAGTGTGGTATATCAATCCATCGATAAGTTCTCATTCGGATTATAACCGGAGGGTATCATCACTTACCACAAATTACACAGATTGGCACAAATTATCTTTAGAAGTTCTGATAATCAAGAGCTTTGAGTTGTGTTAATCTGCATAATTTGTGGTGAGTGTGTATTTTAGCACATTTCCATACTATACAATCGGCAGCACAAACCAAAAGCATGAGCCTTTCCCCGGTTCACTGTCCACACCGATTGTGCCACCCAACTGCTCTATAATGCTCTTGCTGATAGAAAGCCCCAGGCCGGTGCCATGCACAAACGTATTCAGCTTTATAAAACGGTCGAATATCTGAGCCTGCATTTCCGGCTCAATGCCAAGGCCCGTATCGGCCACATAAAAACGCAAATGAGTTTCATCCACCTTATCATATCCTACACGTATACTTCCCGCAGTGGTGAACTTGATGGCATTGTTGACAAAGTTGGCTATGACCTGATTCAAACGGTTACGGTCACTGACAATCCGGCATTCCGGCAGATGACGGTCGAAGAGAACTTCCACACCCGGTTTGGCCTTCATCTTCATGAAGCGCACAATGTCCTCACATAGTACGTTCACGTCCAGCTCTTTTTCCACAAAGTCAAATGTCCCGGCCTCTATCTTGGACAAATCCAGTATGTCGGAAATCAGCTGCAACAGCAGGTCATTGTTTTCTTCGATAATCGCCATATACTGCCTTTTTTCCTCCATGTCCCCGGTCTCTCCCATCAGACTGGAGAAACCGACAATCGCATTCAGGGGCGTACGTATCTCATGACTCATATTGGCAAGGAAGGCACTCTTCAGACGGTCGGCGGTTTCTGCCTTCTCCTTGGCTTCAATCAGCATAGCCTCCGTCTCCTTCAATTCCGTAATGTCATAGTTGACGCCTATCAGCTCTATTTGTCCGTTCTCCGGTTCAAACAGATTGACAACCACATTGGTACGTACCCAGTTCCATTTTCCCTTTTCGCCCGGACGCTCAATGCGCATCTCTCCCTGGAAATGTTTGGCTTCGCCCACACGGGCCTTACTGAAGAAATCAAGCATCCTCCTGCGGTCACTGGGGTACATCTTGCTGTATATTCCCACGACATCTGCCAATTGGGTATTCTCGTCCTCTCCCATATTCTTATACCATTGCTTGATGGCATAGCCTTTCCGGTCGAGCAGGTTCAGCTTGGCATAACCTACCTTCGCATAATCCGATATAAGCAGGAAGAAATTCTCGAAATCACAGATACGGCTCATGGCATCAATCCGTTCCGTATTGTCGATGTTAATCATGGCATAGCCGGTAAAGTTACCTTTACTGTCATACACCTTGCTCACTTTCGTATAAAGATGTATCACATCCTTCGGCTGTTTGGAAGTGGAGTAATACCCTTCAGTCCGGTCGAAAGCATAATTCAGGCGAAAGTCGACCATATCCTCAGTCTGTATACGTTCTGCCAATTGGGCGGACACATTCGGGTTCTCGAATAAGTTCACTCCAATGACATCCTGTTTGTCACGGACCCCGAATATCTCCATATCCTTATTGTTGATGTCTACCAGGAATCCGTCTTTGTCATAGATTTCCACCCCGGCCGGTATATTGGCAAAGATATTCTTGAACAGTTTTTCGCTATGGTCCAAAGCCAGATGAGTCTGTACCGAGTCTGTCGTATCGAGGAATAACGCCACCACTTCATTCTTTTCCGGAGAGTATATCACCACGTGGCAGTGCTTGTTGGTAAGCTCAAAACACATGTCCATTTCCTTATGTGTCCCGGTGTTCACTATCTCAAGCAGATATTCCAGTCTGGGGGCCGCCTCCCTTGAAAAGGACGAGGCTGTCTTGCCGATAAACGTCGACGCAGGTTTTCCCAGAAAATCGGCAAAGATAGAATTCGCATCTGTCACATAATACCCGTAGGGATTGTCCTTTTCATCACAGACAATGGACATCCGCACATACCCCAAAGGCATATAGCGGAACAAGTTGCTGAGGAAAGTACGTTCGCGCACAGCCTCATCCTTCGTTTTGCGCAACTCTATGCAAATGCTGATGACATTTGCCAACGAACTAAACCATTGGTAATCCTCGTTAGTCCACATTCGGGTACGGTCCACCAAATCAATGCCCATATATCCCCACACCTGGTCATTGGCAACCAGCGGAGTTACCATCAAGGACTTTATATTCTGTCTCGCCAGAATTTCATATTCGGCGTAAGCGTGCTCCGGCAGTTGCCCCAGCGTTTCCAGCAGAACGGGCTTTTGTGCCATAATCTGTGACGTCCACCACGGCAGGCTGTCAGCCTGGACTCCTTGAAGCATTTCTTTCTCAGGAGCCACTCCCGGAGCCACCACCTCGTATGTGCAGCTCTGGTACCGGCACTTCTCATCATATTGGAATATATAGACACGTCCGCCGCGAAAGAAATCAAGAATATCTTTCAGTATGTCGTAAATGCCCGCACTTATATCCTCGTCTTTCAGGAAGCGGAATAGGGAATGGGATATTGAGGTCTGCCGATAAAGTAAATCGTTCACTCTTTGCAAAGCCTGCTTCGCAGCCTCCTCCTTCGGCATCTCTACGCGCTGCAACACTCCGAAAGCCTTCAATGTACCATCCGGCAAATGCTCCTTATACCCCACGCGCGAATAGACCCAGACCACTCCTTCAGTAGAATAGATAGGAAACGTCTGTTCATAGACCTCCATATTCTGAATGGCAAGGAACTCCCGGCTGATACGCGTCCGATAGTCTTCGCGTATCATTTTACCGAAATCCTCAAAGCTCAGGTATTCCCCTTCCAAGCCTAACAACTTACAGACATATTCGGAGCAGAGATACTGCCTTGAAGAAAAATCAGCCTCCCACCAACCTATCCGGCCAAGAATGGAAAGGCGCCGGAAACGTTCACTATCGTCACGATGAACAGCCATATATTTATCAATATTGGTTTGAGATACAAAAATAGCCATAAAACTCTAATAAGCAACCATTAGAGACCTTTTTCGTCCCAAGCAGCCTATATATAAGGATAACAAACAATCCGGAAGAATGTGCGGTAACCAAATCGTAATAGATTTGAAAATGAAACGTATGTTCCATGTATCACCGGTGTAATGTCATTGCCTCATCTTTGCAGCGGATTAAAAAACGTACAAAGAAAAGAGATGAGCATGAAATTAGACTTGGGAAAGATTTTCTTCCTTATTTTATTCCTCACACTTTCCGTCATGGCTGCCACGGCGGGAACCGTCAAAGGGACAATCACCGACCGACAAACCAAAGAACCGCTGACGGGAGCCACCGTGCAAGTGAGCGGAACGGCACAAGGCGCCGTCGCCGATTTGGATGGTAACTATACACTGGAGCTGAAAAACGGGACCTATACCCTCACCGTCCGTTACATCGGCTACAAAGACATGACGATAAATGCCGTAGAGATAAAGGGTGAAACCGTGCTGAACTTCGACATGGAGCCGGACACGCAAACCTTGGGCGAAGTGCAGGTCACCGCCAAGAAGAACCTCGAAGGCGAACGTGCCTTGCAAATGGAACGGCAAAAAGCGACCCTCGCCATCGAGAACCTCGGTTCCAAAGAGATGTCCCTCAAAGGCATCGGCAATGTGGAAGAAGGAGTAAAGAAAATAACGGGTATCTCCATCGCCAGCGCCGGACAACTTATCGTCCGCGGACTGGGCGACCGCTACAGCACCACCACGCTGAACGGACTGCCCATCGCCTCGCCCAACCCGGACAACAAGCTGGTGCCGCTCGACCTGTTCCCCTCGTCCACCGTACAGAACATCACCGTCAGCAAAGTGTATGACGCAGCCGCCTTTGCCGACTACAGCGGTGCGCACATCAACATCAGCACCAAAGAAAACATACCGGAAGATTTCTTCCAACTGAGCCTCAACACGGGCGGGAAGTTCAACACCTTAGGCAAAGACCGCTATCAGATGGACCGCAGCGGTTCGCTCTTGAAGACACCCGGCGTAGACGCGGCCGCCCTCGACATGCCCTTGATGGAGTTTGACAAATACGTGAAGACCCACAATATCTTCGATACCTCCTTTGCCGCCAGCAAGAAGAGCTCGTTGCCCGAACTGGGTGGAAACCTCGGTTTCGGCAAGAACTTCGGTATAAGCAACCAGACACTCAGCCTGCTTGCCTCCTTCAGCGCCAGCAACGGCTACCAAAACATGGAAGATGCCTTCTACAAGACACTCGAAGCCACTGGCACCGTGCAGGACGACTTCTCCTACGACAGCTTTGCGCAGGAACTGAAGCTCGCCGCCCTCGGCTACCTGGGCTACACCTTGCGCCGGAGCGACCGCATAGGCTACACTTTCTTCTACGCCCGCAATGCCATCGACACCTACCAACGCCGCGAAGGTACTGATGCCGAAGGACACGAGCTGACCGGCAGCAACAACATCATGCACATATACACCCTGCAAAACCATCAACTGAACGGAATCCATAACTTCGGCGAGGGCGACAGGTGGCAACTGACCTGGGGAGGCTCATACAGCAAGACCGGCAGCGAAGAGCCCGACCGACGGCAAGTGATGTACGTCAAAGACAACGACGGCAGCCTCAGGCTCTTCAAGCTGAACCGCCAAGAGACTATGCGCTACTTCGGCAGCCTGGACGAAGAAGAGTGGAACGCCAACCTCGCCATGCGCTGGAAGTGGAACGACACCAGCCACCTCAAGCTCGGCTTCAACTACAAGGACAAGAACCGCGACTACAGCGCTACCCGCTTCTACTACAACCTGAACAAACTGAACCCCGTCATCACCGACATCTACAACACCGACGGCTTCCTCAACCAGCAGAACATTGCCGACGGACAAATCGTGGTACAGCGTGTGATGCAGCCCAAAGACAGCTACCGCGCCGGAAACGAAATCTACTCCGCCTACCTGCTGACCGACTTCTATCCCACCGAAGCTCTCTTGGTGAACCTCGGCCTGCGCTACGAAATGAGCAAGCAATGGGTGCGCTACGCCAGCGACGGCGGCGACTGGTACTCCCGTCGGCGCAATTTAGACAAGAACGACCTCTTCCCCGCCCTGAACCTGAAATATGCGGTGAACCCCACCAACAGCATCCGCTTCTCTGCCTCGCGCACCGTCACCCGTCCCTCGTTCATCGAGATGGCACCCTTCCTCTACCAAGAGTCCTACGGTTCGGCACAAATCCGCGGTAACGAAGAGTTGCAGAACGGTTACAACTACAACTTCGACCTACGTTACGAACGCTTCGGCAAGGACGGCGACATGCTCTCCGTGACCGGCTACTTCAAATACCTCGACAGCCCTATCGAACGCATCCAAGACCTGCAAGGCGGCGCCACGCTGCACAGCTTCAAGAATGCCGACAACGGCATGGCTGCCGGCGTGGAGCTGGAGATGCGCAAACGGCTCGTCAAAGACCTGCGCCTAGGTGCCAACATCAGTTACATGTACACCAACGTGAAGCTGCCCCAAAGCGGTGCCTACACCAACAAGGAACGTTCGCTGCAAGGCGCATCGCCCATACTTGCCAATGCCGACCTCACCTACTCGCCCCGCTTCGGCGAAGACAGGCAGCTCAACCTCGCCCTGCTCTACAACCTGCAAGGCAGCCGCATCCATGCGGTAGGCGTGTCGGGCCTGGGCGATGTCACGCAACAGACGCTGCACACGTTGAACTTCAGCGCCGGATATAGCCTGAACAAGCACTTCAACCTGAAGCTGCAAGTGAACGACCTGCTGAACCGCGATGTCATCTTCAAGCAAGATGTGCCCACCACGGGGCAGGAGATGGAAGTGGAACGCTACCACAAGGGAACGAACTTTGAGGTGGGAATAAGCTACAACCTATAAAGTCCCCCGCCCTCCCCCTGAAGGGGGACGGAGAACACTCTTTGACAAACAAGCTCTAAAAGAATCAATCTGAATGACAGACAGATGAATTGAATATAATAACTAAAACAATTGAATTATGAAAGCAATGAAATGGAAATTCTACTCTCTGGCCTTTGTAGCCGGAATGTCTATCCTCACCGCTTGCAGCAGCGACGACAACAACGACAATGACGGCAACGGCGGCAACGGAAACGGCAATGAAATCGAAAACGGTACGATACTGAAAGGTACCATCACCTCCGACGTGACCCTGGCTGCCGGAAACACCTACAAGCTGAGCGGCGAATACATCGTAGAAGAAGGTGCCACGCTCCACATAGAGGAAGGCGTGAAGATTATCGCCGTCTACGATGACATCGCAGACTACATCCTCGTGAAGCAGGGCGGTAAAATCAACGCCGTAGGCACGCCGGACAAACCCATCGTAATGACCAGCGAAAAAGAAGAGCCGGGCGCATGGGGCGGTATCCACATCTGCGGATACGCACACACCAATGCCGAAGGCGGCAAGGGAAGTTCTGAAATAGGCGGTGCCGTTTACGGCGGCAACGATGATGCCGACAACTCGGGCACGCTGCAATACATTCGTCTGGAATACACCGGCTTTGCCTTCGATGAAGAGCACGAAGCCAACGGTATCTCTTTCTACGGCGTAGGCAACGGTACCATCGTGGACCACTGCCAAGCCTACAAAGGTTCCGATGACGGCTTTGAGTTCTTCGGCGGCTCGGTAAACGTGAGCAACCTCGTAGCCGTAAGCTGTAGCGACGACTCCTTCGACTGGACCGAAGGCTGGAACGGCAAAGGCACCAACCTCGTGGCTTACCAAGAAGCCGAATCCACACTGGGCTACGACTGCGACTGCCTGATGGAGTGCGACAACAACGGCAGCAACAACGCCGCCACTCCCGTTGCCCACCCCGTATTGAAGAACCTCATCCTCGTCGGCAACGGCGGCAGCAAGCAAGGCATCCGTCTGCGTGCCGGCACGGAAGTGGAAATAGACAACGCCAAGGTCTGCGGCAAAGGCCAACCCCTGACCGTGGAAACCGCCCTTACCGAAAACGCCCTGAAGAACGGCACCTCCAAGCTGACCAACATCACCCTCACCTCCGAGCTGAGCAGCAAAGAAGGCATCTACACCCATGCCGACTTCATCGCCGTGACAAGCAACAAGGTGGACGCCAACCTGAGCTACAGCTCTTTCGAGGACATCAGGAAAGAATGCAGCTGGATGAACGGAAGCTGGGTGAAGTAAAAAAAAGAAGCACTCGCAAGGCTATAAAAAAACACACAACTTCTTCAACAGCGTGCCCCTCGAATGCCTTCCGGCTTCAAGGGGTACGCGCTGTTTCAAAAAAGAAACTAAAAGTACCGTTTACTTCTTCTTCAGCTCCTTCTTCAATTCCTGAACCTGAAAGCTGAACAAGTCCAGATGACGGCAAACGCGCTGCATGAAACTGCCTGCCGCCCTGAAGCAGATACGCGAAATGCGCACTTTATCTGCCGTACAGTCCTCTATCCGTTCCACCGGTTCGCTGGTGATGGAGGGAAAAAAGTTTCCAAGTCCCTTGATGTTCACCGTGCGTCCACTGGCCAGATAGTCCGCTATAATATCCGGCAGTTGCACCAGCACGGACTGGGCATCGCCCACCTGCAGGGAGCTGACAAAAGCCAGCCTCTTGGCCAGTTCGTCATTGCTCACCGGTTCCGGCTGAAGCACTTTTGACGCCGCGTAGTAGCGCACCACTTCCTTGTCTCCACTCTTGTCCACCTTCTTGCGGACCACATAATTCATTGACATACCAATCTTTCTTTATAATTAGGTTCGTAAAAAACGAAAGATATTCCCGCCCGACGCGAGGCACACCTACAACTTGCATACACAAAGCCTATACCTTACGGTAAAGACTCCGTGACCGAATACCTTTCACTATATGACTGAATACCTAAAACACCCGGATGTATTGCCCCAAAACATGGGGATGTTTTCACCCAAAACACCCGGATGTAATACCCCAAAACATGGGGATGTTTTGGGAGAAAAGATGGGGATGTTCTGACCTTTCAGTATAGGGTTCAAAGGTAATGACTCCCTATGAGAAATACAATAGATATAGGCCTTTTTGATGGTCGGAATCAAGCTCCTTTTTCTTCGGAAGCAGCAGGCAGTACCCGCTGGAAATCTCTGCCGGACGGAGACTGGAATACCTGCAAATCGAATTCGGGGATGATTGCCAGCACATGGTCGAACACATCCGCCTGCACCCCTTCATAGGGCACCCAATCCTTCAGCGCACAGAAGAAATAAAGTTCTATCGGGATACCGCGGTCGGTAGGCTGGAGTTGGCGCACCATGCAGGTCAGTTCCTGATTTACGTCGGGAAGACTTTTCAAATAAGCCGTCAGATACGCCCGGAACACCCCCAGATTGGTCTGGCGGCGTCCGTTGACGAGGATGGAGTTATCGATGCCGTTTTCCACATTGTACTTTTCAATCACTTCCTCCGTCTGCTCCACATAATCTTTCAGTAGCTGTATCTTGCGATATTTTGCCAGCATCTCCGGGGTGCAGAAACGGACGCTGGTCATGTCGATATTGATACTGCGCTTCACTCGCCGCCCACCGCTCTCGCGCATGCCGCGCCAGTTCTGGAAGGAGTCGCTGACAAGCAGGTAAGGAGGGATGGTGGTAATGGTATTGTCCCAGTTGCGCACTTTTACGGTGTTCAACGTTACCTCTATCACCGTACCGTTGGCACCGTACTTGGGCATCTCAATCCAGTCGCCCACCTTCAGCATGTCGTTGGCCGAAAGCTGCACACCGGAGACAAAGCCCATAATGGAATCCTTGAATACCAGCATCAGGATGGCTGCCGAAGCACCCAATCCGGCAAGCAGCGAAAGCGGGTCGCGGCCTATCAGTTCGCCCACGACCACAATGCCGCCCACCAGCCATAGGATGACTTGCATGGTTTGCAACATCCCCTTTAAAGGGCGGTCACGAAATTGCTCCTTCTCACTGTATACACTGTAAACAGCCTTCAGGAACGAGTTAACGAAACTCAGGAAAGTAATGATGATGTAAATAAGGCAGATACGCCGGATGAAATCCATTGCCGATGAACCGACTTCGACAAATGCCAATGGAACAAACAGATAGATGATAACGGGAGCCACCATGCGGCTGAGGTGCACCATCACTTTACGGTCGAATACGATGTCGTCCCACGTAGCCTTGGTCTTCTTCACCAGTTGTGCCACTACCTTCAGCAGGATTTTCCGGCATAGGGCATCCGCCAGGAAAGCAACGGCAAGTATCAGTGCGAAGGCAATGAATTGGTCGAGCATATCAGCCCGGGAAGGGGATATGCCCCACCCGATTAAAAGGTCGTCTATCTTCTTCAATATCTCCATAATCGTATGTTTATCATAACGGCAATCTTATCTACGCGACTGTTCCTCCCGCTCGAGGAACTCCATAATGTCTTCTTTCAACCACTGATAAAGATAAAGGTTCTTGTAGCCGCTGTTTTTTTTCAGCATCACGGATACATTGACCTGACTGTTCTCATACCCCGTCAGTTCGTTGCGGAACTGTTCGTTATGCTCTGCCAGGCGCTTTATCTCCTGCTCGCGTTCACGACGCAGCACCGTACATACCGGGATAAGGATTTTCAGCACTACACAATCCATGATATGGTGTCCTTGGATATAAAGATAGGTATTGTCCGGAGTCAGTCCCAAACGTTCCAACTCCGTGCCCAGCTGCTCCACCCGGTCGATGTAGCGGGGGAAACGGGCTTGCAGTTCGGACAGCTTTGCCGACACCGTCTTTTGCATCTCGTCCAGACTACGGTAAGGATGACGCAGGTTTATCTCTTGCAAACGCACGCAGGCGTTGAAGTCGTACATCGGGAAAGTGTGTGTGTCGTGCTGGCGGTAGAACCAGACATTCCACAGAAACAGCGGATAGGCAATCTGAGAATAACGCTTCAGAAAAGCGGGGAAGTCCAGGATATGCCGGTCGTTCAGCGTGGCCTGCACACAGACTTCATGCAGACTGTCGGCAAAGCAGTGGAAGTTCTCGATGGCATAACCGTAAGTCTGGAAGATATAGGGACTCTTGTTTATCCTATGCGACACCTTGGTGGCACCTTGCAGCAGGAAGTCGTAGTCGCTGTCTACACAAGCTATCAGGCTGCGGCCCAGCTCCGATGTGTTCAACGTATTCATCAGCACCATCTTCTTGCCCTTTGCCAGAGAGGTGGCCGAGGGAAGCATCACTTGAAAATAACGTTCCTCATTCTCGAACTCGGACAGCAGCGTCCGCCAGAAAGCGATGTCATCATAGCTCTCCACATACGCCACTATGCGCCTGCGTGCTCTCTTGGGAGACAACTTGCGGGCGGCATCCAGATAGGCGGAAGTAAGGTTATGTTTTAAAGAAGTGGACACTTGGGCAGGGATTAAGGATTAGGGATTAGGGAGGAGATTTCGCTGACTTCGGTGACGGCATCCAGCCAGCCTTCCATGATGACGGCGGGCGAATGGGTGGTGAGGATAAGCTGCACATTGGGATTCAGGTTGCGTATCATGCCGATGAGCTTCTGCTGCCATTCGATGTGCAGGGAGGCTTCCGGCTCGTCCATGAAGAGTACGCAGTGGTCATCGTCACGCACCAGCACGGTCAGCAGGATGACCAGCATCTGCTTCTCGCCCGAAGACAGCTTGTAGGGCAGCAGGCGCTCACCGTTCTGATAGAAAACGATGTCGTTGCTTTTGCGGTCTATCGTCTTATGGGTATAGCTGAAAAGCTCGTCAATCATATCCTGGAACTTCCGCTTGGGGAGGGAAAGGGAGGGAGCCAGGCTGCGCTGCTCTTCGTCACCGCTGAGCAGCTCTATCATCTTGTTGCCGATGTTCACCTGGTAGTCCAGATAACGGCGCTGGAGCAGATAGAGCTGCCAGTCCAGTTCCGACTTCACGTTGGCATCGGCCATGCGTGCCGTAAAGTCGCCCATGATAAGGGGGCGGTCGTAGCTGCGGATTACATCATAGGGGATAAAGGTGGCTGCGGGGTTGTCGAAGTAGACGTGTACGCCGTTCTTCTCGTCACTCTTCACTTCACCCGATGTCTGTTCCAGATAGTTGACCGAACGGTTCAGGATAGTGGTCTTCCCCACTCCGTTGATGCCGGAAAGTATATTGACGTCAGGACGCAGGTCCCAGGCAATATCGTACCGATGCCACAATCCGTGTATTTCGATACGCTTGATGTAATTGGCTTGTACTTCCATGGTTTCTTGCTTTTAATTAGAAGCAAATATACACGATAATCTCTTATTTCTACGCCCATGAACCAGAAAAATCATATAATGAAAGATTTTCTCTTTTCAGAAAATAGTTGTTCTTTTGCACCCGCAAAGAACAAAAGAGTATGGACAAGAACATTCAAGGGCATCTGTTCGCCCTTACCGCAAATATCTTATGGGGGCTGATGGCACCTATCGGCAAGTCGGCCTTAGCGGAGTTTTCCGCGTTGTCAGTAACCACATTCCGCATGGTAGGCGCAGCCGCCTGCTTCTGGCTCCTCTCCTTGTTCTGCAAACGCGAGCAGGTGGACCACCGGGACATGCTGAAGATATTCTTCGCCGCACTCTTCGCGCTGGTATTCAATCAGGGTGTCTATATCTTCGGACTCTCCATGACTTCGCCCATAGACGCCTCCATCGTTACAACCACGCTGCCCATCGTCACCATGATAGTGGCTGCAATCTATCTGAAAGAGCCGGTCACCAACAAGAAAGTGCTGGGCATCTTTGTAGGGGCTATGGGCGCATTCATACTCATCATGAGCAGCCAGACCACCGGTGCCGGCAATGGCAGCCTCATCGGAGACCTTCTCTGCCTGCTCGCCCAAATCAGCTTCTCCATTTATCTGACCGTATTCAAGGGGTTGTCGCAAAAATACTCTCCCATCACCCTGAACAAATGGATGTTTGTCTATGCCTCCATGTGCTACATCCCGTTCTCTTACCACGACGTGGCTGCCATACAGTGGAGCGAAATATCTACAGCCGCCCTGCTGCAAGCGGGATATGTGGTTGTGGGAGGAAGCTTCCTTGCCTATATCTTCATAATGAGTGCGCAGAGGCTGTTGCGCCCCACTGTGGTGAGCATGTACAACTACATGCAGCCCATCGTGGCCTCAACCGTTGCCATCATCTTAGGATTGGGAGTGTTCAATTTGGAAAAGGGAATAGCCATAGCCTTGGTATTCCTGGGAGTGTACATCGTGACACAAAGCAAGTCACGCAAGGATTTCGAGAAAGAAGGGAAAGCCGTATAAAACAGCCGTTCCACCGTCACAGTACTCCGGCACGTACCCGGCTCAGAGACTCGGGAGTCATTAACAGATAAGATGCTATGTGGTTGACTGAGGCACGCCGGGCTATCTCCGGATAATCCCTGACGAAGCGCGCATACCGCTCGCGTGAGGTTTCGAAACGCCAAGAGTCTGCTTTATATTGGGAAAGCATTAAAGACCCCTCCAATAAATGGCGAAGCAGACGGGCTATATGCAGATAACGCTCAGAGAGTTCGACCAGTCCTGCATACGAAATGCTCCAGATGACGCCTTCCTCCAAGGATTCCAGCTGAAGGCAATTACGGCGTCCGGTGAAAAGGCTGACGATACACATAGCGCCGTCACCGTCGCAGGCAAAGTTCTCTGTAATGTCCCGGCCTTCTTTGAAATAGAACTGGCGAAGCAGTCCTTTCTCTACAAAAACAATATCCCTGGCTATATCTTTTTCACTAATCAACAGTTCTCCTTTGTGCACCTCACGGCGTACAAACAAACCGGCAATGAGCTCCAGCTCCTCAGAAGGGAGTTCATGAAGGCGGCGGGTAAACCGCCGCGCCACTTCCATGTTGTTTTCCTTAGTCATCGATATAGAGAAAGGGATATGCCCCTATTTCTTCAGTTCTGCAAAATAGGTGTCCAGCAAGTTCTTGGCAGCCACAAAAGAAGTCAAGTTGCCCTGTAGCACTTGTTTTTCCTTGCCAGTCAGCATCGCTTCAATCTGCGGATTGTGGTAGAAGCTGTCGCGCAGCTGTTCGTTAATGGTCTCGTACATCCAGTATTTGCTTTGCTCATTGCGGCGGTATTCAAAATAGCCGTTATCTTTCACAAAGTCAATGTATTTGTAGACCATATCCCACACTTCTTTTACACCAAGATTATAGAAACCGGAATAAGTCAGCACTTGGGGTGTCCAACCGCTCTCCGGAGCCGGGAAGAGGTGCAGCGCATTACGGAACTGCGTTGCTGCCAGTCTGGCCCGCTCCAGATTGTCGCCATCAGCCTTATTAATAACAATGCCATCGGCCATTTCCATGATGCCGCGTTTGATGCCTTGCAACTCATCGCCCGTACCCGCCAGCTGTATCAGCAGGAAGAAGTCTACCATAGAATGTACGGCAGTCTCACTCTGCCCCACCCCTACCGTCTCTACAAATATCTTGTCGAAACCGGCAGCCTCACAAAGCACAATCGTTTCACGCGTCTTGCGTGCCACGCCACCCAGCGAACCGGCAGAGGGACTGGGACGTATAAAGGACTTGGGATGAACGGAGAGCTTCTCCATACGCGTCTTATCACCGAGAATACTGCCTTTGCTGCGTTCACTGCTCGGGTCAATGGCAAGAACGGCCAACTTGCCGCCGTGTTCCTCCAGTACATGCAAGCCAAATACATCAATAGAGGTACTTTTACCGGCACCGGGCACACCACTGATACCCACACGGACGGAGTTGCCCGAATAGGGCAAACACTTCTCTATCACCTCCTGCGCCACAGCCTGGTGCTCCGGTTTCACACTTTCCACCAGTGTTACAGCCTGGCTGAGTACCGTAACATCACCTTTCACTATACCCTCCACATAGTCTGATACGGAAAGCTCGCGTTTCTTCCGCCTGGGACGGTTCTTCAAGTAAGGATTGACAGACGAAGGTTGCTCAATGCCTGCATTGACAACCAATCCTTTATATGCTTCATTATTTTCGGGATGTTCCATGGCTATTTGTGAGTTATAAGTTATGAGTTATGAAGGACTTTACGACTTCTTATTGTTTTGCTTTAATGTTGATTTCAACTTTCGGCTGCATCGGGTCATTGGTAATCATCAGCAGACGCAGATGACGGCGCTTCTTGCCTATATTCTTCTTCACTACCGTTACCCGCAGGCGGGTGCTTTCACCGGGTTGCAATACACTCTTCTTGAGGTTAACTCCCACTGCCGGGTGGAATACCTGGAGTTTGTTTATCTGTAAAGGAGAACGCCCGGTATTGGTAATGGTAATATCCTGACGTGCTTTTGACTTCTTTGCCAATATCGCACTCATATCAACTTCTTTGGTAGAAAGGCTGATGACAGGAGCATTTGCCTTCTCCACTTCCGTCATTCCGGAGAAATCCGGTAAAAGAATGGCAGAAACGGGAATCTCGTTTTCATCGCCCACCTTGTCACCGGAGAAGCGAGAAAGATAGACCGACGTTTGAGTCAGTCCGAGGCCAGTCAGTCTTTCCGAATTCAATGTAAGTGTAATCACTCCTTTTTCTCCCTTTTGCAGCACGTTAGGTTCTACTTTTGTCTGCAAATAAGGGGGCAGATGCATCAGTACCGGTTCATAAGGACGGTCGGAAAGATTGACCACGCCGATATGAATCACCGGCTGCTCACCATGCTGAATATCGGGGAAGTCGAGGCTGTTCTTGTCAATACGTATCTGACCGATAAGATAGGGATGCGTCTTGGTAAAGTCCTTGATTTCCTGTACTACTTCACCATTGAACTTCAAATAGACCAGATTGGGTTGCGCATTGCTGTAAATAGCCACAGATTTCTGGAAATGTCCCAATGCCTTGGCGTCAAAAGTCACATTTACTGTTCCTTTTGCCCCCGGAGCAATAGGCGTTTTTGTCCACTGGGCCACGGAGCAGGCGCAATCCGGCTCTACTTCTGTAAGCACTAAAGGCTGGTCACCCGTATTGGTGATGGTATATTGCACAGTCACGGGATGCTTCCATTCTATCTGGCCGAAACTGTACATCTCTGTATTCGAGGTAAAACGAGCTTGCGCTACAGCAGTCAATACCACACTTGCAAGCACATATAAAGTTATCAATATCCGCTTCATCTATTTTTCTTAATATCAAGATTTCCTAATTCTGCCACTCTCATTCAATATTAGTCGGACAAAAATAGGTGTTTTTAGCGAGAGTACCTAAAATAGCGGAGCGCAATTTGTACAAATTGCGCTCCGCTCCATACTCTATTGTTACTTTATTACAATTATCCCTCCCGCCGAATGCGAAGCATACTCCGGAGCATACGCACACTGTATCGTGGCCAGCCCCGTTTCGTATGTTCCGCCACGGGCTATGCGATAACTGTGCTCTAAGACATAAACGCCTTTGCCCAAATGGTCGAAGAAGAAATTGGTTGCGGCATCTTCCACTTCTGCATAATAACCGAGGCCATTACTCCAACGATAACCGGAAAGCGAGCCTATAGGTTCAAAGCAGGCACCCCGCTGGTCTTTCAACTGAACAAAATCCATAGTACGGTCCAAGCGGATAGTCAAACGGGCCACTATTTTATCACCGACGGATAATACGGTCCCTTCCGTAACCGGTTGCAAGGACTTGCTACCACCGGCCGATATACGCTCTACATAAAGTTTCTTCTCTACATTCAATTCACCCCCCTGCTGCTTTACATCAGATATGGGTGACAGATACTGGGCATAAACAGCTCCCCAGGCAATGCCTGCATCCCGTTTCTCTACGGTGACGGTTTTAGCTTTCAGCTCCGGACTTCCTTGAGCGAAGGTTTCCTTGACATAACCCAAACCCGGGATTATGGTCTTTGTAGGCGACAATGTTTCCAAAACTTTGTTACCTAACGTGATACGTACGTCTCCCCGACTTTCCAGCAGATTAGTACCTTGACAAAGCAATGCATAAACAGCATCAGCCGTTGCAACCGGAGAATTCCAACTGGTAGTCTGCTTCTGTTTCAGCAGCCAGAGTTTCATTTCCTCCACCAAAGCATCGTTGCCACCTGCCATACGCAGGGCTTCCATTACTTCCACATGGGCAGGGATGGGCAGCATACCCCAGTTATACGGATTTGCTTGGAAAGCAAAGTATGCACCCAGTTCATCCGTCTGTACCAGATGTTCCTTGAGGGAAGCGATGAATTCATTCGCCTCGGCTGTACGCCCTACTGCTTTCAGGATGATGGCAGACTGCGCCTTGCTGCTCATGGTTCCATCTTTAAGATTGGCACCTACTTTTGATAGGAAATAGCGGTAAGCCGCTTGATTGTCTGCCGGCACTTGTTCGCCGCTAAGGGCTATCAGATACAGATATGTCATTGCCGATTCGGAGTTGGCAGTAATTCTGGCGCCATTTTTTTCGGCTTTACGGATATTGCGATACTCTTCCAAGGCCTGCCGATTCAAATAGCCGAAAGCTTTCTGCCGCATGGCGGCAACTTCTTCAGACAGTTCATTTTTCGTCAGCAGAGGAAGACGAACAAGTAATTCTGTAATATAGCCAGTTATATAGCGGCTACCGGACATTCCCTTATACCAGCTCCATCCACCGTCTTCACCCTGCAATTCTTTCAATTTGGTAAAAGCGGAAAGATTGCGGTTATTCAGTTGGTTGATATCAAACAGCGTGGCAATACGTGCCTGCTGTTCGGCTTCAGTAGTAGCTTCCAGTACCCACGGAGACTCGCTGAGCAGGATATTCTTCACATCCTGATTCTTCTCCAACTGGCTGAGGAAGGTTTCTTTCGTGCCACCGGCAGCCTTCCAACTGTCAAATACAGTCTTAATGCGGGGCTGGCTGTTGGCAATGAAGCCTGCCAGACTATTGGCATACCAAGCTGTAGCCCAAGAAATGGCATTATCATTGGCAGGCAGGCTCAATGCCGGCAACGCTTGTACAGCATACCAAGCCGGATTCCCGGTAAATTCTACAGTCAGACGACGGTCTGTCGCTGTACGGCTATTACGGTTGAAAAGGCTGTCTAATGAGAACGTACGGGTCTCCTCGCCACGGATAGGCATAGCAAGCGTTTCCGTAATATACTCCTTATTACTTAATACGGGCAACAGATGCTGCTCGCCATCGCTAAACGTACCTCCATCGGCAACCATACGAATACCAAGCAAATCATAGCGGTCGGACACTTCGAAATGGAAGTTGACAGCAGTATTTCTTCCTGCTTCTACCAAGAATTTCTGACGTTGAGTAGCAATAACTTTCTCCGTCATAGGGTCGAACAGTGTGAATACTGCTGTTCCTTTCACCGCTTTACCCGTCAGATTGGCTATTGTTCCGGCTATCTGTGTTTTATCTCCAACGCGGACAAACCGAGGCATATTCGGAGTCAGCATAAACTCCTTGGCAGTTACAACGGAAGCATCCAACATCCCAGTCAGCATATCCTTAGTATGTGAGTAACCACGGAAATTCCAACGAGTCAAGCTCTGCGGCATCGTAAAAGAAAACGCAAGCTCCCCTTGTTCGTTTGTACGAAGTTGAGGATAAAAAAAAGGCTGTTTCGGCAAAGTTGGTGCGAAGCCCCTCAATAGGTTGCAAGGCCTCGCCAACCGGTATCGTTTCCGATTCAAAAACAACATCTTCCACCGCGTCTTCCGCTACTTGTGCAGGAACATATTTCACTTCAACGGCATTCCCGGATTCTGCTTTGGAAGCAAGCATCGGCTGGTTGGCACCACGTATTCTAAGATTACCGGTCAAAGAGCTATTCCGGGTAGTCCCATACCCCACAACACTTACTTCTTCCAAAAGCGCATTGTCTTCTACCATCACTATCCGCATCCTTCCATCCATATAAGGAGAACAGAAGTAGTCAAACGACCACACCGGAACCCTCCAAGCCTTCAACGGGAAATAAACGGAGAAGTAATTGCTATTATAACGGCTCGCACCACGGAATGCCCCATACAGATTATCCGGATAGAAAACCCGTAGTATCTGGTTACTCTTATAAATCTTATCCAGTGAAGCGTCGTACATCGTAGCCAACATCTCAGCCGCAGCAGGCATACCTTGAGGCGTCTTTATGACGAGCTTCCACTCTTCTTCCTGTCCGGGACGCAAACGGTCACGGAACACTTCCCATTTCATGTCGAGAGCACGTTCCGGCTCCCGCTTCTTCAGTTCAACCTGATGACTGTACATCTCGCCAGCTTTCACAAAACTGAAAAGAATGGTGATTCCCTTGCCATATGCTTCCTTATAAGGGAATTCCATACGAATAATAGTATCATTCAACTGCAACACACGGCTTTCAATGCGTTTTCTGTCACAAAAGACATCCATCAGCACATATGCATCCCGATAAGAAGTCCCCAAAAGAAAAGCGGCAGGGTACTGTACATCAAATTCCTCATTTTCTTTATAATAAAAGAAATCTGTAAACGCAGCCGGACGCTTGTCACTCTTTGAAAAGAGCATGAAACTGTCACTGCCATATGCCCCGTTATTCTCTTCACGTCCCAAACTATCACGTACAGAAAGTTTCAAGCGATAGTTACCTGAAGGAAGCTTGTTCCAAGCCGAAAAATCCTGGAGCCGATTGGCTGTGAAGGTACCCTCCAATACAACATCATCCAAGGGTTCAGAACCTGCAATATTCCTTGCCCCATTTTGTTCTGCAAATGGATAAAGGCAATAGGAACCTTCAATGTGCTGAGGAATATTCATTACATTATTCACTCCAAAAGTGAAAAGCATACTGTCTTCCTTACAAACATATTGAGGCAAGCGAATATCAAAGGAATAAGCCTTAGGACCTGCCAACAAGTTATACGAAGCGGATTGCGTTTCACCGGCCTCATCCGTCACCACCGCCTCCACATGATAAGTATACACACTCCCATACCCGTCTGTATCTACAGCCGGAGCTTCCAAAGTCAAGGGTATGGAAAAATCCCCGTTGGTATCCAATTGTATGGTGTCAGACAATAATGGTTTATCAGCATTGCTCCAATAACCAGGTCTCGGATTCCGGCGAGTCACCGTATATGCCAATGGCACATCCTGCACCATCATGCCATTGAAGGCCTTGACATTTCCTTTCAACACAACCTTGTCACCCAGCCGATAAGCTTCCGAAACCGGAGTGAAGGCAATCTCGAACGTAGGTCGCTTGTACTCCTCTACCCTAAAAGTGACGGTAGATTGAGGCTCTTTGGTTCGTATGCTGAACATGCCATTCAGGCAAGCTGCCGGAAGTACAAACTCCGTAGCAAAAGAGCCGAAATCATTGGTCCGCCCCTTCCTGGTGGCAAGTTCCTTGCGGTTGGCATCCAACAAGACAAGCTCATAATCAACTCCTTGTAGTACCTGGGCGCTATCACTATTCTGCTTGTAAGCTATCCCTTTTACATGAACGGTCTGCCCGGGACGATAAAGCGAACGGTCTGTCAGCAATGCCATCTGCCTCCAATCTGTATCCTTAATACCGTAATAAGGATGATTCATATAAACGTTCTGCGGCATCATGGCTGTGTCTCTGCCTTTACGCGCCACATAACTTCGGATTTCACTCTGCCAGGGTAATACAGCTTTCCCCCCGGCATCAGTCAGTACCTCTGCCATCGCTTTTCTATTCTTCTCATCATAAAAAGAGTAGAAACTCACCTTGGCACCAGCAATCGGCTGTCCACTACGGGCATCCAATGTAGCCACTTCCATACGGTTGTCACCCAAATCCAATGTCAGCACCTTGAAGCGGGTAGATACCAGAAATTTATCATCTGTACGGGCCGTTTCAGTATCAGGTACTATTTGAAGAATATAGACTCCCGTTTCCCGAGGAATCATGAACTTAAATACAGTGTCCGAGGCAAGATAAGGGACATCTTCAGGCAATTTATCCTTGCCTGGCAACGGCTTTAAGCCAAAATGCGTGGAAGAAAACTTCCGGGCATACTTTCTATAAGTATCTTTATTTATACCATGGTCCATCCAAGGTACTTCACTTAAAGTAGTGGTATATAAGTTGAGAGTGAAGCCCTCGACATTACGATAATGCAGCCTCATATTCACCGAATCGCCGGGATAACCGCTTTCATTCATAGTCAGAATGAGTTCAGGCTGTAAAATCTGTTCACGGATATTTTTCAACTCATTGATACGCTTATACGCAGGATAGCGCTTCAAGCCTTCTTCACAGACTTTTAGAGCCTCATCAGCGCGTTTCGGTTCCAAACGGCGCAGGTGGTTGGCTTTATGAATGTAAACCTCGGCACAAACCTCTCGTGAACCGTATTCCTTTATCAATTTATTCAAAACCTCAAGATATTCCCGATTAGCCTTTTCCTGACGCATTCGGAAAGTAGGATAAGGCTGCTGGCTGATACCACCGGTCAACTTCCAGTTCCAATAATCAAGAGAACAGAGCAACATAGCATCTTCCGAACCGGCACGATGGCGATAAGCATTCATCATATCCAGATAGACATCATTGAAATTAGTCTTATCGAACAGGTCACGCAAGTGGGTTTTGTCAGTCAATGATATGCTGAGAATTTGCAAAACTTCATAGGTTGAGCGTTTCAACTTCATATCATGTTGGACAATAGCCACAAGGCAGTATGTGATAATTGCCACACTAATTTGTATGCGAACAGCGTTCTCTGTTGTACCCCAGAATTTCTTTATCTTGAGATGCTGCTTGAGCCATTTGAAGAACAGTTCGATTAACCATCTTTTCTTATAAAGATTGGCGACATCCAGTGCAGAAAGTTGTTTCGCATTCGTCAGAAAAGTGAACTCACGGTTATCTTCTTCATCGTAATATCTTACGAGTCTTAATGACTCAGGATATTTCTTTTCGGAGAGATAGCCGGTCAGTTTCACTTCCGCATCTGTCATTATATTCTTTGGCATTCTTCGCTTCCATTTGACAGTCTTATATTTTAAGTTCGTCTTGGCTCTGACAACAAAGAAAGAGTCTGTAAGATGTATCCTATAGAGTTCTTTAAAGGAGTCATAAGCCCTGTCGAAGATATAATAAGCATTTGGCTCATAATGGATTGAAGACAGTGATGTAGAATCATGCTTTGATGCAGTGGTTACGGTATAGAAGGCAGGAACTTGTGCTTCAATGTCATATAAGACATGAGCCTTAACTCCTCCTTTCTTGTTTCGGAACTTTGCCCATGGGAATGTTGCAAGACATAACGGAATCGTTGTTGAATCAAACGCATATTTCTTTCCGGAAATGTCAAGGATGTTGGTCGTCCGCTTCTCGCAGGCTTCTTTCATCATATAGAATGCAAATTCTTCAAAAATTCTGTAATCACGGTTCTGGTTGGCTGTCGCAAGAGTTGTCTTGGCTATCGGTTCACGACCTAACCCAAGATGATATTGCTTGGCCCTATGCGCCTCGAAAGCAACGATTAAGTCTCGCAGGCTCTCACGGTTACTCAGTTGTCCAAACATCATCGCGAGCATCTGATTCCAGCAAGTGAAATGTTTCACATATCGGTTGCCACCATACTTGCGAACATAGTTGTTAAACTGAGTCCTGTTCAGAAAAGCGGTTAATTGAGAGAATACGTATTTGTCTTGGAACATAGCAGCCATTTGTATTAGACTGCAAAGTTGCAAAATCAAGTCCGTTTCATTTCAAAAAACCGTGTAATTGACTATATTTCAATAATTTCAAAGAACTATTTATCCACAGCTGTCAGGCTGTCTGCCAGGAAATCCTTCATCGTATCGCAAGAACTACGCGCCAAAATACGAACTTCGGCCTTACCGTCTGCAATGATTACGATAGCCAAATTGGAGGAAGTTTCTACAGTATCGGGAACAGTAGGAATCATACGCATCACACCATTCTGGCAAGCCATCAACACGTTAATCATATTATCCTGGATTTCTGAAGGAACAACGGCAGTGGGTAGAGTTACCTCTTCTATACTCAGGGTAATACCACTTTCAATCGGAGCATATTCGTCATTCAGTTGTGCCTCGTATTCCTTCATATAATCTTCCAAACCGTCCATATCCTCAAGATTGAACACCAATACTGCATGTGCTTCGCGAGGGATAGCATTACGCATATTACCACCTTCAAAACTTGCCAGCTGGGAGTCAAACTCAATCAGCAAATCATGTACGATGCGTGCCAGCAATTTATTGGCATTACCGCGCCCTTCACTGATTTCCAAACCGGAGTGACCGCCACGCAAACCTTTCAGCGTAATCTTACGAGCAACGAAATCGGCCATAGGCGTCTCCTCCTTATATTCCAAAGTAGCAGTAATATCAAGACCACCGGCACAGCCGATATAGAGTTCGCCTTCGTCCTCAGAATCAAGGTTCAGCAGAATTTCCCCTTGCATAGTTCCGGGTTTCAAACCGAATGCACCATACATTCCCGTTTCTTCATCCTTGGTTATCAGAGCTTCCAATGGGCCATGCTTCAAGTTATTATCTTCGAGCACCGCCATAATGGCAGCTACTCCCAAACCATTATCTGCTCCCAGCGTGGTTCCTTTGGCTTTTACCCAATCACCATCGATATAGGTTTCAATAGGATCTTTTGTAAAATCGTGAACAGTATCATTGTTCTTCTGAGGCACCATATCCATGTGTGCCTGAAGAATGACGCCTTTGCGGTTTTCCATACCCGGAGTAGCAGGCTTACGAATAATAACATTGCCGACCTCGTCGACAAATGATTCCAACCCCAAGCCTTTTCCAAAATCAATAAGGAATTTGGTAATCTTCTCCATATGTCCTGACGGACGGGGAATCTGGGTCAGTGAATAAAAATGCTTCCACACATTCTGTGGAGCTAATTGCAAGATTGTACTCATAATTCTAAAAAGTTAGTTTTCGCAAATATAACGGTTTATTCCCGGAAAGTACAATAAACCGGGATTTTTCTAAAGTACTAAATCATCAGCTATCTTAAACATGGCTTTTACATCTTCACATATTGCGATAGAACATCTGCACCTAATATAGCTACCATATTTAGGAATTTCTCCCACTTCTATATCCAAGCAACAATATCGTTTAAAGAAACCAATCTTCCAACAACCTTTAGGCTTCAGTACTTATAAGGAAGTACTGAAGTACTTGCAAAGAAGTATTACAGTACTTTTAAAGGAGTACTCTCTATAAGTACTGTCTCTGTCCTCTAACACAAGAAGTGACAATATAGGAACCCACCACAAGAAACGTCTATTTCTTTGCCCTATTCGCCAATGCCAGGTGCAACGACCCGTAGATGCCTAACACTATCACCAGCAACGTCTGTATGCCATGCACTATCAGAGCAAATATACCCGCATCCGTAGCATTTACCCCATAAAGCATCATCATAGTGATGACAGCAAAGTGCCAGGGTCCTGCCCCGTTGGGCGTGGGAACAATGACTGCAAACGTTCCGCCGACAAACATCACCAGCCCGGCAAGGAAACTAAGGTGCTCCGTAAACTGGAAGCAATAGAAAGTTATATAGAAATGATAGAAATAGCATAGCCAAATAAGTAAAGTGTAAAGAACAAACAAAGGCACATTCTTCACATTCTTAAGCGACATCACACCTTCCCATATATTCAAGACTACTCCCTTTACCTTTTCAAAAAAAGAAAGCATACGCAACAGAAAATAGAGAAGTACCAAAACACCAATAATAGAAAAAAGAGCCACATAAAACCAAGGGGAAGTCACAAGATGCACCAGCGAAGGAATCTTGGTGCCCGTCTCCTCGAAAAAACGGAAAAAGACAGGCATCTGCGCCAAAAAAGTAATCCCCGTAATCAGCAGAATGCAAAGCGTATCTACCAACCGCTCCGTCACCACCGTCCCCAGGGACTTTGCAAAGGAAACATTATCATATTTGGCAAGTACTCCACAACGCGAAACCTCTCCCACACGGGGCAGTACCAGATTGGTGGCATAAGATACAAAAATGGCATCAACGCAATCGCTTGTTTTGGGATGAGCATCCAGCGGCTCCAAAGTCTGCTTCCAACGCCAGCCTCGTAACACATGGCTCATCACACCGAAGAACAAGGACAACAACATCCACCACCAGTTCGTCTGATGAAGGAGAACTTCTTCTGCCTTTGAAAAGTCAAAATCACGATATACCCAATAGAGGATAAAACCACCCAATAAAATGGGTAAGATGATTTTCAACGTCTTTTTTAGCAGCTTATTCATACGATATTCCCAAATTCTTCATTCTTCATTCTTCATTCTTCATTGAAAAGAACTACCTTTGCTCCGTGTAAAGATAGGTTGTTGTTCACACTACAGCCTACGTTTACGGAGCAAAAGTAATGATTTAGTTGATACATGAGAGTAGTTAAACCTAAAAAGTTTCTCGGGCAACACTTCCTGAAAGACCTGAAAGTGGCACAAGACATTGCCGACACGGTAGATGTCTGTCCCGAAATTCCCATCCTCGAAGTTGGTCCGGGAATGGGAGTACTGACCCAGTTTCTTCTGCCCAAAGAACGCAACGTCAAAGTAGTAGAACTGGACTACGAGTCAGTGGCCTACCTACGGGAAGCCTATCCGCAACTGGAAGACAACATTATTGAGGACGACTTCCTCAAAATGAACCTGCAACGGTTGTTTGGCGGGCAACCTTTTGTGCTGACGGGAAACTATCCTTATAATATCTCCAGCCAGATATTCTTCAAAATGCTGGAATATAAGGATCTGATTCCCTGCTGTACGGGTATGATACAAAAGGAAGTAGCCGAGCGCATAGCCGCCGGGCCGGGCAGCAAGACATACGGAATCCTAAGTGTACTGATACAAGCATGGTACAAAGTGGAGTACTTGTTTACGGTACACGAACATGTCTTCAACCCGCCCCCAAAAGTTAAAAGTGCCGTCATCTGCATGATGCGCAATGAAACGCACGATTTAGGCTGCGACGAGAAATTGTTCAAGCAAGTAGTGAAAACCACGTTCAACCAACGACGCAAGACTCTGCGGAACTCCATAAAACCGATACTCGGCAAAGACTGTCCACTGACGGAGGACGTATTATTTAATAAACGCCCGGAACAACTGTCCGTACAGGAATTTATTCAGCTGACCAACCAAGTGGAACAGGCATTGAGAACGATTAATGATTAATGGCTAGTGATTAAACACGAACAATCATGGAAATAGACGAAGAATACATAGACAAAGTCAAAAGCCTGATAGAACAGAAAGACGCGGAAAACGTCAAAACACTTTTGACCGATCTTCACCCGGCGGATATTGCAGAACTGTGCAATGACCTCGGCTTGGAGGAAGCCCGCTTCGTTTACCGCCTCCTTGACAACGAAACGGCAGCGGACGTACTGGTTGAAATGGACGAAGACATCCGGAAAGAATTCCTGGAACTTCTTCCTTCGGAGACCATTGCCAAGCGTTTCGTGGATTATATGGACACGGACGATGCCGTAGACCTGATGCGCGAACTTGATGAAGACAAGCAGGAAGAAGTACTTTCGCACATCGAAGATATAGAACAAGCCGGTGACATCGTTGACCTGCTGAAATATGATGAAGACACTGCCGGTGGTTTGATGGGTACGGAAATGGTGACTGTCAATGAAAACTGGAGTATGCCGGAGTGCCTGAAGGAAATGCGCCTGCAAGCTGAAAAGCTGGATGAAATTTACTACGTATACGTCATCGATGACGAAGACCGTCTGCAAGGGGTATTCCCATTGAAGAAAATGATAACTTCCCCTTCTGTCTCCAAGGTAAAGCATGTGATGCGGAAAGATCCTATCTCCGTCCATGTAGATACCCCCATTGACGAAGTGGTACAAATCATCGAAAAGTATGACTTGGTGGCAGCTCCTGTTGTAGACAGTATCGGGCGTCTGGTAGGCCAGATTACCGTAGACGACGTCATGGACGAAGTCCGCGAACAGTCGGAACGTGATTACCAGTTGGCATCCGGTTTGTCCCAAGATGTAGAAACGGACGATAATGTCATGCGCCAGACTTCTGCCCGCCTTCCATGGTTACTTATCGGTATGTTAGGTGGTATAGGCAACTCCATGATATTGGGTAACTTCGACACGACTTTCGCCGCCCATCCGGAAATGGCCCTTTATATTCCGTTGATTGGTGGTACGGGGGGAAACGTGGGAACCCAGTCGTCTGCCATCATCGTGCAAGGCCTTGCCAACAGCTCACTGGATGCCAAAGACACCTTCAAGCAGGTAGCCAAGGAAGCAGTAGTGGCGGTCATCAATGCCACCATCATCTCCCTGCTGGTATACATCTATAATTTTATCCGGTTCGGAGCTACGGCTACGGTCACTTATTCCGTCTCCATCAGCCTCTTTGCAGTCGTCATGTTCGCCTCCATCTTCGGAACGCTAGTCCCCATGACTTTAGAGAAACTGAAGGTTGACCCGGCCATTGCCACCGGCCCGTTTATCTCCATTACCAATGACATTATAGGCATGATGCTGTACATGGGTATCACTGTCTTACTGTCATAAAAACAAGAAAATAGAAAAAAATCAAGGCAAATTGTATGAAGTAATCATTTTATTTCATTAATTTGTAGCCTAATGTAACCCGAACGGGAGGAACCCGTTTCTAAAAAAGTAAATACAATGACGGACACTCATGACACTAATCTCCCCGAAAAGCCGGTGGAATTAGAAGAAGAAAAGAAGGCAGCAGAGGTTTCTGAACCGGCAACAACAGAAACTCCCGCTGAAGAAATCGTTTCGGAAAAGCCGGTAGAGCCAGTTCAGAAGCTCACGAAAGAGGAAATACTTGCCAAACTCAAAGAGGTGGTTGCAGACGTGGAGAACGTGGCAAAACCTGAAATAGACGGTTTGAAGCAATCTTTCTACAAGCTGCACAATGCTGAGCAGGATGCGGCCAGAAAACTGTTCATTGAAAACGGAGGCGCCGCGGAGAACTTTGTTCCACAAACAGACTGTGTGGAGGAAGAGTTCAAGAATATCATGTCCGTCATCAAAGAAAAAAGAAGTGCACTCACAGCCGAACTGGAGAAGCAAAAGGAAATGAACCTGCAGGTAAAGCTTTCCATCATCGAAGAGCTGAAGGAGCTGGTTGAATCTCCAGATGACGCCAACAAGAGCTATACGGAGTTCAAGAAACTACAGCAGCAATGGAACGAAGTTAAACTCGTTCCGCAAGCTAAGGTCAACGAGCTTTGGAAAAACTACCAATTGTATGTTGAGAAATTCTATGACCTTCTGAAACTGAACAATGAATTCCGCGAATACGATTTCAAGAAGAATTTGGAAATCAAGACACATCTCTGTGAAGCTGCCGAAAAGCTGGCGGATGAAGCGGATGTAGTTTCAGCTTTCCATCAGTTACAGAAGCTACATCAAGAATTTCGTGATACAGGGCCGGTAGCCAAGGAACTACGCGACGAAATCTGGGCACGTTTCAAAGCAGCCTCTACAACCGTAAACCGACGTCACCAGCAACATTTCGAAGCATTGAAGGAAGTGGAACAACACAATCTTGACCAAAAGACTGTAATTTGCGAAATCATAGAAGCCATTGACTACAAAGAACTGACAAACTTTGCTTCTTGGGAGAGCAAGACGCAAGAAGTCATCGCACTTCAAAACAAATGGAAAACCATCGGTTTCGCTCCGCAAAAAATGAACGTGAAGATTTTCGAACGTTTCCGCAAAGCGTGCGACGAGTTCTTCCGTAAAAAGGGAGAGTTCTTCAAGAGCCTGAAGGAAGGTATGAACGAAAACTTGGAAAAGAAGCGTGCCTTGTGCGAAAAAGCAGAAGCTCTGAAAGATAGCACCGACTGGAAAGCAACCGCTGACGAACTAACCAAACTGCAAAAAGAATGGAAGACTATCGGTCCGGTAGCAAAGAAATATTCTGATGCAATATGGAAACGGTTTATTTCCGCTTGTGACTACTTCTTCGAACAAAAGAACAAAGCCACTTCTTCACAGCGCAGCGTAGAGCAAGAAAATCTGGAACAGAAAAAAAACATCATCGAGAAACTGAATGCTATTGATGACCAAATGGATACGGAGGGAGCTACCCAATTGGTACGCGACCTCATGAAAGAGTGGAACGGCGTAGGACATGTACCTTTCAAAGAGAAAGACCGAATCTATAAGCAATACCATAGTCAGATAGACAAATTGTTTGAACGCTTCAACATCAGTGCCTCCAACAAGAAGCTAAGCAATTTCAAGTCGACTATCAGCTCCATTCAGGAAGGTAGTCCACAAGCCCTTTACCGGGAACGTGAGAAGCTGGTACGTGCCTTCGACAATATGAAGAACGAGCTCCAGACATATGAAAACAATCTCGGCTTCCTGACCACTTCTTCCAAGAAGGGAAATAGTCTGCTGACAGAAATCAACCGCAAGGTGGAAAAGCTGAAAGCAGACATCGAGCTTGTGAAAGAAAAGATAAAAGTGGTGGACGAGAACATCAAAAACCAAGGATAACGTAACAAGATAAGACTTAATAAAAAAGGAACCCGCCCCTACAGCTATGCAGCCGTGGGGGCGGGCCTACTTTTATACCCCTTATCAATGATGGAACAGACGGATACCCGTGAACGACATGGCAATGCCATATTTATCGCAAGTTTCAATCACATGGTCATCGCGTACAGAACCACCCGCTTGGGCAATGTAATCTACTCCACTCTTATGGGCACGCTCAATATTGTCTCCAAAAGGGAAGAATGCATCCGAACCCAAAGAAACACCTTTCAATGTATCCAACCAAGCCCGTTTTTCTTCACGGGTCAGCACTTCAGGTTTCTCTGTAAAGAACTGCTCCCAAATACCGTCAGCCAACACATCATCATGATCATCGCTAATGTAAATATCAATCGTATTATCACGGTCGGCACGGCGGATTTTCTCTACCCAGGGCAAGTTCAATACTTTTGGATGCTGGCGTAAATACCAAATGTCGGCCTTGTTGCCCGCCAAGCGAGTACAGTGGATACGGCTCTGCTGGCCGGCACCAATACCGATAGCCTGACCGTCTTTCACATAACATACAGAATTGGACTGCGTATATTTCAAAGTAATAAGCGCTATCATCAAATCACGTTTCGCTGCTTCCGGGAAATTCTTATTCCGAGTAGGAATATTCGCAAAGAGTTCATCTCCATTCAGCTTTATCTCATTACGTCCCTGCTCAAACGTGATACCAAAGACATCCTTATGTTCAATCGGGGCAGGCTTATAGCCGGGACTTATCTGAATCACATTGTAAGTTCCTTTACGCTTTTCCCTCAAGATAGCCAGTGCTTCGTCCGTATACCCCGGAGCAATAACGCCATCCGAGACCTCGCGGTTAATAAAACGTGCAGTAGCCTCGTCGCACACATCACTCAAAGCGATAAAGTCACCATAGGAAGACATACGGTCGGCACCGCGGGCACGCACATATGCGCAAGCAAGCGGAGAGAGCGGAAGATTATCCACAAAATAAATCTTCTTCATTGTCTCGTTGAGTTCCAAGCCGATGGCGGCACCCGCCGGACTGACGTGCTTGAATGAAGTTGCAGCAGGCATACCGGTCGCCTCTTTCAGTTCCTTTACCAACTGCCATCCATTCAAGGCATCCATAAAATTAATATACCCCGGACGTCCATTCAAAACCTCAATAGGTAACTCCCCCTCCTGCATGAAAATGCGAGCCGGCTTCTGGTTAGGGTTACAGCCGTACTTCAGTGCTAATTCTTTTGCCATAAAATTCTGCTTTAATGTTGAAATGCTACAAATTTACAGAATATTTCCGGCTTACAGAAGCCTTGTCACTGAATTTGCCACCGAATACCTACACTGAAATTTTCGTACATGGTCGAAAAGCAACAAAAAAACCACTAAAACTTGCGATTTTAGTGGTTTTTTGACTTAAATAAGGTAAGTTCGTTGGGCTACCTGGATTCGAACCAGGAATGACAGGACCAGAATCTGTAGTGTTACCATTACACCATAGCCCAATTGTTATTATTTCCGTTTTGCGGTTGCAAAGATACAAAGATTTCTATAAATCAAAACAAAAACGAGTATTTTTTTCGCAAAAAACTGATAAGATACCGTAATCCAAAGGATTATATAACTAAAAAAAATCAAAAATTGAAAGACTTTTTCCCTCTTTAGGTGTTTGATACAAGAATTCAGCGTATATTTGTCAACTGTTTAATTTTAATAATAAGTAATGAACGAATCAAAGAAACTCATTCAACAAATAACCGAAGGTATACAAGATAAAAAAGGAAAAAAAATCGTCATCGCAGATCTGACAAAAATCGACGATACAATATGCAATTATTTCGTCATCTGCCAAGGAAACTCTCCCAGCCAAGTGACAGCCATTGTAGAATCCATCAGGGACTTCACACGCAAGGGTGCCGATACCAAGCCCTTTGCCGTAGACGGGCTGCGCAATGCCGAATGGGTAGCAATGGATTACTCCGACATATTGGTCCATGTGTTTCTACCCGAAACGAGAGACTTCTACAATCTGGAAAATCTCTGGGCCGACGCCAAATTAACCCAAATTCCTGACCTCGATTAATCAAAACGTATGGACAATAATACCAACAAGAAACCCAATAAGGTGAATATGCCCAAGTTCAACCTGAACTGGCTGTATATGATCATAGCCATGATGCTTCTGGGCTTGTACATCACCAATGAAAGTGGTACGGCAACTAAAAACATCTCTTATGATGAATTCCAGCAATATGTACGAGACGGTTATATAAGCAAAGTCATCGGCTACGACGACAATTCCGTCGAAGCATACGTCAAACCCCAGCACGTAGGAAACGTATTTCGTCAGGACTCCAGCCGCGTAGGCAAGAATCCGCTTATTACGACCGAGGCCCCCTCACGCGAGAGCCTAGGTAATTTCCTGCAAAAGGAAAGAGACGACGCCCACTTTGACGGCTCCATTAACTACGAAAAAAAGCGGAACTACTTCGGTGCCATTTTGTGGCAGATTCTCCCCTTTGCATTCCTTATCGGTTTCTGGATTTTCATGTCCCGCCGCATGAGCGGTGGTGGAGGCATGGGCGGAGGTGGAGGCATCTTCAGCGTAGGAAAGTCCAAGGCCCAATTGTTTGAAAAAGGTTCCCCCATCAAGATTACATTCAAGGATGTGGCAGGACTTGCTGAAGCCAAGCAAGAGGTAGAAGAAATTGTCGAGTTCTTGAAAGAGCCCCAGAAATATACCGATTTGGGAGGTAAGATACCCAAGGGCGCCTTGCTGGTAGGCCCTCCGGGAACCGGAAAGACCCTGCTTGCAAAGGCCGTGGCCGGAGAAGCCAACGTACCTTTCTTCTCTTTGGCAGGTTCCGACTTTGTGGAAATGTTTGTCGGCGTGGGAGCTTCCCGTGTCCGCGATTTGTTCCGCCAAGCAAAGGAAAAAGCGCCTTGTATCGTGTTCATCGACGAGATTGACGCTGTAGGGCGTGCCCGTGCCAAAGCAGCCGCTATGGGTGGCAACGACGAGCGCGAGAACACATTGAACCAGTTACTGACCGAGATGGACGGTTTCGGCTCCAATAGTGGTGTTATCATCTTAGCCGCCACCAACCGTGTGGACGTTTTGGATAAGGCATTGCTGCGCGCCGGACGTTTTGACCGCCAGATACATGTAGACCTACCCGACCTTAATGAGCGTAAGGAAGTATTCGGTGTACACCTGCGCCCCATCAAGATAGACAATAGTGTGGATGTAGACCTTCTGGCACGCCAGACTCCCGGATTCTCGGGGGCAGACATTGCCAATGTATGTAACGAAGCAGCTTTGATAGCTGCCCGCCACGGCAAAAAGTTTGTCGGAAAGCAAGACTTTCTGGACGCCGTAGACCGTATTGTGGGTGGGTTGGAAAAGAAAACCAAAATCACTACCGAGGCCGAACGCCGTTCCATTGCCATACACGAAGCCGGCCATGCCAGTATCTCCTGGTTACTGGAATACGCCAATCCACTGATTAAAGTAACCATTGTACCCCGTGGACGTGCTTTGGGCGCGGCTTGGTATCTGCCGGAAGAACGGCAAATCACCACCAAGGAACAGATGCTCGATGAGATGTGTGCCACCTTGGGAGGACGTGCCGCCGAAGACCTATTCTTAGGTAGAATATCCACCGGAGCCATGAATGACTTGGAACGCGTGACCAAGCAGGCGTACGGTATGATTGCCTATCTGGGTATGAGCGAAAAACTCCCCAACCTCTGCTACTATAATAATGAGGAATATTCCTTCAACCGCCCGTATAGCGAAAAGACTGCGGAACTGATTGACGAAGAAGTGAAGCAGATGGTCAACGAACAGTACGAACGTGCCAAGAAAATATTGTCCGAAAACCAAGAAGGACACAACCGGCTGGCACAACTGCTGATTGACAAAGAAGTAATCTTTGCCGAAGACGTTGAACACATCTTTGGGAAACGTCCATGGGCTTCCCGTTCGGAGGAAATCAGTGCAAACAAGACTGCTGCCGAGCTGAAAAAAGCGGAGCAAGAAGAAGAGCAAAAAGCCATAGAAGCAGAAAAGGAAGTTAAGGAAGAAGAAAAGCATGAAAAATAACTTTATCCAACGTGCCGTTACCGGCGTGTTATTCGTCATAGTATTGGTGGGCTGTATTCTTTACAGCCCCCTTTCGTTCGGTATACTGTTCACCATTATCAGCGTACTGAGCGTACATGAGTTTGCCCAATTAGTCAGCAAGAGCAGCGAAGTAAGCATAAACAAGACCATCACTGCATTGGGAGGAGCCTACCTTTTCCTTGCATTGATGAGTTTCTGTACCCAGCAGTCTGTAGGAGCACGGGTATTCCTTCCTTATTTGGGACTATTGCTCTACATGATGATTACGGAACTTTACCTCAAGAAAAAGAATCCGACGGGTAACTGGGCCTACTCCATGCTAAGCCAATTGTACGTGGCACTCCCCTTTGCCCTGCTGAACGTACTTGCTTTTCAGAATTCCTCGGAAACGGGCAGTGTGACCTACAACCCTATTCTACCGCTTTCCATTTTCGTTTTTATCTGGCTGAGCGATACAGGTGCCTATTGCGTAGGTTCGCTGATAGGCAAACACCGTCTGTTCGAACGCATCTCACCTAAAAAATCCTGGGAGGGCAGCATCGGCGGCGGAATATTCTCCATCGCTTCCTCTCTTGGCTTTGCACATTTCTTTCCTTTTATGCCAGGATGGCAATGGGTAGGTCTGGCAATCGTTGTCGTCATTTTCGGCACTTGGGGCGATCTGACCGAATCACTCATGAAACGCCAATTGGGCATCAAGGATTCCGGTAACATTCTGCCGGGGCATGGAGGGATGCTCGACCGTTTCGACAGTGCCCTGATGGCAATTCCTGCAGCAGTTGTTTATCTATATGCCTTGACGATGTTCTAACGACGGCTCACATGACCAAACTTACATAAAACAAATATAAAAAGAGCACCCGGGCAAGATGAATGACATCAAAATCCCGGGTGCTCTTTCTAACTATATACTCTCGCAAACTCTTTCTTACTTCAACTGCATATTGGACAAATCCACATTAGTAGTCAGCTTTTCATTACTCCCCGCAGTTTTCAAATCAAAGGTTACTTCCACCTCTCCATTCTCTTCTGAATTGAGTTTCAACTTGATGCCTTTGGTTTCAGAGGGGATGTCCAGACTGTTCAAGTTATAGGAGACAGCACCAGGACTACGACGTCCCGTCAGGTCATCATAATCGTTATAGCGGAGTTCCAAATGGACGTATCCATCTTCGCCATACAAAGCATCATCTTCTTGCGGACGCACCAGGCTGATGCGGTGTTTATTATCAGTCGAAGATGGCAGGTTCTGCATGAAAAAAATGTTCATATAGCCACCACTGATGGTGATATCACCTTTATATATAAACACGGGGTCATTACCAAATTCCTCTTCGGTTTCGGGAGTCAGCGTCTCCACCTCTTTCGTCAAGACGTTCTGCAGACGCAGCAGCTTCACAGCATGGTCATATCCTGCATAGTTGTCCCACAAAGGATTGAACACGGTAATCACACGCTGCCCATCCACAGCATCATACCACCCTATGTCCGTATTCACCGGCCAGAGCGTCCCCCAAACATCGCAGTTTAAATAAAAGGCATTTCCCGTAACACGCACAGTGGCCCACAAAGGCGGGGTAAAATCACCCAAAGAGAATATCCGTCGTTATCATCACATGATTGCAAAGCGGGCATCACTGCCAAACATATTGCCATAAATAACCAATGTAGCTTTTTCATAATCAAAGTCCTTTTCATTTGTTTCTATATAGAAAATACAAGCCGGGCATTTACTGCACCGGCTTTTCCCATTTTAACAAATTCTTAATTTTTCGATTATTCTTCCCTCCTCCTCAGTAATGCCACCATCTCGCGGGCAGCATGTTTGGGTGCCCCTGCCTCTCCCAGACAGGATGCCATATACTCATATCCCTCGAGCATCTGACGGCGGTATTCCTTATCGTACAAAATGCGGTTCAGCTCCGAGCGTACCTGCTCTACCGTCATGGTATCTGCAACCAGCTCTTTCACCACCTCCCGGTTGGCTATGAGATTGACCAGGGAAATGTACTTCACTTTCAGTATATGCCGTTTCAGGAAAGCGATAACCTTCCCTATCGGAGTATGGTAACATACCGCTTGCGGCACACGAAACAGAGCTGTTTCCAGCGTTGCCGTCCCCGAAGTGACCAGTGCAGCCTCTGCCTGCCTCAACAAAGGGAATGTCTTGTTGAAGATAATCTTCACGTCCACCCCACCCACATAACGTTTGTAATACTCGGGGGAAATACCCGGAGCACCGGCCAGCACCAGTTGATAATCGGGAAAAGAAGCTGCCGCACGAAGCATGTCGGGCAGATTGTCCTTGATTTCCTGCTTGCGGCTACCAGCCAGCAGAGCAATAACGGGTTTGGCCGAAAGTCCGTTTGCCCGGACAAAGTCGTCGAATGTCTCTGAGCTGGAAGCAAGAAAAGCCGTCACTTCATCCACTGTCGGATTGCCGACATAATGTATCGGATACCCGTGCTTCCCTTCAAAAAACTCCACCTCGAACGGCAGAATGGAAAACAATTCATCCACATCCCGTTTAATATTCTTGATGCGGTATTCCTTCCATGCCCAAATCTTGGGAGAAATATAATAAAAGACAGGAATCCTTGTGTTGGCATGGACAAACTTGGCTATATCCAGATTAAAGCCCGGATAGTCCACCAAAATCAGCACATCCGGCTGCCACGTAACAATGTCCTCCTTGCAGCGCTTCATATTGGCAAAGATGGTGCGCAGATGCAGCAGTACGGGAATGAACCCCATATACGCCAACTCTTTGTAATGCTTCACCATCACACCGCCCACTGCAGCCATGAGGTCGCCTCCGAAGAAACGGAACTCCGCTTGCGAGTCCTCCTCCTTCAATGCAGCCATCAGATGGGAGGCATGCAGGTCGCCGGAAGCTTCACCGACAATCAAGTAATACTTCATATCAATTGATAATTGTCAATTAATTCAGAACCATGCTTTCAGTTCATCAATCAAGCCGTATGCCGTTGCATCCACCGTGGTCGGGGTGATTGCCACATAACCGTTATCAAGCGCCCAATGGTCATTCTTCTCATTTTCGGCATCGTTGTTCTCAAACTCGCCGGTCAGCCAGTAGTAATGGGCATCTCCTCTATGGGCAAAGTTTTCCCATTCATTGGTCCATTGCCCCTTGGTTTGTTCGCAAATCTTCACACCCTTCAATTCTTTGGTATCGGGGAAGTTGACATTGAGGCATGTCAACGGAGGGAGTCCTTTCTCCAATACCAGCCGGGCTATCTCGCGGATGTAAGGACCTGCAGGTTCAAAATCAGCGTTCGGCTCATGGTTGCAAAGGGAGAATCCGATGGAAGGCACTCCTTTCAGGCATCCCTCTATCACAACGCCCATCGTACCGGAATAATGCAGGTTTACAGAAGAATTGTCGCCGTGGTTGATGCCGCCTACCACCAAGTCGGGCTTGCGGTCGAGCACCGTATGAAAAGCCAGCTTCACACAATCGGTCGGCGTACCGGAACACTTGTATACCGTCAGCCCAACATCCTTACGGACCAACTGGTAGTGGATAGGTTCCGTTACAGTCAGCGCACACGCACTTCCAGAGCGAGGTGCATCCGGCGCCATTACCACAATCTCGCCCAGCGGACGGAGGAATTTGATTAACTCGCTAATACCTTTCGCAATGATGCCGTCATCATTGGAAATCAATATCAAAGGTCTCTGATTTTCCATAACTTTCTTTTTTATTATCGTGCAAAAGTAGCTAAAAAGGCTTTAAACAGAATACTACAAAGATAATAATTCTTTTGTATTCAAAGATATTTTCAGAAAAGGCTAACTTTGTACCGACAATAATTGGAATATAATCATTCATAAAATCCATGCTATAATGAACACTTCTTGCCATTCTACCATTGCTGCACGCATCGAGACGGCAGCTGCCGCAATTATTCTGTTTCTAACAACCCTGACAAGCTGTGGCAGGAGCAGTTCTCCCGAGCCACTTGACCAATGGAATGACGGGACATCTACGCTTCACACGGCAGACCCGGTCATTGCAGAAGGCCGGAAGCTCTTCAACGACAAAGAATACCAAAATTTCCGACTCACCGGAGAAGCCCTCACACAACCCGGCTCCGAAGCAGGCCTCCTCTTTCATACGGACGGCGAGTCCGGTTATGAAGTGATATTCCGTAACGGAGACATCGACGGCACACGCAAGAGCGGCTCACTCGCCTCGGTGCGCAACCTCTATCGCTCACTCGCAAAAGATGGAGAATGGTTTGACTTCGAGATAACCGTACGCGGACAAAACATCATTGTCTGCATTAACGGAACCGAAGTTGTTTGTTATACCGAACCCGGACACCCATATCGCACAGAGGAGCACGCCCGGCAACTGCTGAGTCAAGGTTCCATTGCCCTGCAAGGCATACACGGCGAAGTGTCATTCCGGAATCTCGCCATCGAACGGCTTGCCAAGGAGGCACGCAACGAAGCCGACACGCTTGCTCCGGTAGACGAGCGCACGGATGAGATAATCAGGCTACAGCAGCACGATTTCCCAGTTATAGACTATCACGTTCACTTGAAAGGAGGGCTGACGAAGGAAATGGCACACGCCATGTCCATGAATTACGGTATCAACTATGGTGTCGCCCCCAATGCCGGAGAAGGAGGCGTAGGACGTATGCTGGCCGATGACAAAGAAGTGTACGACTATTTTAATGAAGTAAAAGGGATGCCATTCCTGTGCGGTGTACAAGGTGAGGGACGCAAATGGACGGCAACTTTCTCGCAGGAAGCTTTGGGGATTTTCGATTACCTGTTTACCGACGCCATGACCATCATAGACCACAAGGGACGTAATTCGCGCATCTACCGGGCCGAAGAAGCACTCTTTGATGACATTACGCTTGAACAGTATATGGACCACCTTGTCGACCAAACAGTCCTGATTCTGACCAACGAGCCAGCCGACATTTATGCCAACCCTACCTTCTTGCCCGATACTATGGCGCATGATTACGACAAGTACTGGACGGACGGACGCATTGAACGCGTATTGAATGTATTGCAACAACATGGAATCGCTCTGGAAATCAATGCACGCTACCGGATTCCCAGTTTCGAGATTATCCGTCGCGCCAAAGCACGTGGAATCAAACTCACATTCGGTACAAACAATGTCGATGCCGACTTCGGATGACTGGAATACTGCGCCGAAGCCATCAAGCAATGCGGCCTCACAGCCGACGATATATGGTTCCCGTCGATGAGCACACGCCGCTCCCGCCCCATTGTCATATACAACCGATTCGAGTAGCAGGGAACAACCGCTGTCATCTTCACCAACAGAAACGATACACCTATGGACATTCTTCTCATCATCTTGGGCATCCTCTGCCTGATTGTCGGATTGGCAGGCTGCATCCTGCCTATGATTCCGGGACCGCCCGTAGCCTATGCAGGCTTGTTGCTTCTACATTTCACGGACAAGGCGCAGTTTTCCACCACGCAGTTACTTTTATGGCTGGCAGCAGTCGTCCTTGTACAGATACTGGATTATTTCGTCCCGATGCTGGGCAGCAAATACAGCGGAGGCAGTCGGTGGGGAACGCGCGGCTGCCTCATAGGCACCATCGTAGGGTTGTTCTTCATGCCTTGGGGCATCATCCTCGGCCCCTTTCTCGGAGCCTTTGCCGGCGAACTGATGGGAGGCAGCAAGACAGACCAGGCCTTGAAATCGGGGCTGGGCTCGCTGCTTGGATTCTTGCTGGGCACAGTAGTGAAATGTGTGATGTGTGCGTACTTCTGCTGGGAGTTCGTCAAAGCCTTGGTCTGACACCAGCTCCTCTCCTTCTGCCCGGGAACAACTTATCCCCCGACCATCTTCCACACGGTAGTCCATCTGCATGAGATGTACATCTCGAGCAACATGAGATGCACGTTTCAAACAACACGAGATGTACATCTCATGCAAGTAGAGAGAATAGTCCAAGCCAATGTCTTCCATTGGTTTACAAATCTTAATCTTCTGCAAGCGAGACAAAAAAGATATTTCATTTCAAGATAAATACGTATATTTGCCCACTAAACAGAGAAAGAACGCTTTACGCGCAATTTACAAGAAGAAAAACAGCGGTAAACGTCTGTGAGTTATTAACAAAACAGCCGACTTATCAACCGTTTTTGCAATCTTTCTCCAAATTTGTAGGCGCTATCCGGAATTATCACTTATTTCGCTGCCAATAAATATTGAGATTATGGGAAAAATAATTGCTATGGCTAACCAAAAGGGTGGTGTAGGCAAGACTACGACGACAATCAACCTCGCAGCCTCACTCGCCACGCTTGAAAAGAAAGTGCTCGTTGTAGATGCCGACCCGCAGGCCAATGCCTCCTCAGGATTGGGTGTGGACATCAAGCAGTCGGAATGTACTATCTACGAGTGCATTATTGACCGTGCAGACGTACGCGAGGCCCTTCATGACACGGAGATAGACACACTGAAGGTAATCTCCTCCCACATCAATCTGGTAGGTGCCGAAATAGAGATGCTCAATCTGAAAAACCGCGAAAAGATACTGAAAGAAGTACTTGCTCCCGCTGAAGGAAGAGTTTGATTATATCTTGATAGACTGTTCCCCGTCTTTGGGTCTGATTACGGTCAACGCACTGACTGCCGCCGATTCGGTAATCATCCCCGTACAAGCGGAATATTTTGCACTGGAAGGCATCAGCAAATTGCTGAATACCATTAAAATCATCAAGTCCAAGCTGAACCCTGCCCTCGAAATCGAAGGCTTCCTGCTGACGATGTACGACTCGCGCCTGCGCCAGGCCAACCAGATTTACGATGAAGTGAAACGCCACTTCCAGGAATTGGTATTCAACACCGTCATCCAGCGCAATGTGAAACTGAGCGAAGCTCCCAGCTACGGCCTGCCCACCATTCTCTATGACGCAGACTCAACCGGAGCCAAAAACCACATGGCACTTGCCAAGGAATTGATAAGCAGAAACGAAAAGAAGTGATTATAGTGGTTAGTGATTAATGATTAGTGATAAATACCATATTTACAATGCACAAACAAATCATCCCGTATGGTTAAATTGTAAATCGTCAAATAGTAAATAAACAGATGGCACAAAGAAATGCATTAGGACGCGGGCTAGACGCCCTCTTCTCCATGGATGAAGTAAAGACCGAAGGCTCCTCCTCTATCAATGAGATAGAGCTGTCGAAGATTACGGTCAATCCCAACCAGCCCCGTCATGAATTCGACCCGGTTGCGTTGCAGGAGTTAGCCGATTCCATCTCCGAAATCGGCATCATACAGCCCATCACCCTGCGCAAGCTTAGCGACGACGAATACCAGATTATCGCCGGCGAGCGTCGTTTCCGTGCTTCGCAGCTTGCCGGACTGACAAGCATCCCCGCCTATATCCGCACCGCCGACGACGAAAACGTCATGGAAATGGCGCTTATCGAGAACATACAGCGCGAAGACTTGAACTCCGTAGAAATAGCCCTCGCTTACCAGCATCTGTTGGAACAATACGGACTGACGCAGGAACGCCTCAGCGAACGCGTTGGTAAGAAGCGTACCACCATTGCCAACTACCTGCGCCTGCTCAAACTGCCCGCCCCCGTCCAGATGGGACTGCAGAACAAGCAGATAGACATGGGACATGCCCGCGCTTTGGTAACGCTTGGCGATCCCAAACTGCAAGTGAAGATTTTCGAAGAAATCCTGGAGCACGGGTATTCCGTACGCAAGGTGGAAGAAATCGTAAAGTCTCTGAGCGAAGGCGAAACCGTGAAAAGCGGTGGTCGTAAGATTGCCCCCAAGCGAGCCAAGTTGCCCGAAGAATTTAATATGCTGAAACAACAGCTATCCGGTTTCTTCAGTACCAAAGTGCAGCTGACCTGTTCGGAGAAAGGAAAAGGTAAAATCAGTATCCCGTTCAATAACGAAGAAGAATTGGAACGTATCATCGGCATTCTTGATACGCTGAAGAAATAAATGAGGAAAAAAGGAAGAATATATCAGTTAGCCATTGCCCTGCTGCTCTGTTTTTTACAGATGGCAGGGATTGCTATGTATGGTCAGGACCGTCCACGTGCCGCTTCCAAGCGTGCGCAGCGGCATCAGACCGATACACTCAACACCGTGGTGAACCGGGACAGCCTCACTGTTGCCGACAGTCTTGCAGCCGAAAACAAGCGGAAGATGCTGGAAATGACTGCCAGCCCCGACCTGAAGGAACAGCCCGTGCCTACAGACAGTCTGCAAAAGGCCATCGACCCCAAAAGGTGGGTACCTAATCCCACAAAAGCCACCTGGCTTGCCCTCGTCATTCCCGGCGGTGGACAAATTTACAACCGCAAGTATTGGAAACTGCCCATCTTCTATGGAGGATTTGCCGGTTGTGCCTATGCCCTTACGTGGAACAGCAAGATGTATAAGGACTATTCGGCCGCCTACAAGGATGCCGTAAATGGTAATTTCAACTCCAGTACCATTACCGACCTGCTGCCTCCCAACTATAACTATACCGAAAGCCAGCTGACGGAGACACTACGGAAGCGTAAGGATACCTTCCGACGATACCGCGACTTGAGCATCTTCGCCTTTATCGGTGTATACCTGCTGTCTGTTGTCGACGCATACGTAGACGCAGAGCTGTCCAACTTTGACATCACCCCCGACCTCAGCATGAAAGTGGAACCTGCCATAATCAACAGCCAGATGACTGGTTCCTCTAATAAGAACGTCGGCGTGCAATGCAGTTTCCGATTCTAAAAACGAAAATTAAAGCATAAATTATTACCTAATGACACACAAGGCCATATATATGAAAAGAATTATTCTCGGTTCCTCGCTTCTGTTTTGTGCCCTCTTCACCGCTCCGGCCATGCATGCGCAAGAAAGCGTGGAAGTGCTTATCCGCGAAAACGGCACGGAACGCCAGGAATCCATCGAGCTGCCCAAAAGCATGACCTATCCGCTGGACAGCCTGCTCAATGACTGGAAAGCCAAGAATTACATAGACTTGGGAAAAGACTGCAGCACCTCTACCGTAAACCCGATGTTCAGTGACTCTGTATACATAGACCGGTTGTCGCGCATGCCGACCGTCATGGAAATGCCATACAACGAGATTGTGCGCAAGTTCATCGACATGTATGCCGGACGTCTGCGCAACCAGGTTGCCTTCATGCTGAGCGCCTGCAATTTCTACATGCCTATCTTTGAGGAAGCGCTCGACACCTACGGACTGCCGCTCGAACTCAGATACTTGCCCATTATCGAATCCGCTCTCAACCCTTCTGCCGTATCCCGCGCGGGAGCCTGCGGACTATGGCAGTTTATGCTGGCCACCGGAAAGATATACGGACTGGAAAGCAACAGTCTCGTTGACGAACGCCGTGACCCGATAAAGGCGACCTGGGCGGCCGCCCGCTATCTGAAGGATCTGTATGCCATTTACCAAGACTGGAATCTGGTGATTGCCGCTTACAATTGCGGCCCGGGCACCATCAACAAGGCCATCCGCCGTGCCGGAGGGAAAACCGATTATTGGGAAATCTACAACTATCTGCCCAAAGAGACACGCGGCTACGTGCCCGCCTTCATTGCCGCCAACTACGTAATGACCTACTACTGCAAGCACAACATCTGCCCCATGGAAACCGACATTCCGGAAGCAACCGATACGGTGCAAGTAAGCCGTAACCTTCATTTCGAGCAGATTTCCGACCTATGCGGCATCAGCCTGGACCAGATAAAGAGCCTAAATCCCCAATTCAAGAAAAGCATCATCCCCGGAGAGAGCAAGCCGCAGACGCTACGCCTCCCCATCAACTACATCAGTGCCTTCATTGACAAGCAAGACACCATCTATGCCCACCGCAGTAACGAGCTGTTCAAGAACCGCAGAGTCGTGGCCGTTTCCAATACACGCTCGACGGCACGTAGCAGCAAAGGCAGTACCGCTACGGGGAATGTCACCTACCACAAGATACGCAGTGGCGAGAATCTCGGCAGCATTGCACGGAAATACGGCGTCACTGTCAATCAGTTAAAAAGTTGGAATGGATTGCGCAGTACCAGAATCTCCGCAGGAAAGCGCTTGAAGATTTATAAATAAAGACATAAACGCTTGCCCGGTGTTGAAAATTGCTTATTTTTGCAAAAAGTGAAGTGAAGAAAGGAGAAAGCAGTATATGGAAGAAAATATAAGTCAGAAGGAAAAGGAAAAAGCCGAAGAGGAAATGATCGAACAGGCATTCCAAGAACTGTTGAACGACTATTTGGCCACCAAGCACCGCAAGCGCGTCGAAATAATAACCAAAGCATTCAACTTTGCCAACCAGGCGCATAAGGGCATCAAGCGTCATTCCGGCGAGCCCTACATCATGCACCCCATTGCTGTGGCAAAGATTGTCTGTAATGAGATAGGACTGGGGTCTACTTCCATATGCTCGGCATTGCTGCATGATGTGGTGGAGGACACCGACTACACCGTAGAGGATATTGAAAACATCTTCGGTCCCAAAATCGCCCAGATTGTAGACGGGCTGACAAAGATTTCCGGCGGTATCTTCGGCGACCGTGCCTCGGCGCAGGCAGAGAACTTCAAGAAGCTGCTGCTCACCATGTCCGACGATATCCGGGTTATCCTCATCAAGATAGCCGACCGTCTGCATAACATGCGTACACTCGGCTCCATGCTGCCCAACAAGCAGTTCAAGATTGCAGGCGAAACACTCTATATTTATGCCCCGCTCGCCAACCGCCTCGGCTTGTACAAAATCAAGACAGAACTGGAAAACCTGAGCTTCAAGTACGAACATCCGGAAGAGTACCACGAGATAGAAGAGAAACTGGAAGCCACCGCCGTGGAGCGCGACAAGGTATTCAATGAGTTCACCGCTCCGATACGGGCGCAACTGGACAAAATGGGACTGAAATACCGTATCCTTGCCCGTGTAAAGTCCATCTACTCCATCTGGAACAAAATGCAGACCAAGCATGTCCCCTTCGAGGAAATCTATGATTTGCTTGCTGTCCGCATCATCTTCGAGCCCCGCAATATAGAGGAAGAGCTAAACGACTGCTTCGACATTTACGTCTCCATATCCAAGATATACAAGCCCCACCCCGACCGTCTGCGCGACTGGGTGAGTCATCCCAAAGCCAATGGTTACCAAGCCTTGCACGTCACCCTTATGGGAAACAACGGGCAATGGATTGAAGTACAAATCCGCAGTGAACGGATGAATGACGTAGCCGAACAAGGTTTCGCCGCCCACTGGAAATATAAAGATGGCGGAGGCAGCGAAGATGAAGGCGAATTGGATAAATGGCTGCGCACCATCAAAGAAATACTTGATGATCCCCAACCGGATGCCATTGACTTCCTCGATACCATCAAGCTGAACTTGTTTGCATCGGAAATATTTGTGTTTACCCCCAAAGGCGAAATCAAGACTATGCCGCAGAACTCTACAGCACTGGATTTTGCATTCTCCCTGCACACTGACATCGGTAGCCACTGCATCGGCGCCAAGGTAAACCACAAACTGGTTCCCCTAAGCCACAAACTGCAAAGCGGTGACCAGGTAGAGATATTGACCTCCAAATCGCAACGCGTGCAGCCGGAGTGGGAAGTGTATGCCACCACCGCCCGCGCCCGCGCCAAGATTGCCGCCATCCTGCGCAAAGAGGCGAAAACCTATCAGAAAGAAGGTGAAACCATACTGAACGAATTCTTCAAAAACGAGGATATACGTATGGATGATGCTGCTCTGGACAAGCTGACCAGGCTGCACGGCTTCCACACCCGCGACGAGCTGCTCGTTGCCATCGGCAACAAACGGGTTGTGCTGGGCGATGCCGACAAGAACGTGTTCAAGGAAAAGCAGAACAGCAACTGGAAGAAGTTCCTGACCTTCTCCTTCGGTAACAAGGACAACAAGGATGCCAAAGAACAACCGGAAGAGAAAACACCGCAAGAGAAAATCAACACTAAGCAGATTCTGAAGCTGACGGAAGAGACCATCTCAAAGAACTATATTATGGCCGACTGTTGCCATCCCATTCCGGGTGACGACGTACTGGGATACATCGACGAGCAAAACCGTGTTGTCATCCACAAGCGCCAATGCCCCGTTGCCACCCGCCTTAAGAGTAGCTACGGAAACCGTATCATCGCCACCGAGTGGGACACTCACAAGGATTTGTCGTTCCTCGTCACCATATATATAAAAGGTATAGACAGCATGGGATTGCTGAACGAAGTAACTCAAGTCATCTCCCGCCAGCTCAACGTGAATATCCGTAAACTGACCATCGAAACCAACGACGGTATCTTCGAAGGAAAGATACAACTCTATGTACACGATGTGGACGACGTGCGCACTATCTGCAATAACCTGAAGCAGATACAGAATATAAAACAAGTGACGAGAGTAGAGGAATAAACGGAGTGGTATTTATTCTACTTCAGTCCTTGAATATTTTCCTTCAAGCTCTCCACATCCTCGTAAGTAAACTCATCCAATGCCAGTTTCATGCCTACCAGTTCTTCGCGGATAGCTCTCAGGCGATCTACGATTTCAAAGTTGCGTATCGTAGCTTCTTTATTGTCTTTCATCCGTTGGCGGGCGCCGGGCAAGGTCATTCCGCGCTCCTTCACCAGATGATAGATAAGTTTCACTGTCTCAATGTCCTCCTTACGGTACTGGCGTATTCCCCGCCCCCCCTTCTTCGGATTGAGTTGCGGAAACTCCTTTTCCCAGAAACGGAGCAGTGATTCGTTGACATCGAACATGGCAGCCACCTCGCTGATGGAGTAATATAACTTTAAATTCTTATCTGTATTCAGCATGATGTAATCCTTTCTCTATAAATCATCCGTCAATCAAGCACCTTACCATGGTTCGCCGCAATCTGTATCATGCGGTCATAATCCTCGGCACTGAGATCCATGAAGTAGTAGTTGACGGGATTCACAACTTTTCCCTTGACGTGTACTTCGTAGTGCAAGTGCGGACCAGTACTCTTGCCCGTACTGCCTACCCCGCCAATGACCTCACCACGTACCACTTTCTTGCCCAACTTCGTCCGGAAATCGCGCAAGTGTGCATACACCGTCTGATAACCGAAGCCGTGGTCTATCACAATTCTGTTGCCATAGCCCGATTGCCAGCCCATCTGCACCACGGTGCCATCTCCCGTGGCATAGACATCCGTGCCCTGGGGAGCCGAAAAGTCCATACCCTCATGGAACTTGCTGGTACCATAAATGGGGTCGATACGCGTACCGTAACCCGAAGCGGTCTTACGGAGGTCTTTATTGGAAACCGGCTGTATGGCAGGAATGCAGCGCAGCATTTCATCATGATTCTTGCACATCTCCACCACATCGTCAAAGGAGCGGGACTGGATATAGAGTTGCTTGCTAATCATATCCATTTTCTGCGTGGTATTGATAACCAAGTCGGAGTTAGCCATATCCATCAGATGCTCATAGCGGTTGGTACCGCCGTATCCAGCCTGACGGATGGCAGAAGGAATAGGGTCGGCCATGAAAATCACCCGGTACAGATTGTCATCACGCTGCTGTATGTCTTGCAGCACTCCCATAGCCTCGTCCAGCCGGCGGGAGAGGACGTTGTACTGCGCCTGCAGTTTGCTGTTCTCCTTTCGCAACTCCTTCTCCGACGGAGAGCCGAAGATAAGCAGCAATACGATGAAACTGCCCGCACCCAGCCCCATACCGATGAACAAACGGCGGAGAATGCTCAGCGCCCGCTGCCTCACGGTAGGATAAATACGGTCGTACGTCTGCGTCTGGGGATTATAAATGTAGTAAACTTTGCGCATCTTAGGAAATATTTCGCTTGTCAATGCGACAAAAGTAATAAAAACAAGCTATCTTTGCACAGTTTTTTCAAGAATATTAAGACTAAGTAGCAAGTAGTTAGTAGTAAGAAACGGGCAAAAAACGACAAGAGAAGGTAAATCAAATTAGAATCAGATAAATCAATAGAGAGTATGTTGACTGCAAACGAAATCAGAGACTCTTTCAAGAGTTTCTTCGAAAGTAAAGGCCACCAGATAGTGCCTTCGGCCCCGATGGTGATTAAGGATGACCCCACGTTGATGTTCACCAATGCGGGAATGAACCAGTTTAAAGATATCATTTTGGGCAACCACCCGGCGAAATACAAAAGAGTTGCTGACTCGCAGAAATGCCTTCGCGTAAGCGGAAAGCACAACGACCTGGAGGAAGTGGGTCACGATACCTACCACCACACCATGTTCGAGATGCTGGGCAACTGGTCGTTTGGCGACTACTTCAAGAAGGAAGCCATCTCCTGGGCATGGGAGTATCTGGTGGATGTATTGAAACTCGACCCCAAAGACCTCTACGCCACCGTATTCGAAGGTAGCGCCGAAGAAGGACTGGAACGCGACAACGAAGCCGCTTCTTACTGGGAGCAGTTCTTGCCGAAAGACCACATTCTGAATGGCAACAAACACGATAACTTCTGGGAAATGGGTGATACGGGACCGTGCGGTCCGTGTTCGGAAATCCATGTGGACTCCCGTTCGGAAGAAGAGAAGGCCAAAGTACCCGGCAGCCAGCTGGTGAACAAAGACCACCCGCAGGTGATTGAAATCTGGAACCTCGTGTTCATGCAGTTCAACCGCAAGGCGGACGGCAGCCTGGAAGGACTTCCCGCCAAGGTTATCGACACCGGCATGGGCTTCGAGCGACTGGTGCGCACACTGCAAGGAAAGACCTCCAACTACGACACCGACGTATTCCAACCGATACTGAAAGCCATCGGAGACATGGCAGGCAAGAAGTATGGCGAAGATGAGAAGTCGGACATCGCCATGCGTGTAATTGCCGACCACATCCGCACCATCGCCTTCTCCATCACCGACGGACAGCTTCCGAGCAATGCCAAGGCAGGTTACGTCATCCGTCGTATCCTCCGCCGTGCCGTGCGCTACGGTTACACGTTCCTCGGACAGAAGCAGGCATTCATGTACAAGCTCCTCCCCGTACTCATCGAGAACATGGGCGCCGCTTATCCCGAACTGGATGCACAGAAGGAACTGATTGCCAAAGTTATCAAGGAAGAAGAAGATTCCTTCCTCCGCACCCTGGAGACGGGTATCCGCCTGCTGGAAAAGACCATGGCAGACGCCAAAGCCGCCGGCAAGAACGAAATCAGCGGAAAGGATGCCTTTACCTTATATGATACCTTCGGTTTCCCGCTCGACTTGACGGAACTGATTCTCCGCGAAAACGGCATGACTGCCGACATCAAGGAGTTTGACGCCGAAATGCAGCAGCAGAAACAGCGTGCCCGCAATGCCGCCGCCATAGAGACTGGTGACTGGATTACGCTAAAGGAGGGTACTACCGAATTCGTAGGATATGACTATACGGAATACGAAACATCCATTCTGCGCTACCGCCAAGTGAAGCAGAAGAACCAAACCTTGTATCAGATTGTACTGGACAAGACTCCGTTCTATGCCGAAAGCGGCGGTCAGGTAGGTGACACCGGTGTATTGGTGAACGAGTTTGAAACCATCGAAGTGGTAGACACCAAGAAGGAGAACAACCTGCCTATCCACATCACCAAGAAGCTGCCCGAACACATGGAAGCTCCGATGATGGCATGCGTGGATACCGACAAGCGTGCCGCTTGTGCCGCCAACCACTCTGCCACCCACTTGCTGGATGCTGCGCTGCGCGAAGTATTGGGCGAGCATGTAGAGCAGAAGGGCTCTTTGGTTACACCGGACTCCCTGCGTTTCGACTTCTCACACTTCCAGAAGGTGACGGACGAGGAAATCCGCAAGGTGGAACACATCGTTAATGCAAAGATTCGCGCCAACATACCTTTGAAGGAATACCGCAACATTCCTATCGAAGAAGCCAAAGAACTGGGCGCCATCGCTCTGTTCGGCGAGAAGTACGGCGACCATGTACGCGTTATCCAGTTCGGTTCTTCCGTAGAATTCTGTGGTGGTACGCACGTGGCTGCAACCGGAAACATCGGTATGGTGAAGATTATCTCCGAAAGCTCCGTGGCTGCCGGTGTGCGCCGTATCGAAGCCTACACGGGTGCACGCGTGGAGGAACTGATGAACACCATCGAGGACACGCTGCACGACTTGAAGGCGCTCTTCAACAACGCACCCGACCTTGCCGGAACCATCCGTAAGTATATTGACGAAAACGCCGGACTGAAGAAGCAGGTAGAGGACTTCATGAAAGAGAAAGAAGCACAGCTGAAAGAAAGACTGCTGAAGAACGTGCAGGAAGTCAATGGCGTTAAAGTCATCAAGTTCTGTGCTCCCCTGTCGGCAGAAACAGTGAAGAACATCGCCTTCCAGTTGCGTGGCCAGATTACGGAAAACCTGTTCTTCGTAGCGGGAACAGAAGCCGAAGGCAAGCCGATGCTGACCGTCATGCTGAGCGACAACCTCGTGGCAGGCGGACTGAAAGCCGGTAACCTGGTGAAAGAAGCTGCCAAACTTATCCAAGGCGGTGGCGGTGGCCAGCCCCACTTTGCAACTGCCGGCGGTAAGAATGCTGACGGACTGAACGCTGCCATTGACAAAGTTTTGGAATTGGCAGGATTATAATTGAAAATAATTGGCGAAACACTTGACATCGCCTCTGTGATGTTGTATATTTGTAATGTCATTTTTTAGATATTTCAAAATTAAACTACCGGGAAAGGAGGAGCATTGCTTCTCCTTTTCTTTTTATCCTCCACGGTATTCCATTTGAAATGCCACATGCCGGCTCCCCAAACTCCACACCTTACCATCCTAAATGCCACACCTTAGCAAGTGAAATGGCTGGCATTTACCCTCCAAAGCCCTGGGGTTTCCGTGAAAAACCCTAAGGTTTGGGACAGTGAAGTGGAGGGAACGGATGATTAGTCCAGAACAAACAGACAATGCATTCGAAGCAAACGAATGATGCATACAGAACAGACAGATGATGCGCAACAGAAACAAAAACGGGAAGCCTAAGCCTCCCGTCTGTTAATCTTTCGTAAATCTGCTCTTGACAAGATTTCCACTAAAACCTTATTCCATCCGAAGTATAAACATTTCGCGATAAACCACCAGTGCACCTTCGGGCAGCAAACCGGAAGGACAGAAAGGAGTTACATTTTCCGCAAGTACACATTTACCATTTCCCGAGACCGTCCGCGTAAAGAGCCTCTTCTCTCCATTATAAGTAAACTGCCACAATGCATATGTATCTCCGTTCTCATCTTCCACCGGAACTGTCTCGTATATCCCCATTAGCGGTTCCTCCTCTTTTCCCGTCGGATAGATTTCCAATACACCTTTCCACATACTATTGGAGAAATCTTCGGGCACCAGCACATAATACCCGCCATCCTTCACCCAAGGACGCTCGGCAAGTGCCTTAGAAACATCACCCAGCAGTTCCGTCGGTGCACCACTACTGATACCATACTCGAAGCCCATTTTCGTCAACGTATATTGCCTACGACCTTTCACCGTGATGCGCAGTTGTGTTTCCTCACCGGAACCATCCATCACCTTCACAATCGTCTCCCCCTCTGCCAGCGGATGAATCTTGATACGCTGATACCCGTTGACATCATCGGTAAAAGTCACGGAAGCCACCGACTCGTGCTCGTTAATCACATTATAGGAACCGTCGCCGCCGTCAATGCCCAGCACTGTATCTTCGTTTGTTTCAGAAAGATAATAAGAAAGATTGGACACCAGATTGTCACATGTCCCAATCTGGTAGATAGGCTCCACACCTTCGAAAAGTACCATGCTTCGGTAATCGTCCTCGCAACCGGAAGCGGTAAACAGCAGTGCTATCAAGGCAAAGAGAGAGTATAGTTTCTTCATACTTGTTCAGTTATAGTTGTTCTATCTACAAAAATACAAAAAATGCCGGAATACTGCATCGGTACCCCTCTCTTTTTCAAACTATTTGTTCTTCCGGATAGTTCACCAAGTAGAGCGTTCCCGTGGCACGGGTAAAGGCGGTGTAGAGCCAACGGAAATAATCGGGTGTCAGGTATTCATCCGTCATATACCCCTGGTCCAGAAAGACATTCTTCCATTGCCCGCCCTGCGCCTTGTGGCAAGTCACGGCATAGGCATACTTCACTTGCAAGGCGTTGTAGTACGGGTCTACCTTCATCTTCTTCATCCGCTCGCGCTTCACGGTGATGTCGGCATAATCTTCGAGGACGGAGTAGAAAAGCCGGTCGTTTTCTGCCTTGGGCAGCGCAGGCGAGTCGGTATGCAGCGTATCGAGCAGCATGTTCACTTCCAGTTCAAAGTCGTTATAGTCGGGAAAGACCAGCGTCACGTCTGCAAAGCGGAAGCCATACAGCTCTCGCGTACGGCGCACGCGGCGCACCACGGCAGTCTCACCGTTGGCAATGAAATCCATCTCCTTCTCCTTTTCCGTCCAGAAGTAGTTATTTTTCGCCACCATCAACAAATCACCGGTGTTTAATTCATCCTCACGCCAGAGAATCTGCGCACGGATGCCTTTGTTGTAGATGTTCGCCCTCTTGTTGGAGCGGCACACCACGATAGTTTCATCCAACCCGTCATGGTCGTAGCAAGAGTTCAGCGTTTCTATCAGCTCATTTCCGGGCAGAACTTTAATGTCGGCAAACCCCGAAACCTTTATCTTCGGCAGGCTGTAGCAATCGTCTTCCGCTATCAACTGCCGCAGGCGGGTGGCGTTCCACAAAATACCCGACTGCTGTTCCTGGCGCACCACCTGCGTCAAGTCCACCTCCACCACTTCCAGCCCGTAGCCTCTCAAGGCATCGGCAAAAAGGGCAGGACTCTGCTCCTCCCCCACCGGCGGCAACTGCGCCGTATCGCCCATCAGCAACAAGCGGCATCCCTGGCCGGAATAGACAAACTGCACCAGGTCGTCCAGCAGCCTGCCCGTGCCGAACATCGAACCGGACAGTCCCTCATTGGAAATCATCGATGCCTCATCCACTATATAGAGAGTGTGAGTTGTCAAATTATCGTTCACAGAAAAATTGCTCAGCTCGTTGGAGAAAGATTGCTGTCTATAGATTTTTTTATGAATCGTAAACGCCGGATGCCCCGCATACGCCGAGAAAACCTTTGCCGCCCGTCCGGTCGGTGCCAGCAATACCGACTTCTGTTGCAACTTGTCCAGCGTCCGCACCAAGGCACCGACCAACGATGTTTTACCCGTCCCCGCATAACCACGAAGCATAAAAACCACCTCGCTACGGGGCAACAGCAGGAACTCCGATAAAGATTTTAGAGCAATTTCTTGTTCAGGAGTTGGTTGGTAAGGAAAATTTTCCTTAATTTGCCTTTCTAAATAGTTATTTATCATTTTTGTAACAGAAAAAAGTAAAGGGAACTATCGTTTTTAAATTAATTTCTTTTATTTTTGCGGTGCGAATATAACAACTAAAAAACATATTTATCATGAAAACAGTATTTAATGTCATTTTAGGCTTATGTGCTTTGGTGCTAATTTATATTTGTTATGCCAGCATTATGGGTCCTATCAACTTTGAAAAAGCAAAGAAGCACAGAGACGCAGCCGTCATTGCACGTCTGATTGACATCCGTAAAGCACAATTGGAATATCGTACTTTACATGACCAGCAATATACTGCAAGCTTCGACTCTCTGATTGACTTTGTTAAAAACCAGAAACTTCCGTTCATCTTCAAGCAAGGAGAACTGAACGATAAGCAGCTGGAAGACGGTCTGACTGAAAAGAAAGCCATCAACATCATCAATAAGGCAAAGAAGACAGGTAACTATGCTGACGTCAAGAAATGGGGATTGGAAAACTTCAAACGTGACACCTTGTGGGTAGCCGTATTGGACACTATCTTCCCGAAGGGCTTCAACCCCGATTCAATGAGATATGTTCCCTTCGGAAACGGTGCACAGTTCGAAATGGCCATCAAGAACGATACAGCTAAATCCGGTGCTCCTTTCTGTCTGCTCGAAGTGAAGACTCCGTACGAAGTTTATTTGAACGGTCTGGATGCACAAGAAATTGCCAACATCAAGGACGTACAAACCAAACTTGGCAAGTACTGCGGTCTGATGATTGGTAGCTTGGAAACAGCTAACAACAACGCCGGTAACTGGGAATAATCTCACCCCGACAAACGTATGATAGAAACGACTGATTTTAATAAATCGGAACAGTATACATTATCCATCCGTCTCAGTACGGATGGATTTTCTTTTTCTGTGTTCAACCCTCTGGGCGACGGCGAGTTCTCTTACTACGACCGTGCAGTGGACGAGTCCCTCTCCCTCACTGCCAATCTGAAACAGACCTTCCGCGAACTGGCATGGCTGGAACGCCCCTTCCGCCGTGTCAATGTGCTCATGGCAGACAAACGCTTCACGTTCATTCCCCTGGAGTTCTTCGAGGACGAACAAACGGAAATCATTTTCTATCACAACCATCCTAAACGGGAAAACGAAACCGTACAATACAACATACTGCATAAGAGCAGCACTGTCGTACTGTTCGGCATGGATAAGAGTGCCTGCTCCTTCCTTCGCGAACAGTATCCCGATGTCAAGTTCTATTCCCAAGCCAGCCCCTTCATTGAGTTCTTCTCCTCAAAGAGCCGCTTGGGCAACAACCGGAAGATGTATGCACACTTGCGAAAAGATGCCGTAGACGTATACGGCTACGAGCGCGGACGCCTCCTTCTTGCCAATTCCTTTGAATGCAGAAGCACACCCGACCGTGTCTACTACCTATTATATATATGGAAACAACTCGGCTTCGAGCAGGAACGCGATGAGCTGCACCTGACCGGTGACCTAAACGACAAAGAACTGCTACTGCCCGAACTGCGAAAATTCATCCGGCAGGTATTCATCATGAATCCCGCCACTAATCTTGACCTGCAAGCCATAACCCTATGCGAGTAATCAGCGGAATATACAAAAGAAGACGTTTCGACGTGCCCCACTCCTTCAAGGCACGCCCCACCACAGACTTTGCCAAAGAGAATCTGTTCAATGTGCTCTCCAACTACATGGACTTTGAGGACGGCATCCGTGCCCTCGACCTATTTGCCGGTACGGGCAGCATCAGCATCGAGCTTGTGTCCAGAGGCTGCGACCAAGTAATCAGCGTGGAAAAAGACCGCGACCACTATGCCTTCATCTGCAAAATTATGCAGGAATTAAAGACGGACAAGTGCCTACCCATACGCGGTGACGTATTCAAATACCTCAAAAGCGGACGCGAGCAGTTCGACTTTATCTTTGCTGACCCTCCCTACGAGCTTGCCGGGCTGGAAACCTTGCCCGATCTCATCTTCGAGAACAACTTGCTGAAAGAAGACGGACTCTTCGTCTTGGAACACGGGAAGAAAAACAGTTTCGAGGAACATCCGCACTTTGTGGAGAGAAGGGTATACGGGAGCGTGAACTTCACGATATTTAAATGATGAATGAAGAATGGTACGATATGAATACACTTCAAGAAATTCTTCATTCATCATTCTTCATTATAACAGCGGCGCCATCAGCCGCACCACACTCTCTGCAGCCTTACGATACCAGGGGCGCTTCACCCAGTTCTTCAGGAATACTTGTACGCAGTCGCGCTGGTCTTGAAGGAAGATTTCGCGCATCTGAAGCGCTGTTTCTGTGTCATAGATGAAGGCATTCACCTCAAAGTTATGTTCAAAACTGCGGAAATCCACATTCGTAGAGCCTACCGTGGACAACTCATCATCCGAAACCATCAGTTTGGAGTGCAAGAAGCCTTTCTTATAGAAATAGACCTTGACTCCCGAATAGAGCACATCTGCCAGATAAGAGCAGGAACCCAGATGCGTCAAGCGGTTATCAGCACGCATGGGCAACATCAGACGCACATCGACACCTGACAAGGCGGCTGTCTGCATAGCAACAAGTACGGCTTCGGTGGGCAGGAAGTAGGGAGTCTGGATATAGAAATATTTCTTTGCGCTGGAAATGGATATGACAAGTCCCTGCATAATGTCTTTCCATGGGCCTACGGGCTCACTCGTTACAATCTGCGCCAAGGAAGTACCGCAGTTTTCTATTTTCGGGAAATAGCGGGTAGACGTAATCAGTGTACGGTCCACAAAGTACCAATCGAGTAGGAAGGCGGTCTGCAATCCGTGAACAGCCTTGCCCTCCAGCAGCAGATGTGTGTCCCGCCAGATGCCCCATGAGAATCCGCGCATATAGCGTTCGGCAAGATTCATACCCCCCACAAAGCCGATGCGCCCGTCAATGACAACTATTTTCCGATGATTACGATAGTTCACCTTACTGGTGAAAAGCGGAAAACGTACCTTCAGAAAGCTGCGTACCTCGATACCGGCCTCGCGCATCTCTTCAAAAAAACGGTTGGGAACATGCCAGCAACCCACATCATCATAAATCACACGTACCTCTACCCCGGCACGCGCCTTTTCCATCAGGACATCACGCACCAAGCGCCCAATGGCATCGTCCTCAAAGATATAGAATTCCATGTGGATATGCTTCGTTGCTTTCCCCAGTTCGCGCAGCAGGGATTGCAGCATGGAGAGCCCCAGGGTATAGGCTTCCACCCGGTTTCCATCGAAGGGGAAAGCCTGGTTGGTATTACGGAACAAGGATATGAGATGACTATAATTGATGGGAAGCGCACATGAGTCCTGCGCCAGATATTCCGCCATAGGTTTCTTCAACAAGCGGCTGTAACTCTTCTTCCCTATCATGCGCACACGGCGCTGACTACGCCCGAAGAAGAAGTAAAACACCAGCCCCACGATGGGAAGGAACATCAGTATCAGTATCCATGCCATGGTTTTCACCGGATTGCGGTTGTCGAGAATAATGACGACAATCGTTCCGATGATGGCACCGAAATAAACAATGTCGAAGGCTATCGTAGCAATCTGGCTGGCAATGAAGTTCCAATCAAGCATGTTCACAGACAATTAAGTGTGAAACAAATGTAGGAAAAACACAGAAACTTTCACCGAAGATTACAGAGATTAACATAAAAGTCCCTCTTCCCCCAACTTGTCTGAAAACTTATACTTGCTATCGCTTTGACGCGGATGACGCAGATTTTTAATATTCTTATCTGCGTCATCCGCGTCTGAAAAATAATCAAAAAGAAACCTGCCACAGAATTGAGAGTGTATCAGAATGACAAGCTGATTAGGGGGGTGATCCCCCCTCCGCTTTAGAACGGCCTGCGTCCTCCGAAACCGCCAGGACCATGACCCGGACCGAAGCCCGGACCGCCGAAGCCGCGTCTGCCCTGCATCTTATCGCGGGCGGCCTTGCTGCCGAAAATATTCAGACGATAGATGAAGTGAAGCATGCAATAGCTGTTCACGCCGTTATATTCGTACACCGAGCGGCCGCTTGCAGTCAGCGAACGGCTGATGTTACTCTGCTTCTTCAGAATGTCGTACATCTCGAAGCTGACGGTGGCATTCCCTTTCAGGAAAGTCTGCGAGAGTTGTGCATTCCAGATCAGCTCATTACGGTTCATACTTGAATCCGTATATCCTCGACGGCTCTGGTTGGCAATGTTGGTAGAGAGCGTCATGTTCCACGGCATGGAAATCTGCGTATTGGCACCGTAGGAGAAGGTATAGGGCTCCTGATTATTGTCAGGCGTCAGTTTATCCTTCTCTATTGAATAGGAGATGCTTCCGTTCAAGCCGAATTCAAACCAGTCATTACGATAGGCGGCATTCAGACGTTCGCCCAGCGTCAGGTTGGTGGTTGTATTCTTCCGTTCCACGGCATCTGCTCCCTTACCGGACGTCAGATAAGCCACATTGTTCTGATAGTTGGCATTGGAGAAGGAGTTGATGGTATACTTCTTATTGGGCAGTGCCGTATTGAAGCCAAACATGCCGAACGCATTCCAATTACCGTTGATATTCTTCGGAGTTGTAGTCCATCCACCAGTCTCCGAATTGTACACACGGCTATTGCTGATGCTATTCTGCGTTGCCGAGAAGTTGACGTGCGACATAATACCGCGCTGCTTTTCGGCATTATACGTATTATAGAAGAATCGCATGTTGTGCGTGAAGGAAGGCTTCAAGCCCGGATTACCGATACGTACATTCTGCGGATTGGAGTTGTCCACAATCGGCAACAGATTCTCCATACTCGGTTGGCTGCTACGCCCGCGATATGTCATACGCAACTGGCTCACCTTGGAGAAACGGATGCGCAAGTCCAGGTTCGGAGCGAAGTTGAACACATTGCGGGTGGTATCAATCATATAGTCGCCGCGCTTATAGGACAATACAGAATGCTGCGGCTGGAACGACATACCTGCGCTCAACTGATACTTCTCGCGGATAAAGCGCAAAGACACGGATGCATCGTGGTTGTAGTAGCGGTATTCCGCATACTTACCCAGACTATCCACCGCATGCTCTTCATATCCCGTGGGAAGCTGGGTTGACAATCCCCAATCCGGAAAGCCCTGCAAATCATAAGTCGTCTTGTCACTCTCACTATATTTATACTGGAACTGATAGCTGAATTGCAGGAAAGTGGCCCGCGCAATCGGTTCGCTGTAAGTCAGCTGTGCACTGTAATTATAGTTATTGGTAGGAGTAGTGATGTACTGGTTACGAACCAAGATGGAGTCTCCTCCCAAAGCATTCAGTAACTGGAAGTAATGTGTTTCCGACTCCGTATACTGGTTGTTGTCATTATTGGTATAACCGAATCTTCCACGGAACGTGACATTGCGTCCTTTGTCATTCAGCTTTCTGTTCAACTGCAAGGTTGCATCCGTAGACACACTCTTGTTGTCGCTCAGCGAACCGCTGTTGATAGCATTTATACGGATACTCCTCAACGGGTCATCGTCCGGATTAAGAATCTTCTCCAGATTCAGCCAGTTATTGGGGTCACTCACCAGACTGTAAGGGTCGGAATTGAACGTACCGCTCTCAGAATTGGAGAGATTGTCCGTTTTGCCGTACGAGAAGTTGGGACGGAAAATGATATTCGTCATCGAGTCCGGCTTCCACTCCATACGGAAATCGGCATTGAAATTCTTGGCTTTGTTACGTTGCCTGCTGTTCGAGTTGGAGTAAGAGTTGCCGTTCGGCAGAAAGTCCTCGGTAGAACCGATACTTGCAATATCCCCATCCTGATAGTTGTAGCGTGCACTACCGCCCAGTTCCAGCTTATCGGTTTGGGTAGCGAAATTCACACCCAGCATTTTCGTTGCAGTAAGTCCGTTGTTCCTGCGCCAGCGCGGAGGACCGCCACCACCCGAAAAGCCCTGGTCGTTCACGTTGTTGGCAGAACCCACTACCGACACCTGGGTTTTGTCCACGAAGCGGTTCAGCATAAAGCGGCCCATATAGCGGTCTTCCGTCCCTCCGGCCACGTCGGCATTACCGAACCAACCCTGGTTCATGCCTTTCTTTACGGTCAGGTCGAGCACCGTCTCCTCCTCACCGTCGTCAATACCGGTGATACGTGCCAAATCGGACTTCTTATCGTAGGTTTTCAGCTTCTCTATCATATCTACCGGCAGGTTCTTCAAACCGGTCTTTACGTCTCCACCGAAGAACTCCTTGCCGTCGACCATAATCTTCGACAAGTCCTTACCGTTGATTTTCACATTACCCTCGTCGTCAATCTCCGCACCGGGCAGCTTCTTCACCAACTCCTCGAGCATGGCTCCCTCGGGGGTACGATAGGCAGATGAGGTATATACCAGTGTATCTTCCACCACCTGCACTTGCGGCGCTTCTGCCGTAACCACAGCCTCGGCCAGCATCACCGCATCCGTTTCCAGTGTCAGTGTACCCACGTTCTTGGCAGTTGTCGTAGCATAAAGGTGTAAAGGGATGTACTGGCTCTTGAATCCGATGTAGGAAACCTTCAGCACGTATTTACCCGCACTGACTTTGGGAAGAGTGAAATAACCTTGTGCCGTAGTGGCCGTACCCGATGCCTGAACACTGTCTGGCAACAAAAGCAACTGCACGGTAGCTTGTATCGCAGGCTCCTTGGTGTCCTCCACGACACGGCCCGATACCGTAATGTTTTTGGTCTGTGAAAATGCAGACAGCGTTGTTACCAACAGCAACGCCATCCCCGTGATAATTTTCTTCATGTGTCTATTCTTTGTCTATTCTAAATGAGCAATGCCTTTTATTCACTGTTTCATTTGACAGACTTCCGGGCAAAAGGTTTAATGCCCCACATGACGATTTGCTTTATTTATCGACCATTCCGCTTAAATAATCTATCAACTGTCGCTTTCTTTATACCAAATTCCAAGCAAAGCACATTCAATATAAGAAATATGAGAAAAGAAGAAGAATCGACCGAAAGGAGGTCACCCTGCGCCACCCGGTAGAGCATACCGCCGAAGATAAAAAGAACGGTCAGAAAGATGGCATTGCGCGTGGACTTGTTGCGCACCTGCTCTATCTCCTTATTCTCGTTCTTCGTCAAGGCAAAGATTATCATCAGTGCCCCCATCATCATCAGGAGTTTGGAGCATTCCTTGTAAAACAGCAAGTTGGCATCTGTCACTTTTCCCCACAATAGGAATATGAAAGGAAGGAACAACGCCAGAGCTATGATGAAATAACCCAGCGGACGGCAATAAACGGGAAGTAATGCTCTCATTTCTATCAATCAATTACAAATTACAAATAGCAGGAGACAGATGACGGAAACGCCTTGCCACCCATAGAATTTCACGGGACAAAGATAACGTTTTATTGCCAAAAGAGCTATCTTTGTGCCACAATATAATGAAGAAGGCCCCCTTTCCTTCATAATCCGTAACATCAGTAATTGGTAATTCGTAATTTGTAATTAACAAGATGAGTAAACAAGAAGTAATCCTTTGCGAAGGACTGGCAAACAGCCTGACGCATGCCATAGAGAAGTGTCCCCATGACAAGCTCTTCATATTGACCGACGAGCATACCCACCGCCTCTGCCGCCCGCATCTGAACGGTATCCCCACCCTGGAAGAAGCGGAAGAGATTATTATCGGGGCAGAAGATGTGCACAAGAATCTGGAAACGCTGGCTGCCGTATGGCAAGCCCTGAGCGAGAAAGGGGCCAGCCGCCACTCCCTGCTCATCAATCTGGGCGGTGGCATGGTGACCGACCTTGGCGGTTTTGCCGCTTCCACCTTCAAGCGGGGCATCGCCTACATCAACGTTCCCACTACGCTACTCGCCATGGTCGACGCTTCCGTGGGAGGCAAGACGGGCATCAACTTCAACGGGTTGAAGAACGAAATCGGTGTTTTCGCACCCGCCGCCAGTGTACTTCTTGAAACGGAGTTCCTGCGCAGCCTCGATGCCCACAACTTCTTCTCCGGGTACGCCGAGATGTTGAAGCACGGCCTCATCAGTACCCCGGAACATCTGGCAGAACTGCTGTCATTCGATACGGAAAAGATAGATTATGCCTTACTGAAGTCCATGGTAGGACGTTCCGTGCAGGTAAAGGAACACATCGTAGAAGAAGACCCGCAGGAACATGGCATCCGCAAAGCCCTGAACCTGGGGCACACCGTAGGACACGCCTTCGAAAGCCTCGCCCTTGCCGAAAGGTGTCCGGTGCTGCACGGCTATGCAGTGGCATGGGGGCTGGTCTGCGAACTCTACCTTTCTTATATAAAGACCGGATTCCCGAAGGACAAGATGCGCCAGACCATCCAATTCGTCAAAGAGAATTATGGCAGCTTCACCTTCAACTGCAAACAGTACCACCAGCTGTACGAACTGATGAAGCATGACAAGAAGAATACCGCCGGAGTCATCAACTTCACCCTATTGAAAGAAGTGGGTGACATCTGTCTCAACCAGACGGCAGACAAGGAGACTATCTTCGAAATGTTCGACTTTTATAGGGAGTGCATGGGGGTATAACGCTCCCGCTCCCTCTTCGGCAGGCTCTCCACAACCAGCCGATAGGAGCGTGCCACCAGTTCTCGGATAATGCTGTCCGGTACATCCTGATTAAAATACACACTGTTCCAATACTTCTTGTTCATGTGCCACCCCGGCTTCACCCCCTCGTACCTTGCCCGCAGCTCCGTTGATTCCTCCGGGCGGCACTTGATGCAGCAGAAGTCGAACACTTCGATATTGACAAAGCAGAACCACTTGTCGCCCACATAAAAGCAAAGCACATCGCGGCTGTATCTGTCGGCCACATTAGGAAAAGGCATCTTCTCGCTCACTCCCGGCAAGGAGAGACAGTATTCTCTGAATTCTTCCACATTCATCGCTCACTCCTCCCCCGAAAAGTCCTCCGTATCATTTTCCATCCCAACTGGGTCTTCATCCGGAATTCCCGTCTTTCCCTCGGCCCGCTCCTTTCGCAGCGTTTCCGGTCGCAACATATCGTGAGGGAAATATCGGCTAAGCGGATAACGGTAGAAATCCATCCCGCTGTTCAGCCTCGCCACCAGCGACTTATCCGGACGAAAATAGACACGGGATAAGCGTACCTTGCCCGGCATCACATCGTCGGGATGCTCAAACCCGTCACTCGTCACCGCCACATGGAAGGAACCCAGCCCCTTAATGGTCACCGACTCTCCCTCCATCAGCGCTTCCTCTATAAACTTCGGCAAATCTATCAATACACTCTGCACGTCTCCCGAACTCATCCCTTTTCTGGATGCCATACGCTGCGCCAGCAGCTCTGCCGTCACACCTCCACGCCGCTGTAACACACGCTGCACAGCATAATAGAGTTGCTTCACCCCTTCTGCCGTGCGGAAAACCTTCTTTCGAACCAAATAGACTATACTCATACTCTTTTCACAATGAACATAATGTTTCTTACTGCAACCAGACTGCTGACACCCCACCCGAAGGTTACTTCCCCTAAACAGAAAGCCAGTTTCCATACGGCCGGACAGCTATTCCCCAACATGCACGAGATGCACATCTCATGCAGTTCGAGACATACATCTCAACACACGCGAGATGTGCATCTCATACAGCAAAGGTAATCATATTCCACCTGATATACAAATATCTTTCATGTATCGGGGAATAATATTCCGCACCAGCTTACTCCGGCTCTTATCATTAATTAACAATGCTGCATGCAGGGTTTTCGCAAATATGCTATTTCTATAAAAGCAAGACCTATTCCAAATGTTTAATTTAAAAGAGTACACTATGAAAATGAAGTCAATCTTTAACAAGAAAATTTTAATCGCTATTGCAACCATCAGCTCCTTAAGCCTCCAATCGTGCCTGGACGACGATGATAATTATGCCATGAGATTCCCCAATGCCCTGGTAACGGTAAAGACCGATGCAGACCAGACAGTCTTTCTGCAATTGGATGACAAGACCACTCTGCTGCCTACCAACATGACGAAATCTCCCTACGGCGAGAAGGAAGTCCGCGCTTTAGTAAACTACAAGGAAGTGGACGAGCCCAGCGATATCTACACCCAAGCTGTACATATAAACTGGATAGACAGTATCCTTACCAAACCCATCGCCCCGGATTTGGGTGAAGAGAACGATACCGTATACGGCACCGACCCGGTGGAAATAGTGAACGATTGGGTAACCATCGCAGAAGACGGTTATCTGACCCTTCGCTTTAGAACTCAGCAAGGAGACTATCAAACAAAGCACTTTGTCAATCTGCTGCTGAGCGAGAATCCGGAAAACCCGTATGAAGTAGAATTCCGCCACAATGCCAAGGGCGACATTTACGGCAGGTATGCGGACGGACTGGTTGCTTTCAAGTTGGATGCCCTGCCTGATACAGAAGGCAAGACCGTTAAATTGAAACTGAAGTGGAAATCATTTAGCGGCGAAAAATCTGCGGAATTCGATTATTGTACCCGGAAATCCGTAACGCCCGAAAGTCCGGCTATCACTTCCGTAAGAAACAGCCTAAACCTGCAATAACTTCATTCAAAGTATGCCTGCCCGCTCAAAGCCATTGCCTTGCGAAGCAGGCATACAAGTAAAAAGAGAGCAGGGCACATTGGCCGAAAGCCTTGAAACTGCAAATTATAAGTTCATTCAATAAAAAAAGCACTATAAATATTTGCTATTTTAAAATAAAGCCGTACATTTGCACCCGCAATTCGGGATGTAGCTCAGCCCGGTAGAGTACGCGTCTGGGGGTAATGAAATGAGCAAAGATTAGGAAGATTGCAATATAATATAAATCAAGGAGTTAAGTAAATACTTAACTCCTTATTTTTTACCTGCGAATAAAATTCGATTAAAGTTTTCGGGAAACTTATTGCATACTAATGCAAAATAAGAGCAAAATGTGCTTTTGGATTTATTTGTACGAGAGAAAAGAACCAGACAAATTATTTATGCATTTTTTGAGCCAGCTCTACAATCTGAGCCAAATCAGCCTCATCAATTTTGTCTAAATCCATGAGTTTATACATCGCTTCGCCCAATGCACCCAATTTTATATTTCCAACCTCTTCTCCCAATCGAAAAGGTGCTACTTTGTCCGTCAAATCAAAGCGCACAATTTCCTTAAGTCCATGATATATATCCAAGCCTTTAATGTCATTCGTGTTATTTAGTACCTGTTTCCAGCTATCTGCATTGAGAGTACCTTGTCGCTTTAGATATTTTATTATGCAAAGATGAAAATATGTAAGCTGATTTACTATTTTTTGAATGCTCAGCGCACTTGAGTAATCTACTTCTGGACAAAATGCTAAATTGCCAATGAAATAACCATAAAAGACAGCTTTCTTTTGTTCGGTATCATTCATAGAACTTTTTAATACACTTTCTAATATATCTTCTGCCTTAGAATAATTCAAGCCATTATATATAAATAGACCATCAGTTCGAAACGAAATTCCATTAGCTATATTTTCGTTGACCTTTGAGACTGCAGCTCGATATGAAGCTCCCAACCTTGCACATTCCCTTTTGGTAATACTTTTACTAAAAATATCACTTAAAATAGATTCAAACGCCTTTTGTACTAAAGGTTGCATTCCTGCTGAAAAAAGGATAGATTCAGGAGTTCCTCCACTAATGAGAGGAATGATTGCAGTTGATAAAGAACTAGCAACCTCAGATGTTATTTTAATAGTGCTCATAAAATCGAATTAATATTAGTGGAGCAAATATATTGGTTTTATTCGATATTCATTATAAATAGACATTTTTATTTGTATCATTTATTCTATATATAGAACGAAGGACTATAAGAAAATAAATAGAGGGTTAATTTTCTCCAACCCTCTATTTATTGATAATTCAGTGTTCATTTATGATGCTATCTCATTAAGAACTTCCTCCGCCTCCTTACATCCAAGTTCAGCAGCTTCTTGATAAAATTTATAGGCTACGTCCAAATCTACGGTTTCACCATATAAACCTTTATGGTAAATCTCCCCTGTTAAATACAACGCATACGGACTCCTTTTTTCCCTCAAATCAGATAATACACTCAAGGCAGACCGCACACACAATGGTTTTCTTGATTCCCCACCATAAAGAAATAGATTAAAAGCTTCCCACAGTGCATCTTCGTCAACGAATGCAAGTTCCTTAAATCCATCTTTAGAAAATAATGCCGCACACCTAAAAAACTCGGCAGCCTCCAAAGGGTCTTTCTCTAAATCGGGAGCTCCATACTTATAAAGATACGCAAATGTAATGTCTGCTTTACCATGCCCTAAATTCCTTGCTTGGTTTAAATAAAACATTGCTTTATGTGTATTTTGCTCCACGTTTTGCCCTTTCAAATACATCATTCCTAACTTGAAGGCTGCTTCCGGGTCTGTATCCGTATTCTTAATGAGATTAAACAAACCGCTCTTACAATGACCAATTGTAAAGCCATAAGCTTTTGATGTTTCTATTATCATAATTTTATATTTTTAGATTTATACTTTTTAACTCACCACTACATATCTCGTTTAAAACGAAACATAAACATTAAGGCAAAGGAATTGGTCCGTCACGTATTAAATGATTGTTACTAAATAATTTTATTTTTCTCATGCTTTCAATATTCTATTCAGTCGTATAACGAAGAAATTGAAAACCACTTCTGTTAATTTATGGTTAATAAATACGTATTGGAAGTTAATAAATATCAATACCGAAAACTGAAAACAATCTTAAAATCAAATGAATTGTTATAGGAAGTTTGCAATTTAAAGAATCTTTTGCCTCTCTATTAGAAACAAACCCAATATAACAAACAGGGTAGGACAACTATTGCCCTACCCCTATCTTATACGCTCCGTTAGAAGCCTCATTGTTGTTATCTACTTGTATATTGAATATACCTCAATAGGAACTGTATCTACTATACCATGTTTTACATAGCTTAAAGAAACAAGTTTTTCATCTACAGTTTTCCAATACAAAGAATACTTTCCTTTTTTCACAATGTTATCCTCAACTATCTTTCTTATTTCTTTAGGTGCTTCTATTTGATTGGAATCATTCCACAAAGAACTTCTATATGGATATTTAAAATACAAATAAGAATTTTCTTTTTTATCATAAAGCACAGAACATTCATGCTCTTTTATTTTTAACTTGGGATGAAATGTCATACTAAAGAACACTTTACTATTAACAACTTTCGCAGTCTTCCCACTTGTGCTTGACGGTTCGTATTCTATTTTACCATGTAATTGCTCATTTTGCAGCTTTGCATTCAATACGACTTCATCCTTTTGAATGACTGTAATTTGTTTATTAGTGTCAATAACAGCAATATAAGTATGGAAAGAATGGGACTGTAAATTAAATGATTTAACCTCACCAGCATTGTCGAAGAACTCCTTAACAACTTGTTGTTTTAGACTGTCTTGTAGGTATTGAACTCCATACGGATAAAGTTCTTCGAGTTTATTTCGGGCTGCATTTTCTGCTTTCTGTTTAGCAACTTTTTCCTCTATCCTTTTACGTCTTTCAAGGGTATCTTTTATTGGATAGACAGATAAACTCCCCGAGCCACTTATATGTAGTTCAATTAGCTTATCCTTTTCAAACGTTTCACTTTGCATCTGCCCATAGTTATCAAGGAAACGACTTAGTTTTGTAGAAGTCATTACAATGGCTTCCGCCATGTTTCCAATTTCAAAGCCTGTATAAACATATCTTCCATTATCCATGCCTTTATAACTGAGGCTTAACGAATATTTTACATAGCCATATCTAAACTCCATTCCATAGGAGTTTTTCTTTTCTGAATAACTAATTTCAAGTGTGTTACCACCGTATATCGGTTTACCCGTATAGGGATTAGGGCACAGATAATCGGGATATTCAAAAGCCTTAATAGAAGTGGATTTTTGAGCATAAGCAGAAAGAACCATTATTACGCTCATCAGAAACAGCAAAGTTCTTTTCATAATACTGTGATTTGCTTTCCACAGCCCCGACAGGAAAGGTTTATATAAAAAGATAGCGTGAGGCTGTTAGAATTATCTGTTTTAGAGGCTCTGGTAAACCCGTGGCACAAGATAAAACGACACCCCACGCCAAGCCATATATATCACTGATATATACAAGATTAGCATGAGCGTTTGTATCGTCTATCCCCGTACCACATGAAATTTTACCAGAATTTCTAAAACGGGATAAAGCTAAACGCTTCCTTTAATTAATATGTCACCAACAGGTTTTTAACCTGTTAGCGGGACAAATATAGCTAAAATCCAGCGTTCTACAAACGTTTTTAGGGATGTCGTGGAACAAATTTACTCATTTATTGATAGTTCACAAGATTTTAGGGAGAGAACTCCGATGAGGCGTTTGCACATTGGGACATCTAAACTTTGACAGACACCCTTAAACAGCCTCATCATCGTAGCTATAATCCCAAACGCACTTTGCTTATTGATTATATTCCACTCATTTTTAGGTACTGCATGACATTTTTGCCCCCCACATTGCAAGCCCTCTATGACGTAATACCCTGTCATTACATAAGTTTATCATCATACAGTGAAGATTTAAGAGTGTTGCATCCCCTTTACTTACAACCTGTATTCATTCTATCGACCGAGCATAACCACCTCATCACATAAAATTATATAAGCTCGTATTAGAGCGTTTAAGCCATTATTACACCCCACCGAATACTTTTATTGTGTTTGATAAGTTTTTGGCTGTGCACGACCAATAGACACCTCATTTAAAAGATAAGGCTTGATAATCACCCGAAGAGTAAACTTAGGAAGTGGAAATTATATTCTTCGATGACTATCAAGCCCCATTATATCAGGAGAGAGTTAACAGGCAGTACTAAATATCCGATGTTCCTCTGCAATACTCATACCGTCTGCCGACTGTTCTAACAACCAAACGAGATACTTTTCTATTTTACCTGTTAGTTCTTCCATTAGGCTGGAGGTTTTAAAATGTTCTTTTTGCCACTTCATCGCCTCTTGGATTCTTTTTTGGAATTGAGTATGCAGAATCCTATCTTTGGGCAGACGATTTTTTCGATTCTTAAATAGGATATATTTCATATAATAAGACAAGTTTTGTCCCTCGTTTGCAATACAAATACACCATTTATCAAAGTCTTTGGCACTCTTTAAAGTGTCAAACTCTACATCCCAGCAATCATCAGGTAGCTTATCTATATCTTCGTAATATCCAAACCACTCTGCTACCAACTTCCAAAATACATATTTATCCCATAGTTCATTAGCCGTAATACCTTTTCCAAACAGCTCAAACAATTCATCTATTCCAAGTGTCATTTCATACCTTAACAAGTAGTTCGACAGGCTATTTCTGCCCACTTTGGGTAACTCTCTCTTCTTTTTAGCCTCCGACATCTTATCATAAAACTTTATCCGTGTACCCTCATAGTCAAAATATGCAGTTCCACTTCTCTCACCACTCCACTGGTTAGGAATAAATTTCTTTATTCCGCTTAACTTCCTCAAATAAGATATAGGAGGTTGAGACATTTCAAAATTATGGGCAAACTCCAAAGACTCCACCTCTGCATTATACATTGGTACGCCCAGTTCTTCGCTCAACATCATAATACATCGTTCTGCATCCTTCAATGACATAGTACGTGTATTATGCCCCCATAAGCATTTAGGAAGACTGCCCTCAAATGATACATACGTTTCAGTGGCTATAACTTTACGTCCACGCCATTTTCCACTACCACCTGTATCATCACCCCTATATTGAGATAATGCTAAACGAGCCACAACATCCTGCCACCTATAATTAGATGGCAGTGCCCATGCGCATAGCTTTAATTTGATTTTATCATACATGGCTATGAATTAAAATGTATTTAGAATGTTATACAAAATTGAGCTTATTAACTATTTACGAAGACGGGCAGTAAATCCCAACTCCATACTTTCAATGAATTCTTGCTTAGTTTCTTGCCTTTTAGCCATCATCCACGCTATTATTTCATCACGCCTAAATCTTAGTATTCGCCCACTTTCCGCACGATAACAAGGTATCTCCTTATGACTTGTCAACTTATAAATTGTATGTTTGGACTGCCCAATCAACTCACTACAAATATCAATGCCGAATACCTCCGGATAATCTTCCATCAGTTTTAGAGGTCTATTGTTCTTCTGTTTTTCGCCTTTACCCTCTGACGGCACTGTTCCCAGCATCGTACAAATTATTTCCCGTAACGACCTTATTTGAGCCAAAACATAATATTCCCACTCATTTCTTAAAAACTCCATATCGTTATATAACCATGCGCTTTCCACAGAATCACGATGATGTTCATTAATGAAACCGTACTTTGCTATTGCACCATACAGGAAATCTTTTGCTAAAATAATTTTTCCCTCTTTCTGTAAGTAGGCTTCTTCATTATAGATATCATCCAACTCTTGACTACTCATTTTTAATTCTCCCTGAACTACAGACTTTACCTTTACTTCATAAGTAGAAATAAAATATTTGCTTTTCCACATAATAATAGCTGCATCAACTACTTTTAATGCCTGTCGGAGTTTTCCTTTATCCCCATCCGTCAACCGCTTCACATAAACAACCAACCAACTTTCACGGACTGCTGCTTCCCCTCTGAGCGACTTGTTTATCAAGTCGCCCAAAGGCATTCCATAATGAATAAACATACCTATAATATTTTTACGACTTTATCCAAAACACTTGTAGAGAAACTGGCAAGATATGTAGCCGTTGTCGTAAGGTTACTATGTCCCAAGGCTTGGCTTATTATTTCACGGGGAATATCATTGCCTTGCAAAGTCATGGCCATTGTGTGTCGTGCTGTGTAAGTTGTCAAGTTCAATGAAATTCCTAAAGTCTTACCCATTTTTTTCAAATTGGCATTAATACGTTTGTATCGGCAACGCACATGCTCATACAGTTGTTCGCCATCATACTCTTTAGTAATAATAGGAAGTAAATACTTGCCTGTTTGAGGTGTGTTTGCCTTAAACCATTCCAATAAATCCTCTATGGCAGGAGTAACGAATATTTTTATCGGCTTTACATTCTTGGCATTTTTTGTCTTTTGCCTTTTATACACGATATGCGTTCCTGTTGCCAACACTTCAAGATTGTCTGTTGTCAGGTTTGCCATATCAACAAAACTCATACCTAAACAATAATAAGAAAATAGGTATATCCGACGGGCACGCTCCAATACAAAATTTTGTTGAGGCGAATTCTTTATCAACTCCAATTCTGTTGGCAGTAAATAGCGTTTTGCCGTTTCCTCCGCCAGCTTGTTGATTTCAAAACCACCTTTGCCAAACGGATAAGTGTTGTTTGAGGCTGCTTTTTCTTTAATGGCTTTATTGATTACTGCACGCAATGTTTTTAAAGTGTGCATACGGGTGTTTCCACGACAACCATTCTTTTCCATAGCCATATTTAAGCGATTGATGTATTTCACGTCTATTTCTGAAAACAAACGTTCTTTTGCCTTAGAGTCATATTTGCAAAACAGGTGCAAGTCACATTCATAAGCCTTTCCATTACCGATATGACCTGTAGACTTTAAATCCTCCACCTGCTTCACCCAATAATCATAGATTTTTCCTTGTCTCGAAATTCCCAAAAATTCTTCTTCAAATTGGTTTAGCGTCCAATCCACCTGTGCTTTCATAAACTTATTCACCACTTCATTTTTACGTTCCTCGCAACTAATCAACCAGTTGTTATACGACTCATAGTTGGGGTTCACTCGTTTGTCCCTTTTAAATCGGTCCGCATTTGTATCCCACTCATTTTCAAAGGCGGACAATTTTAAATCAATGTATTTTAGTTTACCTCTTTTAGTGATGCGTAAACAAACAGGGTTACTCCCATCTTTTCTTTTGTTACTCGTGTGGAGTACAATACGAAACTTTGCCATAATCTTCTTTCTTTTTTTAATTAATAATACAGTTCTCTATGAGTGCAACGTAAAAATTCAATCCACGATTAAATTTTTGACGAGTAAAATTAATCTATTAAGATTTATTAACAATGAATACACGGAAAGTTTCTTTCAATATACGTCAACCCCATACTAATAATGAGAAATGTAGTAGCAAGATATATTCCTATTTTGTATCTATCTTCGATTAAAGTTTGATTAAAGTTTTAGGGTAAAATAATCCAATTCCATACAAAAGACGATAGACTAAATACAAATAGCCGAACAGAACAAAAGCCTTAAGCAATTAAAGTATTGTTTAGAAACAATTCTAAATAGCAGTAAGTAAAGCCATCATAAAACACTAATAATAAAGACCATACAAAACACACCATAGAATACAACAAATAAAAAGCAATCAATTTATTTGCAGATTAAAAATAAAGCACTACCTTTGCATCCGCAATTCGGGGTGTAGCTCAGCCCGGTAGAGTACGCGTCTGGGGGGCGTGTGGTCGCAAGTTCGAATCTTGTCATCCCGACTGTTGAGCATTGAGGAGTTAAGTCTAAAACTTAGCTCCTTATTTTTTTACATTAACTCAATGTCCGATATTCATTCGGAGAACATCCTACAACTCTTTTGAAAGCCTTGCTGAAATACTGTGGATATTGATATCCTAAGGCATAAGCAACGTCACCGACAGATTTAGCGGGGTCAGTAAGCAACTCTTTTGCCCTATCCATTATTTTGGTTAATATATATTCTTGCGCAGAAACACCTGTCTCCTTTTTAATCAAGTCTCCGAAATAATTTGCAGACAGGTTCAGTTGGTCTGCACAATAAGCCACAGTCAGCGTACCCCGCTCAGCGGGTTTATCCGATACGAAATAGTCGTTCAGCAATGCTTCAAAAGAGCCGAGCATGCCCTTGTTCTCCTTTTTACGGGTAGTAAACTGTCTATCATAGAAACGAATGCAATAGTTGAGCAGCAGCTCGATGGCAGAAGCGATAATCAGGTTAGTGTGACGGTCTGCCTGGTTGTATGTTTCCTCGTCAATCTTTGTCAAACAATCAATGATGGTCTGTTGCTCTTGTTTGGATAGATGCAATGCTTCGTTAGCGGCGTATGAGAAAAACGTATAATCCTGCATATGCCGACCGAGCGGCGTACCGCGTAGCAGGTCGGGATGGAACAACAGGCACCATCCGGAACCGGTAAAAGTCGACCCGTCGGCTTCATGCCCGAATACTTGCCCCGGAGCGATAAACACCAGCGTGTTCTCCTGAAAATCGTAAGAGCGACGACCGTAGGTCAAATCGTCCGTACATCGTAGTTCTTTCAGAAAAATCACATACATCCCCACGTGCTTGCGTGCATGGGGTACGGGGTGCGGCATACGGCTTCCCTCTATGACACTGACCAGAGGATGCCTTGTTTCCACACCCATATAGTCATTGTACTCCTTTATCGTTTTCAGTTGCATAACCTTCTCCATAACAGTCTATTTCAGTGGTTTCTATGCAAATGTAGAAAATATCTTCAGGTTATCTCTCCAATCAGTAAAAATTATCCTTTAAACCGTAATTCATGACCGGTCGAAGTGGAAAATCCAGCCTAATTTTGCAGCAAGTAAAACTTGATACATAATAATAAAGATTATGAAACTAAAAATGAGAATTATGACAACGCTACTCGGACTTGTCTTTGGATGCGGCATCGCAGCTTCGCAAACACCGAGAGCAGAACAAACCATGAACAGTAAACGACAATACATCGCAGAGGTCGCAGCCCTTACAAGCATGGGGCACCTCGACCAATTAAGAACAGTCCTTATCGGTGGACTGAATAGCGGTATCACCGTCAGCGAGCTTAAAGAAGTTATGGTCCATTCCTACGCCTATTGTGGTTTTCCGCGTGCCCTGCGCGGACTGCAAACATTGGTTGCGGTACTTGACGAGCGTAAGGCAAAAGGCATCAGAGACAACCAGGGGCGCGAAGCGTCACCGATAACCGATACCCGCAGCAAGTACGAACGCGGACGTGATATTCTCGCCGAAATTTCGGGTGTTCCGGCAGATGCGCCGAAAGCCAATTATGCTGTACTGGCTCCAGAAATCGAAGTATTCCTTAAAGAGCACCTCTTTGCCGACCTTTTCGAGCGGGACGTGCTGACCTATGCCGAACGGGAACTGGCAACCGTTGCCATAATAGCTTCTTTGGGCAAAGGCGTGGAACCGATGCTGAAAGGGCACATGGGTATTGCGCTGAATGTAGGCGTAACACCGGACGAATTACGCGGTGTGCTGGCTATCATTGAAAAGAATATCGGACGTAGCGAAGCCGATAATGGCAAACAAGTATTGAACGAATTATTGCAAAGCAAAGGGTTGACTATCAAACCGGAAACCCCGATTGTAGCAGTGGAGAATGACGTGAAGAAACAGAAGGTAACGTTCCACAACCGTTTCCTGATTGATGTGGTTGGCGATCTTTATTTCCCTGCAAACTACGACCCTGCAAGTAATATGCCGCCATCATCGTCGGTCATCCTTTCGGTGGTGTCAAGGAACAGACTTCGGGACTACATGCCCGTAAGTTGGCGGAACTCGGTTATGTGACATTGGCTTTCGATGCTTCCTATTATGGTGAGAGCGGCGGTTATCCGCGTCGTATCGAGTCGCCCGAGGTACGGGTGGAAGATTTCAGCGCAGCGGTCGATTTCCTAACGAACCATCCGGCTGTCGATGCTGATAAGATAGGAGTCATCGGTATCTGTGGCGGAGGATGCTACTCTGTCAGTGCAACGCAGATAGACCATCGCATCAAGGCGCTGGCAACTATCAGTATGTACGACATGGGACGTGCCCGCCGTCAAGGTGTGGGCGATTCCCAGACGTATGAACAACGTATGGCAATTCTCGATGAGATCGGCCGCCAGCGTACGATGGAATATGGTGGGGCTGTACGCAAGGACATCCGTGCCCTACCCGAAAAAGTAGATGAAAACACACCGAAGTTTGCCATCGACTTCCTCGACTACTACGACAATCCGGAGCGTGGCCAGCACCCCAACTCTACGGGCTATTACTCCTACACGAGTCTTGCACCGATGATGAACTTCTTCCCCTTTGCGCAAATCGAGACTATATCGCCACGTCCTATGCTTTTCATAGTGGGAGAAAATGCAGTATCGAAATATTTTTCTGAGGACGCATACGCAAAAGCAGCCGAACCGAAAGAGCTGTTTGTCGTACCCGGAGCAACGCACGTGGATTTGTACGACCAGCCGGAATATCTGAAAATCACGCTTCCCAAACTGGACTCTTTCTTTAAACAACATTTAAAATAACTCTTCAAGATGAAAAAGATGACTTACTTATTTCTACTGGCTGCAACACTTGGTGCTTGCAGTCCGAAACCGGAAAACAAGATTGAAACACCCCCAAAAGCATCAGCCTCTCTCTTTCCCCAAGGAGATGCCATCGAGGGCAGCAATTTCAACGGAACGGCATACCTCCAACGGCTGATGACCGACAGTGAAACATTCGATGTGGTAGTCTCCGACGTGATATTCGAGCCGAAAGCCCGAAACAGCTGGCATTCGCATCCGGGCGGACAGATTCTGATTGCCACCGCCGGAAAAGGTTACTATCAGGAAAAGGGGAAGCCTATACAAGTGTTGAATCCCGGCGATGTAGTCGCTATTCCGGCAGATGTGGTGCATTGGCACGGAGCGGCTCCCGACAGCGGATTCACGCATATAGCTATCAATACAAAAGTTCATTTGGGTGCTACACAGTGGTATGAACCTGTAAGCGATGAAGAATACACTAATCAATAAATATCTAAAAACAACTCGAATATGAAAAAGTTACTTCTTATTCCGCTCTTGCTCCTCTCTCTAACGACAATGGCAGCATGCTCTACCACCGACGACACTCCCGATACTCCATCCGGAAACGGCAATATGCTTGTGCTCTACTTTTCTGCCGAAGGACACACCCAGGCCATTGCCGAACGTATCGTGAAACTTACAGGCGCAGATATCCATCGCATTGAGGCTGCCGAACCGTATGCTGCAAATCCTTACGATGACAGCGACCGCATTCAGCATGAAGCCTATAATGACCTGCGCCCTGGAGTAGCGAATCTGCTTGATAAAGAGGCATTGGCGAAATATGATACAATTTTCGTCGGTTCGCCTTGCTGGTGGCATCAACCCGCAATGGTAGTCTGTACATTCCTCGAAGCATACGACCTGAAAGACAAGGTAATCATTCCTTTCTTTACCTACGGGGCTACTACCTATCTGAACGAGTCCATGCAGAAAATTTACAAGGTAACATCCACTTCAAGACATATTCCGGAAACACTTCCCGAAGACCTTGATGCGGAGGATATTACGACACCAGGACGCCCTGATGATGCAGATATCGACATGCCGGGCAACGCTAATGGTACAGAAGGATGGTTACACCGAATCGGAATAGCAGTGCGTTCGGGAATATTCAATACATCTGCCGACTAATTGATAATATCTTTTTCTTCTTCGAGCACTCCGTCTGCCAATGCAATATCTTCCCCCATCTCCCAATACTTCATCCACTTTTACTGGAATTCTCGTAAGAAATCTCTATTTTTGCACTTTAAACAAGAAAAATTATGGGAGCAGCTAAATGGATAGGCGGCATCATCGGCTTCATGGCCGGAGGACCGCTGGGAGCCTTGGCAGGTTTTGTATTCGGTTCATTGTTCGACACCGATTCAAATGACGCAGGCAGTTATTATGGAGAAGCACCAACGCACGGCACTACCTATACCGGGCAACGGAACAGTTTCCTCTTCTCCATGCTCGTGATGGCTTCGTACATTATCCGTGCAGACGGGCGCATCATGCATAGTGAAATGGAATTCGTCCGCCGCTTTCTGAGAAGCACATTCGGTGAGGCTGCCGTGGGCGAGGGAGAACGGATACTGCTCAACCTCTTCGAACAGCGCAAGCAGATGGACAGACAAAACCCACTGGCATTTAAAAACACCATCCGTGACTGTGGAACGCAGATTGCCGCCAACCTGACATACGAGGAACGCTTGCAACTGCTGGTATTCTTGGTAGAAATTGCCAAAAGCGACGGACACGTCTGCAACGAGGAGATAGAAGCCTTGAAAGAAGTGGCCATGTACATGGGACTATCCGTCAAGGAAGTGGAATCCATGCTTAACCTAGGCGGTAGCTCACTGAACGAGGCCTACAAAGTACTTGAAATTGAACCCACTGCCACCAATGACGAAGTGCGTGCCGCTTACCGCCGCCTAGCCTTGAAACACCATCCCGACCGGGTGGCAACGCTGGGCGAAGACATCAAGAAAGCCGCAGAAGAGAAGTTCCAAAGCATCAACAATGCCAAAGAACAGATATACAAGGCACGAGGTATGAAATGACGTACCTCGCTCCTTGCCTTGTGGACAGCATCATGACGTTTATAAACATTCTATAATTAACATCAACCCACACACTTATGAAGAAAACCCTTGCAATCCTTGCACTAGGCCTTACTGCCATTGCCGGACATGCCGCCACGCCGCTCTGGATGCGCGATGTGCAAATCTCTCCCGACGGTACGGAAATCGCATTCTGCTACAAAGGAGACATCTACAAGGTGCCCGCCAAAGGTGGAACCGCCACACAGCTTACTACCCAAGAGAGCTACGAATGTACCCCCATATGGTCACCGGACGGCAAACAGATTGCCTTTGCCAGCGACAGATACGGCAACTTCGACGTATTCGTGATGCCGGCAGACGGCGGAACCGCCCAACGGCTCACTACCCACTCCACCGGTGAGATACCCTCCACATTCACTCCGGACGGAAAGTATATCTTGTTTTCCGCATCCATCCAGGACCCGGCAAGCAGCGCTCTTTTCCCCACTTCGGCCATGACCGAGCTTTACAAAGTACCTGCAACGGGAGGGCGTACGGAGCAAGTGCTGGGCACCCCTGCCGAAGCGGTCTGCTTCGACAAGGCGGGCCATCAGTTCCTCTACCAAGACCGCAAGGGATTTGAAGATGAATGGAGAAAGCACCACACCTCCTCCATCACCCGCGACATCTGGCTGTATGATGCAAAGACGGGTATCCATACCAACCTCACCGACCGCGCGGGCGAAGACCGCAACCCGGTGTTGTCACCCGACGGAAGAACGGTTTACTTTTTGAGTGAGAGAAACGGCGGCTCATTCAACGTGTATGCCTTCCCGCTGGCACAGCCCCGAGAGGTGAAGCCCATCACCAGCTTCAAGACACATCCCGTGCGCTTCCTCTCCATGAGTGACGGCGGGACGTTGTGCTACAGTTACGACGGCGAAATCTATACCCAGCAGCCGGATGCCACCCCGAAGAAAGTCGCCATAGAACTGGTGCGCGATGACCGGCCGCAATTCGCCAACCTGCAGTCTTCCGACGGAGCCACCTCTGCCGTTGTGTCCCCGGACGGAAAACAGATTGCCTTCACGCTGCGCGGAGAAGTCTTTGTCACTTCGGCAGACTATGCCACTACCAAGCAGGTGACGCACACACCGGCACGCGAAGCGGGCCTCTCCTTTGCGACGGACAACCGCACCCTGGCCTACGCCAGCGAGCGAGGCGGCAACTGGCAGCTCTACCTTGCCAAGATAGCCCGCAAGGAAGACCCTAACTTCCCGAACGCCACGCTGATTGAAGAAGAAGTGCTGCTGCCCTCCACCACCGTGGAACGTGCCTATCCGCAATTCTCGCCCGACGGCAAGGAACTCGCCTTTATCGAAGACCGCATCCGGCTGATGGTGCTCAATCTGGAGACGAAGAAGGTGCGCCAGATTACGGACGGCTCCACCTGGTACAGCACCGGCGGAGGATTTGACTACGCATGGTCGCCGGACGGTAAATGGTTTACACTTGAGTTCACGGGTAACAAGCACGACCCCTACTCCGACATCGGCCTGGTCAGCGCAGAGGGAGGCAAAGACATCATCAACCTCACCAATAGCGGCTACATGAGCGGCTATCCCCACTTTGCGCTGGACGGCAACGCCATCCTTTTCACCACCGAACGCTACGGCATGCGTGCCCATGCCTCATGGGGCTCGCTGAACGACGCCATGCTCGTCTTCCTCAACCAAGACGCCTACGACAAATACTGCCTGAGCAAAGAAGACTACGAACTGCGCAAGGAGCTGGAGAAGGAACAAAAGAAGTCTGCCGGAAAAGACACCCCCCAAGACAAAAACAAGGATAAAAAGAAGAAAGACGACAAGAAAGACAGCAATGCTGACGAAAAAGATGACCAGCCGAAAGACATCGTCGTAGAGCTGAAAGGCATCGAAGACCGTGTGGTGCGCCTCACCCCGAATTCTTCCGACATGGGCAGCACCATCATCTCCAAGGATGGCGAGACACTCTACTACCTGGCAGCCTTCGAAGGCGGCTACGACCTCTGGAAGATGAATCTGCGCAAGAAAGAGACCCGCCTGCTGCACAAGATGGATGCCGGATGGGCGGACATGCAGCTGGACAAGGACGGCAAGAGCCTCTTCCTGCTGGGTAGCCACAAGATGCAGAAAATGGACACTTCATCCGACGCGCTGACCCCCATCACCTTCCAGGTAGATGCCAAGATGGACCTGGCTGCGGAGCGCGAATACATGTTCGACCACGTGTACCGCCAACAGCAGAAGCGATTCTACAATACCAATATGCACGGAGTGGACTGGGACAAGATGACCGCCGCCTATCGCCGCTTCCTGCCCCATATCGACAACAATTATGACTTTGCCGAACTGCTGAGCGAATGGCTGGGCGAGCTGAACGTATCTCACACCGGCGGCCGTTTCTATCCCAAAGGGCAATCCGAACCTACTGCCAGCCTGGGACTGTTCTTCGACTGGAACTACACGGGCAAGGGCATGCTCATTGCCGAAGTAGTGGAGAAAGGCCCCTTCGACACAGCCAACACCCGGGTGAAAGCCGGCACAGTCATCGAAAAGATAGACGGCGTGGAAATCACCCCCGATGCGGACTATTACACGCTGCTCAACAACAAGGCACGGAAGAAAACACTTGTTTCTCTCTTCGACCCGCAGACCAAGGAGCACTGGGAAGAGGTCATTATCCCCATTACGAACGGTGCGTTCAGCGATTTACTCTACAGCCGCTGGGTGAAACAGCGTGCGGCAGACGTTGACCGATGGTCGGGTGGCCGATTGGGTTACGTGCACATCGAGTCTATGGGAGACGACAGTTTCCGTTCCGTCTACTCGGACATCCTGGGAAAATACAACAACCGCGAAGGCATCGTCATCGACACCCGTTTCAATGGCGGCGGACGCTTGCACGAAGATATAGAGATACTGTTCAGCGGACAGAAATACTTCACCCAAGTGGTGCGCGGCCGCGAGGCGTGCGATATGCCCAGCCGCCGCTGGAACAAACCATCCATCATGCTGACGTGCGAAGCCAACTATTCCAATGCACACGGCACGCCGTGGGTTTACAGCCACCGCGGACTGGGCAAGCTGGTAGGCATGCCCGTGCCGGGAACCATGACCAGCGTGTCGTGGGAACGCCTGCAAGACCCGTCATTGGTATTCGGCATCCCCGTCGTGGGCTACCGCCTGTCGGACGGCAGCTATCTGGAGAACTCGCAGCTGGAGCCGGACATCAAAGTAGCCAATTCACCCGAGACCATCGTGAAGGGAGAAGACACACAGCTGAAAGCTGCCGTAGAGGAACTGCTGAAGGAACTCGAAAAATAAGTACCGCCCTGCCCCACGCAGGAATACCGGTCATATAGGCCGATATATATATTAAGATGATGTGTCAAAACGGTTGATGGCACATCATCTTTTTTTATATGCCACAAGGAAGCAAGACTTTTTCTATCTCACTTTTTTGCACTATCTTTGTGACATAAATTCCTAACTCTTTAACTGATTATGTTTGCTGACTTGTTAAACTCCTCCTATTTCGCGCTCTTTCTCATTGTGGCTTTAGGCTTCATGTTGGGAAGAATCAAGATTAAAGGGCTTTCGCTCGACGTCTCCGCCGTCATCTTCATTGCCCTGCTGTTCGGACACTTCGGTGTCATCATCCCCAAAGAATTAGGAAACTTCGGACTGGTGCTCTTCATCTTCACCATCGGCATCCAGGCCGGTCCCGGATTTTTCGACTCCTTCCGGAGCAAGGGCAAGACGCTTATCATCATCACCCTGCTCATCATCTGCTCCGCCGCCCTGACGGCAGTAGGACTGAAATATGCCTTCGACATCGATACTCCCAGTGTCGTGGGACTGATAGCCGGTGCCCTGACCAGTACGCCGGGACTCGCCGTTGCCATTGACAGCACCCATTCCCCACTGGCATCCATCGCTTACGGTATTGCCTATCCTTTCGGCGTTATCGGCGTGATTCTCTTCGTTAAGCTGCTGCCCCGTATCATGCGCATCGACCTCGACAAGGAGGCGCGCCGGTTGGAGAAGGAACGCCGCAGCCAGTTCCCGGAACTGACAACCTGTCTGTTCCGCGTAACCAACCCCGCCGTCTTCGACCGGAGCCTGATGCAAATCAATGCGCGCGCCATGACCGGAGCCGTCATCTCACGCCACAAGCACAACGAGCAGATAGCCATCCCCACCGCCCAGACCATCCTGCACGAGGGAGACTACATACAAGCCGTGGGTAGCGAAGAGGCCTTAAACCAGCTCGCCGTCCTCGTGGGCGAACGCGAAGAAGGCGAACTGCCACTCGTAGACATGCAGGAGATTGAATCCCTGCTGCTCACCAAGAAAGATATGATAAACAAGCAGCTGGGCGACCTCAACCTGATGAAGAACTTCGGCTGCACCGTCACCCGTATCCGCCGAAGCGGCATCGACCTCTCCCCCTCGCCCGACCTCGCCCTGAAATTCGGCGACAAGCTGATGGTGGTGGGCGAGAAGGACGGCATCAAGGGAGTGGCACGCCTGCTGGGCAACGACACCAAGCAACTGTCCGACACCGACTTCTTCCCCATCGCCCTGGGCATCGTGCTGGGCGTGCTCTTCGGCAAGCTCAACATCTCCTTCTCGGACAGTCTGTCGTTCTCTCCGGGACTGACGGGAGGCATCCTGATGGTCGCCTTGTTCCTGAGCGCCATCGGAAAGACCGGCCCCATTCTGTGGTCCATGTCCGGCCCTGCCAACCAACTGCTGCGCCAGCTGGGACTGCTGCTCTTCCTTGCCGAAGTAGGGACATCGGCAGGACGGAATCTGATGGCCACGTTCCAGGAAAGCGGCTGGCTCTTGTTCGGCGTAGGCGCCGCCATCACGCTGGTGCCCATGCTGGTGGCAGTATGCGTAGGCCTGTTCGTGTTCAAGATAAACATTCTCGACCTGCTGGGCACCATCACCGGCGGCATGACCAGTACGCCCGGCCTTGCCGCCGCCGACTCCATGACGGACAGCAACATACCGAGCGTGGCCTATGCCACGGTATATCCCATTGCCATGGTGTTCCTCATTCTGATAATCCAGGTGATAGCCTCCGCAGTCTATTGACGCATGAAGACGTACAGCCGGACAGAAACCATCGCCCGCATGAACGCACTGGCCGGAGCCAATGTGCCCTTCCTCTTCATCGTAGACTACGCGCAAGAGCAGTCGCACATTGAGCCCCTCGACCGGATAGACCCCGCCACCTGCCTTTTCCAATTCCCGAAGGCAGGCAACACGGAGACGGCTGCAACAGCCCTTGCCAGAAGCACAGCCGCCCGATGCGCCGGCCCTATCCAGTGGGACATCACTCCCCCTTCCCCCGCCGCATACAGACATTCGTTCGACCTCGTGAAGCAAAACCTGCTGGCAGGCAACAGCTACCTGACGAACCTCACTTGCCGGGTACCCGTCACCACCAATCTGACACTGGAAGAAATATTCCTCCACTCCGAAGCCTTGTACAAGCTGTGGCTGAAAGACCGGTTCGTCTGCTTCTCCCCCGAAATCTTTGTCCGCATAGAGAAGGGCAAGATAAAGTCCTTCCCCATGAAAGGCACCATCGACGCTACCCTGCCCGATGCGGAACAGCTCTTAATGCAGGACACCAAAGAGGCAGCCGAGCACGCCACCATCGTCGACCTGATACGCAACGACCTCAGCATGGTTTCGGAACACGTCGAAGTGACCTCCTACCGATATATAGACCGCCTGCAAACCAATAAGGGCCCCATCCTCCAGACCAGCTCCGAGATATGCGGCACCCTGCCCGAAGACTACACCGCACACCTGGGCGACATCATCTTCCGCCTGCTTCCTGCCGGCTCCATCACCGGCGCCCCCAAGCCCAAAACCGTAGAAATCATCGCCCAGGCCGAAGACTACCGCCGGGGCTTCTACACCGGCATCATGGGGCATTATGCCGACGGACAGCTGGACAGCGCTGTCATGATACGCTTCATCGAGCAGGAAAACGGCCAGCTCCACTTCAAGGCAGGAGGCGGCATCACCGCCAAAAGCCGGTGGGAAAGCGAATACAACGAAGTAATACAGAAAATATATGTGCCTATTTATTGAAACCATACGCATCGACCACGGAAGGGTCTGCAACCTTTCCCGCCACAACCGGAGGCTGAACGATACCCGCGCCCACTTCTGGCCGGAAAGCACACCGCTGCAACTGTCCTATTATCTGTCGTCTCCCGGCTGTGGAGCAGGCATCACCGGGGCGGGCATCGTCAAGGCACGCGTAGTGTATGGTGAAAAAGGTATTGAAGACCTCAGCTACTCCCCCTACGCCGTGCGGCACGTGCATTCGCTGGCACTGATGCAGGCCGATACCATCGACTACACCTACAAAAGCGCCGGACGCGAACCGCTGAACTGCCTCTTTGCCCTGCGCGGCGCATGCGACGACATTCTGATTGTGAAACAAGGCCTGCTGACAGACACCTCCATCGCCAACATCGCCCTTTCCGACGGTACCCACTGGTACACGCCGGCACATCCCCTGCTGAAAGGGACCAAACGGGCAGCCTTGCTGGAAGAAGGAATCTTGCAGGAAAAAGATATCAGACCGGAAGACTTGCCTTCATTCTCTACTGTCAGGCTGTTCAATGCCATGATTGACTGGGGAGAACTGGAACTCCCCGTACGGAACATCATCCCGTAGAGCCTCTACTCGTGCATATCGTTGAGATGTATCTCCAAAGACTTCACCGATATATATATTTCGTACACCGATATGGCCAGCGAAATAATCAGCAATATCAGCGCCAAACCGAAGATATAGGCCGAAAGCAGATGGAGACGGATATAGACAAAGAACATGCTGACCACGCACAGCAGCAGGCTGCCGATGCCCGCCACCTGCATGGCACGCGTCAGGTAGAGCCGCTTCCTCAGGTTGGCAATCTGCGCCGCCTTCACCGAAGACGGGTTCTCCATGTACTGTTCCTTCAAGGTGCGCACCAGTTGGGCATAGGACAAGAAACGGTTGGTATAGGCCAGCATAATCAGCGATATGGCCGAAAACAGCAAGGCGGGGGTGGTTAAATCTATTTCCATAAGAATGATGCTTAATTATATCTATCCGTCCCGATAGCAGGACTTACCTCCGCAAAGATAAACGAAAGATTGAAACCACAGAAACAAGTTTCCTTTTTTCCATTTCCCAAAGATTTATCCTACTTTTGCAGTGACAATAAAAAAACTCCTTACCACCGTAACTTAACAAATACGACCATGCGATATACCGTTTCCGCTCCTGCCTCACTGCACGCAGCCATACAGCTCCCGGCATCCAAAAGTATCAGTAACCGGGCACTCATCCTCCACTCCCTTGCCCACGGCAATATCCTGCCCCGCAATCTGAGCGATTGTGACGACACCATAGTGATGACTCGCGCCCTCGACGGAAATCCCGGACATATAGATATCCTTGCCGCCGGCACCGCCATGCGTTTCCTCACCGCCTACCTCAGCGTAACTCCTGGCACCCGAATCATCACCGGTACGCAACGCATGCAGCAACGCCCCATCCGCATACTGGTAGACGCCCTGCGAGAGCTCGGCGCCCGCATAGAATACGTCGGAAATGAAGGGTTCCCTCCCTTGCGCATCACCGGAACAGAACTGACCGGCAGCGAAATATCCCTCGCCGGCAATGTCAGCTCACAATACATATCCGCCCTGCTGATGATTGGTACCGTCCTTCCCAAAGGCCTGCGCCTGCACTTGACGGGTGACATCATCTCCCGCCCCTACATCAACCTGACCCTGCAACTGATGCGCGACTTCGGCGCCCAAGCCGACTGGGTCTCCGAAGATTGCATCACCGTCAGCCCCGGCGGATACACGGATACCCCTTTCACCGTAGAAAGCGATTGGAGCGCCGCCTCTTACTGGTATCAGATGATGGCAATAGAAGGAATTAAAAATGAAAAAATAAAAGGGGGAGACAGAAGTAGCGCAAAAGAAAGTGAAGACAGCACGAAGGAAGAAGCGCACACGGCAGAAATCGAACTGCTCGGTCTCTTCGCCCACAGCTATCAAGGCGACAGCCGCGGCGCGGAAGTCTTTACCCGCCTCGGCGTCCATACCGAATATACAGACCGGGGAGTAAAACTGACCCGGAAGGGTACTCCCGCCACCCGTCTCGACGAAGACATGGTGGACATCCCGGACCTGGCGCAGACCTTTGTCGTCACCTGCTGCCTGATGGACATCCCTTTCCGCTTCACCGGACTGCAAAGCCTTAAAATAAAGGAGACCGACCGTATCACCGCCCTCATTACGGAACTGCGTAAACTGGGTTACGTCGTGCGCTCCGAGCAAGACAGCATCTTGTTGTGGGATGGCGAACGCTGCCCGGCAGACGCTGACCCCGTCATCGCCACCTACGAAGACCACCGTATGGCCATGGCATTTGCCCCCGCCTGCCTTGTACTGCCCCAAATACAGATAGATGAACCACAGGTCGTTACCAAATCTTACCCTGCTTACTGGGAAGACTTGCAAAAGGCGGGATTTAAAGTCTGCCAAAATGCAATGCAATCTTAGAATAAAGCTTTTATTCTAAGAAATACAGCCTTTATTCTTAAGAATATAACCTTTATTCTTAGAAATAAAGGATACATTCTAAGATTAGGATGTGTATCCAAAGTAGTTTTACACTACGTTCCAAGCAAGTAATGCCTGCGTCGGGTGGAAGTAATCTACCTACCTGCAATCTGAAGCATTATTTTGTCGTGTACAAAACAATATGTATCTTTGTCCGTTCTATTAATGGAACATGTTTTTCAAGAAAAGGAAGCCCATGTGGATATTGATTATTAGCCTGATTGCCCTTGCCCTCGTGGCAGCCACAGCCGGAATTATACGCAACCGGAAACTGCAGAAGAAGATAGACCGCGGCGAACTGGACGCCATGCCCGAAGTGCAGGAAGTGGATGCCGAGTGCTGCGGACAGCATGAAATCTGCGAACGTGACAGCCTGCTGGCAGCCGTCAGCAAGCAAATAGAATATTACGATGACGAAGAACTGGACAAATACATCGGCACCGCTCCCGATGCCTATACTCCCGAGCAGGAAGACGAGTTCCGCGACGTGTTCTACACCATGCAAGACACGGACGTAGCCGGATGGGTGCGCAGCCTGCAACTGCGTGGCATAGCCTTGCCGGACAACATCAAGGATGAAGTGTTCCTCATCATCGGCGAACGCCGTCTCACCCCCCATTCCTAACACTCCACATCCAACTTTTAATTTTTAATTCTTAATTTTTAATTGAATAAATGGAGCTACTGCAATACACTTTTTTCCAACATGCCCTCATCGGCAGTTTGCTGGCAAGCATTGCTTGCGGGCTGATAGGCACGTACATCGTTACCCGGAGACTAGTGTTCATCAGCGGCGGATTGACGCATGCATCTTTTGGCGGTATCGGCCTGGGATTGTATACCGGCATTTCCCCCCATTCTGTCGGCAGCCTTGTTTGCAGTCTTGTCCGCTTTCGGTGTAGAGTGGCTCAGCAAACGGAAGGACATGCGGGAAGACTCCGCCATTGCCGTATTCTGGACATTGGGCATGGCACTGGGCATCATGTTCACTTTCCTCTCGCCGGGATTCGCACCCGACTTGTCCGCCTATCTCTTCGGCAACATTCTCACGATTACCTGGAGCGACATCGCTCTATTGGGAGGGCTTGCCCTGCTGCTGATACTGTTTTTCGCGCTGTATCTCCATCCCATCATCTACGTAGCCTTCGACCGGGAGTTTGCCCGCTCGCAAGGTATTCCGGTGCAGGTATTCGAATATGTACTGATGATGTTCATTGCGCTGACCATCGTGGCATGCCTGCGCATGGTGGGCATCGTGCTGGTCATTTCGCTGCTCACCGTTCCGCAGATGACCGCCAACTTGTTCTCGCACCGGTTCCACCGCATCATCTGGCTTTCCATCGGCATCGGTTACCTCAGTTGCCTGGGCGGGCTGATGATTTCTTTCTACTTGAATGTCCCCTCGGGTGCATCCATCATATTCTTTTCCATCATTATCTATGCCATTTGCAAGACAGGAAAAAGTTTTTGGCTATATTTGCAACGCTAAATCAAAAGACACAATGGAAATCAAAATTCAGTCATTAGACCAGATTCACGAAGCCGCCCGCCAGTTCATCGCTGAAATGGGTGATAATACCGTCTTCGCTCTTTACGGAAAAATGGGGGCGGGCAAGACAACTTTCATCAAAGCCGTTTGCGAGGAGTTGGGCGTTTCCGACGTCATCACCTCCCCTACCTTCGCCATTGTCAACGAATACCGTTCCGACACTGCCGGCGAACTGATTTACCATTTCGACTTCTACCGCATCAAGAAACTGGAAGAAGTGTATGACATGGGTTACGAAGATTACTTCTACAGCGGCGCCCTCTGCTTCATAGAATGGCCGGAGCTGGTAGAGGAACTCTTGCCGGGCAACACCATCAAGGTCACCATCGAAGAAGTGGAGAACGGAGAGCGGGAAGTCACGTTAGAGAGCTTTGAATAAGGCATGCTTTTCCCCCGCTTTAATTTTTAATTCTTAATTCTTATTTCTGATGAGCCAATACATCGTTCAAGGGATTTTCGCCGTCGCAGGCATCATCGCCTTGCTGGCAGCCATATTGGACTGGAACTGGTTCTTTACTGCCCGAAACACCCAGTTTATCGTACAAAATGTAGGGCGGCGACAAGCTCGCCTGTTCTACGGTGTATTGGGTGTCATTCTCATCGGCACGTCCATCTTCTTTTTTCTGAATACGCCACCGGTCACATAAAAACAAAAAATCGCGGATGAAGCCATGCTCATCCGCGATTTTCCTATACTTTTGATACAGACTATTCTTCGTCCAAAGATTCCGTATATTCCATCTCACCTTGTACGATGAAAAGGATTTCTTCCGGATCATAGTCACCCATCTCATCCTTATGGGCTTCCTTGACAATATAGTCCACGATTTTCCCCAAATCAATCTCGATGTACCCATCCGCATCCGGCTGTGCATCAAGGATGCCGCTCTCGGAATAGTACTCGTCAATCAAATCGAGAAAATAATAGAACTCGTCGTCAGAGAACTTCTCTTTCAACTCCTGCGGCAAATAATTCTTGATGTACTCGATGGTCTTTTCATCATCGACATCATTCTGCAAAAAATCGTCTTCCATTCCCATACTTACTATTGCTTAAAGGGTTAATGTTATTGACTATTTGACGATTTACTATTTACTATTTGGCTGCGCCATGATGCCGAAAGGGTAAATCGTAAATCGTCAAATAGTACCTTATAATATCGCTTCTATCTTGGCCACGTAAGCAGATTTCGGAGCAGAACCTACCTGCTTGTCCACCAGCTCTCCATTCTTGAAGAACAAGACTGTAGGGATGTTGCGTATGCCATATTCGGCAGCCACATCACCGTTCTCATCCACGTCACATTTGCCAATAATCACCTTTCCTTCATATTCAGTAGCCAATTCATCGATGATTGGTCCCACCATCTTACAAGGGCCGCACCAAGGTGCCCAGAAATCCATAACGACCGGCTTTCCCTCTGCCAGGATTTCTTGAAAATTGCTGTCTGTAATTTCTAAAGCCATTTCTTTTAATATTAAATGTCAACTATAATTATTAATTTACTGTCAATTGCGTTTTATCAACCTTCGCTTTCGAAGCAAAGATAGTGCAAACCGAATGCAAAACAAAATGAACTTGTTCATTTTTTATGCCGAGGTGCAGCCTATCTTCGTTTTCCAACAAAGATAACTAATTAATCCTGAACTCAAGGTCCGGACGCTCTTTTAAATAAGTAATCAGTTCACGCCCCACGGAAAGCTTCACGGGACGGGAAATCAAATCGACCGTCATCTTGCTATCCTCATCTCTGACTTTGAAATAAAGCTCCGTACTGCCCGGACGTTCCTTGGTCAGTTCTGCCAGTTCAGTTATCAAAGCCTTGTTCAGCACACTCAGCGGAATGAGAATGGTTATCTTCTCAATCAGTTTCTCCTTGACGTCAGGCAACAGTTCCATGGAGGTTATCTTCAGCTCCAACTCATCCTGCCGCCATTGCTTGGGCTGGCAACGGGCTTTGATGAACAAGAAGGTACGTTCACCCAGATACCCCTGATAGGTCACCCAATCATTACCGAAGAAAGGAAGTTCCGCCGAACCGGAATAGTCTTCAATCTTGGCTATGCCGTAAGGATTTCCATTTTTGCTGATACCGCGACGCACGGCGGTCACGATGCCACCCATTGTTATTTCGCGTCCCACAAGTGCCGTCTTATCTTCCAGCTCTGCCATGTGAGTGTTGCAAACATGCTCCAGAACTACGGAATACTCATCCAACGGGTGTGCGGACAGATAGATACCTACCAAATCGCGCTCCCGGTTCAAACGGTCGAGGTCGCTCCAACGTTCCGCTACCGGTATTTCCGGAGTGGCGATATCCACCACATTCTCACCGCCGAACAAGGAGTTTGCAGCCGCAGCCTGGTCGGCCTGGTAACGGTTACCATACCGCACCAAGGTTTCGAGGAAGACCTCGTTCTTGGAATTTACGGCAAAATACTGCTCTCGCTTCAGCTCCGGGAAGCTGTCGAACCCGCCCGCCAAAGCAAGACATTCCAGATTCTTCTTGTTGCAGGCTGTCAGATTGACACGCTGCACAAAATCAAATATACCCTTGAAAGGACCATTCTTCTCGCGTTCCTCCATGATGCTCTGCACAGCACCCTCGCCTACCCCTTTCACCGCGCCAAGACCAAAACGGATATTGCCTTCCTTGTTCACGGTGAACTTCAGGTTACTTTCATTCACATCCGGCCCCAATGTATTGATGCCCATTGCCTTGCATTCGTCCATCAGTTTGGTTATATCGGTAATATTCGCCAAACTTCGGCTCATGACCGCCGCCATGTATTCGGCCGGATAGTTGGCCTTGAGGAAAGCCGTCTGATAGGCCACCCACGAATAGCAAGTGGCATGTGACTTGTTGAAGGCATAGGATGCAAACTTTTCCCAGTCGGCCCAGATTTTCTCAAGCACTTTCGGGTCGTGGCCGTTCTTTTGTCCGCCCGAAATGAATTTCGGCTTCATGTGGTCCAGCTTGTCACGCAGTTTCTTACCCATCGCCTTACGCAAGGCATCGGACTCACCACGGGTGAAGTCCGCCAGCAAACGCGACAGAAGCATGACCTGCTCCTGGTAGACCGTAATGCCGTAGGTATCCTTCAGATACTTCTCCATGATGGGGATGTCATACTCGATGGGCTTGCGTCCCCACTTACGGTCGATGAAGTCGGGGATATAATCCATAGGTCCCGGACGGTAGAGGGCGTTCATGGCAATCAAGTCCTCGAAAGTGCTCGGTTGCAACTCACGCAGATATTTCTGCATACCGGCCGATTCAAACTGGAACGTACCGATGGTGCGGCCGTCGCAATAGAGTTTATAGGTAGCAGGGTCGGAAATGGATATCTTGTCGATGTCGAGTTCCAAGCCGCGGTGCAGACGTACATTGGCAACGGCTTCCTTAATGATGGACAAGGTTTTCAGTCCGAGGAAGTCCATCTTGATAAGTCCCGTATCTTCGATGACGGAACCTTCGTATTGGGTAACGAGCATCTTCTCGCCCGTCTCCTTATCATCCGCCGTGCTGACGGGTACCCAATCCGTGATGTCGTCACGGCAAATAATAGTACCGCAGGCATGCACACCCGTACCGCGTACATTGCCCTCCAGCATCTTGGCATATTTCATCGTATCGCGCACCAACGGATCGGGCGAAGCCTCCGCAGCCTGCAATTCGGGCACGTAGGCAATGGCATTGGGCAGGTTGAGTTTCTTGTCGGGAATCTTATCCGGCACGAGCTTGCACAGACGGTCCGATTCGCTCAAAGGCAGTTTCTGTACGCGCGCCACGTCCTTGATAGCCATCTTGGTCGCCATCGTGCCGTATGTAATGATGTGCGCCACCTTCTCTTGCCCGTACTTCTCCGTCACCCAGCGGAGCACTTCTCCACGCCCGTCATCATCGAAGTCCACATCGATATCAGGCAAAGAGATACGGTCGGGATTCAAGAAACGCTCGAACAGAAGGTCGTATTGAATCGGGTCTATTTTCGTGATGCCCAAGCAATAGGCCACCGCCGAGCCGGCAGCCGAACCACGTCCCGGTCCTACCGAAACGCCCAGCTGTGTGCGGGCGGCATTGATAAAGTCCTGCACAATCAAGAAGTATCCCGGGAAACCCATCGTCTTCATGATGTACAGCTCAAAGACCAGACGTTCCTTCACCTCGTCGGACAAGGGATCACCGTACAACTTCTTGGCACCGTCGAATGCCAACTTTGCCAGATAGTCGGCTTCCAGCTTGATACGGTACAGTTTGTCGTAGCCCCCCAGACGCTTTATCTTGGCATTGGCGGCATCCTCATCCAGCACCACCTTGCCGTTTTCATCCTGGGTAAACTCATCAAACAAATCCTTTTCGGTATATTTCTGCCGATAGCCCTCTTCCGTTCCGAAATCTTCCGGAATAGCAAACGTAGGCATAATAGGAGCGTGGTCGATGGAATAATACTCCACCTTATCCAAAATCTCCAAGGTATTGGACAAGGCTTCGGGAACATCCTCAAACAAGGCGTTCATCTCAGCCTTTGTCTTCATCCATTCCTGCTTGGTATAAAGCATGCGTTTAGGGTCATCCAGATCTTTACCCGTACTCAGACAAATCAGGCGGTCGTGCGCTTCTGCATTCTCTTCATCCACAAAGTGGACGTCATTAGAGCAGATAACCTTAATGTCATATTTCCGGGCAAGCTCCAGCAACTTGGCATTCGCCTTCTGCTGAAGCGGATAGGCTTCGTGGTTGGCACGGGGAACAGTGGCTTTATGGCGCTGAAGCTCCAGATAGTAATCATCGCCAAACAGATTCTTATACCAGCGTACAGCTTCTTCTGCCTCTTCCAGCTGGTCATTGATAATCTTCTTAGGAACCTCGCCACCGATACAAGCCGAGCAGACAATCAGCCCCTCATGATACTTTTCCAGTTCACTGCGGTCTGTACGCGGACGCATATAGTATCCCCTTGTCCAGGCATGCGATACAAGTTTTATCAGATTGTGATACCCCTTCTCATTCTTTGCCAGCACAATCAGGTGATAGCCACTCTGGTCCGGCTTCCCCTCCTTCTTATCCATGGTTCGGCGGGCCACATACATTTCACAGCCTACAATCGGCTTGAACAACTTGCTTTCCGCTTCTGCCATCTTGGCACGGCAATCGGCAATCTCCGCTTCCTTGTCTTCACACTCTATCTCACCGCTTTCAATACCGGCAATCCTTTTCTTGAGGTCCTTTATCTCCCCCTTCGGCCCGCTGTTCTTCTTGTTGACATAGTTGGTGAACTCCTTGATACCGAACATATTTCCATGGTCGGTCACGGCAATGCCTTTCATACCATCCTTCATGGCCTTGTCAACCAGCCTACTGACACTTGCCTGACCATCCAGAAGAGAGTATTGGGTATGGACATGTAAATGAACAAAATCTTGCATATATATCTCCTTTCTATTGAGAGCCTAAAATTACAACCTCTATCACAGCTAACAAAAATATTTCCCTAAAAGTTATCAACATGTACATTTCTCGCCCCAAATGCTTGTTAGATTTTCAAAATAAGCCTATTTTTGCAGATAATTTCTATCTAAATTAGCAAATACGATATACATGGGTCGATTAAAAAGATTAAAAAAGATACGCATACACCGTGAAGGAACACATACATTGGCAGGCAGCCTGGTTCTGATTCTGGCTGTCAACACTGCCCTTTACTTCGGATTGGAATGCAAAGTTCCTTTTTACGTAGTAGCGGTCATCAGCCTCATAGTATATGGCATACTCGTGAACTTCTTCCGCTGCCCCATCCGTTTGTTCGGACAAGAAACGGAGAAAGTCGTGGTAGCTCCTGCCGACGGTAAAATCGTAGTGGTGGAAGAAGTGGAGGAAAACGAATACTTCCACGACCGCCGTATCATGGTATCTATATTCATGAGTCTGGTTAATGTACACGCCAACTGGTATCCGGTAGATGGTACGGTAAAGAAGGTGTGGCACAAAAACGGGAAGTTCATGAAAGCCTGGCTGCCCAAAGCCAGCACCGACAACGAGCGTTCCACCGTAGTAATAGAAACTCCGGAAGGCGTGGAGATTATGGCACGACAGATAGCCGGAGCCATGGCGCGCCGCATCGTGACCTATGCCGAACCGGGCGAGGAATGCTATATTGACGAACATATGGGTTTCATCAAATTCGGCTCCCGCGTGGATGTCTTTCTACCGTTGGGCACCGAAGTATTCGTTAAACTAGGACAACTGACTACCGGCAATCAGACTGTGATAGCCAAACTTAAATAATAAAAGAACAACAATGGCAAACTGCATTACCCGCCATATTCCAAATACTCTGACCTGCCTGAACCTATTCTCCGGGTGTATTGCTTGTGTCATGGCATTCGAAGCCAGATATGAATGGGCACTCGCTTTCATTATCTTCAGTGCCGTATTCGATTTCTTCGACGGCATGATGGCACGTGCACTGGACGCACACTCCATTATCGGCAAGGATTTGGATTCTCTGGCAGATGATGTCAGTTTCGGAGTGGCCCCTTCCCTGATTGTATTTTCCTTGTTCAAGGAAATGGACTATTCGGGCGCAATGGAAAGCTTGGCCGGCGTTTTCCCCTATCTCGCATTTCTTTTGTCCGTATTCTCTGCACTGCGGCTTGCCAAGTTCAACAACGATACCCGCCAGACGAGCTCTTTCGTAGGACTTCCCGTCCCGGCAAACGCCTTGTTCTGGGCTTCATTGGTGACGGGCGCTCACGATTGGCTGGTGAGCAGCAATTTCCATCCGGTTTATCTGTTGCTGCTGGTCTGCCTTTTCTCATGGCTGCTTGTATCGGAGATTCCAATGTTCTCACTCAAATTCAAGAATCTGTCATGGAAAGACAATAAAACAAGCTTCATTTTCCTGCTTGTCTGCATTCCGTTCCTCATCTTCTTGGGAATCTGCAGCTTTTCTGCAATCATCGTCTGGTATATACTGCTTTCGCTTATTACAAGGAAAAGTAAATAAACAAATCTTTGGCACGGTTGTTGTATTGAAGTTCGCAGAAAACGAACACATAAAAAGACATTAGCCCATGTTTCATATTTTAGGATTTTTATTCATCATCATAATTGCCATTCTGCTCATTGGCCTCAGCATTATCGGTACTGTCATCCGGAACATATTCGGATTGGGCGGACGCCGTACTTCCTCCAACTCCGGTCCCTACCAAAAAGGAAATGGTAATTACCAGCCGGGAGGGTATTCCTACAATGATAATAGACAATCGTCTGAGGAGGCACAAACTGAAGAAGGTGAAATACGCCCCCGCCACAAGAAACTGTTCTCCAAAGACGAGGGAGAGTATGTGGATTTTGAAGAAATCAAAGAGTAGAGATTAGGGATAAAGGATTAGAGATTATTTGCGCTTGGCGGCAAAGAACTCTTTCATCAGGGCGGCACATTCATCTGCCAGAATTCCTTTTACTACTTGTGTTTTGGGATGCAATGCCTGCGAGGCATAGCGCTGATACCCTCTTTTCTCATCTTCAGCACCAAACACCAGACGTCCCATCTGCGCCCAGGCAATGGCACCAGCACACATCACGCAGGGTTCCACTGTGACATAGAGAGTACATTCATTCAGATATTTGCCGCCAAGAGTTGCAGCGGCAGCGGTAATGGCTTGCATCTCGGCATGGGCGGTGACATCCGTCAAAGTCTCCGTCAAATTATGGGCACGAGCTATGATACGGTCCTTGCACACCACAACTGCACCTACGGGAACTTCTCCCCGTTCACCGGCCTTATGGGCTTCCAAAAGCGCCTGCTTCATATAATAGCTATCGTCCAACGCCACCCCCTTTAATTTTTAATTTTCACCTCCTCATGTCGTGCTCACCGAACAAAGTAGGATAATCTTCTTCCATATTCTTATGGATAAACATGAGAATAGTCTCCCGCAGCCACCGCGATTTATTCGTTATCTTGTATTTCTCCAGATAACGGTCTACAATCCGCAGCTCTTCCTCGCTCATCAGGCATACCATGCGCTGCTCGCGTTTCGGTTCTTCGGGCGTTGCTTTCGCACACGTTTTATCTCTCTTTCTCATATTTCCTGCAAAATTACTTTTACTTCTGTAAAAACAAAACGAACCTACGTAATTTTTATATCGGAAACACTTAAATAGCACTGAAATATTTTTTTGACCGGTAAACTTAAAGTATTTCTTAAAAACATTTTAATTTAGTAATTAAAAACGTATTTTTGGAGAGTTCTAAATTTAAAAGGTATGAAACATGTAAATTATCTTAGTTTCTTTCTACTCACATTGTTCAGTATAAGTTTTATCTCATGTAGTGACGATGACGATAATAAACTTAATACCGGCATAACCAATCAGAGTTGGACAGAGGGAAAATCCCTGGAGATCAGCCAGGATAATGAGTTGTCTGTAAGCTTCAATGCTGCAGCCAAATGGGTAGCTTCCGTCACCTCAGGAGCGGATTGGTGCAAACTGAATACGACCTCGGGTACAAAAGGACAAAGCACCTTGAAATTATCTGTAAGTACAAGTTCCACCACCGACCGGACAGCCAGAATTTCCATTAATATAGACGGCTATTCTCCTGCAAGTTTTGAAGTTACACAAAAGGGGACCAGTGTTCCCCAAACCACTGAAGATATGGAGATTAACGCAAAAGTTGATGAATATCTGAGGGAAATGTATCTCTGGAACGATGAATACAAAACGTTGAATCTTGACCATAACAAAGGCTATGAAGACTTCTTCTATGATGCATTGGGAAGTATGACTACCAATACATTGGATAAAAAAACATATGTCGGTAGCGACGGCAAGACATATTATAATCTTTTCTCTTATATCCAGCTATTGCCCAATATTAGTTCAACCCGTACCACCAAAATTGTAAACAAGGAACTGGCATATAGTTTCGGTATCACCGGTATAACCCCCATAAGCATTGGCACACAAGCAGAAAATACCATTTATTTCTGCCTCCAAGGTGTATATCCCGATTCACCGGCCTCCGAAGCTGGACTCAAACGAGGAGCAATGATAAGCCTGATAAATGGAAAGAAGATAAATAATAACAATATTAATAACTTCTATTACGACATATTGTCACCAGATGCAACTATCAACTATACTTTGACAGAAGATGTCGTAGAAGGAGGCACCATTACCGGGCAAAAGGAATACACCATAACTTCCAAAGCCACATACAACAATCCCGTCATCTTCAGTAATGTCAAGGAAGATATAGAAGGACATAGAATCGGTTACCTCGTTTATTCTGGGTTCGAGGCAGGCTTTGACCAAGAATTATTCAATGTTTTCAAAGATTTTAAAAACAAGAACGTCACAGATTTGATTCTGGACTTGCGGTACAATGGTGGTGGGCATACCATGTCGGCTAATCTGATAGCAACTTGTATTGCCGGTACTGCCTCTCAAGGTAAAGTATTCAGCAGTTTACGATACAATGATGAAAGAATGGCAAAACTCAATAACAAACGGGAAGATGAATTATTTGCATACTCCAGTTATCCCAACTTGGGTACTTCCTTATCAGCCGGAAGCCTCAACCTTCCCCGCGTCTACTGCCTTGTCGGAAATGGAACGGCCTCTGCCAGTGAACTCGTCATTAATTCCTTAGAAGGAATAGATTTGGACGTAATACTTATAGGTGAAAAGACCACTGGTAAGAACGTAGGTATGGAATATGAGGAGTACACTGTCCGGAATAACACATATCGTGTTGTTCCTATCACCTTCCAAAGCTATAACGCCAAAGGATTCGGGGAGTATGAAAAAGGATTTGAACCCGATATATTGATGGATGAAACCAATCCTTATAACGAACAAGGTGTATTCTATATTCATAAAGATTATGGAAACAATGAAGAACCTCTGTATGCCAAGGCCATTGAACTGATTACCGGTACAAATCCAGCCCCCCAAACGCGCAGTGCAGTGGTCAATACATTGGATGGTAAAACTTATAAGTTGCCCGCTATCTTCCGTCCTGGACACGACGGTATGCTGATGCCTGCCAGACACGCAGAATAATGAGTGCACACAATATTCTTGGAAAAGCCGGTGAAGACGCCGCTGCCAAATACTTGGAACAGAACGGTTACACCATACGTGACCGTAACTGGCGGAAGAATCACCTTGAGCTGGATATTGTAGCCGACAAAGATAAGGAACTGATTATTGTGGAAGTGAAAACCCGTAGCAATACGGATTACATTGAGCCGCAGGATGCCGTGAACTGGCAGAAAATACGACGTATTGTCGTAGCGGCCGATGCCTATATCAAGCACTTCTGCTTGGATGCACCCGTCCGCTTCGACATCATAACGGCTGTAGGCGAACCGGGTGCATTCAGGATAGAGCATCTCAAAGAAGCCTTCTATCCGCCGATGTTCTGAGAGTTGAAAATTGACAAGCAAGAGTTATTTCAATCGTAAATTGTAAACCGTAAAACCGTAAATACCATCATGGACATCGAAACCGCCCGCGAATATTGCCTCAGCAAAAAAGCCGTCACGGAATGCTTTCCGTTTGACGAATACTCGCTCGTGATGAAAGTCATGAATAAAATGTTTGCACTTATCGACCTGGAAAGCGCCAACAAGATTTGTCTGAAATGCGACCCCGAATATGCACTCGAACTGCGGGAGCACTATGTTGCCATCGAAGGTGCCTATCACTTCAACAAAAAGTACTGGAACCAGGTGTTCCTTGACGGTGACGTCGACGACAAACTGTTGAAGCAACTGATAGACCACTCCGTGGAAGAAGTATTGAAGAAGTTCACCAAAAAAATGCGTACCGAATATGAAGCCCTGCCCTGACACATTCCCGTTCCCGCTGGTGGCATTGGACGAGACGGCATCGACCAACCAATACCTCAGCCAGCTTTGCAACCAGTTGCAAGAATCCGTTGCCGAACTAACAACCGTGACTGCCGAGTTCCAAACTGCCGGTAAAGGCCAGCGCGGCAATACCTGGGAAGCTGAAGAAGGCAAGAACCTGCTTTTCAGCTTTGTACTCTACCCTTCTTTTCTGGAAGCCCGCCGGCAGTTCATCCTTTCACAAATCGTTTCCCTCGCCATTAAGGAAGAGCTGAGCAGATGGTCTGATGAAATCACCATCAAATGGCCGAACGACATTTATTGGAAAGACAAGAAAATCTGCGGCATACTGATAGAGAACGACCTTTCCGGACATCATATCAGGCGCAGCATTGCCGGAATCGGTATCAACATCAACCAGGAAGTCTTCAACAGTGATGCTCCCAACCCCGTCTCACTGAAACAAATCACCGGAAAGGAGCACGACCGTTATGAAATCCTTGCCCATATCCTAAGACGTGTACAAATCTACTACAACAGCCTCCAAATGGAGGACTTCGCCGTCTACTCCGACGAGATATCCACACGGTATGCCCGCTCCCTTTTCCGTCGCCGGGGATTGCACCCTTATGAAGATGCCAACGGCAAGTTCCTTGCCCGGTTGCTGCGTGTAGAGCAAGACGGACGGTTCGTGCTGGAGGATGAAGGAGGAAGTGAACGGGAATATCTGTTCAAGGAAGTGCAATACATTCTGTAAGAAATGCACAACCCGTGCCATCGCATTGGCAAAGTTGTGCCACCATACTGGCACAGCCTTGCCATCGTACTGGCACGACTGTGCCAATACGATGGCACAAACATAAGTCCATAGTAGTGTACTACTGCCCTACTTCAAACTTTACTTCAGTTCCTTTCAGAAGGGGGGAAGCAAACTTTACTTTAACCGGTCTCTCTCCTCCGGTAGTCTGTATATAGGCCAGCAAACGCCCGTGGTATACGCGGTGACGGTTATCGGTATAATCACTCATGTCACTGTTGTCAGAGCCTTCGAGCCCAAGCAGACGCGCCGCTCCTTCAACTGTACACGTAATTTCATTGTCGCCAAGTTTCACAACAGTACCTTCTTCGTCAACCACCTCTACGGTTATGTGCGCAGTGGCGCGGTCGCCGGACAAAATAGTGCGATCCGCCGTGGCACGGATGGCATAAGGACGTCCAGATGTCCGGATGGAATAGCTCGACAAAGCATTTCCTTCCTTATCGCAGCCCTCAGCACGAAGCTCACCAGCCCGGAAAGGAATATCCCAGTAGATGATGCCGGTCTTTTCATCATAAGGTTTCATCTCGCCTACCACTCTGCCGTTGAGCAGCAAACGCGCCTGCGGAGCATTGGTATAACACACCACACGTATGTTCTGCCCCTCGTCATAGTTCCAGATGTCCCATGCATCAAGCGAAAGGAATACATGCTCGGGATGCTTGGGATGGACATATACCGGATATGTTCCTACATACGTGACCGGATTCTCGCACCACAACGAAGCCCGGAAATGTCCGCGTGGCTTGGGGAAACTTCCGAAATCGAGCAAACCCGTGTACAAACCGCGGGACGGCCATCTGCCCGATTCACCCAGATAATCCGTACCGGTCCAGATGAACTGCCCGAAGATGAAATCCTTGTCGCGGACGGCATACCAGGCATCAAGCCCCGAACCCGTCTCGCTTCCATAGATAATGCGGTCCGGATAAGTGGCATGGTCTTGGTCGTAGCGGTTTTCCGTATAGTTATACCCCACCACATCCACAGCATCGGGATACTCCGTCTCGTTCGACATCACGACACCCGCCAAAGCTCCGGTCACGGGACGGGAAGTGTCCACGGCACGTACACAGGCAGCCAGACGCTTTGCTATGGTTCCGATGCGCATGGCATCGGGAGCATCCGGCTTATAGCCCCCGAACATAGGCTGGTTGATTTTAGCTCCATCAAGAACGGGATGCGAATAAGGGTCGTTCGGATAATCCACTTCATTGCCGATACTCCACAAGAAAATACAGGTATGATTGCGGTCACGACGTACCATATCGGTTACGTCCCGTTCTATCCACTCCTCGAAGAAGTCGAAAGTACCGTCATAACTCGGAGTACCCACATTCCAGCCTTGTACCCATTTGCGTTTCGGAAACTCCCATTCGTCAGAGACTTCATCCATTACAAGAAATCCCAGGCGGTCACACAGTTCATAAAGAACGGGGGCTTGTGGGTTATGGCTCATGCGGATGGCATTTACGCCAATCCCTTTCAAGTTATTCAGACGGCGTTCCCATACCTCCGGCGGCACTACTGCACCCAGCACTCCTGCATCATGATGCAGGCATACACCTTTTACCTTCATCCAGTTGCCGTTGAGGGCAAAACCTTTGTTGGCATCAAATTCCAGCGTACGCAGTCCCACTTTGGTCTCACTGCCGTCAATGCGTTTGCCATTGGCAAGCAATTCGGTTTTCAATGTATACAGATACGGATTATCCAGATTCCAACGATGGGGTTTGGACACTTTCAAGTCAAGACTTTGCTTGGCAATGCCCTCTTTTCCATCGGCAACACGCACACGGCGTTGTGCCACCTTCTTTCCGGCAGTATCGTACAGTGAAGCCTTCAGTTCCAGTTTGTCGGAAGTTGCCTTGTGCTTCTCCACCTCTACATCGACCGCAACGACGGCTTGCTTGTCTGTCAGCGAAGCGGCATGCCAGCCCACACCCCATTGCGCAATATGTGTATCGGGAGCAGCCACCAGCCATACATCGCGATAGATGCCCGACCCCGTATACCAACGTGAATCGGCATAACGGCTATGGTCTACACGGACAGCCAGCACATTGTCGCCTTCCTTCAGGTAAGGGGTCATGTCGTAAAGAAACGATACATAGCCGTTGGGGCGCCTGCCAAGCAGATGCCCGTTCAGGTAAACCTCGCTCCGGTTATATACCCCTTCGAAATAGATATAATGACGTGTTGCGTTGTCTTCAACCCTGAAGTGTTTGCGATACCAGCCTATCCCACCCGGCAGGTACCCGGTGCAACTGGCCAGTGTGGGCGACAATTGCCCCTCTATGGACCAATCGTGTGGCAAAGAAAGCTTCCGCCATTCGCTGTCGTCATAGTCAGTCCGGACAATAGCCGAGTCGTCCGTCAGCCGGAACAGCCATCCGTCATTGAATTTTGCGGCATCGCCAAATGCCACCTGCGCCTTTATCGGAGCAACGACCAGCATTGCCAGCAAAAAGATAAGAGCAGTCCTGTTATTCTTAAAATACATTTTCATATAGATTTTCTTTGAAGTTAAACTAATTCCTTACTTCAGGCTATACACCACGGTTGTCACACTCTTGGCTTCCAGAATCACCTGCTTGCCTGCCGCCACCGTTCCTTCCACCAGATTCTTGCTACCGGTAGTTGTATAAGTAGCTATTGACTTCGCTTCATTGCTCCATCCCACATGCGTTTCACCTAAGCGAACCGCCTTATCAGACATGTTTGTATAGACGGCCACTACCTTATCCCCCTCGGGAGAAAGCCAGGCGGAACCGAAAAAAGTACGCGATTCGTTCAAGTCGAGGGCAATACGGCGGTATCCCGGACGGATAAAGCGGCTGTAATTGCCCAGTACCCAAAGAGTGGCAGTAGCCTGATAGCTTCCCTCCTGCTCTATATCACCATACTCGCCACCGGCAGGTACCAGCGAAATCAAGAGAAAACGGTTCTTATGCCCCCAACGGGAAACATCCATCGATGTCCAGTAACTCCAGGAAGACACCCCAGCCACAGTGAGGTCATTGTGGATGACCTTCGACATGTAGAAAGCGATATCCATCTCAGAAGCCTGCTCGTAGCCCACGAATTCGGAACTGCTGTAATTATCGCCCAGCATACTCCATTCACTCTGCCAAACATCCAGATTATACTGACCGGCAGCCTGGGCCACTTGCTTGCGCACGTTGCGCATACCGTCCCATGTGCCGTCAGTCCAATAGCTGTGTCCGCAAATGAGATTCTTCACGTGTGCCAAGTCACCCACGTAGGCGGAAGAGCCGGGTGTAAAGAAAGCTGAGAATATATTACTGCGGTTGGCATCGCCTTTCACTTTATACAGATACTCCCAATCACCGGATTCGCCCAAGAGAATGTCTGTGGAAAGCCCCCGGTCATCCAACGACATATCCAACTCGCGTGCCAGTGCAGCCACTTCGTCATTGGTCCAGCCACTGCCCTCCTGACCGCTGTCCCAGTTGTACTGCGGCTCGTTGACGGGCGAGATATGGCTTATGTGATAGCCTTCACCGGTATAACGGGCCGCTACATCGGCCATATATCCTGCAAAGTCACCATAATGCTCCGGTTTCAGATTGGAAAGTCCCCCTCTGGCGGAAAATCCTTTTCCATTATAGGTGTACTGCACGGGAGGTGTATTGCTGAAAAGAACGAAATTGTTACATCCCAGCTCCTTGGCACGGTCCATGAAGTAACGTTGTCCCTCGCAACGGGTCCAGTCGTACGTCAAGTCATCCGTAAGATAGGATTCCGCACGACGGGATTTATCCTCGATGCCGCTGGCTTCACCTTGCGCGGCACTGCCGCCACCAAGATTCACCCGCCATTGGGAAAGGCCGATTCCTTTCGGCTTGCCGCCCACAATCTCTGAAGAAAAAAGCAGTTCCGTAATCCCCGCACGGTGCGAAGTCCATGACTTGCCCACAAAGGCAGGCGACCAACAGTCCGAAGCGCCAAAGCCGGCTATTGTCTGGAAAGTCTGTCCGGCATCGATGCTCACCAGTTTCTCTACGCTGTTTGTAATGTCCGGACCCTCAGGAGTGTCTGGAGTATCCGGCGTAACGGGAGAATCGTCGCTGCAAGCCATTGCAGCAAGCAGTGCCGGAAGAATAAAAATGTGTCTCAAATTCATGATATTGTTTCGGATTAAAAAAACTGCCGCGGATAATCCATTGCAAACTATCCGCGACAGAATATAAAGACCTATTGAATAATCAGTTCCTGCAACAATCTGTTTTCATCAGAATGTGTTTAATTCCAACCCGGGTTCTGGGTAATGGAACCGTTGGACATCGTGATTTCGTACAAAGGAATGGGGAACACCATGTCGCGGTTTTCATTGAAAGTGATGCCTTTGTCACTTGCTTCACCTTGATTTTCCCACTCAAGAGCGTCACGGGTAGCCTCTTCAGTGTTCCACTTCACAAAGGAACCGTTCGGTCCCAGGATATTGCTAATCACCTTTTTACCATTTGTATCAGTCCAGCGGCGGATATCATACAGACGGTTCTGCTCGAAAGCCAATTCCAAACGGCGCTCCAGGCGAATGGCACTTTGCAATGCCTTTCCACTTGCCGTAACGTCATCCAACTTGGCACGTCTGCGCACCTGATTGAGAGCATCGCGGGCAGAAGCGTCATCACCCAGTTCATTGCAAGCCTCAGCATACATTAAAAGGACATCGGCATAACGCAGAATGCGGTGATTCAAAGGACTCTTGTCCGTGGCGTAAGCCGTTGCATCGCCTTGTGCACGATATTTCATCGGCAGGAAATACTTGCGGATGATACGCGCAGACTTATGGTCAGCGGGATTGATAATATAGCAATTGGGGTCCCAACCATATTTATCAAGATATTCCTGATACTTATTCAACGCTTTGCTTGCGTCAATGAAATCTTCAAATTGGTCTTCGCCGGCAATTTCTGTACAGCCCGACTTGATTATTGTCCATTTCAAACGTTCCGTATCACCGGCCTCAATATAAGCTTGCTCCAAATTTGCCGTAGGCTGACACCAGCTCCAACCATCACCAGGACCATTACGGGCACCGGTTACCGTAGCAAGCGCCCCTCCTAAGCCCAAAGTGGGATGATATTCATACTGGATTTCCAGAAGGCTCTCCGCACTGTTGTCATAGTCGACATTCCATACCTGCCCGAAATCGGGAAGCAATTGGTATTCGCCTTCATCTATCACAGTCTTCAACACATCATGGGCAGCCTGCCATTTCTCCTGATAGAGGTACACTTTACCCAATAATCCTAAAGCGGCGCCACGGGTAGCATGCCCTACTTGCGCAGTACTGCGTTGCGGCAGTATTTCGACAGCTGCCATCAGGTCATCCTCTATGAATTTGTACACGGCTTCTGCCGTAGCACGTTCTGTTCCCTCCACTTCTTCCGGCATTTGGAAACTGGTCATCAAAGGCACTCCTCCAAAATTTCTCACCAGTTCGAAGTAATAGTAGCCACGCAGGAAACGGGCTTCTGCCACCAGACGGTCTCTGGTTTCTGTCTCTTGGGTTTCGAGAGCCGCAATGCGATCTATGGCTATGTTACAACGTAAAATACCTTTGTAACGGTACTGCCAAAAATTGGAGATAGGACCATTGCTAGCACCGTTTCCCTGATAATGTGCCAATGAGATATAATCACTCTGAGACTGCGAAGTATTCCCCATCCAGGCATCATCCCCACACATTTCGGAAAGTAACCACACGGTGTTGATTTGCCACCATCCTCCATACGTCATAGCCTGATAACAGCTCGTGACTGAGGATTCACACTCTTCTATGGACTTATAATAAGTGTCCACGTTCAATTGCCCGCGTACGTCTTCGGTCAGGAAGTCCTCGCAAGAGGTAAACACCAGCGAAGCAATCAGAACTACTATTGTAAATATTCGTTTCATGGATAATCAAGAATTAAAATTTGAAGTCAATGCCAAACAAGAATGTTCTCGGATTAGGATAAGCCACGTTGTCAATACCGGTATTGATGGCACTGCCAGAGCTGTCGGTAGTACCGTCAACCATCGGGCGTTCGGGGTCCATTCCCGAATAACCGGTAATGGTAAACGGATTCTGTGCAGAGAAGGAAAGACGCAAGTCAGCACCTCCAACCCATTTCTTAGGAAGCGTATAGCCTATCTGTAACAGCTTGCAACGCAAGTAGGAACCATCTTCCACATAGAAACTGGAAACACGGTTATAGTTCAGGTTCAAGTCATTGCTCGACAAACGGGGAATATCATTGCCGGTACCCTCGCCATGCCATGCTTTCTCCAGTGTACCTGCCCAGACATTCTGTCCACCTGAACCGGAGTACCGTCCTTTGGTGACATTGTAAATATCATTACCGAACGTACCATAGAAATTGGCTGCAAAATCAATGTTCTTATAACGCATACCAATATTCAGACCCATCATTAAATCAGGATAAGGATTGCCGATATAATCTTTGTCATTGGCATCGAGCACTCCGTTATGGTCCCGGTCCTTGAAGCGGATGTCTCCCGGTTTTGCATTGGGCTGAATCAGTGTTCCGTGTTCGTCAGTGTGCGCATACACCTCTTCCCAATTCTGGAACAAGCCATCGGCCACGTAACCGTAGAAACGGGAGATAAAACCACCATCTTCGTTACGGATAATCTGGTCGCTATTGAATCCACCAACATTGATAGGACCGTCGCCCGAGAACTTGATGGCCTTGTTGCGCACGGCAGAAAGGTTCAGACCAAGATCGTAAGAGAAATCCTTGCCGATTTCATCGCGCCAGGTAAGTCCCACTTCCCAACCGCGGGCCTGCATACTACCGATGTTCATCCAAATCTGGCTGTTCCAGTTATCATATCCCAAAGAGAGGATGTTCTGTTTCTGGTAGAGCATGTCAATGGACTTTTTCTGGAAATATTCGAATGTTACACCCAAACGTGAATCAAGGAATGACATATCCACACCTACGTTCCAATCTTCCACAGTCTCCCACTTCAACTGGTTGTTACCTACTGTAGACACGAAGTAACCATTTGCCAACGTATTGCCATAATAGTATTGGGTTTCGCTCAACAAAGTAAGGGTAGCATTATTGTTAATATTCTGATTACCTACACGGCCCCAGCCTCCACGAAGCTTCAGGTCACTGAAGATGTCCTGGTCCTGCATAAATGCCTCACTGATGACACGCCAGGAAGCGGAAACAGACGGGAAGAGGGCATATTTGCTGCCCTTCGGGAAACGGGAAGAACCGTCAGCACGAAGAGATGCCGAAATATAGTAACGGTTATCGTAATTGTACATGACACGACCCAGGAAAGAGACCAGCGTATTGTAAGTGGTTTCACCGTTGGCCTCATCCGTACCCTGCTGTCCGGCATTCACTTCCTGCATCTGGTCCAGATTATTGGGAACATTATCACGCCGTGCCTGAGTATTGTACCATGCAAAACGTTCGGCAGTAAAGCCAGCCATTACATTCAAGTTGTGCTTTTCAGCGAAAGTGTCCATGTAAGTGGCTGTATTCGTCCAGTTCCAGTCAAACCACTCCTGATTGCGGCGGGTGATTTCGTTCAAGTCTTGTTTCTCCAACGGATCCATATTGAACTTCGGAACGAATGAATCAGAACGGCGATAGTGTGCATTGGCACCGAACTGGGTGCGCAACGTCAGCTTTTCTATCGGGTTTACCTGCAGATAGGTATTCAGAATGGCACCCAACTCGCGAGAATGAGCATTGCTACGGGCAATTGAACCGGCGGGATTCCACTCCTGGTTGTTGTAAGAGCGTTGATAGTTGTTGTACTCATTATCCTCCCATTGGTCCTGCGGACGGAATACCGGAGTTGTCGGGTCCATAGCCATGGCTGCCGAGAACTGGTTTGGGGTATCATCCCATGATTCGACACGTGGAGCAATATCAACTCCCAATTTTACATACTTATTAAATGTATATTCAGTATTCAGACGGATATTTATCTTATCCCAATAACCTACATCAAACTGTGAGTTGTTACGATAATAGCCCACGCTAAAGTTATAAACAAACTGTTCTGAGCCACCGGCAACACTAAGTGAATGGTTCTGCACCAAAGCTGTTTTATTGACTACAGTATCCCACCAGTCTGTACCACCGGGATTGGTCGTAGCACCCGTATCGTTCCAGATAGAAGAAAGGCCATCATTCGTATAACGGGTATTGAACACTTCTTTATATTCAGCCGCACCGGCAATATTAGGTTTGGCCACGGTCTGGAAACCAACAGAAGAATTCCAATTGATGCGGGCTTTACCAGTCTTACCTTTCTTTGTAGTAATCAGGATGACACCGTTTGATGCACGTGTACCATAGATAGCGGCAGCCGAAGCATCTTTCAATACTTCCATGGAAGCAATATCGTTACTATTCAGAAAGTTGATATTGTCACCTACCGGCATACCATCCACTACATACAGCGGATTCGTACCGTTTACGGTAGTTACACCACGAATCAGCACCTTCGGAGTAGCTCCAGGGCCACCACCACTGGTGACTTGTACACCATTTACCTTACCCTGCAAAGCATCCATAGCATTACCGGTCACGGTTTCAGTGATTTCATCGCCTTTTACTGTAGCAATAGAACTGGTCAAATCGCTCTTTTTCACAGCACCATAACCGATAACCACCACTTCATCCAGTAATTCCGCAGCCTCCTTCAGTACCACGTTAATCGTAGTACGTCCACCTACAGCTATTTCCTGAGACTCAAAACCAATAGAAGAGAATACCAACACTGCATTCTTGTCTACATTGGGTAATGTATAATCACCGTCGATACCGGTAATTGTACCCGTACCGGTACCTTTCACTTGAACTGTAGTTCCAATCAACGGCTGCTGGTCGGTGGCCGAAGTCACCACACCCTTAACCGTTATCTGCTGCGCATAACCGCAAAGGCTTATCAGCGCAAGACATAATAATAGAATTTGCTTTTTCATATCTTAAATCTAATGTTACTTTTTAATTAGCAGGAACAATCTTGCCGCGACCCAAATGCGCGTCAAACTCAAAGCGGTAGTTGCCGGTCACCGTAACCGTAGGCTTCATCCAGTTGTCACCTACCATCGAGCCGTCTTCCCAACGCTGATTGGTGCCTTCCCAATTAGGATTCACATCCCCTTTCTTACTGAAGTAACCAAACTTCTCTACATTCTGAGAGTCGTCACACCGCCATTCCACATGATCCCACCATCCGTCGGGATGATAATTGGATATGATGAAGTTCATTTCTTCACCGGCTTCCAGCGTCCAAGTTCCATTTTCCGGATAATAGAAAAGATGAGGATTATTTTTATCCTGGGCAAACAACTGATTTCCCGCATCCTGAGGAGAACCTCCCCAACCGATATAGAAATCAATGAACGATTCCCCATTCTCCCAACGGTCAAAACAAGGCTTTCCATATTCATATTTCATCGGATTTGTAGCCTCTGTCACCGAGTACGTGCGCATACTATAAGTAGACTCTTTCACATTGATGTCTATTTCATAATAAACACCAGCCTCATCCAAGACAATAGGTTTAGCCGTTTCCGGGTCATCCGTCAGTTTTGTATTATCCTCCGGATCAAGGCCAAAACAGATAGGAGTAAAGTCTGTCTTTTGCGGTAAGAAGAAAATTTCCGTACCGGCAGCTTTATTATAATAACGTGCACGATATTGGTACTCGCCCGTATGGTTAATCACCATCGGTACACCGAAAATATCACTGTTCAATTCCTCTACGGTTGCCACATCGGCCAGATACATTTTGGGGAAGTCAGGCATTTCAGATACACTGATGGTACTATTGGTCACTGTCTGATTGCCTCTGGCATCCACAGCCGTCAAAGTCACATCGTAACTTTTCACCTCATTAGGCAGAATAATCTTCTCCGTAAAGCTCAAAGTAGATTGCCCGCCAGCCTCTATACGGCGGCTTTCAAAACCTTCTACCCCAGGAATCTCAATGAGTACATAATCCAGTATGCGGTCATCTTTCACCGTGAAATTCAGGTTGAACTTTGTTTCATCCTTTATCAGTACGGTAACCTCCTTACCAGGGGCAATTGTAAATGTAGGATTCTCAAAGTCCCCATCCATCGTTATCAACACATCCTGCGACACTTCACGCCCGCCCGCATCTGTTACGGTCACTTTCACGGTGAAGCGTTCACCGATTTCATCACGCTTGAGGTCATAAGAATAGCTCAACTCATACTCCGTTTGGGGAGCTCCATAGATTTCGACCAAATCAATGGTCTTGTTCAGATAAAGATCGGCACATTGCAGATTGACGGATACAATTCCATCCTGGTCAGCCAACGAACCTTCAATGGTAAAACGATGGCCGGCACCGGATTCAATATGATCCGTCACCAATGTCATTGTCGGAATCTGCCCGTCTACATCAGAGTATCCGTCATCGTCACTACATCCAGTAGTCCATAAAGCCAGCGATAATAACGCCCAGAAAGTGGCGTTAAAGAAATGCTTCTTCATAAATATTATTATTAAAGTTAAACAAAAAAGTACATTTTGTTCCGATTTATAATAATCGGCAATGCAAACATATGCCAATTTTCGATTCAACAGCTGTATAAATCTTGCAGAGGAGGCATATAAATCTGTCAATGCACGATTTGTGCACATCATCTAAAGATTTTATTTGTACTTTTGACTCATGCAATGAAAAACGACCCGTTATGAAGAAGATTCTACTTTCCATTTTCCTATGCCTGCCATTCCTGCTATCCGCGCAGCCATATACCATAAAACATCTGAGTATCCGTGAAGGGCTGTCCAACAACCATGTGGTAAGCATAGCCCAAGACAAACGGGGCTCTCTATGGTTTGCCACAGAAGAGGGTTTAAATAAATTCGACGGAATACGCTTCCTTACCTATTATAAAGAAGAAACAACCGGCAAGCAAAGCATCACCGGCAACGAACTGAACTGTCTGCTGGACGATCCCGTCGACTCCATCTTATGGATAGGAACCCAACGTGCCGGAATCAATGCATACAATTATGCCAACGATTCATTCATCACTTACAGACACAACGAAAACAACCCTGAAAGCCTGGTTACGGACGACATTACCAAAATCATTGCCGCCTACGACGGTAACCTATGGATTTGCACCTATTGGAAAGGCGTGGACTATTTTGACAAGCAAACCGGGCAATTCACCCATTACAATACCGAAACCGTACCGGGTTTTGCAAGCAACCATATCTGGTCTGCCATAGACGGCGGTAACGGACTACTCTATATCGGGCATGTGGACCGGGGATTCAGTATACTTTCCATAAAAGACAAGACAGTCAAGAACTTCACACACGAGCCGCAAACCCCCAACAGCCTGCCCGGCAACGAAGTGACATGTGTCTACAAAGACAAAAGCGGAAACATATGGATAGGAACCGATAGAGGAGTGGTACTGTTTAACCCGGAAGCGGAAAGTTTCATCCCCTTCGACGACAAAACCAACTGCATATCGTACCGTGTATATGATATACGTCAACTGGATGACAACAGACTTTGGATAGCCATGGAATTCGGCGGCATTGCCGTAGTGGATTTGTCCCAACAGCTTTTCCGTTCGTCGGACCAGATTCATGCGCTTTCTATCCGGGAGGGAGACGATGAATACGGCTTGTCCAACTCCAGTATCCGTTGCCTGCTCCAAGATTCCTTCGGTAATGTATGGGCAGGTTCCTGGGGAGGCGGCATCAACTTCATAAAACGCGAGCCGTCACTCTTCAGCACTTATAAATATTCTCCTTTTCCATCCACCAACAACAGCCTGAACAGTAAAATAGCCTCCGGTGTCTGTATGGACAAAGCCGGTAACCTCTGGATAGGAACCGATGGAGGAGGAATCAACGTATTCAACAAGGGAAGACGAATAGCCATATACAATGCTGACAACAAGAAATTCAGAAGCAATACGGTGCAGGCAGCCTTGTGCGACTCGAAGGGAGGATTATGGTTCGGACTTTTTTATGGAGGAATAGCCTACTACAATCCCAAGAGCCAAAGCTTCCGGCAGATTTTCTCCGAAGACAAGTCACGCACTGACGTACGTTCCTTTCATGAAGACAAGCAGGGAAACATTTGGGTCGGAACCAGCGAAGACGTCTATCTTATAGATTGTGACAGCAAGACAATCAAGGCACACTACAATCTGGAGAACAATCTGGCCCGCTGTGTGCTGAAGGATTCCGAAGACCAAATATGGGTAGGATTCTTCGGAGGAGGCCTGGGCCTCTATGACCCTCAACTCCAAAGCATCCAGCTCTTCAACGTCCTGGCCAAATTCCCCTCCAATACCATCAATGCTCTCTACGAAGACAGCAGAAAGCGGTTGTGGGTGGCCACGGGTGAAGGTTTGGTATGCTTCCCCTCCCTGACAGACAGAAACTACAAAGTATACCAACGTGAAAGCGGACTGGCTAACACCCACATACAAGCCATCGGTGAGGACAAGGCAGGAAATATTTGGGTGAGCACCAACAAAGGTATCAGCTGTCTTGTGGACAGTAAAGACATTTTCTATAACTACGACTATCACGACAACCTCCCCATGGGAAGCTTCAGTCGGGGCAGTGTAACCTACGGACAAGACGGCAACTTTTACTTCGGCTCTATAAACGGTCTGTGCTACTTCAACCCGGAAGTTGTATTGCAGGAACGCAAATCACCGCCCGCATTCATCACCAACATTGAAATTACCGACCCGCTGAACAAACCGGAAAACGGACAGAGCACCATTGCCTTAAACGGACAGAAGAACGTGCAACTGAAATATACACAGAATAGTTTCAGTATCCGGTTCAACATCCAGAACTATGCCCTGGTCAACCAAGTGGAATATGCCTATATGCTGAAAGGACTCGAGAACTCCTGGTATACGCTTACAGACCCCAATAATGTCACCTTTCGTAATCTTCCTCCCGGGAAATACCAGTTCCAAGTGAAAACGCGCATGCGCAACCAAGCATGGTCGGACGCAACCACCTCATTGAACATCCGCATCGCCCCACCCCTTTGGCTTACTTGGTGGGCAAAGTCATTCTATATCCTGCTGTCCCTTATCATCCTTTTCTCTATACTCTATGCCTACAAGAAAAGACTGGATGCTGAAGCACTGTACCAACTGGAGAAGCAGAGCCACGAACACGAGCAGGAACTGAACAACGAACGCCTGCGCTTCTACACCAACATCACCCATGAACTGCGCACCCCGCTTACGCTGATACTGGGTCCGCTGGAAGACATACAGAAAAGTGATACACTATCCACCAAAGACGCACAGAAGATATCCGTCATTCACCAAAGTGCCATCCGGCTACTGAACCTCATCAACCAGATATTGGAGTTCAGAAAGACCGAGACCCAGAACAAGAAACTCTGCGTGAGCCGGGACAACCTCGTACCCCTTATCCGCGAGATAGGCCTGAAGTACAAGGAACTGAACCGGAAGCCAGCCGTCGATATCCGGCTGGTGGTGGAGAAAGAGCATATGCCTATATACTTCGACAAGGAAATTATCCAGACCATCCTGGACAATCTGATATCCAATGCCCTAAAGTACACGGAAAAGGGTAGCATCAGCATCGGTATCCGACAGGTGGAACGTGCCGAAGTGAACTATACGGAAATCCGGGTCAGCGACACGGGATACGGTATCAAGCCGGAGGCACTACCCCACATATTCGACCGTTATTACCAGGAAGGCGGCAAACACCAGGCTTCGGGTACCGGTATCGGACTTTCTCTGGTGAAAAACCTCGTAGCCCTACACGAAGGGGAAATCCGCGTAGAGAGTGCTCCCAATCAAGGTAGTACCTTCTACGTCAGCCTGCTTACCGACAACAGTTACCCGCAGGCACTGCATGCCGATTCGCAGGAAAAGGAAAGCAACGTCCAGCATATAGAAGAGGCACAAGTAAATCAAGTTTCATCCAGCGACAAACCCATATTGCTGGTAGTGGAAGATAATCCGGACATCTGCGACTATATAGCCGAATCCTTCTCCGACCACTTTGAAGTAAAGACTGCCGCCAACGGAAAGCTGGGCAAGGAAAGCGCCCTGAAAGAAATACCTGACATCATCGTCAGTGACATTATGATGCCGGTAATGGACGGAAACGAGATGTGCCGTGAGCTGAAAAAAGACGTGCGCACCAGCCACATACCCATTATACTGCTGACAGCCAAAGACTCGCTGCGCGACAAAGAGGAAGGCTACCAGGTAGGTGCCGACTCCTACCTCACCAAACCGTTCAGCGCCAGCCTGCTGCATAGCCGTATAGAAAACCTGCTCCAGTCGCGGCGCAACCTGGCAAACCATTTCAGCGCCAATGCCGCCATAAGCAATAAAGCGGCTGTCATTACAGAATCGCTCAACAAGCTGGACAACGAGTTTATCCACAAGATAAACCAGCTGATAGAGGAACGGCTTTCTTCAGACAAAATAGACATCAGCTATCTTTCGGATAAAATGTGCATGAGCAATTCCACCCTCTACCGCAAGATGAAAGCGCTTACCGGACTTTCCACCAACGAATATGTCCGCAAGATAAGGATGAAACACGCCGAGCAATACCTGCTGGAAGGCAAATACAACATTTCGGAAATAGCATTCAAGGTAGGTATAAACAATCTGTTCTACTTCCGGCAATGCTTCAAGGAAGAATTCGGCTGCATACCTTCGGAATATCTGAAGAGATTAAAAGAGACCGGAGAGAAATAAGAGACAAACAGCCCCTTCCTATTAGTCGGAATGCGGACAGCTATTTCAGCTCCAGCTCCATCTTCTTTATCTTTTCCAGCGTATTGCCTGCTTCCATGGAGGGGAATACCTGAAGCACGCGTTGCAGGTATGCCTTAGCCTTGCCGTAGCTATTGGTGAACACGTCTGACAATCCGTTGCGATAGCGTGCATACTGCATCCTTGTGGGGGAAGTTATCTTTTTATAGTCTTCTTCGAGCTTCTTCTTATCCTTCTCGGCTTGGAGATAATAATAATTTCCTAAGAAAATATTGGCTTGGAGATTGTCGGCATCCAGCATCAATACCTTTTCATAGGTTTTCAAGGCATCTTTCTCCTTTCCCCGCATCATCTCCATTTCGGCACAAGAGACAAGTGCAGGTACGTCTTCGGGATGACGCTGCAAGAACTCCTTATAGAAGAGGTAGGCTTTATCGTAATTCCGCATTTCCTTGTAGTGCACAGCCAGCACATCCGCAAGACGGGGAGCCACCTCACTGCTCTTGTCCACATTGGTCCAGTAGAACATTTCCGTCCTATCCTCACCGGCATTTGCCGCCTGGCGAAACAAACTCACCGCATAGTCATCTTTACCCTCGGAAAGTGCATCGGACACTTTCGAAAGCAACTCATCTGCCGACTGTCCCCAGACAGACAGCGGACACATCAAGAACAAGGAGAAAAGCAACGTTAAGGTTTTCATTTTTAGTGTATATATATAGTTTAACAGCCCAATCAGTCTCATAGAAATCTACCTACAAAACTACGCATTTTTACGGTAACCATCAATAGTTGAAAGTAGAAAAATAGTTAACTTTGCCGACCTTAATGAATTAAATAATATAAATGAAGCCCAGAGACAGACAAATACTGCAAATAGCCTTACCTTCCATCGTATCGAACATCACCGTGCCGCTGCTCGGCCTGATTGATGTAGCCATCGTCGGCCATCTGGGTTCGCCCGCCTACATAGGCGCCATTGCCGTAGGTGGCATGCTGTTCAACATTATCTACTGGATATTCGGTTTTCTGAGGATGGGTACCAGCGGAATGACCTCGCAAGCATTCGGCAAGCGGGATTTACCGGAGGTGGTCCGCCTGCTGTTGCGTTCCGTGAGCATAGGCCTGGCAGTCGCGTTCTGCCTCATCCTGCTGCAAACGCCTATCAGGCAGGGAGCCTTCCTTCTCATCCATCCTACGGATGAAGTCAAAGAAATGGCAACGTGCTATTTCCATATCTGCATTTGGGGGGCACCTGCCATGCTGGGGCTATACGGACTGACGGGATGGTTCATCGGCATGCAGAATTCGCGTATCCCCATGTATATAGCCATCACACAGAATGTGGTCAATATCATTGCCAGCCTCGGACTGGTTTATCTGTGTGGGATGAAAGTAGAAGGAGTAGCTTTGGGGACGTTGATTGCCCAGTATGCTGGCTTCCTGATGGGCATTGTCCTTTGGATGCACAACTACGGCAGGCTGAAAAGATTCTGGGAAATTAAAAATTATAAATTAAAAATTAAAGGGGGAGAAGGGGCAGGTATCTGGGAGAAAGGGGCGATGTTCCGGTTCTTCCAAGTGAATAGGGATATTTTTCTGCGTACTCTTTGCCTGGTGGCAGTCACGTTGTTCTTCACTTCGGCGGGAGCTTCGCAGGGAGAGATTATTCTGGCGGTCAACACGCTGCTGATGCAGCTCTTCACCTTATTCTCGTATGTAATGGACGGCTTTGCCTACGCTGGCGAAGCCTTAAGCGGCAGATACATAGGCGCACGCAACCGGGAAGCCTTTACAGACACCGTCCGGCACCTCTTCGGATGGGGAGCGGTGATAGCGGTTCTTTTTACATTGGTTTATGCGCTGGGAGGCAATGCCTTCCTCGGACTATTGACGGATGACAAAGAAGTGATAGCTGTTGCCGACACCTATTTTTATTGGGCGCTTGCCGTGCCCGCCGTCGGGATAGCCGCCTTCATCTGGGACGGCATCTTCATCGGCGCCACCGCCACGCGAGGAATGCTCCTCTCCATGGCAGCGGCAGCTGTCAGCTTTTTTATCTTATATTATGGGCTGCATCCCGTCCTGGCAAACCATGCCCTATGGCTTGCTTTCCTCACTTACCTGCTGATGCGGGGAGTGGTGCAGACAGGCTTGAGCCGGGAAGTCATCCGACGGGCATTTCCCAGCAAGAAGGAACCTGCTTGGCGTGAGGGGTAGGCTATGAACAATTTCAAGGGAAAAAGCATTATCTTTGTATCGCTATGACTGATATAAAATATGGATTCCACCCTCCAGAACAAGGCGTCAGGTAGCCAGTATACGGTGCCAAACAAGTTTCAACTTTTGGCACCATCGGTTTCAATGCGAGAAACCGACGGTTTCAAGTAGTGAAACCAACGGTATCTCGGAATGAGACTGACGGTATTTGCATTTGGAACCAAGTCACTCATAGCAAGAGTAATGACTTATACAAAATTGTTATGGCAGAAAAGAATATAGTTCAAGAGACATTTCCCGTATTGGGAATGAGTTGCGCCTCATGCTCCGCACGGGTAGAAAAGACGCTGAACCATCAGTCAGGTGTCAAGAAAGCGGTCGTAAACTACGCTTCGGCAACGGCAACCGTGGAATATGACCCTACGAGCTGTTCTTCCGAGACTTTGCAGCAGGCTGTGCAGGCGGCCGGATATGACTTGTTGATAAACCAGGACGGCAACACGCTCGAAGAGGCGGAAGAGGCCCACAACAAGAAATTCAGCGCATTGAAATTCCGCACAACCTGGGCCATCATCTTGTCTATGCCCGTTGTCATCATAGGCATGTTCTTCATGGATATGCCCCATGCCAATCCCATCATGTGGGCGTTGTCCACTCCCGTCGTATTCTGGCTGGGGCGGGGATTCTTCACCAGCGCCTGGAAACAATTGCAGCATGGCAGCGCCAATATGGACACACTGGTAGCCATCAGTACGGGGACCGCCTATCTGTTCAGCCTGTTCAACATGCTATTTCCGGACTTCTGGCTATCCAGAGGCATCCATCCGCATGTATATTTTGAGGCGGCAAGTGTCATCATAGCCTTTATCCTGCTGGGCCGCCTGCTGGAAGAAAAAGCGAAAGGAAACACCTCAACCGCCATCAAGAAACTGATGGGGCTCCAACCCAAGACTGTGACCATCATTGTGGATGAAGGACACGCTGTCCCTCACTCTTCCTTTGAGCGCGTTATCCCTATCGAGCAGATTCGCCCCGGAGACATCGTCCTGGTGAAGCCCGGAGAACGGATTGCCGTGGATGGCATCGTGACGGAAGGTAGCTCCTACGTAGACGAAAGTATGCTGAGCGGCGAACCGGTAGCAGTATCCAAGCACAAAGACGCCAAGGTCTTTGCAGGTACCATCAATCAGAAGGGAAGTTTCCGCTTCCGGGCAGAGAAAATCGGCACGGATACACTGCTGGCGAAGATTATACACATGGTGCAGGACGCGCAAGGAAGCAAGGCACCGGTGCAGCAGCTGGTGGACAAGATAGCCGGGATATTCGTGCCTACCATTATAGGCATCGCAGTGCTTGCCTTCATCGCATGGATGCTACTGGACGGAACCGGCGGATTCACCCACGGATTGCTGGCATTTGTCACGGTGGTCATCATCGCCTGCCCGTGTGCACTGGGACTGGCTACTCCTACCGCCATCATGGTAGGCATCGGCAAGGGCGCCGAAAGGGGCATTCTGATAAAAGATGCCGAAAGCCTGGAGATTGCCAAGAAGATAGACACCGTGGTACTCGACAAGACCGGAACGGTGACTGAAGGAAAACCGGTAGTCAGCAAGCTGATATGGAATACGCAGGCAATGACGCCCGGTACTGGCGCCACTGCAGGCAATGCGCTGTCGGACATTTTCTATAGTCTGGAGAAGCTCTCGGAACATCCGTTGGCAGAAGCCGTGGTGAACCACCTCAAGGAGTCGGCCTCCATAGACATTCAAGACTTTGAAAGCATCACCGGAAAAGGCGTGAAAGGACGGGCACAAGGCCGGACCTACCTCGCCGGGAACCGGAAACTGCTGGAAGAAAACCATATCGCCATCCCCCCCTCCCTGCAGGAAGAGGCAACCCGACTGACATCGGAAGCACAGACCGTCATCTGGTTTGCCGATGAAGAAAACGTGCTGGCAATAGCCGGAATTACAGACCGGATAAAGGAAACTTCCATCCGTGCCGTCAGCGAGCTGCACGCCGCCGGCATCGAAGTCCACATGCTGACCGGAGACAATGAGGCCACCGCCCGTGAGATTGCCCGCAAAGCAGGCATCGCCCACTACCAGGCCAGTGTATTGCCGCAGGACAAGGCTGCCTTCGTCAGCCGGTTGCAGGCAGAAGGCCGGAAGGTTGCCATGGTGGGCGACGGCATCAACGACAGCGCCGCCCTTGCCCAAGCCGACTTAAGCATCGCCATGGGTGGAGGCAGCGACATCGCCATGGATGTAGCCAAAATGACCATCATCTCTTCCGACCTGACCAAGATACCGGAAGCTCTCTGTCTGTCGCGTCTCACCGTCCGGACCATCCGGCAGAATCTCTTCTGGGCATTTATATATAATATAATAGGTGTACCCATTGCGGCCGGAATACTCTATCCCATCAACGGCTTCCTGCTGAATCCGATGATAGCCGGTGCGGCCATGGCATTCAGCAGTGTCAGTGTGGTGAGCAACAGCCTGCTGCTGAAACGGAAAAGAATACATGAAGGAGAAGAAAACAAAGAAGTTGAACCGCCAACAGAAACAATCATGAAGAAAGAATTCAAAGTAGAAGGCATGATGTGCAACCATTGCCGCATGCATGTAGAGAAAGCATTGAACAGTATGGAAGGCATACACGCCACCGTAACCCTGAACCCTCCGGTAGCCACCGTAGAGTTTTCGGACGGTGAAAAGACGCTCGAAGAACTGCAGAAAGTAGTGACGAAAGAAGCCGGCGACTACACACTGAAGGCATAAGTGTAGAATTCATACGGTTTTCATACAGAAAAGAAGGAGGAAATCAAAGTAAATATCTACCTTTGCGCGCTAATTTACAGATAAAGATATGAACGCAAAAGCCAAAGGATATATTTTAGGTTCCATCGCCGCAGCCTCCTACGGCATGAATCCACTGTTTGCCCTCCCGTTGTACAAGGCCGGCATGGACCCGGACTCGGTACTTTTTTTCAGATACCTCTTCGCCATCCCGTTGCTGGGCATTATGATAAAGGCGAGAGGGCGGTCATTCAAGATACAGCGGAAAGAAACATTTCCGCTCATCATCATGGGATTGCTCGTGGCCCTCTCCTCACTGACGCTTTTCCTGAGCTATAACTACATGGCCGCCGGCATAGCGTCTACACTGCTGTTCGTCTATCCCATCATGGTGGCGCTTATTATGGCCATGGTTTTCAAAGAGAAGCTGGCACTGCAAACCATCGTCTGCATGCTGCTTGCACTGGGAGGTATCGGACTGCTCTACAAGAGCGAGGACGGCAGCACACTGAGCCTGATAGGGACACTGCTGGTTTTCGCGTCTTCCCTTTCCTATGCCATATACATCGTGGGCATCAACCAGACATCGTTGAAAAATGTGGCTACGCTTAAAGTCACCTTCTATGTCCTTCTCTTCGGCCTATCGCTTTTTGTGGCACGCCTGCTCTATTCCGGCGTACTGAACACACCGGACCAGTGGTATCTGTGGGCCAATCTGCTTGCATTGGCTGTCTTCCCCACCGCCATATCCTTCCTCTGCACTACCGGTGCCATCCAATATATCGGCTCCACCCCGACCGCCATTCTCGGCGCATTGGAGCCCGTGACAGCCATCTTCTTCGGAATAGCCGTCTTTGGAGAAAGCCTGACAGTCAGAGAAAGCTTCGGACTGGTGATGATTATCGTAGCCGTAACGTTCGTCATCGCAGGAGGCAATATTACAAGCCAACTGGTCCGCTTCAGGAAACTGTTCCCAAGACTCCCGATAAGAAGCAAAAAAAGAAACTAATCCTATAAAACCATCATCAACCATGAAGAAAAGTCTCTACCTGCTTTTACTGCTGTTGTTTCCTATCGGGCTGCAGGCTCAGTCCGAGGTTATAGTACTCCACCCGGATGAAGGCAAAGCCGAAGTGAACGAAGCCGAATACACCAGAATTTTCCTGGCAGGCACCATCGACATGGGCAAAAGCATAGACTGGCAAAAGGCAACCTGCGACTGGTTCCGCGCACGCCCCCAAGGTAAATACATCCTATACAATCCCCGAAGGGACAAGGGACTCAGCGGCGAAATGTCCGACTTTGAACATCAAGTGAACTGGGAACTGGAACATCTGGAAAAAGCCGACCTGATAATCATGAATATCCTGGCAAGCAGCAAGTCCCCCATCACCCTGCTGGAGATGGGACTGCACATGCGTTCGGGTAAACTGCACGTTATCTGTGAACCCGGTTTCTACCGCTACGACAATGTGCGGATTACTTGCAACCGCTATGGCGTTCCGTTATATCACAGCATGGACGAGTTCCTAAAGACTGTGCGTTAGGCAACTATCCTACCACATTCTGCTGCACTTTTCAGTTTAATTCTTTATCTTTGCTGCAAAGCAATGTAACAAAACTATATATTATGGCAACCTATAAAAGAATCTTATTGAAACTCAGCGGCGAGAGCCTGATGGGTGAAAAGCAATACGGCATCGACGAGAAACGCCTTGCCGAGTACGCAGCTCAAATCAAAGAAATCCACGAATTGGGAGTACAAATAGGCATCGTGATAGGCGGTGGAAACATTTTCCGCGGATTGAGCGGTGCCAACAAAGGGTTCGACCGTGTGAAAGGCGACCAGATGGGAATGCTGGCAACCGTCATCAACAGCCTTGCACTCAGTTCGGCTCTGGTAGCTGCCGGCGTGAAGGCCCGCGTGCTGACTGCCGTACGTATGGAACCCATCGGTGAATTCTACAATAAATGGCGTGCCATCGAATGTATGGAAGCAGGCGAAGTAGTCATCATGTCCGCCGGTACAGGCAATCCGTTCTTCACTACCGATACCGGTTCCAGTCTGCGCGGCATCGAGATTGAGGCGGATGTCATGCTGAAAGGTACCCGTGTGGACGGCATCTACACCGCCGACCCGGAGAAGGACCCGACAGCCACGAAGTTCCACGACATCACCTACGACGAAGTGCTGAAGCGCGGTCTGAAAGTGATGGACCTCACTGCCACCTGCATGTGCAAAGAGAATAACCTGCCCATCATCGTTTTTGACATGGACACAGTGGGTAATCTGAAAAAAGTGATGCAAGGAGAAGAAATCGGTACACTGGTGCACAATTGAATGGAAAATGGAGAATAAAAAATGAATGTTATTTAATTCTTAATTCTCAATTTTCAATTTAATAATTATATTTGCAAAGTTTCAAATCAAAGCTATTTCAAAACGAAAATAATATGAGAGACGTAAAAGACATCTTAGACGAAGCGCAAGAAAGTATGGACATGGCCATCATGTATCTGGACGAGGCACTGGCTCATATCCGCGCCGGAAAAGCCGATATCCGTTTGCTGGACGGTATCCGTGTGGATTCTTATGGAAGTATGGTTCCTATCAACAATGTGGCAGCCGTAACCACTCCGGACGCACGCAGCATTGCCATCAAGCCATGGGATAAGAGCATGTTCCGCGTCATTGAAAAGGCCATCATTGACTCCAGTCTCGGCATCATGCCCGAAAACAACGGTGAAATCATCCGTATCGGTATCCCACCGCTGACTGAGGAACGCCGTAAACAACTTGCCAAACAGTGTAAAGGTGAAGGCGAAACTGCCAAAGTGAGCGTACGCAATGCACGCCGTGATGCCATCGACGCCTTGAAGAAATCCGTAAAGGACGGACTGGCCGAAGACGCCCAGAAAGGCGGTGAAGAAAAGCTGCAGAAGATTCACGACAAGTTCATCAAGCAGATTGATGACATGCTGGCTGCAAAGGATAAAGAAATCATGACCGTTTAATTAAGTTGAAAACGGAAAATGGAAAGTTGAAAATAAACCGATATACCAAGTATAGAAGCCTTTCAACCTTCCATTTTCAACTTTCAACTTTCAACTTTCAATTATTTTGAGGGGACTCGTTATAAAAAACACCGGAAGTTGGTACTTGGTACGGACTGACGACGGAAGGGAGATTGAATGTAAAATCAAAGGGAACTTCCGGCTGAAAGGCATACGAAGCACTAATCCCGTGGCTGTAGGCGATTATGTGAACATCATACTGAACCAAGAAGGTACGGCCTTTATCAGCGAGATAGAGGACCGGAAGAATTACATCATCCGCCGCGCCTCCAACCTTTCCAAGCAATCGCACATTCTTGCTGCCAACCTCGACCAGTGCATGCTCATAGTGACGGTGAACTATCCCGAGACCTCCACTACCTTTATAGACCGTTTTCTCGCCTCTGCCGAGGCATACCGTGTTCCCGTCAAGATTATATTCAACAAAGTGGATGCCTACGATGAAGAGGAACTGCACTATCTGGACAGCCTGATCAACCTTTACACCACCATCGGCTATCCTTGTTTCAAGGTTTCTGCCAGAAAAGGGGAAGGCATCGACACTATCGAGAAAGAACTCAAAGGACGCATAACCCTCTTTTCCGGACATTCCGGAGTAGGGAAATCGACACTCATCAAGGCAATACTGCCCGATATAGAGATTAAAACCGGAGAGATATCCACCTATCATAATAAAGGTATGCACACCACTACCTTCTCAGAAATGTTCCCGGTTCCGGGCAACGGATATATCATTGACACTCCGGGCATCAAAGGTTTCGGAACATTCGATATGGAAGAAGAAGAGATAGGCCACTACTTCCCGGAAATATTCAAGGTATCTGCCGACTGCCGTTACGGCAACTGTACCCACCGCCACGAACCCGGATGCGCTGTACGCGAGGCTGTCGAGAAGCACTATATCAGCGAATCCCGTTACGCTTCTTATCTGAACATGCTGGAGGACAAGGAGGAGGGAAAATACCGGGCTGCTTACTGATTTGTCATTTTATCACCTTTCCAATCCATATTCTTACACTTTTTAACTCTTTATCTTTTAAACTATTCTCTTTTCCCGTAGTCTAATCTAAGGCTGATTTTATTACTACTAATACTACAACATGAATAAGAGAGTTAAATGGGGCATCATTATCGTGATTGGTGCCGGACTGATTGGAGGAGGAATCTACTCCCAATTACCTAAAGAGAATGAAGAATTAGCCGCTGCAGACAAGGTGATGACCGGTCAACGTAGCGGTAAGAAAATTCTAAACGTAAACGCAAAAATAATCAAACCGCAACTGCTGAAGGATGAAATACAAATCAGCGGCAGCCTGCTGCCGGATGAGGAAGTGGATCTTTCTTTCGAGACATCCGGCAAAATCATAGAGATAAATTTTGAAGAAGGCAGCTTCGTCAAGAAAGGACAATTACTTGCCAAAGTTAATGACCGGCCGCTGCAAGCACAATTGCAACGCCTCGTCTCCCAATTAAAGTTGGCAGAAGACCGCGTGTTTCGCCAGAACGCCCTGCTGGAAAGAGATGCGGTCAGTAAAGAAGCCTACGAACAAGTAAAGACCGAGCTGGCCACCCTGAATGCCGACATTGACCTGATAGAATCGAACATCGCACAAACCGAGCTGCGTGCTCCGTTCGACGGTGTAATCGGTCTGCGCCAAGTCAGTGTGGGTACTTACGCTTCCCCTACAACCATTGTAGCCAAACTCACCAAGATTTCGCCGTTGAAGGTGGAATTTGCCGTACCCGAGCGGTATGCCAATGACGTAAAGACCGGCGCCGGACTGGACTTCACTCTCGAAGGAAAGCTAAAAACCTTCCACGCCACGGTTTATGCACGCGAATCAAAGATAGACCCTACTACCCATACCCTGACAATCCGTGCACTTTATCCCAATGCCAACGGAGCTGTGCTTCCGGGCCGCTATGCCAGCATCAAGCTGAACAAGGATGAAATTCAGGACGCCCTTGCCGTACCGTCCGAAGCCATTGTACCGGAAATGGGAAAAGACAAGATATTCCTCTATAAGTCGGGAAAAGCCCAGCCGGTAGAGATTACTACGGGAATCCGTACGGAAGCGGAAGTACAAGTATTGCAAGGCTTGCAGGCAGGAGATACCATCATCACCTCGGGAACCCTGCAACTCCGTACCGGACTACCGGTAACACTGGACAATATCAATTGACAACTGTCAATTATCAACCGTTAATTATCAATTGTAAAGAATGAATATATCCGAATTAAGTATACGGCGACCGGTACTCTCGACAGTACTTACCCTGATAATCCTGCTGTTTGGCTTCATCGGCTACAATTATCTGGGTGTACGCGAGTACCCATCTGTAGACAATCCCATCATATCAGTATCCTGCTCCTATCCGGGTGCCAACGCCGATGTCATCGAGAACCAGATAACGGAGCCTCTGGAGCAGAACATCAACGGTATTCCCGGCATACGCTCCCTCTCCAGTGTCAGCCAGCAAGGCTCATCACGCATTACAGTAGAGTTTGAGCTTTCCGTTGACCTGGAAACCGCCGCCAACGACGTACGTGATAAAGTGTCGCGTGCACAACGCTATCTGCCTCGTGACTGTGACCCTCCTACCGTATCAAAAGCCGATGCGGACGCCACCCCTATCCTAATGGTTGCCCTCCAAAGCGACAAACGTTCCCTACTGGAGCTCAGTGAAATAGCCGACCTGACTGTCAAGGAGCAGCTTCAGACTATTTCAGATGTAAGTAGTGTAAGCATCTGGGGAGAAAAGCGCTATTCCATGCGGCTTTGGCTGGACCCCATCAAGATGTCCGGCTATGGAATCACTCCTCTGGATGTAAAGAATGCGGTGGACAACGAAAACGTAGAGCTCCCTTCCGGAAGTATCGAAGGAAACACTACCGAGCTCACCATCCGTACGTTGGGTCTGATGCATACAGCCGAAGAGTTCAACAATCTTATCCTGAAGGAAGACGGTAACCGTATTGTCCGCTTCAGCGACATTGGACGTGCCGAACTGGGACCAGCCGACATCAAAAGTTATATGAAGATGAACGGTGTGCCCATGGTAGGTGTCGTAGTAATTCCGCAGCCGGGTGCCAACCACATTGAAATAGCCAACGCCGTATATGACCGCATGGAGAAGATGAAGAAAGACCTTCCCGAAGATGTTCATTACAACTACGGTTTTGACAATACCAAGTTTATCCGCGCTTCTATCGACGAGGTGAAGCAGACGGTGTATGAGGCCTTTGTACTGGTTATCATCATCATTTTCCTCTTCTTGCGCGATTGGCGTGTGACGCTTGTGCCATGTATTGTAATCCCCGTTTCGCTGATTGGAGCTTTCTTCGTCATGTATCTGGCCGGTTTCTCCATCAATGTGCTCTCCATGCTTGCCGTGGTGCTTGCCGTGGGCTTGGTGGTGGACGACGCCATCGTGATGACGGAGAACATTTATGTCCGCATCGAGAAAGGGATGCCACCGAAAGAAGCCGGCATAGAAGGAGCCAAGGAGATTTTCTTTGCCGTCATCTCCACTACCATTACGCTGGTGGCGGTATTCTTCCCTATTGTATTCATGGACGGTACGACAGGACGACTGTTCCGCGAATTCAGTATCGTGGTCTCCGGTTCGGTGATTATCTCCTCCTTCGCCGCATTGACTTTTACGCCGATGCTTGCCACCAAACTTTTAATCAAAAGGGAACAGCAGAGCTGGTTCTATCGCAAGACCGAACCTTTCTTCGAAGGGATGAACCGGGTATACAGCCAGTCACTGGCCGCCTTCCTGAAACGGCGCTGGATTGCCCTGCCCTTCACCATCGTCACCATCCTGCTTATCGGAGTCCTTTGGAATACTATCCCGGCTGAAATGGCGCCATTGGAGGACCGTTCGCAAATCAGTATCAATACAATGGGTGCCGAAGGAGTGACTTACGAATATATCCGCGACTATACCGAAGACATCAATCATCTGGTGGACTCCATTATCCCGGATGCAGAAGCGGTAACAGCGCGTGTATCCAGTGGTAGCGGTAACGTACGTATCACACTGAAAGACATGAAAGACCGTGACTATACCCAGATGGAGGTTGCCGAAAAGTTGTCGAAGGCAGTGCAGAAAAAGACCATGGCACGCTCTTTCGTACAGCAGTCCTCCTCATTCGGAGGACGGCGCGGCGGTATGCCCGTGCAGTATGTATTGCAGGCAACTAATATCGAGAAATTGCAGGAGGTGCTCCCCAAGTTCATGACGAAGGTCTACGAAAATCCGGTATTCCAGATGGCAGACGTAAACCTGAAGTTCAGCAAGCCTGAAGCGCGCATCAACATCAACCGTGACAAGGCGAGTATCATGGGCGTAAGCACCAAGAACATTGCCCAAACTCTGCAATACGGCTTGAGCGGACAGCGTATGGGCTACTTCTACATGAACGGCAAGCAATACGAGATACTGGCCGAAATCAACCGCCAGCAACGCAACAAGCCCGCCGACCTGAAAGGTATCTATATCCGAAGCGACAACGGGAACATGGTGCAGCTGGACAACCTGATAGAGCTGACCGGCGGTATCGCCCCTCCGAAACTGTACCGTTACAACCGTTTCGTGTCCGCCACCATCTCCGCGGGGCTTGCCGACGGGAAGACCATCGGGCAAGGACTGGACGAAATGGACAAGATTGCCAAGGAGACACTGGACGAGACCTTCCGTACCGCACTGACCGGAGACTCCAAGGAGTATCGCGAAAGCTCCTCCAGTCTGATGTTCGCCTTCATCCTTGCCATCGTGCTGATTTACCTGATTCTGGCCGCCCAGTTCGAGAGCTTCAAAGACCCGCTGATTATCATGCTGACGGTGCCTCTCGCCATTGCCGGCGCGCTGGTATTCATGTATTTCGGAGACATCACGATGAATATATTCAGCCAGATTGGCATCATCATGCTGATTGGTCTGGTAGCAAAGAACGGTATCCTGATTGTGGAGTTCGCCAATCAGAAGCAGGAAGCGGGTGAAGACAAGATGCGAGCCATCAAGGACGCCTCCCTGCAACGTCTGCGCCCCATCCTGATGACGAGTGCCTCCACCATCCTGGGACTGATACCACTGGCATTCGCCACCGGCGAAGGCTGCAACCAGCGCATCGCCATGGGTACTGCCGTCGTAGGCGGCATGCTCATCTCCACACTGCTGACGATGTACATCGTGCCTGCCATATATAGTTATGTATCAACGAACCGAAGTAAACTGAAGACCGAATGAAACGCATTGTTTTAATTTTCATAGCCACTGCCTGCACAGCGCTGGGCCTTTATGCACAGCCTGCGCCTACCTACACCTTGAAGTCCTGCCTGGAGCAAGGATTGCTGAACAACTACTCCCTGCGCATTGTCCGCAATGAAGAGCAGGTCAGCAAGAACAACGCCACACTGGGCAATGCGGGCTACCTGCCCACACTGGGCCTCTCCGCCGGCTACAAGGGAACCATAGACAATACCGAGACCAAAGCCCGAGCCACCGGAGAGACAACCAAGGACAACGGAGTGTTTGACCAAACTCTCGATGCAGGCATCAACCTGAACTGGACCATCTTCGACGGTTTCAACATTACCGCCAACTACCAACGGCTCAAGGAGCTGGAACGCCAAGGCGAGACCAATACGCGCATCGCCATCGAGGACCTGATAGCCAACATAGCCGCCGAATACTATAACTATGTGCAGCAAAAAATCCGCTTGAAGAACTTCCGTTATGCCGTATCGCTATCCAAAGAGCGCCTGCGCATTGTGGAAGAGCGTTACCACATCGGTAACTTCTCGCGCCTGGACTACCAGCAGGCCAAAGTGGACTTCAATGCCGACAGTGCCCAATACATGAAACAGCAGGAACTGCTGCACACCTCACGTATCCAGCTGAACGAACTCATGGCAAACAAAGATGTAGACCAGCCGTTTATCATACAAGACAGCCTCATCAACGTGACCGCCTCCCTGAACTTCGAGGAGCTGTGGAACGCCACCCTCACCATCAACGCCTCACTGCTACGTGCCGAACAGAACAATACCCTGGCCCGTCTGGACTACAAGAAAGTCTGCTCGCGCGACTACCCATACGTGAAGATGAACGGCGGATACGGCTACACCCTCAACAAGTATGACATCTCTGCCAACAGCCGCCGCAGCAACCTCGGTCTGAACTTCGGCGTCACGGTCGGCTTCAATCTGTTCGACGGCAACCGGCGCCGCGAACGCAAGAATGCCCGCATTGCCGTACAGAATGCTCGCCTGGAACGGGAGCAACTGGAGCAGGCCCTGCGCGCCGACCTGAGCAACTTATGGCAAGCTTACCAGAACAACCTGCAAATGCTGAACCTGGAACGCCAGAACCTTGTAGCCGCTAAAGAAAACCACGAGATTGCCATGGAGCGATATATGCTGGGAAACCTCTCGGGAATCGAGATGCGCGAAGCCCAAAAGAGTCTGCTGGATGCAGAAGAACGTATTCTCTCCGCGGAATATGATACCAAATTATGTGAAATCTCCCTACTGCAAATCAGTGGAAAAGTAGCGCGCTATATGGAATAAGCAATATAATCCGTACCTTTACGCCCGATTTATCAGAATTAAAGCACAATGGGATTATTCATCAGAAAGCCATTCGAGGCACTGCAAGCGGAGGCGAATGCCTCCGGAAAGACATTGAAACGTGTACTTGGTCCGTGGAGCCTTGTTGCCCTGGGCGTGGGAGTCATCATCGGAGCGGGTCTATTCTCCATCACCGGAACGGTGGCGGCAGGCTATACGGGACCGGCCATCACACTGTCCTTTGCCATTGCCGCACTGGGATGCTGCTTCGCCGGACTATGTTATGCGGAATTTGCATCCATGATACCCGTAGCCGGCAGCGCATACACCTACTCGTATGCCACGATGGGCGAACTCATCGCCTGGATTATCGGGTGGGACCTGGTACTGGAATACACCGTAGCCGCAACCACGGTAAGCATCAGTTGGAGCCGCTATCTGGTCGTCTTTCTCGAGGGACTGGACATACATCTACCGCAAGCCCTCACCGCCTGTCCCTGGGATGGTGGAGTCGTAAATATCCCCGCCTTCCTTATCGTCGTGCTGATGAGCCTCTTCCTGATACGGGGTACGGAAGGCAGCTCCATCTTCAACGGCTTCATTGTATTCCTGAAGGTTTCCGTCATACTGATTTTTGTCATACTCGGCTGGAAATACATCAATACCGACAACTATACACCTTACATCCCTGCCAATACGGGCATACTGGGCGAATATGGATTCTCCGGCATCCTGCGAGGAGCGGCCATCGTATTCTTCGCCTTCCTCGGATTCGATGCCGTGAGCACAGCTGCCCAAGAGACGAAGAACCCGAAGCGGAATATGCCTATCGGCATTCTGGTCTCCCTGCTGGTATGCACCGTGCTCTATATGGTTTTTGCCCACGTCATGACGGGAGTGGCACACTACACCGCCTTCAGCGGACAGCAAGGCATTGCTCCCGTTGCCATAGCCATAGAGCACATGGGGCAGGCTGATGCTGCAGGTATCATCCAGCCGGACTATCCCTGGCTGAACCGTGCCATCGTGCTGTCCATTCTGTTCGGATATTGCTCCGTCATCATGGTGACACTGCTGGGACAGAGCCGCGTATTCCTAAGCATGAGCCATGACGGGCTGCTGCCTCCTTTCTTCTCGCATATCAACGAAAAGTTCCGTACTCCGGCACGCAGCAACCTGCTCTTCATGGTACTTGTGGGCCTGCTGGCAGCTTTTGTACCCGCACGGCTGGCCGGAGAGATGACAAGCATCGGCACGCTGATGGCCTTCACGCTGGTCTGTGCCGCTGTACTGGTAGTACGCAGAACCATGCCTGACGTGCCCCGTTCCTTTAAAACCCCACTTGTTCCACTTATCCCCATACTGGGTATTCTTACTTGCCTTTGCATGATGTTGTTCCTTCCTGCCGATACATGGATACGCCTGGTGCTGTGGATGCTCATCGGTCTGGACATCTACGTGGGCTACGGCATGAAGCACAGTAAGCTGGAGCATGGAGGCGACACCCGCCACGGGCAGGTGACCTTGAACATGATTGGACTTATCCTTGCCGTTCTTTGTGTCATCACCGGACTGTGGCACCAACAGACTGTGGGATGGGGAGAAAGCAAAGTGCTGCTGATTATCTCGTTTGTTTTCGCATTCACGCACTGCGCTTACTATATGTGGAGAATCTGGAGAAGATAATAAGCCCTAAATCTCCTCCTTTAAAGATAAACAATCTTTCATCCAAACTACCCCAGCACCCACTTGGTCCGCTTCCCGAAACAACGGTATGCCATTGCCACCAGAAACCAGGAAGTACAGAAAGCGACGACTGCGGCACAAGGTATCTGAAGATAGATAGGAACATGGATAGCACGCATCAGGACTACGCTCGGTCCGGTAAAGAAATAGTGTATCATATAGACTCCAAAACCACAGAGCGTCAAGTTTGCCAATGCTTTCTTGATGCGCTCCGAACGGAAATTGGCCCGCTTGCAAAGCATAAACACGGGGATGGTCATCATTACTACATTCAGCGAACAGTAGGTGAAGAAGAGTTCGAGCATCTCATCCGTAAAATCCGGCAAGGAGGTCATACGACGGAAACCAAGGAATGTTACGGCATAGCCAATGGCAAACATGGGAATGCCGATGCCACAGAGTTGCCGGCCCGTCCAGTTATGGTTCCTCAGATAATGGCCCAACAATAGGTAGCCGTTAAAACCGGCAAAGTAATACAGCATACCGAACGAGTTCCACGAGCAAGTCCCCCAAAGGTACGGAGCGGCAAACTCGGTATAATAAGGCAGCAGCAGTGTCACTCCCCATGCTGCAAGAAACCATAGTTTGGCACGTTCCGAGGCCTTCTCCACCCATGCCGAGAATATCGGAAGATAGAGATAAAGCCCTATCAGCAGATAGATATACCACATGTGTACATCCAATAGAGAGAAATTAAAAGGCATTTCTGCAATATATCCCAGGCTCACTGCCAGAGACTGGCGCATCACTTCCTCACCCGAATAAGGGAAGAAATCCAGAATCACTTTCGGCTCCACTCCCAGCAGTCCCGTTATCCAGGGGAACAGATTGTAAATCACAGACCAGATGAGGAAAGGAAAGAATACGCGGGGGATACGTTTCTTGTAGAATGCCGAGGCGTCACCCCGTACCGGCAACAGCAATGCACCGGTAATCATTACAAAAAGCGGTACGCAAGGACGGAGCGCCGCACCGTAGACAGCTCCCCAGAACTTGATGTCAACAATGTCGGGCGATGTGCCCGGATAGAAGTTAAAAGGGTCTGTGCAATGGCAGCAAACTACTGTAAACATTGCAACAAGGCGTACCACATCCAGCCATACGATGTGTTGTGCCGGAGTTTGTCGTGTAAGAGTCAGTTCCATGTTTTATTAAATTGGTTGTTTGGAGGGCTAAAGATAAAGAAGTTAACCGAGAAATGAAAAGGAGAATGTAACAAAAATACGACAACAAACGAGTTTCAGTTTTATTCTCCTATAGAGAACAATCTGTTTTATCAAGGCGGAACAGAGTGTTCCAATAGGGAAGAACACTTTGTTCCAACATGAAAGAACAGTTTGTTTCAACATAAAGGAACAGTTTGTTTTGCTTGATGAAACAGAGTGTTCTATGCCGCGAAACACTTTGTTTTCCTCTACAAAACAAAAAAGCCGTAACAAGATTTTCTCCGTTACGGCTTTCCTTATATTATGCCTTTCTAAAAGGCTTCTGTTTTACTTGCTGCAATTCCAGGGCTTCAGTTGCTTGAAGAAGTCGTTGCCCTTATCGTCCACCAAGATGAATGCAGGGAAGTTCTCCACCTCAATCTTCCAGATAGCTTCCATACCGAGTTCGGGATATTCTACACATTCGATACTCTTGATGTTGTTCTGTGCCAAGATAGCGGCAGGACCACCGATAGAGCCCAAGTAGAAACCGCCATACTTTTGGCAGGCATCTGTCACTTGCTGGCTGCGGTTACCTTTGGCAAGCATAATCATGCTGCCGCCGTGGCTTTGGAAGAGGTCTACATACGGGTCCATACGTCCGGCAGTAGTCGGGCCCATGGAGCCGCAAGCCATGCCTTGAGGAGTCTTGGCAGGACCGGCGTAGTAGATGGGATGGTCTTTGATGTACTGCGGCAGGTCTTCGCCACGGTCCAGACGTTCTTTCAGCTTGGCGTGTGCGATGTCACGGCCTACGATAATGGTTCCATTCAGAGACAAACGGGTGGAAACCGGATACTTGGTCAGTTCCTTCAGAATATCGGCCATCGGCTGGTTCAAGTCAATCTTCACCACGTCGCCTTCACCGGCCTTACGGAGTTCTTCGGGAATCAGTTCACCCGGATTGCTGTCGAGCTTTTCAATCCAGATACCTTCTTTATTGATTTTACACTTGATGTTACGGTCGGCAGAGCAGGAAACACCCAGACCCACGGGACAGGACGCACCGTGACGCGGCAGGCGGATGATGCGGATGTCGTGAGCCAGATACTTGCCGCCGAACTGGGCACCGAGGCCAATCTTATGAGCTTCTTCCAGTACCAGCTTCTCCAGTTCCACATCGCGGAAAGCGCGGCCGAACTCATTGCCGGTAGTGGGTAGGTTATCGTAGAAGTGGGTGGAAGCCAGTTTCACAGTCAGCAAGTTCTTTTCGGCAGAGGTACCGCCGATAACGAATGCGATGTGATAGGGAGGACAAGCTGCCGTACCCAAAGTCTTGATTTTTGAGATAAGGAAGGGAACCAATGTTTCGGGGTTGAGGATAGCCTTTGTCTCCTGGTAGAGATAAGTCTTGTTGGCAGAGCCACCACCCTTGGTTACGCAGAGGAACTCGTACTCCATACCTTCCGTAGCTTCGATGTCAATCTGTGCGGGAAGGTTGCACTTCGTATTCACCTCATCGTACATGGTGAGGGGAGCATTCTGCGAATAGCGCAGGTTCTCTTCGGTATAAGTCTTGTAAACACCCAGTGAGAGAGCTTCTTCATCACAGTAGCCGGTCCATACTTGTTGTCCCTTTTCGCCGTGGATGATTGCCGTACCCGTATCCTGGCAGAAAGGAAGTACCCCCTTGGATGCTACCTCTGCATTGCGCAGGAAGGTGAGTGCCACGTATTTATCGTTATCGCTTGCTTCGGGGTCGCGCAGAATCTTAGCAACCTGCTCGTTGTGCGAACGACGCAACATGAACGATACATCACGGAAAGCCGCATTGGCCATTGCCGTCAAACCTTCTTTTTCAATCTTCAGGATAGGTTTTCCTTCAAACTCGCTTACTGACACGTAATCTTTTGTAAGCAGATAATACTCAGTAGTATCTTTCCCCTTCTCGAACATGGGCTGATACTTGAACGGAGGTGTTGTTGCCATAATTACTCGTATATTTAATGTTTAAAAGTGATTCGGGTAGCAAAGGCAGCACAAAACCGCCTTTACCGAGCAAAGGTAAAAACTATTATTGAAATAATTCTTTAATTAGAGTAAAAACGCAACAAATCATAATTAATTTTCTGACACCCGCTGCATCCGCCCTATCAGTTCATCGCCCAGCGCCGTCTTCACCTCAATGTGTTTCAGCACAGCCATTACAAACGGATTGCTTTCAAAGTCGCCGCGTACCTGCTCAAAATCGAGTTCCTTTTCCAAGCGTGAGCCATCAGCTCCAAAGCCCGTCATGGAAGCCAGTGAAAATTCTTTCTTAGCATCCTCATACACCATGCGGTCGAGGCCAACTACTGCTTCTTTCCATTTTTCGACAATATGTATGACGTCTTCTGCCGTCATACCTTCCGGCTTGATACCATAGAACTCTTCCAACTTCTCATACGCCCAGGTCCATTCGTAGGTATAGTAGTTGCTGTGCATCTTCTCAAACTCGGCATTGATAGACTTCAAGCGATTGACTTTGCTGGACTCAATACCGTCTATCAGCGCATCTATCTCACTCTTTGGGGCTATCAATCCGGAAATATCCACCCATTCGCCGCTGCCAATGGCAGTATCGGGCTTCAAACGGGCACGTATTTCTTCATTGCTCCGGAAGTCAATGCCTTCCAAGCGCTTGATGACAGAGTTTCCAAGGAATTTATGGATGGCGATCTCATAGAACTTGATACCCTTCACCAATGCCGAGTTACGGATCTTCGCACTATGGAAAGAATAGATATCGGAAAGTTCGCCCGAAGCATGGCGCAGGTTCTGCAAAGTCTCCCGTCCCTTGAACATCTTCTGCACCGTGTAGGGGCTGAGAAGATTATAGTTGATGTAATCCAGTTTGTTCGGGTCGGTACGCCCGTCACGTTTCGGCCACTTCTGGGCATCACGGATGGTACCCACACTACGCAGGTTGACACCGGGTACAAGGTAGGTGGTATTATTCTGCTCTATCAAGTAAGAGAACGGCAGGTTCGAAGTATCAGAATGGTTGACATGGCGCCCCATTACCAAGGAAAACGCTCCCACCCTTGCAGGCCACAAGATGTACGAATCGGAAGTCGTCTTGGCACCACGCTCCAAAGTGCCTTGATGGATAGGCCCTAACTTATACATATGGTTGCTCTGATTGGACCCCGAACCGGCATTCATAAAGGAAAACATACCGGCAATCAGCAACGTGGATTTATGGTGTGTCACCGTATAAGGTCCGGCAAAAATAGCGCACGCCTCCCCGTTCTCTCCCTGGCAGTTGCTGAAAAACAAAGAATCCGAAGCAGAGTAGTTGTGTCCCAACTTGCATGCCTGCCCCACGAAGCAGCGGCTCAGCATAGCTCCGTCATCTACATGAGACCCGGTAGAGATGATGAAATCATCACAAATCACCCCATGCCCGATGTGTACCGGCGCCACCTCGTTGCTGTTGATGCTTCCGTTATACAGACGGCATGTACCACAGATGCGGCAATAATCACCGATGCGCACATTCTTTATGGAACCGGTGTTCAATATCATTACATGGTTCCCGATGCTTCCTACAGCAGAAGCATGTTTGTTGGAATAAAAATCCGTGATTTCCTTCATCCGTGCAATCAGCTCCGGGCGATGGCGGTAAAGCGCCAGAATATAGGCTTGGTGTGCGGAGAGTTTATCATTAATCAGCACCTCACGGCCTCCCGTCTCATTCAGGACAGACACTTCTACCCCGTTACCGAACTTCGACACACCGTCTACCAGAATAATATCCACATTCTCAATGAAGGTGTCATGCCCTATTTCATAATTGGCAATGTAGTTCTGGATATTCTCAATGCAACAGTTATCTCCCACCGTTACATTATGCAGCGTCACATGCCGCAAACCGGAATGCTTCCTGATTCCTCCCGGCAACATAAATTCTGAATGGAACACTCCCAAACACACCTCACCCGAAAAACGGGTATGATGCACAAATTCCGTTGAGAACTCTTCTGCAACGGTTACTTTCCCCCAATCATCAGCCAGACATGACTGGCTCTTCAACCGGAGAATTTCATCTTCGGTCAGTCTTCTGTAATTCATCCTTATAACGAGTTATGAGTTATGAGTTATAAGTTATTGCCTTTGCCGGCACTACCGATTCAAACCGCTGCCAGCAAATAACTCATAACTTATAACTCATAACTAAAATTAAACTTCTTCTTCGTAGGTCTGATAAAGAAAGTCATTATAGGGGTACTTCTGCACGTGCAATTCCTTCACACGCTGATAAACTACACTCTTCAGTTCCTCCATATTGATTTTTTCGCGGGCAGAAATAAAGAGGCAGTTATCCTCCATCTTAGCCATCCACGTCTTCATCAGTTCTTCGAGTGTCAAGTTTTCCTTGGTTCTGGGGGTAAGGTCGTCAGCCGCTTTCTCTATATAAGTATAAGCGTCTATCTTATTGAATACAAGAATCATGGGCTTACCGGCGGCACCGATATCTGCCAACGTCTTGTTCACAACTTCTATCTGTTCTTCAAAATCCGGATGAGAGATGTCTACGATATGCAACAGCAAGTCCGCCTCGCGTACCTCATCCAGAGTAGACTTGAAGGAGTCTACCAAATCCGTCGGCAATTTACGGATAAAGCCCACCGTATCGGATAGCAGGAACGGCAGGTTCTCAATAATCACCTTACGCACCGTAGTATCCAACGTGGCAAACAGCTTATTCTCTGCAAAGACTTCACTTTTCGAAAGCAAAGTCATCAATGTGGATTTTCCTACATTGGTATATCCCACCAATGCCACACGAATCAAGCGTCCGCGGTTCTTCCGCTGGGTAGACTTCTGCTTGTCAATCTCAGCCAAGCGCTCCTTCAACAATGACATACGGTTCAAGATGATACGGCGGTCCATTTCCAGCTGCGTTTCACCCGGGCCGCGAAGTCCCACGGAACCTTTACCTCCACCGGCACCGGAGCCACCACCCTGGCGTTCCAAGTGGGTCCACAAACGTTGCAGACGAGGAAGCATATACTTGTATTGCGCCAGCTCCACCTGCGTTTTTGCATTGGCAGTCTGGGCACGCATGGCAAAGATATCGAGAATCAGGGACGTACGGTCCAGTATCTTGATTTTGAGTTCAGCTTCTATATTGCGTATCTGCTTGGCGGAGAGTTCATCATCAAAAATCACCATGCCGATTTCGCGTTCGGCTTCTTCTTCATTCCGGATATATTCTTTAATTTCTTCCAGCTTGCCCTTGCCGACATAAGTCACGGAATGCGCTGCATCCAGCTTCTGGGTAAATCGTTTCACTACTTCCGCCCCGGCTGTCTCAGCCAAGAATGCAAGCTCGTCCAGGTATTCATTGGTCTTACGCTCATCCTGAGTCTTCGTGACAAGACCTACCAATACCGCTGTTTCTGCCTGCGCTTCGGAGATTACAAATTCTTTCATAGTTTCTATACCTTATTATATATACGTATTGTTGGTTCGGGCAGCAAATATAAATAATTTTGGCGGAAGCGCCTTAAAAAGGGGAATAAAATAAAAACAGACACAATAGAAAAATGGCATGTAAAATGAAGTCGAACTTCATCTTACATGCCATTTCAAATTACATGTTATCTAATTGCCAGAATAATCAGAACCCTTCCGGCATCTCCAACGTTTCCGTGAATCCCTGATACAGTACTCCCCATTTACCACTGTCAAGTACTACCAAGCCCTGCATCGGGAAAGACAACACGTTTCCTTTACGCTCCATACCTGCTGCTGCAAAGTATAGCATACCATAGTCCGTCTTGTCATAACCAGTAGGTTGAGGATCCCAACCTATCAGTTCTTGATTGTCATCGCTTAGCGTAAACATGATGGGATATCCTTTCGTAATGCAATCTTCCAGCTTATAGATATTAGCCTCTTTAGCCTTCAGCACAGGTTGATCCCAACCCTCTCCAAATAATTGAGATGTATAGTAGCCTGTACCTATATTGAGCCAAGTATAGTCACGCTTTATATTGACCGTCACCTTGGGTGAACCATAAACATAGGAATCTTCTTCAGGAATGGCAATAGTATAAGATGCAGTAGTACCCACAGCTATGTCAAACGCAATCTTTACTTCTTTGAGTGCTTCACCGGCAGCAAAATCAACCGTTGTCGGCACTGTTACGCTCTCCGCATCTGTAGTCAAGTGAATAGATGCAGCCGCATCTGTTTTCTGACGGCCGATTTTGACCACAAAAACCTGTTCATCATTCGGATAATAAGTCAAATCAGTGTTATCAGCATAAATATAAGCTTGTACACCCTCGGTAGGAACCGGAGAAGGCTCCCACTCCACACCGTCTGAACAAGCCGTCATAGCCAAACCGCATACGGCCAAGCCCAAAAACAATTTATTGAATATCTTATTCATATACAAATTCTATTAAAAGTTAGTTCATTGGTTAATTGTTACCCGGTGCAAACTCCCCTATCGGAGTAGGACGTTTAGCAATAGCACCGGACGGGTCCGGATTGTTCATTCCCTGAAGGGCAGTATTTGAATCGACCTCGGTCTTAGGAATCATCAATGTCCAGTTGGGCTTCACACCTTTACAGTTTATCTTGAAGATATCTTCTATAAAGTTGGTACCCTCATAATTCTGAATGACATCTGGTTTCAGACGTTTAGCCGTGGGGAATGCGATTCCCTCACCCCAGAACTCGATACGCATCTGTTTCAACACCTCAAGTTGGAAATTACGCAAATCACCCGTACTGAAATTGTAATTGCTCTGGCGGTACTGCTTCATAAAGTTATTCAACAACTGTACGCCTGCTGCCACATTCTGGCTGGCACCTACTGCTTCAGCCTCTATGAGATACATCTCTTCCACACGCATCACGGGAATATCTGCAGCCGCACCCACAGAATAAGTGTTATAGTCACCACCCACGGGGCGGAACTTCAATGACATATAATCCGGTTGTTCATCCAGCCATGCATTGCCTCTCACTGACTGGTAAGCGTAAGTACTTCTGTCCGGGTCAAGGTAAGAATATTTGCGGAAATCGGTAGCAGGAATCGCGTCATAAAGTGAACGTGCCATCTGGAGCTTAGACAAAGAAGCATATCCCCAATCCGCTTCATTGGAAATGTGACCAATGAAATTAGCAAGATTACCCATATTGGAAGCCGTGGGGTGAAGGTACCACATCCATGCAGAAGTAGCCGTATTGAAACCGGTAGTGGGATTATGCCACTGTGATTCGCTCATAGGTGTTGCTCCCGACTTATCAATAGCCTTGCGGGCATACTCGGCAGCTTTAGCAAACTGACCATCCCACATATATACTTTGGCCTTCAGACCATATACGACCGCCAAGTCAGGGAAGTTCTTACTGACAGGTGTATAAGACTCCAAACCTATCTCTGCCTTGTCAAGGTCGGCAAGAATGAAATTCACCAATTCTTCGTGGGTCGCACGCGGATTGCTCTTCGCAATGTCGTTAGTTGTTGCCTCAGTCACGATGGGCACCGTCAGCCCCAGTACCTTGCTACAATCGGTATAGATGTTTTCTACCGGTTCGAAAAGTACCATCAGCGTATAATAGTCCAATGCACGGAAAGCATGGGCTATACTTCCAAGCCCACGCATTTCATCGGTAATTGTGGGATCAGTCACATCAACGGCCGCAATCACGTCATTGGCCGATTTAACGAACTTATATAGGGTGAAGTAAGGCAAATATGAATAATAGCCGGTGTCGTTCATACCATTATTGGCATTGAAGCGCCACCACCAGTCATATCCGTAATCCGTAGCCACGACATCACCCAGCAGTTCTGTCTGGGCCAACATCAATGAGGGATAAGCAAGGTCGGTCTCATGTGTTTGCTTACCGTACACTAGATAGCCTTGTACCATTTGCGATGGCAAGCCATTAAGCGAAGCCTCAATCGCTGTTGCCGATGCACCAATCTGATCGGAGGTCGCTGTAGAATCTTCGGGAAAAACCTCTTCTATACAGCCGGTCAATACCGTGGCCGATACGACCATAACCGAAAATAGTTTGAATATATTCTTCTTCATAATCATTGTAATCTATATATTAGGTTTAGAACTCAAATGACACACCACCGGAGATGGTACGCATCGGTGAATAGAAAGTAGCATTGGTTGTCTCGTCGTATGACTGACGTGGGTCGAACCCTTTACGTTTAGACCAATAGAAAACATTTTCTGCCGACATATACACGCGCAATGAGTTGATGGCCAACTTTCTTGTCCACTTGGAAGGTAACGTGTAGCCCACATTAATATTCTGGATATTCAAGAAGCTCGCATTTGTCAAGAAGCGCGTAGACATTGCCCCTGAATATTGGTCGTTCATCTGGAAACGAGGGATATTAGTATTTGTGTTCTCAGGAGTCCATGAGTTCAGCAAATCCTTATGGTAGTTGTAACCAGCCGTACCATAAGGTGACGACATAAAGTAAGCATACGTACCATCATATTGCTTACCACCAATCTGGTAAGTGAAGTTTATGCCGAAGTCCACGCCATATACTTTCAGTTTGGTACCGAAACCACCATACACCTTAGGTATTGAGCTTTCCTCTGTGATGTAATAGTCAGCCTGAGCATGATTCGTAGTCGTTTCACGTCCGGTGATATTGCCGGCCTCGTCCTTGACATTCTTATAGAACAAAGACTCACCCTTTTCATTCACTCCGGCATACTCCTTCAAGCGCCATGTAAACATAGACAAATCCTCACCAATGAAGAAGCTTCCGTTAGAATAGCCCTTATATCCTTTTCCATCAGCTGTATACTCAGTAGTAATCAACTTATCAGGATCAAGCATCGTAATACGGTTCTTCAAGGTTGAAATGTTCACATTCACATCCCACGTAAAGTTACGTGTATCGAAGATATTCACATTGAAGTCCATTTCCACACCACTATTGACCATGTTACCAACGTTGTCCATATAGGAAGCATAACCCAATGATGGAGCCACGGTAAATGAGAACAACATATCCGAAGTCTTACGTCTGTAGTACTCGATACTACCGGTCACACGGTTCCACAACTGGAACTCTGCACCGATATTGAAGTTAGTGTTGGTTTCCCAAGTGATGTCTTTAGTGCCCTTAGATTTAAATGAAGTACCAAGGCTGTTGTTAGAGTTGATAATGTTAAATCTATCCGTATAGAGGAAGTCACCGATATTGTCATTACCTTGTGAACCAATAGAAGCCTTCAGCTTCAGTTCCTGCACCCATGAAGCATCAAACCAGCTTTCTTTGTTGATAAGCCACGCACCGCCTACCGACCAGAATGTACCCCAGCGATGGTCCGGATGGAAACGGCTGGAAGCATCACGACGCAAAGAAGCCGAGCCGAAGATGCGTTCGTCATAATTGTATTGCAAACGGCCGAAGAAACCTTCATTGTTACGACGCTCTTTATAGGAAGAAGCACCTTGTCCGTCGATAATGGCACCATCCAATTCCTTATTGCCTTGAGAGAACATCTGCGACTTGCTAGCCCCAAGTTCATAGTAGCGATAATCATAATATTCGTGACCTAAAAGAATATCGAAGTTATTGTCGCCAAACGAACGGGCATAAGAAACAAGTTGTTGCAGGTTGTAATCGTAAGTACGTGTATGATACTTACTCACTGTACCGCCAGTGGAGTCGAACTGCCCATAGTAAGGATTGTAAACGTAACTATGACGTGTCTCATCCAAGTTGAAAGCACCATTGAATGTCACCTTCAGGCCTTCTATAGGAGTTATATCTACAAAGGCGTTGCCGTTAATGGCATTTCCTTCAGAGTTTCTGGTATTTAGTTTATTGTCTAGAATAGGGTTGGCATCAGCAATGAAAGGACGCTGCATACCTGCATTGATACCACTACCGTAGTCCATCATTCCAATACCATTATTATCCACCATGATGCTGCCGTCAGCATTGCGCACGTAGGCGGGATAGATGGGAGCCATTTGGGTAACAAACGCCCATATATTACCGGTAGACGAACTGGTACCATTGTTACTCAACGAGTTGGAATCAAAACGTGCATATCCCATATTACCACCAATCTTCAACCACTTCTTTGCCTGATAGTCGGCTTTCAAACGGCCTGTCAAACGTTTCAGGTCAGAGCCTTCAGTGATACCCTCATTTCCAAGATAACCTAAAGAAACATAGAAAGAGGACTTTTCATTGGCTGCGCTCACCGAGAAGTTGTATTCCTGACGCAGACCGGTACGCATTCCCACATCTTCCCAATCATCCGGAGTCAGCAGATAGTCACGTCCTTTATAATTCACAACTCTACCCAATGTGGCGTTGGGATTAAGTTTACCGTTCTGACCGATGAGGAATTGCCCATCGGGAACTGTATATACATTGTATCCCAATCCACCGTTGGAGCCAAACAGATTCTTGTTTGCCTCAAGCCATGCAGCTTGGTCATTCATTCCCGTTGACTTATAATAATTGTTCATGGCACGATAATGCATCTCGTAGTACATGCCAGGATTGTCAATCACTTCATATTTCTGCAACGCTCGAGTGTTAGCACCCCACTTAGCATCAAAAGTCACCTTAGCCTCTCCCGACATATTGGCCCTTTTGGTAGTGATGATAATTACACCATTAGCACCACGAGCACCGTAAAGTGCATTCGAAGCTGCATCCTTCAATACTGTCATTGACTCAACGTCGTTAGGATTGATATTATTAATATCACCGCTATAAGGAGCGCCGTCCACAATAATCAGAGGGTCATTCTTTGCATTGATTGAGCTAAAACCACGAATCTTGATGGATGACTTTGAACCCGGAGCACCGTCATTGGAAGTCAGTGTCACACCCGGCACAGCACCTGCCAAGGCATCAGTAACATTCGTCACTTGCGACTGCTCCAGCTTTTCGGTACCAACCACCTTAGCCGAACCCGTAAATGCAGACTTCTTTGCTGTACCGAAAGCAACCACCATTACCTCATCAAGCATCTCAGTATCAGACTTCATCACCACTTTTAAGCTGGGTTTTATTGCCACTTCTTGGGTCTGCATACCAATATAAGAAATCACCAGAGTTTTCGCGGAACTACAATAAGTGTATATTGCTAAAAAACAATTGTTTACGTTTGCTATAGAACAGAGTTTATTCTATTGTATATTATCTATAAAGGTATATGGCAAAGGGAGGTAAGTGGCTCGAAGTACCCATTTCATACCGTTTTGAATAATTAAAAGCTGATAATGAGCGCGTTATTGTAACATTTCATTCTACTCTTTTAATTGGTGATGTACTAATTAACCCAATAAATGTTTTTTATTCAAGAATAACGATAGATTATATAGAGGAATTTATCTTGAAAGATAAATTTTATCCATAAAAGTTCCAAAATATTTTTTTGTTGAGAAATATTTGCTTTACATATGTTATTTATAATTGATGAATATATAATATATACGGCAAGATTCAATTATAATTGAAATATTTTATATCTTTGTATATAAACTAAATCATGTTTGAATATGAAAAATTATATCTCCCGCCCTTTATACATAAGGAGAATTGAACCGTTTATTGATAAAAGTATAATAAAAGTAATAACCGGCCAACGTAGGATAGGTAAAAGCTACATTCTTTTGCAGATATCAGATATCATAAAGAAAAACATACCGGAAGCCAATATCATTTTTGTAGATAAAGAGCAACTTGCCTTCACGGAAATTAGGAACTACATGGATCTTTATCAATATGTTTTAAAGAAGGTTACTGGGCATAATCATAACTATCTTTTTGTAGATGAAATCCAAGAGATTGAAGAATTCCAATTGTGTCTGCGGAGTTTATTGAACGAAAATAAATGCGATATCTATTGCACCGGAAGTAATGCTAAAATGCTGTCCAGTGAACTTGCTACTCAATTGGCAGGAAGATATATAGAATTTCCCATTCATTCACTTAGCTACGGGGAATTCTTAACTTTCAATCAATGTCAAGATTCCACCGAAAGTTTAAAACTCTATCTTACATTCGGAGGTATGCCATACATTCATAATCTAACAATGGACAAGAATGTCATATTCGAGTATTTGAGAAATGTTTACTCTACTATCCTACTAAAAGATGTGGTTGCCCGTGAATCAATCCGGAATGTATCTTTTTTGGAGAATCTCGTAGCTTATCTGATAGATAATACCGGTTCTCTTTTTTCTGCCCAGAATATTAGTAAATATTTAAAGTCGCAACACGTCAACATTCCTACGCAGACAATTCTGAACTATCTAAAGGCACTGTGCAATAGTTTCTTTATTTACAAAATTCAACGAGCTGAAATCCAAGGGATGAAAATCTTTGAGATTGGTGAGAAATATTATTTTGAAGATTTAGGATTACATAATTCCATACAGCATTTCGATTTTCGAAAAGACATCAACAAGTTAATGGAAAATGTAGTATGCATTGATTTGTTAAGATATGGATATGAAGTATATGTCGGAAAGAGTGGTAATAAAGAAATTGATTTCATTGCTTCCAAAGACGACCATAAAATCTATATTCAAGTAGCGTATATGCTTCCCGACGATGCAACTGTTAGGCGAGAATTTGGCAATCTTTTGGAAATAGCAGACAATTACCCTAAATATGTGGTAACAATGGATGAAATGCAAAGCGGGGGAAATTACAAAGGAATTAAACAGATTTCACTGCGAAACTTTTTGTTGGCAGAGGATAAAGAAAAACTGTAAATTAACGATTCAATCTCTACGAATCAATATTTAAAGTAAAAAGCCGGTCCTTTGTGTGAACCGGCTTTTCTTATGTAATTTTTTTAATTTTCAAATTACTCTGTCTCCAAAGAGTTAAGGTATGCTTCCGCACTCAAGTAGAGATAAGACGGGTTGGTACAAGGATATGCACCACCGTCTTGATAGTCAGCCATACTTACGTACAACGAATTGGCTGGGAAGGTAATACTACCGGCCTTTTCATTATAAACTCCCAAAGGATAAGAATTTATATTAGTAGATAGGTTGCCATATACAGAACCACCGCTGAACATACCATATCCCCAATCCATACCATATTGAACCGGTTTCAAAGAAGCACCTTCTTTAGTCACATCAATTACGAAAGTATATTCACCTGGAACTATATCAGCCTCTTCATTAAAGGGATAACCGTTGAAACCGCCAACCTCATCTTGTGCAGTCGCAACTTTGGCAAACGGGCTGTCAAAGCGGAAACGTGTACTGGTAGCAGTTGTAGTCTTTTCAATTTCCACAGCCATCGGAACAGACGGATCTACTTTAAAGAAATTGGAAACCGTACCATCCAAATAGTATCCGGTACCGATAGATTCCCACTTTAAAATAGCAAAATTCACTGATATCTCATGGTATCCGGAGGAATAGTTACTGACATCATTGCCACTCAAAGCCAGCTGTAGATTATAAGTGATACCCTCAGCAGCTGACGGTGCTTCAACAGTCAACTTGGCTGTTTTCTCTCCAGCAGCGAATGATACAGTAGAAGGGCATACAAATATATTCTTTTCATTATTTATCACAGTAACATCAACCGTACCGGCAGCATCTGTCAAGGCGCGTGTCAAGGTTAAATCAAAAGAGGTTATTCCCGGCTCAACTTCCACTGTTTGGGTGTAATTGCCCGCAAAGCAGATACCTTGGTTACCGTCTTCCAGTTCACCCAGAGTATAACTTTCTGCATCAGGATCGCAAGACGTAGCTATCAGTGCGATGACAAACAGACTAAGGATCTTATTTATATATTTCATATTCCATATTTTTAATAGTTAACATATACTTTATTCTACATCCGGTATTGGTGTAGGTGCCGAAACCAACGGATTGTTCTCCAATAATGGATTATATTGTACTTCCTTATTAGGAATACTGTAAATCTGGACCGGATCACCTGCTGTAATATTAAATACGGCAGTAGCCGGGAAGCCGCAGCCTAAACGGTTGACTCCCTTGTTCAGACGCATAATGTCAAAATATGCCATACCTTCTCCCCAGAATTCAAGGCGACGTTGTTGCCAAACAGCTTCTTGCACAGCTTCCGGTGTAGTAGCTGTACACTGATAAGACGGGTCACGATATGCAGTAACAAACGAGTTAAGGGTGGATACACCGCCACTGACATTACCGCTCATAGCTTGTGCCTCAGCCTTGATAAGATACATCTCCTCAACACGCATCAATATTATATCCGTAGCATTGTTGTCAGTTCCCCATTGGTCATTCAGCACCCCATACTTCACTTGTGTATAGGCAGGTGCCTTTTTCCCGGTAATATATGTTTGGGCTGCAGCAGGCAAATTGGCAGATACACCTTCACCATTCAGGAACCATCCCTTGCGGACATCACTGGCAGGAATCTCATTATAGAGTTTCGGACTGATTCTACGCCATCCGCCTACAGAAGCATAACCATAATTCAAAGACCCCATGTGTGAAGGGAAGTTACAAATACCGGTTGTACTTACACGGTCCTGTTCTGTAATCAGGATACCCCACATCCATGAATTGTCTTCGATATTAATGAATGAAGGCTTGCTTACATCAGCACGGGAGTATGGAGTGGCAGTAGTCTTGGCCAGTGCGGCTTCCGCATCCTTTAAAGCTTCTGCATAGTTGTGCATTGCCAAGTAGACACGCGCACGGATACCGTAAGCGACATCCAAGCTGACATAGCGCTTGTCAGCACGTTCTTTTGTAGTGGCTGTCAGCAACTCAATAGCTTTATTCAGGTCTGCCAAGATAAAATCATAAGTTTCCTGCACCGTAGAACGGGCGCAGCCATTGGCTGCAACTTCTGTTGCATTCTGCTCTGTAATCAAAGGCATACCCATAGCGCTCTCATGTCCTTTGTAATTGAACTGATACAACTGTATCAACGTAAAATAGTCAAAAGCACGGACAGCTAATGCCTGCGCCAGATAATATTGTAACGTAGGATCTTCAGTTTCGTTATCTACAGTACCGATTACGTTATTGGCTGTAAAAATCTGATTGTACAATGTACCCCAGAATTCAATGGTAGCTGTACTTGTATTCAAGCAGTCACTGTAATCGGCTGAATTGGAATACCAGTTATAACCAGTAATATCTGCCACCATGTCCGTACCTCTTGATTCCGTGGCCAGCATAATGGTCGGATAACCTATATCACTATGCACATTGTCATCTTCTGTGTAGATTTTGGCATATTGGGTGAAATTTGCAGCCACAGCTGCTACGCTGGCTTCCCAATCTGGAAGGATCAGATTCAACAACTTCTTCCTTGGTCAGATGTAATAGTCGAACTCAGCGGTTCTGTATCCAGATCTGTACATCCAGCTACCATCAAACCGAGCATAACATACGGTGTTATCTTATATAATTTCTTCATATTTTTTCTGTATTTTATTATTGAACTATTATCAGAATGTTACTTTCAAACCGCCGGAAATAGTACGTATAGGCGTATATCTATCTGTAGAAGCCGTTGTGTAGCTCATACGTGGATCAAGTCCTCTGCGGGCAGAGAAAAGAGCTACATTATCGGCTGCACCATAAACACGCAAGCTGCCGATACCCAAATTTCTCAACCATCTCTTAGGTAAAGTATAGCCCAGGGTGATGTTATTGATAGAGAAATAATCAGAACTTGTCAACCAACGGTCTGATGAAGAGTTGGTGTATTTATCAATGGCATCTACACGCGGAATATTGGTATTTCTATTCTCTGGTGTCCATGCATTCAAGATATCCTTGTGCCAGTTATATCCCATGTAGTGGGAGTCACCGCCATGCATGAAAGCTTGATAGCCACTATCATAAATCGTACCACCCAACTGATAAGCACACTGGATGGAGAAATCAAAGCCACGGAACTCCAATGTTGTACCGACACCGCCATAGATAGTAGGCAACAGGTCACCGGAAGCTTGTCTATTGGAATTGTAGGCAGCAGACCAATCTTTATCCTTATACTCTACACCGTTTTCGTCCTTTGCCCAATACAGAGCTTCGCCGGAATCAGGATCTACCCCTGCATATTTTGTCAAATACATCTGGTACAAAGATTCACCTTCACGATAGATATAAGAACCATCAATCATCTCTCCTTTCAAATCCGGATGCAGCTCAAGAATCTTATTTTTCATCATAGTTCCGTTCCAATTGATGACCCATTTGAAATTGTTAGTCTGAATCGGAGTGTAATTCAATTCAATTTCAATACCTGAGTTGCGTACCGAACCGATATTCATAGGAAGTTGGGTATAACCGTTAGACATCGCTACCGGTTTATAATACAACATATCTTTCGTCTGGCGATTGAAATATTCGATGGTACCATCAACGCGTCCTTTCAAAAGAGCAAAGTCCACACCAACATTGAATGAATTGGATGTTTCCCAAGTGATATCTTTGTTTCCCTTGTAGTAGAGCACACCATCAGAGAATACACCGTCAGACCCGCTAACCGTGAACTGATCCAGATACGGATAGTAGTTTGTATATCCCTTATAATAGAGGTTGTCATTACCCTGCTGACCGAAGAAGCCTTCAGCTTCAGCATGTTGATCCAATCGTATTGACTGATAAAGTTTTCTTTTGCCATATCCCATGCAGCACTTACACTCCAAAAGTTACCCCAGCGATTATCCGGATGGAAACGTGAAGAAGCATCACGACGATAAGAAACACTTGCATAGTACTTTTCATCGAAATCATAGCTGGCACGTGTGATGATACCGATAGTAGCATATTCATTGTAACTGCCAGAACCATTCTTGCGGTCGATAACATTAGATGCAGTCCAGTTCTTGTCACTATACATGTTATATCCTAAAATATAGTGACTTTCCGTGTTGAAGTCCATACTTTCATAGCCGGCAAGAATATCCAAGTTATGGTTGCCGAATGTCTTTTTGTAATTCAACAGATATTGTTGGTCAAGCGAATAAACGCGTGAGGAGTATTGCATAACAGAACCGCCATAGGAAGCCGACTGACCATAATACTTGTTACCCACACTATGCTGGCGTGTGTTGTCAATATGCAAGCCCAAAGAAGCTGTCAATGACAAACCGTCAATGATATCAATCTTTGCATACCATTTCCCATTCAGAATATCCATCAGATATTTTTCAGTATCATAAAGGAAACCGCTCATAGGATTGGACATGCTCATAAAATTACGGGTGAAGTTTGTACTTGAACCATCACCATAGTCATATACATGATAGCCAGTATTGGCATTATATTGGAAACTGCCGTCTGCATTCCGTACATACATCGGATAGATTGGTGCGATAAAGTTACCAACAAAGAACGCATTACCGGAAGAAGTAGCAGCATCGGTATCCTGATCGCCCGGTGAACGGCTTGTTACATTTGAATAGCTAAGATTAACTCCGAGCTTCAACCACTTTTTAGCCTGATAATCCACGTTCATACGAGTGGAGATACGTTCGAAACCTGAATTTTCAATAATACCTTCATCATTCAAATAACTGGCAGACAGATAGTAGCTTAATTTGTCCGAACCACCAGAAACACTAAGATTATACTCTTGGCGCAAATTACTTTGGAACATCTCATCAGACCAGTTGTCCGGTGTATAATAATAGTCACCGTCACTATATCCCAGAGTTGCATAAGGGTTCAACTTGCCGTTCCGGCCAATAAGATATTGTCCATCAGGTATGGTATAAACTTGGTAGCCCAGCTTTGGAAACAAGTCTGCATTGGCCAATTGATAAGCCCGTTCTGCTGTATATCCGCTATTATATAGGTATCCGTTATACAAAGCAGAATATGCAGTCTCCATATAGGTATTTGCATTCTGCAATACATCATAGTTTTTCACTAAGCGGGAGTTGACTCCCCAACGGGCGTCTAAAGAAATCTGCGTATCACCGCTCTTACCTTTCTTTGTAGTAACCAAAATAACACCGTTTGCACCACGTGCACCATACAAGGCAGCAGCTGCGGCATCTTTCAATACGGTCATTGATTCAATATCTTGTGAATTGACAGCGGAGATATCTCCTTCATAAGGAATACCATCCACTACATACAGAGGATTGTTGCTGGCATACATAGAACCGATACCGCGAATACGAACTGTCGCACTCGTACCCGGCTGGCCATTTGTACTTTGTGTCTGCACACCAGATACAGTACCGGAAAGTGCATTCGATAAGTTGGAGACCTGACGTTTCTCCAATGTCTCAGACTTGATCACAGAGGCTGAACCTGTAAAAGCAGACTTCTTTGCTGTACCGTAAGCTACCACCATTACCTCATCAAGCATCTCAGAATCGGAACGCATGAATACTTTTATATTCGGCTTAATATCAACCTCTTGAGTCTGCATACCAATGTATGAAATCACCAGAGTTTTCGCGGAACTACAATAACTGTATTTTGTTGATAATAAGTAATATATAATAAGCTCCAAAACGCTAAAACAGGGAATACTCTTTCCACAGTTATTCTATATACGTCCACAATAAATAATGCTCTACTTATGTGATACCATTAATAGCTGTAATGTTTTGATTAATAGCTGTTTGTCCCTGCATTAATATATTGTGGCTATAAAATTAGGATTTCTTTTTTTTAAAAGAATGAATGATTATGTCAATATCTATCATTTGAACATTTTTCGTTGAATATTTACTTATATTGTCTATCACATCCATAAGAATGTTGTATTTCATGTAAATACTATTTAAAATTATAAAATACCATTCTCATTTCGAATAGAGATAAACATTAGTTTATTCCTATTTCACATAGAAATATTCTGTATTCCTTGTATAAAACTAATGAACTTATGAGATCGTTTCTAAAGGAACCATAGTTTCTTGTGTAAAAGTTCAAAGGGAAATTCATGCTATACAAATATTGTCTCTTATTTGTATTATAATACCATTATCATTATATTTGCGTTATCGTAATGTGCATTACGGTAATGTACATTACGATAACGAAAGAGTTGATATAAAATAAAAGGTGTATTATGAAATTCTATAATAGAGAAAAAGAATTGGCTATTTTAAAGAATATAGCAGAACAGTCTCAAGAAGAATCGCAAATGACGGTTTTGGTAGGAAGAAGGCGTATCGGTAAGACCTCACTCTTATTGAAGTCAACGGATGGAAAGCCGACATTGTATTTTTTCATCTTACGCAAGGCAGAGAATCTTCTATGCCGTGACTTTATAGAAGAGGCAGAAATGAAGTTGAATTTTCCTATAGGAGAATATTCTTCCATAGGAAAGCTATTCCAACATTTAATGTTACTTTCAAAAGAACGGCCCTTCAATCTTATTATTGATGAATTTCAAGAATTGGATAGAATAAATCCTTCTGTGTTTGGAGAGATTCAGAAAGTATGGGATTTGCATAAAGACAGTAGCCGAATGAATTTACTTATAAGCGGCTCTATTTACTCATTGATGCATAAAATTTTTGAGAATAATAAAGAGCCACTTTTCAGCCGTGCGGGAAAAATTATACGTTTACAACCATTCAGGGTCTCTGTCATAAAGCAAATATTGGCAGATTTTCACCCAGGTTACACTCCCGATGACCTTTTGGCGCTATATACCTTTACAGGGGGGGTAGCTTGGTATATTGATTTGTTCATGAAAAATAAGGCTTTTACCCGTACAAAAATGATTCATTTCATGACGGAAGAGAACTCTTTGTTTTTGACTGAAGGAAAGAATCTTTTGATAGAAGAGTTTGGTAAAGAATATACCGTTTATTTTTCTATATTAGAATGTATTTCTCGCGGACTGACATCTCGTGGAGATATAGAAACAGCATTGAACGGAGTAGAAATAGGCGGTTATCTCTCACGTATGGAGAAAGATTTCTCTGTAATCAGTCAGCGTAAACCTATTTTTGCTCGTCCATCCTCCAAACAAGTCAGATACATTATTGAAGACAATTTTCTATCTTTTTGGTTTCGATTTATTTACAAGTATCAGAATTTGATAGAGGCCGGAAACTTAGCCTATCTGCGTAATATTATAGAACGGGATTTCCCTACATTTTCAGGATTGATGTTGGAGCGTTATTTCAAAGAGATGTACATAGAGGCCGGAAGATATACAGACATCGGAGGATTTTGGGATAGAAAGGGAGAGAATGAGATAGATTTAATTGCTGTTAATGAATTTGAGCGAACCATAGAATTCGTAGAGATTAAACGTAATCCGGAACGGATAGATTGGGGGATGTTGAAGAAGAAAGGAGAATATTTTCTCACTATCAATAAAGAATGGAAAAACTGCTCTGTTTCCTATAAAGGACTTTCTTTGGAAGATATGTAACCTTAAATAATACTTCCCTTAAAGTCTTTTGCAGGATTAAAGAAAGAGAAGCCGCTCATTTCACAATGAGTGGCTTCTTAAAAACACTTTATTATGAAATTCCGGTCTATTCAACCGGATGAATCATCATCATAGTTGTCACATTATTATTGTTTGGGTAATGCAACTAGTTAGTCTGCGCAGATAATTCTTTTGACAGAAAAATGAAGGAGCACTTAAATGAAAGAGAGAGTACTTCCGTATCATTCTTTTGTTGATTCATATAGAAAAATCGGTAAAGGCAAACTACTTTTACCGATTTTTTATGACATGTCCTTTGAGGTGTTAATTCTGATCGGTCGGAGAAAGCTGAGAATTGTTCTCTATTTCCGAGAGAGGTAATTGATAAAGGAACGGGCGTTCTTCCTGATTATAACGGAACTTACCGGCAGAGAAATGATTATTGTTTTCTGCACCCCAAGTTTCGTCCGTACGGTCTACAGGAATGTTCAAACGACGATTATCGATGTATTCCAAGCCTTCGCCCCAGAATTCTACACGTTTCTGATAAATGATTTCCTCTATCAAGTCGGCCTTGTTTGTAAAGGTGTAATTATAGTCAGGCTGACGGGTCTTCATGAAGCTATTCAGTTCAGTTATCGCATCAGCAGAGCCCTTGTGAGCCAAGGCTTCCATCTTTATCATGTAAGCCTCTTCCGAACGCAGGTAAATATAATCTCCCAATTCCCATCCGCTGAACACACCGGCCTTAATGTTATCACGGCCCGTACCGATAAATTTCACAGTCTGATATTCCACAGAAACCGGATACTTAGTATCACGGATCAATGTCACACGCTTACCAGATGCATCTGTTACACCTGTAGAACGGTCGCAGCAGAACCATTGCAGACGAATATCAGTATCCGCGATACGATCTACTAACGGCTTAAAGGCAGCACGCCATACGCCGATGCCGGCATATCCATCGCCATAAGTATCCATCTGCGAGAAGAAAGACATATAAGTCGTACTATTATCTGCTGTAATATCGCTGCCGAATACTACATCCGGCAAACTGATGTTGCTGAATCCTTGCAGTATCTGGTCTTCACTTTGCAATATAGGGAAATTATCAATCACCACTTGCGCATACTTTATCGCTTCATCCCATTCATGGATAACCATGTTTGCGCGAGCCAAATGCATGGCTACTACGCAGCCATCCATATCAGTGGGTGAGGAAGTGCGCGTCATATTCAAACCCTTGAACAAGTCGAAAGCAGTAGTAAGGTCGCTCTTGATTTGTTCATAAATTTGAGCTACAGTAGCACGCGGTTGGTCGCCTTCTGTATCCTCTGTAATAAGCGGTACACACGGGGATTGCGAGAAATCATATTTTTCTCCACGCCCCCATTTTGTTCCATCTGCACCGGTATAGTAGGAATGCTGATATAGATAACTCAACTGCAAGTAGGCATAGCCCCGGAAACCAAGGGCGATGGCACGATATTTTAAATTGGCAGGATCTTCACTGCTGGGGTCAATCAGCTTAAGAATGTTATTGGCATTGGCTATGACGCGATAGTACTCTTTCCAACGGTTGTTGGTCGGAGTATAGTTCTGTTGCCAGTAATCCAGCAAATAATGATACATACTCATGGCGAAACGTCCGGTCATAATCATATCGTTGCCCATCAGCGATGTTAAGTAATCAAAACTCTTTTGACCGAAATAGTTGTGACTCATATTGACGTCAACATACTGTTGCATATCAGTATACATACCTGCCACAGCAGCTGAAAAGCCTTATCAGGATCTTCCTGAGCCACATTGCCCAGTTGGTCTTCAGTCAAATAAGCGGTAACATCAGCATCTTCAATGCAAGATGTAAGCAGGCCCCCAACAAGAAGCACCTGCATCATATATTTCATTATCTTCATATACAATTTTATTTTTTAGTTTAGAATGTAAGGTTGATACCTCCGGAAATCACACGCATCGGAGAATAGCCTCCATATTCATCATCAGAACCAGCCATTGCCACACGAGGGTCAAATCCCTGACGTTTGGACCACAAGCCGAGATTATCTGCCGTAGCATAGATACGCAGTTTCTCAACACCCAATTTCTGCATCAGGTTCTTCGGCAATGTGTAGCCCAAAGTGATGTTACGGATGCTGAAGTAGCTGGCCTTTATCAGATTGAGGTCTGATTGCTGAGTGAAAGAGTTGGAAGCATTGTCAGCATTCCAAATAGGAAGTGAACCTTGACCGGTCTCAGGGTTGAATGTTTTCCACATATCCTTATTATGACCTACGTAGAATGAAGAGCTCATGCCGGACAGATAAGAATAGTCATAAGCATAGCCACCAATTTGGAAAGCCGTTGCTATAGAAAGGTCGATTCCCTTGTAAGAGAAAGTAGTGCTCAAACCACCGTTGAAATCGGGCAGTGCAGATTTTCCAATGAAGTAGCGGGTTGCGTCTGCATAAGTGGTGGTGGTAGTACGGCCTGTCACTTCCCCTTTCTCGTTTGTCTCATCCATGTACCACATGGCATTTCCTTTTTCGTCCATGCCGGCATACATATAAGTATAGTATTCAAAGCGGCTCTTACCTTCGCGCAGGTTGAACGGACCGGAAGTGATACCATTTTCACGGTTTTCTTCGGGCAGTGTCACGATGCGGTTCTTGTAGTGAGATCCCACGAGCGATACCGTCCACTTTAGGTCGGGCTGATTGAAAATATCCACATTCACTTCAAACTCTATACCAGTGTTTTTCATCGCACCCAGGTTTTCCCAATTATACGGACGTCCGGCTGTAGAGTAAGCTACAGGGCGCTTGAAGAGCATATCGTCTGTACGACGATAAAAATATTCGAATGAACCGTATACTCTGTCGAATAGACGGAAATCTACTCCCACGTCAAAAGTCTTCTGCTTTTCCCAAGTCAAGTCCGGATTACCGTAGAATTCCGGTGAATAACCCAACTCTGAACCATTCCAAGTAACTGTGTATTGGTCTTGATAAGGCGTGTACACATAGGCATAGTCATACTCCGAAAGGATGCTTTCATTACCTTGGGTACCATAAGACGCACGCAGTTTCAAGTCGTTCAACCAAGAGTTTGTACCCTCCATGAATGCTTCGTTGGAAATACGCCAAGCGGCACCTACCGACCAGAAATTACCCCAGCGGTCCAAGAAGCGGGAAGTACCGTCGCGACGGAAGGCTGCAGAAAGATAATATTTGTTGCTATAGTCGTAGTCTGCCATACCGAAATACCCCTCGATGTTATGGTTTGCCGTGTAGCTGTTAATGTATTGCATTTGTCCACCGTTGTCCAGTTCCGGATTGTTCGGATTAAAGAAATTGGTCTTCTGTCCTGCTAAATACTGATATTCATACTTATAGTACTCGTGACCTATCTTGGCCGACAAGTGGTGGTTATCGCCAAAAACATTGCTGTAGGCCAGAATCTGGTTGAAGTTGGTAGTCGTAGTGTTGTAGCTTCCTTTTGTACCACGACCACCGAAAGACTGTCCGTCACCGATGAGCGGAGTGTAGAATACTGTCTGGCTACTGTTCGTGAAATCATAACTGTAGTTTGCTGTAAACTTGAAATTCTTCAAGAACGAGATTTCCAGATACGAGCGTGAAGTCAGATTATTGTACACAGTTTCACGAATATCCTCTTTCATATTGGCTATCACATTCTGGTTAGTAGCCGTAGGACGTTTAGATGTACCGTCTGTCTCACCGTTTCCGGCATCATACATAGGACTTCCGTCCTCATAATATTTCATATTACCTTCTGCATCATAGGCATGAACCGGGAAGATGGGAGCCCAAGAGCGTGCCACCTCAAAAGGATTGGAGGCAGCTCCGGCATTCTCTTGTACACCATTCTGAGTTGCTTTGGAATAGCCTACATTGGTACCTACCTTCAACCAGGATTTCAACTGAGAGTTAACGTTGGCACGAGCCGTAAAGCGCTCATAAGAAGAACCTAGCACATAAGAGTCATTGTCCAGAAAGCCCATAGATACATAGTAATCTGTGCGGTCATTACCACCCGATGCAGATACATTGTACTCTTGACGGAAGGCATTGTCGAACAAGGCATCGGCAAACGAATCATTATAACGCGGACGTGCATTGGGATTAAGTTTCCCATCGGGGGTTACCAGATACTCTCCCTGCGGGATGATGTAAGCATTGTAATTACCCAGTTCGCCCAGCAAATCCTGGCTGGCTGCCAAGTTAGATTCTTCAATGGAGTTTCCGGCTGCCCAATAGGTGTTACGAAGACCATACCAAGACAAACGGTAGAACTCTCCCGGATCAGTAGCCATATCATAGTCCTTGTACGCACGCTGTGCCACCCCCCAGGAGCCGTTAAAGTTGATGGCCACCTTGTCTTTGCGTCCGGTCTTGGTAGTAATCATGACCACACCACCTGCTGCACGGGAACCATACAAAGAGTTGGATACAGCATCTTTCGACACGTTCACTGAAGCAATGTCTGTAGGGTTGATGTCCGACAACTTGCCGTTGAAGGGCACACCATCTACTACGATCAGTGCATTGTTGCTGGCCGAAATAGAACCGATACCGCGTAATACGATATTGGCATCTTGTCCCGGCTGGCCGGAAGAACTTACAACTTGCAAACCAGCCACAGCTCCTTCTAATGCATTGGACACGGATGTAGCTTGTGAATTACTGATAATCTCATTCTTTACACTGCTGATAGAACCCACCAAATCTTGTTTACGTTTAGTGCCATAAGCCACTACTGTTACTTCATCAAGTATCTCTGTATCAGGCATCATAACCACTTTTACGCTCGGTTTGATTACCACTTCTTGAGTCTTCATACCGATGTACGAAATCACCAGAGTTTTCGCGGAACTACAATATGTCTATATTGTTGATAATAAGCAATACAAAATAAACAAAAAGAGCTCCTGAAATAAAGTATTCCTCTAGAGAAGATACTCTATACATATCCACTGTAAATGACAATCTACTTATATGATACTATTTGTAATGGTAATATCCTGATTTGAAGGTGTTTAATTCTGTACTGATGTGCTATAATCATAACGTTAGGATCTTTTTTCTCAAAAACTAGAAGGGCTTTGTCAATATCTATCATTTAGTTGCTTTTTGTCAATTATTTACTCGTGTTGTTTATTCCATCTATGAGAATGTAAACCCTTATGTAAAATACTATTGAATTTATAATGGTTACATAAATACTATCCTACCTATTTATCCATTTTATGCATAGAACACCATGTAATTGTCTCTATCTTATAAATGGAGATTATTCCAAATACAAAGTAATTGGAGTAAAGAATTCTATAGCTATGAAAAACTACTGTTTGGAGCATGTCAAAAACGTAATGAGGAAGTCTTCTTGTAAGAGAATATAGTCTACATAGAATAACGAAGACTGAGTGGATATATTTTTTATTATAATTCAGGGGAATAAAGAATGTACTTTTGTAATCCGCACTGGCTCTCGTGTCGTGCAGACAATTCAGGTTTGCTGTTTATTGAAGAGAGGATATTTCTATCGTTTCAGCTCTTCTCCATAAAGTCTACGCAGTATGATACGTGCCGGTACACTTTTAATCTCTCCATTGGGCAAGCCTTGTATAATGCATTCATTGCGCAATGCTTTTTCTTCAAGCATACGACGTTCGGCTAATGCCAAACCGAAATGTAACTTTTCGCTTAGTTCTTTTCGTTCATTCTCTGACATAACTTTGTATTTTATTAAATCGTTCAATGTGATGTATATGCATTTCCATTCCTCGTCCACCTTCAGCAACAATTATACGGGGTGTTTCGCTATTATCTGCCAATAGCCAATAGTCCACACAAGGCATATAAATATTGAAAAAGTTATCAATGCCTGCTTGATAACGCCGGAGCACAACCTCTTTGGGAATGTCGTGTCCACCATTACGTACACGTTGGGCTACACGCTGAATAGCCAAGTCGGGCGAACTCAGCCAGAAATATATTAAATTAACTTTATATCCTTGTTCTTGTGCACGATGGACAAGGCGAGTGTAAGATCTTGTGGCAAGTGTGGTTTCTATAGAAAAGTTTTGTTGATTTTTCAGCAATTCATTGATTCTTTGCAACATCAACCGTCCGGCTTCAATGGCCATACTTTCGGGATTAAAAGGAGATAATCCACGAGCTATTTCATCCGCATTGACAAACTCCTTGCATTCCAAAACATCCGGCAACACAGTATAAGATGCCGTAGTCTTACCAGCACCATTACAACCACTAATGATGTAGAGTTGTTTTTTAGAATCCATATTCATGCATTTATCTAATTGCAAACATACGATATTTTTATAAGATTATGGATAATTGATAGTTATTGTTTTTTAAAAGTTGATTGTTGTTGCGAGAGTCTAGAATAAAAAAAGAGGTTGTGTCACAAAAGACACAACCTCTTCAAAAACACTTTATTTATAAAATCCGATTTTATAATCGAATTGCGTTATTTACAAGTTCCAACGATTTACCTCGGTAAAGTACTTGACCAATCATTTTGTTCAACTCCAAAACCTGCATTTATTTCTGCACTTGGAATGGGGAATACCAAATTGGAGATTTTGTAGTTAGTATAAGTGAATGATACAGTAGGGGCTTTAGCAGCATATACCTCTGCATTTTCGTCCCAACGTCTTAAGTCATACAAACGTAAACCTTCTTGAAATAATTCTCGCGCACGTTCGTCCTTAAGGAATTTCATTAAGCCATCAGATGTAGCAGGCAAATCAGATACAGATGTAATATCTGCATTACGCTTAGCTACTGTTAGCAGGGCATTTTGTGCTTTGGTTAAACTGCCGTTTGAACCTTTTAAGTTTGCTTCTGCGATTATTAGAAACATTTCAGGAGCATTCACAATATAATTGGTTCCATAAGCAGGGTTACCAGAATCATAATGTGAAAATTTACCAGCTTTGAATATAGGCACAGTTGGAGAAGATTTAGCATCCCATTCGAAGATACTTGTACGACAATCGTTTTTACCATAAAGGGCTTGCAATTTAGGACTCGGACTATAGTTGTAACTAGACCACAATGTACCGCACGAATTAGCCGACCAGTTGTCTGTTTGGGTAATGGCTAATGCAAACATACTTTCAGTGTTGGATGCCTCGTTATTATACAATGCCTTGTATTTAGCGGTACCATAGGTTAATTCGGCAATTCCTTTTTCGTCAAGAGCAATTTGTGCATATTGCATTGCCTTGTCCCAATCTTCCAAATACAAATGTGTACGTGCCAACAAACCATATACAGCAGCTTTATTGAAAAATACCAAGGATTGCCTATCACCCCCAGCGGCATCAAAGTGCATTATTGCCAAGTTGAAATCCGATACAATAGCTTCATAACTTTGTCCAACTGTCGAACGGCTAACCTGAGAAAGAGCTTCAATAGGTTTGTCTATCAATACGATGCCGGGAGCAGATGAATGGTCAGTACCATTCACTTTTACTTGATGAGCATAGACATTGACTAACATTAATTGTGCATACCCACGCAAAGCATAGGCTTCAGCCATACAGCGATCTAGTTCAGACTTTTCTTCTGCTGCGACATTTTCGTAAAGAGCTTTAGAAGCCTCAATAACACGGGCTGCATTATCAGCAGTCTTGTAACCATATTCCCAAATTGCTTTCAGGTAGGTGTCTGTATCTGTATAAGTATAAGTGTATATACCATCAAAGTGTCCGGTTTTACCATTCCAATAACTTATATCAGTTGGAATATCACCGATATTGATTGCATAATTTCCGGCAAAATAGTAATAGAACAAATCATAGTAAGTACCATTAAGTGCCGTCGAGATATTGTCAACCGTAGACAATCCCGTTTCCACATCAATGCCTTTGTAGTAGTTGGTTTCTAGGAAACTATTTCCGCATCCTGAAATACCAGCTCCTAAGGCTAATATGATGAATGTCTTTAATATATTCTTTTTCATACTCATATATTGCTTTTAATTACTGTTATACTATCTTTTAGAAGGTGAGCTGAATACCTCCGATGAAGGTACACGTAGCAGGATATTGCCATGCAATGACACCATTAGCAGAAGTCTCTGGATTATATCCTACAAAATCACTTGCTGTAAATGTATAGAGATTATCTACTGATACATAGGCGCGTAGCTTCTGGATAAATGCTTTTTGCGTCCATGTCTTAGGTAGTGTATATCCCAATGTAACATTACTGATACGCAGGTAGTTGCCACTATAAAGATAACGGGAAGATGTAGCTGTAGCGTTATTGGGATCACGGTAAATATATTGAGGATATTTAGCGTTCTTATTCTCAGGCGTCCATGAGTTAAGGGCTACATCCTCAAGCGGTGTACGGAATGCCATACCAAAGCCGGTAAAAGCAGCTCCTGAATTATAGACTTTTCCTCCTAAACGGTAATTGAAGTTAAGGTTGAAATCAACTCCTTTCCATGTAAGATTGGTTCCAAAGCCTCCCAATACCTTGGGGTCGGCATCCCCTACGTATCGTTTGGCAGCTGCATTGTAATCAGATGTAGTTTCGTCACCTTCTTTATTAAGGTACCATAATGGTTTACCGGTCTCATGATCTATACCTACATATTCTTTCATGTAGAACTGGCTGTAAGGATGTCCTTGTTCAATGATTTGATATGTATATTCTAGAGGGTCATCAGTAGATAGCTTTATTACTTCGTTCTTGTTCCATGTCAGATTGGCGAAGAAGTTCCAATTTAAATCATTATTTTGAATGATGGAAGTATTTATCGAGAACTCAATACCCCGATTACGGATAGAACCGATATTCTGATAAGTTTTTGAGATACCGGTAGTCATAGACAAAGGTATTTCAAACAAGGCATCAGAAGTTTCTTCGTTATAGAAATCGAAGGTCAAATGAATACGTTGCAGGAATGAAAGGTCAAAACCAATATCAAATTTCTTAGAAACCTCCCATGTCAATTCAGGATTAGGGATACTTGTCGGTCTCATACCGGGCATTTGATTGTAATTGTATCCTGATGAATAAAATCCACGGGCAGCATACCAGCTAATATCCTGATTACCTACTGTACCATAAGACGCACGAAGCGTAGCATTTGTTATGATTTCGTTTTCACTCAGGAACTCTTCCCCCGAAATACGCCATTTACCACCTACTGACCAAAAATTACCCCAACGATTGTCTGTACCGAATACAGATGAACCGTCACGGCGGAAAGAACCAGAAAGATAATATTTATCAGCATAGGAATAGTGCACATCCGCGAAATAAGACGCTAAACGCGCCTCTTGCTTGTAATACTCATTTCCCTGGTCAGTACCAGCAGTTGTAAGGTCACGCATACCAGAAGCAGCAAACGGAAAATCAGATTTAGCATAATATTCATAGAAATAACTCTTCTTTTGCATTTCTTGACCCAACATCAGGCTAATATCATGTTTGTCGGCAAATTTATAATTCCAACCAATAATATTATTCCAAGTAACAACCGTACTCTTTGAATTATATTGCTGTCCTAAGCCATTATAATCTTGAGCTTGCGGGTTATAAAGTGCACTCCAATATTGATATTGACGCAGTTCATTGATATTTACTCCTAATGTTGTTTTTGCATAGATTCCCTTACCAAAATCTATTTGGAAATAAGGATTCAAATTCACCATTTGAGTATTACTTTGATTTAACTCACCGGTCTTCTCATCCATTAATGCTAATGGATTATAATTATTGATATTAGCATAATTGCCTTCTGAGTCGTAAAAAGGGTCCATAGGAGTTTGGCTGGAAACAGCTGCTGTAAGAGGGCTACTCATAGAACCGGCTGTGGATAAGGAAAAACCGTTTTGTGTAGTATAGCTATATGATGAATTCACCCCCAAAGTAGCCCATTTAAATTTTGTATCCAAATTGAGGCGTCCAGAAAAACGTTCTAAATCAGATCCAATGATTAGGCCTTCTGTGTTCAAATAGCCTAAACCGACATAATAACCAGTGGAACCGGTACGTCCTTGCATATTCAAATTGTAATCTTGATAATAACCTTTACGAGAGATAGCATCCATCCAGTCGTAGGAAGATTTACGATCCCAGCCAAAGTAATCATCTGCCAAGTAATTGTAATTTTCCTGCCAATCTCCTCCTTGTGCTGCAGTGTAGCCATCAGTGAAAAGTTTCATAGTTTGCTGTGCATTAGCAAAATCCATATTGTTATTGGCAGTAGTAACAAATCCTTGTTTAATATCGAGGTTAATGTTGAATTTGCCTTCCGCACCTTTTTTAGTGGTAACAACAATTACTCCATTAGCGGCGCGTGAACCATAGATAGCAGTAGCCGCTGCATCCTTCAATACCGTAATACTTTCGATATCAGCAGGATTAAGCGAAGACATCGGATCTATTGTATTATTTGTAGAGTAAGTAAGTGAATTATCATCGGTATCAGAATCAACCGGCATACCGTCAATAACATAGAGTGGCTGAGTCCCTGAATTGAGTGAACCCCGACCACGTACATAGATAGATCCCCATATACCTGGCATACTAGTTGAATTGTTCATCTGGATACCAGGTACTGCACCTTCCAATGCTTTTACGAAATTAGCATCAGTTTTTTTAGCAAGGACATCCTTGCCTACAACTGCTGCTGCTCCGGTAAACGATGCCTTTCGTTGTACCCCATAGCCAGTAACCACCACTTCGTCTAGAACTTCAGTATCGGGCTTCATTGATACTTTCATATTTGCCCTAATACTTACTTCTTGAGTTTTCATACCAATGTACGAAATCACCAGAGTTTTCGCGGAACTACAACTCTTTTATTTTATTAATAATCAAGCTATTATACCATGTAATAGAAATCGCTATAGCGAAATTTCCTTTCTCACAAGATATGTGTATAGGGGTACAATGCATAAAATCTTACTGCTGTGATACTATTTGTTGGATTAATGACTTGGTTATCATATGTATATCATAAAGTTAATACGTTGCTTAAAGATTTTAAATGATTCTTCCTCTTATATGAAGAATATCTTTTGTCAACATCTATCATCCTAACTGCTTTCGATGAAGCATTTACTCTACATTGTCATTTTATTAGCGAAAGTACTAAAGTCTATGTAAAAGAATATTTCAATAGCTTCAAAAAACAGTAAACTCAAAACTTTGTGATTAGCCAAATAATCAAGACAACTGTTGTTTCTTCATAAGAGTTTTCATCATTTCTGCTTCCACACTTCCACCCACTCCTTGTATTCCTTTATTCATCGGTATTACAAGTGCTGTGGAAGCAACTCAAAAGTGTGGAAGCAAAATTTGCTTCCACACCTCCAACCAGCCTTAAATATTGATAACACACCAATGTCAATCTTCTATTAGCACTACACTATACCTGATTGATTCTCAGTAGTTTCTTACTGCAAAATTTTGCAAACCTATTGCAGCGATACTGCAAAGCTGTTGCAGTGGTACTGCAAACTAATATGCAGCGCGGCTGCAAGCAATATGCAGTGATACTGCAAACAATATGCAGTGGTACTGCAAAACGTATGCAGTAAGTTTGCAGCGAGCAAACTGAAACTGAATAGTGAATGAACAGACTTTAAAGGAGAAGTATATGACTAACGATATGAAAGTGTAGTATTGGCTATGCTAAGTTCGTGTTTTTTTAGGCAAAGGCATGAGTGCATGGTTCTTTTCTAAATCATGCACTATAGTCATATCCATTACATTTGTATACACTTGTGTGGTTTTAACACTTTTATGCCCCAATAATTTTTGCACCGTTGTGATGTTTACTCCATTATAAATCAATAGTGTTGCATTAGTATGGCGAGCAGTGTGAAATGAAATTTTTTTTGATAAACCAGCTAGGCGGGAAATCACAATTAAATCCTTGTTCACATTAGAGTTATCCCTTAAATGAAAGAAGCTTTGTAAGTCATCCCGATATTTGTCCAGAATAACAAGCCCTTTTCCTTCGAATAAGAGATAAAGAGGTAATCTGACTTCTGTACTCGTCTTTATGGATTTATAAATTAGCCAGGTTTCTTGACGAATCTCCACGATGTTATCGGGTGATAAACTGATAAAATCAGAATATCTCATTCCTGCATAGCAACAAAACAAGAATGCATCTAAAGTCTTTTGCAATTTAGTATATCTGCCAGCCAAGCTTAATTTCTCCAACTTCTCCAACTCTTCAGGAGATAAGTGCGTATGCTTGTTTTCTATAGTTTTAATCTTGTACTTTCGAAAAGCGTATTTTTGTATCTCCATATAATCCTTGTTGATGGCGACATTTATATGTCGCTTCAGATGCTTCATATGTTTGGCTATCGTATTTGTGTGATAACCTCTTGATTGCAAGAAATATTCAAAGGAGGATATGAATTCGAATGTTAAATCAGAAAAGGTTACATCCTTTTTGAACTGTTGTAATAATGAAAGAGTGGAGAGATGATTTCGTTTTGTGCTTTCTTAAAAAATCATAGTCGTTCTTTGAAATTGTTGAAATTCAGTTTGTTGTAATGGTATTTGGTGCGCAACGATTTGAAATTACTTTTCCAGTCTGAATCAGGCTGTTATGAATAAAGACAAATATGTTTTTCTCAATTAGTCACATTTCTTGATGAGTTCAAGTTCTTGCGTATCGTCAAGAAGTATGAAGGCAACAAATACATTAAAAGCTATACCTGTTGGAATCAGTTGCTTACGATGATGTTCGGTCAACTTTCCAACCGTGAGAGTTTAAGAGACCTCATCGTGTCACTGGAGGCTCACACCGGAAAACTCTATCATCTGGGAATCGGCAAGTCCGTAACACGAAGCAATCTTAGCAAGGCTAACGAGCAACGTGACTATCGCATCTTCCAGGAATATGCAACCTTCATGATAGCCGAAGCGCGCAAGCGTAGAATCGAAAGAATCTTTGAGCTTGACGGTCATGTCTATGCTTTTGATTCCACCACGATTGACCTTTGTCTGTCAGTGTTCGAGTGGGCTAAATTCCGCAAGCATAAAGGCGGAATCAAGATGCATACGCTCTACGATGTGGAAGCGGAAGTTCCTGCATTTGTGCATATTACTCCTGCTAATATTCACGATACAAAAGCGATGTCTGTGATTCCTTATGAACGTGGTGCGCATTATATATTTGACCGTGGTTACAACGATTTTGGCAACTTGTATACGATAGACCGCATAGGTGCTTTCTTCGTTGTACGAGCCAAAACCAATGTACGCATCAAGCCCAAAACGTGGAAGCGAAGATTGCCTGAAGGTGTCATTTCTGATGTCATCGGATGTTTTACGGTTTATAAAAGTTCCAAGGATTACCCCGATGAACTTAGAAAGCTCATTGTTGAAGACCCCGAAAGTGGCACACGATACATTTTCCTGACGAACAATCTTGACGCTTCGGCTGAGCTGATTTCTCGGTTATACCGAAATAGATGGAGTGTGGAGCTGTTTTTCAAATGGATTAAACAACACCTTAAGATAAAGAGGTTTTGGGGAACTTCGGAGAATGCTGTACGCATACAAATATATTGTGCCATAATTACTTACTGCCTTGTGGCGATAGTACAACACGATATGAAGTTAGAGCGAAGCATCTACGAAACCTTGCAAATACTCGGCATCTCGCTAACCGATAAAACTCATCTTAGAGATTTGTTCGACAAATCGAATTTCAAAAATATCAAAGAGCTAAATGATTCAAGTGAATCGAATTTATTTAATTTTTAACCGACTAGTTTTTTTGGACACGACTAAGACGATATTCTGTGCAAAAATAAGAATTTTTCTAAAAAGTGGAATCTATTTAGTGAACTCTCAATTTGTTTCAAAATCAGGTCCGTTCTCTGTTTTAGCGGCTTATTTATTAACCATTTTGTTTTAAAATATGTGTATTTCTTGGAAAAATCATCCTAAAAGAGGGAATCATAGTGATAGTAAACATAAGCCAGTTTAGGTTTTTTAAGTGTGAAAAATCTGTTATTAAGCATAAAGTGGCATGTTTAATTAACAAATTGATAGATTTACAAGGTTTTTTCAATAAAATAGTTGTTCGTTTCAGTTTTATTAATATATTTGCATTTTGTTAGAGTAAAGAAACAATTAATGTAAAGTTAAACTTTAAGAGAGAATTTATGAAAAGAAAATTAATGCTGTTATTGGCCTGTCTTTTTGTCGGAATAGGCCTAGTAACTGCCCAAACCCAGAAGGTTACAGGTGTTGTAATTTCTGAAGAAGATGGGCAGCCAGTTATTGGAGCCTCTGTATTGGTAAAAGGTACACAAATTGGTGCTATTACCGGTGTAGATGGTGATTTTACATTACCAAACGTACCAAGTTCCGCGAAAACTCTGGTGATTTCGTTTGTTGGTATGCAAACCCAAGAAGTAACGATTAAACCTCATGTAAAGGTAATTTTGAAATCCGATTCTGAGCTGCTTGAAGAGGTTGTGGTTACCGGTTACGGTACATTTAAAAAAGCATCATTTACTGGAGCTGCTTCTACTGTAAACACTTCCACCTTGGAAGATGTACCTGTTCTTTCTGTTGCCGACAAACTTTCTGGTAATGTCGCTGGTGTTACTTTTGGCTCAAGTTCAAGTAATCCGGGTTCTGTAAGCAGTATCCGTGTACGTGGTATGGGTTCCATCAATGCCGGAAACAATCCGCTTTATGTTATTGACGGAACACCGGTCACAAGTGGAGACTTATCCGAGTTCACTTATAGTGATGCAGGAACTGATATTTTGTCTTCACTCAATACCAATGACATCGAGTCTATCACAGTTATCAAAGATGCGGCTGCTGCCTCTCTTTACGGCTCGCGTGCTGCTAACGGTGTTGTGGTCATTACGACGAAAAGCGGAAAACAAGGCAAAACAAATGTAAGTTTCCGTTCCGACTGGGGTTTCTCAAACATGGCAATAGATTATCGTCCTATGCTCGACGGTGACTCGCGCCGCGAACTCTTATGGACCGGTCTCAAGAATTACGGGTTATACACCGGAAACATGTCCGATGCAGATGCCGCAACTTTTGCAGACCAGAACATCGAGGACTTTGCTTCAAAACCCTCAACCGGATGGACGGATTGGAAAGACCTGCTTTTCCGTAACGGTTCTCATCAGAACTACCAGCTGAGCGTATCTGGTGGCAATGACCGTACCAAGTTCTACACCTCAGTAGCTTATACCAATCAGGAAGGTATCATTTACAAACAAGGTCTGGAACGTTTCACTGGTAATGCAAACCTCACTCATAAGTTTGGAGACTTTGAAGTTCAGGTTACAAGCCAATTCTCAAAAGTAAGACAAAACAAAACTAATGAAGCTACCTCCTATGATGGACCTGTGGCCAATTACGCATTCTTCCAAAGCCCCTCATCAACCCCTTATAATGAAGACGGCACATTAAACAATGGTTGCGGCGTATTTGGAGTCAATCCTTTGTATGAAAGAGAACACAGCTCTGACGTTTATACCCTGATGAAGGCATTCAATACAATCAAGTTGACCTACAATATTTGGGACAAGTTGAATTTAAGTGAAAAGATTGCTTATGATTACGCACAAGGAACCAATGACGTTCTTTGGGACAGACACTCAAACAATGGTGCCCCCGGTGGTGTCATGCAGCGTATCGTCAATCGTAATGACCAGCTGAATACACAAACCCAGCTCTCTTACATCAACTCTTTCGGTCTACACAATATTGACGCCCTGCTTGGTTTTGAAACACAAGATACGGAATATGCTTTCAACTACATGGCAGGCCAAGACTATCCGGGTGATTTGTACGAATTGACAAATGCCGGTTCAACAAGTGCCGAAACCAACAGACAGAGCTATCGCATGACTTCGTTCCTCGGACGTGCCAATTATAACTACGCAGACAGATATTATCTCGGTCTCAGCTATCGTACCGACGGAAGTTCACGTCTGGCAAGAGAAAACCGTTGGGGAAGTTTCTGGTCGGTTTCCGGAGCATGGAGATTCATAGACGAAAGTTTCCTGAATCCTGTCAAGAGTGTATTGACAGATGGAAAGCTCCGTGTGTCATACGGTGTAAACGGAACGCAACCATCAGACTATTATGCTTATATGAATCTTTATAAATACGGAATCATATACAATGGACAGTCAGGAATGTCAATCGTCGGAATTGCAAACCCGGACCTGAAATGGGAAAAGAACAAAACATGGAATATCGGTCTCGACCTTTCATTCATCGACCGTATCTCTGTAACATTCGACTACTATCAGCGTAAAACCAGCGACCTTATATATGACCTCCCCGTATCACAAGTCGGCGGATATTATGATGGCAATTATGGGTATACCACCCCGCAAAACATCGGTTCACTGAAGAACTCCGGTTTTGAGTTGACCATTACATCAACCAATTTCAGAAACAAGGATTTCACGTGGACCACTTCTCTGAACATGGCACACAACAGCAACAAACTGACCAAATTGGATGGCCAGCAGAATGAAATCGTATCAGGACCGCTGATTCACCGTGTAGGCGAACCTTACTATTCATACTATGTTTATGAATACGCCGGAGTCGACGCAGAGACCGGTAAAGAAATGTTCTATCTGAATGACGGAACAGAGAATGCCCGCAAGACAACTACAAATATCTCTGAAGCCAACAAAACTATTGTAGGCAAGCATCAGGCTAGTATAGAAGGCGGTCTTACCAACAACCTCAAATGGAAGTTTATCGACTTGGGCTTCACTTTCACTTATTCATTGGGTGGTGATGCTTTTGACTACTCCGCTTGGCAGCACTCCAATGGCGGTTCATATCTATACGGTGGTGCCGTACCGACATACTATGACATCTCAAAGATGTGGACAGGCCCGGGCGACACGAATGCCACATTGCCTAAATTTGAATATGGAAGCGCTGCTTCACTGTCTTCACGCTGGCTGATGCCTACTGATTATCTACGTCTGAAGAACCTCACATTAGGTGTAAGCATTCCGCAAAACTATATCAGCAAGCTTGGGCTCAGCAAAGCCAGAATCTACTTCTCTGGTTCCAACCTGCTTACATGGAAGTCTAAAGACTTATTTGTAGATCCGGAAATGCGTGTAGACGGACTATGCACATTTGAGACTCCGGCATTGAGAACATATACATTCGGAATAGAATTGAATTTCTAACTAATAAAGATACGAAAATGAAAATATTAAAGACATTATACACAGCAACGCTTTGCGCAGCTATGGCAGTCAGCACTTCATCATGCCTCAACAGTTGGCTGGATCAGTCACCCGCAGACGGAATAGATGCTGAAACCGCAATCAAGAACAGCGATGATTTGGCCAATGTGCGGACGGGACTTTATGCTGCCGTTAAAGGTAACAGTAGCCTGATTAATTATTATGGACGCCTCATGTTCGTATACGGTGACATGAGAGGGGAAGATATCCAATATGAATATAACGGGGGAAGTGGAAGAGCAAACTTCTACTACTATATGGAATATACAACTGCAGACAATTTCACCACCTCAACAGCCGTATGGCAGATGCCTTATGTAGTCATTGCACGCGCCAACCGTCTGATTCAGGCAGCAGAAAGTGGCAACCTGACCGATGCGGCAGAGGCAAAAGCCACTATTGACCAATATGATGCAGAAGCAAAAGTTCTGCGCGCCATGGCACTGTTTGACCTTACACGTATCTACGGTAAACCTTATACGGTAGATCAAGGCAGCTCACTCGGTGTGCCCATCGCTACCTCCCCACTAGAATCGACAGAAAAGCCAAGCCGCAGCACGGTAGCTCAATGTTATGAGAGTATTGAAAAAGATTTGACAGATGCAATCAACTCAAATGCACTGCCCAAAACCAATGAAGTGGGTTATGTCAACCTTTGGGCTGCCAAAGCCTTGCAGGTACGTGTATATATGACAAAAGGCGAATGGAGCAAGGCTCTATCCGTAGCAGAAGACATCATATCAAACTCGTCTTACAAACTTTGGGAACCGTCAGAATATGTTGCAGCATGGAGCAAAAGCGATGCCAATCATTCAAAAGAAATCATGTTCGAGATTTCCATCAACAACAATACTGACTGGACAGACCGTGAAGGTATTGCCTATTTATATGCCGACAAGGCTGGCGCTTCTCCCGGATATGGAGATGTAATTGTCACAAAAGACTTCTCTGACATGCTTACATCCGACCCGGCAGACATCCGTAACGACATATTATTGGCAGCGGCAGCAGGAGGATTTGACAAGCGCAAAGTTTACATCAACAAAATGCCAGCTGTAAACGGAGATGTGCGTTACTCCAATGTCCCATTGCTACGCTTGTCAGAAGTTTACTTGTCAGCAGCAGAAGCAGCTTTCCAAGCCGGAGACAAGAACAAGGCTGCCAACTTGCTGAACGATATCATCTCCAACCGCACAACGGATGAAAGCAAACAAGTAACCAGCGGAAACATCACATTAGACCGCATCTACATCGAACGCCGCAAGGAACTTGTAGGTGAAGGACAGCGCTACTTCGATGTTATGCGCCGAGGTGAAACCGTTACACGCTACACGGACGTTAATGACAGAGGATGGCACGACGTATTGAGCGAAGAAGCGCGTACATTCAACCGCGACTCCAAGAAAGCGCTCCCGTTGATTCCCGTCGGTGAAATCAATGCCAATCCGAACATAGAACAAAATCCAGGCTATTAATCAATAGTAGCCTAAAGAAACTTGGGAATTTTCCCAATGTGTTTTTATAAATAAAGTGTTTAGAGGAGGTGTGCCAGTGATGGTATGCCTCCTTCTTTCAAAATATCCACCAATATCGGTTTCACTCCGCTGACAAAACACTCCACAGCAATTACCATCAGAATAAGTCCCATCAGGCGCATCATCACATTGTTTCCCGTCTCACCCAGGATTTTGACCAACCGCGTGGAAGCACGCAATATGAAGAAGGTAATCAGATAAATAAAGGCAATCATTCCTATAAGAACTCCTTTCATCTGAATGGTATGGGCATCCTGCATCAGCACAATGGCATTGGCTATGGCACCAGGACCACAAAGCATCGGAATTCCAAGAGGAGTAATGGAAATATCATCGGCATAAGTCTTGATTTCCTCGTCTTTCAGCTTCATTGGGGTATAACGGGCTTGCAGCATATCGAAGCCAATCTTAAAGATAATAACTCCACCGGCAATACGGAAACCATTGGTAGAGATACCGAAGAACTTAAAGAGGAACTGCCCTGCAAACGTAAAGACCATAATTGTTATAAAGGCAACCAAAGTGGCGCGCGATACTACCGACTGCCGTTCACGGTCTGTCATTCCATGCGTCATGGTCAAAAACACCGGCATGGTGCCGAGAGGGTTTGTCAACGTAAAGAAGGAGGTAAAACAAAGTAAAGCGAAAGGTAAGATTGTGTCCATAGCTGTATAATATACGTTTCTGCAGACAAAAGTACAACTAAAAATTTCAATGTCACAAAATCTGCATCAATTCTTTCAGATTACTGATATGATAAGTCGGTTGGAAAGGCAGTTCTTCCTTCCCTGTTACATTATAAAACACTTGGTGCATGCCCACTCCTTTGGCTCCTGCCACATCATTCTCCCAACTATCGCCTATCATCAAAGAATCACGCACCTCGGATTGTGTGGCAGAAAGGGCAAAATGAAAAATTTCGGGCCAGGGCTTCAAGATACCGATGTCATCAGAGAGAACAATCTTCTTAAAAAAGTGGTCAATGCCTGCCGAACGCATCTTATGACATTGCAGCTCTTGGAAGCCGTTGGAAAGGATATAGAGGTTATATTTCCCCGCCAAATATTCCAGTACCTCATACGCATGCGGCATCAGCCGACTTTTTGTGGGAATGACCGAAAAGAAATCATCAGAAAAAGCCTCGGCCAAAGCAGCATCCCCCGCCCCTACTGCCTCCAGAGGATATAGAAAACGCTGGCGGTTCAACTCTTCCTTACTGACCTGCCCTCTGCCGTATTCTTCCCACAGCTCTACATTACGATGCTGATAAAGCGTATAGAAATGCTGGAAAGAACGAAAGAAACGGTCATAATCATACTTGTGATACATCTCTTCGAATGTATCGCGTGCATTAAGGGGAAAATGCCCAAAGCGTATCGTCCAGGTCAAAAAATAGGTTCTTATATTGGGATGCCATAATTTAAAGGAAAGGGATATATAAAAATAGACGCAGATTATCAATTCCAATAACCTGCGTCCGTTCTGTATCAGTCTATAACAGTGTTATTTTACCTGGATTACCAAATACTTGGACACACTCCAGAAGTCTTTCGGATTTGTAATCTTCAAAGTCAGCTGTCCTTTATCATCTTTCTCCAACGCATAAGAACCAGCGGGATGAGTAGTCAAGATATCAGCATCTTTAGAGTATAGTTTAATCTCTTTTGTCGTACGGATATCCACTTGTGTAAAGTAGTCCTTGTTGATATCAGAATCTTTCAGCACCTGGCCTTTTTTTGAAAAGTCCGGTATTTGTCAATATCTTCTGGTCCTTCAACTCTTTCTTCGTACCAAATACAAACCAAGCCGTATTGAGTGCCTTATCTTGTTCGGCAACGGTTTGAGCCTTCGCCTCATTTTCGGCAGTCAATTCTTCTTTCTCAGTAGACAAACCGGTTACGGCAGCATCCAGTTCCTGGATACGGATATTCTTGGAAGCCAGCTCAGCCTGCAATTCCTCGATACGCTGGGTCTTTGCCACCAACTCCTGAGTCAGGGACTCCACAGCCCTCTTCAACTGGGCAGAGTTATTCTTACTGTTCTTCAGCATGGACTGCAGTTTGGCAATCTGCTCCTTGTTCTCTTCCATCTGCTTACGGATAAACTCAATATCCGACGCAATCTGCTGCTTGGCATTCAAAGAGCCTTCTGCCACAGCACCACGCTGCAAATCCACACGGCTCTCTGCTGCATTAATCTGGCGGAATCCCTCTGAAATATCATTGAAAGTGCCCATCATCTCGTCCAATTCAGCATTACGCTGAGTCAGTTCCATCAATAAAGAATCATTTTCAGCTTTCAGTTGGTCCTTACTTCCACCTGACAAGCCGTCGCACGATGCCATAACGGCCGCACATACAATTAAAACTGCTAACTTTTTCATACGCTTTTGTTTTACGTTGGTTAATGAAGTTATTTAATCGTCTATTCCTGCTACTACTATTACTATTTCTCCACGCGGGTCATTGGCTGTGAAATGCTCAATCAATTCAGTCAGAGTGCCACGCACCGTTTCTTCGTGTATCTTCGAGATCTCCCGGGATACAGATGCCTGACGTTCCGCACCGAAATGCTCGGCAAACTGCGTCAAAGCTTTTACCAATCTGTGGGGAGACTCATAGAACACCATGGTACGACACTCCTCGGCCAATGCCTTCAGGCGGGTCATCCTTCCTTTCTTCTGTGGAAGGAAACCTTCAAAACAGAACTTCTCATTCGGCAGTCCGGAAGCCACCAATGCCGGTACAAAAGCTGTCGCTCCCGGCAGGCATTGCACTTCGATGCCGTTACGCACACACTCTCTGACTACCAGAAAGCCCGGGTCGGATATACCCGGCGTACCTGCATCCGAAATCAAAGCTACAGTTTCTCCCCCCTTTATTCTATTAACAACACTTTCAACCGTTTTATGTTCATTAAATTTATGGTGAGATTGCATCGCATTCTTTATTTCGAAGTGTTTCAGCAATATGCCGGAGGTACGTGTATCCTCAGCAAGTATCAAATCCACTTCTTTCAGAATCCGGATAGCACGGAATGTCATATCTTCCAAATTCCCTACCGGGGTAGGCACTACATAAAGTTTTCCCATACTTATCGGTTGTTTAGCTGAAATATTTTTTGAGGAGTTCCATAAAATCGACAGCGGCTTCATTCTCTTCATCCGGCTGCACTTCCGAAACGAAAATATCCATAGCCTTGTCCAAAGAAGGGGCCTCACCCAAACGTCGTACCACTTCATTCATCCGTGCAGCATCGCCTGCGAACAGCTCGCGGACAAAACGGAATGAATCGTTCAGACTGATGGCATGTCTCAAATCCTTGGCAGGCTTGATGCGTTCTGCCAAAATAGGAACTGTTTCCGGTTCCTCACATACCATCTTCACTGTATCAGGAATAACCGATTCGACCGGAGAAACCGGTTCGGTCAAAGGAGTAGTAACAGCAGGGGGTTCCTCCAGGGGCGACACAACAGTCGTTGGCGCCTCCTCAAGCAGTTCTTGCAACGCCTCCAAGCGTGCCTTCATCTGCTGGATATTCCGTTTTGCCACAATCTTCAATGTCGGATTGGCATCACTTGAAATGGCCTGCATCAAACATTTCAATTCCTGAATATCTAATTCTATGTCGTTTAATAGGGTTTGCATATCCTTTACACAGTCCGTGTTAACGCTACAAATGTAGAAATAAATAATGAAAAAATATCGGAAAGCAAACAAAAGTGTTACTTTTGCGCTTAAATATAACACTCGAAAGCATGGTATTATTCTCAGAAGATCATATACAGGAAACCAAACGCAGGGGAAGAATTGAGGTCATTTGCGGTTCCATGTTCTCCGGCAAAACCGAAGAGCTGATAAGGAGACTGAAACGGGCAAAATTTGCCAAACAACGCGTAGAGATATTCAAGCCTGCCATAGACACCCGTTATTCCGAAGCCGATGTCGTATCGCATGACAGTCATTCCATAGCCTCCACTCCCATTGACTCGTCTGCCAGCATTCTGCTCTTCACTTCAGAGATAGATGTAGTGGGCATTGACGAAGCCCAGTTCTTTGACAGCGGCCTGATTGATGTATGCAACCAGCTTGCCAATAATGGTATACGTGTTATTGTAGCAGGTCTGGATATGGACTTCCGCGGTCTTCCCTTCGGCCCTATGCCGGGACTTTGCGCCATTGCCGATGAAGTTTCCAAAGTACATGCCATCTGTGTGAAATGTGGCCAACTTGCCTCGTTCTCCCACCGTACCGTCAAGAACGACAAACAAGTACTGCTGGGAGAAACCGAAGAGTACGAACCGCTATGCCGAGAGTGCTATCAGCAAGCCATCCAAGCCGACCAAAAGGAAAGCGGTCATTAACGAATACAAAAAACAGAGCATTATGGAACGCAAAAAGGATTACATTCGACAGTTTTATCCGCGGTGTCATACTCGGTGTCATTATTATCGGCATCCTTATGCTCTTCAAGCGTCTAAGCGGCGTATTGCTGCCATTCTTCATCGCATGGCTCATTGCCTATCTGATATACCCCTGGTCACCTTCTTCCAGTACAGATTAAGGCTCAAGAACCGGGTCATATCCATCTTCTGCGCCTTATTCAGTATTCTGATTGTAGGAGGAACCGCCTTCTATCTGCTTGTGCCTCCCATGATGGACGAATTCGTCAGGGTAAAAGATTTGGTAATAGACTACTTTTCCAACGGAACCCACGACGGCAATGTGCCCAAAACACTCTCTGAATTCCTTCGTGAGAACATAGACACCCAGTTTGTCACCCAATTGTTCAAGGAAGAGAATATGCTGAACGCCATCAAGGAAACCGTTCCCCGGCTCTGGTCCTTGTTGTCAGAATCCGTCAATCTGCTGTTCAGTTTCTTCACTTTCTTCCTCATTCTTCTCTATATAGTTTTCATATTGCTGGATTACGAAAGCATTTCCGAAGGGTGGACCCACCTGGTACCACAGAAATACCGGCCCTTCGTAATCAATGTAATGAACGATGTAAAAGACGGCATGAACAGATATTTCCGCGGACAGGCATTAGTAGCTTTGTGCGTAGGCATTCTATTCAGTATCGGCTTTCTGATTATTGATTTCCCACTGGCCATTGGGCTCGGCTTGTTCATCGGTGCTTTAAACCTAGTGCCCTATTTACAGATTATCGGCTTTATACCTACCATCGTGCTGGCCATACTGAAAGCAGCGGATACGGGAGGAAACTTCTGGATTATCATTGCATCGGCCCTTGCTGTATTCATAATAGTACAAGTCATTCAAGACGGATTCATCGTACCGCGTATCATGGGGAAGATTACGGGCCTAAACCCTGCCATCATCCTACTGTCTTTATCAATTTGGGGTTCATTGATGGGTATGCTGGGTATGATTATAGCACTTCCGCTTACCACCCTTATGCTCTCCTACTATCAACGTTTCATCATAAACAGAGAAAAAATTCACAAGTTTGAACAGACTGATAATCAACAAGAAAAGTAAAAGCAGAAGTCGTTCTCAAAACTTTTTCCCTTAATCCATTTGTTTTTTAAACAAAAGTAGCTATCTTTGCACCCGCTTAACAGCAATAAAGGTCTGATTCGCTAGCTCAGCAGGTAGAGCACAACACTTTTAATGTTGGGGTCCTGGGTTCGAGCCCCAGGCGGATCACTGAAACAACAAGAAGAATCAAGCAAATTCCTGATAATCAGATATTATCAGGAATTTCTTTTTTCTGGCAGGTAGCAGTTCTCCTATACAGTGGAAAGAAGGCAAAACTTTTATTTTCAAAATGTACTTGCATGGCTTTTTGCCAGTAGGTAGGCATACAATTAATGTTGTCAAGATGGATAAAACGTCACGAGAAATAGATACAAAAGAATATGATAATACTGTAGTCATTTGGAATCACTATATTAAGATGGAAGAAATAAGCCAACAAGTAACCCGATATACTGACACTGTGGATTTATATGCAGGTTGTTTAACGTCTATTGCTGCATGGTGGACTTTAAAATTCTATAAGCATAGACAACGTAAATGGCAAAAGATAGCTAAGAGTTTATAAATTCATATAGAGCGATAAAAACAGAAAGCCATGTCAGATTGGGATTTAACTGAAAAACGTATATATAAATTGCTAAGACATCCATACCAATTAGATAAGTCTGTTGTTGAAGATATGGCTTCTGCTTATTTGGAATTTGTGGAGGAACTCTTTGATTACCTGAATAGAATAGGTGACAGTAAAATACGTATTAGACAGCTTAATATGAGCTATATTGACTTTGGAACACTTAAAGCATTGGAAGAATCATGTCCTACAGAAAACAGTAAGTTGAAATTAGTTTTTCTAGATAAGTTGTTATCGTTGATAAATATGGAACAGGAATTAATTTATCGACAGATGGAATACCCCAAATTCTTTATTAATATTGAATCTGAATGGAAATCACCATTTTATCTAAATAATGAAGTAATAAAACTCGTAGATATGATGGAGCTAGTTTGTGGCATTTTCTATATATCGGATGGTGTTATTCGCATAGATCATAAGGAAATCTTTCTTAGTGATGTAGCTCGTATCTTTGAAAAGATGTTTAATATAAATTTTGGTGATATTTATAAGAAAGAAAGTGCAGTAATCAAACGAAAGCCAATGAAAATAACTGAATTTCTCGATAGGTTGAAAGCCGCCATTATCCAGAAGAGTAAAGAAGAAGGTTACTATCATTCATAAAGTATAAAGTAATTTGATCTGAAAATCAATTATATACATGCAATTTATGGGGGAGTACCACTGGTATTCCCCTAACTTATTTGCACTCATTTGCCGAACTTTGCTTCATCAATCGATTGAAAACAAGAATGTTGAACTTAAAAATTAAGCAAAATGTATATAGACAACGAAAACTTCGAGAAGTGGATGGAGAAACTATCCAAGAAACTCACTGAAATCGGACAAGACTTGAAATCACTCATCGATACTGATACGGTACTAGATGATAATGAGAAGATTCTCGATAATCAAGATTTAGCTTTTCTCCTGAAAGTATCTTTCCGAACTCTTCAACGCTACAGAGTAAATAAACTACTTCCCTATTTCACTATCGGAAGGAAAACCTATTATCGGGCTGTAGATATTCGAGCTTTTGTTCGTGAACGTGCCGATTCTCAAACCTACAAACAGTTTGAAAAAGCCAATCAGTTGGATAATCAACCTTGATAGCAAAAAGTAGCAGAGGAAAGAAGCCAGTGTTCAGGCTATTCCTCTATGCTACTACCCCAATTTAGCACAAACAGCTTCACCTATCGGTTCAGCCCATTTCGCTAAATTGAGCAAGAGGGAACTGGACAAGTCCTGTTCTTCCCTCTTGCCCTGCGGGGCAAAGCCGTCGGCTTTAGCGTGTTACAAAAACACGCTGTAATGACATCTGTAATAAGCATTTTCTTTACAACGCTTATTATCAGGTATTTATCTATTCATATTCCTATAAAAAAGTAATTACCATGCCAAATAACAGTCGAAAAACGATATTCACTACCATTTCCATAGATAAGGAAACGGCAGCTTTGGTAGAGAAGATATGCAAACGCTATTCACTGAAAAAGAGTGAAGTTGTAAAGTTGGCGTTCGGGTATATTGATAAGGCACATATCAACCCATCCGAAGCACCTGAATCCGTAAAATCGGAACTGGCGAAAATAAATAAGAGACAGGATGATATTATCCGCTTCATCCGTCACTATGAGGAAGAACAACTGAATCCCATGATACGAGCAACAAATTCTATCGCTTTACGTTTCGAGGCTATCGGCAAAACATTAGAAACTCCCATACTCTCTCAACTGGAAGCCAGTCAGAAAAGACAAACAGCCGTGCTTAAAAAGTTAAGTGAACAATTCAGCAATCATGCCGATGTGATAAACAACCAGTCCAAACAGATTAATGCACTTTACCAGATACACCAACGGGATTATAAAAAGCTACTTCACCTGATACAACTCTATTCGGAACTTTCTGCTTGCGGTGTGATGGATAGCAAAAGGAAAGAGAACCTAAAAGCTGAAATTATCAATCTTATAAATACATAGGCTTATGCACATAGATTTTGCCCCACCCTCGAAAGGAACATACAACAATGCAGGGAGTAGTCGACAACTGGCAAGCTATATGGAACACGAAGATTTGGAACGGATGGAAAAGGAAATCTATACCGATGGTTTTTTCAATTTGACGGAGGATAATATCTACAAATCAAAGGTTGTTAAGGATATAGATACCAATATCGGGCAATTGTTGAAAACGGATGCAAAGTTTTTCGCTATACATGTCAGCCCATCGGAAAGAGAACTTCGGGCAATGGGGAACACCGAACAGGAGAAAGCCGAAGCAATGAGGCGGTATATACGAGAAATTTTTATCCCCGAATATGCTAAGAACTTTAACAAAGGACTATCCGAAGCGGATATAAAATTTTACGGCAAAATCCATTTCAACCGCAACCGTTCCGACAACGAACTAAATATGCACTGTCATTTGATAGTTAGCCGTAAAGACCAATCCAATAAAAAGAAGCTGTCACCGCTTACCAATCATAAGAACACCAAGAACGGAGTAGTCAAGGGTGGCTTTGACCGTGTGAACCTGTTCCAACAAGCAGAACAGGGCTTTGATAAACAGTTTGACTACCACCGCCAACAATCCGAATCGTTTGATTACCACAATACGATAAAGAACGGTTCTATCTTCGAACAACTTGAACAACAGAGTCAAAGCTTTACTAGGGAAAAGAAAAAAGCAGTATTCCAATCCAGTGAAAAAGAAAACAATATTTCATGCAATCTTGATAACAAAATAGCTGACAAACAATCTAACAATCAACAAAATAATAGCGGCAGTGATTCTCTGTTGTCTATTTTTTCATTGGGTGATGGCAATAATTATGATACTACGCTGACAGAGGAATTGCATACACAGAAACGCAAAAAGAAAAAAAAGAAAGGACGCAAATTATAGAGACTTCTTAAAACAGTACCCCTCAATGAGATAATGCATAGCTTATCGCTAAAATAAAAATATTTTTCTTCATGAATATATATTTTTTTTGTACATTCGCCAATGTTCTAATAAAACTTAGCGAATATGTATCCATATAAATTTGAATATTATAGATTTCAATTAGTACCAAAGAAAGTAGTTCAGCTTTCCATTGACAATGTAGCATATACATATGATGAAATTAAAGCTAAAAAGAATGAGTATTTTTCAGAAGTACTAACTAAAACTACTTTTAAAGGCAAGAAAGGTAATTTACCTTATAGGATTGTTTATGAAAAAAATAATATATTTGTTTTATTTCTAAGTAATCCAAAACCGTATTCTTACATACATGATTTTCAAAAACAACAAGGGACAACAGAACCATTCTCTATCATTGTAATAGATAATAACCCTGAAAATCAATTGATGGCTATCAGTAGGAATACAGAAGCTTTTAGCGATACTAAAACTGTAGTAAAAATATTATCTCAAACAATAAACAAACATCTAGACCATTACAATGTAGTATTGCATATCGAACCTATTTTCCAGAAAGAAGAGTTCTGGAAAATAGTAGGAGGAAAAAAAGAAGAAATATCAATGATTCGATTTGAACTTATAAAACCAAATCTGACAAATATTTCAGGATGCTTAAAGGATGAATTGAAAAGAGTTATAGATACCACAAATAGTCATAAAACGGTTGTTGAATTTAACGCTCCTGCGAGAGCTGCTTTAGAAGATATAACTCCGAGTAATAATGATATAAATGGGCTTGTTGATTATTCTGCAAACGGTGGTGGTAATATTGGTGTGAAGTTTAAGCATGATAGGAAGAAATATCAAACGGCTGAAAGTATTAAAGTAGAATTAGAAACAACAGAAGTTGAAATTCAAAATGCAAATCCAGCACAATTAGATGCTTTCGTTGATTCCATTTGTTCCAAGCTAAAAAGAAGATGAAAAATATTATATTAAAAATATTACTATTTATTCTCTATTCCTCAATAGGGCTTGTACTTGCATGGCTTTCAGAAAGATTATCTTCTAACTTTCTTGAGAAATTTTACAAGTCTAATTTTTTAGCTTTGCTAATTTCCTTAACTGCATTATTATTTGCAATATATTCATTAATAACAAATAGACTATTAGAATTGGCAAAAAAGAGCAAATATGCATTTGAGACGACACAATCAGAACTTAAATTAGCTTTTATAATATTAGTATTTTGTCTCATTATATCAATTCCTCTTTTATTACTATTTTCCATAGATGAAAATACAGAAACATGGATTAAGTTAAGATTTGTAATTTTCTCAGCTCTAAATACTATATTAATTTTAATATTACACATCATTATAGATATGGGAAAATCTGTTTTTTTAATTACTAATGCACTTTCCAAAATTGAAGAAAATAGCCAAAAGCAGTAGTTTGCCTTTGCCAAGATTTAGTATATTTGCAAAAATAAAATCAAGCATATGAAATTTAGATATATAGGAACACCGAAAAATATAACAGATCTCAGATCTATTGCTTCAAAGCACAAACAACTGGAACGGAAAAATGTAAAAATTGCCATCGTTGATAACGAGTCATTTCCAATGATCGAAATTCTACAAAGACATAAATTTGATATAGATAAATTTGATGATATTGAGAATATTGAATCATTAAATGGTTATGATATTATTCTTTGTGACATACAGGGAGTTGGCACTAAATTCAATGAAGTCTTCCAAGGAGCTTACTTAGTCAAAGAAATATACAAAAGATATCCTTTCAAAATCATTATAGCATATACTGGTAGTAGGTATGATCCTAGATATAACGAATATCTAAAATATGCAGAATATAATATTATTAAAGATGCAAGTTCGGAAGAATGGGTAGAAAAGCTTGATTCAGCTTTAGAATTGGCTAGTAACCCTGAACATCGCTGGAATAGAGTAAGGCGATATTTATTAAATAAAGGAGTTCCTTTATTTGAGCTGACTTTACTTGAGGATGATTTTGTTTGCAGATTCTTAGAGAATAAAAGTTTTGACGATTTCCCTAACAATAAGATAGCTAAAACACTAGATGATGATATTCGGGCTATACTACAATCTTTTACTGCAAATGCATTGTTTAAAATTCTAGTTGGATGAAAAATATAATTTACCCATATCCATTCAAACTATCCACTACTGGTGATTTAAGTGATGGTATAGTTTTTCAGATACCATCTTTTTGTAAAAGTAATCATAAAACAAAAAAATGCCGTGACTTTTACACAAAAGAATGCGAAATAGAAGGCTATAAACAATGCCCATATGGTTTTGCAGTGAGTATAAATCGATTTCTAGGGCAAAAAGTTATTTTTTCGTGCCTATATATTGATAAAATTTCAGACAGAAAAATGGTTCAAAGAAGACTTTCTGAAAAAGATTTTATGCCTCGTATATCACTTGCCAACTACGAAAAATCAATAAACAACATATCGATACTCACTAATTCTTCCGTTGACTTCTATAAAAAAGAAAACGAGGAAATAATTTCAAAAGAAACTTATATTGATAAAATTGAAATATTGGATAATACTTTTCATGAGCTTAGAAAGTTAAATCAAGAATTAAAACTTCAGACTGAACATTTAATCTACCAATCTAATAATTTTAGTTGGAATAATGTTGGTGACATAAAGTACTTATCCCAAAATATATTTTCTACATCTCAGTTAATCTCAATTAGATTGAATACTTATGATTTTGGAGTAAACCCAAATCTATCTCTATATGAAGAAAAATCCCCAATTCAAATTCACAAGAAATTCGTTAAAGTTGCACATTGTTTAAGAGAATATGCAAATAAAAAACAGATAAAAATACAAATTACAGGTGAATCATATTCTTCTATTATGGCAAATGATGTATTAGAATTACTTCCTTATTTGATACTAGATAATGCTATTAAGTATTCTTTAGAGAATAAAAATATTGACATTAGATTTAGTGAAAAATCATCTATATTAGAAGTTGTAATTAAAAGTTTTAGCGTACGTCCTCATGAACATGAATTGAGAAAGTTAACAGAAAGAGGAGTGCGTAGTACAAGAATAGATTCACAGATTCAAGGACAAGGTATTGGACTTTATCTCGCAAATTACATATGTGAATTACATAATATATCTATGGACTTCCGCATAGGAAAAGAGCGTTTCTTTGAGAGTGGTATTCCTTATTCAGATTTTTATGTTTCACTTACCTTTTATGATATTATAAAAGATGAAAGCGTTGACTATACTTTCGATATCGATTAATTATTAGCCCATATGGAAGACTTACAAATATAAATATCTCATTTCTATAAATATATTCATATAAATATTATCTTTGCCCCAGTATTCTCCATGAGCAAACTACCGCAAAAGCACGTAGCAAATTAGTGGGTTAAATCATGGGATATGCTTGAAGCTAAAAATATAAAGTTTTAAATATCAGCGTGGTATCTCTGTAAGGAGAATCCCAGGCGGATCACCAAGAAGCTGGACAAAACCAGACAAAGAAAAGACAACTCCTACAATATCAAGGTATTGCAGGAGTTTTTTCTTTGTATAAAGTCCGTGACCTAAGACACGAAATGGTCACAAAAAGACATACTTTCGTGACCAATTCGTGACCTGTCCGACCTTTCGGATTTTAGGTCACGGAATGTCTGAAATTGTCGGTTTGTTGTCTTGATTTGTCCGTACTGCAAATATCTCATTTTCAGTTCATCAATTTAATTTTGTAACTAAAAAAGAGATTATGAGAAGTACTTTCAAGCTACTCTATTTCGTCAAACGAAATGCAGTAAAGAAGAACGGCAACGCACCGATTATCGCACGTATCACTATCGACCAAGTTGTAGCCCAGTTCAACACCAAACTGGAAATAAATCCGGCTCACTGGAGCGTGAAGTTAGGCAAGGCTTCCGGCAGAACCGCAGAAGCCGTACATATCAATTCTATGCTGGAAAGCATCCACAGCACGGTACCCCAACAAGACTAAATGGTTGATTTATAATATTGAAGCAATATAATACTGGCGAAAAGAAAAACAGAAGTTTGTCATTTACTATCCTTCGTCCATTCGTTTGACTAAGCTGTCTTGCAAACGGCTAAGATATGCCGTCCAATCCTTCTTCCGTTCTTTCATGGCAATATAAGCGGCATAATAATCGCCTAACTCCATTTAGAGCACCGTACTGAGAAAATTCATCATTTCTTTTATTCCCACGTTGCCATTGTTAATGCCACCCGAAGAAACAAGGTTGAGAAATTCAGGTCTTTATCGAATTGTGCGCTATCGGTACATAGGCGTAAATCAAACTTTCCACGAACAACATAATATTCATCATACAAGGTCGAATGAAAACGATAATATTGGTAAAAGTCCAGATTACGGTTAAAGAAGCAGGTCAGGTTATCCAGTTCTTTACTTAATATAGTTTCTGATTACATCATTACTACCATCGGGGCATTGTGTTTCTATCCGATAAATCTTATAGAAGGAATGAATTTGCAGTTTTGTTTTTAAATCATTGAGAACCGCTTGCAAACGACGCACTATTGAAAGAAAAGTTTCAACAATATCATAACCGTAGAGGTCGATTTCAGATATATTGACCTCTATTTCAGCTAACATGTTATTAACCAGTTCTTTCATTTTACTACTTTAATAGTTTTGTAAATTTAGACTCAGTACAAATACTTAAATCCGTAGTTACAAACTTCCCATTGTAAAAAAGAGAAAATATAGTAGCTGGTGTAGGAGAGTTTTGTGCTTGCTCTCTCGTTTCCAATTTAATTACTTTCAAAGGAATATTTATTTCTTGCGCAAGAACACGCAACACTCCATTTACATAATAATCCGTATATGGGCAACGATTAGAATAATAAGCCACTATTCCCAGTTTGTCGGGGCATTCTCCACTTTTGACGCAATCATTAAAATATGGAACTGCACTATTCTCATGAAAACTCATTACCAACAATGAAAATCCATTTGGAAGTTTTTCTATTTCCTTAAAGCCATGTTGCAGCAACCATTTCGTATCACTCATAAAATGGTTCTTTTTTGTACCTACAACAGTAACCAATCCATTTTTTTGTTGCTTTTTTGCATCTTCAATCACAAATTGGAGCAAATTATATCCATGCCCTTGACCTTTATACTGCCCTGAAACCCAAAAACAATTAATCATTAAATAATTAGGGGCAGTAACCGGAAGCCACGCATATTCAGCAGGAACATATTCTATAAAAACTTTGGCTCGTGCATCAAGCCGCCTAAAAACATAGCCATTAGCAAATTCCTTTTTTAGCCATTCCTTTTTGGACTCATATCCTTCCAAGCATTTTTTGTCAGAGAATGCGCAGCAGATATGTTCTTTATCTATATTATCCTCTGTTAGAGTTATATATTTAGGTAAACTATTTTCCATGCTTTTATTTATTTTATCGGTATGTAGATTTTTGTGATACTCTCTTTTTTATTTTCTTTTGAATAATTGATATACTCCTCAAAAGACATCCCATGACGAAGTGAATATTCTTGGCTTACGTTAATGATGTTATACCAGTCCTGCAAATCTGTATAATACCCCTGCAACGTATAGACCGCATATTTACCTTGTGGTAGCCGGATTGTACCAAATTCACAAGTAGGCATAATTTCCTTTTGTACCGATGCACAAGCATAGAAACGACATTGATTAGGGTTTGTCACATTAGGGTCGTCAAAACTTAACCCAATAAAACGTGTATCGGGCAGAAGTAAGTCATTGCTCTTTAAGAAATGTATCAATTTACTCCATACTGTTTCATAAGGTTCTTCCTCTCCGTACTTACCCCATATACGGATATATACTAAATTTAATCCCTCGAAATTGTAGACTTCAGAATGCAATTCGCACTCCTTTCCATCATGTTCGCACTCTTTTAATCGCATCCTTAATCTGCTGATATATGTTTTGGGAGAGATACCAAATTGTTTCTTAAATGCTTTGGAGAACGATTGCGGATTATCGTAGCCGACTAACCCAGCCAAATTCTGTAAACTCATGTCTTCAGTTTGCATATATAGTACAGCTCGTTCTACTCGTTGCCTCGCCACATAAGAGTATAATGGTTCATCCAAAGCAGAACTCATCATACGGAGCAATTGCCGTTGAGACATATTTACTATGTCGGCTATTACATTCAATTGCAATGGCTGATGCAGATTAAAATTTATGTAATCAATTACTTGATTGACTTTCTGTTTGTATATATTTTCAGTGCTACTTTTCATCTATAACGATATAATTTGCAAATATATAGAGTTCATACAAATGTATGATTGTCCAATCTCGCCAATTTTAGAAATCTTAGGTTACGGTTTTAGGAGGTTATGTCAAAACGTTGGCACAACCTCGTTTTTTTAAAGGCATCTACGACGTAATGAGTTGGCTGGAAACTTTATAAGCATACCGATGCTTCAGAACAAAAAGCAGAATCACAATGATTGTCAAAGCCTCCGAGAGTGGCATTGCCAACCAGATTCCCGACACATCCAAGAACTTCGGCAACAGAATAAAACTCGGAATAAGGAAAACAAAGCCACGCAACAAAGCAAAAATCGTAGCCGGCTTTATTCTTTCAACACTCTGAAAATAACCTACCACAGCAATATTCACAATGAAAAAGACAAAGCCGCTTGCAAAATAGGGGAAACCGTGTATCGCTATCTTCGCCGCTTCACTGTCAAGACTGATGAAAAGACCGACCAGCAGATAAGGATAAACAGTGAATGCCACCGTTGCAACCACACCGCAGACCACAGCCGTCAGCAACGCAATACGTTCCGCCGCCATCACTCTTTCCTTGTAGCCCAATCCGAAATTATAGCTGATAATAGGTTGGGCAGATTGTGCAATAGCGTTACCTACCATGAAAACAAAAGGAATATAATACGCTATACCGAATGCCCCTACACCATCGTCCCCCAGATAGGACATAAATACCTGGTTCCCGACGAACATAAGCACAGCAAGCGTTGCCTCTCCCAATAAGGCAGAAGGACCGATACGGCACTGGTAACCAATATTCCGCACGGAAAGCCGCAGGCTCTTGACACTCCATTTGAGTGGTTGTAAACGCAAATGCCGAGCATAAAACAGTAGATAGACCATCGCCACCAGTCCGCCGGCCATGATGCTGATGGAAGTGGCAAATGCTGCTCCCATGACTCCCCAGCCAAAAGGAAAGATAAACAGCCAGTCGAGCACCACATTGATTACAGCCGTAATCAGGCTGCACAACATAGCCAGCTTTGGAGCACCGTCCAGACGAATGACGAACAGCGGCACCGTTATCCATATCTGAAAGACCCATGACGGAACAAACCACAGCAGATAATCCGTCACCATAGGCAACAGATGTTCGGAAGAGCCGAGCATCCGGGCTGTTTCTGCCGGAAAAGCCATCATCAAAGCAGAGGGTATCAAAGCAACAATCGTTACAAACAGTAATGCTTGTGTCACATTCAACCGAGCAGACTTGCTTTTGCCTCTCGACAATTGGATAGAAGCGACCACAGAACACCCGGCACCAACCATAAGCCCGATTCCCGTAAAAAGCATCAGTAAAGGGACACAGATATTTACGGCCGCAATCCCGTCGCTACCTACTCCATGCCCGACAAATATCCCGTCAATCGCTGTTACGGCCGACATACTGAGCATACCCAGCAACGTAGGAACAAAATATTTCCGAAACAATGTAAACACATTCAGTGTACTCAAATCAATTGCATCTCTTTTCATGTTCAACTATATTTATAGGTTATTGTCTTGCCCAAAAGCAAAAAAATGCCGGATAAAATGATTGGTTTTACCCAGTCATCTTATCCGGCATTTTTACAGCCCTCCGATGAGGATTACAAAACTCTTTTGGTTTTCTAATTCGCGTGCAAAGGTGGGACTTCTTTTTCAAGTATCCAAATATTCATGATTTCTTTCACTGAAAAAGCAGCAAAACATGAACATTATCCACTACCATATCACTCTTTTGAAGGTAGACACACAGCCAATGAAAGACAGTCTATCAGTCTTTCATTGCTCTAACATAGGCTGTCAATACACTGAATAAATGATAGTTAGGCATGCGCACTATTGTGGTACGACTTCTCCACAAGCATGAAGAAGCCGTACCACAATAGTGAAGAAACTGCATCACAACCGTGCACAATAGTCATTAATAAGCTTTTAGTAGGAGAAAGAGCTGTTCTTTGCGGAAAGAAGACCAGCCATTTGCACAAGAAAAAACAGCATGCAAGCAAAGTTTGCCTACATACTTGCATGGCATCTGCTTACATACTGTAAAATGCGGTATAACAAACAATTAGAAAGCACCATGCAAGCATGTAAGCAAAATGTGTGGTAAACCTATTGTATCTCTTTTCATTTTGCGATGACTCCATAGTAAACCATGTTATCAATACGCTTCTGATAAATCTGGTTATTCTGCAGCAGATACCCCAAGGCCAAACACAAATCCACATCCCTGAACTTCGTCAGTTTCTGCAATTCAAAGATTGTACACTTCTTAAGATTGCACAAAATGGAATATACCATTTTCATATTATTGGTCGCCTTCTCAATACTCTTCATATTATTATCTTATTATTAGTTCCTTTCTTAAAATGATATCCTATATTATCTACTCAAATATAAGATAAAGACAGAGCAATGACAAACATTGCCCATTCTTTTCATTTCAGATAACATTCTTTGAACTACATATACCTAAAATCTGCAAAAAATATAGAACTTTATAAATATCAACACTTTATAGAAAGGTATATTCACATTATACTATATCCGGAAACGATTATGTTGGTATAATCAAGGTACTATTATATGCTTGCCTTCGGGAGTGACTACTACCGAGCCCATTTTGATGTAATGTTTCCCTTCCGGCGAAACTATTACCTTTGTTTCGCTACTCTTGTCGGAAGATTCTTTTTTCTCATTCATGAAACTCTTGTCCCGCGAAGTGGTAACCGGATAAGTATCCTCCAGATAGCTCTTCATTTCGTCCACTTTTCCGTCTTTGAACCACACCTTGACAGCCGACCACCCCGCAGGAGTATAAGCGCGGAATGTCCAAGCCTCTCCCTCCTTATTCAAATCTCTAAATGCAGGCTCTCCTAAAATGGTACACACCTCTTTAAAGCTCATACCACGTTCAATGCTGCTCAACTGCTTATAATCAAACCCGTAGCTTTCATAAATGCCACAGCCCATCACCAAGACAGCGAGTAACAAGCCTAAAACAACTGACATCTTTTTCATAATAGAAAGTTTTAGTATTTATCCATACAGCAAATGTAGTATGATAAAAACCTCCTTTTCCGTGATTCTCTCTATTTATACATAGGGATTTCCCTATCAGTTTATCTGTATCTTTACAACCTATAAAGAATATCATCCCAGCCCCGTTCCAATGAGCAATATCAAGTCGGAAGGGGCCACCACCGTATGGTTGGCAACCGGCAAAGACAGTCTTAAAACAAAGGTGCAGCCAATCCGAAAGCAGGTTTGTGCTTTCAGGAAGAAGGAAACAGCGTAGTGCTCACCGGTAAGGTGGAGATAAAGGCCCGGCAGCTCCCAATTATGTATTACTGAAATTCAAAGGACACCATGCCACCATTTGGATTGACGGACATTTTGTACGCAGAAATCTTTAAGAAGAGCATTCAGTTCCTCATCTGATGTCTTGCATGGGGGGATGAAAACTATAGCCCCTTCGTTATCACCGGCAATCCGAAACCTCCTTTCTGCAAAGTCAGGACTTTCGGTTTGCCTTTTCGTGCTTTGTTGTATGTGGCTGTGGAAACATGCAAGGTCTCTATCGCTCCATCCTCGAAAGCCACCTTTAAGTAATATTCCTTACGTACTCCGTCCGACACATAACGATGCTTGCCTACTTTACGTCTCTTTTCATGTTCTTTTATCAGCTTCTCAAGTACGGTAACCGTCACCTCCTTTGTCGAAGCTGGAGCCGCCATCCGATAATTCCCTACCAGAAAAAGCGAACAACTGATGACACCCACGCACACCACATGGCACAATATATTCACTGCCTTTTGCTCCATCGTTGTCAGCCATATCCATTTTTTATATAGAGGAAGTGTAACGACTGCCACCACAAGTCCTACCCCTACGGGTATCCACACAGCAGCCAACGTATCTTCATAGATGTTATATCCGATGCAGCCCAAAGCTACGACCAGTACAAACATCAGAAAACGGAGTATTTTTATAAACAGTTCTTTCATTGCCGCGTTTATATTTTTTGCAAATATAGGAAAAATATCATTCGACCGACTGTCAAATCTGTTCAATCTACATGAACTTACTTGCTTGATAGAATGTTATAACTACAATAACTAAAACAGAAAATATCATGGAAAAGAGCTTAATTCATAGTAATGAACTGCATTTTATCAGTAAGAAACGCATTCATCAAGCAGTAGAGAAAATGGTTGAGTCATTGGATTTGGCTGCGGGTTCCACAACCGGCTTCAACATCTATGCAGTAGTGGAGAGCTATTTCACGGATTTGGAAAAACGAAAAGAAATCAATCAGCTGCTCAACCTGGAGCAAGATGTCTGCGAAGAAATAGAGGCAGAATTAAGTTATAAATAAATTACGGAGTTACCGACTACTATTAAGTTACGGGCTACAAGTGTCCTGCAGTATGATAATGCAGTACACTTGTAGCCCGTAACTTATAGTAGCTGATAGCCAGTAAATTGAAACTTGTAGCCCACTCAGTCTTTCGCCTGATGCACCGTCAACTGCGGGAATGGGAAGTCGATACCTTCCTCATTGAATACGGAGTAAATCTTCTTGTTCATATCAAAATAAACGCCCCAGTAGTCTCCGCTCTTCACCCAAACACGAATCACCACATTCACACTGCTGGCATCCAAGGCATGAAGAGCTACAAACGGTTCGGGAGTATTCAAGATACGGCTGTCTTCGGAGATGATACGACGCACGGTGCTCTCTACCTTGTCATAATTCTCACCATATTCTACACCGATCACCCAATCTACACGACGCGTATCCTCACGGCTGTAATTAGTCACTGTACCACTGCTCAACGCACCGTTAGGGATATAGATTACCTTATTGTCGGCTGTGGTCAGAATCGTATGGAAGATTTGAATCTCACGTACCGTTCCGGACACTCCCTGGCTTTCAATCCAGTCACCTACCTTGAAAGGACGGAACAACAGTACAATCAATCCACCCGCAAAATTCTGCAAGTTTCCGGAAAGTGCCATACCGATAGCCACACCGGCAGATGCCAACAAAGCTGCAAAAGAAGTAGTTTCCACTCCCAATTTGCCGATAACGGCAATAATCAGCAGAATGGTCAGCAAGATATTGACTAAACTTTTCACAAAGCTCTGGATACTGGCATCCACATGTCTTTTTGCCAATAACCTCGCCAGCATTTTCCTAAGAAAGGAAATCAAGAACCGTCCTACCACAAAGATGATGACAGCTCCAATAATACGTCCACCGGCACTTACGCCCCAATCTATCAATTGCTGAAGGAATATCTGCAGTTTGCTGAAACCATCGTCAGCAACTTGGGCAGCAAAGGCTGCCATGAATAAAGATGATAACATAACTATACTCTTTTTTTAAAATTAATGCTGCAAAATTAACAAATAACTCTGACTTTCGTTCACTTAACTTGCCACTTTCGACGAAAACTCCTACCTTTGCTCCCGATTTCAACTAAGGGGTGCCCTAATACGACGGGCTGAGATCATACCCATTAACCTGATCCGGGTAATGCCGGCGGGGAAAAGAAGAAAAGTTCCCCTTTTCTGTATTCATCTAAACGAAACAATTGCAAATGAAGAGACATGCAATGGCGACCTGCCTGTTAATGGCAACGCTGGGTGTCTGTGCGCAGACGCATGAGAAAGACAGCTTGCGGGTGATAAACCTGCAGGAAGTGGAAGTCATCTCCACACGTGCCACAAACAGCACACCGGTGGCATTCACCAATATAGGCAAAGAACAACTGAAAAAACAGAATTTCGGACAAGACCTGCCGTATCTGTTGAGTATGACACCCTCCGCCATTACTACCAGCGACGCCGGTGCCGGGGTGGGTTACACCACACTGAGAGTCCGCGGAACAGATGGCACACGCATCAACGTCACCGCTAACGGTATTCCCATCAACGATGCGGAAAGCCACACGGTATTCTGGGTCAACCTGCCGGATTTCGCCTCCTCCGTCAAGGATATGCAGGTGCAACGCGGAGCTGGTACCTCAACGAACGGTGCAGGAGCTTTCGGTGCCAGCATCAACATGCAGACGGGTGATTTCTCCATGAAACCCTATGCAGAATTCAACGGTTCCTACGGCTCCTTCCATACGCACAAGGAGACGGTGAAAGTGGGAACGGGACTCATCAACAATCATTGGTCGTTCGACGCGCGGCTCTCCAACATCAGTACAGACGGATATATAGACCGGGCGTCTGTGGGACTGAACTCCTATTACCTGCAAGGAGGGTACTACAATGACAACACCTCTATCAAGCTGATAACCTTTGCCGGCAAAGAGCGCACTTACCACGCATGGAACTATGCCAGCAAGGAAGAGATGGAACGTTACGGACGGCGTTATAATTCCTGCGGATTCATGTACGCCACCGACCGGGACGGCCATGTATACAACAAAGAATATTATAAAGACGACAACGGCGAGAAGCATTACCTCACGGACGAAGGAGGTGCACTGCATTTCTATGACGACCAGACCGACAACTATACGCAAAAGAATTACCAGCTGCTATTCAACCACAATTTCACCCCACAATGGAACCTGAATATCGGCCTGCACTACACCAAAGGCGACGGATACTATCAAGAATATAAAGGTGAACGCTCGTTAGCAGAGTACGGCATGTCTCCTTTCGAATACAATGGCGGCAAGGTAGAAGTAAGCGACCTTATCCGCAAGAAGGCAATGGACAACTGGTTTGGCGGTGGAATCTTCTCCGTAAGCTACAAAGCCGACCGTCTGCATGCCTCGCTAGGCGGTGCACTGAACCGCTATGACGGCGACCACTTCGGAAAAGTGCTTTGGGTAAAGAACTATATCGGCGAACTGAACCCCGACCACGACTACTACCGCAACAACGCCACAAAGAACGACGGAAATATTTATCTGAAAGTCAATTATGAACTGGTAAGCGGCCTCAGCGCCTACCTCGACCTGCAATACCGCCACATCAACTACAAGATAAACGGACTGAACGACAAGTACAACTGGACTGCCGCCACTCCGGGAATGCAAAAATTGGACATTGACGAAGATTTCGACTTCTTCAACCCGAAAGCCGGACTGTCCTGGCAAATCGACCGCAACCACCGCCTATACGGTTCGTTCAGCGTAGCCCATAAAGAACCTACGCGCAACAACTACACCGACGGCTACTTCACCGAACATCCCAAGGCTGAGCGTTTGTTCGACTACGAACTGGGATATACCTTCGCCAACTCATGGATCCATGCGGGTGCCAACTTCTACTATATGGACTATAAAGACCAGCTGGTACTGACGGGAGAGCTGAACGAGATAGGCGAAGCCATGGCCAGCAACGTGCCCGACAGCTACCGTACGGGTATTGAACTGATGGCTGGCATCAAACTGGACTGCGGCTTGCAATGGGACATCAATGCCACACTCAGCAAGAACCGTGTGCAGAACTTTACCGAGACACTTTTTGAAAACGAGGAGGCTGGGTCGGAAGCATGGGTCATCAAACACGGGGATACCCCCATCGCATTCTCTCCCGACTTCATACTGAACAACCGCTTCGGCTATACGTTCAAGGGATTCGAGGCCTCGTTGCAGTCACAATATATCAGCAAGCAATACATGAGTAACGCCAAGCAAGAGGAGTGCACACTAGATGCTTATTTCGTAAGCAACCTGAATCTGTCCTATACCTTCAAGTTGCCTAAAGTAAAGTCGGTAACCGTAGGGTGCACCATCTACAATCTGTTCAATGAAGAATACGAAAACAACGGATACGCAGGCAGCGGATACTATCACGACGACAACGGAGGAAAAGTCCGTTACAACTATGCCGGCTACGCTGCCCAGGCGGGAACGAATGTATTGGGACATATAGCAATCAATTTCTGATGGAACATATTCTTGAGATTATAGGCACTGTGATCGGGATTCTCTATCTCTGGTTGGAGTACCGGGCAAGCATTTATCTTTGGATAGCGGGCATCATTATGCCTGCCGTCTATATTTTTGTCTACTATGATGCGGGACTGTATGCAGACTTCGGCATCAACATCTATTATCTGGGTGCTGCCATCTACGGCTGGATGATGTGGAAGTACGGAGCATTTCTGCGACGGACCATCTTGCAGCGGAAAGGTGCAGGACAGAAAGGAGAGGACACAAGAACAGAAGAACAAAAACTGGAACTTCCTATCACCCATATGCCGGCGCGCTACATGCTGCCGCTTACCGCCGTATTCATCGCCGCTCTGCTTGGCATTGCCTGGATATTGATAAACTTCACGGACAGCAATGTGCCCTGGCTGGACTCCTTCACCACCGCACTGAGCATAGCCGGCATGTGGATGCTGGCACGGAAATATGTAGAGCAATGGTGGGCATGGATTGCGGTAGATGCCGTTAGCGCCGGACTGTACATCTACAAAGGACTTGATTTTACAGCCGGACTATATGCCCTTTACACAATTATAGCTATCTTTGGCTACTTCAAATGGAGGAAAATGATGAACAAGGATGAAGGATTAGAGATTAGGGATTAAGAAAGACATGAAAGACGAACTATCAACGAGCAACGAGCAATTATTAACTATTGATGCCGTAGTTTTGGCGAATGGGGAATATCCTGCAAGTCCCCTACCTTTAAAGATATTGGCGGAAGCGCCTTATGTGGTTTGTTGCGACGGTGGAGCGGACGAATACATCCGCCGGGGCCATACTCCCGACGTAATCATCGGCGACGGTGACTCCCTCAGTGATGAAAACCGCCGGAAGTTCGGACATATCCTACACCGTATCAGCGACCAGGAGACCAACGACCAGACTAAAGCCGTCAACTTCCTGCTGGCGAAAGGCAAACGCCGTATCGCCATCATCGGTGCCACGGGCAAACGTGAAGACCATACACTGGGAAATATCAGCCTGCTCATCGACTATCTCCGTGCCGGAGCCGATGTACGTACCTATACCGATTACGGCATCTTCATCCCCTGCCGGAGTACCCGCACCTTCCCAAGCCATCCCGGACAGCAAGTATCCATCATCAACTTCACTGCACACGGTCTGCATGGCAAAGGACTGGTCTATCCCCTCAGCGATTTCACCAACTGGTGGCAAGGCACACTCAACGAATGCACCAGTACGGAATTCACCATCGAGGCGGAAGGGGAATACCTGGTATTCGTCACTACTTCTTCGCTTCCGCCACTTCAACAAAGTACACGCTGATACAAATCATGGCAATGGCAACGGCTTGCGTCCAACTGAAACGGTCTTGCCCCAAGATGAGGGAAACAACGGTAGTCACCACCAGTATCAGATAGCTGTACATGGCTACAACCGTCGTCTTGAGATACTTCAAGCCCACCGGAACCAGAAAGTAACTGAGGTAAGTAGGGAAAACCAGCACAAACGCCAGCACCGCCCAGGGCACCCAGTGCCACTCCCCATGCAAGGCATCCGTAAGCAAGGGTGCATCCCAGCCTATAATGGACGACACAATCAATCCCGTTACTGCCGCACCGCCAAAGATGTACTTCATCATCGTCACTACCCCGACCTCTTCCAGCAGTTTTTTGCTCACAATCAGGTAAACGGCAAAGACCAGCGAGCTCACCATACAGAGCATGTTGCCCGTAAACGCATCGTGCGCCAGGTCATCACTGCCTTGCGTAAGGATGCACAACAACGCACCGCCAAAACCCAGCGCTATGCCGATTACCTTCATCAGCGTAGCCTTTTCGTGCAGGAAAAAGACAGATATCAGAAAAACCCAAATGGGCTGCATGGAGTTGAAGATGGCACTGGAAACCGGAGTCGTCTTACTGATGCCCAGCAGATAGCAGAACATGAACCCGTAGAGTCCGAAAGCTCCCAGACAGAACAGCCCTATCCGCTGCCGCCTTGTGACCGGTGCCTCCTTTACAAACCAGCTTGTTATCCAAAATGCCACGGCAGCAAAGACACAACGCACCGTGACACCTGTCAATGCACCCAGCCACAAAGGGAGCAGAAATTTCAATCCATTCATATTCAACCCCGCCATGACGCGCGATGCAACCATACTGAGATTGGCTTCCAGTTTCTTATCTTTCATCAGCTTCGTATTTTTCCCCTCAAACAATTCATTACTTTGAAATGTTTTAGGAGGAAAAGGAGATAACGTTATGGCAAAAGTTAAAGAAGAGCAATCGTCCCAGCAAACAAAGCAAGTCCTCGCATTCTCCACCCGGCTACGCCATGACCTTAAGAAAGCCTGCCGGCAACTGGATGAGGGAGAAGGACAAGAGGATGTCACAATCAGTAAGGAGGTGGAAGCATGGCTAAACAAATAATCTGGTCGCCACTTGCCAAAGAAGCTCTGAAGGACTTGCTGATTTCCTCGCAAGAAAGAGATGGCAACAAACGGTGTGGCGGGACTCTGTACACCTTGTTCCAAAATGCATTGTACCGTGTCACGCTGAATCCGTTTATCGGACAGCCCACCGAAGCAGAGAACATACGGTACATCATTCCGCATCCCGACTATACGCTTCTTTACCGGCACAGTCTCCGGAAGATTGAAGTGCTTGTGCTATGGAACAACCATCATAAGTTGGGCAGCATGATAAACATCATCCGGGAAGAACCCGATACAGAATAAAGCAGCCAATCTTGTCAAGAGCAGATTTATGGAAGATTAACGGAACAGACGCATGATCGTCCGTTCATATAGCCGGAACAAACCATGTATCCGTCCCGAACATATCATCCGAAAGCTCGGAGCTTTTCATCCGAAACATCCGGACTTTTCGTCAAAAACATCCGAGCTTTTCGTCAAAACCGCCGGGATTTTCCAAGCAAATGCCTGCCATTCCGTTTGCTGAAGTGGAGGATTAAATCTGTAAAGCACCGGTTTAGGAGAGTAAACCCTAAGCTTTGGCTAATGAAGTGGCAGAAGAAGACAACAAAAAAGGAGAAGCGACGCCTCTCCTTTTATGCTAATTTAAAATTGAATCTGAACTAAGATTGCAGTTACAAAGATACAACATCCGAAAGGCAATGTCAAGCAATCCGGTGTTTTTCTTTACTGACGTCCCATTCTTTATACATGCATCAGATATTGCTTGAAGTCTGCAAAGTCCTTCGACATTGGCAGGCTCTTCTTCTCACCGCGCATAAAGGCCTGAAGCTTGGCAGGTATTTCTACGGCTTCACCGATAATCTTCTCCACTGTATCCTTGAACTTCGCCGGATGGGCCGTTTCCAGGAATACGCCCGTTTCGCCGGGTTTCAGTCCTTCGGCCAGGGCCCGGAAGCCGCAGGCTCCGTGCGGGTCGAGCAGGTAATGGTCCTTCTTCCACACTTCCCGCATGGTTTCGGCAATCTGCTCGTCGGTATAAGTGGCACCGCTGATTTCGGCAGAGATGGCGGCATGGCTGCCTCCGTAAAGGTCGAGTACACGGGCAAAGTTACTCGGGTCGCCCACATCCATCGCGTTGGCAATGGTAGCGATGCTGGGACGCGGCGTATAAACACCTGTCTGCAAATATTGGAAGAAGATATCATTGCGGTTGTTGGAAGCGATAAAGCGTTCCACGGGCAGTCCCATACGCTTGCCGAAGAGGCCGGCAGTGATATTGCCGAAGTTACCACTGGGTACACACACGACGGCATTGCCTCCCTTGCCGGCACGTTTCAGTTGAGCATAGGCATAAAAGTAATAGAATGCCTGCGGCAAGAAACGCGCCACGTTGATGGAATTGGCACTGGTCAGTTGCAGATGTTCGTTGAGCTCGCGGTCCATAAAAGCGGATTTAACCAAAGCCTGGCAATCGTCGAACGTACCATCGACCTCAATAGCCGTGATATTCTGCCCTAAGGTAGTGAACTGTTTCTCCTGGATTTCACTGACTTTTCCTTTCGGGTAGAGCACATAGACGTGTATGCCTTCCACACCGAGAAAACCATTGGCAACAGCACTCCCCGTATCACCGGAGGTAGCAACAAGCACATTGACTTGCTTCTTGCCCTCTTTCTTGATAAAGTATCCCAGCAAACGCGCCATGAAGCGGCCGCCTACATCCTTAAAGGCAAGCGTCGGACCATGGAACAGCTCAAGCGAATAAATATTCTCCGTCACCCGGACCAGAGGGACATCGAAACTGAGTGTGTCATAAACAATCTGTTTCAGCGTATCGGCAGGAACATCCTCGCCAAAAAAAGCATCTGCCACGCGGTAGGCTATTTCCTGAAAGCTCAGAGTGTCGATGCTGTCGTAAAACTCCTGCGGCAAGGGTTTGATTGTAAAGGGCATGAAAAGCCCCTTGTCGGCAGCCAGTCCCTTTACCACGGCCTCTTCAAGAGTGGCTTCGGGGGCTTGTTTGTTGGTGCTATAATATTTCATTGCGGTATTTTTTTATTCACCACAGAGTCTCACAGAATTCTCTATAAATAAAACCCCGTGAAACTCTGTGTTACTCTGTGGTGGAACTCATAAATTCATTAATAAACTCGTCTTCTTTCATCAGTCCGTAACTGCCTTCACAGGCTGCCACTTCATCAAATGTCCGTACTTCGTCAGCCTCGATACCCGGATGCCAAATGAGGAACGGGATAGGTTCGGCCGTATGCGTACGGAGTTCGCAGGGAGTGGGATGGTCGGGCAATACGGAGATAGCAACGGGTTCCTCCCAATCCTTCACAGCCTCGTAGATAGGACCTACGGCACGGCTGTCCAGATTCTCAATCGTCATAATCTTCAAGGGGACATTTCCTTCGTGACCGGCCTCATCACTGGCCTCGATATGCAGGTAGACAAAATCATCCGTCCGCAATGCATCAAGGGCGGCAGCCACCTTATTCTCATAGTTGGTATCATAAAGCCCCGTCGCACCTTCTACGGTGATGCGCCGCAATCCGGCATAGTAGCCGATGCCGTTAATCAAATCCACGGCAGAAATCACAGCACCACGCTTCACCTGCGGGAACTTGTCTGAAAGGCGCTCCATCTGCGGACGATAACCGGGACTCCACGGCCAGATGCTATTGGCAGGGTCCTTACCCTCGGCCTTCCGCTTCATGTTGACCGGATGGTTTTCCAGCAACACTTGCGAACGGAGAATCAAATCATTAATCAAATCGGCAGTCTGCTTCGGAGTAAGCTCTGCACCGCCTTCGGGGACCGAAATATTCTCCGTACCCTCCATCGGCTTCACCATCAACGGACGGAAAGGCCTCAAAGGGACATCGTGGGGCGGCGTACAGTCAATGCGCTTGTCCCCTCCTTTTATTACCAGCAGATGGCGGTATTGCACGCCCGTATGGAAATGCACGCGGTCATCACCCAAATGCTCCTGAAGGTATTTTACCAACACATCCGCTTCCTCTGTAGTAATGTGCCCGGCAGAATGATTCTTGATATTGTCTCCCTCGATGCAGATAATGTTGCAGCGCATCGCCATCTCACCCGGCTGCAAGTCCACACCGATACTCGCCGCCTCCAATGGACCGCGGCCTTCGTACACCTTCGGCAGGTTATAGCCCAGAACGGACATATTCGCCACCTCACTGCCGGGATGAAATCCCTCGGCCACCGTCACCAGCCTTCCCACACGTCCCATGCGTGCCAGCTTGTCCATATAGGGAGTTGCAGCCGCCTGCAGCAAGGTTTTACCTCCCAGAGCCTTCACGGGCCAGTCGGCCATACCATCACCCAATATAATGATGTGTTTCATCTTTCTATATTACGATTTGGATTAAACGTTTGCAATGCTCATAATATCCGCAAATACCCCCGCAGCCGTTACACCCGCACCGGCTCCGTAGCCTTGTATCATCATCGGATATTCCTTATAACGTGCCGTGGTCAGCAGGATGATGTTATTGCTGCCTTCCAGCCCGTAGAACGGATGGTTGGCGCCGACTTCCTGCAAACCGACAGATGCTTTGCCATTTTCCAGTTTGGCTACGAAACGCCAGTGCTTGTTCTCAGCTTCCAGCACCTTGCGACGGGCTTCGAAGTCCGCATCCAGGCTCGGCACTTTCTTCCAGAAATCATCCAGCGAACCTTCAAAGAAATCATCGGGCACAAAGAGGTTCTTCTCAACATCGCTCTGTTCCAAACAGTAACCGGCCTCGCGTGCCAGGATCACCAGTTTACGGATAACGTCCTTGCCACTCAGGTCGATACGCGGGTCCGGTTCGGAGTAACGCTCTTCCTGCGCCATCTTAATGGTCTTGCTGAAAGGAATATCCGCACTGATCTTATTAAAGATATAATTCAGTGTACCACTCAGTACGGCTTCAATCTTCAATATCTTGTCACCGCTATGGATAAGGTCGTTAATGGTATTGATGATCGGGAGTCCGGCACCTACATTGGTTTCAAACAAGTACTTCACACCGCGTTGGCGGGCAATCTGTTTCAGTTCACGGTAGTTCTCGTATTCGGAAGAAGCGGCAATCTTGTTAGCAGCCACTACCGAAACATTGTGCAGCAGCAAGTCCTTGTAAAGGGAAGCCACGCCTGCACTTGCCGTACAGTCCACAAAGACAGAGTTAAAGATGTTCATACCGATAATCTCATTACGCAGCGTTTCCAGAGAGCTGTCCTTTCCCTTCTCCTGCAGTTCTTCACGAAAACGTCCCAAATCGAAACCTTCGCGGCTGAACATGGCCTTGTTTGCATCGGCAATGCCCACTACATTCAATTGCAGGCCGTTCTCCTGCATCAGCTTCTGGCGCTGGCTGTGGATTTGTTCTATCAGACTGCCACCTACGGTTCCTATACCACAGATAAAGAGATTCAGTACCTGATATTCCGACAAGAAGAAAGAATCATGGATGACATTCAGCGATTTGCGCAACGACTTGCTGTCCACTACAAACGAGATGTTGGTTTCCGAAGCACCCTGCGCACAAGCAATCACATTGATACCGTTACGTCCCAGCGTACCGAACAGCTTTCCGGCAATACCCGGCGTATGCTTCATGTTTTCGCCTACGATGGCCACGGTAGCCAGGTTCTTTTCTGCCTGAATAGGAGAAATTTCTCCCATCTCTATTTCTTTGGCAAACTCCTCGTTCAGCACCTCGCAAGCCAGATCAGCATCCGCATTGCGCACACCGATAGACGTTGAATTCTCCGAAGAAGCCTGAGACACAAGGAACACACTGATGCCATTCTTTGCCAGCGCCTTGAAGATACGGTAGTTCACACCGATGACACCTACCATACCAAGGCCTTGCACTGTAATTAGGCTCGTATCATTGATGGATGAAATACCCTTGATAGCCTTGCTTTGCGGGTCGGAAACCTCTCGCTTGATGACAGTTCCCGCCCCCTCCGGGTTGAAGGTATTCTTTACCAAAATGGGAATGTTCTTGTGGCAAACCGGATAGATTGTAGGCGGATAGACCACTTTCGCACCGAAGTTACAAAGCTCCGTAGCTTCCACATAGCTCAATTCATTGATAGTGTATGCCCTGGAAATCACACGCGGGTCAGCTGTCATGAACCCGTCTACATCCGTCCAGATTTCCAGACTGTCAGCATCCAGTGCGGCAGCAATAATTGCCGCTGTATAGTCGGAACCACCTCTACCCAGGTTCGTTACCTCTCCCGTCATTTTGTCTGTGGAGATAAACCCCGGAACCAATACGCGTTTGGGCAGGCTGCTGAATGTTTCGTGCACCAACGAATTTGTCAGCTCCGTATCCAGCACATGCTTGGAATGCTTCTTCTCCGTCTTGATAAACTTGCGTGAGTCAAACCACTCCGCTCCCGTCAGTTGTGCCACGATGATAGATGAAAGCCGTTCGCCATAGCTCACAATCGTATCGGACGTCTTCTGCGAAAGGTCCTTTATCAGATAAATGCCCTGAAAGATGTCCTTCAGCTCGTTGAGCAGCTCACCAATCTGGCGTTGCAAGGCAACCTGCGCCTCGCCTGCCGGAATCACTTCCTTAATCATTTCCACATGACGATAGACAATCTCCCGGAACTCATTCTCGTAAGAAGCATCACCGGCTGCCGCCATTCTAGAGGTGTTTATCAACTTGTCCGTGATGCCGCCCAATGCGGACACCACCACGATAACCGGTTCATCGACTGCTTCTACAATTCTCTTGACGCTCAAAATACTGTTCACGGAACCTACGGACGTTCCGCCGAATTTCATTACTTTCATTTCTCTTTATATTGTTGAGATGGTTGATACAATGTGTCGGAAACAAGCTGCTACGGCTTGCATTGACTTTAATTAAATGGAAAAACTGCTTGAAAATGGTGTAACACATAGAAACACAAAATACTATCCCTAACCCCTAAGGGTCATGGTCCACATGGATGTGACTGTATGTTGATAGTACTTGTTCATAGTCTCTTGTTTCTATCATTTATGATAAGTGTTGCAAAAGTAACAATAAAAACATTCAATCTATCACTTTTTGCGACTTTTTTGCGATAAAAATACAGAAAGCCTCTAAAAAGGCAAGAAATATGCACAACTTACGGCTTACACTTTCACACTTTCCATACCTTTTTTCTGTATATCCGTTTATTCTTTTCTAACATTTTGCTATCATTCTCAATATATATCATTATATTTGCATGGAAAACATGAAAGAAAAGTGCGCATGAACCCAAAAAACACTTCCGTTTTGCTAATATACACCGGTGGAACTATCGGAATGATAGAGAATGCAGAAACCGGCGCCCTGGAAAGCTTCAACTTCGAGCAGTTGCAAAAACATGTTCCCGAACTTCAGAGATTTGCGTTCCGTATCGACACTTATCAATTCGACCCACCCATGGATTCCTCGGACATGGACCCCGATGCCTGGCGCAAACTGGTACGCATCATCAGCAACAACTACAACCAATATACAGGCTTCGTCATCCTGCATGGCACAGACACCATGGCCTACACAGCTTCTGCACTCAGCTTCATGCTTGAAGGGCTGAACAAGCCCGTCATCCTAACCGGCTCGCAACTGCCCATTGGCGTGCTCCGCACAGACGGCAAGGAAAACCTGCTGACCAGCATCGAAATAGCCACCGACCGCCACTCCAACGGACAGCCCATCGTACCCGAAGTCTGCATCTTCTTCGAAAACCACCTGATGCGCGGCAACCGTACCACCAAAATGAACGCGGAGAACTTCAATGCTTTCCGTTCCTTCAATTATCCGGTACTCGCTTCCGCCGGTATACATATTAAATATAATAATGTGCAAATTCATACGCACGGCACTCCCCACGAACTGGAGCCTCATTATCTGCTTGATACCAACATCGCCATACTGAAGCTTTTTCCAGGTATTCAGGAAAATGTCGTGGCAGCCATACTTGCCACTAAAGGACTGAAGGCCGTAGTCCTCGAAACCTACGGTTCCGGCAACGCTCCCCGAAAGGAATGGTTTCTACGCCGCCTGCATGATGCCTGCGAACAAGGCATCATCATTGTCAACGTCACCCAATGCAGTGCCGGCACTGTTGAAATGGAGCGCTATGAAACCGGTTACCAACTGATGCAGGCAGGAGTTGTCTGCGGATATGACAGCACAACGGAATCTGCCGTAACCAAGCTGATGTTCCTTCTGGGGCACGATTATCCACCTGCCGAAATACGCGAACTGATGGGACGACCGCTGGCAGGGGAAATTACCGTGTGAAGCACAACTATCACTGCACCGGGGTCAATTCTCCCGTCACAGAATCTATTATGAAACCGCTGACATTGATATCATTCGGTATCAGCGGATGATTGATAATAGCTTCCACCGTACCTTTTACCGATTTCTCCGTATCTTCGAATCCATACAGCCAAGACTCGAAATCCACTCCGCAGAAACGAATCATATCAATCGTCTCCTGCTTGATGCCCCGGGCCTTCATATGCTCTATCATCTGGGCGCTGCTCATGTGGCACGCACCGCAATCGGAGTGGGCAATAACCATCACTTCCGTCACGCCCAACTCGTAAATGGCCACCATCAGGCTACGAATGACACTACCGAACGGATGTGAAATGATTCCACCCGCATTCTTTATCATCTTCACATCGCCGTTCTTGATGCCCAAGGCTGCCGGCAGTAAAGCGGTCAAACGGGTATCCATACAAGAGAGGATGGCAATCTTCTTATCCGGGTATTTATTCGTGATGTATTTCTCATACCCCTTCTCGGCTACAAAACGCTTGTTGTATGCAAGAATATCTTCTATCATGGCTTTTATAACATGTTATTGTTTTCTACTCACAAAAATAAAAAAACTCTATGGGAGTCTGCAAGCCCTGCATCGAAAAATTGTACCTTTGGGCAATCATTTTAGAAGAGAATGCACAACTATGGCTAAAGAGAAGACGGTTTATGTGTGCAGCAACTGCGGACAAGAGTCTCCGAAGTGGGTAGGCAAATGTCCGTCGTGCGGAGAGTGGAACACGTATGTGGAAGAAGTGATACGAAAAGAAGTGGTGAACAAGCGTCCCGTATCGGGCATAGAGACCGCCAAAGCCAAACCCATAACCCTCCATGAAATTGTAGCCGATGACGAACCGCGCATCGACCTCCATGATGCCGAACTGAACCGGGTACTAGGTGGTGGTCTTGTACAAGGATCTCTTGTTTTGATTGGCGGCGAACCGGGCATCGGGAAATCCACCCTGGTGCTACAAACCGTACTCCGCATACCGGAAAAACGCATCCTCTACGTCTCCGGCGAAGAAAGTACCCGCCAATTGAAACTGCGTGCCGACCGCTTGACAAGTGCTTCCAGTGATTGCCTCATCGTATGCGAAACTTCCCTGGAACAGATTTACGTCCATATCAAGAACATCCGCCCGGACATCGTCATCATCGACTCCATACAGACGATTTCTACCGAAACCCTTGAATCGTCGCCGGGGAGTATTGCCCAGGTACGGGAATGTTCCGCCTCCATCCTGCGCTTTGCCAAGGAAACGCATACGGCGGTCATCCTTATCGGGCATATCAATAAGGAAGGAAGCATAGCCGGCCCCAAGGTACTGGAACATATCGTGGATACCGTACTCCAGTTCGAGGGCGACCAGCACTACATGTACCGCATCCTGCGTAGCATCAAGAACCGCTTCGGAAGCACTGCCGAACTGGGTATTTACGAAATGCGGCAAGATGGATTACGGCAGGTGAGCAACCCATCCGAACTACTGCTGAGCCAGGACCATGAAGGTATGAGCGGCATAGCCATCGCCTCCGCGATAGAAGGCATCAGACCGTTCCTCATCGAAACGCAGGCATTGGTCAGCAGTGCCGTATATGGTAACCCACAACGCTCTGCCACAGGGTTCGACATCCGCCGCATGAATATGCTGCTGGCCGTATTGGAAAAACGTGTAGGCTTCAAGCTGGCACAGAAAGACGTCTTTCTCAACATTGCCGGCGGATTGAAAGTGAACGACCCGGCAATAGACCTTGCCGTCATCAGCTCTATCCTCTCCAGCAACATGGACACGGCCATAGAGCCGGAGGTGTGCATGGCGGGAGAAATAGGTCTGTCAGGTGAAATCCGTCCAGTGAACCGCATAGAGCAGCGCATCGGAGAAGCAGAGAAACTTGGATTCAAGCGATTCATACTTCCCAAGTATAATATGCAAGGACTGAACACGAAGAAGATTAAAATGGAATTGATACCGGTACGGAAGGTGGAAGAAGCATTCCGTGCCCTATTCGGATAATCATTATGATACAAGAATACCAACTGCGCGTATTGCCCGAAGTAGCGGCAAACGAGCAACGCCTGAAAGAGTACTTAGTACATGAGAAAGGACTGAATACACGGGAGATAACAGCAACGCGCATCTTGAAGCGCAGTATCGATGCCCGCCAACGGACAATCTATATCAACCTCAACGTACGGGCATATCTGAACGAAATGCCGAAAGAGGACGAATATCAACATACCTTATATAATAATGTAGAAGGAAAGCCCCAAGTAGTAGTGGTAGGCGCCGGTCCCGGAGGACTCTTCGCCGCCCTGCGACTGATAGAGCTCGGTCTGCGCCCCGTCATTGTGGAGCGTGGAAAGGACGTACGGGAACGCAAGAAAGACTTGGCGCAAATCAGCCGCCAGCAACTCGTCAACCCGGAGTCCAATTACAGCTTCGGAGAGGGAGGTGCCGGAGCTTACTCGGATGGCAAGCTGTACACACGCAGTAAGAAGCGTGGCAATGTAGACAAGATTCTGAACGTCTTCTGCCAACATGGAGCCTCCACTTCCATTCTGGTAGATGCACATCCGCACATAGGTACAGACAAACTGCCGCGTGTCATCGAAAACATGCGGAACACTATCATCCAGTGTGGTGGCGAAGTCCACTTCGAAACACGCATGGACGCCCTACTCATAGAGAAGGATGAAGTCAAAGGCATTGAAACAAATACCGGCAAGACTTTCCTTGGCCCGGTGATACTTGCCACCGGTCACTCTGCCCGGGACGTATACCGCTGGCTTGTCACCAACAATGTAGAGATTGAAGCTAAAGGCATTGCCGTAGGCGTACGACTAGAACACCCTGCCACCTTGATAGACCAAATACAATATCACAACCGGAACGGACGGGGAAAATATCTGCCTGCCGCCGAATATAGCTTTGTAAACCAGGTAGACGGACGAGGAGTATATAGCTTCTGCATGTGTCCCGGCGGCTTCGTTGTGCCCGCCGCCAGCGGTCCCGAGCAGATTGTAGTCAACGGGATGAGTCCCAGCAACCGCGGTTCCCGTTGGAGCAATTCGGGAATGGTGGTAGAGCTACGCCCGGAAGACATAGAGCAATTTACTATTGACAATCTACAATTTACAATTTCTATGCAGCACGACAGCGCGGCTAATTGTCAATTGCCAACCGTCAATTCCCAATTAAGCATGATGTATTTTCAAGAGTATCTGGAGCGCCTCTGCTGGCAACAAGGCAATATGAAGCAGACAGCACCGGCACAGAGAATGGCAGACTTCACTAAGAAAAAACTGAGTTACGACCTGCCGGAAACTTCGTATGCACCGGGACTGGTTTCCTCACCTCTCCACTTCTGGATGCCCTCTTTCATTGCAGAACGCCTGAGCAAAGGTTTCCAGCTATTCGGGAAATACAGCCGTGGTTTCTTGACGAACGAGGCGACAATGATTGGAGTGGAAACCCGTACTTCGGCGCCGGTACGCATAACAAGAGACAAGGAGACACTGCAACATGTACGCGTAAAAGGATTGTTCCCTTGCGGAGAAGGCGCCGGATATGCCGGAGGCATTGTTTCTGCCGGAATTGACGGCGAACGATGTGCGGAAGCGGCAAAGGCATTCTTTGATTAAGCTATAATATTTACATCCAAATTTTGATTTTTCACTTTTTCTCGTTTAATTTGTAAACTATTATCACATATATGTTGTTATATTGTATTTATTATGAGGTTCATCATAAACATTGTATGCTTTCTATTCCTTTTGCCTCTCATAGCTACGGCGCAAACATATAAATACATAGGGGTGGAAAACGGATTGAGCAACCGCAGAATCTTCGACATTCAAAAGGATTCGGTAGGTTACATGTGGTTCCTCACCAACGAAGGCATAGACCGGTACAATGGAAAAGACATCAAGCATTATAAATTAATAGAAGAAAACAAAGAGTCAAGTTTCCCCATCCATCTCGGTTGGCTATATTTTGAAGAGAAAGGGAAATTATGGGTCATAGGTAAAGCCGGTCGCATTTTTCAATACAACCAAGAACACGATGTGTTCAACAGAGTATATAAACTGCCCAAGACACCGGTCAATATCAGCTACGGCTATATGGACTGCAATCACAGGATTTGGCTCTGCAGCAGATACAGCATCGCTCTCTACGACACACAAACCGGAGAGGTCCATCAAATGTCCAATGAACTGAAAAGCAGCATTACAAGTATCGAACAAGTGGACAATAACCACTTCTTCATGGGTACCGACAAGGGATTGCGATATGTCAAACTCGAAAATGAGACATTGCAGATTGTCCCTCTTGAACCTCTTGACAAAATCCAGGCCCAAATCAGTTCACTCTATTTCCACCAAGAATCACAAAGACTTTTCATCGGTACTTTTGAAAAAGGCGTCTTTGCCTACGACATACGGCAACAACGGATTATACACTCCAATACGGATTTGAGCGATGTAAACATTGCCCGAATCAAGCCTCTGAACCAGACAGAGCTATTGATAGCGACAGAAGGTATGGGTATACACAAAATCAACATGAACTCGTGTATCTCGGAACCGTACATCGTCTCCAGCTACAAAAGCCACAATGAGATGAACAGCAATAACATCAATGACATTTATATTGATGAAGAAAAGCGGATATGGATAGCCAACTACCCGGAAGGAATTACCATTATAGACAACCGGTACAAAAGCTACAACTGGATAAAGCATTCTATCGGAAACAGACAATCGCTGGTCAACGACCAGGTACACTCTGTCATTGAAGACAGTGACGGAGACCTATGGTTCGGAACAAGTAACGGAATCAGCCTTTATCAATCGAAAACCGGGCAGTGGCATTCATTCCTGAGCTCCTTCGACCATCAACTGAAAAACAAGAATCACATCTTCATTACGCTATGCGAGGTATCACCCGGCATTATTTGGGCAGGAGGATATACTTCGGGAGTATACAAAATAAATAAAAGGACACTCTCGGTAGAATATTTCTCCCCTTACCTGCTCAATCCGGACAACATTCGTCCTGACAAGTATATCCGCGACATTGTAAAAGACTCCAAAGGATATATCTGGTCCGGAGGGTTCTATAATCTGAAGTGCTTCGATTTGTCCCTGAATTCCGTCCGTCTGTATCCCGGAATAAATTCCGTCACCGCCATTACAGAAAAGGACGACGGACACATGTGGATTGGGACAAGTGCCGGACTGTATCTGCTGGACAAAGAGTCGGGTAGATTCCAATATGTCGCCTTGCAGGAAGAGACGACCTACATCAACACACTTTACCAAGCGGAAGACCTCTCTCTATATATAGGAACAAACGGCTCCGGAGTGGTTGTCTACAACGCAAAGGACAGTACGTTCAAGCATTATCACAAGGACAATTGTGCCTTGATTTCAAACAACATCTACACCATACTCCCCGAGTCGGACGGGCATATCCTGATGAGTACCGAAAACGGAATCAGCTGTTTCCACCCTACGGAGAAGACATTCCACAACTGGACCAAAGAGCAAGGGCTGATGTCCTCCTGCTTCAGTGCCTCTTCCGGAACGTTACGCAAGAACAAGGGGTTTGTCTTTGGCAGCACAGACGGAGCCATCGAATTCCCCGAAGGGACAAAGTTGCCGGACTATGTCTACTCTCCTATGATACTCAGCGATTTTCAGATACTCTATCAGACTGTCGTTCCCGGCAGTACGAATTCCCCCTTGAAGGAAAATATCAACCAGACAGACCGGTTAAAGCTGAAATACAACCAGAACACTTTTTCCCTCAGCATTTCATCCATCAATTATGACGCGCCGGACAATGTCACTTTCTACTGGAAGCTGGAAGGCTTTTACGATGACTGGAACCGCCTGGGTGAAGAAGGGCATCTCCGCTTCACCAACCTTGCCTCGGGCGATTACAAACTTTACATACGGGCGGTATCCAAGGAAGAGCCTTATCTTTATTTTGAAGAGCGAAGCATCGACATCAGCATTGCGCGCCCCGTCTGGTTCAGTTTTTGGGCCATAGCCTGCTATGTCCTGCTGACAGTACTGATGTCCGTTGTCGGTTTCCGTGTCATGGCACTGAGAAAACAGAAAAAGATATCCGATGAGAAAACCCGTTTCTTTGTCAATACCGCGCATGATATCCGCACGCCATTGACACTGATAAAGGCACCTCTGGAAGAAATGCTTGAAAACAAGACACTGAACGAAGCCGAGACCAACAATATGCACATGGCACTGAGAAATGTCAACTCCCTCCTGCGCATGACTACCAATCTGATAAACTTTGAACGGGCAGAAGTATATTCCCCTCATCTGTACATAGCAGAATATGAATTGAATACTTACATCAAGGAGATATACAACAATTTCCAGACCTATGCCACCATAAAACATATCACTTTCAGATACGAAAGCAATTTCAGCTACATGAATGTATGGTTCGACAAAGAGAAGATGGACTCTATCCTGGAAAATGTCATATCCAATGCTCTGAAGTATACTCCCCAAAATGGCGATATACTCATTTCTGTTTATGACATGAAAAGCTCCTGGAGACTAGAAGTCAAAGATAATGGAATAGGAATTCCCGCCAAAGAACAAAGAAAACTGTTCAAGATGCACTTCCGTGGAACAAATGCCATCAACTCCAAAATAACGGGAAGCGGTATCGGTCTGATGCTGGTGCGGAAGCTGGTAAGCCTGCACAATGGAAAAATATACATTGAGAGCACCGAATGCCAAGGCAGTACTGTCAGAATCATCCTTCCCAAAGAGAAAGAACAGTTCAAGAACTTCACTCTGTCCGTTAAGGATAAGAAGACCTTCTATGAACCGGATGTCCCCACCGTTCCTTTGAAACTTGCCGGAGAACTCCGGACTGAAGACAATGACAAACTGCATCGCATCTTGATTGTAGAAGACAATGACGAGCTGCGCAACTATCTCTTCCAGTCGTTCTCTCCGATTTACAATGTACAAGTATGCAACAACGGCAAGGAAGCGCTGACCATTGTAAAACAATTCTGGCCGGGACTGATTCTTTCCGACATCATGATGCCGGAAATGCGAGGCGACGAATTATGCATCGCCATCAAGAACGATATTGAAACATCCCACATCCCGGTAGTACTGCTGACGGCACTGGGAGATGAAAAGAACATTCTCGAAGGACTCCATATCGGTGCGGACGAATATATTGTAAAACCTTTCAGCATAAACATACTGAAAGCCAGCATTGCCAATCTGCTTGCCAACCGCGCATTGCTGCGCAAGAGATATGCGAATTTGGAAATCAATACAGAAGAAGAGCCCTCCACAACTACCACTTGCTCCAACAGTCTCGACTGGAAATTCATGTCGAATGTAAAGAGACATATCGAGGAGAACATGGATAATCCCGATTTCACAGTGGACGTATTGTGCTCGCTCCTGAATATGAGCCGTACCAGTTTCTACAGTAAACTGAAAGCGCTGACCGGCCAGGCACCGGCAGATTTCGTACGGAATATCCGTTTGAAACATGCTGCCGAGCTATTGAAAGAAGGGAAATATTCCGTGACTGAAGTAGCAGAAAGAACCGGTTTCTGCGATGGGAAATACTTCCGGGAAGTCTTTAAGAAATATTTCAATGTCAGCCCCAGCCAATATGCGAAAGGAGACACTCCCCGCTCCCCAAAAGGAGAGGGAGAATAGTTCTGCATAGGAGAATTTTTCATTTTGCAGCCCCGCACAGACAAACCCTAAAAAATAATCCGTATTTTTGCAGAAACAAAAAAACGAGAATGACTCCTGAAATAGCAATCGTCGACTCCAACACCCTCTCCTGTCTGGGACTGCAGAACTTGCTGGAGGAAATCATCCCGACAGCCATCATCCGCTCTTTCCGTTCCTTTGGCGAACTGATGGATGATACGCCTGACATGTATGTACATTATTTCATCTCTTCACAGATTTACTTCGAGCATACCGCTTTCTTTCTGGAGCGCAAGCCCAAAACCATTGTGCTGGTCAATGGTGAAACCGTCCCCCAACTGTCGGGCATGCCGACGCTAAACATCTATCAGGACGAACAAAATCTGGCAAAAAACATTCTGCAGCTGCGCCAATACGGAAACCAATACAGACAAAACCACGGAAAGCCGGCACCCGCCAGACACTCGGATATGGCAATAAATACAGCCGCCGGGCACGACCTTTCCGCCCGCGAAATAGAAGTGCTGGTGCTGATTACCAAAGGTCTCATCAACAAGGAGATTGCCGACAAACTGAACATCAGCCTGACCACCGTCATCTCACACCGCAAGAATATCACCGAGAAGCTGGGTATCAAGTCCGTGTCCGGGCTGACTATCTATGCCGTGATGCACGGATATGTGGAAGCGGACAGAATATAATCCTACAACCGGATACATCAGAAGCGAAGTCTTTTCAGAAAAACTTCGCCCCAATTAGTGTGCTAATGTGCTAACATCTAATCGTTCCTCCGTGGAGTAAAAATCGTTCCACCATGGTGGAACGATTTTTACTCCGCGGTGGAATGATTTTTTCCGCATGATGGAACGATTTAAGATTAGCACTCCAGGAACGAAATCCTAATAAATGAGGATTGTCCCTTCCGCAAGAATCCCTTTACTTTGCAGGCGCTAAAAAACCAGTTTATGAATAGATATAGAATTTTGACCGGTATCTTCTGCCTCCTGGCAACCGGCAACGTACTTGCCGAAGAGGCAGACACCTTGAAAGTGGTGGATGTAGAGGAAATAACCGTCATTGCCGCCCCCAAAGAAAACCGGAAACTGCGCGAGCAGCCCGCCGCCGTCACCCTGCTTTCGCAGCAGGACATGCAGAACGCACAGGTGAACTCCATCAAGAATCTGACATCCGTAGTGCCCAATATGTTTATCCCCGACTACGGCTCGCGACTGACTTCGGCAGTCTATATCCGCGGCATCGGCTCGCGCATCAACACTCCCTCCGTAGGACTTTATGTAGACAATATACCTTATATAGACAAGTCAGCCTTCGACTTCAGCTATGCCGACGTAGAGCGCATCGACGTGCTACGCGGTCCGCAGGGCACGCTCTACGGGCGCAATGCCATGGGCGGATTGATTAAGGTGCACACCAAATCGCCCTTCTCCTACCAGGGGACGGACTTCCGCATGGGGGCAGGTACGTACAATGCCTATAATACCTCGCTGACCCACTATCACCGCCTTTCGGAACGGTTCGCCTTTTCCACCGGAGGTTTTTACGATTATCAAGGAGGATTCTTCCGCAACACGGTGAGGGACGAGAAAGCGGACAAGGGGCAATCGGCAGGCGGACGCATCCGCGCCATCTACCTCCCCTCGGACAACTGGAAGGTGGACCTAAACATCAACTACGAATACAGCGACCAGGGTGGCTACCCGTATTTCTACCAAGGCAGCCTGGCCCCCGAAGCACAGAGCGAGCCGCTGAAGCCCTACATCGGAAAAATCTCCAATAACGCCCGCAGCAACTACTACCGCAACCTGCTGAACACGGGTCTGAACCTGGAATACCAGACACAGCACTTCACGTTGAGCATGGTCACCGGCTACCAGTTTCTAAAGGACTGCATGGACATAGACCAAGACTTCACCGCCAACGACATCTATACCCTGCAACAGAAACAACGCTCCCACGCACTGAGCGAGGAAATCATCTTGAAGAGTAAAAGCGGCAGCCGCTGGCAATGGACCACCGGCGCCTTCGGCTTCTACCAATGGCTGAATACGGAAGCTCCCGTCACTTTCAGGGAAGCCGGAATGGGGATGCTGAACCAGATGTTGGGCAGTGTCATCCCATCGCAAATACAAGTAGAGATGGGACCGTCCATGAGCATGAATATCCTGCCCTCACTGGGCATCAGCAGCCGGACCATGCCCATCGGGGGCAGTTTCGACACTCCGCTGCTGAATGGGGCACTCTTTCATCAATCCACCTTCAGAGATTTATTCGGGCTGAAAGGAGTGTCGTTCACTGCCGGGTTACGCCTGGATTATGAGCGTATGAAGATGGATTACAACTCCGGCACCAGCCTGGACTACAAGGTGGGCATCAAGGGAGAAATGAAGCGGGGCGACGTCGTCATCCGCGAAATAGAGATGATGCCGGAGACGGCGCTGACCGTAGAGTCGCGCTACCAAGGAAACATTGATAAGGATTATCTTCAGCTGTTGCCCAAGTTTGCTTTGCAGTATGACTTTGCGCGAAACAGAGGGAATGTGTATGCAACGGTCAGCAAAGGTTACCGTTCGGGAGGCTACAACGTGCAGATGTTCTCCGACCTGCTGCAATCCAGTTTGAAGAATGACATGATGCGGCAAAGCAAAGAGGCGATTATGCCCAACGTGCCGGATGCCTACAAAGAGCTGGTGGGCAAATACTTCCCCGATGCGGGAGAGAATCCGGATGCAAAATCCGCCACCGTCTACAAGCCCGAACAGACCTGGAACTACGAAATAGGAACACACTTGAATCTGCTGGACGGACGTCTGCATGCCGACGCCGCCATCTTCTGGCTGGAAACCCGCGACCAGCAGATTTCACGCTTCGCCCCAAGCGGACTGGGACGCGAAACGGCAAATGCCGGCAAAAGCCGCAGCCAGGGGGCAGAGGTTGCCTTGACGGCTGCCGTTGCTACAGACTTCACGCTGAATGCAAGTTATGGTTATACCTATGCCACCTTTAAGGATTACATCACCAACGAGAAAGTGAATGGGGAGCTTCAGGAAATCAGCTACAACGGCAAGTACGTACCCTTTGTTCCCAAGCATACCATGAACGTGGGCGGTCAGTACATCTTCCGCATCCGTCCGGGGCACTGGCTGGACCGCATCCAGCTGAACGCCAACTACACCGGTGCCGGGCGCATCTACTGGACCGAGAAGAATACCGTGAGCCAAGCCTTCTACGGCACGCTGAACGGACGTATCAGCTTCCAGAAAGGACATGGACAGATTGATTTCTGGGTGCGCAATGCACTGGACAAAGAGTATGCTTCGTTCTATTTTGAGAGTATGGGGAACGGATTTATGCAGAAAGGACGGCCTGTGCAGGCGGGAATAGAGTTGAGGTGCAGGTTCTAATTGGAGAGCTTTGTCCCTCCGAAAGTAAAGGAAAATAGAAACGGTCGTTCGGGTACTTACACATTGCATACCCGAACGACCGTTTCTATGTTTCTATCTGACAGAGGAGAAGTTATCCTCTATGTACCCAGTTTTCAATTTCAATATTAGGTATTCTTTCCAGATGTTTCTTGTTTTCAGTAACCATTATCATTTGGTTAGCCACCGCTGTACATCCTATAAATAAGTCCAAATCCTCAATGGGAGTTCCTTGACTATATAAGGCAGCCTTACTCCGGGCATAACAACATAAAGCCGAGGACAAAGGTATTACCTTGATATCTTGGCAGAAATCAGTAACAAGCTGCAAGTTTCTCTCCACATTATTACTTCGCTCTGCACCGAACAACAACTCTGCTACCGTAACCTCCGAAATGCAACAATGTTCCCAGCCCACCTTTTCAATATGTTCGTCTACTCCAAATTTCTGACGCATGAAGTGAACACAAATATTAGTATCAAGCAAATATCGTTTCATTCGTCAAAGGGGCTAAAGTTTTCTTCTTTTCGAGAAAGGCGTGATGCATATATATCATCATTGATTTCATCAGAATCACGATTGTCCTTCCAACTACCGGCATACTTTGCAAGCATACGCTTAGTCAGCAATTTGCTATCTGCCGCTGTCGGAATGGAATGACTATTCTTATTCAAAACCTCCTTCATATATTTTCTGAGACTCTCCAATGCAGTACTGCTATTGATATTGACTATCTCACGAATCAACTCCAATTTTCCGGCTTCCAACTCCAAACTACTCATAATCAATTCCTCCTTTTAAAAGTTCAACTACAAAGTTACATTTTCCTACTGAATATGGAAAAGTTACAAAGCTTTTTTATTCATTGATAGCTCCGCAATGCGGGCAGACTCCCTTCTCCCTCAGTTTCTGCCCGCATCTGCCGCAACGATAGCGTGAAGCCAGCAGCGAAATGCGAAGCCTTTTGAGGAATACCCATACAAAAGCGGTCAAAAACAAGTATCCGACGTAGATAGATGTAGTCAGGATAAAGAAGAAATAACAGAAGATGCAGCAGGAGGCCAGCCCCAACAGATAGAATACGGCCGCCGCCGGACTTAACTGGCGAAACAAATCGTCGAGTACCGCCAGCAACACCACTATAAACAGCCAGATACCCATCAGAAAAGCAGAAAGCACAAGCGGTACCTTGAACGGCGACAAGGTAGGATTAAAATAGAAGTGTTGCCACGTCTCCGGCGCAAACACTTGTATAGATTCGTAAATAGTGGCACAGAACGCCATCAGCAGACATAGCAACAACGGATAGAGACTGTCTATATCATTAAAGTACACCATCCTCAACTGTTTGCGCCGAAAAGCCCGGAACAGCCAGACTGCCACAAACAAGGCAAAAATAATGATAAAATAAGAGGCATGGGTATCACTGAACAAGTAGATGGCCTGCGAAATGCTGTCTGTAGGAACAAAGGCATGCATCATTTCGGACTCCCGCAACCAACCCTGCACTTCCTGCGAATGGGCAAGCTTCACCCATACACTATCCACACTGTCGGCAGGATGGATGGCGAACTCGGCAACCACCACGCGGTCTCCCCGATAAAGCATATTATAGCAGTCCTTCACGGGCAGACAAGCCAAATTCACAGAATCTGCCAGCACTTCCAGATTGGTATTCCAAGTATAATGCCGCTCAAAAAGATAGGCCAGCGAATCACGCGTCTCCTTAGACAGATGTTCATCTTCAAGATTAGGACGGGAATAATGGCAGGAAACTAAAGCAATGAAGCATGAAAAATAAAGAATGCAGAATAGGAGGGAACGCAGTGAACGCAAAGGATGTTTGTCCCTGCCCGCTTCCCGGTACCGGTCATTTGCCAGCCTTTCATTATGTGCCCGTTCCTCACTCCTCATTTTCAAGTCTTTATTAGTAATTCCTCATTCTTCGTCCTTCATTAAAGCGGCTCTTCATGAGCAATGACTTTCATCTGGCAATTCTTGCAATCAAAAGACAAGCGGAAACGCTTGCCGTCCGTCCCAACCAAATAATAAGGTTCCCTATAAGGAGAATGTCCTTTCTGATAGGTGGGACACCATCCCATACTGAAACGCAGGCAATGTTTGCAGAACATGAGTACAGCATCCGGAACCGCTTGTGCCTCGTAGGCAGGTGCTATAGACGAAAGTCCATGCTCACGGTAAAAACTCCGGGCAGCACTGTTCATCACATTGCCCAGATAGGTCAGTGAAGTAGCAGGGAAAGCATGGCTTGTCGGTTTCCAGACAGCCAACTCACGACGATAAGTAACACGCCGAGCCACAATCAGCCTATCTATCACCTGCCGACGCCAGTCTGCCACCACGGAAGCAGGAAGAAACCAGTTTTCAGAGAGATTGAGCCTGATACCCGACGCCTCTTCTGATAAATGCCCGGCTACCTCGAAAGGGGTATTCCCCAACTTAGCCAGTTGGCTGCGCAGATTATCCGCCTGTGGCGTGCGTGCCGGTTCTTTCGGATAAGGGAAAGAAAGTGTCACGCGGTTATCATTCTCGTCCGCAGCCGTCAGGCTAAACCCGAAAGAAGTATCTGCCAACTCCCAACAAACACCGATTTTGCGTTCGGAGGATTTACGGGTAAGGATACGTTCAAACTCCTGGTCGAAATTGCGATAAAGCCGTGTACGAGGTTTGATGCGAGGCACTTCCCCTGCCGGATAGAGTTTGTTACCATCCACCCGGTTGATACGGAAACCCTGCAAACGTCCTTGCTCGTCCAAAAAACAGACGCCGTCTCCGTTGTGGAAAGGCTTCACGCCTGCCACCGTAATATATCCACCGCGCTGTTCCTTCAAAGTGCCCATCTCCTCTCCTAAAGATTTGGGCGTATCGAATGAAGTGATTTCCCCTCCCCTGCCTTGTAGGAAGTAATGCGTGAAACCACGGCTGAAGCTCTTGTCAAGCTGCGGTTGGAAGTCGAAATGGCAAGTACCCGAAGAAGCACGGGTATATTCCTTGCGACGGGCAAAAATGGCATCGAGCTTCCTACGGTAAGCCGCCGTCACATTCTTCACATAGGTCACATCCTTCAAGCGGCCTTCTATCTTCAGCGAAGTGGCTCCGGCATCCAGCAGTTCTTCCAACACCTCGCTTTGGTTGAGGTCCTTCAAAGAAAGCAGATGCTTATTACGCACAATGGTCTTGCCATCGGCATCTACCAGACTGAAGGGTAAACGGCAGAATTGCGCACATTCCCCCCGGTTGGCACTCCGTCCGAAACAAGCCTGGCTGACATAGCACTGCCCGCTATAACTGACGCAAAGAGCCCCGTGTACAAAGACTTCGAGCGGCACGTCGGGACACGCCTCATGGATACCGCGTATCTCCTGCAAAGAAAGTTCGCGTGCCAACACCACCTGACGGAAACCGGCATCGGCAAGGAAACGTACTTTCTCCGGCGTACGGTTATCCATCTGCGTACTGCCATGCAACGGAATGGGCGGCAAATTCAACCGCGTAATCCCCATATCCTGTACAATCAGTGCATCCACACCGATGCGGTACAGCTCCCAAATCATCCTCTCCGTCTCTTTCAGCTCTTCTTCTTTCAGAATGGTATTGACCGTCACATAGATACGGGCATTATACAGATGGGCATGCTCCACCAAAGCGGCAATATCCTCCAAAGAGTTGACAGCAGCCGCACGCGCACCGAACTTGGGTGCACCGATGTATACCGCATCTGCCCCATGATTCACTGCTTCTATGCCACACTCCAAATTCTTGGCAGGAGCCAGCAGCTCTATTTTACGTTGCTTTATCATCGTTTAGTTACGAGTAACTCACCCTATTTCATTAATATTATACGGCGTCTCCTGATATACAAAATAATTCAGCCAATTGGAGAACAACAGATTGGCATGGGCACGCCAACGCACCAGCACTCCTTTGTCCGGGTCATCGTCCACATAGTAGTTACGGGGTATCTCAATGGGCAGGCCCTTATTCAAGTCACGGCGATACTCTGTATCCAATGTCAGCGGGGAGTATTCCGAATGGCCGGTCACGAAGAACTCACGCCCTCCACGGGCCACCGCCATATATACACCAGCATCCTCCGACTCGGAAAGCAGCGTCAATTCCGGAACCTTCTGTATATCTTCCCGGCGCACTTCCGTGTGGCGGCTATGCGGCACATAGAACATATCATCAAATCCACGGAAAATGGGATGCAACGGTTGCAAGGTACGATGTTCAAAGATACCGAACATCTTCTTATCCAGTGCATACTTCGGCACTCCATAATGATGATAGAGCCCTGCCTGCGCCGCCCAGCAGATGTAGAGCGTAGAGGTGACATGCGTACGCGCCCAGTCGAAGATTTCAGTAATCTCATCCCAGTAAGTCACCTCTTCGAAATCCAATTGTTCTACAGGAGCACCGGTGATAATCATACCGTCGTACTTCTCGCCACGCATCTTTTCAAAGTCAGTATAGAATGTCTGCATGTGTTCTATCGGAGTGTTCTTGGAAGTATGGCTTTTTATCTTCATGAACGAGATTTCCACCTGAAGCGGAGTATTGGAAAGCAGACGCACCAGGTCCGTTTCCGTTGTAATCTTTAGCGGCATCAAGTTCAGAATCACGATACGCAGCGGACGGATATCCTGCTGGGTTGCCCGGGAATTGTCAATGACAAAAATATTCTCCTCTTTCAGCAACTCGATAGCGGGTAGTTTATCGGGTAAATTTAAAGGCATGAGTTTATATCTATGGTTTAACTTATTACTGTCTACGATTTTAGCGTGTAAAGTTAGGCAAAAAATCAGAGTGTGATAAATAAATTATAAAAGTTTTATCGATTTATCCCTCTTCATTTAACACGTTTAATTACATTTGTACCCGAAACCTATTAAAAGTTATTAAAAATAAGATTAAAAAGCACTGCGGCATCAAGCGTGATACTGATAATTAGCATCCAAAAGCGTAAAAGACTTTTCCATACCGGTTATAGCTCTGCTAAATCCACATTTTTAAGACAAGGTTCATTGAGTATAATTGGGAAAGCGGAAAAACCGTTGCCCCACAATAATAATACAATGAAAAAACTTATTCTTGCAAGAGGAGTCTTGGCTGCCTCTTTATTCTGCTGCATGTCCTTAGGGAATACAGCTTGTGTGAACCGGATTGACGAAGAATCAGAAGCGGAAATCGAGGAAGGGACGACACCTATCACGTTCTCTATCAAAATGGAAAAGGCCAGTACCAAGGTCACAAACACCGCCTTTGAAAAAGGAGACAGAATGGGCTTGTTTGCAACCACTTCCTCCGGCTCCATCAAGGGAAAACGGTATATTGACAATCTGGCCCTGGAATATACGGAAGGCTCCACACTGGTTCCCAAAAAGACAGTATTCTATCCGGAAGGAGATGTGTCACTGGACTTTATCAGTTACCACCCTTACCAAACCGAAGGGGTAGCTGCCGGTACACCCGTTCTTCCCGTATCTGTGCAGATAGACCAGAGCAATGAGAAAAACCGCGCACAAAGTGACTTCTTGGTAGCTAAAGCGCAAGGAATCACCAGTAAAACCAAATCTGTAACCCTGGAGTTCCAACACAAGCTGTCCAAACTGGCAATCTCTCTGACACCCGACGCAAGCAACTCTGCCAATGATTTGCTGAAAGCCAATCCGCGTATCATCGCAACCGGGCTCAAGACCTCGGCCGATTATAATCTGGAAGACGGGACTTTCAGTAATCTTACGGGGACACAAGACATCATAGCCTCCGGCGAATGGAGCGTCAAAGACAACAAACTTACCGGCAAGGAATTCATCATCATACCCCAAACGATAAATGATGGCAAGCAATCCTTCATTATGGAGTGGAGCGGACGTATATACAGTTGTGCAATACCCGAAGTGGAAATGAGTAGCAGCACGCAATGTATCATTAACATATCAGCCATGCAGAGCAACAGCAACGTACTGAGCAGTTTTGCCGGAAAAATCAAGGAATGGAGCAGCCTCCCTCCCATCGACACCGACAATATGGAAGATTACACTGCCATACATATCTCCGCTCTCTCCTTTTCTCTTTCAAATGTGTACAGAATTTATCACGAAGGGATACCCATTGCAGAAGTCTGCAAGGAATATCTCAAATCAGCGTCATTGACTTCCAGAGCCGTTATAGCCTATCCCATAGGCGAAAATGAAAAGACCGACCTGAGCAATGGAGTCATTCTACAGCTTGCAGACCGTAAAGACACCATCTGCGGAGGAAGAATAAGCTGGAATACAGACGACTATGGATTTACCTACACTAAAGGGGAATATACCGGCATAGACAAGCTCTATATAGACAATAACCATAAGCTACTTCTGGATAAACCGGAAAACGCCATCAAAGTGAATGTGGCATGCTACACCCTTCGAGACATCAGAAAAGGAGTGTCTACCGAATACCCCATTGTCAAGATTGGAGCCCAATACTGGATGGGTAAAGAGCTCCATGCCACCACCTACCGTGACGGAGCTCCCTTGAAAAAACAGAGTGACTTGGGAACAGACAAAGCCGGATATTACAAGCCGGACAAATATGACATTTATTTTTACAATGGAGAATCCATACTGGCAGGAGAGCTGGCTCCCGAGGGCTGGAAAATTCCATCGGATGCAGACTGGGAACAGCTGAAAAACTACACCGGCAACGATGCCTCCATACTAAAAGCAGGAGAATGGCAGGCAATGGTATCCGGTGAAGTTGCCCCCGTCAACAACCATACCCGGTTCAATGCTTTCCCGGTAGGAATGTGGTACAACAAAGGACACAACAGCCCCAATAAAATGACCGCCTTTTGGAGTTGGGATCATACAAAGCATACCCTTTCGGAAAGCACCATTTATTTTCTCGGCGAAAGCGACGAGTTTGTATCAAGCGCTGCCCATGTCACCGGCAAGCCCTACTATAAAGCTCTTTCCATCCGCTGTATAAAAGAATAGCCGGCAATTTCGGCATTTCTCATTTCTTTTTTGTATTTTTGTTCCCAATGTGCAAGATTTTTGCCAATCGGACAAAGATAACGAAAGAGAAATGAGAGTAATCGACCTGATAAACAGTAACGAAAAAACAGCTTTTTCCTTTGAAATATTGCCACCACTGAAAGGTACGGGCATCGAAAAGCTGTATCAAACCATAGATACGTTACGGGAATTCGACCCCAAATACATCAACATCACCACGCACCGCAGCGAGTACGTGTACAAAGACCTCGGCAACGGATTGTTCCAGCGAAACCGCCTGCGCCGCCGCCCCGGCACCGTAGCCGTAGCTGCTGCCATCCAGAACAAGTACAACATCACCATGGTGCCGCACATCCTTTGCAGCGGCTTCACCCGCGAGGAGACGGAGTACGTGCTGCTCGACCTGCAATTCCTCGGCATCACCGACCTGCTGGTGCTTCGTGGCGACAAGGCAAAGCACGAATCCTCTTTTATCCCCGTGGGCAACGGTTACCACCACGCCGTCGAACTACAAGAGCAAATCAACAACTTCAATAAAGGTATTTTTGTGGACGGCTCCGAGATGAAAGTTACCAATACCCCGTTTTCATACGGTGTGGCGTGCTATCCGGAAAAGCATGAAGAAGCCCCCAACATGGATACAGACATCTACTGGCTGAAGAAAAAAATGGAAATGGGTGCAGAGTATGCCGTGACCCAGCTCTTCTACGACAACCGGAAATATTTCGACTTCGTGGAACGTGCCCGTCAAGCCGGTGTCACCATCCCGATTATCCCGGGCATCAAGCCCTTCAAGAAGCTGTCACAACTCAGCATAATACCCAAGACGTTCAAGGTAGACTTGCCCGAGGAACTGACCCAAGAGGTTCTGAAGTGCAACACCGATGCGGAAGCTCAGCAAGTGGGTATCGAATGGTGCGTGCAGCAGTGCAAAGAGCTGATAGCCCATGGCGTCCCAAGCCTCCACTTCTACTCGGTAGGAGCCACAGACAGCATCAGGGAAGTAGCCAAACAAATCTACTAAACAATAGATAATCGATAGTTGACAATTGACAACTGGCAGTGTCACAAGTAATAACTTATAACTAATTAACCCGTGTTCAGTTTCAAGGACATAATAGGCCAAGAGGCAGCCAAACAAAGGCTGATACAAGAAGTGCAGGAAGGACGTATTCCCCACGCACAACTTTTCTGTGGCCCTGCCGGAGTAGGAAAACTCCCATTGGCACTTGCCTATGCCCGCTACATCTGCTGTCCCAACCGGACGGAAACCGATGCCTGCGGTACTTGTCCCTCCTGCGTGAAATGGAACAAGTTGGTGCACCCGGACGTACACTTCGTATACCCTATCGTCAAGAGTGCCAAAGGGAAAAAGGAAGTCTGCGACGACTATATCGCCAACTGGCGGCACCTGCTGCTGAACAGCCCCTACTTCGGACTGAACCATTGGCTGAACGAGATGGATGCCGAAAACGGACAAGCCATCATCTATGCCAAGGAAAGCGACGAGATAACCCGCAAGCTGAGTCTGAAATCCAGTGAAGGAGGTTACAAAGTCACCATCGTATGGCTACCCGAAAAGCTGCATGAAGTATGCGCCAACAAGCTGCTGAAACTGCTGGAAGAGCCACCCGAGAAAACGATATTCCTCCTCATCTCCGAAGCTCCGGAAATGATACTGCCCACCATCCTCAGCCGCACGCAGCGCTTCAACATTCCCAAGATTGAAGAAGCCGACATAGCCGAAGCCCTGCAGCAGAAGTACGGAGTGCAGCCCCGCGACAGCGAGACGATAGCCCATCTGGCAAACGGAGACTTCATCAAAGCATTGGAGACCATCCATCTGAACGAAGAGAACGAACTGTTCTTCAACCTCTTTGTCAGCCTGATGCGTCTTTCCTATCAACGGAAGATACGTGAAATGAAACAATGGAGTGAGCAACTGGCAGGCATGGGACGCGAACGGCAGAAGAACTTCCTGGACTACTGCCAGCGCATGACCCGCGAGAACTTCATCTACAACCTGCACCGCAAGGAGATGAACTACATGACGCTGCCCGAACAGAACTTCGCCACCCGTTTCGCCCCCTTTGTCAACGAACGGAACGTCATGGGTATCATGGACGAACTAAGTGAAGCGCAACGCCACATCGAGCAGAACGTAAACGCCCGCATGGTGTTTTTCGACTTCTCTCTCAAAATGATTGTTTTATTGAAACAATGAAAAGTGGCAAAATAATGAAATGCAAAGTATCAAATCGTAAATAGTAAATAGTCAAATAGTAAATAAATAGATGATGGATTTTAAACTACATAACGGAAGCGGAAGTCTCTGCTGCAAAAGTTGCGGCAGGCAAGACAAGCAACTGAACACCTACGACTGGCTGGCCGACATTCCCGGAAACGGAGAAGAAAGCGATCTGGTAGAAGTTCAGTTCAAGAATACCCGCAAAGGATATTTCCGCAATAGCAACCATATACCTCTTGAAAAGGGCGACATCGTGGCCGTAGAAGCCACCCCCGGACATGATATCGGTGTGGTGACCCTGACCGGACGTCTCGTGCCGCTGCAAATGAAGAAAGCCAATATCAAGTCTGAGGCAGACATCAAACGCATCTACCGCAAGGCGAAGCCTGTGGATATGGAGAAGTACAACGAGGCAAAAGCCCGTGAACACTCCACCATGATACGCTCGCGTCAGATAGCCCTGGACCTCAACCTCAACATGAAGATTGGAGACGTGGAATATCAGGGAGACGGCAACAAGGCCATCTTCTACTACATAGCCGACGAACGGGTGGACTTCCGCCAGCTCATCAAGGTACTTGCCGACGCTTTCCGCGTGCGTATCGAGATGAAACAGATTGGTGCCCGCCAGGAAGCCGGACGCATCGGCGGTATCGGTCCCTGCGGACGCGAGCTGTGCTGCGCCACCTGGATGACCTCCTTCGTATCGGTATCCACCAGCGCGGCGCGCTTCCAGGACATTTCACTGAATCCGCAGAAGCTTGCCGGACAATGCGCCAAACTGAAGTGCTGCCTCAACTACGAAGTAGACTGCTACGTGGAAGCACAGAAACGCCTGCCCTCACGCGAGATTACCTTAGAGACCAAAGACGGTGAGTTCTTCTTCTTCAAAGCCGACATTCTGAGCAACCAGATAACCTACTCAAGCGACAAGAACATCCCCGCCAACCTGGTGACCATCAGCGGCAGACGCGCCTTCGAGATTATCGGTTTGAACAGACGTGGCATCAAGCCCGACAGCCTGATAGAAGAAACCCATCGTTCCGAACCCAAAAAGCCGGTGGACTTGCTGGAACAAGAGAGTCTCACTCGCTTTGACCGCAACCGGAAAGGCAAGAGTGGCAGTGACGGCAACGGTGGCGAGAACAGCAACAACAGCCGTAACAAGAGAAAGAAAAAGAGTGGAAACGGTCGTCCGCAAGGAGGTGAGCAGCAGGGTGCTCCGCAATCCAACAACCAGAGAGAACAATCCAGGCAAGACCGGCAACCGAGACAGAAACAAGACCGGCAAGCACCCAAACAAGGTGAACAGCAACAAGGCGAACGTCAACAACGGAACAATAACAACCGTCGTCCGCCCCGTAACAATAAGCCCAAACCTCAAGGTGAAAGACCTGCCCAAAATGACAAACCAGCTCAAGAATAGGAATCTCTGCCTGAAAGGTATCATACTACTGTTTGTCGCAAGCCTGCTGAGCGCTTGCGACAAACAGACTGTATACCATTCCTTCCAATCCCTTCCCACCGAAGGCTGGCTGCGCGAAGACACGCTCTCTTTCGACGTGAAGGTCACCGACTCACTGACCTACTACAAACTGTCTTTGGAAGTTCGTAACCGAAGCAACTACCCCTATCAGAATCTACCTCTATCCATCTGCTACACCACCGCAGATTCCATTCCGTCACCCACGGACACCATACAGCTAATCCTCGCGGACAAAGAAGGAATCTGGAAAGGTGACGGCTGGGGAGGTCTCTATCAGACTGCCGTCTCCGCAGGAAGCGTTCGAATCGGCAAACCCGGCACCTACCTCTTTAAAGTGGCCTATACGCTACCGGACGAAAGGCTGCAAGGAATCAATGACATCGGCATCAAACTGAAGAGATAGGAACTCCCTATTGTTCTTTATTACCTTCTTCTAACAACCACCTCAGTCTCCCACTCACGTCTCCTTGAAGCGGAAACGGGCGGGGTATCATAACTTGCCCTCTTACCTCATAGCGTAACGTCTTTTACGCCAGGATGTAACGACCGTTACACCAGCATGTAAAGGGCGTTACAATATAGCGTAAAAGTCGTTACGATACAGCGTAAAGGACGTTACAATGCGGCCGTTACATTACGATGTAAACAATGTGTAAATGCAATGTAATGATAATCAAGTCCATTCGTATGTCCCACAAGGAAACGGTCATAACTAAATTCGACGATTACGTCCCGCATCAATCCGCAGAAAGATAAACAGCAGGATTGTGAATCCCCAGAGAGAAGAACCTCCGTAACTGAAGAAAGGCAACGGGATACCGATGACGGGGGTCAGCCCCAGCACCATGCCTATATTGATGAATAGATGGAACAAGAATATACTAAGCACAGAATAACCATACACCCGGCCAAAGGGAGATTGCTGCCGCTCGGCCACGACAATCAGCCGTAAAATAAGAATAAGGAACAGTAACAGTACAGCCGTAGACCCTACGAATCCTTCCTCCTCACCCACGGTGCAAAAAATGAAGTCCGTATCTTGCTCCGGCACATACTTCAGCTTTGTCTGCGTACCATTCAAGAAACCTTTGCCGGTCAGCCCCCCGGAGCCGATGGCTATCTTCGACTGGTTCACGTTATAGCCGGCACCAGCAAGGTCCTCTTCCATACCGAGCACCACCTTGATACGTATCTGTTGATGGGGCTCCAGCACTTTATTGAAGAAGTAGTCGCTGGAGTAGAGGAAACCTATCGAACCCAAAGCAAACAGCCCAATCAGAAAATAAGATAAATGGCGCTCGCTTAAAGAAAGAAAGACAAGATACCCGACAACAAGTGCACAAAGCCCCCACTGCACCCACACCAAGTTGAAGGGTACCACGTATTCCGAAATCAGATAAGCCACGAGCAGCACTCCCAGCGAACCGCCGATAATATTCCGTGTGGGTTCCCAACGCTTTTTATAAACCCACACCATACCTCCGGCAAAGAGCAGTACCATCAGCAGTACGGCAAATTCCCCGATAGGCGTCGGTGTATCGGCAATCATCACCGCATCAAAACGGATGCCCACCACAAAGTAGGCCACTGCACATATACCCGAGAACAGTACCACGCCCGGCATTCCCTCCCGATAAAGCATCAGGAAAAATGCAGAGTACACCAATGCCGAACCCGTCTCCCGCTGTAGGATAATCAGCAACATGGGGAAGAGAATCAGGAAAGCCAACATAAGGGAGCTTTTCCAATTCTTCATCGTAAACGAGTAGGCGCTCATATACTTGGCAAGCGCCAGCGCCGTGGCAAACTTGGCAAACTCCGCCGGCTGCAAACTGACCGGCCCCAGGATGAGCCACGACCGCGACCCTTTCGTGTCGGGCGCAATGAATATCGTGACAATCAGCAACAGCATCAGCCCTATATATATAAGGTAGGAGAACATGTCATAGAGGGAATCATCCAGCATCAGCAGCACAAACCCCAGCCCGAAGGAACATATAATCCAGACAAACTGCTTGCCGGCACGCGTAGAGAAGTCCAGAAAGTCACGGTCACCATAATCATAACTCGCCCCACAGACACTGAACCAGCCGAATACAATCAGCAGCAGGTAAACGACAATCGTCACCCAGTCCAATGATTTCCATATGCTATCTCTCCTTGTCACCAATTTATTTACGATTTTACGATTTACTATTTACTATTGAAGTCACTCACCGTTCATCCCTACCCCCTAATCCTTAATCCCCAACCCCTCATCATCATCTCTCCTCATCTCCGTAAAGTATCACCCGGTTACTGAATTCTTCCGCCCGTATCTCATTCTCGGGCGACAGCTTTCCATGCAGATACTGGTCCATCATCATGGCACCGATAGGTACGCCATACGTGGCACCGAAACCACCGTTCTCCACATAGACGGCAATGGCTATCTTAGGGTTGTCCATCGGGGCAAAGCCCATAAAGACAGAATGGTCCTTGCCGCGGTTCTGTGCCGTGCCCGTCTTTCCGCAGACCTCCACACCCGGCAGGATGGCTCCCGCCATGCGGCAAGTGGCGCTACCCGTACTTCCGTCTACAGCGGCACGCATGCCTTTCACCACCATTTCATAATATTCGCGGTCGATGGTGGGATAACGGGGATTGCGATAGATGCTGTCCAGTTCATTGTCTTCTATCTCCTTCACGATGTGCGGAGTAATGAAATGCCCCCGGTTGGCAATGGTGGCACCCAGATTGGCTATCTGCAACGGGGTGGCGAGAATCTCTCCCTGCCCGATGGAGATACTAATCACCGTCAGACCGTTCCACGAACCCCGATAGGGCTTGTCGTAGAACTTTGCATTCGGTATCAGTCCACGCTGTTCGCCGGGGAGGTCGGTACCGAGCCGATAGCCGAAGCCCTGCGATACCATGTGGTCTTTCCATACGGTAATGGCATTCTGCGGCGAACCGTATTTTTTATCACCGAACATGCGATACAATCCCCAACAGAAATAGGAATTACAAGAGGTCGCGATGGCAGGAATCAGCGACAGAGGCGAACCATGTCCGTGACATCCCACATGAAGGCCTTTATGATTGAAACCATGCGCACAAGGGAAAGTCGGATAATCTTCGTGGATAATCTCTTCTTGAAGGAAAGTCAGTGCCTGCGCCGTCTTGAAGGTGGAGCCCGGCGGATAAGCTCCCATGATGGCACGGTTCAACAAAGGCTTCCGCTTGTCCATCTGCAACAGGCGGTGGTTCTTTCCCCGCTGGCGCCCTATCATCAGATGAGGGTCAAAGGTAGGCGAGGAAACCATACATAGAATCTCACCCGTAGCCGGTTCGATGGCCACAATGGCACCGATTTTGTGTTGAAGCAGTCGTTCTCCCAACATCTGAAGGTCAATGTCGATGCCCAACGTCAGGTTCTTGCCGGGTACGGAGGAACGGTCCAACTGTCCGTCCATGTAGTGTCCCTGGATACGCCCGTGAGCGTCACGAAGCAGAATCTCCACCCCCTTCTCTCCACGCAGATACTTTTCATAGGATTTCTCGATGCCTTGCTTGCCTATATAGTCTCCGCGAATATAATAGTCATCGTTCTCAATGTCTTTCTTGGACACTTCGCCGATGTCCCCCAGCAAATGGCCGGCAGAGTTATAGGTATATTGGCGGATAGTACGCCGCTGAATATAGAAACCTGGAAATTTGAACAGCTTCTCCTGAAACACACCGCACTCTTCGGCAGAAAGCTGCGTCATGAACACCTGATGGGTGTATTTGGAATAACCGGGGTTCATCCAGCGGTTCTTGACGTCCTTCATCCGTTTGTCAAACTGCTCACGGGTAATGTTCAAGGCACTGCAAAGGTCGAGTGTATCCAGCTGCGTCACCTCCCGAGGCACAAACGTAATATCATAGGCAGGCTGGTTAAACACGAGCAACTTACCGTTACGGTCGTAGATAGCCCCCCGTGATGGATATTGTATCTTGTTCAGAAAAGCGTTACTGTCCGCGTTCTTCTTGTAGTCATCAGTCATGATTTGCAGGTCGAACAGCCGGAACACGTAAATAAGAACGATGACAATAGCCGCCGCTCCAATTACATATTTCCGCTTTTCCAGTGTATAGTCTTTCATCAATTCCTAATCCTTAATCCCTTTATCCTTTCTTTCTTATTCCCTCAACAGCCATAATGCAGGTCACAGTAAGCAGGGTACTTGCCGCAATTCTCAACAACAGCGTACCGATATGGGCAAAAGAGAAGAATTCGAGGGTAAGCAACAAGCCGTGATGTATCAGCACACTCACAACCAGATATTTCAGGAAAGGAAGAATCCCCATTGTACGGATGGCCGGAACCAGTGTATCCAGCGTGTCACGAGGCACGAACAGCCGCAGGAAAGTGGGGCGCAAGAAAGCCAGCAACACCGTAGCAGCAGCGTTCATCCCCGGTGTGTCGGAAAAGACGTCGACAGCCAGCCCTAAAAAGAATGCCCACAACATCAACGCATTGCGGGGAGTGTCCGACTCAAACTTCAGTATCAAGTAGATATACAGAAATGGAGTGGCATATCCTGCAATATGCACATTGTTCAATATCAGCACCTGCAACAGTACCAAGCCTATGAACCATCCTATTTTATGCAGATAATTAATTAACAACGCTAATGAGTTATAAGTTACGAGTTACAAGTTATTGAGTGTATAAGTTATAAGATATAAAGATGATTAATCCCTAATCCTTAACCCCTAATCCCTAATTTCTTAGTCACTTCTCGTCCGCCCTCGACTCCAATGCCTTTTGTTCATCCTGCCCGTTGCGGGAAATGACGCGCACATTGCTCACCTTTCCAAAGTCCGTAGCCAGCTTTATCTTCAACAGATACGAAAGCCCGTCGTGCGAGTCAGACATGTCATCCACCGTCCCCACCATAACACCTTCTGGAAACACGGTGGAATAGCCGCTGGTCACTACTGTATCTCCCAGATTGAATTCGGCATGCCGGGGCAAATCCTTCAGATAGGCAAAACGGGAATTACCTCCCTCCCACTTCAAATAACCGAAATATTCACTGCCCACAATCTTACAACTGATGCTCGATTTGCTGTTCAGCAACGGAATAACCAACGAGTAATGGGGAGAGGTCTTATACACAATACCCACCACGCCATTGGCATCTACAACTCCCATCTCAGGACGGATACCTTCTGTTGTTCCACGGTCTAAAGTGATATAATTGTCAGCCTTGTTCAAGCTGTTCTTTATGACATTCGCCTTGAATATCTGATACTCCGTAGGAGCAAGCCGTTCCATGCTGTACAACCTGGCGGAGTCCAATCCTTTCTCCTTCAAGACATTTTCCAGAAACGAAAGCCGCTGCTCCAACCACATGTTGCGGTCGAGCAGGTCTTCGTTGGCCGTCTTCAAGTGGAAATAGGAAGTGATGCCACCCGATATTTCATAAACCTTCCCCGCCACGCCATTGGCAGAGGTGAAATACACACTCTGCTGGTAATGATTAAAGCGAAATAATAAAATAAAACTGGCAACCTCTAACAGAAGAAAGAGGAACCAGTAATTATATTTAATGAGAAAGTTTAACAAATTTCGCATTACCGCATCAAGAATGAGAAGCGGTCAACGTTCTTCAATGCCACGCCCGTACCTTTGGCAACGGCATGCAAGGGGTCTTCCGCAATGTGGAACGGTATGTTTATTTTATCAGTCAGACGCTTATCCAGTCCACGAAGCAATGCACCGCCACCGGCAAGATAGATACCGTTGTGAACAATGTCGGCATACAATTCGGGAGGCGTATTTTCCAATGCGCTCAAGATGGCTGTCTCAATCTTAGAGATAGACTTCTCCAAGCAATGCGCCACTTCCTGATAGCATACCGGCACTTCCATGGGCAATGCCGTGATGCGGTTCGGACCATGAACGATATAGTCTTCAGGAGCATCCTCACCGAGTTCCGTCAAGGCAGCACCCACATTAATCTTAATACGTTCGGCCATACGCTCGCTGACCTTCACATTGTGCTGACGGCTCATATATTCCTGAATATCCGCAGTCAAGTCATCACCGGCTATGCGGATGGAGTTGTTGGATACGATACCTCCCAAAGAGATAACGGCAATTTCCGTAGATCCACCACCTATATCGACAATCATGTTGCCTTCGGGAGCTTCCACATCGATACCGATACCGATAGCCGCAGCCATCGGTTCGAAAATCAGATAGACGTCACGTCCGCCGGCATGCTCGGCAGAGTCGCGCACGGCACGCAGCTCCACTTCAGTACTACCCGAAGGAACACCAATCACCATGCGGAGTGACGGAGAGAAAAGACGGTTACGGTTGTTCACCATCTTGATAAGTCCACGTATCATCTGCTCGCAAGCATAGAAGTCGGCAATCACACCGTCGCGCAACGGACGGATGGTACGTATGTTTTCGTGGGTCTTTTCGTGCATCATCTTTGCCTTATCACCCACGGCAATCATCTTATCGGTACGACGGTCGAGAGCTACCACCGAAGGCTCATCCACCACAATCTTACCATTCGTGGTGATGATGGTATTGGCTGTACCAAGGTCCATCGCTATTTCTTGTGTAAAAGAGAATAATCCCATTAATATTTACGATTTAACTATTTACGATTTACGATTGATATTCCTCTTGTTTACAATTTGAGATTCAGACTTACGATGTAACTTCAATCGTAAATCGTAAATCGTCAAATCGTAAATCCGAATTAGTGTTTAAAGTGACGGAATCCCGTAGTCACCATGGCAATGCCATGCTCGTTGCAATATTCAAACGAGAGTTCATCCTTGATGCTTCCACCCGGCTGGATGACGGCTGTTACGCCTTCATTGCCGGCAATTTCCACGCAGTCGGGGAAAGGGAAGAATGCGTCACTTGCCATTACAGCGCCATTCAAGTCGAAACCGAAGTTTTTGGCTTTCTCGATAGCCTGCTTCAAAGCATCCACACGGCTGGTCTGACCTACACCACTTGCCAACAACTGCTTTCCTTTTGCCAGCACAATGGCATTCGACTTACTGTTCTTCACAATCTTGTTTGCAAAGAGCATATCCTCAATTTCCTGTGCAGTGGGAGCCTTCGTAGTTACAGTCTTCAATTCTTCAGGAGTTTCCACCTTAAGGTCGCGGTCCTGAACCAATACGCCATTCAGCAAAGAACGGAACTGCTTCTTAGGCAGAGCTGCCGGCTTGCGGACCAGGATAATACGGTTCTTCTTCTGACCGAGGATTTCCAACGCATCCACATCATAATCGGGAGCGATAATCACCTCAAAGAAAATTTTATTGATTTCTTCGGCAGCAGCCTTGTCAATCACGGCATTAGTGATGAGCACACCACCAAAAGCGGATACCGGGTCACCGGCAAGCGCATCGTTCCATGCTTCGAGCACAGTGGGACGTGAAGCCAGTCCACAAGCATTATTATGCTTCAGGATAGCGAAAGTCGTATCCTTGAATTCGTCAATCAAGTCAACGGCAGCATTGATGTCGAGCAGGTTGTTGTAAGAGATTTCCTTACCGTGAATCTGGTCGAACATAGCATCAATATTGCCATAGAAATAACCTTTCTGATGCGGATTCTCGCCATAGCGTAAAGTCTTCTGGCTGTTGGCAGAGCAACGGAAAGCGGAACCTTCCTCGCCATCGAAATAGTTGAAGATGGCAGAATCATAGTGTGAAGACACTCCGAAAGCCTCTTTGGCAAACCAACGGCGTTCTTCGATGGTAGTAGTGGCTCCGTGTTCCATCAGCATGTCGCGGAACGGCTGGTATTGTGCTTGCGAAGCGATGATAACCACGTCGTTGTAGTTCTTGGCAGCGGCACGAATCAGGGAGATACCGCCTATGTCAATCTTTTCGATGATGGCAGGTTCTTCGGCACCACTGGCAACGGTAGCCTCAAACGGATAGAGGTCAACAATGACGAGGTCTATTTCGGGGATTTCATATTTTTCAATCTGTTGCATGTCTTGCTCCAATCCGCGGCGGCAAAGAATACCTCCAAAAACCTTCGGATGCAAAGTCTTCACGCGTCCGCCCAGGATGGAAGGGTATGTAGTGAGGTCTTCCACTGCCTTGCAGGGATAACCCAGGGATTCTATAAACTGACGGGTTCCACCGGTTGAGAGGAACTCTACACCTTCTTCATGCAGTTTGGTAATGATTTCGTCCAAACCTTCCTTATGGTAAACAGATACCAGAGCTGTTTTGATTCTTTTTGTTTCAGACATGGATTTGCGTATTAAAGTATGCGTATATTAGTATTTGATGCGCAAAGTTACAAATTTTGTTTATTCATACATACATTCATACACAATAAATTAGGTATAATTAAAAAAGGCGGCATCTGTTTCCAGTCTGCCGCCTTTTTTTAAGGGTTATTTTGTTGGTTTACCAAATAGATACACGTTTTTCTGCCGGCAAGAACATCGGGTCTTTTTCTGTCACGTTGAATGCCTCATACCAAGCACCGATTTGCGGCAATGCACCGTTTACGCGCCATTCGCCCAATGAGTGCACATCACTCTTCGTGCGGTTCAACACTTCTTCGGGACGGATATCATTGGCCCATACACCTGCGTATGCCAGGAAGAAACGTTGTTCGGGAGTAAGACCATCCAGCACCGGCAGCGGCTTGGCAGCGGTAGCCTTCTTGAATGCCTGATAAGATACTTGCAAACCTCCGTGGTCGGCAATGTTCTCACCCAGTGTCATACGACCGTTGGCATATACGCCCGGAGCAACCTCGATGCTATCGAAGAAGTTCACCATCACCTGAGCACGCTCGTCAAAGTTCTTAGCATCTTCTTCCGTCCACCAGTCTTTCAGATTACCGTCTTTGTCGTACTGGCGACCTTGGTCGTCGAAGCCGTGTGTCATCTCATGACCGATTACAACACCGATTGCACCATAATTGAAGGCATCGTCAGCATTCATATCGAAGAACGGATATTGCAGGATACCGGCAGGGAAACAGATTTCGTTCGTTGTCGGGTTGTAATAAGCGTTTACGGTCTGCGGAGTCATCAACCACTCGTCCTTGTCTACCGGTTTGCCGGCTTTGGCAACCATTTCGGCATGGCTCCACTCGTTGGCACGTTCCATGTTTGCCCAGTAAGAGTCGTTTTTGATTTCCAGTGTGGAGTAGTCTTTCCAAGTGTCGGGATAACCAATCTTCACATGGAAGGTAGCCAGTTTCTCCAGAGCTTTCACCTTAGTGGAATCACCCATCCAAGCAAGATTCTGGATACGTTCGCCCAGGCTTTCCTGCAAGTTCTTCACCAAAGTCACCATACGCTCCTTGGCAGCAGCAGGGAAATATTTCTCCACGTACATCTGACCTACAGCTTCGCCCAGCGCGCCGCTTACAGTGCTTACCGCTCTCTTCCAGCGAGGCTGCATTTCTTGTGTACCGCTCATGGTGCGGCTGTAGAAGTCGAAGTTCTGTTCTGCCATAGCATCGTTCAACAAGCTTGCGGCAGAATCAATCAATTTCCATTGCAGATAAAGGCTCTGCTGTTCAATGGGCAGCGTATCCAGAATATCGGCAGCAGCTTTCAGTGAAGCGGGCTGGCCTACGATGATTTCCTTCACATCCTTCAAGCCCATGGCAGACAAATAAGCATCCCAATCGAAAGTAGGATAATTCTTCTTCACCTCTTCCATGCTCATCTTATTGTAGTTAGCATGCGGGTCACGCAGTTCGGTACGAGAACGGAAAGCTTTGGCAAGACGGGTTTCTACGTCCATAACCACTTCCATACCTTTCTTGGCAGTAGCCTCATCGAAACCTGCCAACTGATACATCTTCTGTACATGTGTACGGAAAGCATCACGAATTTTGGCAGTAGCCTCATCATTCTCCAGATAGTATTCACGTTCGCCCATGCTCAGCCCGGTCTGATAGGTCTGTACAGCATTCATGCTACTGTTCATTTCGTCAGCGCCAACATACAGCACGTTGTAGGCGATGATACCCTTCTTCTGCATATCGCCCAGCAAGGCATAAAGCTCCTTCCTTGTCCTTCAAAGCAGCCAGCTGGTCGAGTTCAGCCTTGATGGGGGCTACACCGTCCTTGTTCAGCTTCACGCTGTCCATTACGATTTTGTACAAGTCACCGATTTTTTGTGCCACGCTGCCGGCTTCGTGCTGGGTGGCGGCAAGCTCTTCAATCAGTCCTTGAATCTGCTTGCGGTTGTTTTCTGCAAGGATAGTAAGAACCGTACTGTGAGTATTCAGCAGGAATCGGATTGTTCTTCATCCAACCGCCACATGCGTATTGGTAAAAGTCAGTTCCGGGTAGAGCCGTTGTGTCAAGATTGGCGAGCTGGATGCCTGCTGTAAGTTCAGCCTGCTGCTTGCCGGTGTTGCAGGAAGCCGTCATCAGACAGAATGCTGCAATGGGTAACAAATGATTTGCTTTCATAAACATATAAAATATAATAGTTAGTGATTCTCCAACTCTACAGTAGCCGCGTCCCACTCTTCCATCACGCGGTCAAGCTGCTCTTTCAGTTTTTGGTGCTGCTCATAAAGCGACATGTCCGAAGCACCTTCCGGTGTGGCCATCCTGGCCTCAAGAATGGCAATGGCAGCCTCCGTCTGCTCTATCTCCGCTTCACAATCGGCAACGCGACGTTCCAGTTTTTTGAGCTTCTTATTCAGTTCCTTCTGCTCCTCATAAGAGAGTTTGGCTGCCGAGGGTTGAACCGGTTCTGCACCAGCATTTCCCGATGCCGCCTTACCGGCAGTGGGCGAAGCGGAAAGTGAAGGGGATTTCTGTAACTCATTCAGGCTTTCTATCTGCTTCTTTTGCAGGAAATCATAGATTCCTCCCAGATGTTCCTTCACCAGTCCGCCACCAAACTCGTACACTTTAGTCGCAAGTCCGTCCAGAAAATCACGGTCATGGCTGACTATTATCACCGTTCCGTCAAAATCGCGGATAGCCTCCTTCAACACATCTTTGGAACGCATGTCAAGATGATTCGTAGGTTCGTCGAGAATCAGGAAATTCACCGGCTCCAACAGCAGTTTTATCATGGCAAGCCGGGTACGCTCTCCACCGCTGAGCACCTTCACCTTTTTATCCGAAGCCTCACCGCCGAACATGAAAGCACCTAGAATATCACGGATTTTGAGGCGGATATCCCCTACGGCCACGCGGTCAATCGTATCGAATACAGTCAGGCTCTCATCCAAAAGCTGTGCCTGGTTCTGGGCAAAATATCCAATCTGCACATTATGTCCCAGTGTAAGCTTACCGGTATAATCCGTAATCTCACCCATAATACACTTTACAAGCGTAGACTTACCTTCGCCGTTCTTACCGACAAAAGCAACCTTCTCTCCTCGGTTGATAGTCAAATTCACATCGTGGAAAACAACGTGCCCACCGTAGGATTTCTCCATATCCTCGCAGATAACGGGATAATTACCGCTACGGCTACTGCAAACAAACTTCAGGCGCAAAGAGGAGTTGTCTTCCTCATCCACTTCGATGCGCTCTATCTTTTCGAGCTGCTTGATGCGGCTCTGCACTTGCACAGCCTTGGTAGCTTTGTACCGGAAACGTTCGATGAAATCTTCCGTATCTTGTATCTGCTTCTGCTGATTCTCGTAAGCACGTAGTTGCTGCTCCCGGCGCTCCTTGCGAAGCACCACGAACTCATCGTATTTCACTTTATAGTCGTAAATGCGTCCACAAGTTATTTCGATGGTACGCGTAGTGACATTGTTCAAAAAGGCGCGGTCGTGGCTGACAAGCACCACCGCATTGGCACGGGTGGAAAGGAAGTTCTCCAACCACTGGATACTCTCGATATCCAGGTGGTTGGTAGGTTCGTCGAGCAATAGCACATCGGGACGGCGAAGCAGGAGTTTGGCAAGTTCGATACGCATACGCCAACCACCGGAGAACTCACTGGTGGAGCGGTCAAAGTCCTCGCGGCTGAAGCCCAGCCCTTGGAGCGTGCGCTCTATTTCAGCACGGAAGTTGGTGCCGCCCATCATCAGGAAACGTTCGTTCTCATGAGTGAAGCGGTCGATGAGTTTATGGTATTCTTCGCTGTCATAATCGGTGCGTTCGGCAAGTTGCTGATTCATGCGTTCGATGCCCGCCTGCATCTCAAAAATATGCTCGAAGGCAAGTTCAGCCTCCTGCATTACGGTGCGCTTGTCACTGAGTATCATCACTTGGGGCAAATACCCGATAGTACATTCGCGAGGAACGGCAACAATGCCGGCAGTGGGCTGCTGAATGCCAGCCAATATCTTAAGCATGGTAGACTTACCCGCACCATTCTTGCCCACCAGAGCGATGCGGTCTTTTTTGTTGATTACGTAAGAGACGTCTTCGAACAGAGGGGTTGCATTAAATTCTACTTTCAGTCCTTCTACTGATATCATAGTGTCAATGAATTTATCGTTCAGGGCTGCAAAGGTAGCGATTTTCAACGTTATACAATATCATACGCTCACATAATTACATCAAATATCCAAGAAAGAGAACACTACTCCCGCATTTCCTGCGGAAGGACAATTGCAAAGCGGCTCCCCTTGCCAAGAGTTGAAGCCACTTCTATTTTTCCATGAAACCTTTCAACGATAGTCCTGCAAATGGCCAATCCCAATCCCGTGCCCTGCACAAAAGCATCTCCCTTATAGAAACGTTCAAAAATGTGCGCCAGAACTTCTTCCGACATGCCAGTTCCCGTATCTTCCACAAAGACTTCCAATGTAGCAAAGTCCTTCAGCCTATACCCTATGGTTATGCGTCCTTCAGCAGTGAACTTCACCGCATTATTGATAAGATTGTTGACAACTTGCCCCAAACGCGTAGGATCTGTATAGATAACTGCCGCCCGGTCCGGAAGGTCTAGCAGTAACTCCACTCCTTTCCGAAGATTCATCTTCTGCGCACTGTAAATGCTTTCCAATATGCCATTTAAAGAAACCTTCTCAAAATGGAATTCCATCGTGTTCGATTCTATCTTGGACAAATCCAGAATATCTGAAATCAACACCATTAACAACTGGCTGTTCTTTTCAATCAAAGACGTAAATTCCATAATCTCCTGCCGCGACAAGTCGGCATCCCCACAAGCCAGTAGTGTAGAGAAGCCCACAATGGCATTTAGTGGCGTACGTATCTCGTGGCTCATATTAGCAAGAAATACGCTCTTCAACTCATCGCTACGTTGCGCTTTCTGCAAAGCCTCGTTCAATTTATTCTCCGTATCCTTGTATTTCTGCGTACTCATGCAAATACCGATGATACGGAACGGCAAATCCGTCAATTGCCCCACATAGGTAGATTGCGCCTCAAACCACTCCCACTTGCCGTCTCCCCTCCGTAGACGGTATTCCACTGGGCGTTCGTACAAATTACCATGCAACTGTAAAGCCAAAGCATCAAACACTCCCTTCCGGTCGTCCGGATGAATCAGAAATGCGAATTCCTCAGGCGTCAGCGTATAGTCACGCGTAGGAATCCCCAAATATTCAAAATAACGCGGTTCTATAATCATCAGATTATGTTCCATGTCGAAAGACCATTGAAATATCTGGGTGCGGCTCAGCGCAATATTCAGCAAATGCTTCTGTGTCCGTTCTTCCAACACATTCCTGAAATAGAGTACAATCCTCACCAATTGTCCATCTTCATGAATTCCCACCATAGCACCTTGTATCAGAAAACTGATACCACTCTTCAATTCACGTATAAAGCAATTGATATCTAAGGGAATAATCCGCACATCCCTCTCCCGAAGTTGCAGCAAAAGGTCTTCTAACACATTCTTTTTATCACATACCACTTCCAATAAGTCAGTGATACGCCGCCCTATCACATACTCATTCAAATGGAGTTCATTCATCACCTGCTGATTCAGACGCCAGATACAATCTTCCAAATCAATCATAATAATGCTGACGGGCCATGAGTTGAACAACTGCTCGGAGATGGCATTTATTATACGTACTTCTTGAGGAACATTCGGATTCATCAGAATTGTTTTATCATACAAGGAGCAAAGTTCGGGCTAAAATGCTTATGCCACAAACAAACCCTTATAAATCAATATTCCGTTTTAGCATGTATATATTCTATTATTCACAACTTTACCTTATTTAACAGAGACAAATTGAGCGTAATATTGATTTTAACTGTTATCTCTGTCATTTATACATTATTATCCCCCATTTTTGTGTCTTAAAATCTCCAACATGAATATATCCGAATTCAATATAAATGCCGAGTTCATTGCCTGCAATCATATCACAACCAATGAACTGAATCCGCTAGTGGAAAAGCCATACCACACCAAGGCCAGTATCTTCGCTCTATGCACCAAAGGAGTTCTGAAAACCATCATAAACCATACTCAATTCAGGGTTGAAGCTAACACCCTCCTAGTTATTCCTCCCGAGACCTTCGTACAATTGCTACACACGTCAGACGATGCTGAAATATATGTCGTCATATTTTCCCAACAACTTATCCAGAGTTCAGGGGCCGGCAAGGTCATGATGGATAAGTTTCACATTATAGGCAAACACTATATTTTTCCTCTATCGAAAACGGACTTCCAGCTTTATGCCGAGTTCATGACCTATTTGTCACACCTCTACCAAAGAACAGAAAGCCCCTCAAGTCTAGTTTCATTGCAAACTCTACTGACCTATCTGTTACAAGGTATATCCGAACTCTGTCCGGAACGCCCTAGAATAAAAGAGACTCCGGGCAGCAGGCATTTCAACCAATACCGCATTTTTATCCGATTGGTACACACAGACTATGTCCGGGAGCATCAAGTGTCCTATTATGCATTGAAAATGAATATGAGACCGGCAGCTCTTTGCCGCCTTGTCAAAAAGGAATCAGGACATACAGCCATGGAAATCATCAACAATACTATCATCATGGATGCCAAAGCACAACTTTGTACCGCCAACACTCCGATAAAGGATATAGCCGTGAGTCTAGGTTTTAATAATGCGGCCTTCTTCAACAAATTCTTTAAACGTCATACGGGAATACCTCCTCAGAAGTTCCGCACATCCTCAAAACAATAAAATCCACTCAAAACACAAAATGCGGATATTCTGCCATGAGAATACCCGCATTCCTCAATAAGAGAAGTCTGCCATCAACCTACCTTCTTAGCAATAAAAAACACATAACCGTAGAATTCCTTATATTTGCCGTATAGTTCATCCTCAATCATTTGGAGTGAGCTGAACTCTTCGGCAATTTTATTACCGGCATATTTCTTACGGAAAATCTCCTGAGCCGCAACCTTTGAAGCAAAGTAATGCTCTGTCCAGCAATTCTCCGGCAGAATGAATGTAGCAACGGGGAGATAACCTGCCTTGTACAACTTGGCTACCTGATTGGGAAGTGTATCCATTTCAGAATAGGCGTCCATCCAGAAGTCATTGATTTCCGCAGGACGTTCATCCGTAAACCATGAACTCTCGGATACGGCAATATACCCTCCCGGTTTCAGATATTTACGCCACTCCTTCAAGCCACGTTCAAAGCCGATGTTATAGATAGCACCTTCACACCAAATCATATCCAGCTCCTCCTCACCGAAAGGGAGGGCATCCATTGAACCGACAATTCCTTTTACTCTGTCCTGCAAGCCCAACTGCCTTGCATTACGGTTGAAGATGTCAATAAAGCCGGGGAAAAGGTCAATTCCGGTAATCCGCCCCGGCACATGCCCGGCTACTACCATTGTCTGGCCACCCGTTCCACAACCTATATCGGCAATAAGGGATTTATCAGTAAGGCCGTCTACAAAGCTCAATGCCTTCAACGTCGCTTCGGGACTGCCAGGGCCTTGCCGTTCCATATTGGAGAAAAAGTCACAGATTAATTTAAGTTCGAAATCGTGAATTGTTTTATTTTCGTTACTCATTTTCTTACTATATTTTACATACACGGAAAGCATAACAATGCCTTCATCATTGTACGCAGATTAAACTTGAATTATAATAATAGAAAACTACTCTCGAAAGGAGTTATCCGAGAGTAAACGAAAGGACAATCTGTATCAGAAACACAGATTGTTTATTAAACCAAATCCGATTTGAATGTCTTTGTCATACTGCAAAGATAAGCAATATTTTATTTAATCAAAGAATTTACGGTTAATAAAGATTTTCCTTTGCACCGGGTGCATGCTGAAGAACGGCACCTACCACCTGGCAAGTTTCCAGTTCCTTACAGTCACCGCAAGTATTGAAACCTTTTTCGTACACACATTTGCGGATAGCACAATAATCGCTGCAATAGGCAAACTTCACCCCGTCTGCACGGCACCCCATACAATGGATGGTTTCTGCCGTAATTTCCGGCGTATTGTTCAGCACACTCCACTCTTTGGCGGTTTTCTCTCTCAGCTCATCGTCATTATTGACAGTGGCTATACGGGCGGCGCAATTTTCGCAATCCAGTCCGCAACATGCAATTAATTGTTTCATCACTTGGTTATAACGATTTATGTTTGAGGATATAATGCCCTTTTTCCCGCACATCGATTCAGTAAGCCCAAAACTCACCCCATACCTTGGAACAGACACTCATTTACCGACAGTCCTCAGCGCTTTCTTAACGATATACTTGGTCTCTTTCGTTTCACTTTCCCAACGCCTGCAAAGCTTCCTTACAAATCCGGATTGCGTCTTACTTGCATCATTTAACCAATTCCCTACGCTGTTCCGGACATACTTGGAGTAATCTGATTTCAAAGGTTCCAATATCGGTGAGCCCAATGCAGGGTTCTGTTCCAACATTTCAGTATGCTTGCACCAGACACCTCGTGAACAGAAAACAGAAGAACAAATATAGCTCTGGCAAACGCCTTCCCCATATTTGTCCTTTTGTTCTTTTACCCAAATAAATTAATGCGAATCAAGTTATCCTTCCGTCTTACTTTAGAACAGCTTCGCAGGATACTCACCCGCATCCACCAAAGCCTGAATCTTGTCGACTACACTCTGACGGTCTTCGGGATAAGTCACACCGAACCACTTGCTGGTTGTATCGAGCACTTCGCAGGTAGCAGTGCCATTGTTAATCAGCTTATCCACCATCAGCGGGATGAAGAATTCGCTTTTCAGGTTCTCCATATTCTTCGGATCGCTCAGGAAGCTCTTGAAGAAATCGCAGCTGTATGCGAAGTAATCGGGAGTAAAGCCCCAGAAATTCATACTTACCGGAGTAGTTTCGGGAGTAGCCGTCCATTCACCGTTATCATCGATGTACTTCACCTCGCCGTCCATACGCTGAATCTTGGTACGCTCTACTACAGAAGTCAACAAGTTGTTTGCATCCGTTCCGCACAAACCACGGGATACGGTACCGCTTTCGCTCAATGTATTACCGATGCGGAAGCCTACCATGGAATATACATTTTTGGAACCTTCGGGAAGGGCTGCAAGAAATTTGCCCATTACCTGGAAGGAATCACGACCGTAGAAATCGTCGCAGTTGATAACAGCAAACGGTTCCTTTATTACATCGGCACCCATCATTACAGCATGGTTGGTTCCCCAAGGTTTGGTACGGCCTTCGGGGCAGGTGAAGCCTTCGGGAAGGTCATCGATGGACTGGAATACCAGTTCGCAGGGGATATGGCCTTCGTATTTGGAAATAATCTTGTCGCGGAAATCCTGCTCAAAATCTTTACGAATTACGAAAACGAGCTTTCCAAAACCGGCATTGATGGCATCGTAAATAGAATAATCCATGATCGTTTCACCATTCGGACCCAGTCCGTCCAATTGTTTCAAGCCACCATAACGGCTGCCCATTCCGGCTGCCAATAAGAATAAAGTTGGTTTCATATTTAGTTATTATTTAAAAAGGTTAGTATATCACAGTTGATAACGGCTGCAAATGTACAAAAATTTATGGCTGACAGAAGGGAGTTTTAGTTCATTCTTTACCACTATCCGTTCAAAAAGGTACATTTAGAACGGATAACCGATGGCAAAATGCAACGCCATGCTGTCCTTGAACTTGGGAATATTATAATACCCCGACTTCCCGGTATCATACGGGTCGTGAAGCCCGATACCCAAATCCAGACGGAAAACAAGAAAGTCCAAATCGTAACGCAAGCCAAATCCCGTGCCCAAAGCAATCTGTTTCGGGAAATTCTTCAAGGTGAACTCACCGTTCGGGCGATTTTCGTCCTTACGCATCAGCCATACATTGCCGGCATCCAGAAACACCGCTCCATGCAAGTCGGCAATCATACGGAAGCGATACTCGATATTGGCTTCTATGCGAATATCACCCACGTGGTTGATATAGGTATATTTTCTGTCCGTCTCGGGAGGATAGCCGCCCGGACCTATACTGCGTGCAGAAAAGGCGCGCACACTGTTGGCACCGCCGATATAGAACTGTTCCGTATAAGGTGCAGTCGTAGCGTTGCCATACGACCATATCACCCCTCCGGCAATACGCGAGGCTATCATTTGGTTCTTGTCTATCCGGTAATGGTACCTGAATTCCGAGTTCAGCTTCAGGAACTGTGCAAAAGGTACCCCGAAAAGCTTCTTTCCTTCCTCACTGAACGGCTTGCCGAAAATACGGTAGACGGCAGAAGTCAGGTTACCGGCCGACGCAACGGTGGTCTGCCACCAGATGGGGTTACGCTTGCCGCGCACGGAAGCGTTGTCATAAGTATAGGTGTACTCCATGGCAGGAATGAACTGGTCGCGCAAACTAACGTAGAGTGCCGGATTCTCGGCACGCAACGTATCGAAAGCGGCAGTAGGATTACGCAGCACATTGAATGTCAAACGGAAAGGAGTTATACTGTGCCTGGAAGTCGATTTGGGCTGGAAGTCATAAGTGACATTACCGCCAAAAGCCAGCAGCTTATAATACTTGGCACGGTTCATCTGGTCGGCATATAAACGGAAAGTCGTTGTAGCCGGGAAGTCATACTCACGGTCGCCCATCCTAGGAAACACCACGCGCGGAAAGATGAGAGAAGTGGAAATCCCCAGTTCATAGCTGTTCATCAGGGAAGAACTTGACTTGCCCGTCTGCCATTCGTACGAACCGTTCAACTTCACATTCCAGCTTTCACCGCCACCGAAGACGTTGTTCTTCGTCACCGTAAAAGCGGCACCCGGTCCCGTCTGGTTATTGCTCTTCATGGTGACATTAAAATCCAACTCCGCATCGTAGGGTTTATCGAGCGCGGCAATGACCCTCACATCCAATGTATCAGACACAAACGCCGTATCACGCGGTATATACTGCATCTCCGCATAACGGAAAATACCGACGCTTGCCAGACGCTCCTGAATACGGGTCTGACGGTACAAACTATACAAACTCTGCATAGAACGCTGGCGGGCAATACCTGCGCTGTCCTGTATCTGACGTTTCCGCCGATAACCTTGATAGTTCAACCAACGGTAAAGCATGTTGGGACGTACCGGAGGTTTGTTGTAGTAATGTATGGTCAAGCCTTTGTAATCCATGCTGTCATTGGGTTCCTGCCCCTGCTTTCCAAGAAGATAGACGGATTTACGCCCCACACGGAACTGCTTCTCGGCTACCTTTGGCATACCGGGAACGGGAATCAAGCGCATCTGGACATGCCCATTGGGAACTATCATGGTATCGGCCTGATAGGTCAGGTAGTCGGGACGGAAATAATAACAGCCCACATTACGCAGCAGGGTACTGATACGGGTACGCTCCCCATCCAAATCAGCCACATTGAATTGTTCTCCCGAACTGATAAGGGAACGTCGGCGTCCCAGCTCCATAATGCGAGTGGTACGCTCGCTGAAACCACGATAATATACCGTATCTATAAAGTAGGGGTTACGCATGTTCACCGTATATTGCAACTTTGCCTTCAGCGAGTCCTTCGGGTCGATAAATGTCTTGTAGCTGACGCTTCCGTTGAAATAGCCATAATCGCGCAGCAAGTTAACCGCCGCCTTCTGGCGTATATCGGGATTCACCGTAGACATAAGCACCGGAGTGGCGGCAAATTTATTGAATATCCACTTTCCGAATCCCTTCTCATACTTCTGGAAACCATTGTAAATCCACAGTCCGAAAGGAAAGGGATAGCGGATAGTAGAGCTTCCCAGCAACGAATTGTTCGGTGCCGTAGCAAGGGCGGCTTCCACCTCTTCCATAGCAATCTCACCAACAGACGTTTCACTGCGGTTCAATACAATCATTGGCTTTTGGCCGGTATAGAGTATCTCCCCCTCGGGCAAGTGCTTCGTGGTGGAGCAACCTGCCAGAAATATCAATCCTGCAATATATAATATCAGTCGTTTCATATCACATTCCTACTTTTTCATATCGCTATTTTCAGCCTCCGGTTTTATCTTTTTCTTCCTGAAGATGAAGAGTTCACTCAATCGGTCCATCTTCCGGCGCAGCACAAGGCCGACACCCGTTTCGGTTATCTCACCGTCGAGTATGCTTTCGTAGTTTTTATTATGGAATACACGGACATATCGAGTACCCGACGCATCAAGACGGTATTCCAGCGATATATTGTCAATGAATGATTCCGCATCGTTCGTGGCATTGGCCCCGGTGGACACTTTTCCACCGATGACTATCTGTACGCGGTCGTTGAAGAAACGCTGGGAATAACGAAAACTGAAGTCTTTCTGCGTGTCACCCGTTTCAGCAGAGGTACGGTCTTCCACACCTACACTGATATTGGCCCCTTTTATACCTCCCGCCAAGGAGTTTATCTGGCTCTGAAGCACTGAGTTCAAGGCGGCTCCCATTGACAAACCTCCTCCTTTGGCACCACTGTTCAGGTAAATACCCGTGGCAAGCATGGCAATGGCCTGCTTGCTACGCTCTTCTGCACCCATTGCCTGCAGCTCATTCTCTACTGCGGCATCTTCGGGCGCCGAAATATCGAATATCAAATCGGGAGCGTCAAGCCTGTTCTTGATGGAAATGGAAACATCGAAGTTCACCATGCGCGAACCGTCCCCGTCACCATCGGCCACAGAAGCACGCATACGTTCCGTAGCCTTCAGGCTCAGCGTAGGATTCATAATATTCCCCCGCCAATCCACATAACTGCCGGGATTGAACTGGAACTCCTTCAACGGGATGATAGGCAGCGAATATTTCATGACGCCACCCGAAAGGGTATAGCGTCCGGTAAGGCTCATATCCCCTTGGGGAGTATACTGCATATTCAAATCACCGCCACCTTCCAGTTCGATGTATTTGCTACGGTCGGGACTCAGATCGGCACGAAGACGGACAGCATCGTCAATATGGACGGACATATACATTTCCAATCCTCCCAAAGACATGGCAGGAACCTCATCTGCTTTTACCGACGTCGTATCGGTGAACGAGGTAAACGTAACCAGCCCACTGAGACGGTCTTCCACCGTTAAAGGGGAATCGGTCAACACGTAGGTTACGTTGGTATTGCCCAGCAAATTCATGTTTCCACGCATCGTGAGCCCGTCAAGCGGCCCCTTCACCGTGGCATGCAAGTCGACGAACACCTTTCCATACACCAGACTTTCGCGGGTACGCGGTGCATCCAGCAACGTATAGTTCTCTGCCAGCAGATTGAGGTTGGCAGTAGGACGCTCCATATTCCGGAAATCAACCTTACCGTCAATCGTAAACGGATTCTTGCTGGTGGTATAAATGGCAAACTTATCAAATATCAACTGATTGTCCTTTATCTGTACCGGACGGTTGTCGAACCAGTAACGTGCTCCCGCCTGGCGTGCATAGACAGACACACTGTCCAAAACAATATCACCATGCATTTGAGGCTTGTCCAGCGAACCATAAATATAAAGCCCTCCATCAATATCTCCGGTAAAGGCCACCGTTTGGTCAGGGATGAATGCATTGGCCATCTTCAATGGAAAATGCTCGAAACGGGTGGACACTTCCAGGGTATCCTTTCCGTTCTTCTGCGTCAAGATACCGTCGGCGGTCATCACTTCTTCATTATCATATGTAAAATAGGTATTCAGATAGTGCGTATTCTTGTCGCCCGGCAACCAGGTAGCCCCCAGGCCGATGTCTCCAACCGGTTGGCGTTCGTAGGTCAGTTTCTCTACATTGGCTTCGGCGGACACCTGCAGGGAAGTGGCAGTCTGTATATAATTTGCTTCGGCGGAGAACAATCCCGTAAGCCGGGGCATATAAGGAAGTACCTCCGTAAGTTCATCCAAGCGCAATCGGCTCAGTTCTACGTTTATATTCTGCAAGGAAAGGGTATCATTCTTGTCGGATTGCATACGGAAACACAGACCATCGTCGCTGTCCATATCAACATTGGCATAGACGCGCATATTCTTATGCAGATAAATCCAGTTACTATTGTCCGCAAAGTGGAATTTACGGAAAGCGATAATCGGCTCGGCAGGAATAAGGTTCAGCAGCACACCATTACCGCGACCGTGTCCTTCGGTCAACGGACGGGCATTAATACCGAATAGAACACCGGTCTGCCCTTTTCCATTCACATAATCCACAGTCAGTTCCGCATCTTCATTACGGACTTCACCCGTCAGTGTGCTACGGAACACAAACTGCGGGTTCTTGGGACCGTTTATGACACCACCTTGCAACTTCATGCGGGCAGTATCCTGCTTTACTGTAAAAAATATCGTATCGAGCTGCAAGGAGTCCATGCGCAATCCGTGAACAGCTGTACGTCCATTGATGCCGACTTGCGGAGTAAATCCGAAGCTCAGTTTGAAATCATTATAGGAAATACCCTTTGCAGCCAGGAAATAGCTGACGGGATTCTGGTTACCGGCTTCCAGATGCATGCCCGCTGAAGGAAGGACTTGGCGCAAAGCGGCATGGTCCAAACGCCGTTCATCAATCTGCTTTGTCAGGATAGAGACAAATTTATCCGACTGTTCCATCAACTTCTTCAACGTGCTGTGAGCGCGGAAACGCAGATTCAAGTCACCGGCATCAAGCCTCAACTTGAGAGAATCATGACGTGCCTCCGCTCCCATTGTAAAGGCAAACGGGTGTTTCAATGGTCGGGGCACCAAACCCAGCTTATGCAGATTCACCTCTTCCACATTTAAATCCAAAGCGCCATCCAGATAGCTGCGGTCAAGACGCATATCCGCATTTCCCTGCATCTTGAGAAGGACATTATCGCTGGCAAGACGGACGGTAGCAACGGATGACTTGAGTCCGGCATGCACATCTACACCGGAAATGTCCCAATGGCCATACTGTAGTTTTTCCAAGGAGGCATTCAAAGCGGCCACAGTTTTTCGTGATGCCACATCCACCCCTTGCCCCTTAGCGGACATCTTTGCCGTAAGAGTATAGATAGAGTCCTTGGGCAGGAAGTGATGCACCTGCAAGTTGTTGATGGCAAGGTCGGCATGGTAGGCTTCCGTAGCAAGATTATAGGCGGCGTCCAAATTCAAGGCGCCTTCCTTCTCCTTCAGTTTCAGGGCGGCAGTGCACTGCGCCCCCTCCATACCGAGACGTGCCGCAAGGTGCATACTGTCCGGCACAATGATGGAGCCATCGGGAGCAATGTCAGCTAGTCCGGTCAGGAAGTTCAAGTTCTGCGTATGCATTTCGAAGTCCATGCTTCCATTACGTTTCACACTGTCGGTCAAGCTCCAGAATTCTCCTCCCCCACTCAACGAAAAGGCTCCGGGCAGCTCAGCCGTAAAACGGGAAATCTGCATCTGCTTCAGGTTTCCTTCCGTACCGGCATGAATCACCAACGGACGGAACGGATAGGCTTCCTTGAAAGCTTCCGGCAAGCCACCGGCAAAAAGCAGTACATCCTGTTTGCCGATACGGGCATTGAAACGGGCTGTCAGACGGCCGGTGGTAGGTATATTTATCAGTTCCCAGTAAGTCTGTGCCGTAAGGTTCATCTCACTATGAGGTGTCAGCAACTTCAAAGAAGGGATACGGATAACGGTAGAATCGGCAAACAACCGCCCGGTCAGGGAAGTTACACTCAAACCGGAACGCTCATACATGGAAAATTCCCGGATAACGGCATTCATATCTCTGCCGTAGTACATCACAGAATCAATGCCCAGGCGAATGTCGCGAAGAGCAATGTGCGAGGGGTCGAAGCCTATCGCACTCCCCGGGCCACCGGTATCATAATTGACAGAAGTTCCAGTCAGCAGGAATTTTCTCCAGCCATAGAACTGGTGTTTCAGGTCGGCAGCAGCGTCCGCAATCTCAGCATCTCCTATATGGGCTTTCAGCCCCATGGAGTCCAATGGCATCTGTAAATCGACCGAGACGTTCTTCAACTTCAGAGTATGGAGTGTGACTTTCCAGTTTAACGCAGTGTCAGTAGTGTCTTTGGGAGTCTCAGTGGTATCTGCAAGCATCACCTGCACATGGGTATCGCTCAATTCTATATTATTGAAGATGGCATCTTCTTTTGTAAGGTCTATGCCATGGCTTTCGAAAAAGAAATGCCCCAGTACTCCTTTGATGCACATACCTTCCATTAAATTGGAGGAGTTGACAGCAACTTGTTTCAAGGTAATGTCATCCACCTCCACTTTCCCTTTGAGTAAAGGCCATGCCTGTACCCGTACGTTCAAACTTCCAAGATTCAGCAAGGTATCGGGATGCTGCACATCAACAGCACTGTCGGCAGGCTGTACCACCAATACACCGCGGACCAACAAATTCAAAGGAAAGCGAAGGTCAATCCGCTCCACGGATATGTCCATACCCGTAGCACCTGATGCAATTGCCGTAGCCTGCTTCCGTATCAAATTCTGTACGGGAGGCACATAAAGCAATATCATCAATATTATAAACAGTATAATAGGAGTAAGCAACACCCACAGTGCTGTTCTCAACCATTTTCTTCTCATCGGAACGTCAATCTTTCATCGTATTTAAAAGTCCTACAAAGTAAACAATTTCTTTCGACATTTGGTTCCCGACAGAGAAAAATCACGTATTCTTCTCTGTTCCCCCATTACGGAAAAGCTGTTGCCTGAGTAATGACATCCTCTATCAAAACGAGGGCGGCAAGGGCGTGTTCTTTCAACTCTCCGGTAAAAGGCACTCCATGAGAAGTTTCCAACAGTTTCAGCAATGCAACCAGTTCCGCTGCTCCAATTAAAGTAAAGAGGGGAATCATTTTGTGGGAGACAGCAGCCATCTCGTCCACATCCTCATTCTCCACAGCCTTCTGCAAACGCTCCGCATTGAGGCGGGTTTCAGCCACAAAACTTTCCAGAATGGACTTTGCCGCCTCGGGGTCATCGACCGAAAAAGCAGTGAGCGAAGAGAATTTATACCCCGGGCAAGCCGAAGTTTCCGAAACTTCCATAACCTCCATCCCTTTGTCCTCCATATTCAATTCATGTAGCAATTCACTGACGGTAAACGGCTTATGCAGGCATCCGGCAAATCCATGCACCGTAAATTCCTCACGCTGCATGTCACTGCGGGCAGTGACAGCAATCACCGGAACAGACTGTGCCTGCGGTATGTTCGAAGCACGAAGCAGTTTCAGTAAATCAAAACCATTAATAGCAGGCATCTGCACATCAGTAAGCAGAACATCAAAGGTTGCAGTGCGCAAGGCATCCAGCAGTTCATCCAGTTGTAAACAAGAGACAGAATTTATACCACTCTGCTGAAGCATGGCGGCAGTAAGGGTAAGCTGAATACGGTCATCATCGATAAGGAGGACATTCTTCAGTGAAGAATGAGGAACGGGGAATGAAGAATTGCCATTCGGCGTGGCAGCACATCCCGATTCTTCATCCTTCATTCTCCGTCCTTCACTCCTTACGGGATAGATAGGAATATATATGGTGAAAGTGCTTCCCTTGCCTGGCACACTGTCTACATCAATCGTGCCTTCAAGCAACTGTACCAGCATACGGACAATGGAAAGTCCAAGTCCAAACCCCTCTTTACCCTGAGCACCCGGTAAGCGGGTAAACTCCTGGAAGATACGTTCCCGGTCGGCAGGTTCCATACCTTTACCGGTATCAGCAATGGCAACTACCAGTCGACGGTCCTCGTAACGGGCAGTCATGGTAACACTGCCTTGGTCCGTAAACTTCACGGCATTGGACAGCAAATTGTTGATAATCTGGCGCAGACGCAAGGGGTCGCAAATATAGGTACCGCCCAGCTCCGGGGCAATGTCGCAATGAAGCGCCAGTCCTTTGGCAGCCGTAAGTGGTTCAAAACTGACGTGTATCTCTTCAAGCAGGCGGGAAGGATGAAAGGTGACCCGGTTGATTTCGGCCTTGTTCAAATCAAGACGATGGAAGTCGAGCAAATCAACGACCAGCTTCAGCAGATGTTCCGATGAGGTTTTCATATTGTCCAGATAGAACCGCTGACGCTCATCCACCGTCAGACGGGAAAGCAAGTCGGCATAGCCCATAATAGAACCGAGCGGGGCTTTGAAATCATGGGTAATGGCAAGCATCAGTTTTTCACGGACAGCGAGTAAATCCTCGGCACGACGACGGGCCTCTTCCAACTCACGACGGTAACGGTTGCTTCGGGTTATGTCGCGGCCGATGATAATAAGAAAAAAAGCGGAAAGCAACACCGCACCTACGGCAATGCCACTGATAATCTTGGCCGAACGGCGTCGGACCGCTTGTTGATACTCGGCTTCCGTCCGTGCACGCAGCAGAGTTTCCGTCTCGTAATCTTTCAGCAAGCTGTCAATACGAGCGGTCAGCATATGGTCCAAGCGTTGCAGATAGCGTTTACGTCGCTGTATAACAGTGTTTACAGCTTTTTTCTGCTGGGCCACGGCACGCAGTTTCTCATGCAAAGAATCGGCCGGATTATAGGGTTCAATCACCGTATCCGTTGCAAATTCGAGGGAGGTCTTTACCTGGATAGCCGTATCTTTCTTTGGGGGGACAAACACTTCACCCAAACGACGGAAAAAACCCTTCTTTCGAGGGCGTGTCACGACGGTATCCCGATGTGTAATGATACGGTGCTGCACACGTTGCTGGGTCACTACCGAGTCCTGCTGGGCAATTATCTGCTCAATGTCACTGGTAGATACCATGCTGTCATTCGCCTCACTCAGCGTACGCAGCATTCTTATCGTATTGGTATCCTTCTCGCGTATCAAAGCTAGTACGCTGTCTGTCCATTGTACATCGCGGTCATCGGTAAGAATAAGGTTCTCCATCTCCCGGTGTACGAAGAACAAGGAAAAAAACAATACCGCCAGCAACAAAGTGTAGCCTACGGCAATCTTTACTTTGGAGACACTGTTCATATTATCAAATCCTTTCCCTGGTCTGTCTACGGAATCTCAGCCACAGCATCACCCCTGCACTGGTCAGTCCAAACGGGAAAGCCATCCAGACCCCCGTCAGTCCCCAGCCGAAGATGAAACCGCAGAGGTACCCTACGGGCAAAGATATAACAAAATAGGATATAAATGCAATAATCATCATCGGTTTCACATCCGAGATACCACGCAGGGCATTGGCAAAATTAATCTGCAATCCGTCACCGAACTGGTAAATCAGGAACGGAAAGAAGAGAGCGGCTACCATACCGGACACTTCCATATTATCTGTAAACCATCCTCCGACCTGACCGCGAAGTGCAAAGACAATACTCAACAGCACCACTTCCATGCATAAGATGACGTGAAGGCCAGCATACGCCGAACGGCGCACATTTTGCCCGTCGCCCTGCCCCTTAAAGTTACTGACACGCACAGCAACTGCAGCACCCATGCCATAATACATCATGAAGGTGAACTGAGAGATAGTGAGCATTATCTGATGTGATGCCAGAGCAAGTGTCCCCAGCCACCCCACCATGACAACACTGAGGCTGAAGGAAGCGGTCTCCATTCCCATCTGCATACCGACAGGCCAGCCCAAAGCATTGAGTTTCCTGAACATCGGTGTCGACCATCCCAGCCTCATAAATCCGAGTCTATAACGGATAAAACGGCGACTACGAAGCACAATCACCGCAAAGACCACGACCATCACAATGCGAGAGAACAAGGTACTTACACCCGCACCAAGCAATCCCATCTCCGGGAAACCCAATTTTCCATTGATCAGAATATAGTTTCCTACGATGTTAAGCGCATTCCCTCCAAGCAGAATCCACATGGCCGTCTTGGTGTCGGTGATGCCATCCGTAAACTGTTTAAAGCCGTTGAACAACATGACAAAGACCAGTGAAGCAAGCAACACCAGATAGTAAGGCTTGATTAGAGGCAACAATTCTCCGGGCTGTCCCAGCCGCTCCACATTGAAATAGAGAACAGCCATGACAAGAGTCAGCAACAAAGCCACCAGCACATTGGCAACCAGGCTACACCGCAACGCCTGCCCTGCCTCGGCAAAGCGGCGGTTACCGTAGAAGCCCCCTACAACCGGTGTCAGCCCGTAGCTGAAGCCCGTACTGAAAATAATGCAAAGAGTAAACAGATTGTTTACGAAAGAAGCGGCACCCAGTTCCTCCGTGCTGTGATGCCCAATCATCAGCGTATCGGCAAAACCAAGCACAATGACTCCCAACTGCCCCACCACAATGGGTAGCCCCAGGAGAAGCAATGCTTTATAGTGCTGCTTATACGTATCAAATAATTTTTTCATACTAAAGGTTTTCTTTTTGGTAATAAAGCACAATCCCGTTTTCATCGCGGAAGGTCTGTTGGGCGACCCTATGAAGCTGTTCTGCCGTCACAGAGCGGTAATTGTCCACTTCACGGTCTATGTCTTCCGCCTGCCCGGTCAGTTCAAACCAGGCAAGATTCGTGGCAACATTCAGGTAATTGATATTCCCGAATATCTGGGTGGATTCAAACTTATTCTTTACTTTCTCCAATTCTTGTTCTCCAACAAACCCGGATTTCAACTCTTCCAACTCTTTCCGGACAGCAGCCTCGGCTTGCTCCAAAGATACGCCTGCAGATGGTTTTCCACTGATATGCAGCAGGCCGGCATCCCGTGTACCGGAGATATAGGCATCGAGACTGGAAAAGAACTTCTGCTCCTGCACCAGCCTGCGGGTCAAGCGACTGGAACGTCCATTGCTCAGAATATCCGACAGAATATCGAAGGCATAATAATCGGCATCCTCACGGCTGCACATGTGATAAGCCATGAACAAAGCATCCAGAGGAACATTCCGTTCCACCGTCTGCCGGCGTTCTGCCGTCTGTACAACTTCTTGCGGTAATTGCCTTACGGGCACATTCCTACGGGGAATGGGAGCAAACCATTTTTCTGTCAGCCTAACCGTTTCTTCCCACGAAATATTTCCGGTAACGGCCAGCACTGCATTATTAGGTGCATAAAAACGAAAAAAGAATTCCTTTACCTCGTCCAGCGTGGCATTGGCAATGTGAGAGAGGTCTTTCCCGATAGTAGGCCAGCGATAAGGATGCGTTTGATAAGCCAAAGGACGAAGCAGATGTCCCACATCACCATACGGCTGGTTCAAGCAACGTTGTTTAAATTCCTCCATCACTACCGCACGCTGCACTTCAAGACTTTGCTCACTGAATGCCAGTTCCAGCATGCGGTCGGACTCCAGCCAGAAGCCGATTTCCACATTCGATTTTGGAACCGTCAGGTAGTAATTGGTTATATCATTATTGGTCCATGCATTATTCTCTCCGCCTGCCAATTGCAAAGGAGCGTCATAATCAGGAATATGCACCGAACCTCCGAACATCAGATGCTCGAACAGATGGGCAAAGCCCGTATGCTCGGGATGTTCGTCACGGGCACCCACGTCATAAACAATATTCAAGGCAACCATCTGCGTGCTGGTGTCCTCATTGTGCACCAACCGCAGACCGTTGTCAAATATCTTTTTGTTTATTTTCATAAAATGGAATGACAGAATCTATCATCAATCTATCACTGTCACTTTTTTAATAACCACATCCTCTTCGGGACGGTCGTTACGGTCAGTCTTGACCTTCTGTATTTTATCAACAATATCCATACCTTCCAGCACTTCACCGAACACGGTATATGCACCGTCCAAATGTGGAGTACCGCCCACGGTAGTATAAGCCTTCACCTGCTTGGGGGTAAACTTGAACTCCGGTTCCTTGGCAACCTGAGCCTCTGCCTGCGCAATCAAGGAATCTTGCAAATCCATCAGACCGTCCTGGTCATTATTCTTGCGCATCTTGTAGATTTCCTTCATGTGTTTCTGCGCCAACGCGTTGAAAGCATTGTTCAAGCGCATCTGATTCATCTGCTGTTCCATCCCCAGCAACGTAGAGTCATTATACACTTTACCCGTCACAATGTAGAACTGGCAACCCGATGATTCCTTCTTCGGATTCACATTGTCACCCTGACGCGCAGCCGACAATGCACCTTTCTTGTGGAAATACTTCGGATAAACAAACTCAGCCGGAATAGTATAACCTACATCACCTGCACCCAGCATCTTGCCTTTCGGAGCATTCTTCGACTCAGGGTCGCCTGCCTGTATCATAAAGTCCTTGATGACACGGTGGAACAATGTACCTTCGTATGTACCCTCTTCCGCCAGTTGATGAAGTTATCACGATGTTGCGGTGTCTCATTATACAGTTTCACGATAATGTCACCCGCACTTGTTTCAATCTTCAGCTTCGTTTCTTTTTCCATATCTTCCTCTTTCTTTTGTCCCGGCTTGCAAGCAGTCAGACTGCAAACCAGTATAGTTAATAATACAATAAGATTTCTTTTCATTTTGTTTTTTATTTAATTTAAGTTTGCAAATATACTAAAATCAGACAAAAGCACTTACCTTTGCCTACATAAAAGAGATAAAAGGCTAAAGCAATGACATCCATATTAATTGTAGAAGATGATATTACTTACGGCATGATGCTAAAAACATGGCTCGGCAAAAAAGGTTTCCAAGTAACCTCTGCCAGCAACATTGCCCGTGCTCAAAAACATATTGAGTCGGAAACCGTAGACTTGATATTGTCTGACCTGCGCCTGCCCGACAAGGATGGCATTGACTTATTGAAATGGCTGGGCGAACACGGCCTGCAAATACCGCTTATCATCATGACAGGATACGCTGACATACAGTCGGCCGTCCAAACCATGAAACTGGGAGCCTGCGATTACATTGCCAAGCCTGTGAACCCGGACGAATTACTGAAAAAAATAGGCGAAGCCTTGAATGCATCATCCTCCGCTTTGAAACAGATGATGCATTCGTCCCGAACAGATGATGCGTTTACCCCAAACAGACCATCCGTTTCACCCAAACAGACGATGCATTCCGACAAGATGAAAAATCAGCCTCTGAAGGGTGCAGAAGGCTCATTGTCCTCCTCCGACTTCCTTGAGGGAGAGAGCGACGCAGCCAAACAACTCTACAATTATGTGAAACTGGTTTCACCTACCAATATGTCTGTACTGATCAATGGTGCCAGCGGAACGGGTAAAGAGTATGTAGCCCACCGCATCCACCAGCTCAGCAAGCGTGCCGACCAGCCGTTTGTAGCCATCGATTGCGGTTCTATTCCCAAAGAATTGGCCGCTTCGGAGTTCTTCGGGCACATAAAGGGCGCCTTTACCGGCGCACTGACCGACAAAACGGGCGCTTTCGTCGAAGCCAACGGCGGTACCATCTTCCTGGATGAGATAGGTAATCTGAGCTATGAAGTGCAAATACAGTTGCTGCGTGCTTTGCAAGAGCGCAAGATACGTCCGGTAGGTTCAAACAAAGAGATAAGCGTGGACATACGTCTGGTATCCGCCACCAACGAAAATTTGGAGCAAGCCATCGAAAAAGGGGCGTTCCGTGAAGATTTATATCACCGTATCAATGAATTCACCCTACGCATGCCGCAACTCAAAGACCGCCGTGAAGACATCCTGCTCTTTGCCAATTTCTTTCTGGACCAGGCCAACCGCGAAATGGACAAGCAACTGACCGGCTTTGATGACAAGGCATCCCGCGCCCTATTGGAATATCCCTGGCCCGGCAATCTACGCCAAATGAAGAATATGGTACGCCGTGCAACCTTGCTGGCACAAGGCAAATTCATTACTATCAACGAACTGAATGAACTGAAAGAACCCGCACCGGCCATCATCGGTATCCCTCTCCGCAATGAGGAGGCAGAGAAGCATCAAATCATCGAAGCCTTGCGGCAGACGGGAAACAACAAGAGCCGCGCTGCACAACTGTTGGGCATTGACCGCAAAACGCTGTACAACAAGTTGAAGCTTTATAACATATCCGACTAAAGGGTGTGGAATTATTCCACACTCCCCTCCACACATTCCACATTTTTCCACACTATGCCACACTTTGCATAGAAACATATATCACTAGCTATCAGAATATTATCCAACACGCACTCTTTCTGGCACACCATTTGAACTATATTAGACGTAAGCAACAAGCGCTACAACAAGCAAGCACTTAGACTTAACAATAAGATATACCAACCTAAAAGCAAATGAATTATGAAAAAATTAGTATTAGTAGCAGCCCTGTTTATGTTTGTTTGTGGTGGAACGTTCTTGGCTCAAGCTAAGGCTCCGGTAGAACAGCCGAGTAAGACAACAACCTTGTCTAACGACACTGTGGTAACGGATACTTTGCAGAAAGCCGAGAACGTCCAAGACACAGCAAAAGTGGCCCAATAACAGTAAGCACACTACAACAAAAAAGCCCGTTTCCTCCTTGTCTATTCTGGGAAACGGCTTTTTAAATTGATAGTTGACAGTTATCAACTAAGAAATCACCAATGTCTTTCCGGATAAAGGTCATTCCACCATGCCGGACTATCCTGCAGCCAGCGGGCAAACCAAGCCATAATTGAATTGTGCCACAATTCACGTTTTGCATAATCAAGTACAAAATGGTTTTCACCATCTACGGTAATAAATTCCACCGGCTTGCCCAATATCTTCAGCGCATTGTACAATTGGATACTTTCACCGATAGGCACGTTTGTATCTACCGTGCCATGCAGCAACAACAGAGGGGTATTAATCTTGTCCGCATTGAACAATGCTCCATGCTTCGTAAACAAATCGGGATTATTCCAAGGATAGCTATCGGCTGCCGCAACAGAGTTATAGGAATATCCCCAATAACCCTCGCCCCAATAGCTCGTTACATTGCTGATGCCAGCATGCGAGGCAGCGGCAGCAAACATGTCCGTCTTAGTCTGCAGATACATCGTCATGAATCCTCCATAAGAGGCACCCAGGCATCCGATACGTTTATCGTTGACAAACGGATGGGCTGCACAGAATTTCTTCGTACCTTCAATGATCTCATCGGCCGTACGCTCACCCCATGCATTGACATGGCGTGCAGAGAACTCCTGGCCGTACCCGATGGCACCACTGGGCTGGATAACATAAACCACATAGTCACGTGACGCAAACAACTGTGCACAGTACGGGGAAGTTATACCGCGAGTCGTAGGAGTCGTTCCTCCATAATAGTACACGATAAGCGGATACTTCTTGCTCGGGTCGAAAGACGGCGGAAGGCAAATCATTCCCTTTATCTCCGTACCGTCCGAAGCTGTAAAGTTCCACTCTTCCATCTGTCCCAGCTCAATCTTGTCGAGGACGGGCTTCATGGGGTTGGCAAGCAGGGTAGAAACTTTTTTCTTCGTGTCGTACGTATAGGCTACGCCCGTACTGGTGTTTCCTCCACCCACATAGGCAGCCACAACCGGATTGTCATTGGCCAGCGTGAAGGAAGTAATCACATCTTCTTCAAGCGGAAGCATTTCAAAGCCGCCCGTCTTCAGAACATAACGGTATATATGCCTGCAATCCCCATCAGTCGTATCGAAATAGATACATCCGTCCACACGGTTCCACTGCACGGGAGACACTGTAGGATTGAAATCGCGCGTGATAGCCTGCACTTTCTTTGTAGCCAAATCCATAATGAATGCTTGGGTATCAAAGTCATTGGCTATGGGATGTTCACCGCAATTCTTGCCAATGCCTCCGAAAGCAGACGGACTGCCCGTCACCAGAAGCTGCTTCCCATCCGGAGAGTAAGAAGCACTTCCCAGATAAGCATCCCAGGCGACCAGCGTATCTGCCTGCAAGGTGGCCAAATCAATCTCGAAAAGAGAAGAGAGGGAGAAAGGGCATCGAGTGATGTCCGGCTTGGAAGTGCTGCACAACAGTTTCTTGCCATCCGGGGAAATATCATTCAGATAGACGTTGTGACTACCGTAGGTCAGACGCTCGGAAAGTCCCGTCGCCACATCGTATTTCATGAGATAATAGCGGTCACGAGAATTGGGGATACGGTCGTCCGGATGCAAGAGACGTTTCAACGGGCCACTCACCTTTTCGCCCTCGTCCGTGAGCATATAAATAAGATAGTCTTCTGTAGGAGACCAGCTGAAATATCCTTCGGGAACATTCTTCAGCAGCACTTCCTCACGCATCGTGGCAGGATCGAACACAACCAGGTCATTCTGCTCCTCGCCCATAACCGTATAATAGAGCTTGTTGCTGTTGGGCATCCAGTTCATCTTTTCATTGGCATTGGGCAATATCACCCGGCCGGTCTTTACCTCGGTCAGCTCACAACGGGTCCTGGAACGCTTCACGTCGTAATTGTCCGAATAGCGGGTCAGCAGATACTTGCCGTTGGGCGAAAGAGAAACCCTGCTCGCTCGGGAGCCGAAATTGGTGTTGAACAAAGAGAAACGTCTCTTCATGTCCGGTGCCATCCGGCAGGCTACATCGGCAAAGTCCTTTTCCTTTTCAAATTCGCATTTCAGCATCGGCTGCATCTTGTCGTCCGCGCTTGAAAGCAACTTGATGACAATCTCATAATCCGCTTCGGGGTCCATACGCAAACTGACAGCCGTAGGACGGACCTGCGACAAGCTGTCCTCCGCTGTCTCCTTGACTTGCTTGGATTCACCGTTTACAAACACCTCAAAACGGGCAGGAGAATATACATTCAGCTTGCCCTTCATGAAACGCTCCGCACGCAGATTGGCAGCAAACAGATAGAACAGATTGTCCTTGTCCGCCTTTGCCACAGTTACATATCCAGCCGTATCAGCAATCATACGTTCGTACCGACCTCCGTCGAAGTCGAGACTGACCTTCGTCTTCAGAAGATTGCCGGTAGTAAACTTGTCTCCCTTGAAGTTGATACTATCGCCCTGGAGGGGAGTGCGCACCGTAACGGCCGGACGCACGTTATACTCAGCAACTCTTTCCTGAGCTTGGGCAGCCAATCCCGCAAGGAGCAGCAAACCCGACAAAACTGTGATTTTCTTCATTACTGTAAGATTAAATCGTTTCAAAACCATTCCATAAATTTCCGGGAGGAACGGGCGCCTCCACTTCTATCAGTTCTTTGGACACCGGATGCACAAAACGGATATACCGCGCATGCAGACAGATGCTGCCGTCGGGATTGGAGCGGGGCGAACCATACTTCAAATCTCCCTTGATAGGACATCCCATCTTTGCCAACTGGCATCGTATCTGGTGATGGCGTCCGGTTTTCAAATCTATTTCCAACAGATAATAGTTCTGCGACCGCCCGATGAGCCGGTAATGCAAAATCGCTTTCTTGCTGCCCGGCACCTCCTTGTCGTATGCATAACTCTTGTTCTGTTTCTCATTTCGCACCAGATAGTTCACCAATTCCCCCTCTTCCTCGCGGGGCAAGTTCTTCACTACCGCCCAGTAAGTCTTCTTCACCTCGCTATTCTTGAACATCTCGTTCAGACGCGACAGTGCCTTACTGGTCTTGGCAAAAACAACAAGACCGCTTACGGGGCGGTCCAGCCGGTGGGTAACACCGATGAAGACATTACCGGGTTTGCTGTACTTCTCCTTCAGATACTGCTTTACGGTTTCCGAAAGCGGCGTATCCCCCGTCTTGTCTCCCTGAACGATCTCGGAAGCGGTCTTGTTGACTATAATGATATGATTGTCCTCGTATACGACAGTCATCGGTTGTTAATGTTTAATGATTAGTGATTAATGATTAATGACTAACACCCAACTTCTCATTAAACATTAATCACTAATCATTAATCATTAAATTACATATTCATACCACCATCTACCTGAATCACCTGTCCTGATACATAAGAAGACATATCAGAAGCCAGGAAGGTAGCGATGTTTGCCACGTCTTCGGGAGTACCGCCACGACGCAAAGGAATCTTCTTGCACCATTCAGCCTTCACCTCTTCAGACAAGGCGTCGGTCATGGCTGTCATGATGAACCCCGGAGCAATGGCATTGGCACGGATGCCGCGAGAGCCCAGCTCCTGAGCGATAGACTTGGCCAAAGCAATCATACCTGCTTTGGAAGCAGCATAGTTGGCCTGTCCGGCATTACCGTGAACACCTACTACAGAAGCCATATTGATAATGCTACCAGCTTTCTGGCGCATCATGATAGGTGTACAAGCATGGATGAAGTTAAATGCAGATTTCAGGTTCACGTTGATAACCATATCCCATTGTTGCTCGCTCATACGCATCATCAGACCGTCACGAGTGATACCGGCATTGTTTACCAAAATATCAATACGTCCAAAGTCCTTATGGATTTCTGCCACTACATTGGCAGTGTCTTCAAAGTTTGCTGCATTGGAGGCATAAGCTTTTGCCTTTACTCCCAAAGCTTCCAATTCTTTTGCCGTAGCCTCGGCATTTTCATCAATCACCAGGTCAGTGAATGCGATATTTGCTCCTTCAGAAGCGAACTTTAATGCGATAGCCTTACCGATACCGCGTGCAGCACCTGTCACAATGGCTGTTTTTCCATCTAATAATCCCATATTATTTAAAAATTATTTATAAAATGTATCTTACTTCTTTCCCAATGCACCAAGTACCAGACGGGTCACGTAGGCATCGCGTACCGCGTTGTCCAGATTGGCCCCTATATGACCGCGAATATAAGGTGTTTCAATACCTTTGACACTGTAATGCACAATCTCGGCAGTCATATCCAAGTCATCTATCTGGAAAACACCCTTCTCCATACCTTCACGCAGAACCTCCTTGAAAAGCTGGGTCTCTGTAGCATCGAAACGTTTGCGCACTTTCTCCACTCTCCAAATATCCCGAAAGAAATTGGCACGAAGAGTACCATTCCGAAAGACAACCTCTTTTACCGCATCCAGATGAGTGTAAATCATTTCCATCAGTTTCTCGTCCGGCTGAATATCTTTCTCTACCACGTGCTTCATCATATCCGAAAGAATATCCAGCTCCGACTCGACAACAGCCAAGTAGATATCTTCCTTGCTCTTAAAATAGGTATAAAGCGTTCTTCTACCTTTTTTAGAAGCAAGAGCGATATCGTTCATTGTGGTATTCTCAACCCCCATCTTCGCAAATAGCTGACGGGCTACATCCACTAATTTAGCTTTTGTCTTCGATACGGTCATAGTATTAATTGCACATTGCTTTATTATTTGAGCAAAAAAGCTTATTTATTTTCGTTCTGAATATCAAACACTTACAAATTATAACGTTTCAATTCATACTTATTTATTTTAAGTTGAGCACGACAAAGATAACAATTCTTTTTCATCTAACAGCATTTTCCTACAAATTCTTCCCTTGACCTACAAGAGTAAAAATCAGTGCCACAAGTAGTTCTTACTCACTTATAAGAAGCTACCAATGACAAAGAATATCTTAATGAATATACTCCAAGCTATTGAGAAGTTCATTTTTCTTCTTTTTTCTTATATTCGGATGGCAAATATCCAAACTCCTCTTTAAAAAACTTGGCAAATTGTTTGGGCGAAAGCCCTACTTGATAAGATATTTGTGAAATATTCATTTGACTTCCTTCCAAAAGTTTTCTACCTCTTTTCAAGCGCAGTATCCGCATGAATTCCAAAGGAGATTTTCCTGTAATTTGCATTAACTTTTTATATAACCCACTACGACTCATTCCTATTTGAGCACTAAGTTCCTCTACTGAGAATTCTGAATTATCCATATTCTCCTCGACTATACGAATGGCTTTCTCTATCAGTTGTTCATCTAAAGAACTAATGGTTATTTCCGATGGAGAGATGTCCCTCGTTTTAAATTTATCATGGTTCTTCAAAGTCCACATCAACAACTTTCTTATACGTAATAAAAGTATTTCCAAGTTAAACGGCTTTGTAATGTATTCATCAGCTCCCTCCTTCAAACCACTAAGAATATGTTCTTCAGCCGTACGGGCCGTAAGTAAAATAATTGGAATATGAGAATAGCGGATATCAGTCTTTATTTTGCGGCATAATTCCATTCCGTCCATTACTGGCATCATTATATCACTGATTACCACATGGATTGATTGTTGCGCAAGTACTGTGAGAGCTTTCTTTCCATCAGACGCTTCATATACCTGATAATATTCTTGCAAACAACCGACAAGAAAACTACGAAAGTCATCATTGTCCTCTACTATCAGTAAAGAGTTCTTTTCTCTGTCCACTGAAGACATATCAGCATGAAACTGTTCTTCCACATCAAATGCTGATGTATCTTCTGTACAATTCAGTTTTAATGTCTTGGCAATCGGTAGGATAACTGTAAAAATAGTCCCTTGGGGATGATTATCCTCTACTTTTATCTCACCACCGTGGAGAGTAACATATTCTTTCACAATATGCAGACCGATACCACTCCCAATATAAGTAGTAGAAATGTGCTGTTCCTGAAAGAAACGGTCGAAAATCTTATCCTTATTCTCATTTTTGATACCGATACCGGTGTCACTTATTTGAATATGTATCTGTTCCCCATCACCGGCCAATATCTTGTCAATAGTAACTATCACACTACCATTATCATGATTGTACTTGATGGCATTTGACAGAAGGTTGGATATGATTCGCTGCACTTTGTTACGGTCAAAATCCATTTCTATTTTTGAAGTGTTGATACAAACTTTCAACTCAATATTATGCTTTTGCGATAACGCCTTGAAAGACTTGCATGTTTCGGCAATAAACTCAGTTATGTCTCCGTAAGACAAGGATAATTGTACCTTTTGCTGATCAAGTTTACGAAAATCCAACAACTGATTTACCTCATCAAGCAGAGTAGAAGCATTTCGATACATCAAGTCCAAATCGTCCTTGATTGGACCGGCTTTTTCCGAATGTATCAACTTCTCCAAGGGAGTTATGATAAGTGACAATGGAGTCCTTAAATCATGGCTTATATTTGTAAAGAAACGTATCTTTGCTTCATCCATTTCATGCTGCTGGGCTACTTCAAGTTCCCATTTTTGTTGTACCAGAATCCGTTGATGCCTAGAACGTAGGCGCCTAAGCAAAACTACACCTCCTGACAAGAACAGTACCATATAAATAACATAGGCTACCGGAGACAGCCAAAAGGGTGGACGTACCAGAATTGTCATATAAGATATTGGATTCCTACTACCGTGCAGTTCATTAACTTTCACTTGCAGATTGTATATCCCTGGAGACAGTTTGTTGAAATGGATTCTATTTCCTTCAAAGCTGACCCATTCCTCTTTAGCATCCATCCGATATGCAAATTGAAGCTTATGCTGTGTTCCATAATCCATTGCAGAAATTTCCAATGCAAAATTACTATCAGAATAATCCATTGTAATTTCATCAAGCAACTGAATATTCTTTTGTAACAAGATTCGCCCGTCATGCATTTTTTTCTCTACGTCTACACGCTGATTGGCTAAATATAATCCGGTAAAAATAACTTTATGTTGCTTGGGGTGATACAAAGCCTGGTTAGGGTCTATCTTTAAATATTTTCCCGTACCTCCCATTAAAATTTCACCCTTCCGGTTACAATAAATTGAGTAGTTGTTAAATGTAATATCCCCAATACCATCTTCATTAAAATAGGAATAACATCGATATTGCAGTTCTTGGGCAGTAGGGTCATCAACCACAATAATGTGAGTAATGCCACAATCTGTAGCTATCCACATATTTTTATTATGGTCTTCTACAATACCACGTATATAAGGATGAGATACACCATCATTTGTAGAAAGACGAGTAAGCGTTCTACTTTTTTCATCATAAATTCGAATTCCATGTCTGGTTCCAATCCACAACAATCCCCGTTGATCACGGTATAAGCAACTAATATGCATTTTTATCAATGACACTTCATTATCATTCCCTTTCACTGGAGCAAGTTGCTGTGTTTGAGTATTCAACTCATATAATCCCGTACTAGTACCAATATATAACATCGCATGGTCACTTGAATAGACCAAGTCTGTAATGGTATTGGTGTATAAACATGAATTCTCTTTTGTATAAGACGTTATTTTCCCTCCGTTATCTATACAATACAGACCGTGCATAAACGTTCCAACCCATAAATTTCCATATTTGTCATCAGCAATATGCCGGACATACTCTATTGATTCCAAAGTCTGTTTAAAAGGGAAAAAGATTCCATTCTGTTCATAAAATATGCCCCCCCCATAACTACCGAACCACATCTTGCCTTTGGAATCAAGATATGAACCTATAATAAGATTAGAGGGAATATTACTATTATGAGTATTAAACAACTTATAGTTTATTTGTTTGCTGTCATAGCAAGCCAATCCCTTTCCATCAAATCCAAGCCACAGTTTCCCATTCCTATCTTCTTGAAAACAACTGATATCTTCCTGCTCAGGAGTTTTACATATTTCAAAGGCGGTATTATTCAAATCAGTAAACGCAACCCCCTGCTTCGTCGTTCCAACCCACAGAATATCCTGATTATCTTTATAGAAACTATTAATGTGATTGCTCGACAAGGAAAAAGGAGTTCCTGAATCTCTATGAATGTGCATGAGATTATCGGCCTGTTCATTCAAGATGTATATGCCTTTACTATTGGTACCTATCCAGATATTACCATTCCCATCATCTATGATAGCTTTTACAATATCCGATTGTATAGTCTCTTTGCCAGAAAACTCAAACATCTTTCTATTTTGAATATCATAACACTGTAGATTGGAGGTATATATTGTATAAATCCATAATCTAAACTGGGTATCCATATATATACGATGTTCTCCAGAGCGAGGAAGTTCTAATTGAACAATCTTCCGAACAGTTTTTGTTTCCCAGTCTACTTCTGCGATTTCTCCATTAGAAAATAACAAGCAAGAATACGATTGTCTGGAAACTATATGCGATAGTTCTTTATCTGGAAAAGATAATTCCTGAAGTTTTTTATCCTGAAAATCATAATAATATAGCTTATTCCCAGTCATGCACCATAAATTCTGCTCATAGTCAACATGTATCATTTCTATTTTATCATTTATTCCCAGTGGTCTCAACCGCTTTTCTATGTTACTTTCCAATTTATCCAACTCTCTATTGTAGTAGAAATATTGATCGGGAGTACGTACCCAAATAGTACCTGATGCGTCCTCCGATATATTATTAAAACAATTACTATAAGTATCAGAATCAGTAACCCAATATTGCTTGCATTGATAGCCATCATAACGATTTAAGCCATTAAGTGTCGCAAACCACATAAACCCGTATTGGTCACGTAACATAGCTATAACATAGTTATCTGAAATTCCAGACTTTACATCAAATGTTTGAAAAGTTAGCCGGGCATTAATCTGTGTGATATAGACTATCATACAAAATATGACTGTCAGTAAATGCTTCATATGGTAATAAGATGAATATGTTTGTATGCAAAGATAGGAAATTGCTTTAAATACATACAGTACAACTACTTCCCATTTGGGTAAAAACGCTTCCCGTTTGGGTAAAAATACGAACCGGACAGACTGAGAAACAAATTAGGAGTACTTCAGGTTATTGTTTCCTTACTTTTGTCCACAGAACGGCGGATTTGTAATTCGTGCTGTTTTTCTTAGATTCAAACATGTGGCGGGTATAAAGGTTGGTAACAATACCCGCCAGTGTTTTGAGCTACGAAAAATAAAATGGAGTGTCAACCTTTAAATTGATTTTAGTTATGGAGAATGGATAGGATATGGAGCAAAAAGAGATTTTACTCTCTTTAAAACAACAACGTTTTACTTTTAATAACTTTATAAATCTAATAAATTATCTGAGAAATATGAAGAATGTATTCATGGCAGGAGTTTTTATAACTCTTTTATTCTGCGGAAGTCCTTCTTTGTCGTGGGCAACTTCCTCCCAGACTGTAGAAACAGTACAACAAAAACAAAAAATAGCAGGAGTAGTGGTTGACCAGAATGGAGAACCCATAATTGGAGCCAATATATTACAGAAAGGCACCAGTAATGGTACAATTACCGATATCAACGGTCAGTTTATACTGAATTGTCCAATAGGAACTCCACTGACGATATCTTACATCGGATTCTTGCAACAAACAGTAAAGGCAACTGTAAATATGAAAATTGTTTTGCATGAAGATAGCAAAACGCTGGATGAAGTAGTTGTCGTTGGTTATGGCTATGTAAAAAAGAGCGATCTTACCGGGGCTGTGGCACAAGTAAAAAGTGGAGATTTACTAAAAAGTTCCCCAGTAAGTCTAGAAAAGGGGCTACAAGGGCGCCTGACCGGTGTGAACGTGGTTTCAAACGATGGAGCTCCCGGTGGAGGAATCAGCATCCAGATTCGAGGTACAAATTCATTTCAAGGTTCTACTGAACCTTTGTATGTAATCGACGGAGTACCCATCGCAGACAGCAATGATGACACAATCAATTTTGACTCGAGCTCGCCCACTTACAATAATGCCTTGTCCTCGCTTAATCCTAGCGACATCGCATCTATTGAAATCTTGAAGGATGCCTCGTCAACAGCCATTTACGGTTCTCGCGGTGCCAACGGCGTAGTCCTGATTACCACCAAAAGCGGTACCGGACTAGATGTTAAAGACCAAATTTCATTTTCATATAAAACAACAATTAGCAATCCTGTGAAAAAGATAAAGGTACTTGGAGCACGTGATTATGCAACATACAGGAATCAATCTTACATCAACACCCAAGAAGTTTCCAATTTCCCTTGGGAACAAACCGACCTGCCTTTCCCCGGAGTTGAGAATGCAGAAGGCACTTATTTGCAAGGACCTGACGACTTCAGTAACGATCCGTACTATTGGCAAGATCAGATTTTCCGTACGGGAGTGACACATGACCTCAACTTAAATATTGCAGGACAGACCAAAGGATACGATTATGCTATAAGTGGAGGATATCTGAACCAAGAAGGTATCGTTGAAGGTTCGGACTATACACGCTATACCATAAAGCTAAACTTGAATAGACAAGTGAAAGATTGGCTGAAAGTAGGTACATCCATATCGGGTTCATTTGCAAATTCAAGTATTGTCAAGACTGCTACAAACAACCAAAATAACGGAACGGAAGGCATTATCCGCTCAGCATTGACTTATCCAGCAACACAAACCCAAGACGATTTGGATAATGAATATAGCATGGTAGCAGTGCCTACTCGATACGCTGATGCGTTGAACGAGAATCGAAACATATCTTTCAGGACTTCCAACTATTTAAATATAACGCTAACAAAAGGCTTGATTTTCAGAACAGTTCTTGGATATAACTATACTCATAATGATGCCAATAAATACTGGCCGAGAACTATGGCCGAAGGTAAATATGTGAACGGAAAATCATACGGTGGAGATAATTGGCGGTCATCATTGGTGTTCGACAATTTGTTAATGTTCAACCAAACTTGGGGTAAACATAATGTAAGCGCAACCGCAGGAACCTCCTGGGAAGCGTCCAGCAACTATAACAAAGTAGTTACAGTACAAGGCTTCGGTACGGATGCTACCAATGGCTGGCTGCTTCAAGATGCAAGTGAGATGTTATCAGCCACCTCTGGCAAGGGGGACTCACGTTTGTTTTCATTGATCGGACGGCTTGCCTATAATTATGCAGGCAAATATTATCTGACTTTTACCGCACGTGATGACGTCTCCAGTAAATTCGCCAAAGGCAAGCGCGCAGCCTTTTTCCCCTCTGTCGGTTTCTCATATCGGCTGTCAGAAGAAAAATTCATGAAAGGCGTATCTCATATCTTTGATAATATAAAACTTCGCTATAGCTATGGAGCTTCCGGCAACCAGGCCATCAGCTCTTACCAAACCTTTGCCATTATGGCTGCAGCCAATTATCCATTCGGCACATCGGTTGAAAATGGATATGCAACGAATGTATATAATCCAGGGAATAAGGATTTAACATGGGAAACTACTTGGCAGCATGATGCAGGCATTGAATTGGATATATTAAAGCGGATATCATTGGAAGTAGATTATTATTATAAAAAAACCACGGATCTGTTGCAATACAAGCAAGTTCCCCCAAGCACCGGCATCTTACAGATACTTTCCAATAGCGGTTCTGTTATCAATCGCGGACTTGAAGCCAGCTTAAATGTAAGAGCAATTCAAAACAAAGACTTTTCATTGTCATTCGGTGGCAACATATCATTTAACAAGAATGAGATTTGCGATTTTGGCAAAGACCCGATGTTCCCCAACTCTATCTATAACAGCTTGCGCCCGTATGCTATTGCTGATGGTCATTCTATCGGTTCATTTTATGGTTTTGTCACAGACGGTATCTGGAACTCACGCGAGGAAGTCATTAATAGTAAGCAATTCCAAACCCAATATCCAGATTACACAGTGAACGGTTCTGATGCGGCTACAGAAGAAATAATTCGTAGAGACTGGATCGGTGAACTTAAATATAAAGATCTTGATGAAGACGGTTTTATCACAGACCAGGATCAAACATGGATTGGAGATGCAAATCCCAAGTATTTTTATGGATTCAATATGGACCTGACCTGGAAGAATTTCGATTTCAGCATTCTTTTTCAGGGTGTGGAAGGAAATGACGTATTCAATATGAACTCATTACGTTTTTATAACCTGGGACAGACCCAGAACGTTCCATACTACGTATATGAACAATCATGGAGCATAAATCCCAATAGCGGAATTGCCCCTAAGATATTCAATTATTCAGGACGTGACATTCGTTTTTCCAGATTATATCTAGAAGACGGCTCTTATTTAAAATTACGCACTCTATCCATAGGATATACAATTAGAAAACCATTTCAGTTCATAAATAGCGTACGGTTCAACGTGGTTGCCAATAACTTGTTGACCTTCACCAAATACCGCGGATATGACCCTGAGGTTAATTCTTTTGGCTCCACGCCTTCTTTAAGGGGTATTGATTCTGGAGCCTATCCCCAGCAGAGAAGCTTTACTTTGGGACTTAATGTTATTTTTTAATTAATAAAAACGAATCATGAAGAAAATACTATTGATAATGATATGCTCGATGGCAGCATTTGCAACAAGCTGTTCATTGGAAGAAACCCCTTATTCTATCACATCAGAGAAATTAGGTCAGACTGAAGAAGGAGCAGAACAACTAGTAACCGGTATCTATGCGACTTTTTGGGATAACTGGTGTATGGAACAGACGTATATGGCCTGGATGGACTACGACAACGATCATTGTGGGGCTCCAGCTTGGGTACTCAGTTCTGCAGGTAGCGGCGATATCACCGGACACTATGCCTATAATACAAACAATGATTTGTGGAGTGTCTTTTATAGAATGATCAGTCGGGCAAACAAAGCTAAAGAAGCTCTGGAATCTACAGATTCTTATCAGACAGAATCCGCTGTCAGGCAGTTGTATGGTGAAACGCTTTTTCTACGGGCATTCGCTTATTTCCATCTGGTAAGAATGTATGGTGCCGTCCCATTGAGATTATCTTCGGAAGCAGAGACAGATTGTCCCAGAGCTTCCGTAGAAGCAGTCTACAACACAATTGTCAATGACCTGGAAACTTGCTTAGAATACATGTATTATACATCAGAAGGCAATGTCGGCGCTTGGGGGCATGCAGATAAAACTGCTGCAGCACTATTATTGGCACGCGTATATTGCACTATGGGTTCCAGCGCATTAACCTGCAAAGGAAATACAGAAATAATTGTAGATATCAAGGGAGTGGATAAAAAATATACCTGCAATGCAGTTGAAGGAGCTGAAAACATAGATGCCCAGCAGTGTTATCAACGTGCAAAAGAGCTTTGCGACATGGTCATTGCACGAAGAGGTGTTGATTTTGATTTAGTAGAAGGGTATCTAAACCTTTGGGGTGGTAACAATAGGAAAAACAAAGAATTTGTATGGGGAGCAACCAGTGTAAGTGACGTAGACTTTCAAACATCAGGTTTACATAGCTATTACACTCCGGCTCCTTACGGTGGCAGTGGCGCATGGATATATATGGCCCCTAATCTATATACCCAATTTGACAAAGAGGATGACCGTATTGTGCACGGTGTATGGCATTACTTCCTAACAAGCTACACCTCCACAAAATGGGTTTCTTTTCCCTCTCTCTCGGACGAATATAATGCAGAGAGTCTACCGGACAATCTAAAAGCTTTTGTTCCTGATTTTAACGCGGAATATAAATACGGAGTGCCATGTCTGACTAAATGGTATAAAGGTGATATCTCTAATCCAACCTTCTTTAAACAGAAAGAAGCGTCACAATCAGAACAAGATGTAATTTTAATTCGCTATGCAGAAGCATTCCTGCTCAGAGCTGAAGCAGAAGTAGAATTGGGGGATATAACAGCTGCAATGAAAGATATTGATGTCATAAGAAAACGGGCAAAAGCTACAACCTTATATACAAATAAGGTGACCGATAAGATAGAGGCAAGAAGTCTAGTCCTGAAAGAACGTGCTTTGGAATTTTGCCAAGAATTCAATAGGAAATTTGACCTTTTACGGTGGGGACTATATTTAGACGTTATGAACGACACACAATTCATTGTCTGCGGCTCAGCCAACCGCTCTACCATTCGCTCAAAAAAGAACTTACTATATGCAATTCCGACTGCAGAAATTGCTGAGAACAAATTAATAGGAGCTAATAATTACGGTTATTAAGAGAAACAAAACATGAAAAGAATTATATTTCTAATGTTAGGATGGGGACTATGCCTGATAGTCCAAGCACAAACAACAAATTTTAGCAAATTGAACTTTGGTTGTGATGGCAGCAGCACTACCTCTGGCAACCAATGGTCAAAGACCGTAGTCGATTTATTGGGATTTGCATCACACCATAATGTTGCAGTTGGTTCGTCTACCTTTGCATGCCATCCTGATACACAAGATTACAACAGTGACAACTTTGCCGGAATTTCAGATGGATGGAAGCCTACAAAAGATAAGAAAGAATTGCAAATGAGACATAATAATGTATCCAAAGTACATATTCAGAAATTTATCTCAGAAGTAAAGGACGGTGTTTATCCCGCACCCGATGTTTTCGTTTTTGCAATGGGCTCAAATGATACAAAACTTGATGGAGTTGCAGAAGCATTATCAGCAAGAACGCTGGACGATGTTAATGTGACGACCATGGCAGGAGGGGCAAGATGGGCAATTCAAACTATACTTGAGAACTTCCCGGAATGCCGTGTATTCGTATGGTTGCCTATACAGACCGGGGACAAGGCAAAAAATGAAATGCATCGGAAACGAAATGAAGTGTTGCGCCAAGTCAGTCAAGCTTTATCCGTTCAGGTTATTGATTGTTACGGCGAAAGCGGTATTAGTCAGTTTTTCGAAAATTCCAACACCCGTGGGCGCTATCTAAAGGATGGAGTACATCCGGATATAGAAGGGCAACGATTGATAGGACGTTACATTGCTAAAGAGATTCGTAACAACTTCTTTTAAAAAGAACAGAATAATAACATTGGAAGATTCTTAGATGAGCTACCAATATTTACAAAAAGCTAAAGAGAATGAAAAAGAATATATCAATCATTTATTTTCTGCTGTTTGTGTATAGCATAGCAAACGCTCAAGATTCTTTGTATTTCAGAGCAAACGCCTATAAAGAACAGCTGGACAATTATTACAGCATGGACGAGAAAGATTTTCCTAAACCAGGAAGCATTCTTTTTATCGGCAGTTCCTCATTGGGCATGTGGAAAAATACCGGCAGTTATTTCCCCAATCATAGGGTTTTAAATCGTGCATATGGCGGTTCATGGATCAGCGACTATTTATACCACTATCAACGCCTGGTAGTAGCCTACAAACCGGCACAGATAGTGTTGTTATGCGGTGCGAATGATCTTTATAATGGCGTATCCATCGAACGTGTTTTCGAAGACATTAAGTGCTTCTGCCGTTTATTGGATATTCATCTTCCTGGCGTTCCGGTTATTCTCCTTTCTTTTCATCCATCCCCTTCTATGCCCGACTGGATTCCAAAGGAAAGAGAGGTGAACAAACTGATACAAGACTACTTCAAAGACAGCCACCAAGTTACCTACGTTGATATAACATCACGTCTATATGACAAGAATGGAGCTTTACCTGAAAAGTTCTATATTAGTGACAGGCTTCATCCCAGCGTACTTGCTTATAAAGAATTTGCCAAAATAATAGAACCTTATCTCATTAATAACAAATAACCCTGATTAATAATCACATACAATATTTTATTTATTAAAATGAAAAGAATACTTTTATGTTTGAGCGTTCTCATATGCACCTTTACCAACGCTCAGGAAACCGTCTACAAGACAATTGAAAATTTAACCTATGCAACATCGCAAGATGCATATGCTCAAGAACGGTGCAAGTTAGACATCTATTATCCTGAAAATCTAAAGGATTGCCCAACTGTAATATGGTTTCATGGAGGAGGATTGACTAGTGGCAATAAGTCCATTCCAACCAAATTAAAGAAAAGTGGCATGATAGTGATAGCTGTAAACTACCGTTTACTTCCCAAAGTAACAATCTCGGAATGTTTAGGCGATGCGGCAGCAGCCATAGCCTGGACTTTTAAAGAAGTAGAAAAATACGGAGGAAACAAAAAGAAAATATTTGTTTCCGGCCATTCGGCAGGCGGCTACCTCACTGCAATGATTGGATTAGACAAAAAATGGTTAAAAGAGTACAGTATAGATGCAGATTCCCTTGCAGGTCTGATTCCCTTTAGCGGCCAAGTCATTAGTCATTTTTCCTATCGTAAAATGAACGGTATTGATAATCTACAACCTACTATCGATGAATTCGCCCCATTATTTCATGTCAGAAAAGATGCCCCCCCCTTGATACTTATAACCGGTGATCGGGAGTTAGAGCTTTTTGGACGTTATGAGGAAAACGCTTACATGTGGCGGATGATGAAACTTGTCGGGCATGAAGACACTTATCTTTATGAAATCGGCGGGCATGGGCATGGTCCTATGGGTGAACCTGCTTTCTATATATTACACCAACAGATAAAACGGATATTAAATACTCCCGCAAAACAGTGATATAATACAAATCAACAGAAAGATTTTTACCATAGGTTACACAATTTAACAACATGAAGAATATGAAATGATTTTTCTCTTTTAACAGTTCCAACGTCACTCTTCTTGATATTACTTCTATGATGTATGGAACTAATGGCAAACTTAGAGAAGAACTCTATCTAAAAGACCGATTACATATCACTCTGGAAGCCTATCGCATGATAGCAGATAAGCTTGAGCCATTATTAATAAGAAATAGGAATTAATAAACAGTCAAAAAAAGAAAGGAGAAAACACACTCATTATCAATTTTTTAAATATTTCATCAGAGTTATACTAAAAAATATCATGCATTTTATTTGCATATTAAATAAAAAGCCGTACCTTTGCACCCGTTAAACATCGCGGAGTGGAGCAGTTGGTAGCTCGTTGGGCTCATAACCCAAAGGTCATTCGTTCGAGTCGGATCTCCGCAACTACAATGAGGATAAAAGGTTTTATAAACCGTTTTATCCTCATTTTTTTAATTCCCATCAAGGACAGAAAAAAAATGTTTGCGCAAATAATGTTTGTGCAAATTGCTTCCACACTTCCACCTCCTCTCCACATCCCTTTATTCATCGGCATTACAGATGCGGTGGAAGCAACTCAAAAGTGTGGAAGCAAAATTTGCTTCCACACCGTTTCACAAACAGAAATACTGACACCACAAGAAGATAACATGTAGTAACACAAGTTATTAATTTCTTGCATCACATCTTATTTATATCGTACCTGACGAAATCAATATCCTGCAAACACGGTATTAATTCCATCTCCTCCCCCTTCAAATGCAATCAGAACAAATGCGTACAGCCACACAAAGCCAAGACTTCAATACTGTTTTCCTCTGTGCTTTATTCAGAGAATGAAGGTATTTATTACGTCGGACATAAGGAATCAACAGTATGCAACGGCCATGATGCAATCGCCTAACGGCCATCAACAACCCGCTTAACAGCCGTCAGCAGATCGCCGCACGACCATTAGGCGCTGATAAGGCAATGAGTAAAAGGGAACACTCCCCTATACACAAGTAAACAAAGCCCTATATACAACGGATTGAAAGCAGCGGTTTCCCTTAGAATATCCTGATGAAAAGCAACCCCAGCCCGATGGCAACGCCAGTCGAAACAAGTCCGGGAAGCATGAACGAGTGGTTCAGCACATACTTGCCGATACGGGTAGTTCCGGTACGGTCGAAATTAATGGCTGCTACTACGGTGGGATAGTTGGGAATAAAGAAGTAACCGTTTACAGCGGGGAACAGAGCAACCAGTATCATAGGCGAAATGCCCAAAGCGATGCCCAAAGGCATCAGTGCACGCACAGTGGCGGCCTGGCTATAAAGCAGAATCGACATGGCAAACAAGGCTATCCCGAACAGCCACGGCATTTGCCTCACCACTCCCTCGATGGACTGGGTCAGCTGAAGCATGTTTCCCTGAAGAAAAGTATCTCCCATCCAGGCAATGCCGAATATGGCAATCACCGCCTGCATGCCTGCCGGGAAGACGGAACCTTGCGTTGCCTTCATGCCGTCGGTGCGAGTCAGCAGCAAGATGAGGGCGGCGGCAGAGAGCATCACGATTTCGATAATGGCGGACATGCCGAGTCTCACCGTCTCGCCGTCTATCACGAAGGCAGGACGCAAACTGTCGAACGAACCAAAGAACACGATAAAAACAGTGGCAAGGATAAAGATAAGCACAGACAAGACGGCATGCCGTTTATTGTGTATATCCTTTATCTCCACCTTCTTGACATCAAGATAGCCTTCGGTCAACCTCTTTCTGTACTCCGGGTCGTCTGCCAACTCCTTGCCCACCTTCATGGAGAACAAGGCGCCCACAAGTACCCCGATAATGGTAGCAGGAATCGTTATTTTCAGAATATCAAACAAGGTGACATCAAATCCCGCCAGCAACCCAAGCAGTGCGACGGTGGCAGCCGAAATGGGACTTGCCGTAATAGCCTGCTGCGAAGCAATCACCGCAATGCCCAATGGCCTCTCGGGACGAATCTTGGTCTCCGTGGCAACCTCGGCAATCACGGGAAGCACCGAATATGCCACATGTCCCGTGCCGGCAACAAAAGTAAACAAATAGGTCACAATAGGGCTCAAGATGGTGACCTGCGAAGGATTCTTCCGCAACAACCGTTCTGCCAGCTTTACCATATAATCCAGTCCGCCAGCCGCCTGCATGCAGGATGCGGCAGAAATGACGGCGGCTATCATCAACATAACGTCAATGGGAGGTGATGTAGGCTGCAATCCGAAACCAAACGTCAGAATTGCCAGACCTATCCCTCCCATTACACCTAGTCCAATGCCGCCCAAGCGGGCGCCTATAATGATAGCTACCAATACGAATGCCAATTGCAAGGCCATATACTCTACACTTTTTGATTCATGTGCAAAGATAAGTCATTTCGTATTATGGCTACTCACCTACTTCTATTTTAACTGCTTGTTTTAACTCCACACTCAAAGAGGCATCATCCTTTAACGGTGTCCAGAACACCCGGCGGCATTCATTCTTCTGCAAAAGACAACGATGATAGCGACTGCCGGACAGATGCTCCGTATCGATATGGAAGGAACCGGTATTGACATCCCAGTCGGCTATCTCGTCCAGATTCAGATAAAGGTTGCGCACTGTGCCGCTGTTGAAATGCAAGCTCTGCGCCTGCGCCGCAAGCGCAGTGACATGGCAATCTTCCAGCCGGGCAAGGTATCGCGTGCGGAAAGAGAGCGTATCGCAACGGAGTCCGTAGAAATTGGCTTCCATATCTTCCACATCTACCACAACCGCTTGTACCTCCGCAGGCAACCGCAATTCCATCCCTTCTGAACGAACCCTTATCCAAATGTCATTCTGAAGATGCTGTTCCAGCTTATCCTCCGGAAAGTCAAAGGTGACGAGCAGGGTATCGCCAACGGAAGTCATCGACATAAAAGCCTCCATATCCCCTGCATAGGAGAAACTGCCCTGCTGCAAAGAGTCTCCGGCAGTTACCTCCAACGGCACTTCCCCGAACGAGAACATACGCTCTGCCTCCACAATACCTTCTTTTTTCTGTTTCCACACCACCGGAGGCTGTGTCAGCTTCAACACCCTGCACGAGGGCAGCTGCACCGTTTTCCGTTCTCCGCCGATTTCCATAAAATTATCTTTCTGAGTGACATTGCGGTCCACCACATAGAACATGAGTCCGCATACCATTGCCACACCGGTAACCAGCATTCCTATCATTATATAAGTCGTTCGTTTCATAACTGTCTTCTTTTATTTTTGTTTCTTGATAAACTCCTGATACATCCCGGACAACTCCTCGGCAGAGATGCCCAGCGTGAAAATCTGCTTGAAGAAATAATCCACTTCCTCCTTCAGAAAATACTCTTTCCTCAACGAAAGAATCAGCTTACGTGCACCTACCGACACAAAATAGCCGATACCCCGCTTGTTGTAAATCACTCCTTGCGTCTGCAAGTAGTCGTACGAACGCATCACCGTATTGGCGTTGACCTCTACCACAGCCGCATATTCCCGTACCGAAGGAATACGTTCTTCCTCCTGATATTGCCCGAGAAGTACCTCGTCGCAAATGCGGTCTGCTATTTGCAGATAGATGGCTTTACTTTCTTTAAAATTCATAGTTACCAGCGATTAATGATTTCAGACTCTTTGAAACGGAAATAGGCAAGCACCCAGTTGAAAAGGGCGAAAAACGAAGTTATAAAAATCAGCCAGCCGCCCGATGCCTCCCTGTCAATATAGGGCTCAGTCATGAAGAAGTTATTAGGCAGAATGGCCTTCAGGCACAATACAGCTATCAGGATATATGAAACGTAGATGCAGACACCGGCCGCAAAAGTCTTGATAAGTGCATTTTTGGGCCAGACCGTACTGCCCAGCAGGAAGAAAGACTGTAGGAAAAAGTAGCAGCTCAGGAATATCCCCACCACAGCCGGTCCGCTTCCTATCGTCTCATAGAAACAGTTCGTGTTACAGCAGAATTCCCACAACGGAAAGGAGTGAACGACATGCAGCTCCGGGTAGGCCAGAAGATAGAAGACAACTCTTGTCAAGTCCGCCAGCTTGAAAGCTATCAGAAAGACCAAGATAAAGCCGCAGGTAGCCACCAGCCAGCGGGCAAAGAATTTCTCGAACATGGTGGCAGGTGTCATGAGCACAACGGTACGACTCGTCTTGCTTTTCATCCTTTCCATGGTAAACGAGGCGCTAATGCATCCCCAAATGACAAGTCCCCAAAGAAAGAATCTGGACTCAAACTCCCAGATAGGGTCCATGCCCACAGCTCCCGCTTCCAGATTGTGATACTGATAGTATCCATTCCAGACAAAGACTATGGCCAACATTCCGTAGACCATCACCGAGCGGAGTATATAGGTCTTCCAATTCTCCACCATCTCTTTGCGGCATACGTTCACAAAGCGATGCAAACTAAAAAAGGTATCGCGTATCATTATTCATTTGTTTTAGTGTGAAACATTTCCGCTATCTTCCCAGGCTCTGCAAGTACGGCGCCAAACAGCAGTTCAAGATTAATCTCCGATTCCTCACCTTCCGTATTGGGCAGCATCAAGAAATTGCCTTGTACGGAGGGAAGCGTGTACAAGGCAGTCGCAGCCAACTCCCGGTCGTCACTCTCCAAGAAGAACAGCTTACTGCAAATGCTGGCAGTGGATTCGTCCAGCAATACGCGGCTGTTGTCCATAATCAGCACATGGTCCAGTACTTTGTCAATGTCACGCACCTGATGGGTGGAAATGACAATCGTCTTGTCGTCCGACATACCCGAAGCCAGAAATTTGCGGAACTGGCTCTTTCCCGGAATATCCAGTCCATTGGTAGGCTCATCCATCAGCAGCAGGGAAGTATTGGTGGCCAGCGCAAAACTCATGAAGATTTTCTTTTTCTGCCCCATGGACAAGGCTCCCAAATCAGCATCCATATCCATCTCGAAGAAATGTAGGTACTTCACCATGTCTTCCTTGCTGAAACGGGGATAGAACTTACTGTTCAGTTCAATATAGCTGACCAAGGAAATAGGAGGCAGCTCGAACTCCTCGGGTACCAGAAACATGTCCTGCAACGTGACGGGCAACCGGCGGCGCATGTCGGTATCATGATACATCACTCTCCCACGTTTGGGAGCCAACAAACCGCTCATCAGATAGAGCAACGTAGACTTGCCGGCTCCGTTCTTACCCAACAGACCGTAAACCCGGCCGGCTTCCAGCGAAAGTGAAAAATCGCTCAGGACTTCTTTCCGCCCCTTGCGATAACTAAATGAAATGTTTTCTACTTGTAACATACGCTTGGATGAATTAAATATCTTATTGTTTATGTGTATTAGTATAATAGTACACCGCAAAAGTAGACATTCTTTTCAATACGACAAGCGTTTCAAGAAAAAAAATGCTCAGAAAAAGGAACAATTCTATTCTTTGGTTCGAAATTAGCCTCACACGCAAGAAGATTAGGACACTTCTGTATCCATTTAGGACTCTATATTTCCTGCCACTTGCTTTACATTTGCAAAGGAGCTAAAGACATGAATATGAAAAACGAAGAAAAGATTTACCAACTTAACACATACAATATAGCAGAATATACAAGTACGGACTATACCGACAACGATATTGCTATACTTGGAGATTTCAAGAACTTGCTTTTCAACAAGTATTTCAAGTTGAATGCAAACATCTATGTGGTCTGTGTAAAAGGAAGACTGCAGATAAACATCAATACCCAAAAATATGCTATCTACCCCGGTGAGATGCTGATTTGTATGCCCAATATGATTCTGAGCAATTGCACAACCAGTTCCGACTTCAAGGGCGCCATGTTCTGTCTGTCGACCCAGATTACACAGAAGTACCTTCATAAAAGTAGTGACATATGGAACAAGGCTTTCTATATCAGCCAGAATCCGGTAGTACGCATTGACAAGGACAGAGTGCAACTGTTCGATTTATACTATAAGGTGATACGTGCCCGAATGAAACAAGCGGAGCAGCCCTACTACAAAGAAGTCATCAGGTCGCTGATACGCACCATGCTGTATGAGCTGCTGGCAGATTTAAACCAGTTGAGCACCCCTCCCGAAAGCCAAATGGTGAAGCGGAGCAACATTCTATTCAAGAGATTCCTCGACCTGCTGGCCTGCACCGAGGTGAAAAAACGTTCTATTTCCTATTATGCGGGTAAGCTGTGTGTTACTCCCAAATATCTTTCCACCGTCTGCAAAAAGGTCAGCGGAAAGACAGCCTTCGAGTGGATAAACGATTATGTGGTCGAAGACATCAAATATTTTCTGAAGTATTCCAATAAGTCTATCAAGGAGATTTCCGAGCATCAGGATTTCCCCAACATCTCCTTTTTCGGGAAGTATGTGAAGACACACTTAGGCACTTCACCCACGGACTACCGCAAGCAATCACTGCCTCCAAGGGGGACCCTGCAACAAAAAGGAGGAGCTAAGAATCACTCTCCACTCCTCCCGACACGACAAACAACTAAAATTGTTGCTATTTGATGCCTTCCAACGCCTTTTTGGCAGTAGCATTGGCGGGGTCTATAGCCAGAATTTTATTCCAGAACTCTTTCGAAGCAGGATAGTCGCTCTTTAACAGATAGTAGTAGCCCAGATAACTGTAGCACTCTATCAACGCAGAGTTATACTTCGGTTCATTTTTGGCAAGCAGTACGTCCACCACCTTCTCGTAATAAGGTTTCGCCAATCCCTCAGTAGTTTCGGGGTCCATAGCAGAATGGGTTCGGGCACGCCACATCTCTCCCAGATAACTGTCGGGAGCTTGTTCGGAAACAAGGGTGAACACAGAGTCGGCAGCCTGCAATGCCGCCATGCGGTCGGCAGACTGAACGGAGAGAGTGTCCGAGGACGTACCCTCTCCGTAGTACAGACGCCCTAACTGGAATAAGTTTTCGGACGTCTTTTTATCTTGTGCCAGCGAGTCATAGTACTTTTTATAAGCAGCAATGGCTTGGGTATAGTCGTTTTTCAATTCATAAGCATCGGCAATCTCACGCCACAAATCCACCTGACTCTCATCCTTCTCCAATGCCTTACCATATTCCTCAATGGCCTGGTCATATTTCTTCAGAGCACTCAACAGAGCACCGTGATAGCGGTAATCCAAGCATGAATAATCGGCATTATCCGAAGCATTGAAGAAAGCATCGGCAGCCTTCTCTGCCTCGTCATAACGCTTGAGGTCGACATTGTTGTACATGACAAGCCGGTTGAATGCGGCATGGCGTGCATTCTTCTGCAAACCTTTCTGCGCCACCGCCAAGGATTTCTCGAAGTCGTGGTTCAGGAATAGTGCAAAAGCATATTTAAGGATGTCATCTTCCGTAGCCACGGGAGTATCGATGAACTTGGCATAGGTGTCGGCAGCCTTGCCAAAACGGTTGGTGGCGTAATACACTTCCGCCAGCTCCTTGTCTGCTTCCAGGCAATCCGGAGCTATGGCCTTCAGCTGGTTCAGCTTCTCTATGGCCTGCGAAGGACTGGCAGACTTGTATGCCTGCGCATATTTCAGATACGCATCCTTATAATTCGAATCAAAATAGATGGCTTGCTCATAAAGCTGGCATGCCTTTCCGATATCTTTCCGGGCAAAAGCGATGTCACCCTCGAGTACAGAAACTGCCGGAGCCTTGTTGTCGGCCTTTCTTGCCATCTCCAGATAGGTTTCCGCCTCTTTCAGCTGTCCTACATCCAGATAGGCACGGGCCACGGAAGTCACAAGCTCCACATTTTTCTTGTTCTTGCCCTTCAGCAGTTCTCCGGCTGCGTCGGAAGCCTGCTCCGGATTCGTCTTTATCAGACTTTTTACTTTATCCACCCCCGCCTGCCATTCGGGCACCGGCGTTTGTGCGGCGAGCGTACCTGCAAACAGCATCGCTCCCAAACAAAATACAAATCTACGTTTCATGTTAGCATTCATTTTAGTTATTCATCCTTGACGTTCACCACGCGCACCGGTTGGGTGGCGGGGACTAATCCCGACTTTAAAATAATCCGCTGTCCCCGGTCGGAAGCAAGGAAGGAGGCAAATCCCCACGGAAGCGCGCTCCGCGGATCGTTTAACAGGGCATAGATGCTGCGTGCCAACGGATAATCACTGTAAAACAAATATGCCTGATAGGGTTTGAAACTGTTTTCCGGCGTCGCCTTGTCGGCTGCGCTGACGGACATCACACGTACTTCTTTGCTGAAGGAGAGCCCTGTGCTGTCATTACGGTCGCTCAGCCAATTCACGCCGATAATACCGATAGCATCAGGCGTGCGGGCCACGTAGTCAATCACCTCCCTATTGGTTTTCAACGCTTTCAACTGACTGGAAAGCGGTACACCCTTACAGATGGAATCGACAGCAAAACGTACGGTACTGGAGTTCTTGTTGTCAAACACAAGACTGATATCCCCCAGACGGGAAGCCGGATAGATATCTTTCCACTGCTTCGCATCACCCGTCAGGATGCGGCAGATGTCCTTCACACTAATCAATGAATCTGGATTGCCAAGATGGGTTATCAATGCCAGCCCATCCGTAGCAATCTTTATCTCCTGCGGGAAGAACTTCCGGCTATTGAAAGAGTTCATCTCCTCCGGTGTCAGTCTGCGACTGGTTATAGCCAATCGCAGACTGTCCTTGAGCAATAGATTGACGGCTTCTACTTCCGTCACATAACGGGGCACAATTCCTGCCAGAGGAAACAGTCCTTCGAACACGTCAATTTCTTCCTGCACAATAGGCTGGAAACTTTCGTCCGCAGCAATTGCAATCACACCGGAGGTATACGTATCCGTTTGTCCGTCCTTGGGCTTGCTTTGGCAGGCCGACAGCAGAGTCAGCAGCACCAGTAAGCCTGAAAGCTGAAGTTGTTTCACCGTTTTCATGACACACACACTTATTGTAATCTAAACATCACCGGTATCGTATATTTCACCGATACGGCCTTACCATTCTGCTTACCGGGAATCCACTTAGGCATGGACATAATCACACGGACAGCTTCTTTGTCCAGGTAAGGGTCTACACCTCTCAGCACATTCACATCACGTACACGACCATCCGCACCTACTACAAACTGGCAAGTCACACGTCCCTGCGTTCCGTTTTCCTGGGCAATAGTCGGATACTTCATATTCTTGCTGATGAACTGCATCATCTCAGCCTGTCCACCAGGGAACTGAGGCATTTGTTCTACCATATCGAAAACCTTTTCAGGTTCCGGTTCAGCTTGGGTAACCACTTGTTTCAGGTCGGCAATGTCCTTGCCGTGTTCCTCGTCATTACCTTTCACGTCGGCAATGGAGATGGCAACTTTCGTTTCCGTCAGTTCTGTCTGGCTTTTTATTTCATCCTCGTCCCTCACTTCCTCATCCTTTTTGATGACGGGAGCGGTAAACTTAATGGAGCTTTTCAATGCAGGCGGCGGTGGGGCCACGGGCTCTATCCGCTTCATCTCTTCCTGCTTCACTTCCGGTTCTTCCAGCTGCGAAAGGGTAGTCACTTCGGTCATCACCTCTTTCTGTTTGGGGGTAGCCATCTTTATCAGCGTAGGGATACTGAAACCTATCAATGCAATTACAATTACCAGTATCACGGCAATGTTGTGCCGTCTGGGAGAGGTCTCACGCATCTTATAGGCTCCATATGCTTTGTTCTTACCACTGAACACGAGGTCACACCATGCTTGGGAGCTTAAATCTACTTTAGCCATATTCTTTCCTTTCTTTGGGTGTTACACATCATTCAGCAATGTTCTGGGACAATTCGCCCTGCTATCGTAGTTCTTTATCAAGAACTCATCGGCTTCAGCAATGTCCGTAATCACATACTTACCTATATTACATATCTGCATTTCATCGAGTGCATCAATCAGATTCTTGTACGAAGACTTATCGGTAGCCTTGATGATGACTGTCGGCGTATCCTTTCCGCTTTTTATCTCGGAAAGCTGTTTCCGGTAGTCATCCTCTGATATCTTAAGATCCAGTTTCTGCTGCTTCAGTCTGTTCACCTCGTTCACAGCAACTCTATTACGTTGCAGAAGCATTGCCCGCAGACCATCCGCCTGATAGGTAGTTTCCTTCAGTGAAGTATAGTCCTTGTAGTTAGGTTCCCCTTCGTAATAATACAACTTGTTGTCATCCCCCAGCAACAGCGTGATGGCTTGGGAAGCCTTGACTTTGGTCTGCTGCTCCTCGGTGATGGTCTTGTCATTGCTCGGCATGCTTATCTCCATAGTCTGAGGTTTGCTCAGTGAAGTACAAAGCATAAAGAAGGTAATCAGCAACATGTTCATGTCCACCATCGGTGTAAAGTCCACCCTGACGGTCATTTTCTTTTGCTTATTTTTCCACCTTTCTTGTTGCCGCTTTCTTGTATTTCAGCCATAATGTTTCCTTTCTTGTTCTACTTGTAACTCGTAGCTTGTCACTCTTCACTTGTGGTCTTCAGAGAAGTAATCAGGTTGTACCGGTTCTCTCTGAGGTCCTGAAGTGAGTTCATCACATTTCTTTATTACGGAATAAGGAGTATTGGCATCCGCCTTGATGGCGATACGTAAATCTTTGTTCGTGGCACGGGCATTGCGCACCCAGGCTTTGAACTGATTATCGATACTGTCGGTAGGTATCCCCTCATTCTTTAACACAGCGTCTTGCTGATCCTGCGGCAAATCGAGGTACTTCTTCATACTCTTCATTGGCACCCCGAAAGTAGACGCCAATGAGAATTTCTTTAGTTTCCTCCGGAGTGAAAGTCACTCCATATTCTTGCCCCATTGCTTCCAGCACCTCGCGCAAGTCAGACTGTTTGTCCAGACTCATAAATACTTTTCCCTCCGGATCGACCAATATTTGCAGGATATTCGTTTCCGGGATCTTAATCTCGGATACGGACCCCGGAGTGGTAACCTGTACCGGCTCTTTCTTCACGAACGTAGACGTCAGCATGAAGAAAGTCAGCAGCAATACAGTCACGTCACTCATCGCGGTCATGTCGATGAACGTACTTTTCTTTTTTATTTTCGCTCTGCCCATAATCGTTTCATTGAAAATTAAAATTGAGAATTCATTCGTTGAATAGATAATAGAAGCCTACGTCACAGCGCAGCTCCAACTATCAGCAGTCAACTATTTATGCGTAGCTGCAAATGTCTGCACGATAGAGAAACCAACCTCATCAAGGCTGTAAGTTAACTTATCAATCTTATTGGTATAATAGTTATAAGAGATAACGGCCAATGCACCGGTTAAGATACCGAAGGCAGTATTAATCAAAGCCTCGGAAATACCTTGTGACAATGCCATAGAGTCAGCAGAACCTCCGGCAGCCAGAGCGGCAAACGAACGGATCATACCGATAACCGTACCGAGCAATCCCATCAATGTACCCAGAGTAGTGATAGTACCGATAATAGGCAGATTCTGCTCCATCATCGGCAGTTCCAGCGCAGTGGCTTCTTCCAATTCCTTCTGGATGGCAAGCAGTTTCTGGTCTTTGGACAGCTCTGTGTCATTCTCCATCTCGGCATACTTCTTCAAAGTGGCATTTACCACATTGGCTACAGAACCACGTTGTGAATCGCAGATTTGTTGTGCCTTCTTCATATCACCTTCAGCCAAGGCTGCTTTGATGTTAGCTACGAATTTCACCAATGACCCCTTACCAAAGGCAGCGCCAATGGCAATATAACGTTCAATACTCAGTGCGATGACAGTCAGCAAAAGCGTTTGAATTACAGGAACGATGAATCCACCTTTGTAGATAGTACCGAGGAAGTTCCCTGGCAGCGGATGGTTGTTCGGGTCATTGTTCATGAAGTTAGAGGGGTTTCCCAACACAAAGTGAAAAATAAGCACGGCAACGATAAAGCAAATTACGATTACCCAACCGGCGGACTTGATGCCTTTAAAAGAGGCTGATTTCTTTTTTGAGTAGTTTCCATGATGAAAGTTTAATTGTTGGTATTTAAATAGAGTTTTGAAAATAAAGCATAGGGATACGACTTCCCGCTTACGAACCGACAGGGCGTAATCATCCTTGCAACCTTAACTAACATATATGTACACTAAAGGTCACCTGCCTTCAGTCTCTTCAAGACAATAAGGAGAAAAAGGGGGAAATCAATAAGAAGAAAAGTTGGCTAAATCAAAATCCGCCGAAGCGTATAAATATAGTAATCACTGCCCGTCAATGCATAGTACGGGTCTTTATCTGAGTAGTATAATTTAGAGCGGCCTTGCACGAGTAGATTCTCGTGGTTGGATAACATCAAAAGAATGTTTCTGAGGAAAAGATTGTCTTCAATCACCCTGCGCAAACGCTGTTGATGAGAAGAGTAAGTTTCGGAAACCGGTTTGTTTCCCAGTTCGACATCCGTAGTCCATGCGAACTTGGTATTCGTGAACAATGAATTCTTCTTGTCAATACTATTGTCGGAAGTAGAAGAACATGAAGATAAAGAAGCGGAAACTTCAGCAGTTCCGGCCATTCTGTCATCCACCTGCACCAGGTCAATGGCTTTACCGCTAATGCTGCAAGTCAACATCAGTAGCATGCATATCCAGAATGTCTTTACAGTTGTTTTCATGTCGTCTAATGATTCTACAATAAATAACAGATGTCTCTCTTATTTGTTTTACAGCTATGTTACTTTCTTTTGTAAAAAGATTAAATTGTTCACTGATTAAAGGATTTACTATACCTTTTAATACTCTGTAAAGGTACGAAGAATATATGAAATACGAAAGTGGGAATAGGATATAAAATACTGATTTTAAACGTTTTTAATCATTCATTTAGCACCTTAATTCGGGAATTAATCTGATGAATATACGATGAATAATTATATATAATAAGGTATAGTGATTAGCGGTAGAAACGGAATGTTAGAGGAGAGGTATATAAAACGAACAAAGCCTCCGTATCCTTATCAGACACGGAGGCTTCTTCTGAAAACGGCGACTACCTACTCTCCCACTGTTACGCAGTACCATCGGCGTGACCGGGCTTAACTTCTCTGTTCGGAATGGGAAGAGGTGGAACCCCGGTGCTGTAGTCACCTGAATAAGGCAGACATGATGAGAAAAAAGTAAAGTGTCCATACATTGCTGAACGTATATACCTCCATACACGGAAGGCAAAAAGTGAACGGGCAATTAGTAATGCTCGGCTATGACATCGCTGCCTGTACACCTGCATCCTATCAACGTCGTAGTCTACAACGACCCTGAGAAATCTAATCTTGTGGCTGGCTTCGTACTTAGATGCTTTCAGCACTTATCCAATCCCGACTTAGATACCCGGCAATGCACCTGGCGGCACAACCGGTAAACCAGAGGTCAGTCCAACACGGTCCTCTCGTACTAGTGTCAGAGCCACGCAAATTTCATGCGCCCACGATAGATAGAGACCGAACTGTCTCACGACGTTCTGAACCCAGCTCGCGTGCCACTTTAATGGGCGAACAGCCCAACCCTTGGGACCTTCTCCAGCCCCAGGATGTGACGAGCCGACATCGAGGTGCCAAACCCCTCCGTCGATATGAGCTCTTGGGAGGGATCAGCCTGTTATCCCCGGAGTACCTTTTATCCTTTGAGCGATGTCCTTTCCATACAGAAACACCGGATCACTATGCTCTAGTTTCCTACCTGATCGACTTGTAAGTCTCCCAGTCAAGCGCCCTTATGCCATTACACTCTACCGACGGTTACCAATCGTCGTGAGGGCACCTTTAGAAGCCTCCGTTACACTTTTGGAGGCGACCACCCCAGTCAAACTACCCACCAAACAGTGTCCCCGCAACAACGGGTTAGAACTCAAATAATCAAAGGGCCGTATTTCAACAGCGGCTCCACGGACACTGGCGTGCCCGCTTCGAAGCCTCCGGCCTATCCTACACATCAATTACCCAAATTCAATGTTAAGCTATAGTAAAGGTTCACGGGGTCTTTTCGTCCCATCGCGGGTAATCGGCATCTTCACCGATACTACAATTTCACTGAGCTCACGGTTGAGACAGCGTCCAGATCATTACACCATTCGTGCAGGTCGGAACTTACCCGACAAGGAATTTCGCTACCTTAGGACCGTTATAGTTACGGCCGCCGTTTACTGGGGCTTCAATTCAATGCTTCTCTTGCGATGACATCTCCTCTTAACCTTCCAGCACCGGGCAGGTGTCAGGCTGTATACTTCATCTTTCAATTTTGCACAGCCCTGTGTTTTTGTTAAACAGTTGCCTGGACCTATTCTCTGCGCCTCGCCGTTAAGCGAGGACCCTTTATCCCGAAGTTACAGGGTCAGTTTGCCTAGTTCCTTAACCGTGAATCACTCAAGCGCCTTAGTATATTCAACCTGACTACGTGTGTCCGTTTGCGGTACGGGTACCTGCAGGATTAAGTTTAGCGGATTTTCTTGGAAGTATGATTACACGCACTATTGGATTGTTCTAAGAACGCTCCATACTATCAGGTTCGACTCTTGCTCCGGATTTGCCTGGAACAATCAGCATCTACACCCTTCAACGGACTATTCCGTCAGTCCGCGGCGCTGTCACGACTCCGTCTCCACGTCACTCCCACAGGTAGTACCGGAATATTAACCGGTTCTGCCATCGGCCTCGCCGTTCGGCTGAGCCTTAGGACCCGACTTACCCTGATCCGATTAGCGTTGATCAGGAAACCTTAGTCTTTCGGCGAGGGGTTTCCCACCCCTTTATCGTTACTTATACCTACATTTGCTTTTCCACACGCTCCAGCAAGGCTCACGCCTCACCTTCGACGCCGAGTGGAATGCTCCCCTACCGATGATTTCTCATCCCAAAGCTTCGGTAGAATACTTATGCCCGATTATTATCCACGCCAAACTCCTCGACTAGTGAGCTGTTACGCACTCTTTAAATGAATGGCTGCTTCCAAGCCAACATCCTAGCTGTCTTAGCAATCTGACTTCGTTAGTTCAACTTAGTATTCATTTCGGGACCTTAGCTGTTGGTCCGGATTGTTCTCCTTTAGGACATGGACCTTAGCACCCATGCCCTCACTCCTGACATAGAACTGACACGCATTCGGAGTTTGTCAAGACTTGATAGGCGGTGAAGCCCTCGCATCTTATCAGTCGCTCTACCTCATGCCAGTATAAGTCAAGGCTGCACCTAAATGCATTTCGGGGAGTACGAGCTATCTCCAAGTTTGATTAGCCTTTCACCCCCACCCTCAGGTCATCCAGAAGCTTTTCAACGCTTATTGGTTCGGTCCTCCAGATGGTGTTACCCATCCTTCAACCTGCCCAAGGGTAGATCACTTGGTTTCGCGTCTACTCCTTCCGACTATACGCCCTGTTCAGACTCGCTTTCGCTTCGGCTGCAGATCTGAAATCCTTAACCTCGCCGGAAAAAGTAACTCGTAGGTTCATTATGCAAAAGGCACGCCGTCACACCAGAAGGTGCTCCGACCGCTTGTAGGCACATGGTTTCAGGAACTATTTCACTCTTCTGTTCGAAGTGCTTTTCACCTTTCCTTCACAGTACTGGTTCACTATCGGTCTCTCGGGAGTATTTAGCCTTACCGGATGGTCCCGGCAGATTCACGCAGAATTCCTCGTGCTCCGCGCTACTCAGGATACCACTAGGCTTCGGTTGGCTTCGCATACGCAGCTGTCATGCTCTATGGCTGTACTTTCCAGAACATTCTGCTCACCAACTTTCTTGCCACGGCGTGGTCCTACAACCCCACCCATGCCGTAACATGGTTGGTTTGGGCTATTCCCCGTTCGCTCGCCACTACTGGGGAATCATTGTTTATTTTCTTTTCCTGCAGGTACTAAGATGTTTCAGTTCCCTGCGTTAGCCTCCTGCAATGCAGGATGATACTTCTTCAAAGTACCGGGTTGTCCCATTCGGAAATCCGCGGATCAAAGGTCATTTGCACCTACCCGCAGCTTATCGCAGCTTATCACGTCCTTCATCGCCTCCGAGAGCCAAGGCATCCGCCATGTGCCCTTACTTACTTTTTGTCTTACCGATCACGTATGGTCGATATATACTTTCAGCTTTTAACTTTACTTTTTTTTGGTCACATCATGTCAAAGAACGGTGTTTCAATTATAAAACAATAATCAAAACGGAGTGGAGAATAACGGATTCGAACCGTTGACCCCCTGCGTGCAAAGCAGGTGCTCTAGCCAGCTGAGCTAATCCCCCTTCTTATAAGCGGAAAACGGAAAGTGGAAAGTGGAGAATCCGGAGAGTTCCCGATTTTCAGTTTTCAATTTTCAACTTTCAACTTTGAAGTAGTCCCAGGCAGAGTTGAACTGCCGACCTCTACATTATCAGTGTAGCGCTCTAACCAACTGAGCTATAGGACTGTCAGTCAAACCCTCGCCTTACGGCTCGGCTTCTACTTTTCTCGTATATTTTAATAAACAAGTACGCGCAGTACAAGAGGTTCTTATGGAAGCATAACTTCAAGAACCAACGATCGAGTCGAGACGTCACTCCAGAAAGGAGGTGTTCCAGCCGCACCTTCCGGTACGGCTACCTTGTTACGACTTAGCCCCAATCACCAGTTTTACCCTAGGGCGCTCCTTGCGGTTACGCACTTCAGGTACCCCCGGCTTTCATGGCTTGACGGGCGGTGTGTACAAGGCCCGGGAACGTATTCACCGCGCCGTGGCTGATGCGCGATTACTAGCGAATCCAGCTTCATGGAGTCGGGTTGCAGACTCAATCCGAACTGAGAGAGGCTTTAGGGATTAGCATCACGTCGCCGTGTAGCTGCCTTCTGTACCCCCATTGTAACACGTGTGTAGCCCCGGACGTAAGGGCCGTGCTGATTTGACGTCATCCCCACCTTCCTCACATCTTACGACGGCAGTCTCGACAGAGTCCCCAGCATAACCTGATGGTAACTATCGATAAGGGTTGCGCTCGTTATGGCACTTAAGCCGACACCTCACGGCACGAGCTGACGACAACCATGCAGCACCTTCACAACTGCCTTGCGGCTGACATGTCTCCACATCATTCAGTTGCAATTCAAGCCCGGGTAAGGTTCCTCGCGTATCATCGAATTAAACCACATGTTCCTCCGCTTGTGCGGGCCCCGTCAATTCCTTTGAGTTTCACCGTTGCCGGCGTACTCCCCAGGTGGAATACTTAACGCTTTCGCTTGGCCGCTTACTGTATATCGCAAACAGCGAGTATTCATCGTTTACTGTGTGGACTACCAGGGTATCTAATCCTGTTTGATACCCACACTTTCGAGCATCAGCGTCAGTTACAGTCCAGCAGGCTGCCTTCGCAATCGGAGTTCTTCGTGATATCTAAGCATTTCACCGCTACACCACGAATTCCGCCTGCCTCTACTGTACTCAAGACACCCAGTATCAACTGCAATTTTACGGTTGAGCCGCAAACTTTCACAACTGACTTAAGCGTCCGCCTACGCTCCCTTTAAACCCAATAAATCCGGATAACGCTCGGATCCTCCGTATTACCGCGGCTGCTGGCACGGAGTTAGCCGATCCTTATTCATACGGTACATACAAAAAGGCACACGTGCCTCACTTTATTCCCGTATAAAAGAAGTTTACAACCCATAGGGCAGTCATCCTTCACGCTACTTGGCTGGTTCAGACTCTCGTCCATTGACCAATATTCCTCACTGCTGCCTCCCGTAGGAGTTTGGACCGTGTCTCAGTTCCAATGTGGGGGACCTTCCTCTCAGAACCCCTATCCATCGAAGGCTTGGTGGGCCGTTACCCCGCCAACAACCTAATGGAACGCATCCCCATCGATGACCGAAATTCTTTAATAATTCTACCATGCGGAAGAATTATGCCATCGGGTATTAATCTTTCTTTCGAAAGGCTATCCCCGAGTCATCGGCAGGTTGGATACGTGTTACTCACCCGTGCGCCGGTCGCCATCAAACTTAGCAAGCTAAGTTCATGCTGCCCCTCGACTTGCATGTGTTAAGCCTGTAGCTAGCGTTCATCCTGAGCCAGGATCAAACTCTTCATTGTAAAAGTATCGTGACTGCGCAAATTAAAAATTAAAGTGCGGCAGCTTAATTATCTGTCCAGGACGCTCGAATTCAAAAAGTCTATCTTTACCTATCTATATAGAATAAGTATTGACGGTTCTTTTGTTTTACCCAGGTACGACGCGCCTTAATCATTAGTTTTCAATTATTAATTTGCGAAGCACCTGCTCTTGTACTACTTGTATTGTTTATGTAAATCTGTTCAAAGATCGCTCGTTTCACGATTGCTGTTCTTTTCAGAAAGCGGATGCAAAGGTAAGAACTTTAAAGCATATCTTCCAAATATTTTCGGAAGTTTTTTTTATTTTTCTTTTTTTTCTCTTTCCTCGTCGTCTCTCTTGTCGAAAGGGAGGCAAAAAGAAAAAGGAAGAAAAACCCCGGTCACCGTTTCTTGAAAGAAGAATGTCAACTCGCGCTGCTTTCGTTTTCAAAAGCGGGTGCAAAGGTAAGGACTTTAAAGCATAACTTCCAAATATTTCCGGAAGTTTTTTTCATTTTTCTTTTCCAAGGCCGAAGTTCCGAAAGAAACCTATGGCAAAGAAGAGAAAAATGGAAGCTTACCGCTCCGTTTTACTGTCAGAATGTCAAAACATCGCCGCCTTCGTTCCCGAAAGCGGATGCAAAAGTAGCGCTTTTACGGACATCTGCAAAATATATACAAGCTTTTTTTGAGGGTTTACGTGAACTTTTTTATAACTAGCTGATTGATAGATATGTTTTAAAGCATGTTTTTTAAAGGGAAAGAAAGGCAGGAAGGAAGGGGACACATTATATATATACGCGCGCGCATCGGAATATACTAAGTTCACCCCTTGACATAGACCACTGAACGGCCGGCACCACGCTTGCCGGTTCTTGGAATGTTGTACTGGTTCAGTAGTCACTTCTTCCCAAGCCCTGCTGATATAGTAGACACAGCAAAGTGAGTTGTCCTGATTCTGTTGACAGTCATCCTGCTGCATTTGCAGAGCCCGTGCTTGCTTGTCCGGCAAGACTGGGTGCCCCTAAAAGAGGCATTCTGTCTTTGTCAGGTGCGCTGTCCTGCGCCTTCGCCCGGACTTGCTGTCCGGCTTTGCAAAGATATTGCATCCTTCTTTTTATTGCTACTTGTGGAAGGATATTTTTTCTTCTTCCACATTTTCTTCTGTATTCCCTTCTCCAGATGCGCCACAGCAGGTATTTTATACCCGATACTCATATGCGGTCTGCGATGGTTATAGAAATGTATGTAGCGAGCTATGACATTTCTTGCATGCCCGATGTCGTTGAACCGGCCTCGAGGATGGCTGCTTTCCGCCTTAATAATCCCGTTGATACGTTCCGCAACGGCATTGTCGGTGGGTTTGTAGTCTTCCGTCATACTGATGGCAATGCCATGTTTCTGAAGAAGTGCCACGTATGGGTCGCAACAGTATTGTACGCCACGGTCCGAGTGATGTATCAGGCCCGTAAGATTTTCATCTCCTGTCATTTCAACAGCCTGCTCTATAGCCTGTTGCAATGCATTGATGGTTGCCGATACCCGTAAGGTGTCGGCAAGCACCCATCCCACTATCTTATGGGAGTAGGCATCCGTAATCAGATGCAGATAACAGACTTCACCATTGGCAAGTGGTATATAAGTAATGTCGCTGACCCACAACTGGTTGGCTGAAGTCAAGGTCAGTCCTTTGATTAGGTTCTTCCACTTGTGGTAGCGATGGTTGGAGTTCGTCGTATGCCGGGTCTTGCGGGCAGGAAGCATCAAGCGGTGTTGCCGGAGCAATGCATAAAAGCTGTCCCGCCCAGGCATGAACCCGGCTCCAAAAAGCACGGTGAGCATAATCCACAGTTTGTAACAGCCTATACCCGGATCTTCGATACGGATATCACGGACAGCATCCAGCATGAGACGTTCCCTATGTATCTGACTCTCAATGTCAGCCTTTGACTGGTAGTAGGCTTGACGACAATGGCCAAACAGACGGCAGGCCAACGCAACTTTCAGGTTGCGCTGACTGACCAGTTCCGTTACGATTTGGCCCCAGATTTTTTTCTGATAGGGATGTTGAAGAGTTCTTCAGCACGCGTAATCATCAACTCACGGGCTTCTGTTTCCAGCTTGGAGAAAGACAGAGCTTTCTCCAGCTCTTTAATGCGCTTTTTTAATTGGGCATTTTCATCTTTGTAGGCTTCCTTGCTGCGATTGGACATATCTGGTGATTCTTGTTCAGAAGGCAAAGATAGCTCTTCTGCTAAATTTGAATACTTTTTAATCCAACTATTTAGCAAGGCAGGGCAACAAATGCCATGTGCCCGGCAAAAGGCATGCTTACTCATACCTGATTGGTAGTAAGAGTGAAGAAAAAACAGTTTTTCATCTTCACGATAAAGCTTTCGTTTTGAAGTCATAATTTTGCAGTTCATAATAGATAGATTTTTATGTCGTATGCCGCAAAGTTATAAAGTTTGTCCCGGTTTGACGGCAAGAAACCGTAGTTTTTTTGCCATAGCCCGCTTATATGAAAGCCCCTCTACCATCGGATTCCCACAAAAAAAGGAAATGCCGGATTGATAGAGGGGCGAGAGAATGAAGATGAGAAAGAGTATATTTTACTCCCGCCCTCCACCGAGGGCTTGATAGAGGTTGATGATACCTTGTATTTCATCAAAGCGGTCGGCTACCTGTGTCAGTTGGGCAGAGAGTAGCCCCTGCTGGGCAGTGAGCACTTCCAAATAGGTGGAAGTGCCGTATTGCATCAATAACCGGGTGCTGCAGACGGTAGTTTCCAGTGAAGTTATCTGCCTTGCGCGGAGCTCCGTCTTTCCACGGGCTACCTGCACTTGGGTCAGAGCATTGTTCACTTCGCTACCGGCATTGAGCAAAGCTTGCTGAAAAGCGAGCCTGGCTTCTTCCTGCTGTGCTTTGGCTATCTTGAGCTGTGCCACGTTCAGCCCTTTGTTGAACAAGGGTTGTGTCAGCGAGCCGATGGCAGAGAAGAGTAGTTTTCCTGGATTGACAATCATGCTTCCTGCCGAGTTGGTCCAGCCAGCTGTACCGCTCAGGGTGATGGAGGGGTAGAAAGCAGAACGGGCGGCATTGGTGCTGTAGAAAGCGGATGCCAGCGAGAGTTCGGCACTTTTCACATCGGGACGGCGGGAAAGCAGTTGCAGAGGTACGCCCACCGCAAGTTCCTGCGGGAACTCCTGCCCCGCCAACCGGCCACGCTCAATGGTGCCCGGAACATCGCCCAACAGAATGGAGAGACTGTTCTCCACTTCCTTTACCTGCTGCCGGAGGTCGAGCAGCGAAGCTTCTACCTGACGACAGTTGGCTTCGGATTGCGAGACACTCGCCTCGTTCGTCATACCTGCAGCCATCATGGCTCGCATGGTGCGTACACTTTCGCGCCAACTGGCGGCTGTTTCTTCGGAAATGCGGTATTGCTCGTCGAGTATCAGCAAGGTGTAGTACAAATTGGCCACATTAGCTATCAGCGAAGTGTTAACGGCTTGTTCGTACTCCAAGCTTTGAAGGTAGAGCGCTTTGGAACGGCGTTTGGCATTGGTCAACTTACCAAAAATATCGACTTCCCAACTTGCCGAGGCAATGCCGGAATAGGTCCACGAGCCTTTGGAATTGTCGAAACTGCTGACGCCACCCTGCGGAGTGAGCATAAACGAAGGCAGGTACGAAAGTTTGGCCGACATCAGCGTGGCTTCCGCCTCCTTGATACGTTGCCGGGCGGAAAGCAGGTCGGTGTTGCCTTGCAAGGCTTGCTCGATAAGCGACTGTAATTGCGGGTCCGTAAAAAGCTCGCGCCAGGAAAGGGAAGCGATGGAGGCAGTGTCCGATGCCGCAAACAGACTCAGGCTATCCAGACTTTGCCCATCCAAATCGTGTCCATAAAGTCCATCGGTCGTGATGTCCTCCGGGCGCTGGTATTTGGTATAGATGCCGCAACTGGTCAGTACCAAGCCGACGACAGCTAATAATATGAATTGTTTCTTCATTATTTTTTTATGTTAGTTACGCGATAATGTACTAATGTGATTCTTCTATCTCCTTCCGGCTTACTTTCATCTCTTCCTCAATCTGCCAGTCGCTCGTCGGGACGGATTGGGCAGGACGAAGCCGCTCCTGCAACCACTGGAAACTGATGAACAAGACAGGAACAATGAACAGCAGCGCCAATGTGCCGATGAACATACCACCGACAACACCCGTACCCAATGAACGGTTACCGTTGGCTCCGACACCCGTGGCAACCACCAAGGGGAAAAGGCCGAAAATCATCGTCAGTACCGTCATCAGGATGGGACGGAAACGCGCCTTTGCCGCACTGACGGCAGAAGCAATCAGCCCCATTCCCGCTTTACGGCGCTCGGCGGCATACTCCGTCAACAGAATAGCGGTCTTTGCCAACAGACCTATCAGCATGATAAGTCCCGTCTGCAAATAGATATTATTCTCCAACCCGGCTATCCTGGCAAAAAGGAACGACCCCATCAGGCCCGCAGGAACGGCCAGGATAACGGCAAACGGAATCAGAAAGCTCTCGTAAAGCGCACTCAGAATCAAGTAAATCATCAAGATACAGATACCGAAGATGATGACTGTAGTACCACTCTGCTGGCTTTCCTCGCGGGTGATGCCACCAAAGTCATAGCCATATCCCTTCGGCAAGGCTATCTCCGCCGTTTCTTGTACGGCACGGATGGCGTCACCGGTACTGTATCCCTCAGCAGGCATGGCATTCACGGCAATGGAGTTGAACATGTTGAAGCGGCTCAAGGACTCGGCACCGTAGGAACGGGTCAGTGTAACGAACTGGCTCAACGGAGCCATCTCACCGTTGGACATGCGCACAAAGGCATTGTTCAGTGAAGCCTCATCCAAACGGAACTTCGGGTCGGCCTGAATCATTACCTTGTAAACTTTGGAGAAACGGTTGAAGTTGGAGACATATTGCCCGCCATAATAGCCCGACAGTGTGGACAACACCTGGTCGGGAGTAATCCCGGCACGTTTGCACTTGGAAGCATCCACCTCGACGGTCCACTGCGGATAGCGTACATCGAACGTGGAGTATGCCATCGAAATTTCCGGACGCTGGTTCAGTGCCGCCAGATACTGCTGGGTGGTCTGGAAGAAGGTGTTCATATCCCCTCCCTGCTTGTCCTGCACATTCAAGTCCAGCGCATTACCCATACCATAGCCCGGAATCATACCCGGAGCAATGGCAAAGACTGTAGCATCCTTAATATCCGCCGTGCGAGCGTATATCTGGTTGACGACTGCCTGCACCTGGTCTTCCTTTGCCGTACGCTCGTCCCAAGGTTTCAGCTTCACGATAATCATACCGAAAGAATTTCCCTGCCCGGACAGCAGACCGTAACCGGCAACTTTCTGCAAGTGCAATTTCTGAGGAAGGTCTTCCAGACGCTTCTCCACGCGGTCTATAATGTCATTTGTCGTCTTGAGCGAGCTACCCGGAGCGGTGCTAACGTTGACAAACAACGTTCCTTGGTCCTCGTCGGGCACCAGTCCGGTCTTGGTGGTATTCATCAGGAATACCAGCAGCACTACCGAAAGTGCCAGCAACGACCATCCCAGCCAGCGGCGCTTGATGAACAGCAGCACTATCTTCTTATACTTCTCGACCACCGCCTCGAAAGCCGTGTTGAATGCCTTGCGGAAGCGCGAAGCAAAATTATTCTTCTCCGTCCCATCCTCATTGATATAAGGTTTCAGCAGCAAGGCACAAAGTGCGGGACTGAGTGTCAGCGCATTAATCGCCGAAATGCCAACGGCCACCGCCATCGTCAGCCCAAACTGGGTATAGAACGTACCGGAAGTCCCTCCCATGAACGATACCGGAATAAACACCGCCATAAACACCAGTGAAGAAGTGATAACCGCATTGCTGATGCCCTTCATCGCATCAATACTTGCCATGTAGGAGGACTTATAGCCCACATCGAACCGTGCCTGCACCGCCTCCACCACGACAATGGCGTCATCCACCACCGTACCAATCACCAATACCAGCGCAAACAGCGTAATCAGGTTGATACTGAATCCGGCAACGGACATGAAAGCAAACGTACCAATCAGTGAAACAACGACACCTACCAGCGGAATCAGCGTAGAGCGGATGTCTTGCAAAAAGACATAAACCACCAGGATAACCAGGATAATAGCCTCAATCAGCGTTTTCACCACTTCGTGGATAGAGGCGAAAAGGAAGTCGTTACTGGACATCATCTGGGTAAGCTCCACGCCTTTCGGCAAGTCCTTGCGTGCTTCTTCAAGGAGCCGGTCAATCTGCCGGTTCACTTCCGTGGCATTGGACCCCGCGGTCTGGAACACCATGCAGGAGATACCGGGATGTCCATCCATGGTACCTTTGTAGGCATAACTGTCCTTACCCAGCTCTATATCGGCGATGTCCTTCAGTTTCAGCACCTCGCCGTCTTCGGTAGAACGGATGACGATGTCGCCGAACTCCTCAGGAGTAATGAGGCGTCCCGTATATTTCATGGTATATTGATACGTCTCATCCGAGTTCTCACCGAACGACCCGGTGGCCGATTCGATATTCTGCTCTGCCAGCACAGCCGTCACATCCGAAGGTATCAGCTTGTACTGCGCCATGACATCCGGTTTCATCCAGATACGCATGCTGTAGTCACCACCCATAATCATCATATCGCCCACACCGGAGATACGGAGAATCTGCGGTTTCAGGTTGATACTGATATAGTTGGCAAGGAAGTTTTCGTCATAGCTGTCATCAGGGCTATATAAAGAGAACATCTGCAAGATACTGGTCTGCCGCTTGCTGGTGGTGACACCCACCTGGGTTACTTCGGCAGGAAGCTGCCCCGTGGCTTTGGACACACGGTTCTGCACATTGACCGCCGCCATGTCCGGGTCTGTACCCTGCTTGAAGTAAACAGTAATGGAAACCGACCCTGCATTGCTGGCGGTAGAAGTCATGTAAGTCATGTCCTCCACACCGTTGATGGCCTCTTCCAACGGAGCGATAACACTTTTCTGAAGGGTTTCCGCACTGGCACCATAGTAAGTGGTGCTCACCATGATGGTGGGCGGTGCAATGTCGGGATATTGTTCAACGGGCAAGGTGAACAATCCGATGATGCCCAGAATGACAATCGTAATGGAGATGACTGCCGAAAAAACGGGGCGTTCTATAAAAGTTCTGAGGTTCATATTCTATCGGTTAAAAATTATCATTCATTCGTTTTGGGTTGGACGGAGGTACCTTCACGCAGCAAACCCACACCTTCGGCCACAATTGTGTCCCCCACTTTCAAGCCGCTCTCTACGATATATTCCTGACCTCCGTTCACACGGGTCACTTGCACGGGAACTGATTGCGCCTTGCCGTCAACTACCTTATATACATAGACCTTGTCCTGCACTTCGTAAGTGGCACTCTGGGGAACAACGATGCAGTTCTCTTTCCGTACCGGGATGATGACGTTGCCCGAACCGCCACTGGTCAGCAATCCCTCTTTATTGGGGAACACGGCACGCAGACTGACTGTACCCGTAGAGGTATCAATTACACCACTGATAGTTTCTATCTTACCTTCTTGCGGATAGACAGAACGGTCATTGAGCTGTAATTCGATAGAGTCCATCTCTGCCAGCGCCTTATCCTTGGAGCCGTAGCGGCGGGTGAGGTCAAGCAACTGATTCTCTGTCATGGAGAAATAGACATACATATTAGAATTATCGGATACGGTCGTCAGTGGTTTGGGCAAACTGGCGCTGACCAACGTCCCCACCCTATAAGGGAGCGTACCTACCATTCCATCTGCCGGACTCTTCACTTCTGTATAAGAGAGGTTATTGGCGGCATTCACCTGCTGCGCCTCGGCTTGGGCCAACTGGGCTTTCGCTGTCAGCAGGCTGTTGTAGGAAGTCTTTAAGTCAAACTCGGAAATCACCTTCTGGGCATAAAGCTCCTTCTTGCTGTCATATGTCAGTTGCGAAGTGGCCACGCCGGCACGGGCAGCTTCCACATTGGCTTCTGCTGTGCGCAAGGCTGCCAGATAGGGCACCTGGTCGATAATAAACAAGACTTGCCCCCGACGCACGGTCTGTCCTTCCTCCACACAAAGTTTGGTGAGTGTACCAGACACCTGCGGATAGATGTCGATGTCCTGCCGTCCGCGGATGGCTGCGGAATAGATTGTCTGCAGTTCTCTGTCGGTAGTCGAAATAGTCATCACCTGATATTCCGACTGGGGTTGCACGGCAGGCGCGCTGCCGCAGGCTGCCAGTGTTGCACAACAGATGACGGTCATCATCTGTTTCATCATACTCTTTTTTGTTTTCATACTCTTTATCTTAAAAAAAATAATACGCCGGCTTTATCTTTTATTTTTTAAGCCGGCAGCAAAGGTATGCCGTTTTTGAACAACCTTTTGTTTCATTGGAGGTACACGACTGTTCATTTTCGGAACATGCCATTTAACAATCCAAAAAGAACTCGTACCTTTGTAACCGCAAATCATAAGCAATCTAACATATGAACCCATTACTGACTACCAAACAAGAAACGTTCAGAGCCGGAACAGACAAGCTGGAATTCTTCCGGGAACGTCTTCTGAAAATGAACAATGGAGCACTCATGTTCTGCACCCGTGGAGAAGCAAATATCACAATAGATTTAAGAAAATATCATATTGTACCCAATACGCACATTACGCTGCTTCCAAGTTCCATTATTTCACTGACAAGTGCGAGTAAAGATTTCCTGGTGGACTTCTTTGCCTATTCCGAGACAATGTTCAAGACGGCATGCTTCCGTTTAGAGCCGCCCTTCATACATTTTATAAAGGAGAATGCATGCTATACGCATACCGAAGACGAACCGGTTCGTGCTATCACAGGACTCATCACGGCAAGCAATGCCATCTACCGCGATTCTGAAAATCTGTATCGCGAAGCCATTGCACAAAACCTGCTGCAAATTTTCTTTCTCGACACCTACGACAAGGTTCAACGTTACTTTACGGAAGAGCAAATCAATGGCAGTAACCGGAAAGAAGAATTGTTCAAAAAGTTCATAAATCTGGTACATACGTACTGTACTACCCAGCGGGATGTCGCTTTTTATGCTGACCAACTCTGCATTTCGACCCGCTACCTATCTGCCATCACCAAACAAGTGGCAGAAGATTCTGCCAAAGAAATCATTGACGAAAACCTGATATTGGAACTGAAAATGGCACTGCAATCCACCGGCATGTCACTGAAAGAGATTGCCGACAAATATCATTTTCCCGACCAGTCTTTCTTCGGACGATATTTCAAGAAACACACGGGAATGTCACCCAAGGAGTACAGAGCAAAGAAGAACTGAGGTATGAGCATGCATTTATCCCCTTCTCCTCTGCCTCTTTAGTATTTTTTTAGTATATTTGTCAGACACTAATTTAATCAGTTCAATACCATGAGAAAACTTACACACATGCTCCTTGCAGGCACTCTCATCCTGGCCTGCTCTTCATGCGGAGTAGAAACAACAGCCAACTATCAAGTCATTCCCCTGCCCCAGGAGGTTGCCTTGAGTCAGGAATCCCCCTTCAACCTGAATGACGGTACCATCATCGCCTACCCCGAACACAATGAACTTTTGAAACGCAATGCCGAGTTTTTGGCCGAATACATCAGCCAGTCCACCGGCCACACCCTCCAGACAGAAGCCCTTGCCCCGGGGAGCGAAGCGCCCAAAGGCGCCATCACATTGGGACTGGATCCGGCCATCGGCAACCGGGAAGGCTATGTGCTGACCGTCAAAGCCGACCGGGTGACCCTAAACGGACAGACCGAGAACGGGGTGTTCTACGGTATACAAACCCTGCGTAAATCAATCCCCGCCGAAACCAAAGCCACCTCTATCCTATTGCCTGCCGGCAGCATCCAGGATGAACCCCGCTTCAGCTACCGGGGCATGCACCTCGATGTGGGCCGCCACTTCTTTCCCATTGAGTTCGTAAAAAAATACATAGACTTGCTGGCACTTCACAATATGAATACCTTCCACTGGCACCTCACCGAAGACCAAGGCTGGAGAATAGAAATAAAGAAGTATCCCAAGCTGACGGAAATTGGCGCCTGGCGCGACCGTACCGTTATCGGCCGGAACACCGAAGAGTATGACAACACCCGGTATGGCGGTTTCTATACGCAGGAGCAAGCCAAAGAAATCGTAAAATATGCCGGGGAGCGCTATATCACGGTCATCCCCGAAGTAGACCTGCCCGGACACATGCTTGCCGCACTGGCCGCCTATCCCGAAATGGGATGTACCGGTGGACCGTATGAAGTGTGCCCACGTTGGGGCGTATTCGAAGATGTGCTGTGCATCGGCAACGAAAAGTCCATGCAGTTCCTCGAAGATGTCATGGCCGAAATCATTGACATATTCCCTTCCAAATACATCCACATCGGCGGTGACGAAGCTCCCCGCACCCGTTGGAAAAAGTGTCCCAAATGCCAGGCACGTATCAGAACCGAAAAATTGAAAGCCGACAAGAACCATACTGCCGAAGACCGTCTGCAGAGCTATTGTATGACACGTATCGAAAAGCTCCTCAATAGTAAAGGACGCCAGATTATCGGCTGGGATGAGATTCTGGAAGGCGACGTCGCCCCCAACGCAACTGTTATGTCATGGCGTGGCTCGGCAGGAGGAATCAAGGCGGCCCAACTGGGACACGACGTGATAATGACACCCAATGACTATTGCTACTTTGATTATTACCAAAGTGAGGATACCCGGCACGAACCATTTGCCATCGGAGGCTTTGTCCCATTGGAGAAAGTATACAGTCTGAATCCTACCGCCTCACTGACCGAAGAACAAGCCAAGCACATACTCGGCACACAAGCCAACCTTTGGACAGAATACATCCCGACCAGCGAACAGGTAGAGTATATGGTTCTCCCCCGTATGGCCGCCCTTGCCGAAGTACAATGGACACAACTGGAAAAGAAAGATTATACAAACTTCACTACCCGACTGGCCGGACTCATCGGCCTCTACCGGAGAGACGGGCTCAACTACCGGGAACCCTTCCGACAGCAGGCAGACTCCACAGCAACCGAGAAGAAGTAATCAGAACTGGAAATAGATAAACGGCTGTATCTCCGAACTTTTCATCTGAATGACCAGATAGATTACAGCAAGCATCAGTACCGCCTTTCCCAACAAGGGGAGGCGGATTACTGTTTTTGTGCAAGCACGTTCCCAACTGTCGGGCACAAAATGCAGCAGATAGCCCAATGCCATCAGTGCAAACACTTCCCAATAACCCTCTACCAGCTGCGGGAAGAGTTGCGGACGGAAAGTAGTGAATATCTGCTTCAGCATATCCATTGATGTGGAGAACTCCGCATTACGGAAGAATATCCAGCAGAAACAAACAAAATGGAAAGTGACAAGCACTCCGAAGAAGCGGTGGATGCCATGGCTCTCCGTCCCCTTTTTACGCCCGGTAAGCGTCATCCAGCACTTATGGGCTGCAAGCGCAACGCCATGCATCATTCCCCAAAGTACAAAATTCCACGAAGCGCCATGCCACAAGCCGCCCAGGAACATGGTAATGATGAGATTGGCATATTGGCGGATTTTCCCCTTCCGGTTGCCTCCCAAAGAAATATAAAGGTAATCGCGCAACCAGCTGGAAAGCGAAATATGCCACCGCCTCCAAAATTCCGTAATGGAAGCGGACTTATAAGGGGAATCGAAATTGATATTGAAATGGAAGCCCAGCAACAAGGCAATGCCGATAGCCATATCACTGTAACCGGAGAAGTCGCAATAAATCTGCAAGGCATAGCCATAAACACCCATCAGATTCTCCACCTCCCGGAATAGAGCGTAGGATTATCAAAAATACGTTCTACAAAGTTCACACTGATATAATCCGAAATAATCGCTTTCTTGAAGAGCCCACTCACGATGAGGAAGATTCCACGTCCGAACATCTCCCTGGAGACAAACAGCGGACGGCGGATTTGCGGAATGAAATCACGGGCACGTACAATAGGCCCCGCCACCAACTGGGGAAAGAAAGAAACATAAAAAGCATAATCCAATAAACTGCCCAAAGGCGTTATCTGGCGACGGTACACATCTATCGTATAGCTCAACGACTGAAAAGTGAAAAAAGAGATGCCCACCGGAAGAAAAATATCCATTGTCGTGAACGTGCCTCCCGTCAGCGAGGCAAAAGTTTCGCCCAGGAAATTGGTGTACTTGAAGTAACACAACAACCCCAAATTGATGAACAGACTCAACACAACCCATGCCTTACGTAGCCAGGGAATAGCCTCGCGTGCCATCAAGCATGCAATGAAAAAGTCACAGACCGTCACCAGTCCAAGCAGGAAGAAATAAGTGCCACTACTTTTATAATAGAAGTAATAGGAAAACAAGGTGACAAACAGCAAACGCGCCGTCGTCCGGCGTTGCAACAACAGATAAACCAATATAAAAGCGACAAACAGCCAGAGGAAAATACCACTGCTGAATATCATCGGGGCTTGCGGGTCATAAGTGAAGACATCGCGCAAACGGTCCAAGTCTATATTCAATCCGGATAAAAATTCGTCAATATTCCACATAATCGTTATAAGCTTTTAACAAGGCCTGGCAGAACAGCTCGCCTTGCAGGCGGTAACCGTCCGGCAAATAGTGTACATGGTCCGGACCCATCAATCCGGCTTCCTGCCAGTTGAGGCAGGCACGGTGGGTACCGCCAAGTATTTCGTACATGTCCCATACCGCCAATCCGTTTTCATCGGCATAGCGGCGGATGGTCTGCACGGCAACGGCAGTACGCGGATTAATCTTATAGGTCCGACGACGGCGACGCTGCCGGAAACTCTCGTAAGAGCCCGGAGGAGTGGTCATCAACATCGGTACATTCGGCAGTTTCTCGCGAAGCATGCGTACAAGGTCGTCCATCTGGCGATAGTGCAGCATTGTATTGTAACGGCGGTTATGGCTTTCGTTCGTCCCGAAGGAAAGAATAACCAGGTCAGGATGCAGGGCGGCAATATCAGCAATACGGTCCGGACGGGTGAAAGTAGTACAAAATGCACCGTTGATACCTACATCGGTATAAGAGACTGCCCCGAAAGTGTCCTGCATCAACGCACCGGTGGTACGGGGGAAGATATGGCCGCGTATATGGCTGTCGCCCACATGTACGATGCGAAGCGTATCAGCGGAAGCGCCCAGCCGAGACAGACGCAACTTCTCCCAGAAAGGATTAAGAATACCCAGACTGTCGGTAAGTACATTCTCCTTCATTTGCCGGAATGCGGCGGGAAAAGTTATCAAAGGGACAGACACCGTATCCGTACGTTGGGAATAGAGGCAGAGAGTATCACAATCCGCTCCACCGGCATGACACGAAAGGCTGCCTGGCAGTATGTCCTGTGCATGGAGCGGCCGTATCGCCGCAATCAGCACCAGCACCGCGCAGCAAATCGTACATCGTAAATCGTACAATCGTGAATCCTCCTTATGGCTCCTCTTCATAGTAGGCCCTCCTTCTGTCATACTGTTCCTTGCCATAAATCAAAGACTCATAAAGTAATCCCGCAAGATGCTTTCCACCACGGAAGTTGATGTGCGTATAATCATAATTGGCCAATGACGGCTTGGCATGCACCATGTCTGCCATACTGCCTTCCCCACCCATAGCCTCGAACATGTTCCAGAAAGCGACAGCCTCATCCGCCGCCAAATTCTGTTGATAACGAACCAGATTCTTGATGCCAGGCATGGTACGCAGCTCCCCTTCTTCGGTCTTATAGTCCCTATCGCCCACGCTGACTATGAGGATGGCTGCTTGCGGAAAGGCCTCCTTGAGATGCTGCACCGTTGTCTGCATGCCGGCAATGTACTTGTCGTAATTCCGTCCGCGCTCTGTAGCCACATTCAGTCCGTACTGCAGGATTATCAAATCGTAAGGACGCTGTTCATTGAACTCACGCATCATCCACACGGGAACAGAGCGGAGGGAAAGGCCGGAGCTGCCACGCAGTGAGAAGTTATCCAGCACAATGCCGGAAGTACCGTCCATGGCAAGGCCATAAAACAAGGTGGAGTCCGCACTTTCCACCGTCCAACGGACAGAACCGATATTTCCCTCTACCGTCATCTCCTGCAAATCATCAATCGGCTCAAAAGTCTCGGTAGTTGCTTCGCCACGATTGACGCGGACAGAAAGGGTGGTTGCGCCACGGTTATAGAAAAAGATACTGGCACGCTGGCAGGTGTCCAGACGGGAAGCATAGTTCTTCTGACCCCGCAGTTCCACATAAGCATCGGTATTCGGAATAAAGTAATGTCCGGAGACTCCCAGCTTGCTACGGTCAAAGAACACGGAGTCCATGACAGAATGGCTCTGCCATCCGCTGAAGGAATGACGCACTGTAGGACGGAAACCACTGGTCATGGACGTGATGGTGACAAAACCCACTCCGCAACCGCCATATTTCTGCTGAAGCATCTCGCGCAAATCGGCCGTCAGAATATCCGCTTCGATAAAGGAGTCGCCGAAATAGGCAATACGAACCGGACGGGGTGCTTTGGCAAGCTCGTCGAGTGCCTGATAGAACCGCGTCATGCCACGCATGGTAGAATCGCTGTAATCTTCAATGCACGTCATGCCCGCACGGCAGGTGTCCACAAAGGCGGGCTTCACCTTCGGAGGCGGGGGCAGCAGACTGTCCGGTTCTTCTTCCGTCACCGGCTTGGGGCGGCGCACATCGCCCAGCAGGTCCACACGCCGCAGCGTGTGTTCGCCCACCGCGATGCTTGGCAGCCATTGCATCAGTAGCAATGCGCCCCATACGATGAACACTAACAAACCCGTATATTTCAATGAATTCTTTTCCATACCTAACGTGGACGCAAAGATATAGATATAGGTTGAAAAAATATCTCCGGACAAAAAAGAATTATCCCCGAAGAAACAAGATTTTTTCTCCGGGGATAATAGTTATTGATAGAACAGGCCTGATTAAATGGTCTGTTCGATATTCCACACGAATGCACGCAACCCCAGCTGCGGCGTCTCCACATCCAAAGCATGGAGGGCATCGAGCAGCGGAGCTACCTTAGCCTCATCCACCACAGCGATAATGGCACTACACATGCTGGGCCAGGCATGGCTGCCGTAATGCGGCTCACCCTTGACGGAACCACGCCCCTGTACCTGCTGCCAATAGCTGAAGCCACGGCAGTTGTGGCGGTCGAGCAACGCCATAATGCGCTCAAAGAACGCCTGGTCGAATGTTATAAATACGGATTTCACGAATTTAATGTTTAATGATTAATGAATAATGTTTAGTGATTAATGTTTAATGATTAATCATTGTTTACGTGGTTTCGTCATCTTCTCCTTATGCAGCTGGTAATAATCATTCAGCTCACGGTCTTTCTTAATCTTCTTACGCGTGCGGCGAATACCGATACCGGCAAACGAGCAATAAAGCACGGGAACCAAAATCAGCGTCAAGATGGTAGATACCGTCAAGCCACCAATTACGGCCACACCCAACGGACGCCACATCTCGGCACCTTCACCCTGACCTACAGCCATCGGAACCATACCGAGGATAGTAGTCAACGTAGTCATTAATACCGGGCGCAAACGGCTACGACCTGCCGTAACCACAGAGTGAAGCACCGCTTGACCACGTTCGCGGCAAAGCGTGATGTAGTCAATCAGTACGATACCGTTCTTCACCACGATACCAATCAACATGATTCCACCCAAAAGCGACATCACATTCAAATTGGTTCCCGTAAAGAAGAGGGCCATCAACACACCACTGAATGCAAACGGGATGGAGAACATGATAATGAACGGATAACTCAAAGACTCAAACTGGGCGGCCATTACAATAAATACCAGAATGATAATCAGTACAGCCAGTGTACCCAAGTCGGAGAACGAATCTTGCTGGTCCTCATACGAACCCGAAATCTGGATAGAAATACCACTCGGCAAGTCCATCTTATCGATAATGGCATTACCATCGGCAACTACATCGCCCAACGGTGCTCCCGAAATAACCGCAGATACAGTAACAATACGCTCACGGTCCTTACGCTCGATGGTAGGAGGAGCTGAGCTCAACTACTTTACCGAGGTCTTTTATACGAACACCATCACCGGAAGGTGTATAGATAAGAATGTTCTCCAAATCTTCAATCTTTGTACGGAACTCGGGAGCATAACGTACACGGATGTCGTACTCGTCACCATCTTCGCGATAATAAGATGCCAAAGCACCATTTACACGATTACGCAGATAGTTGGAGGCAGTAGAAAGATTCAAGCCATGCAATGCCAGCTTCTCACGGTCAAAGTCCACCTGATATTCGGGCTGATAATCCTAACGGCTGATGTTCACTTCACTCACACCTTTCACCTGCAACAATTTCTCTTTCAGTTCGGCTGACACTTTGTCCGTAGCGGTGAAGTCGTAACCATAAACCTCAAAGTCGGCACTTGCCTGGGCGCTCATGCCGCCTGTGCTACCGCCCAGAATAACCTGCGCCTTATCCAATTCAGGATACCCCTTCAAGTCCTCACGCATTTCGTCGCAAACGGTTTCCAGTGTCACGTCACGGTCTCCCGGACTCACCAGACTGATATTGAAACTAATGATATGACTACCGTTGTCCTGCATGGAAGCAAACGTATTGTCAGAGTCCGCCTGCCCCACAGTGTAGTTGCAAACTTTCATCATATCTCCGTAGCGCGTCATCCACTTGTTTGTCAGTTCCGAAGCCAACGCTTCCGCACGCTCCACACGGGCCCCGATGGGCAACTGAAGGTTGATACCGATGCGGCTATTGTCTGCTGCCGGGAAGAACTCGGTACCGATGTACTTGGCACAGAACAGACTTGCCACAAAGAATGCGGCACAGCCTGCCATAACCGTCAGACGATGGCGCACAGCCCAGTTCAACCGGTTCTGATACCACACGTCAAGACCGTCCAGCGCACGCTGAATCGGCGTATAGAGCGTAAGGAACATCTTACTCTGCTTTTTCTGCAAACGCAGAAGCTGCGCACACATCATCGGGGTGAATGACAAGGCTGAAACTGTGGAAACCGTCATAATCACACACATCATCCATCCCAACTGGCGGAACAATACACCGGACATACCGCTCACCATAGTCAGCGGGAAAAATACCGCAATCATGGTCAGCGTCGAGGCAATAACGGAGATGGCCACCTCGTTCGTGGCATGAACCGCTGCCTGCTTCGGCTCGGACCCTCGTTCAATATGGGTCGTCACATTCTCAAGTACCACAATAGCATCGTCCACCACATTACCAATAGCAATAGAGAGACAAGAGAGCGAGATGATATTCAGTGAACCGCCGTCGATGATACCCAGATAGATGAACGAGGCAACCAGTGACATCGGTATGGTGATACAGATGATGACCGTGGCACGCCAACGCCCCAAAAAAACGAACACCACCAAGATAACGAACAGCATAGCGTACATAATGGTTTCCTCCAAGCTGTCTATGGTATTCAGAATGTTATCGGAAGTATTAACAATGATACCCAGCTTCACGTCACTCGGCAACGATTTCTGCAACTGCGGCAACATATCAATTACTTTTTGCGAAATAGCCACAGAGTTGGCACCGGACTGCTTTTGTACCACAATCATAGCACCCTGCACGCCGTTGCTATACGTCTTCTGTGCACGTTCCTCCACAGAGTCCACAACTTTTGCCACATCGCGCAGATAGACGGAAGCACCGTTGTGCGTACCTACCACGATGTTCTCCATCTCTTTGGGATCCTTGAACTCACCTTCCACACGCAGCGAATAGGTATTGCTACCCACATCAAACGTACCGCCCGGCGTATTCCGGTTTTCGGCACTGATAATAGAGCTGATAGTTTCTACAGAAAGGTTGTAGGCATCCAGTTTATTGGGGTCGCAATATACATTGACCTCACGCTTGGGGGCACCCGAAATGGACACCGTACCCACACCGGGCACACGCGCCAAGGGATTCGCCACGTTGTCATCCAATATTTTATAAAGTGCCGGCTGGCTCTCTTCCGCCTGAACGGAAAGCAGCAAGATAGGAATCATGTCCGTACTGAACTTGAAGATGATGGGAGTTTCGACCTCATCGGGCAGCATGGAGCTCACCATGTCCAGTTTATCACGCACGTCGTTCGTCAGCACGTCTATGTCATATCCATACTCAAACTCCAGCGTAATCACGGAAATATTCTCCGACGAACGGGAAGTGATATGCTTCAAGTTGCTGACCGAATTCAGCACATTTTCCAACGGACGGGTCACATTGTTCTCAATATCCGACGCACTGGCTCCCGCATAGGAAGTCATCACCATAATGGTGTTGGTCTCGATATCCGGGTAAAGATCCACCGGTAATTTTGACAAAGAGAACAGACCAAATATCGCTACTGCCAAAAAGCAGAGCGAGGTCATAATCGGTTTTTTAACCGCTCCTTCGTATAAACTCATGATAATAATGTATAATGATTAATGGTTAATGATTAATGTGGGGGATTATTAAACATTAATCATTGTATCTCTACTTCTACACCGTCGGCAAGCTTGGATTGTCCGGCTATGACGACTTGTGAGTTGTTATCCACACCGGAAATCAACTCATACTCCGTATCCATACGACGGCCAAGCTCTACCTTATTATAAGACACCTTGCCGTTCTTGTAGACATAGACATAGCGGTCGCCTGAACCGGCACGCTTCACAATGGCCAGGTCGGGAACAACTACGTGTTCCTGTGTTCCGAAGTTCAACGTTGCACGGGCAAACATTCCCGGACGTACGCGCTGATCACGGTTGACAAGCTGTATCTCTACCGGGAAAGTACGGGTAGCCGGGTCGATGGTAGGATAAACAAGGCTGATTTTGCCTTCGAACTCCTCGTCACCATAGACATCTACTTTCACGGATACGGGAGCGCCCTTCTTCACTTTGGTAAAGTAGCCTTCGGATACGTTGATGTATAGTTTTACCGGAGTGATTTGCTCCACTACCAGTACCGGTTCTCCACCGCTATACATATCTCCGTTATCGTAATTGCGTGCCGTCACCACCCCGTTAATGGGACTGAGCAACGAGGTGTTCTCCAAGAGATTCTTATAGGAAGTCTCACGGATGTCGAGATTCATCTTGGCGGCATCCCACTCCGACTTGGAGGCACCGCCTACCTTATACAACTCGTCAATACGCTTGAACTCTATCTGCTGGTTGTCCAACTGATATTTTATCTGCTTCAGATTGGCAGCATCCATGCTGACCAGCTTCTGGCCTTTCGACACGCGGTCGCCCACCTCCACAAAGATGCGGTCTATACGCACCGGAGAAGAGGGAGCAATATTGTTTTTTACTTCGGCTTCCACCGTAGCGGTGTATTCCTGAATCTGTTCCACGGGACGGGACGACACCTCGGCCAGTTTCACCCTCGGCTTCTCGTCCACCTTCTCAGCAGCAGCTTTATCACTACCTCCGCTACATGCCCCCAACATGGCAACAACCAGCAGGGCCATCCATTGAAAACCTTTTTTCATATCGTTGTTCTTATTTCTATTCTTCATTCTTAGTTCTTCATTCTTCGTTCTCTGCAATATAATCCTTTCCCAGCACTTGGTCAAGGTCAGCCTTCGCTACCAGATAATCATAGATGGACTGATTGTAAGTCAGTTCAGCCTCCGTAAGCTGCACTTGTGATGTGTTCAGTTCCAACACCGTACCTTTGCCTACCTCATAGCGTTTACCGGCAATCTGCACAGCTTTCTGTGCCTGCATCACATTCTCGCGGTTGCTGACAACCTGCTCGGAACTGGCAGCCATGTTGTTCTGGTAGCTGGTAATCTGCATGTTCAGCTTTCGCTCTGTGTCCAGACGGTTCTGCTCCAACTGACGTATCTGAATACGGTTGGACTTGAGCTTGGTGAAATTGCTTGCCTTATACAAAGGAATACTCAGCGTAAACATCAGTGCGGAACTTCCGCTCCAATTATAATCGAGGATGTTCCAGTCCTCGTTGTAGAGTGACTGGTATTGGTAAGAATAATTCATACCCAAAGTAGGCATGAAGTTGGTACGGAGTGACTTGATGTTCTGATTGAGCATCTTCCGGTTCAAGTCCAACTGCTTCATCGTCGTATTATTGTTCAGATTGGCAGCGGGCTGATTCAATTCATTGGCAAACAGCTCCGTCTCATAGTTGCCGAGATTGTCGGCAATCTCTATATCCACATCGGCCGTTACTCCCATCAGTACCTTCAACTGCAACTTGGACAACGTCACGGCATTACCCGCCGAAATCACATTCGGCTTAATGCTGCGCATCTGCACCTCGGCACTGATTTTATCGAACTCACTGACGGCACCCTGCTGATACTTGGCATTGACAATGTTGTAGTTGTCTTCCGCCAGCTTATAGCTCTTCTGCAACACATCGTAGGAGTCTTGCGTCAGCATCAGCTGATAGTAACCCTTAGTTACCTGGTTCACCAAGTCCAGCTTAGAAGCCCGTGACTTTTCCACAGCCAGTTCAATGTCTGTCTTCGTCATCGACATGGCCTTATATACGCTAGGGGCGAATATGGGCAAACTGATATTCAGCACCCCGCTTACCGTATTCGAATTGTCCATACCCATCTTGAACGACTGTCCGCCAAGATTCATCTGTGCCGCACTGATGGTATGATTCCACGTACCGTCAATGCTTGCCTGCGGAAGCAAGTTCTGCCAGGTCTCCTTGTGAGTCACTTTCTTCAAAGCAATTTCTTCCTCCGCCACCTTTATGGTAGGATTGTCGCTTAAAGCAATCTCCAAGGCACGGTCAAGGGTCAGGGTCAGGGTATCCTTTGCCTCTTGTGCGCGCACATAGCCGCCGGCATACAGCACAGCAACTGCCAACAGTAGTGCTCTTCCTACCCAAAATCTCTGCATCTTCATAAATCAAAAATAGATTATTTATTAAAACTACTCCTTCGTTTCATCCGGCTTTACCTGATTCTTGCGATATTCGCAGATAAAGTCCTCCAGGACACGGGCACCCTTCTCCGTAGAGATACCGCGCAAGAAAGTGAACATGATAGATTCGTACACTTCAAGGAAAGAATACTCATTGCAGATGTCCGAATTCATCAGCAAATCGAGCTGGTCGCGCACGAGCAGATTGATAATGGCGAAATTCACATCATCACGAAAAATGCCTTGCTTCACGCCCTCTTTGAAGAAGTTCACTGTATCTTCCGAGCTCCGGTTCCGATTGTTCTTCATCAACTGATAAGCCTTGGGATATTTCTTGATATCCTCAAAAAACTTCTTGTTCGTGGCATGAAAACGCTCTATGCTCCACTGATAACATCTCAACAAAACTTCCAATACGTTACTGGAAGTCTCTATTACTCCTTTCACAAAAATATCACCATCCTTCTGGGACTTCAGGATACATTCTTCCAACAAGGTTTCCTTGTCCGGAAAAACTTCGTAGAGAGTGCGCTTAGAGATACCCAAAGATGCGGCAATCTCATCCATCGTGATACTTTTTATTCCATTTGTTGTAAATAATTCTACGGCGGCCAGAATGATACGTTCCCTCAGTTCCACCCGTGATGTTGAATGCTTCGTGTGTTCGCCCATTTTTCTTCCCTTTCTAAACTAAAACTATTTTTATTCATTATTGGAATAAAACGGGACAAATATAGAAAGAAAACTCAATTCGCCAATTAAGTTTCCTTTCTTATTGTTAACAGATTAATAATTATTATGTTTCTGGCAGATTTATTGGGAAGTTCCTAATAATCAAACTTTGTCCGGTTGAGGAAAGCGACTGTCTTATGGATTTCCTTATACATCACGATGTCTTCCTTCACAAAAGGGACTTCCTTGCGATATTCGTGCAGGAAACGCTCCAGAACGGGAGAAGTCTTTGCCGGACGGCGGAAGTCGATGCCTTGAGCGGCATTCATCAGTTCGATGGCAAGGATATGCTCCAGATTGTCCATAATGCGATAAAGCTTAGTAGCTGCATTGGCACCCATGCTGACATGGTCTTCCTGCCCGTTGGAGGAAACGATGGAGTCGCTGCTGGCGGCATAGCAGTACATCTTATTCTGGCTTACCATAGACGCGGCAGCATATTGCGGAATCATGAAACCGGAGTTCAGACCGGGATTGGCCACAAGGAATTCCGGAAGTCCACGCAGCCCCATGATAAGCTGGGCGATGCGCCGCTCGGATATATTGCCCAGCTCTGCCAGGGCAATGCCGAGAAAGTCGTAGGAAATGGCAAGCGGCTGGCCGTGGAAGTTACCGCCCGAGATGATACGGTCCTCATCGGGGAAGATGGTGGGATTGTCCGTCACAGAATTGATTTCCGTCAGCAGGACGGAAGCCACGTAACGGATGGCGTCTTTCGTGGCCCCATGCACCTGAGGGATGCAACGGAACGAATAAGGGTCTTGTACATGCTGCTTGGGACGGGCTATCAGCTCGCTGCCTTCCAATAGTTTGCGGAAGTTGGCACCCGTTTCTATCTGGCCCTTGTGTGGACGAATCTGCTGGATACAGTCCATAAACGGATCTATACGCCCGTCGAAAGCTTCCAGGGAGAGGGCGGCAATCAAGTCGGCTTTCTTGGAGAGACGGAAGGCTTTGAGAAGAGCAAAGACACCGTTGGCACTCATAAACTGGGTGCCGTTGAGTAATGCCAATCCCTCTTTACTCATCAGTTTCACCGGTTCCCAGCCGAACTCATCGAGGACACTAATAGCTTCGCGCTTCTTACCTTTATAATAAACATCGCCCACACCGATAAGCGGCAGGAAGAGATTGGCAAGAGGAGCCAGGTCGCCGGAGGCGCCCAGTGAGCCACGGTCATAAACGATAGGCATCACGTCGTTGTTGAAGAAATCGAGGATACGCTGCACGGTGATGACTTGCACACCGCTATGTCCCAAAGAGAGGGCATGGGCTTTGAGCAACATCATCAGTTTGATGATGACGGGGCGTATTTCTTCGCCGACGCTGCAAGCATGACTCTTTATCAGGTTTTCCTGCAAGGTGCCCAGCTCGTCCGACGAAATGCTCTTACTGCACAACGAGCCGAAACCGGTGGTAATGCCATACAAGGGTTCTTCCGACTCCGCAATCTTCTTGTCCAGATAATCGCGGCACTTCTGTATCCGCAGCTTGGCTTCCGGAGCCAGTTCCAGTTTCAGATTTTCGTTGATAATTCGTTCGATGATGTCGAAGGTGAGTTCACCGGACCCTACATAATAGACATTGTTCATACTTTCAGCTCTTGATTGATTTCGTCCAACAATTCCTTTTCTTTCGCACAAGCCAAGTGTTCCAATTCGTCGGCTTCACTTTGGAGCTTGGACACAAACTCCTTGTCCTTCAGCGAACCCAGGTTGATGCGTACATTCATCAGTGCGCCCAGCACAGCCGAACGGGCAGACATCATGGCCACACAAGCATCCGTAACGGCATTGCGGTTGCCCAGGCGAGCTACATCCATGATAACCGTCATCAGCTCATACGCATTGCGTGCCACCTGCATGGGAACAAGGGCGGCAAACTTGGTAGCCTCCTGGATGGCAGTACTGCGCGCCGCCTTTTCCTCATCCATAGCTTTCGGCATCTTGAAGCAGGCAAACACCTTGTCGTAGGCTTCAGAGTCGCGGTCTATATCTTCTACAAAAGCCCCCTTTTGCTGCAAGGCAACTCCGGAGATATGGCGCATCAGCTCTTCGTGAAGTTCATAACCTTTCTTACCGATGGTGAGGTTAGCAACCATAGCGGCAAGAGCAGAAGCAATAGCACCGTTCAAAGCGGCAATACTACCGCCACCGGGGACGGGATCGCTACCCGCCACTTTATTCAAAAATTCCTTTACTGTCAAATCAACTAACATGATATTAAATATTAAAGATTAAGGATTAAGAGGGGATATCAGCACTTCTTAAAGTACAGGATAAAGCACTCCCCCCTTTATGGTGGTATTGACACAATTCATACCTACATAATAAGGTAAAAAGTGATAATTATCCGTATTGAGCACTACGAAGTCTCCTTTCTTGCCCACCTCGATACTACCAATGCTGTCCGCACGGTTCAGAGCGGCCGCACCGTTCAAGGTCAGAGCAGTGATGGCCTCTTCAATACTCATTTTCATATAAATGCACGCCAAGGCAAATGTCAGGGGGGATGGAACCGGAGAAACAACTGCCCGGATTGAGGTCGGTGGCAAGGGCCACGGCACAACCAGCATCAATCATTTCGCGCCCACGAGCATAGGGTTCCTTCAAAGCAAAGGCTGTCAGCGGAAGAAGGGTCGCCACAACTCCCTTGTCGGCCATGGCGCGGATGTCCGCATCCGAAGCATGCAGCAGATGGTCGGCAGAGACGGCAGAAAGTTCAGCAGCCAGTCCGGCACCCCCTAATGGTACAATCTCGTCGGCATGGAGTTTCAAAGCAAGTCCCATTTCCTTGGCTGCCAGCAAAAGGCGACGGGACTGCTCGATGGAGAAAACGCCCTGCTCACAGAAGACATCGCAGAACTCTGCCAAATTATTATGAACCACTACGGGCATCACTTCGCGGATAATGTAGTCCACGTACTCGTCCGTCTGTCCGTTGTATTCTGCAGGCACAGCATGTGCACCGAGAAAAGTGGAGACAACGTCTACACGCTTGTGCTCGTCATTATTAAGGCTACGCATCACCCGAAGCTGCAGGAGCTCGGTTTCCTTGTCCAGACCGTAGCCGCTCTTTCCCTCTACGGTAGTCACTCCCATAGCACTCATCTGCTTCAGAAAGCCCTCCGCCTTGCTGCGCAGCTGGATGAAATTACATGCACGGGTAGCTTTCACCGTACTCACGATGCCTCCTCCACGTTCCATGATGGACATGTAACTCTCTCCCTTCAAACGCCAGGAGAACTCCTCGGCACGCTCGCCACCAAACACAAAATGTGTGTGTGAGTCCACAAAGCCGGGTAGCAGACACTTGCCGCGGGCATTGTAATGCCAGTAGTGCTGATAATAGCCGTCACGCTCCTCTCCACGGTTAGGTCCGACGTAGGTGATGATGCCATCGGTCACTTCCACCGTAGCATTGTCGATGATGCTCAGTTGCTCCATCTCCTTGCCGCAACGGGCAGAAAAGCCGAGGGGGGTCACTACACGGGTATTGAATATAATAAGGTTTTCTGTCATAAAGCCTCTCTCCTAACCCCTCCCCCGTAGGGAGGGGAATTAAGTTAGTACTATTTAATTCGGTTACATTCGTGCTTCTAAGACTTGCTCCATGGAGAAGTTCTCCAATCCCAGATAGTAGGACGCTGTATCTATCAAGGCCTCCATCGGCACCAGACCGATAATCTCACTGCCCACAATACTGACGCCGTAGCGGCGGGCTTCCACACGCACCAGTTCGAAAGCACGGTAGAGGGCGGTGCGGGTATAGTCCGTCATGTTGATGGATACCTGCGTGATGCCGCGGTCCTTCAACTCCACTCCCATTGCCTTGCAATAACGCAGTCCTCCGCCGATGAAACGGATTTTCTTAGCGATGTCATGGGCTATCTCCAGACTGGGGGTATTGAGGTTGATGTTATAGGCCACCAAAGGCATGCGGGCACCGATAGCCACTGTGCCTGCGGTGGGATGACGTTCGGCCAGTCCGAAGTCGGGATGCCATTCCGGTTGCTTTATCTTCTCGGCCATACCTTCGAACTCACCCTTTACGGACAGCAGCCAAATTCTCCCGATGAGGGGCAGAAGCAGACTTTTCATATAAGAAGACGGGAAGATTGTAACGTTTTGCAACCTCCTTGCCCACTTCTTTGGAGAGGGCAACGGCTTCTTCCATCGTCACATTCCGGATGGGGATAAAAGGTACTACATCTACAGCACCCATACGAGGATGCTGTCCCTGATGGTGATTGAGGTCTATCAGCTCTACCGCCACGCCGATAGCTTCGAGCACAGCATCACGAAGCGGTTCCGGCTCGCCCACTACGGTCACCACAAGGCGGTTGTGGTCTTCATCGTTACTGTAATCCAACAGTTTCACACCTTGTTTGCCCCGAAAAGGAGCTACTATCTTATCTATCTTCTGCAAATCGCGCCCTTCGCTGAAATTGGGGACGCATTCCATAATCTTATTCATAATGCTCTTTAAAAAAAATATATATACTCTGATTTTTCAGACGCAGATGACGCGGATTCTTTTTATCGGAATACAGAGACGTCGGGATTCTTTTGAAAGAAAAAATCCGCGTTATCCGCGTCTAAAAAATGAAATCATCACTTTACTTACTCCTTCACCACTTTCTGCACCAACTTCTCATCAGCCACATACGGCATCGTGATATGATAGCCGTCTGCATGCGTGCGGTTAAACTCCTCACTCGTCTCCATGGCATGAGGGTTACGCGCCCACGAACGCCGGGCCACACCGCCCATCACATCCCACAACATAGCTGAACGCAGGATTTCGTCTACCCGCTCACTGCCGTCACACACCATGCCGAAACCGCCGTTGATGGCTTTTCCGATACCTACGCCGCCGCCATTGTGCAGGGCAACCAGGCTCATGCCGCGCGCGCAGTTTCCGGCAAAACACTGCACTGCCATATCTGCCATGACATTGCTGCCGTCCTTGATATTGGACGTTTCACGGAACGGAGAGTCCGTACCGCTGACATCGTGATGGTCGCGTCCCAACATGATGGGGCCGACTTCTCCGTTGCGTACCATCTCATTGAAGCGCAAGGCTATATTCATGCGTCCCACGGCATCCTGATAAAGGATACGCGCCTGCGTGCCGACTACCAGATTGTTCTTCTCCGCATCGCGAATCCAATTGTAGTTATCCAAATCCTGCCCGCGACGTGTGGGGTCGATACATTCCATCGCCGCACGGTCGGTCTTCACCAAGTCTTCATGTTTTCCACTGAGGCACACCCAGCGGAACGGACCATAACCATAATCAAACAGTTCCGGTCCCATTATGTCTTCCACATAGCTGGGAAAGATGAAGCCGTTCTTATCATCTCCGTCCCGAGCAATTTCGCTCACGCCGGCATCGTAGACGGCTTTCATGAAGGAGTTACCATAATCGAAGAAGTACGTGCCGTGTTCCACCAGCCTTTTTATAGCCTTGAAATGACGCTCCAAGGAAGCATCCACCAGACACCGGAACTTCGACGGATTCTCGTGCAGCATATGGGTACGCTGCTCAAACGTCAGTCCGACGGGACAGTAACCGCCCTCATAGGTGGCATGGCAGGAAGTCTGGTCGGAAAGTAAATCTATGTGCAACTGCTTCTGCACCGCATATTCCAGCAAATCGACGACATTGCCGTGATAGGCCACAGAAACCGGGCGACACTCGTCCATAGCTTGTCGAGCCAGCGAGAAGGCTTCTTCCAGAGAATCTGTAACGTGTCCCACCCAGCCCTGGGTATGGCGGGTTTCGATGCGGGAAGCATCCACCTCGGCAATGATTGCCGCCGCCCCTGCCATCTCGGCAGCTTTGGGCTGCGCACCGCTCATGCCTCCCAGACCGGAAGAAACAAACAAGCGTCCGCGCAAATCGCCGTCCTGCGGAATGCCCAGTTTCAGACGGCCTGCATTCAGCAACGTGTTGAACGTGCCGTGCACGATGCCCTGCGGACCGATGTACATCCAGCCGCCGGCAGTCATCTGCCCGTAGTTGGCAACGCCCATCTGCATAGCGGTGTGCCAGTCCTTCTGATTATCATAGAGCCCCACCATCAACGCATTGGTAATGATGACACGGGGCGCCTCGGGCTTGGACTTGAAAAGCCCCAACGGATGCCCGCTTTCGATGACCAGTGTCTGTTCGCGTGTCAACACTTCGAGGTACTGCTTGATGAGCCGGTATTGCATCCAGTTCTGACAGACCTGTCCCGTCTCACCATAGGTAACTAATTCATACGGATAAAGGGCGATGTCGAAGCAGAGATTATTGTCAATCATCACCTGGAAAGCCTTGCCTTCAATGCAATTTCCTTTGTAAGCATCGATAGGTTTCGCTTTGAGGTCGCCCTGCGGACGATATCGGTAGCCATAGATACGCCCGCGGGTACGAAGTTCTTCCATAAACTCCGGTGCGAGGGTCTCGTGTAATTCTTTGGGGATGTAACGCAAAGCGTTCTTCAATGCCGTAGCCGTCTGCGCAGGGGTAAGGGTGTAGCCACGGTCGGGTGCCCGCCGGATACCCTCGACAAAGGAAGGATAGGCAGGCAATGTTTTACTTAAGGTTATCTCCATGACATATAAAGATTAAGGATTTACAAAGTGTCAGCCCACAAAGGTTATATTTGCCGCAATATAGAAATAAATCCCGACATTCACAATGGAATGCCGGGATTATTTATCTTTTAGTCAGAAACCGACAAAGAGGAATTCTATTTTAAAGCCATTTTATTGATTTTCATTATCTGATAGACACCTTCATAATCGGCGGCAAATCCGTCATCGGCTTTGCCCATATCGACTACTTCCAACTCTACGTATACCGGTTTTCCGTTTTTAATTCCTTTCGTCATATCATCATATTTCTGCATGAGTTCTCCGGTCTCATCCACAATCTAATAATCGGCAGAATCTCCTTCGGCTTTGAAGGAACGCACCTCATGGCCGATGACCAGCTCGCCTTTTACCGACAAAAGTTTCTTGGCAGGGGTAAGCACCGCGGCAGGTATTGTTTCTTGATTCAGTGCTTCATTGTTCCTGGCATATTTCAAGAGCAACTCTCCTCTTTTGAGAATCAGGCTGTCCTGCGTCAGTTTTTCTATTGTCAGCGTATCCGTGAAGGAAATATTCTGGTGATTGCCGATGCTGGTACCTGAAAGCAACAACCGGTTTCCTACTTTTTTCCATGCCTCATATTTCAAGGTGGCCATGTTAATGGAAGAAGCGCTTCCGTCCCCATCAAGAACGAAACCTTGCTGCATGCCGGGCATTCCCGGAACCGGCTCCACCCAGGAGCCTTCAATGGAGGCGTTGTTGCAAGCAGTTAAAGCAACCATGCCAAGAACAGCAGTTAAATCTCTCAATCTTTTCATATCTCTTCTCTTTTTAAAACTATATTTCTAAACAAAGGAGCTCTTGTATTTCCTCTATTCTCTTGCAAAAATAATGTTTTTACGGGGGGCCACGCACTGAAAAGTCTTTTTTCGCAAAACAATTTGTGAATATTTATTTGGAAATTATTCAAACTAGCATTACCTTTGCACCGAAATTCAAAAACGATATGAACCAGTACTTAACTACAACATACAATACGCGCAATGCTGCATGGGGCAACAAGACCTTATGCGGCCATTTCATAGTGCACGTACATTGGTTCAGCGGATTCATTTAACTACCCTGCAATTTACATTTTACTATTTTGCACTTCCCTTACCGAGAAAAGGAAGGGGAAATGCCGTGTATGGAGTTTCCGTTCGAAGAAATCGGACTAACCTATGTATTCACCCAAAAAAGAAGAAAACTTATGTTTACAATTATATCCATCATGTTTATAGGAATCGGTATCGGATACCTGATGCGTAACGTACAAATGTTGCAAAAAGTGGAGAAAAGCGCCTCGCTCACCATCTTACTGCTGCTCTTTGTACTCGGTGTATCCATCGGCTCCAACCGTCTGATTGTTGACAATCTGGGAAGATTCGGGTGGCAGGCCGCCGTACTGGCCTCACTGAGCATTACAGGCAGCATGCTGGCCTCACTGATGGTGTTTCACCTATTTTTCAAGAAAGGAGAGAAGAGATGAAGGGAAGTTTGACGGTTGTTGCATTTTTCTGTGCCGGCTGCCTGATGGGAGTAGCCAATGATTTTCAGTTCGACCTGCACGACTTATCCATGTATGTGCTCTATGCATTGATGTTCCAGGTGGGCATCGGCATCGGGAGCAACAAGCAACTGAAGGAGCTGGTCAAGAGCCTGCGGCCCAAAATGCTTTTGGTGCCGATGGCCACCATTGTGGGAACACTGTTGTTCTCCGCCTTCGCCAGTCTGCTGTTGAGCCAATGGAGTGTGTTCGACTGCATGGCGGTTGGTAGCGGATTTGCTTATTATTCGCTTTCCTCCATTCTGATTACGCAATTCAAGGAACCTTCCATAGGCCTGCAACTCGCCACGGAGCTGGGCACCATCGCCCTGCTTGCCAATATCTTCCGTGAAATGATGGCTTTGCTGGGTGCACCGCTCATCCGGAAATATTTCGGCAAGCTGGCACCTATATCGGCGGCAGGGGTCAATTCGATGGATGTACTTCTACCCTCCATCACCCAATATTCCGGAAAGGACGTGATTCCTATCGCTATATTCCACGGAATATTAATTGATATGAGTGTACCGGTATTCGTATCCTTCTTCTGCAATCTGTAAACAGCAGGCCGAAAAGAGGGAGATAAGGCCTCATTGTATTCATACTGTAACAACGTGAACAACAGCGACTTCTCACTGCAAAGTGAGTGCATGCATTTTGCAGTGCCACTGCATACCGTTTGCAGCATCACTGCATACCTATTTGCAGTGATACTGCAACTGCTTTGCAGCGCGACTGCAACGGGTTTGCAGTGACGCTGCAAAAGGTGTGCAGTGACTTTGCAGCCGGTCACCAAGCTACCGCATACTCGTAGTGGTCGAACTTAGGCTTGGTGCCTATGCCTACCGCATTGAATACCCGGGCTATCCGCTGCTGTTCTTCGGGAGAGATAGGGCGCTCGCCCTTGCGGCAATGATAGTAATAGCGTTCGCAAGAGAAGCATCCCATCACGCGATGGCGCACGGTGAAAAGCAGCTTGGTGGGTACTTCGTCGAAAAGGCGTGTCATACCGCGGGCATAGTGCAGCTGCTCGCTGGAGCGGTAACGGGCACAAGTGGAGGACCCGGACAAGCTGCCGACATAAAAAGGATTCACCGCACGAACGGACTGTGGCTGGGGGCCTTCACTCTCGGACAACAGTTGTGCCGCTATCGCCCGCAGGCAGGAAGAGGCTTTGGGGCACTTTCCGTTACCCGCAAAGCAGTATTCGTACCCATCGGGCACGTCTTGCAATAATATCATCTTATTAATGATTAATGATTAGTGATTAATGGACGGAGTGCACGCAGATACTTGCCGATGACCTCTGCCGACTCGCTTGTTTCTTTCTCGAATTCGGCGTGCAGTGTCGGGTATCCGGCAAGCAATTGCATCATTCGCTCACGTCCCACGAACTCGGACTTTCCGGTTTCGGGATTCAGTTCGTAATAGACGCGGGCATGCACCAGTCCCGAAGCATTGATGGCGTCTCCCACTTCACCGCCCAATCGTGTGGCATCATCGGGAGTCATGGTACTGGTGGCTGCTTGTCCCACAGGCTGTGCACAGAAGTAAACCTTGCCGCCGAGCCACATGGCAGGTGCATACCACTGCCCGAAGCGATAACGCTTATAGCGCATCTTACGGCAATTGACATAAAGCGAGGTATCTACCCGTACAGCATAACAACGGGACTTCAAATAACGGCAAAGACCGGGATTGTCGTCTACCGTAATACGATAATCGGCACCGCCCATGAGGTAAATCTGGTTCTTTGTACGCTTCTCAATCTTCAGTGTGGTAACCGTATCGCCACGGTTCTCCACCAACTCTTTCAGATTGGAATACATTACCTGTTGCGCCCCCACCGGCAAAACCGCCAGCAACATCAGAACGCCTAACAACCAACTCTTCTTCATATCCCAACCTCCTCTTTTCTGAAACTTTGTTTTAGTGAGCGAAAGGTACATTTTTTATCGGAAGTAGACAAAAAATCGCGGAAAAAACAATTGGAAATGTATATCTTTGCCTTAAACTTAACATGTATGGAGCAAATAAATACGATAGATAAAATCAGCGCCGTCTACCGCAACACGGCAGAAGAGGCAAGACAAGAACTGAATAAAGTACAACAGAAGATTTACCGCATCGGCAGCCTGCGCCTGCTGCTGTTTGTGGCAGGAGTAGTAGGAATTATCTATTTCTGGAGCGAGAGCTGGGGTATACTGGCCTGCATTGCCCTCATCACCCTACTGCCGTTCCTATTTTTAATGAAATACCACAACCGGCTGTTCCATCGCAAGGACTATCTGGAAAAGAAGATGGAAATCAACGAGCAGGAACTCGCCGCTCTGGATTACGATACGTCTTCTTTCGATGACGGCGAAGCATACATAGACCCCACCCATCTCTACACCTATGATTTGGATGTTTTCGGTCCGCATTCCCTTTTCCAGTACATCAACCGTACCTGCACACAGCCCGGGAAACACCGCCTCGCCCACTGGCTGGGGAAACATCTCGAGAGAAAGGAAGAAATCATCCGCCGACAAGAAGCCGTCAGTGAACTGGCTCCGGAACTGAAATTCCGTCAGCGCTTCCGTATCCTCGGCCTGCTGTACAAAGGAAAAGCCGCCGATGAAACAGAACTGTGCCAATGGGCGGAAAGTCCGAGCATCTTCCGGAGCCGGAAATTACTGCGCCTCCTGCCGGTACTGGTGACGGGAGCCAACCTCATCTGCCTCGCACTCGTCATGGCAGGAATTCTGTCCGCAAGTATCTACGGCATCATCTGGACCTGCTTCGTCATCGCCGGCTTCGGCTTCACTGGCAAAGTCACCAAGATGCAGGCTATCTATGGCAAAAAACTGCAAATCCTCTCCACCTACGCCGCCCTGCTCCACCTCATGGAAAAGCAGCCTGCACAAGCCACCCTGCTCAAAGAGATAAAACAACAGATTGACGGAGAAAAACGGAAAGCCTCCCACTCCATCAGCAGGCTGAACAAGCTCATGGATGAACTCGACCAACGCAACAATGTCTTTATGTACGTCATTCTGAACGGCCTCTTCTTCTGGGAACTGCGTCAAATCATGCGCATTGAAGCCTGGAAAGAGCAATATGCCGCTGAACTGCCCGGGTGGCTCGATGCCATCGGACAAATGGATGCGCTCAACTCACTGGCAACATTTGCCTATAATCATCCGGACTATATTTACCCAAAGATAGTTCAAGCGGAAAGAAAGGGAAAAGGAAACCTAAATAAAGAAGAAGAAAGCAATTCTGAAACGGAAGCACCCATCAATGCCCCTTCCTCCTTCCGTCTCCGTGCCGAAGCCCTGGGCCATCCGCTGATGAACCGTGACCGCTGTGTCCGCAATGACATCGACATGGTGAAACGACCGTTTTTCATCATCGTCACCGGCGCCAACATGGCAGGGAAAAGCACCTATCTGCGTACGGTGGGCATCAATTACCTCCTTGCCTGCATCGGCGCCCCCGTCTGTGCCCGCCAAATGGAAATATGCCCGGCCCGGCTCATCACTAGCCTGCGTACCTCGGATTCACTGAACGACAACGAGTCCTACTTCTTTGCCGAACTCAAACGTCTGAAACTCATCATAGACAAGCTGCAGGCTGGTGAGGAGCTTTTCATCATCCTCGACGAAATTCTGAAAGGTACCAACTCCATGGACAAGCAGAAAGGCTCCTTTGCCCTTATCAAGCAATTCATGACTTTGCAGGCCAATGGCATCATTGCCACCCACGACCTGCTGCTGGGAACACTCATCGACCTCTTCCCCGATGACATCCGCAACTATCGCTTCGAAGCAGACATTACAGACAATGAACTGACCTTCTCCTACCGCTTACGCCCAGGTATCGCCCAGAATATGAACGCCTGCTTCCTGATGAAAAAAATGGGGATTGCCGTTGCCGACTAATCCCCACCACAGTTAAAGTCAAGTCTAACTCTTTGACTGATTATGCTGTTTTACATTTCTCCAGGAAAGTAGACACTGCAACCGCATCGCTACCCGTATAGTAGCGTACGGAAGTTACCGGAGTATACGTGTAAGGCACAAACTGATACAACTGTACAGCCGCAAATTTATTGTCCTGCGAAATCATGACATCCATGCGCACATTTCCACTGCCGCTACTTTTTATTTCAGTCTCGCCATTCAGCTGTTCATTCTCAATCATATCTGTAAGTTTGCCCAAATATTTCAAATCGAAGAAAACACTGCGTTCCTTGGTCACACTGCCCGTCGGCAAATAGACCACTTCCTTCGATTTCCAAAACAGACGGAACACGCCAAGCAAGACGAATGCCGTACCCAGCACCATCAAAGCCATGCTGAGAGTGGAAGATTTATCACTCATCTCAAAAATGGATGCAAAAATAAAAACACCGACCAGCAGCATAGCTACTGAAAAGATAAGTCCTGAAACACTGGTACGCTTTACAATATCGGGATGTGAAGACGCAAAAAGAGTTGCGTCAATAGTTTGAGTTGCCATAATTATAATATGTTTTAATGAATTTATTAGAAATAGAAAATACAGTATTCCCCTGCAAAAACACATAGTCTGACCATACACAAGGGAAAAAGGAAGATTCAATAAAACACTAAATGAGAATACGCCTTAGTGTGAAAATGTAATATTCGCACACCGGCTGGCAACGATAATAGGCAGTGGCATCATAGAGTTTCTCACGATGCAGAGACAAAACAGCCGCTCGCTGGGCCAGTTTGTCAATCCAGTCCTTTAAAGAAAATATATATTCCGTGGTAGAAATGCGCTGTATACGGGAGTACGTCAGCGAATGTAATTGTCCACCCATGCCCGCCAGCTCTGCATCCGGCAGATAAGGCAATTGAGGCATCGCAATATAGGCATCAGTCTGCTCATGTACGGCAATAGTATTCTCACTCACAACATTCCCACCACTCGCCGCTTTATTGGCAAATGTATCGCTTACAGTCTGCCATAAAGCCAATGCAAGCACCATGAATCCTATGAATCTTAAGAATTTAGCCATATCTATGTGCAAATATAACAGTTTCTTTCAGGAATTTGTTTAATGCACACATCTTTTAATGTTTCTTGGATGATTTATAGGAAATAAAAAGCCGCTCCAAACAAATTGGAACGGCTTCTATATATAAAAAGAATAGTTGAATTATTCAGCTTTAGCTTCCTCAGCAGCAGGAGCTTCTGCAACTGGTGCAGCAGTTTCTGCAGCAGGAGTAGCTTCAGTAGCAGCAGCTTTCTTAGAACGGCGGGTACGAGTAGCTTTCTTAGCAACCTTTTCCTTAGCCATGTTTTCGTTGTAATCAACGAGTTCAATAAAGCACATTTCAGCGTTGTCACCCAAACGGTTACCAGTCTTGATGATACGAGTATAACCACCCGGACGGTCAGCAATCTTCACAGAGATTTCCTTGAACAGTTCCGTTACAACTTGCTTGTCTTGCAAATTGCTAAATACAACACGACGGGAATTAGTCGTATCGTCTTTAGCCTTTGTAATCAAAGGCTCAACAAACTTCTTCAGAGCTTTAGCCTTTGCAACAGTCGTAGTGATTCTTTTGTGCTTAATCAAAGAACACGCCATATTAGCCAACATAGCGTTTCTATGAGAGGCAGTACGACCTAAATGATTGAATTTCTTATTATGTCTCATTTTTTATTCTTTATCTAATTTATATTTAGAAATATCGGTTCCAAACGAAAGATTCAGACTTTCCAGCAAATCATCAAGCTCGGTAAGCGATTTCTTTCCGAAGTTTCTGAATTTCAGCAAATCCGTCTTGTTGAATTGTACCAAGTCACCCAGTGTTTCTACATCGGCAGCCTTCAAGCAGTTGAGGGCACGAACCGATAGATCCATATCAACAAGTTTAGTCTTCAGCAACTGACGCATGTGCAATACTTCTTCATCAAACTCTTCATTGCCATCAGTATCATTACTTTCAAGCGTGATCTTCTCATCAGAGAAGAGCATGAAGTGATAAATCAGAATTTTTGCAGCTTCTTTCAGCGCTTCCTTCGGATGAATAGAACCGTCGGTAGTAATCTCAAGTACCAATTTGTCGTAGTCCGTCTTTTGCTCAACACGGAACGGTCTTCAATCTGATACTTCACATTACGTATCGGAGTATAAATGGAATCGATAGGAATTACGTTAACATCCGTGCAATATTCGCGGTTTTCATCAGCCGGAACATATCCACGACCTTTGTTAATCGTAATATCGATTTGCATAGTTGCTTTAGAATCTAAATGACAAATAACTAATTCCGGATTTAACACTTCAAATCCAGTCAAATACTTACCTATGTCACCTGCTTTAAATTCACTAGAATTTTCGATTGTAATACTTACTTTTTCGCTTTCGAACTCTTCAACTACTTGCTTGAATCTCACCTGTTTCAGATTCAAGATAATGTTGGTAACATCCTCTTTAACTCCAGGTACGCTAGAGAACTCATGCTCCACACCATCTATTTTGATAGTAGTGATAGCAAAACCCTCTAATGACGAAAGCAGGATGCGGCGTAGTGCATTACCAACGGTAATACCAAAACCGGGCTCCAACGGACGAAATTCGAATTTACCGAATCTAGAATCCGCTTCCAACATTAATACTTTATCAGGTTTTTGAAATGCTAATATCGCCATGAAATTAATTATTTTATTTAGAATACAATTCTACGATCAAATGCTCTTTAATGTTTTCAGGAATGTCTGCTCTTTCAGGTACATGCAACAATTTACCTACCTTAGAGTTATCATCCCATTCCAACCAAGGATATTTGCTGTGGTTAAAGCCAGCCAGTGAATTAGCAATTACTTCCAATGACTTAGATCTTTCACGAACACCGATTACCTGACCCGGTTTCACTGCAAATGAAGGAATATTCACCACTTCACCGTCCACAGTAATATGCTTGTGACCCACCAACTGACGAGCAGCTGCACGAGTAGGAGCAATACCTAAACGGAATACAACGTTATCAAGACGACCTTCCAACAATTGAAGCAGCACCTCACCGGTAATACCTTTAGCTGTAGCTGCTTTCTCAAACAAATTGCGGAATTGTTTTTCTAAAACTCCATAGGTGTATTTAGCTTTCTGCTTTTCACGAAGTTGCACACCATACTCAGAAGTCTTTCTCTTTTCTGGAATTACCGTGCTGTCCGGGAGGATAGTTCTTCTTTGACAATACTTTATCTGCTCCGAAGATACCTTCACCGAATTTACGGGCTATTCTTGATTTTGGTCCAGTATATCTAGCCATTTCTTTTAAATTTTAATTGTTTTATTCATGAACTTGGGTTTGTTGCAGCCGCGATTGCAGAGAGAAAGTTTACAATCCAATAACAAAATCAAGTCTCACTTTTAAGTTAAAGGTAAATCAAACTCTACGTCTTTTCGGAGGACGACAACCATTATGTGGAAGCGGAGTTACATCAACGATTTCAGTAACTTCGATACCTGCACCGTGAATAGTTCTAATAGCAGACTCACGTCCGTTACCCGGGCCCTTCACATATGCTTTTACCTTTCTCAAGCCAAGATCAATGCTATCTTAGCACAATCCTGGGCAGCCATCTGTGCTGCGTAGGAGTGTTCTTCTTAGAACCTCTAAATCCCATCTTTACCAGCAGAAGACCAAGAAATGATCTGACCTTCGCTGTTTGCAAGAGAAACAATAATGTTGTTAAAAGATGAATGAACATGCAACTGTCCATTAGCGTCAACTTCACATTTCTCTTCTTTGCTGCAACTGTTTTTTTTGCCATATCAACAATTATTATTTAGTAGCTTTTTTCTTATTTGCAACGGTTTTCTTTCTACCCTTACGAGTACGAGCATTATTCTTTGTGCTCTGTCCTCTTACAGGAAAACCGATACGATGACGTACACCACGGTAACAACCGATATCCATCAAACGTTTGATGTTCAATTGAACTTCCGAGCGAAGATCACCTTCTACTTTAAATTCTGCACCAATGATCTCACGAATCTTAGCAGCTTGATCATCTGTCCAGTCTTTAACTTTCAGATCTCTGTCTACACCAGCTTTATCCAAAATCTTTGCTGAACTACTGCGACCTATACCATAGATATAGGTCAACGCAATTTCACCTCTCTTATTTTGAGGCAAATCTACACCAACTATTCTTATAGCCATATACTAAATTATTTTTTTTGCAAAAATAATAATATTATCCTTGACGTTGTTTATACTTAGGATTTTTCTTGTTAATAACATACAAACGGCCATTGCGTCTAACGATCTTACACTCTGGCGTACGTTTCTTTAAGGATGCTCTTACTTTCATATCTTAATTTTATTTATATCTAAATACAATTCTTCCTTTCGATAAGTCGTAAGGAGACATTTCGACTCTCACTTTATCTCCTGGCAGGATTTTAATGTAATGCATTCGCATCTTACCTGAAATATGTGCAGTAATCTCATGTCCGTTTTCTAATTCAACACGAAACATTGCATTAGACAATGCTTCAACAATAACTCCATCTTGTTCTATTGCAGATTGCTTAGCCATATTAAATTGCTTTATCTCCTAATACTTCTTCTATGAACTCGAATGATGACAAAATATCAGCTTCACCAGTACCGACTGCTATCGTATGTTCAAAATGAGCTGCACACTTGCGGTCTTTTGTCCTCACCGTCCAGCCATCACGCTCCATGAGTATTTGTCGGTTACCTAAAGTTATCATCGGTTCAATGGCAATGCACAAGCCTTTCTTCAGCATTGTCCCATAACCACGCTTTCCGTAATTGGGAACCTGAGGATCTTCATGCATTTCTTGCCTATTCCGTGACCACAAACTCACGCACCACACCATAAGAATTAGATTCGCAGTGCTGCTGTATTGCATATCCGATATCACCCAACCGTTGCCGTGAACGGCATTTTCTATTCCGATGTACAATGCCTCTTTAGTAACCTTCAGTAATTTGCGAACTTCCTCATCTACTTCCCCTACACAAAATGTATAGGCAGAGTCACCACAAAAGCCATTCATGTAAGTACCACAATCAACCGATACAATATCACCTTCTTTTAGTACCACATCTCCAGGAATGCCATGTACCACCTGGTCATTTACAGATGTGCAAATAGAAGCTGGAAACGGATCGCCATATTGATTTGGAAAACCTTTGAAGTAGGAACAGCACCATTGTCTCTGATGAACTCTTCCGCCACCCTATCCAGCTCTTTTGTTGTCACTCCGGGCTTTATAACCTTAGCTATCTCAGCCAACGTCTTTCCAACAAGCAAATTACTCTCACGGAGCAGCTCTATTTCATCTTCCGTTTTAAGAAATATCATCTTATAAAAAGATTAATATGCAGCTACATTACTACGCCCTTTAATACGACCGGATTTCAACAGACCGTCATAATGTCTCATCAACAAGTGACTTTCAATCTGCTGGAGAGTATCAAGCACCACACCTACAAGAATTAACAAAGATGTACCGCCGAAGAATTGAGCAAATCCAGCTTGCACACCAAAAATACCGGCAAAAGCTGGCATAATAGCTACTAAGGCCAAGAAGAAAGAGCCCGGCAAAGTAATACGAGACATAATATCATCAATATACTCTGCTGTTTTCTTTCCCGGCTTGATACCAGGGATGAAACCATTATTTCTCTTCATATCCTCAGCCATCTGAGTCGGATTAATTGTAATTGCAGTATAGAAATATGTAAATAATATAATCATTACCGCAAAAATCAAATTATACCAGAAGCTTGTATGATCAGTCAATGCACGTACGAAACCACTTGCATCATTTACATTTGAGAACCCAACAAGAGTGATAGGAATAAACATGATTGCCTGAGCAAAAATGATAGGCATAACACCAGCAGCATTCACTTTCAAAGGAATATACTGTCTAGCACCACCATATTGCTTGTTACCCACGATTTCGCATATTGTACAGGAATCTTTCTAGTTCCCTGCACCAAAAGAATAGCGAATGCAATAACAACCAGCAGAACAACAAGCTCAATCAAGAACATTACCAGACCACCAGTCTTGTCAGTCATACGGGAAATTAATTCCTGGAATAAAGACTGAGGCAAACGGGCAATAATACCGATCAAGATAATCAGCGAAATACCATTACCGATACCCTTATCAGTGATTCTCTCACCAAGCCACAAAATAAACATACTACCAGCTGCCAAGATAATGGTAGAGGTAATCATGAACAGAGTCCAATCTAATGAAGCATTTAAGGAAGGACCGGCCTGCATCTTAAGATTGAGCAAATAAGAAGGGGCCTGAACCAACAGAATAATAATCGTCAAATAACGAGTATATTGATTCATTTTTCTTCTGCCGCTCTCACCTTCGCGCTGCAGTTTCTGGAAATACGGCACAGCGATTCCCAGCAACTGGATTACGATAGATGCAGAGATGTACGGCATAATTCCTAATGCAAAAATAGATGCATTAGAGAATGCTCCTCCCGAAAACATGTTTAATAAGGCTAAGAGGCCCTCGCTTGTCTGTTGATGCAATTGTGCCAGCATAGCCGGATTAATACCAGGCAGTACGACGTACGAACCAAAACGGTAAATTGCCACAAACAATATGGTGATGAGGATCCGTTGTCTCAGATCCTCAATCTTCCATATATTCTTTAATGTTTCAATAGCTTTTCTCATCGAATTAGAGTTTTACTACACTTCCACCAGCAGCTTCAATGGCAGCAACAGCAGTCTTAGAGAATGCATGAGCTTGCACATCCAACTTTGTAGTCAAAGTTCCATTACCTAATACCTTCACCAACTGATTGCAGAAATAAAACCAGCAGCAATGAAGTCACTGATACCTACAGTCTGCAAGTTCTTAGCTTCAGCAAGTTTCTGAATTGTATCCAAGTTGATAGCCTTATACTCTACACGATTAATGTTCTTAAAGCCGAATTAGGTACACGACGTTGAAGAGGCATCTGACCACCTTCAAAACCGATCTTCTTAGAGTAACCAGATCTTGATTTAGCTCCCTTATGACCTCTGGTAGAAGTACCGCCTAAGCCAGAACCAGTACCGCGTCCAATTCTCTTTCTTGTCTTAGTAGATCCCTCTGCAGGTTTTAAATTACTTAAGTTCATATTGTAATTCGTTTTATTATTCAACAAATAATTACTTAACAATGGTAACCAAGTGTTTAACCTTATCCACCATTCCAAGAATTGAAGGAGTACTCTCGTGTTCAACCACACGGTTCAGTTTACGAAGTCCCAGTGCATCGAGAGTTCTCTTCTGATCAGCTGGAGCACCAATTCTACTTTTAACTTGTTTAATCTTTATAGTTGACATATATCCTCCTTATCCTCTAAATACTTTTTCCATACTAACTCCTCTGTTTTGAGCAACCATACGTGCGTCACGCATTTCACCCAACGCCAGGATAGTAGCCTTCACCAAGTTGTGTGGATTAGAAGATCCTTTTGACTTAGCCAAAACGTCCGTAATACACCAACACTTTCAAGTACTGCACGCATTGCACCGCCGGCAACTACACCTGTACCATGAGAAGCAGGCTTGATAAATACTTCCGCGCCACCAAACTTAGCCGACTGTTCGTGAGGAACAGTACCCTTCAGTACAGGTACTTTCGTCAGATTCTTCTTAGCTGATTCAACACCTTTAGCGATAGCAGCTGTTACTTCACCTGCTTTACCAAGACCCCAACCAATGATACCTTCTTCGTTACCTACTACCACAATAGCAGAGAAACTAAAAGTTCTACCACCTTTGGTTACTTTAGTAACACGATTAATAGCAACCAAACGGTCTTTCAGCTCTATATCGTTAGTAATCTTAACTCTATTATTAACTGCCATAATGATTAAAATTTAAGTCCACCGTTACGGGCAGCATCAGCCACCTCTTTTACTCTCCCATGATACAAGTAACCATTACGGTCGAAAACAACAGTAGTAATACCTGCTTCCTGAGCTTTTTTAGCGATCAACTCTCCAACCTTTGCAGCTTGTTCTTTCTTCGGCAACTTCTCTGTTATACCCAGAGAAGAAGAAGCAGCCAAAGTCTTACCACTCAAATCGTCGATAAGTTGGACGTAGATTTGCTTATTACTTCTAAATACACTCATACGCGGACGTTCAGCAGTACCTGAAATTTTATTGCGTACTCTATATTTGATTTTTATTCGTCTTTCTATTTTTGTTGTCATAACATTCTTATTTTATGTAAATTACTTAGCGCCGGCAGATTTACCAGACTTTCTACGAATTTCTTCACCAACAAACTTAACACCTTTACCTTTATACGGTTCGGGCTTACGGAAAGAACGTATCTTAGAGCAAACTTGACCCAGCAATTGTTTATCGCAAGACTCTAAAATAATAAGAGGATTCTTATTTCTTTCAGATTTTGTCTCTACCTTAACTTCAGGAGGCAGCTGTATGAAGATACTATGCGTATAACCCAAAGACAACTCAATAATATTGCCTTGATTAGAAGCACGATAACCCACACCTACAAGTTCCAATTCTTTTTTATATCCTTCAGATACACCAACAACCATGTTGTGAACTAAAGAGCGGTACAAACCATGAAATGCATGCTTTTGTTTGGAATTATCCAACATTGCATTTTCATTCTCACTCAAAGTCACATGACCATCTTCGATGGCAACATTGATAGCAGGATCTACATATTGGCTAAGTTCGCCTTTGGGTCCCTTCACGGTAACCACATCATCCTTCAGAGTGACTGTCACTCCAGCGGGGATACTAATGGGTAATTTTCCTATTCTTGACATTGCTAATTCCTCCTATTAATATACATAACACAAAACTTCACCACCGATTTTCAGTTCAGCAGCTTCTTTGTTAGTCATTACACCCTTGGAAGTAGATATTATAGCAATACCCAAACCATTAATAACTCGCGGCATGTCCTTGTAACCGGTATACTGACGCAAACCTGGAGAAGAGATTCTCTCCAGCTTCTTAATCGCGTTTACCTTGTTACCGGATCATACTTCAAGGCAACCTTAATAGTTCCTTGAGGACCATCTTCTACAAACTTATAGTTAAGAATGTAGCCTTTCTCAAAAAGAATCTTAGTGATTTCTTTTTTCAAATTAGAAGCGGGAACTTCTACAACTCTGTGCTTCGCACCAATCGCGTTCCGCAACCTCGTTAAATAATCTGCTATTGGATCAGTCATATAATAATTAATTAAATTAATCAGGACTACCCTGACAATATTTAAACAAAAATTACCAGCTTGCTTTCTTAATGCCCGGAATCAGACCGTTAGAAGCCATCTCACGGAATTGAATTCTAGAAATACCGAATTGACGAATATAGCCTTTGGGACGACCAGTCAATTTACAACGGTTGTGCATACGAATCGGGTTAGAATTCTTAGGCAGTTCCTGTAATTTCTGTGCAGCTTCAAAAGCTTCAGCAGGATCACCTGTTCTTACAATTTGCTTCAATGCAGCTCTCTTCTCGGCGTATCTGGCTACTAATTTAGCACGTCTACTTCGCGTGCTTTCATTGATTCCTTTGCCATATTATTAATCTTTTTTAGCGTTTTTAAACGGTAAACCGAATTCCTTCAACAAAGCATACCCTTCTTCATCTGTCTGTGCAGAGGTTACAAAGGTAATATTCATTCCGAGAATTCTGGTAATACTATCGATATTTATTTCAGGGAAAATGATTTGTTCCTGAATACCAAGAGTATAGTTACCTTTACCATCAAACTTACTTTCGATACCTTTGAAGTCACGAATACGGGGAAGAGCTACACGAACCAATTTCTCAAGGAATTCGTACATTCTTTCACGACGCAGAGTTACCATAACACCAATCGGCATTTTCTTACGTAACTTAAAGTTAGCAATATCCTTACGAGAAATGGTTGCAACAGCTTTCTGGCCTGTGATAGTTGTCATTTCATTAATTGCAACTTCGATAATCTTCTTGTCGGCAACAGCCATACCCAGTCCTTGATTGATAACAATCTTCTTAAGTACGGGTACCTGCATCGTTGAAGTATACTGGAACTGTGATTTCAATGCAGGCGCAATACGCTCTACATATTCTTTCTTAAGGCTTGCAGTATTACTCATTACTTAATCTCCTCTCCTGATTTTTTAGAATAACGCACTAAAGTTCCTTCAGCACTTTTTTTTCTACCAACACGCGTTGCTTTACCAGTTTTAGGATCTACGGGATTCAAGTTAGAAGGATAGAAGCTTCTTGCTTCACAATACCACCCTGAGGGTTCTTAGCATTAGGCTTAGTGCTCTTGGACACCATGTTGACACCTTCAACGATTGCGCGATTTTTATCAACAAGAACCTTCAACACACGACCAGTCTTGCCTTGTCTTCACCGATTTACATAAACTGTATCGCCTTTTTTATATGTAATTTACTCATTACTCAAATCTTTTACAATATTAAAGTACTTCAGGCGCAAGTGACACAACTTTCATGTTGGTAGCACGAAGTTCTCTAGCTACAGGACCGAAAATACGACTTCCTCTAATCTCGCCTGCATTATTCAACAATACGCAAGCATTATCATCAAAACGTATGTAAGAGCCATCGGCACGACGGATTTCTTTCTTAGTACGTACAATCAAAGCCTTTGATACTGCACCTTTTTTAACATCACTAGAAGGAATGACACTCTTTACAGAAACAACAATCACGTCCCCTACTGAAGCATAGCGACGACCTGTACCACCCAAAACGCGGATACACAGAGCCTCTTTAGCTCCACTATTATCACATACTGTAAGTCTGGATTCTACTTGTATCATAATTACTTAGCTCTTTCAATTATTTCTACTAATCTCCATCTTTCTTAGTCTTGCTCAAAGGACGAGTCTCCATAATGCGTACAGTATCGCCGATATTGCATTCATTCTTTTCATCATGAGCATGGTATTTCTTCGTTTTGCTAACGAACTTACCATATATAGGGTGTTTCTCTTTAAACTTAGCAGCAACTGTAATGGTCTTCTCCATCTTATTGCTCAGCACAACCCCTGTTCTTTCTTTTCTTAAATTTCTTGCTTCCATCAAGCTCATCATTTATTGTTAAGTTCTCTTTGGCGTAATTCAGTCTTCATACGCGCAATAGTCCTGCGTAATTGTTTGATTTGAGCAGGATTGTCCAAAGGAGAAATAGAATGATTTAAAACACTTGATTATAATTTGCCACTTCTGCCTCTACTCTTTCTACCAAGTCATTGGTAGTTATCTCTTTTATTTCTGCAATTTTCATAACCCTTACGCATTTTGATTTTGAATATCATAATCACGTCTTACGACAAACTTCGTTGTAATAGGAAGCTTCTGTGCAGCTAAGCGCAAAGCTTCTTTTGCGATTTCATAAGATACCCCTTCGGCTTCGATAATAATTCTTCCCGGAGTAACAGGCGCTACGAATCCTTCCGGAGCACCCTTACCCTTACCCATACGCACATCAGCAGGCTTTCTGGTGATAGGTTTGTCGGGGAAAATACGAATCCAAATCTGTCCTTGACGTTGCATATATCTTGTCACTGCAATACGCGCAGCTTCAATCTGACGGCCTGTAATCCATTTCGTTTCCAAGGCCTTAATACCAAAAGATCCGAAAGCCAACTGGTTTCCTCTTTGGGCATTACCCTTTTGACGGCCTTTTTGTTGTCTTCTGAATTTTGTTTTTTTCGGTTGTAACATAATTCCTAAAAATCAAATTCGTTAGCGATTATTTTTCTTTCTTTTGAAGTTCTTTCCGCCATTGTTTCCGCTATTGCTTCCACGACCACTTTCCTTGCTTTGCGTAAAGTTCGGAGCCAACTCTCTTACCGAACACTTCACCTCTACAGATCCAAACTTTAATACCTAGAAGACCAACTTTAGTCAATGCTTCTGCATGACAGTAGTCGATATCTGCTCTGAAAGTGTGCAACGGAGTTCTTCCTTCTTTATACATTTCAGAACGAGCCATTTCAGCACCATTCAAACGTCCTGAAATCTGAATCTTGATACCTTCAGCGCCCATACGCATTGTGTTAGCAATAGCCATTTTTATGGCACGACGGTAGGCTATCTTACCTTCTACCTGACGGGCAATGTTATTAGCAACAATAACAGCATCCAACTCAGGTCTTTACTTCAAAGATATTGATCTGAATATCTTTGTCAGTAACCTTCTTCAACTCTTCTTTCAACTTATCAACTTCTTGGCCACCTTTGCCGATAATGATACCCGGGCGAGCAGTACAAACAGTAATAGTAACGAGCTTCAGTGTACGTTCAATTACGATTCTTGACACACTAGCCTTTGCAAGTCGAGCATTCAAATATTTACGGATTTTGCTATCTTCCAGCAAAGAATCACCGTAATCATTTCCACCATACCAATTAGAATCCCATCCTCTGATAATTCCTAAACGGTTGCTTATCGGATTAACTTTCTTGTCCCATCTACTCTTAATTTTGATCTTCGTTATTACTTTTAGAACCAACGAACAAAGTCACGTGATTTGAACGTTTACGAATTCTGTAACCTCTACCCTGCGGAGCCGGTCTCATTCTTTTGAGTGTAGCACCACCATCAACAAAAATCTTTGTTACAAATAGCTCGCCACTTTCTGCTTTACGTTCGTTTTTCTGTTCCCAGTTAGCAATTGCAGAGCGAAGTAACTTCTCAACTCTGGCGGCTGCTTCTTTTGAAGAGAACTTCAAAACACCAAGTGCTCTATTCACCTCCATACCGCGAATCATGTCAGCCACGAGACGCATTTTGCGAGGGGGGAGAAGTAGGAACATTTTGCAACTTCGCAAAATACATGGTCTTAAGGGCTTCTTTTCTTTTTTCAGCCGATATTTTTTTTCTTGCTCCCATTATATTTATACTTTATTATTTCAGATAAATCCTGTTATTTTTTCTTATTACCAGCGTGTCCTCTGAAAGTACGAGTTGGAGCAAATTCGCCCAACTTGTGCCCTACCATGTTTTCGGTAACGTAAACAGGAATAAATTTATTTCCGTTATGAACTGCAACTGTATGCCCTACAAATCAGGCGAAATCATTGAAGCTCTGGCCCAAGTCTTAACAACCACTTTCTTGCCTGATTCATTCATAGCAAGCACTTTCTTCTCAAGCTTAACGTTAATATATGGACCTTTTTTTAATGAACGACTCATAGTTTACTCAATTAATCAGTTATTTCTTTCTTCTCTCAATAATATACTTAGAAGACTGTTTCTTCGGAGCTCTAGTCTTCAAACCCTTAGCATACAATCCCTTACGTGATCTCGGATGACCTCCTGAAGCACGTCCTTCACCACCACCCATCGGGTGATCAACCGGGTTCATCACAACACCACGGTTACGAGGGCGACGCCTATCCAACGAGAACGTCCAGCTTTACCTGAACTTTCCAATCCATGATCTGAATTACCTACACTACCGATAGTAGCCTTACAAGTGCTGAGTATCTGACGAACCTCACCTGAAGGCAACTTAATCACGCAGTATTTACCTTCTCTAGAAGTTAGCTGAGCGAAGTTACCAGCCGAGCGAACCAAGGCAGCACCTTGACCCGGACGTAATTCAATATTATGAATTACAGTACCGACCGGAATGTTCTGAAGAGGAAGTGCATTACCGATTTCCGGAGCGGCATCTCACCTGACATCAAAGTCGTACCTACTTGCAATCCATTGGGAGCAATTATATATCTTTTTTCTCCATCAGCATAAAACAACAAAGCAATACGAGCCGAACGATTCGGGTCATATTCTATTGTTTTAACTACTGCCGGAACACCGTCCTTATTTCTCTTGAAATCTACAATTCTGATAATCTTCTTACTACCACCACCAATGTAGCGCATAGTCATCTTACCTTCGCTGTTACGACCACCAGATGACTTCTTGCCATAAACAAGAGATTTTTCTGGTACCGCGCAGTAATTTCTTCAAAGTACCAATAATTTTATGTCTTTGCCCCGGTGTTGTGGGCTTAAATTTACGTACTGCCATTTTTATTAAATATTGCTATAAAAATCAATAGTATCTCCTTCTTTCAATGTTACGATAGCTTTCTTGAAAGCATTCGTACGACCATTGATGATACCGGCACGAGTATAGCGGCTCTTATTTTTGCCAGCATACTTCATAGTATTCACATCAACTACTGTAACATTGTAAAGAGCTTCAACTTCCTTCTTAATTTCCAGTTTGTTAGCTTCAGGACGTACGATAAAGCCGAAACGATTTAACTTATCGGTAATTGCAGTCATCTTCTCAGTAACCAACGGTTTAATAATAATTCCCATTATTTAAGCCTCCTTTTTAAATTAAGATATTGTCGATAGCAGAAAGTGCACTTTCAGCAAACACAACGACCCCAGCGTCCAATACTCTGTAAGTATTTAACCCTGAGATAGTCTGCACATTAGCACCCTTCACATTACGAGCCGACAAATATACGTTTTTATTTGCTTCTGGTAAAATCACAAGCAGCTTTTTGTCAGAAACTTTAAGATTTTTTGTCATTGCAACAAAATCTTTAGTCTTCGGAGCTTCAAAAGAGAAGTCTTCTACTACTACAACTGCGTTGTTCTGAGCCTTGTATGACAAAGCTGACTTACGAGCCAGAGCCTTTACTTTTTTGTTTAATTTGAAGTAGTAATCTCTCGGTTTCGGACCGAATACGCGTCCACCACCAACAAGTACCGGTGAGTTCATGTCACCACGACGAGCACCGCCACCACCTTTCTGGCGACCGATTTTACGAGTAGAACCACTGATTTCGCTTCTTTCTTTTGACTTATGAGTACCCTGACGCTGGTTAGCCATAAACTGCTTAACGTCCAAGTAGATAGCGTGGTCATTGGGTTCAATTCCGAAGATAGATTCGTTTAACGTAACCTTTCTTCCGGTGTCTTCACCTTTAATATTTAATACGTTAACTTCCATTATTTCTCAATTATTACGATTGAACCTTTGCAACCCGGGACAGAACCTTTAATCAAAAGAAGGTTATGATCCGCGATTACTTTTAATACCTGCAAGTTTTGTACAGTGACTCTGTCACCACCAAGTTGTCCACCCATGCGCATTCCTTTGAATACTTTTGCAGGGTAAGAACAAGCACCGATAGAACCCGGCTTACGAGCGCGGTTGTGCTGACCGTGAGTAGTCTGGCCTACACCCCCAAAACCATGGCGTTTTACTACACCCTGGAAACCTTTACCCTTAGAAGTACCTACAACGTCAACAAAAGTTGCGTCATTGAACAGTTCTACGGTAACAGTGTCACCCAGATTCAACTCTGTTTCAAATTCTTTGAACTCAGCCAAGTGTTTCTTGGGAGTTACTCCAGCTTTCTTAAAGTGGCCCATCAAAGGCTTTGTAGTGTGCTTCTCCTTCTTGTCCTGGAAGCCCAGCTGAACAGCTTCATAACCGTCCTTTTCTACAGTTTTCACTTGAGTAACAACACAAGGACCTGCTTCGATAACAGTGCATGGTACATTCTTACCCTCGGCACTGAAAACGGATGTCATTCCGATTTTTTTTTCCTAATAATCCTGGCATTTCACTTAATTTTTAATACTTACACTTTGATTTCTACTTCCACACCACTCGGCAACTCCAACTTCATCAGAGCATCTACTGTCTTAGCTGTTGAGCTATAGATGTCGATCAGTCTCTTGTAAGAAGAGAGTTCGAATTGTTCACGCGACTTCTTGTTAACGAAAGTCGAACGGTTCACGGTAAAGATACGCTTGTGCGTAGGAAGAGGAATCGGACCGCTAACGATGGCGCCCGTTGTCTTCACCGTTCTTACAATCTTCTCAGCTGACTTGTCAACCAAGTTGTGGTCGTAAGATTTCAGTTTGATTCTAATTTTTTGACTCATTACTGTCTTTAATTATTAAATAGTTATATAAGATGAAGTTCCGCAGGCTAAGAGTCATTCGCTAGCCTACGGGACTTCAAGTTTTTTTAGATTAAGTCAGCACGACCTTTTACTTCCTCCAATACTGCCTTGGCAATAGAGTTGGAAACCTGGGCGTGGTGAGAGTATACCATTGAAGAGGTTGCACGACCAGAAGTGATGGTACGCAATGCTGTTACGTAACCGAACATTTCTGCCAGCGGAACCATTGCCTTCACGATACGTGCACCGGAACGGCTGGATTCCATACCTTCCACCTGGCCACGACGCTTGTTCAAGTCACCGATAACGTCACCCATGTTCTCTTCCGGAGTAACAACTTCCAGCTTCATGATAGGCTCCATCAATACAGGACCTGCCTTGGAACATGCATTTTTGTAAGCCTGGATAGCACAGATCTCGAATGACAACTGGTCAGAGTCAACTGGATGGAATGAACCATCCTCCAAAGTTACCTTCAGTGAATCAAGCGGATACCCGGCCAATACACCATTTTTCATTGCGGTTTGGAAACCTTTCTGAACTGATGGGATAAATTCCTTAGGAACATTACCGCCCTTCACTTCATCAATAAACTGCAAACCACCTTGTGTAAAGTCTTCGTCAACCGGACCGATTGCAACAATGATATCGGCAAACTTACCACGTCCACCAGATTGTTTCTTATAAACTTCACGAAGATCAACAGTTTTAGTGATAGCTTCCTTATAGTTAACCTGAGGTTTACCCTGGTTACATTCTACTTTAAACTCACGTTTCAGACGGTCGATAATAATATCCAAATGAAGCTCACCCATACCGGAAATAACAGTCTGACCGGACTGCTCATCAGTCTTAACAGTAAATGTCGGGTCTTCTTCAGCCAGTTTAGCCAAGCCGTTAGACAACTTGTCCAAATCTTTCTGAGTCTTAGGTTCAACTGCAATACCAATTACAGGATCAGGGAATTCCATTGATTCCAATACGATCGGTGCATCTTCATCACACAACGTATCACCTGTACGGATATCCTTGAAACCAACACCGGCACCAATATCACCAGCTCCAATCACCTCTACAGGATTCTGTTTGTTTGAGTGCATTTGGAACAAACGTGATACACGTTCTTTTTTACCCGAACGAGTGTTATAGATATATGAACCAGCCTCTACCTTACCAGAGTAAACGCGGAAGAAAGTCAAACGTCCGACATAGGGGTCAGTTGCAATCTTAAATGCCAAAGCTGATGTTTTTTCATCCTCGCTAGGTTTACGATCTTCCTCTGCTCCTGTAGTCGGATTAGTACCTACAATAGCAGGTGTATCCAACGGAGAAGGCAAGAACGCACAAACATAGTCAAGCAATGTCTGAACTCCCTTATTCTTGAATGAAGAGCCGCAGAACATCGGAACGATATCCATTTTCAATGTACCTGCACGCAAAGCACGCAAGATTTCTTCTTCAGTGATTGTAGAAGGATCATCAAAGAATTTCTCCATTAAAGCATCGTCAAATTCAGCCACTTTTTCGAGCATTTTCTCTCTCCATTCATTAGCTTCATCAACCAAGTTCGCCGGAATTTCTTCTACGCTATAATCTGCACCCATTGTTTCATCGTGCCACAAAATAGCTTTCATTTTGATCAAATCAACAACTTCCTTTGAAGCTCTCTTCAGCACCAATAGGAATTACCACAGGGCAAGCATTTGCGCCTAATACATCCTTCATCTGGCGAACAACTTCGAAAAGTCAGCACCAGAACGGTCCATTTTATTAACGTAACCAATACGAGGCACATTGTATTTATCAGCCTGACGCCATACGGTTTCTGACTGAGGTTCAACACCACCAACCGCACAATAAGCTGCAACAGCTCCATCCAAGACACGTAAAGAACGTTCTACTTCAGCAGTAAAGTCAACGTGTCCCGGAGTGTCAATCAAGTTTATTTTATAAGTATTTCCCGCATATTTCCAACGAGTAGTAGTAGCAGCAGATGTAATAGTAATACCACGTTCCTGCTCCTGCTCCATCCAGTCCATTGTTGCAGCACCATCATGCACCTCACCAATTTTGTGAGTCAAGCCAGTGTAGAACAAAATACGTTCTGAAGTCGTTGTCTTACCAGCATCAATGTGAGCCATGATACCGATATTGCGGGTCAAATGCAAATCATGTTTAGCCATCTTCGTCCTTTACTTATTAATTATTACTTGATTAGAATCTAAAGTGAGCGAATGCACGGTTAGCTTCAGCCATACGGTGCATATCTTCTTTACGCTTATAAGCACCACCCTGTTCGTTGAAAGCGTCAATAATCTCAGCTGCCAGTTTATCTGCCATTGATTTACCACCGCGTTTACGAGCGAAAAGAATCAAGTTTTTCATTGAGATTGACTCTTTACGATCAGGACGAATTTCAGTAGGAACCTGGAAAGTAGCGCCACCTACACGACGAGACTTTACTTCAATCTGCGGAGTTACATTATCCAAAGCTTTCTTCCAGATTTCCAAAGCTGATTTTTCTTCATTAGGAAGTTTTGTTTTCACTGTTTCCAGTGCTGCATAGAAGATCTCATAAGATGTATTCTTTTTTCCATCATACATCAAGTGATTTACGAATTTAGAAACCTTCTGATCATTAAATACCGGATCCGGAAGGATCACACGTTTTTTTGGTTTTGCTTTTCTCATTTTTTCTCTCAAAATAATGTTTTTGTTTGGGGCTGCACTTTTTCCGTTTACTTCAACGCTTCCTCTGAAGCATTTACTCAACCTTTATAGCTTATTCCAACAAACCAAAACTTAAATTAATATTCTTTGTTTCAGGAATTCAGTTACAATTTACTTCTTTCCTTTTCCTTTTGCAGGAGCTGCAGCTTGTCCTGCTTTAGGACGCTTCGCACCATATTTAGAACGTCTTTGTGTACGACCAGCTACGCCTGCTGTATCCAAAGTACCACGAACGATGTGATAACGTACACCCGGAAGGTCTTTCACACGACCACCACGAACCAACACGATTGAGTGTTCCTGCAAGTTATGACCTTCTCCCGGAATATAAGAGTTTACTTCCTTAGAGTTAGTCAGACGCACACGAGCAACTTTACGCATTGCTGAATTCGGCTTTTTCGGAGTAGTAGTATACACACGAACACAAACGCCACGTCTTTGAGGACATGAATCCAGTGCCGGAGATTTACTCTTCTCAACCAAAACCTCTCTTCCTTTTCTTACTAATTGTTGAATAGTAGGCATTTTGTTTGATTTTTAATTATTATATATTGTTTATTAATTTGCTGTACTAAGTCCAAAACTATACATTTTGGGCTGCAAAGTTACGAATAACATTTTAATAAACAATACTTTCTACTAATAAAAATAGTCTGTTTCTCAAAAAAGTTTTTGAAAAACAGACTACTATGTTATTTTTGCTACAAAAGCCCTTATGCCTCCCCTTTAAATCCGCTTATAGGAGGAATGAATGTTTTTCCATCCGGTCCATTATTTCCCCCATTCATTTCTTCCGGCATTCGAATAGGTCCAAAATTACGTTCGTATTTTGCAACATTCTCCTGTAATGCATACATCAAACGTTTTGCATGTTCAGGAGTCAGTACAATACGTGACTGCACTCCAGCTTTAGGTAATCCCGGCATTACACGCACAAAATCAACAATAAATTCCGAACTGGAATGGGTAATAATGGCAAGATTTGCATACGTTCCTTGAGCTACTTCTTCTTTCAACTCTATCTGCAACTGATTGTTATTTTTTTCGTTTTCCATGATTTTATACTTTAGCATTAAAAAATATTCTGAATTTCAATATCCCCAACTCCTATTCTTTGGTTGGAGTACAAATATAGACATTTATTTGTAATAATACAACATACTGATTATTCTATATAATTTTCCTATAGCATTTACTATAAACCTAAAGAGGCTGATTTCTTAAACAGAAATCAGCCTCTTTTACAGTGTATGTATTAAAAATTACTCTACCTCACTATAATCGAGTACATTCTTACGATTAGCAAGAATGCGATCATATTCTTCCTTCGAACCAACAATAATCTTTTCGAATTCACGCTGACCGGTACCGGCAGGAATCAAGTGACCACAAATCACATTCTCCTTCATACCCTCCAATCTATCAACCTTACCATTGATGGCAGCCTCATTCAAAACTTTCGTTGTTTCCTGGAATGATGCAGCAGACATGAAACTTGAAGTTCCCAAAGCGGCACGGGTAATACCTTGCAGAATCTGAGTAGATGTAGCAGGAATAGCATCACGTACCTCAACAGGCTTCAAATCACGACGTTTCAACATACTGTTCTCATCACGCAACTTACGAGCAGTAACAATCTGACCCGGCTGCAAATTCTGAGAATCACCAGAGTCAACAACTACTTTCTTGCCCCAAATACGATCGTTTTCTTCCATAAACTCTTGCTTATCCACTACCTGCTGTTCCAAGAAGCGAGTATCGCCCGGCTCATCGATTTCTACCTTACGCATCATTTGACGAACAATAATCTCAAAGTGTTTGTCGTTAATCTTCACACCCTGCAAACGGTAAACGTCTTGCACTTCATTTACGATATATTCCTGTACAGCCGTGGGACCTTTAATGGCCAAAATGTCAGCAGGAGTAATCGCACCGTCAGATAACGGAGTTCCGGCACGAACGTAGTCATTCTCCTGAACCAATATTTGTTTAGACAGATTCACCAAATACTTTTTCACTTCACCTGTCTTAGATGTGACAATAATTTCACGGTTACCACGCTTAATCTTACCCATAGTAATTTCACCGTCTATTTCAGAAACGACAGCAGGATTAGATGGGTTACGAGCCTCAAACAGTTCTGTAACACGAGGAAGACCACCGGTGATATCACCAGCCTTGCCTACAGCACGAGGAATCTTCACAATAATGTCACCAGCTTTCACTGCCTGACCGTTTTCAACCACAACATGCCCCCCCACGGGTAAGTTATAAGTACGGATCAAATTACCATCCTCGGTTACAATATGGGCAGAAGGTACTTTTGTCTTGTCCTTAGACTCGATAATGATAATTTCACGCAAACCGGTAGCTTCATCAGACTCTACCTTATAAGTTACGTTTTCAACCACACTCTCGAATTCAATCTTACCAGTAGCCTCTGTAATAATAACAGCGTTGAACGGATCCCACTTAGCAATCAGTTTTCCTTTCTCAACAATATCACCGTCCGCAGCATATAATTTTGAACCATAAGGCACATTATGAGTTGACAGGATAATCCCTGTATTCACATCGATAAAGCGGACTTCAGCCAAACGACCGACTACCACTTTCACAGCCTCACCCATTTCATCAACCGTATCTACCGTACGCAATTCTTCGAATTCCAAACGTGCATTATTCTTGGCCACAATGCTTGCATTAGCAGCCATATTACCTGCGATACCACCGGCATGGAATGTACGCAATGTCAACTGTGTACCCGGCTCACCAATAGATTGGGCAGCGATTACGCCGACTGCTTCACCTTTCTGAACCATACGACTGGATGCCAAGTTACGTCCATAACACTTAGCACATACCCCTTTCTTAGATTCACAAGTTAATACCGAACGGATTTCAACGCTTTCAATCGGAGAATCCTCGATTTCCTGCGCAATATCCTCTGTAATCTCCTCTCCACCGGCTACAATCAGTTTACCAGTAGTAGGATGGACGATATCATGTACAGAAACACGTCCTAGAATACGTTCGTACAAAGTAGCAATAACTTCATCGTTATTCTTCAAAGCCGTACAAACCAAACCACGAAGTGTTCCACAGTCTTCTTCATTGATAATCACATCATGCGACACGTCTACCAGACGGCGGGTCAAGTATCCCGCATCAGCAGTCTTCAACGCTGTATCCGCCAAACCTTTACGAGCACCGTGGGTAGAAATAAAATACTCTAACACAGACAAACCTTCTTTAAAGTTTGAAAGAATAGGGTTTTCAATAATCTGTGCGCCTTCAGCACCGGCTTTCTGCGGTTTCGCCATCAAACCACGCATACCAGACAACTGACGAATCTGCTCTTTAGAACCACGGGCCCCGGAATCAAGCATCATAAATACTGAATTGAAGCCTTGGTCATCATTCTTAATCGTCTTGTAAAGTATATCAGACAGGTCACTGTTCACGTGAGTCCATGTATCGATAACCTGGTTATAACGTTCATTGTCAGTAATGAAACCCATATTATAGTTCATCATAATCTGTTCCACTTCCTCATTACCACGTTTTACCAGTTCTTCTTTTTCTTTCGGGATAATAATATCACCCAAGTTGAATGACAGACCACCCTTGAACGCCATATAGTAACCTAAGTTCTTAATACCATCCAAGAATTCACAAGCACGTGCAACACCGACAGCTTTGATAACATCACTAATGATATCTCGCAAAGACTTTTTGGAAATAATGGTATTCAAGTACCCCACTTCCGCTGGAACGATTTCATTTACAATCACACGCCCTACGGAGGTTTCTTTCATCATCACATCTACGATTTTGCCATCTTTGTCCAAGTCCTTCACCACTACGTTGACGATAGCATGAATATCCACTTTACCTTCATTATAAGCAATCAAAGCCTCTTCCGGACCGTAGAAAGTCAAGCCTTCACCTTTAGCCCCTTTTCTCAGCTTGGTAATATAATACAAACCAAGTACCATATCCTGTGCAGGCACAGTAATAGGAGCACCATTAGCAGGATTCAGAATGTTATGAGCTTGAAGCATCAACATCTGTGCTTCCAGAATCGCATCATTACTCAAAGGCAAGTGAACCGCCATCTGGTCACCATCGAAGTCGGCATTGAACGCTGTACAAGCCAACGGGTGCAACTGAATAGCTTTACCTTCAATCATATGCGGTTGGAAAGCCTGAATACCCAAACGGTGCAGAGTCGGCGCACGGTTCAGCAATACAGGATGACCTTTCATGACATGTTCCAAGATATCCCAGATCACAGGCTCCTTGCGGTCTACAATCTTCTTTGCAGATTTTACAGTCTTCACAATACCACGTTCAATCAACTTACGGATGATAAACGGCTTGTAAAGCTCTGCAGCCATCAGTTTAGGAATACCACATTCACCCATCTTCAATTCAGGACCAACAACGATAACCGAACGAGCAGAGTAGTCAACACGCTTACCCAGCAAGTTCTGACGGAAACGTCCTTGCTTACCCTTCAAGCTATCGGACAGTGATTTCAATGGACGATTAGCGTCAGTCTTCACTGCACTTGATTTACGTGAGTTATCGAACAAGGAATCGACAGCCTCCTGCAACATACGTTTTTCGTTACGCAAAATCACTTCGGGAGCCTTGATTTCAATCAGTCGCTTCAAACGGTTGTTACGGATAATCACACGACGATACAAGTCATTCAAGTCAGAGGTAGCGAAACGGCCACCATCCAACGGAACCAATGGACGCAGTTCAGGAGGAATAACCGGCACAATACGTACAATCATCCATTCAGGTTTATTACGTCCGCGAGATGCACGGAACGATTCAACTACCTGCAGACGCTTCAAAGCCTCGTTCTTACGTTGCTGCGAAGAATCATTACTTGCTTTATGACGTAATTCATAAGATAAAGCATCCAAATCCAAAGTTGAGAGCAGATCATAAATGGCTTCTGCTCCCATCTTAGCTATAAACTTATTCGGATCTGTATCTTCCAAATATTGGTTTTCTTTAGGAAGTGTATCCAAGATATCCAAATACTCTTCTTCAGAAAGCAAATCATATTTATTAATGCCATCTTCAGCCTTCACACCCGGCTGAATAACCACATAACGTTCATAATATACAATAGCGTCTAGTTTCTTTGTAGGCAGCCCCAACAAATAACCGATCTTGTTCGGCAATGAACGAAAATACCAGATATGCGCTACAGGCACAACTAACTGAATATGTCCCATACGTTCACGACGGACCTTCTTTTCAGTCACTTCAACGCCACATCGGTCACAAACAATACCTTTATAACGGATACGTTTGTACTTACCGCAATGACATTCGTAATCTTTCACCGGACCGAAAATACGCTCGCAGAACAAACCATCACGTTCCGGTTTGTAGGTACGGTAGTTGATCGTTTCAGGCTTCAACACCTCACCGCTCGAATTCTCAAGGATTTCTTCGGGTGAAGCCAAGCCAATTGAGATTTTCGAGAAATTACTCTTTATCTTAGTTTCTTTTCTAAAAGCCATACTTCCTTATTTATAATGTAAAGAGTTATATTTTTTTATTATTCAAGGTTGATACTCAAGCCAAGACCTCTCAGTTCGTGTAACAATACATTCAGAGATTCGGGGATACCCGGAGTTGGCATAGGTTCACCTTTCACAATAGCTTCGTAAGCCTTTGAGCGTCCTACAACGTCATCAGACTTAATGGTCAGGATTTCCTGTAAGATATGTGCTGCGCCGAATGCTTCAAGCGCCCAAACTTCCATTTCTCCGAAACGCTGACCACCGAACTGTGCCTTACCACCAAGCGGCTGCTGAGTAATAAGGGAGTACGGACCGATAGAACGGGCATGCATCTTATCTTCAACCATGTGCCCTAGTTTCAACATATAAGTTACACCCACTGTTGCAGGTTGGTCAAAGCGTTCACCTGTACCGCCATCACAAAGATAAGTTTTACAGTAACGAGGCAATCCAGCTTTGTCTGTCCATTCGTCCAAATCTTCCATTGTAGCACCATCGAAAATAGGAGTTGCAAATTTCACGCCCAACTCTTTTCCGGCACGACCTAATACGGCTTCAAATCTGACCAATATTCATACGAGAAGGCACACCCAACGGATTCAATACGATATCTACTGGAGTACCATCTGCTAAGAACGGCATATCTTCCTGACGAACCACACGAGAAACAATACCCTTGTTACCGTGACGTCCCGCCATCTTATCACCTACACCAATCTTACGCTTCTTGGCAATATAAACCTTAGCCATCTGAATAATGCCCGCAGGAAGTTCATCACCGATAGTGATAGCAAACTTCTTACGCTTTAATTCAGCATCCAATTCTTTATATTTCTTCAAATAATTCATCACCAAGTCACGAATCATGTCATTCTTATGAGCATCAGCTGTCCACTTGCTCAACTGGATAATAGTATAATCCAATGATTCCAAATCGCGTTTGGTGAACTTCGCCCCCTTGGCAATAACTTCCGTTCCCAAATAATCTTTCACTCCTTGGGAAACCTTACCATTAGTCAAAACCAATAGTTTCTCAATCAAGATATCTTTCAGTTTTGCTGCCTTTTCTTCGAATTCATCATTCAGTTTAGGCAGAATAGCCTTATCGGCATTCTTCTCACTTCTACTCTTGATAACACGTGAGAACAACTTCTTGTCAATAACGACACCACGTAATGACGGAGAAGCTTTCAATGAAGCATCCTTCACATCACCTGCCTTATCACCGAAAATAGCACGAAGCAATTTTTCTTCCGGAGAAGGATCTGATTCACCTTTCGGAGTAATCTTACCAATCAGGATATCACCCGGTTCGATACGTGCACCTACACGTACAATACCGTTTTCATCCAAATCTTTAGTAGCTTCTTCACTCACGTTAGGAATATCAGAAGTTAATTCTTCCATACCGCGTTTCGTTTCGCGGACCTCCAAAATATATTCATCAACGTGTACAGAAGTCAGCAAGTCCTCACGTACAACGCGTTCATTCAATACAATAGCATCCTCGTAGTTATAACCTTTCCAAGGCATATAAGCCACCAACAGGTTTTTACCCAATGCAAGCTCACCACCCTGAGTTGAATATCCTTCAGTCAGGATATCACCCTTCTTCACACGCTGTCCTTTATCACAAGTAGGACGGAGGTCAATGGTCATGCTCTGGTTAGTCTTACGGAATTTAGGAATTCTATATTCTTTCAAAGCAGGTTCGAAGCTTACAAATTCCTCATCTTCATTTCTGTCATACAAGATACGAATAGTTGTTGCATCGACATATTCTACAACACCATCACCTTCTGCTGCAATCTGAGTACGAGAGTCTTCAACCAACTGTTTTTCAATACCTGTACCTACAATAGGAGCCTCTGTACGCAACAAAGGAACTGCCTGGCGCATCATGTTTGATCCCATCAATGCACGGTTAGCATCGTCATGTTCCAAGAACGGAATCAAAGAAGCAGCGATAGAAGCAATCTGCTGTGGAGAAACATCCATCAACTCTACCTGGTCAGGAGTAACAACAGGATAATCAGCATCACGACGAGCTTTTACTTTCTCACGAACAAATTTGCCTTCATCATCCAATGGAGCATTACCCTGAGCGATTATCTTATCCTCTTCCTCTTCGGCTGTCAGATATTCAATACCTTCATCAGATATATCCACCTTACCATCAGCTACTTTACGATAAGGAGTTGAAATAAAGCCAAGTTCATTAATCTTAGCAAACACACACAATGAAGAAATCAAACCGATATTCGGACCTTCAGGAGTCTCAATCGGACAAAGACGACCATAATGCGTATAGTGTACGTCACGAACCTCAAAACCAGCACGTTCACGTGACAGACCACCAGGTCCTAACGCTGACAAACGACGCTTGTGAGTGATTTCAGCCAATGGATTAGTTTGATCCATGAACTGCGACAAAGCATTCGTTCCGAAGAATGAATTGATAACAGAAGAAATGGTCTTAGCATTAATCAAATCAATCGGAGTAAACACTTCATTGTCACGAACATTCATACGTTCACGGATGGTACGAGACATACGTGCCAGACCAATCGCAAATTGATTGGACAACTGTTCTCCTACAGTACGTACACGACGGTTACTCAAGTGGTCAATATCATCAACATCCGCTTTAGAGTTAATCAGCTCAATCAGATACTTAATGATTTCAATAATATCTTGTTTTGTCAATACCTTCACATCCATGTCCGTAGTCAGTCCCAACTTTTTGTTGATTCTGTAACGACCTACATCACCAAGGTCATATCGTTTTTCAGAGAAGAACAGGTTGTTGATAACCTCACGTGCACTTGCGTCATCAGCCGGATCTGCATTACGCAACTGACGGTAAATGTAAAGTACAGCCTCTTTTTCAGAGTTGCTCGGGTCTTTCTGAAGGGTATTAAATATAATAGAGTAGTCGGATGAATTCGCTTCTTCCTTGTGAACAAGGATATTCTGAACGCCTGAGTCTATAATTTCATCGATATGATCCTCTTCAATCACAGTTTCACGGTCGATAATAACCTCATTACGTTCAATAGAAACAACTTCACCTGTGTCTTCATCTACGAAATCTTCTGTCCATGTTTTTAAAACACGAGCAGCGAGTTTTCTTCCTACGACTTTCTTCAAGTTAGTCTTATTAACCTTAACGTCTTCAGCCAAATTGAAGATTTCGAGGATATCTTTATCATTTTCAAAACCTACAGCTCTTAACAGAGTAGTAACAGGCAATTTCTTTTTACGGTCGATATACGCATACATTACATTGTTAATATCTGTAGCGAATTCGATCCATGAACCTTTGAATGGAATAATACGGGCAGAGTACAATTTAGTACCGTTAGCATGCACGCTCTGACCAAAGAACACGCCCGGAGAACGGTGCAACTGAGAAACAACTACACGCTCAGCACCATTAATAACAAAAGTTCCTTTCGGAGTCATATACGGAATAGGACCCAGATAAACATCCTGAATAACCGTATCGAAATCTTCATGATCAGGATCAGTACAATACAACTTCAGTTTTGCTTTCAAAGGCACGCTGTATGTGAGCCCGCGCTCCAAACACTCATCTATTGAATAGTGAGGCGGATCAATGTAATAGTCCAAGAATTCAAGGACAAAGTTATTACGAGTGTCAGCAATAGGGAAGTTTTCAGCGAACACCTTATACAGCCCGTCATTCTTACGCTTTTCGGGCGGGGTATCCAACTGTAAAAAGTCTTGGAATGACTTCAATTGCACTTCCAAGAAATCCGGATACTTCATCGGATTCTTGATGGAAGCAAAATTAACTCTTTGATTTTCAGTATTTGAAGACATTTGTTAATATTTTGTAGAACTTAATAATAATATAGACACAAAAAGGTTAAGAATCCTCTACCAGAGGATTCCTAACCGTATTACCTGATACTCAGGTTAATATTATTTAAGCTCAACTTCAGCTCCAGCTTCTTCCAAAGTTTTCTTCAGTGATTCAGCTTCGTCTTTAGCCAAGCCTTCTTTTACTGTGCTAGGAGCACCGTCTACCATGTCTTTAGCTTCTTTCAAGCCAAGACCACATGCTTCTTTAACGGCTTTAACAACCTGCAATTTTGCAGCACCAGCGCTCTTCAAAACTACATCAAAAGATGTTTTTTCTTCAGCAGCAGCTGCACCAGCAGCAGGACCAGCAGCAACAGCTACAGCTGCAGCAGCAGGTTCAATACCGTATTCTTCTTTAAGGATAGTTGCAAGTTCATTAACTTCTTTTACTGTCAAGTTAACTAATTGTTCTGCAAAAGCTTTCAAATCTGCCATTTTTGTATGATTTTAATTGTTTGTTACTAATTGATTATAAAATTGATTATTCGGCACGTTCGCCCAGAGTCTTAAGTACTCCATGAATGGTGTTACCACCTGATTGAAGAGCAGAAATAACATTTTTCGCCGGTGATTGCAGCAATGCAATAATATCAGCAATAACTTCATTCTTACTCTTAATGTTGCAAAGAGCATCCAGTTGATTAGCACCTACATAGAAACCTTCTTCAGCATAAGCTGCTTTCAATGCAGGAATTTCCTCTTTGTATTCTTTCAACAACTTTGCAGGAGCGTTAGCTACTTCGCTAAACATTACTGAAGTTGTACCTTTTAAAGAATCGAACAACGGAGAGAAATCAACACCTTCCATGCTCATCAGAGCTTTGTGAAGCAAAGAATTCTTCACAACAACCAGCTTAATACCTGCTTTGAAACATTTTCTTCTCAGTTCACTTGTCTTAGCTGCATCCATAGCAGTTGTGTCAACCAAATAGAAATGTCCGTATTGCTTAACGGTTTCAGCCAACTGACCAATAATAACGCCTTTATCTTCCTTTCTCATGATTCCTCCTTATTGTTAGTTTTCTTCTACAGTTTTGGGATCAATCTTGATACCCTTACTCATAGTACTTGAAAGATAAATACTCTTAATATAAGTACCCTTAGCTGAACTTGGTTTCAATTTAATGATAGTAGCGATAAATTCTTTCGCATTATCACGAATCTGATCTGCAGTGAAAGAAACCTTACCAATTGAAGTATGAACGATACCGCTCTTATCAACCTTAAAGTCAATCTTACCTTGCTTAACTTCCTTAACAGCCTTAGCTACATCCATAGTTACAGTACCACTCTTCGGATTCGGCATTAATCCACGAGGACCAAGAACACGACCCAAAGCTCCGATCTTACCCATGATAGACGGCATTGTAATGATTACATCAATATCAGTCCATCCACCTTTGATCTTTTCAATATATTCATCAAGACCAACATAGTCAGCACCAGCTTCTTTTGCAGCAGCTTCAGCATCAGGTGTACACAGAACCAAAACACGCACTTGCTTACCTGTTCCGTGAGGCAATGAAACTACACCACGAACCATCTGGTTAGCTTTACGAGGGTCTACACCTAAACGTACGTCAATATCTAATGAAGCATCAAACTTAGAAAAAGTAATATCTTTAACTAACTGTGCAGCTTCTTTCAGTGAGTATGCTTTCCCTGCTTCAATTTTTTCTGCAGCCAACTTTTGATTTTTTGTCAGTTTACCCATTATAATTGAAGTTTATTAGTTATTACCCGGGAATTCCCCTTTTACAGCGATACCCATACTTCTAGCTGTACCAGCTACCATAGTCATAGCAGACTCGATAGTGAAGCAGTTCAAGTCAACCATTTTGTCCTGAGCAATCGTACGAACTTGTTCCCAAGTAATTTCGGCAACCTTCTTACGGTTAGGCTCAGCAGAACCACTCTTAATCTTAGCCAATTCAAGCAATTGAATAGCTACGGGAGGAGTCTTGATAACAAAATCAAAAGACTTATCTGCGTAGTAGGTAATGATTACAGGTAAAATCTTACCTGCTTTGTCCTGGGTTCTGGCATTGAATTGCTTGCAAAATTCCATGATATTAATACCCTTAGAACCCAAAGCAGGTCCAACGGGAGGTGATGGATTTGCAGCGCCTCCTTTAATCTGTAATTTGATTAGTCCAGCAACTTCTTTAGCCATTTTGTTTCTAATTTTTATATATTAATTATAGCGAAAGTCCAATGCACGTAACAGAATGCATTATTCTTTCTCGACATCCATAAAGCCAAGTTCCAGCGGAGTTTTACGTCCGAAGATCTTAACCATAACCTTCAACTTCCGTTTTTCGGTATTCACCTCTTCAATGAGACCACTGAAGCCACTGAACGGTCCAACGGTAACTTTCACTGTTTCTCCTACGGTATAAGGTACATTAAGTTCCTCACCACCTTCCTGAAGTTCATCCACCGTACCAAGTATACGATTCACTTCCGATTGTCTCAAAGGAACCGGATTTTCGGAACCTCCCAAGAAACCGATTACATTCGGAGTGTTTCTCAAATGATGAGCAACCTCACCGACCAAAGCGGCCTCGACTAAAACGTATCCGGGAAGATAACTTCTTTCTTTCACAATTTTCTTACCATTGCGAACCTGATACACTTTCTCGGTAGGAATCAACACCTGAGACACATACTCGCTAAGATCACTGTTCTTAATGTCAGCATCAAGATATCCTTAACCTTGCTTTCTTTTCCACTAACAGCACGTAATACGTACCACTTTTTTTCAATCTCAGACATTTTATTCAATTAATTAGTGCGGATAGATAATATCCTCCATTACAAACTGGAAGGCTGAATCCATAAGAAAAACAACTAGCGCAATGAGTAGGGAAGCATATAAAACAACCACTGCGCTACTAGAAAGTTCTTTACGAGTAGGCCATGATACTTTATGGACTAATTCGTCATAAGATTCTTTACAATAATTTGCTACTTTCTGAAACATATTCTTTCAAGTTTAGCACGGGAGGAGAGGCTCGAACTCCCGACACCCGGTTTTGGAGACCGGTGCTCTACCAACTGAGCTACTCCCGTAAAAATCAGTTCCCGGTGTCTTACGACCGAGAACTGATCATATTAATTATCTAGTGATTAGTCAAGGAGTTCTGTAATCTGACCTGCACCTACAGTACGTCCACCTTCACGAATAGCAAAACGCAAACCTACATTCAATGCTACTGGGTAGATCAACTCAACTGTAATAGTTACGTTATCACCCGGCATTACCATTTCTGTTCCTTCCGGCAAAGTGATTTCACCTGTACAGTCCATAGTACGCAAGTAGAACTGAGGACGGTATTTGTTGTGGAACGGAGTATGACGACCACCTTCTTCTTTCTTCAAGATATAAACCTCAGCTTTGAACTTAGAGTGAGCCTTAACCTGACCCGGCTTACACAAAATCATACCACGTTTGATTTCGTTTTTGTCGATACCACGCAACAACAAACCAACATTATCACCAGCTTCACCTTGATCCAACAATTTACGGAACATTTCAACACCAGTAACAACTGATTTCTTATCTTCACCCAAACCAAGGATTTCAACTTCATCACCTACGTGGATAATACCTGATTCGATACGACCTGTAGCAACAGTACCACGACCTGTGATAGAGAACACGTCTTCAACCGGCATCAAGAATGGTTTATCAATATCACGCGGAGGCAATGGAATCCAAGTATCAACTGCATCCATCAACTCCATTACTTTATCTTCCCATTGAGGAACACCATTCAAAGCACCTAATGCAGAACCACGAATGATAGGAGTATTATCGCCATCGAAATCATAGAATGAAAGCAATTCACGCATTTCCATTTCCACCAATTCCAACATTTCTTCATCATCAACCATATCACACTTGTTCAAGAAAACAACCAAACGAGGTACGTTTACCTGACGAGCCAACAGGATGTGTTCACGAGTCTGAGGCATCGGACCATCAGTTGCAGCACAAACAATAATTGCGCCATCCATCTGAGCAGCACCTGTAACCATGTTTTTTACATAGTCGGCGTGACCCGGACAGTCAACGTGAGCATAGTGACGATTTGCAGTTTGATATTCTACGTGAGAAGTATTGATAGTAATACCTCTTTCTTTTTCTTCAGGAGCGTTGTCGATAGAATCGAAAGAACGCAATTCTGAAAGACCTTTTTTAGCCAACACAGTAGTGATAGCAGCAGTCAAAGTGGTTTTACCGTGGTCAACGTGACCGATAGTACCAATGTTAACGTGCGGTTTCGAACGTTCAAATTTCTCTTTAGCCATAGCTTTACTTGTTATTTATTTGATTAATAATCAGCAATTACGTTATCAAAGAGCTGTTAACGAGACTTGAACTCGTGACCTCTTCCTTACCAAGGAAGTGCTCTACCACTGAGCTATAACAGCAAGAAAAAAGAGCGGAAGACGGGGCTCAAACCCGCGACCCTCAGCTTGGAAGGCTAATGCTCTATCAACTGAGCTACTTCCGCAAAAAACCAAAGACCTTTCAAGTCTTAAGAATGTGGGCAAAGATGGATTCGAACCACCGAAGTCGAAAGACAGCAGATTTACAGTCTGCCCCATTTGGCCACTCTGGTATTTGCCCAACTTACTTTTCAAAGAACAACTAGCTTCTCAGCACCTTTTCTTGAGCCTCTTGTCGGATTCGAACCAACGACCCCGAGATTACAAATCACGTGCTCTGGCCAACTGAGCTAAAGAGGCTTGTCATATCTAACTTCGCAACCATTCCGCCTTGAATGGTTAAGCGGCTGCAAAGTTAGATATTTATTTTAAATCTCAAAAACTTTCGGTGTTTTTTTTTATTTACCGCGTAGTTTTTCTTTATATTTTGTCAATTGCTTAGAAAGCGCATCTACGCATACATCAACCGACTCTTCAAATGTATCACTCACCTTTTCTGCAAAAAATTCACCATTAGGCACCAGCACTTTTATACTAGCCTCCTTATTCATCGCAGTTTCAGGCTTTACAACTTTTAATGACACCTCCACTTTATTTATATCGTCACAATACTTTTCTAACTTAGCAGTTTTCTTCTGAATAAAATCCTGAAGTTTTTCTGTTGCATCGAAATGAATGGCTTGAATTCTAACTTCCATAAATACCTCCTTTTTTACGCTCTTGGATGAGCTTGTTCATAAACTTTTTTAAGTTCCTCAAAAGTCGTATGCGTATAAATTTCCGTTGTAGTCAGACTACTATGGCCCAGTAATTCCTTCACTGCGCCCAACTCTGCCTCATTATTCAACATAGCAGTTGCAAAAGTATGCCTCAACACATGCGGACTTCTTTTTTTTAACGACACCACTTTTGACAGGTTCCGTTTCACTAAAAGATACACCTTTCCAGGATACATCCGTTTTCCGTTTTTTAGGACGAAAAACGCCTCTGCCTTTCCAGGCAACACTTCATTTCTTATTTTCAGATAAACAGACATCGCCCTTCGCAATTCTTCTCCAAAAGGAATTAAACGCTGTTTATTTCTCTTTCCCGTTACTTTTATCAGAAACGCAGAAAAATCGACATCCACATCATTCAGCCCTATCAACTCGGAAAGCCGCATGCCTGTAGCATAAAACATTTCCAACACCATTCTATCCCGACAACCTGTAAAATCCTCCTTAAAAGGAACATCATCCAAGAGTCGGTCCATTTCACGTTCTTTCAGAAATACAGGAAGAGGTTTCTTATTTTTCGGTCCAATGATTTTCAACATCGGATCCTCCTCTATCACACCTTTCTTTAGAAGGAAACGATAAAACGACCGGAGTGAACTCAGTTTCCGGTTTACAGAAGCAGATGTATATCCGTTCTCCATCAGGTTCATCACCCAACCACGAACCAAATCAGCATCTACCGTTGTAAAATCGACTTTCTCGTCTTTCCCCTTGAAGTATTCTTCGAACTTGGTCAAATCTATTCCATAACTAACTATTGTTTTTTCAGAATAGTTTTTTTCAAATCGAAGATAATCCAAAAAAGAGTCTGTCATCATAAGAAACGTCGCTTATCAATTCAGCAACGAATATATGAAAAAGAATTCAATTATTCAAAGAATGTGCGAGTTTTTAATTATTCTTCTACTTGCTGAAGTTTCTGAACATAGATAGCACGTTCTCTTTTCAGCCTGTTCAATACAGACGGCTTGTCGAACTGCTGTCTAGCTCTTAGTTCTTTTACAACACCTGTTTTCTCAAATTTTCTTTTGAACTTCTTCAGCGCTTTTTCAATGTTTTCGCCTTCTTTTACTGGTACTACAATCATTGTTTTTAATTATTAAATATGTTGTTATTAATATTTTCCGATAGTCAAATTGCGGCGCAAAATTACACATACTTTCTTTATTTACAAAACTTTCCGCAATTATTTATTTAAAATAATCTAGAAATCGTATCTTTGCTTTCTAGTACAAACCATTATAAACCTATTAAAATGAAATCGGAAATTATAAATAGAATAGCTAGTCTGCGCAATTTCATGCGTAAACACAAGCTTTCAGCCTTTATTATTCCCAGTACGGATCCCCATTCGGGAGAGTATATCCCCAAACATTGGGAAGCACGTAAATGGATATCAGGTTTCACAGGTTCGGCAGGTACGGTTGTCGTAACACTGGATAAAGCCGGACTTTGGACAGATTCACGCTATTTTCTTCAAGCGGCCGAACAATTGGAAAACACAGGTATTACTTTATTCAAGGAACGATTACCGGAAACTCCTTCCATTGTAGAGTGGTTGGGCTGTGTATTGAATGCAGAAGACAATGTGGGTATAGACGGTTGGGTGAACAGCTATCAAGAAACAAGCAACTTACAGAAAGAATTAGAAAAAAAACAGATACACTTAACCCTTGCTCCCGATCCATTCAATGAATTATGGACAGATCGGCCTGCATTGCCCGATAACAAAGTGTTTATACATGAATTGAAATATGCCGGTCTCAGTTGCAAGGATAAAATCACTCAAATACGAGAAGCAATCCGTCGTAACAGTTGCACAGGCATTTTAATTTCCGCACTGGATGAAGTGGCATGGACCCTAAACTTACGGGGAAGTGACGTACACTGCAATCCGGTATTTGTAAGTTACCTTCTCATCACGGAATATAGTTCTACCTTATATATAATAGAGAATAAACTGTCAGATGAAGTAAAAGACTATCTAGCAGAAAACGAAGTTAAAGTAAGGCCTTATTCAACAATTGAAAAAGATTTAAAAGATTTTACCGGCAAACTCCTGTTGTCAGCTAGTATCAATGCCGCTGTCCATGCAGCAGCCTGCGCCCATTCCTTAATAAAAATAGCTCCTTCGCCTGTACTTTTTTTAAAAGCGATAAAGAATGAGACAGAAATAGAAGGCTTCCATCGCGCAATGAAACGCGACGGAGTAGCCATGGTTAAATTTCTCCGCTGGCTGAAAGCAGCTGTTTCTACTGGAAATGAAACCGAAATAAGTATAGATAAGAAATTATACGAATTCCGCGCCGGACAACCCCACTTCAATGGTATCAGTTTTGACACCATTGCCGGATATAAAGCTCATGGCGCTATTGTTCACTATGAAGCAACCCCCGAAACCGATATTCCCTTAAAACCTGAAGGCATGCTGCTGCTGGACAGTGGAGCACAATATTTGGACGGAACAACTGATATTACTCGTACTATCGTTTTAGGAGCACTCACGAAAGAAGAAAAAACGGATTACACATTAGTCTTAAAAGGATTTATCCAACTCTCAATGGCTCAATTTCCACATGGAACTTGCGGAACACAACTAGATGCGCTGGCTCGCCTCCCTATGTGGAAAGCCGGAATCAATTACCTGCATGGAACAGGCCACGGTGTAGGTTGTTTTCTGAATGTACACGAAGGTCCTCACCAATTCCGCATGAACCACATGCCGGCCTTACTTGTTCCAGGCATGACAGTAACCAACGAGCCCGGTATATATAAAACCGGACGCCATGGAGTACGTACGGAAAATACCATGTTAATTGTTCCGTCACAAGAAACAGAATTCGGCACTTACTATAAATTCGAGCCACTTACCCTCTGCCCTATTGACAAAGAAGCCATCCTGACAGATATGCTGAGCGATGAAGAAATAACATGGTTCAACCAATATCATGAAAAAGTTTACAATTGTTTGAATCCGGAATTGAACAACGAGGAACGCGAGTGGTTAAAAGAAGTAACATCTCCTTTAAAACGGTAGAAATTAATTATGGCACTTATAAAATCAGTGAGAGGATTCACTCCAAAAATCGGCGAGAACTGTTATTTAGCCGATAATGCCACTATTATTGGCGATGTTGTAATTGGAAAAGATTGCAGCATTTGGTTTAACGCCGTATTACGCGGCGATGTTAATGCTATCCGCATAGGTAACCGCGTAAATATCCAGGACGGCAGTGTAGTACATACATTATATCAAAAATCAGTTGTCGAAATCGGGAATGATGTTTCTGTAGGACATAATGTAACCATACATGGTGCGACTATAAAAGACGGCGCTCTAATTGGAATGGGCTCTACCATACTAGACCATGCGGTCGTAGGTGAAGGAGCTATTGTAGCTGCCGGAGCGCTGGTACTCAGTAACACCGTCATCGAACCTGGAAGCCTATGGGCAGGAGTTCCAGCCAAATTTATCAAAAAGATTCCCGAGGCACAAAGCAAAGAGCTCAATCAGAAAATAGCCAATGGATATTTAATGTATGCTTCCTGGTTTAAGGAGGAAGAAAAATAATTCTACATATAAAGAAAAGTTAGTATTCATTTAAAATGAGTGATTATGAAAAAAATTATTATTGCCGCATGCATGGCACTTTTAGGTTGTGGTTCTGTTTTTGCACAACAAGGGAAACAAGCTATTGGTGGAAATCTAAGTTATGGAACTGAAATAGAGAGCGTTGGTATTGGTCTGAAATATCAATATAATATTACTGATCAAATCAGAATCGAGCCGTCTATGAATTACTTCTTTAAAAATGACGGACTTAGCATGTTTGACATCAATGCAAATATCCACTACCTTTTTCCCATAGCAAGCAATATTAGTCTATATCCATTAGCAGGATTTACATACACTAACTGGCATTTGGATTTAGGGAAAGCAGGCGATTACGATGTCAGTGGAAGTGATGGAAAATTTGGAGTTAATTTAGGGGCAGGTATGGAGTTTGACTTAGACAAAAGCTGGAGTTTAAACTTTGATATTAAATACCAATTAATCAGCGACCTAGACCAAGCCGTATTCAATCTTGGCGTAGCCTATAATTTCTAGTTAATAGACAAAGAAGGATAAAGTTGTTTTTAAATGCACCTTTATCCTTCTCCACCTTACAAAGAACATACCTGCTCTACCTATTTTTACACTAATCTACAATATGGCATACCATGAATAACATACGACAACTCACAAAAGATGAATACCCAAAAGCCATCGAACTATCTTGGCAAGTTTTCACCATCACCGGCAAAGAAGATTTCAACAATGAGGGATTGGAATTTTTCAAAAGCTTTATTTATAACAAAAAATGTATAAACGAAATCATATTTTATGGTAGTTTTGACAATGAAGCTCTAACAGGCATTTTAGGTATAAAAAGTAATGGCAAACATATCTCCCTATTTTTTATCAAGCCTGAATATCACAGGCACGGATTAGGAAAAAAACTTTTCCACTACGCCTCCACCCTCCATCCTTCCATTGAAACAACGGTTAATTCTTCTACTTATGCTATTCCTTTCTACCAGAGTCTGGGATTTGCTGTCGTAGGAGAAAAACAAAATTACCATGGGCTCTGCAGTACCCCCATGAGACGCTATCATGCTGTATTTGTACAAAAGAACAAGTACACACTACGTACTTGGCAAACAGAAGACGCTCATTCATTAGTTCAAGAACTGAATAACAAAAAGATTTGGGACAATTGCCGCAACGTATTCCCCCACCCTTACAGGCTAGAGCATGCGGAAACCTTTATTGACCTCATCCAGAAAAAAGAAGGCATTCATGATTTTTGTATTGAAGTTAATGGAAAAGCCGTAGGCAATATCGGATTTACACCAGGCACAGATGTGGAATGCTTCAATGCCGAAGTAGGGTATGTTATCGGAGAAAAATATTGGAACCAAGGTATTGTAACCGACGCATTACAAGAAGCCATCTACCATTACTTCACTTATACGAATACAATACGTATATTCGCACTTGTCTTTGAACACAACCTTCCTTCCATGCGAGTATTAGAAAAGGCCGGCTTCAACAAAGTCGGAATAATGACAAAATCCATTTTCAAGAACGGTCATTTCACCAATGCACATCTTTTCGAGTTGCTTAAAAACGTTTAGTATCCGGAAAATGCCAAAAGAACTTACAATAAATGTTATATTACACATATTCATCCTTTGTCCGAAAGACATAAACCCACTCCTTTCACAGTCTTTATCTGTATCCGTTCATCATCAGCAAACAATTTTCTAAGTCGAGTAACAAAAACATCGAGACTACGTGATGCAAAAAAATCATCCTCCGTATCCCATAGTCTTGAAAGAATAATATCCCGCCTCACTAGTTCATTTTTCTTTTTACAAAGCATCTGAAGCAATTTCGCTTCGCGTTCCGTCATTGTCTTTTGTACACACGACGAATGCTTTAATACTGCATGAACAGCATCAAATGTATAATTTTCACCAATCCGATAAATCTCACTTTCATTAGCAGCTCCCATTCCCTGCTTCATTTTCAACAAAGCACCAATATGCGCATCCAGTTCTTCGGCCAAAAAAGGTTTCTTAATATAATTATTCACTCCCAGTTCATAACCTTTCACCACATCTTTAGGCGAAACTCTACCCGAGGTAAAAACAATGGGAATAAATCCATCCGTTTCCCGGATACGACGTACCATTTCATAACCATCCATAACAGGCATCTCAATGTCTGAAATAATGATATCGGGATGTTGCTCCTTCCATATCCTCAGCCCTTCCTCGCCATTGGAAGCAGTCATCACCTCGTATCCACCTATCATATCCTCCAATCCACCACGGATAATATAACAAAGATTGGCATCATCTTCCACCAACAACAGTTTTATCATATCATCTTCCTCCTTAAAAAATATTTATTTCTTCTCCCCACTCGGCAAAAAAAGAAAAAATTCACTATACTCCCCTTCAATGCTTTCCACACACACTTTTCCACCATGCGCTTCAGCCACGCGGAAAACATAATTCAAACCCAATCCGAAGCCTGACGCACCGCCTTTACGGCTGCGGTCGGCAGCCGAAGCACGCTCGTACTTCTCGAAAATACGACTCTGGTCCTTCAACGGAATACCTATGCCGTTATCTCTTACCTTTATCAAATAAAAGTTATAGTCCTGACGCAAGGATGAAATCTGTATGTCCACCTCTTCACCTGAATATTTTATAGAATTGTCTACCAAATTACCGATAGCTTCTTTCAAGAATTCTTCATCAGCATATACCCATTCCGATTCCAAATGAAGAGAGAAATGTACTGGTTTATCTGCCTTAGCAGTATATTTCTCAATAAGATCCTCTAACATCGGACGGAGTTGTATCTCCTTTTTCCAAAGCCTCAATTGAGCATTTTCCAATTTTGACAGCGTCAGCACTTTGTTGGTCAGTGACAATAAATGTTCACTCTCGTCCTCCAATATCTGAAAATGCTTCTCGCGTTTATCCGGAAAAATATCCAACTTTCCTGATTTCAACATTCGGGTCCCCATCAAAATACAGGCAAGAGGAGTCTTCATCTCATGAATCATGGCGTATGAGAAATCCTCACGCATCCTAGCTATTTTATTCTGATGAGCAATAATACGAATCTGATAAACAAGACAATAGACGATCATTGCCATCATCAAGACAGTAGCAATGAGGAGCAAGGTCATCTGCTGGAAAATAACCCAATAAGGATTAACAATAAAAGCCTGAAGATTCTCCGTACATTTATAATTGATAGGTTGTAATCCGGTTTTCAACAAGCCATAATCCCCTACCTGTATGGAACGGGAACTTCTAAGAATATTCCCCAGCGAATCTGTCACACAAGTTATTACTTCTGCATCCAATCCTTCGGCAGCAAGGCCTGTCCGATAAATAGAATCTAAACTTGACAAAGAAACAGACAATTTATAATCCCTCTTGACAATTTCTTGCATGGAAACCTGCATATTGGACATCAACCATTGGTTCACATTTTTATCACCTCTGCCATCCTCAAAAAAATCATAATCTTCATCCAGATTTATTCTAACCATAATGGAAGTATCTTTGTCCTTATACTTCTTTTGCAAAGAATCTTGATATACTTCCATGCGATAAAACACCTCACGCATCGTTGCATCTCTAAATACTTCATTGCTTCTGAACTGTATACTTTCCTTAGTTAGCTTATAGGTATTTACAAGCCAAACGTACTGCAAACAGATGATTGCCAACAGTCCGATACAAGCTACCCAACGAATATGTTTGATTGTCATACACTTATATCCTATCCATACTTTGTTAACATTGTGTTAACCTGCCATTAACCACGTAAGGAAAAAAGTCTCCCTACTTTTGTTTCGTCAAAGTTAAAGAAAATATTAAAAACAAATAGATATGAAAAAGCAAAATTTTATCATCACATCGCTATTTTTATTTTGGGTTATAGGAACAACCACTGCACAAACCATTACCGGAAAGGTTACAAACATCCATGCACAAGCCATTGACGGTGCAACCGTCATCCTACAAACCATTGATTCTACTTTTGTGGACGCCGTAATCACAGATACCACCGGTTACTTCAGGTTCAACCGGCAACCAGCATCTTATCGGCTGATTTTCCAACACATCATGTACGAAACCCTCTTATTGACAACTACAGGAGAAGACGCAGGCACGATTACCCTGAAAAGTAAAGATTATGCTTTGGACGAAGTTATCGTCAAAGGGGAACGCCCTCTTGTAAAAGTGGAAGAAGGAAAATTATCGTATGATCTGTCACAACTCACCACACATAGAATCGTGAACAATGCTTATGAAATCCTTCAGCAATTACCCGGTGTACAGGAAATAAACGGCAACCTTTCATTAGCAGGCACACACAATCTGAGCATTATTTTAAACGGAAGGCCCACAACAATGAGTCACGAACAGTTGACCATTTTATTAAAAAACACTCCGGCTTCACGTGTAGAAAAGGCAGAAATTATGTATAGCACACCGCCGCAATATCATGTAAGAGGTGCTGCCATCAACTTACTTTTGAAAGGTTACCGTCCTGAAGAAAGTGGGTTGCAAGGAGAAGTTAACGCCGGATATCTATACAATTACAGAAGTGGCACACAAGGAGGAATCAGCCTGCTTTACACCACTCCTAAATGGAATATAGACTTGCTATATAATACCCATTATGAACAAAACAGACAAACAACAGATACGTACTCACATCACACCTTAAAAAATAATATATATGATATCTGTCAACACAATGATATTGACAGGAAAGGAATAACACATTATGTACGAACAGGCGCTGAATATAAATTCAATGATAATGCTCATATCAATCTAGCCTATACCGGTATCTTCAACCCTAACAACGATAATCATTCATATTCCGACGGGAACATCACAACCGCAGACAATCGGACAAAAAAGGAGGCTCAAATGCACAATCTCGCTTTAGATTATCTCTCTGGCTTCGGTATGAAAGCTGGAATAAACTATACCTCCTACCATTCCGAAAGTCATCAGCAATTCACCAACAAAGACAACAAGAACCAAACAAGCGAATTTCACACGACTAGCGGACAAACAATAGACCGCTGGAAAATATACGTAGACCAGTCACACACACTACCACGAGAGTGGACCTTGAACTATGGCACCTCTTTGACTTATGCCAGTGACCATAATACTCAGTTCTATCATACCCAAAACGGAACAGACATGAGCGAACTCAATACAAACAATCGTTATAATGAATATACATATGACTTCTACGTCGGATTCAGCAAAAACATGGGAGAACATTTGTCTTTCAGCGCGTCCATAACCGGAGAATATTACAAAACGGCCCGTTATCATGCATGGGCGGCTTATCCTACAACCGAATTAACATACGTAATGACCCCAGCACATATTCTACAACTTTCATTCACATCAGATAAGACCTATCCCAGCTACTGGGATCTGAGCGAAAGTACCGGCTATATAAGTGGTTATGAAGAAGTACAAGGCAATCCAATGTTAAAGCCATCCACCGATTATTCCGCAAATCTGAATTATATTTTAAAGAACAAGTATATCTTCAGCCTGGCTTATGATTATCAACCCGATTTATTTCAGCAACTAGCCTATCAAAGCACAGAACGCCTGGCTTTGATTTACAAAACCTTAAACTGGGATTATCAGCAAAGTTTCTCAGCCACGACTATCATTCCCTTCAAAATCGGACATTGGTTGGACAGTCACGTCACACTGCAAGCCGAATACCGTCAAGCAAAATGTAACAAATTCTTCGATCTTTCCTTCAACCACAGCAAGTGGATCGGACTCGCCATGTTACAAAATAATATAATACTTTCTACCAAACCGGATATTCGCATGGAACTGACCGGACTTTATTTGAGCCCATCTATCCAGGGAAGTTATGATTTAAATCATATCTGGGCCATCCATACCGGAATACGTTGGAACTTTGCCAACCAAAAAGCAAGTATCCAAGTGAAGGCCAATGATCTGTTCAATTCGGTGGAAGGCAACATAGATGTGACACTACGTAATAAAGGACAATACATGGACATGCACACCAACAACTATTCACGCAACATAACTTTATCCTTTACCTACAAGTTCGGAGGGTATAAAGAAAAACAGCATAAACCAATAGATACTTCCCGGTTCAAATAAAGCATCATCAATGGTATCATGATACAATAATGAGGGGCAGATTCGTACATCCGCCCCTCATTCGATTATTTCATAACAGAAAGTATCTTACTATATTCAGACTGATTGTTCAATGTCTCAATAGCTTTTTTCAAATCAGGATCATCTTTCAAGCGTTGCAATATCGCGCCACGTTGGAAATAATAACGTTTCAAAATCTCCTGAGCAATAGCATCTTTTATCTCTTTCGAGAACCTGTCCAGCTCATGATCCAAATTATGCGTCAATTTCGTTTCCAAAGCGGCAAACTCCTCTTTTGCCCCATCCATATATCCTTCAAACTCCGCTATTTCTTTCAAGTTCTTCAGCATCTTCTCACTTTGACGGTCATAAGTAAACTTACGCTTATGTAACATCTTCTTAAAATCAACATAGTCAGCATCTGTTATTGTAAAGTCTTTCACTTCCCCTACCTGAGAATGCTTGATACAATATTGGGTAGCATAATCAAAAATCATATCATCATTAAGCAGATAAAACATAATGTTTGGGAAATTTTCAACTTTCACCTCCACATCCGGACGAATACCGCCACCATCACGCACTTCACGTCCGGCTGCTGTATGGAATACATTGGTCAGGCTGTCCGGAGTACGAGCCACCGACCCGTCAGCATTACGTTTAGCGTAATCAATGGCTTGAATGCATCGTCCGCTGGGAATATAATATTTTGCAGTAGTCACTTTCATGCTACTGTTATAAGGCAATTCACGAGGTACCTGTACCAACCCTTTACCATACGTACGGCTTCCTACCACAATAGCCCGATCAAGGTCCTGCAAGGAACCTGAAACAATCTCGGATGCCGAAGCTGTAGAACCGTCCACTAGCACAGCCAGCGGAATCTCTGTATCTACCGGTTCATTCATTGTTTTATAAGTGGTACCAGCTTGTTTAATCTTACCTTTTGTTACCACAATCTCTTTCCCTTTCGGCACAAAGAAATTCACTACATTCACTGCTTCCCCCAACAAACCGCCACCATTGCCACGCAAATCGAGAACAATAGATTTAGCACCTTGCTGTTTCAATTCTATCAATGCCTTCTTTATATCTTTTGAACAGTTCTCTATAGCAAAAGTACTGATAACGATATATCCCACATTATTGCCTACGATTCCATAATAAGGTACAGGGTTCGTACGGATGGTAGAACGGGTTATTTTAAATTCCATTGGCACATAAGTACTATCAGAAGTAGGTCTCTCAACTTTCAACACACAAGTTGTTCCCGGCTCACCACGCAAATTATCACTGACATACGAGGTCAGATCATTGGGAATTCTATCTCCCTGGGCCATATCTTTTCCATTGATCTCCATGATGATATCACCGGCTTTCAGTCCTATTTCGGCAGCAGGGCTTCCTTCGGAAGGTTCAATAATAGCCACACGCTTTCGGGGAGTATAATAACGTATTACCGATCCGATACCGCCAAACTTTCCGCTAGTCATTTCCTTTAGTGTATTATCTTCTTCAGGATAATACTCCGTGTAAGGGTCGGTCTGCGCCAACATAGCATCAATACCATATTTTATCACTTTCTCAGGATCAATAGTATCAACATAAAACATATCCAATTCCTTGAATATCGCATTGAAGATATCCAAGTTTTTTGCTATCTGGAAATTACGGTCATCACCTTTATTAAAACTAAACAAAGCGCTACCTGTCAGGCCCACGCAAATCATTAACAATATTTTCTTACTATTCCACTTCATCACTTTATGTATTTGTGAACCGCAAATTAATACATTATTCTATTCAAGCCTGTAGAAGGGCCTCTATATTTAACTTTATTTCGTCCCATTTTTTCTTTGATAAGGTTGTACCCACCACTTGTATCACATTGGATGCTAAAATAGAACCTATAATGGAACACTTCTCCAAAGAATAACCACAAGTCAGTCCATACAGAAAACCTGCTGCATAATAATCTCCCGCGCCAGTGGTATCCACGACTTTTTTTACCGGAGGTACCTCTAGTTTGATGCATTCCGTACCTTTCTTTATACATGAACCTTGGGCACCTAGTTTTACTATTACAACACTGCATTTAGAAGCAATTTCATTGATAGCCCCCCATGCATCCTTGCCTGTATAAGCCTTTGCCTCTTCCTCATTAGCAAAAACAATATCCACGTATTTAGTTATCAAAATATCGAAGAATTCCAAATCCCCTTCCACAATATTATAACTGGCCATATCCAAGCAGATTTGCAATCCAGCCTCTTTTCCTAATTGCATAGCACGAAGAATCAATTCATGATCCTGTACCAAATATCCTTCTATATATAGATATGCATACCCCTTAAACATATCCAACGTCAGATTTTCGGCTTTCATAGTAGCAGCAGCTCCCAGATAAGTTCCAAAAGTACGTTCCCCATCCGGTGAAATGAAAGTAGAAGCCACTCCTGTAGGCAAATCACCGACGAGCAATTTCATGTCAATTCCCTGCTTCAAACCGTTTTTTTTAAAATATTGCCCAAAATCATCGTTTCCTATCTTTCCGATAAATCCCGGGTGTGCCCCTAGGTTAGCTAACGCCAAAACTGTATTTCCCGCACTTCCCCCTGTAGCTTTATGCGTTTTCATACCAGAGAATTTACCACTGATTTTCAAAAACTTATCTTCATTTATAAGTTGCATGCTTCCTTTGGGCAAACTCATCTCATCTAGTAGCGAATCATCTTGCAAAGTAACAAGAACGTCAACCAATGCATTGCCCATTCCAATTATTTTATCCATTTATCTAAAATTTTTCTGCAAAGATATTGCATATTTCGGAAAAACCTATTATCTTTGCACCGCATTTGAGAGAAAAACCTTCTTCGTTAGCTCAGTCGGTTAGAGCATCTGACTGTTAATCAGAGGGTCCTTGGTTCAAGTCCAAGACGAAGAGCACTTTTAAAGTCAAATGCAAATTTTCTTCGTTAGCTCAGTCGGTTAGAGCATCTGACTGTTAATCAGAGGGTCCTTGGTTCAAGTCCAAGACGAAGAGCACAAAGGTTCGCAGATAGCGAGCCTTTTTTGTTATCATACATATCATAAAAGCCTTCATCACATTCTTTTGTAATTCCATTGTAATCTCCAGCCGCCATTTTCCTTATATTACTCTCAGATACAAGATTTCCACTCAAATGTTTTGGAACTATCTTACTATTATTTACATTTGTTGGGAAACAATTACTAATATGAAAACGCACATTATAGCACTTCTTCTACTTACAGGAGGAGTATTGAACTTATTTGGAGAAAACTTACATAACTTTTTCAACCGATATAATTTCAGCTTCATTACAGAAGATACTGGGTTACCCCATAACTTCATCAATGATATTTACAAAGACACTCAAGGATATATCTGGGTAGCTACTAATAATGGAATAGGACGGTATAATGGCTATCAATTCATTCATTATAATTCCCAATCCCACTCCATTCGCTTGAAAAACGACTACGTGCATAAAGTCTGTGAGGATAAGTTTCAACGACTCTGGATAGGGTCGGAAGAAGGAATAGACCTCATTGACTTGAAACATTATACACAGATAGACACGGACAAAGAACTGCCTGCCGAATTGAAATCTCTAGCAAGTAACTACATTGCATCCATCTATCGGGACAAGCAGAATAATTTGTGGATATCGACAGACAAGAATCTATGGTATCTGGAACTAGGCGTAGACGGGCAAATAAAAGATTACTATAAACTGAAAAAAGATACAGAATCCCCCATCCACGCTGTTATTGACCTGCAAGAATACATCTGTGCAGGCATAGATAATCATGTATGCCGTATTGAAAAAGGAAGCAACCACTTACTGAAAACCAGCATGGTATCGGAGCTGCTGAAACCCTTTTCAGAAGACTGGAGAATTCTCTGCATGGAAACTGACGGGGAATTGTTATGGATAGGAACCAATCGCGGACTCTTCAAGTATAACCATACCCGGCAGAGTTTGAACCGGTACCGTTACTCCAATCATCGCCCCGGAATGCTAAGTCAAGCCTATATAACCGGAGTTAAACTGACTAGCAAAGGAGATGTCATCGTTTCTACTCTGAACGGACTCAATGTATACAATCGGGATACCGATACTTTTACTTATATCCGCCAAAACAATGAAATGCCTGACAAGTCGTTGAACTGTAATTTCATCAACTGCCTGCTGACCGACAATGAGAATATCTGGGTAGGGACCGAGATAGGAGGAATCAATTTATTGACTCCCAATTGTCTGCAAACGTATGTGTGGCAATATAACTATCTTCGAGAAACCTCTCTTTCCCCCAATCCGGTCAATGCCATCAGCGAAGACAAAGACGGAAATCTATGGGTAGGAACAGTAGAGGGAGGACTCAACAAAAAGAGCAAAGGCAGCGATGAGTTCATTCATTATACTTTTGACCAGAACAATCCCACTTCCATCAGTAACAACTCTATCCGTGGCATTCTCATTGATTCCGAAAATCATTTATGGGCATATACTTGGGGAGTCGGAATCAATGAACTAAATCTGAACATCCCCCATAACCAAACTTTCCAACGCCATATCCGGGAAGACTCCATAGGATTGGAGGGAGATTTTCCTAAGCAGCGCCTGTGAAGACACCATGAACAATGGTTTATGGTTTGGTACTACCAGAGGGCTTCATTTCTACCATAAAAAGACCAAGCGTTTCACCCGGGTCTTGTTTGACCGTTCCGACAATGAATTCGATGCGGTAGGGTCCATCATTATCGACCGCAAGAAACGCCTTTGGATGGGAACATCTGAAGGAGTTTTCATTATGGATTTACACTCGTTCTCCATTTCCTCCACACAATTCAGCTATACCTATTTAAAACATAAACTGACGGAACCCACTTCATTGCAATTAGAAAAAATAAACTGTATCATAGAAGATCATAATGGTACCATCTGGCTGGGGGCAAATGGGAACGGACTATATCAACTAGCGGAAGAAAACGGAACACAGTTCACATTTCATAACTACACCCGCAAGGACGGGTTACCCAATAATACCATTATAGGTATTGTGGAAGATAAAACGGGACATCTGTGGATGTCCACCAACCACGGCATCGCCCAACTGGATACACAAACCATGACTTTCACCAATTATACAAAAGAAGACGGACTGCCCAATAATCAGTTTTATTGGAACGCATCTTATTATTCTCCCCAAAATAACCTGTTATATTTCGGTACTATAAACGGATTAGTCGCTTTCACCCCCGATATAGCCAAGACAAAAAAGCAGGATGCCAAAGTCAAACTGACCTCAATCAGTGTCGCCGGTACCATGGTCTATCCTCCAGCAGACGGAAAAACTCCCTGCGCGGTAACAAATTTACATACCATCCGTCTGCACGAAAAAGATCATGGTTTTTCCATCGAGTTTTCCACCTTAAACTATGGAAACTGTAACCGAGTGAAATATGCCTACCGCTTGAAAAATTATGAGAATGAATGGACAGAAACCCTTCCTGGCGAACATACTGCTAGATACAATTTCATTCCCTCCGGAAAATATGTGTTCCAAGTCCGTGCCACAGACGAGAAAGGACATTGGTCCGATAAAATAACGGAAGTCAAAGTAACCATCACTCCTTATTTCTATAAATCCTGGTGGTTCTATTTATTGCTTGCCATTCTGATCACCGTAGGCAGCTATTATTTTTATCAATGGAAAATAAGTCTGTACCGTCAACAGAAAAAACAACTGGAAAAAGAAGTAGCCCAACGCACCCATGAGCTAGAGTTACAAAATAAACAACTAGAAATAATGGCACGACACGTCGAGGAGGTAACGGAAGAAAAAATTGCTTTCTTCACCAATATCACTCATGAATTCCGGACACCAGTCACTTTAATCAACGGTCCCATCCAACGCGCCCTTGACGAAAGCCATGAGCCGGAAGTAAAGAAACAGCTACAAATAGCTGAACGGAATTCCAATTATCTGCTATCACTAGTCAATGAATTAATGGACTTCAGAAAGTTAGATGCAGACAAAGTTGTATTAAATAAGACAAACGAAAACTTTATCCGCCTTATACAAAATATATTAATGCCTTTCGAAGTATTTGCCCATGAACGGAACATAAACATCATCACCTACTTCCGGCTCTGTACCCCGTTTTGGATATTTGATGTTGAATATATGCGCAAAGCCATTATTAATCTGATATCCAATGCTGTTAAATTCACTCCCGATTATGGAAAAATAAGTTTGTATGTGGCTTCCCTTACCGACAAAGACAACCATACCTGGCTGTTCATAGATATAAAAGATACAGGTAATGGTATCGTACCCGAAGATATAGAACGTATTTTCGAACGCTTCTACCAATCCAAAAAGAGCATCAAATATCCCGTTTATGGACAAAGCAGCACAGGAATCGGACTATTCTTATGTAAGAAAATCATTTCTCTGCACGGAGGCAACATCTATGCAGGAAACAATCCCAAGCAAGGAGCTTTCTTCAGAATACTATTACCTTTGGAAAAAGGTATCCCCCAAGCCAAATCAGAAAAAGAAAAATATGAGCAGAATGAACATCCACTTTCCATTCCTGCCAATGGAAACGAGAAAAAGGAAACCATCCTCATTGTTGAAGATAATGCAGATATGCGTACTTATATTTGTTCCATTCTCAAAAACAATTATCAATTAAAAGAAGCACAGAACGGTGCAGAAGCTCTTTACTTGATTCAAAGAGAAACGATTGATTTGATTGTCAGCGACCTGATGATGCCCGTCATGGACGGGAATGAATTATCCCGCCGGGTAAAAGCTAATCTGGCTACTTCCCACATCCCCTTTCTCATGCTCACTGCCCTCCGGTCCGAAGCCCAAGAAAGAATCAGCTACGAAATAGGAGTAGATGAATATCTGTGCAAACCATTTGATGAGGTTATTCTAAAATTACGTATCCGAAATATACTTGCCTTACGCCAGAAATACAAATCCATGTTCTCCACTAGTATGAATTGTGAAACATTGAATATAAACGCTAGTTCCAAAGACAACACATTTATGACATCGGCAATCAATTTAATGAAAGAACATTATGCCGACTCGGATTATAACTTAGAGCGCTTTATCCGCGATATGGGATACAGCAAAACCTTAGTCAATCAGAAATTACAATCTTTGACAGGGCAATCCATTGGTCAATTCATGAGAAACTACCGATTAAATGTGGCAAAAGACACTTTAACCAAAGTAGAATGTGACATTTCTGTTGCAGAAATCGCATATGCCGTAGGTTTTAACGACCCTAAATATTTCACAAAATGCTTCAAAGAGCTGTTTGGAGTACTTCCAAGCGAATATTTTGGAAAAAAATAGTTCACTTTACTATTTTACTCCATTTGTGCACCATATTCTCCTATAAAAAGCTTTGTTTCCCTTACATTTGTAAAAAACAGAAATGCAAATGTATATGAAAAACACATTCTTATTATTGAGCTGGCTGATATTACTCCCCTCCGGTATACTGGCAAACCCTATCAAGGGAATGCTGGAAAGGATAGACAAGGGAGCATCGAACAAGTTCGTAGTCGAACTACACAAAAGCTCAAATGACTTTTTCGAGTTGGACCAAAAAGGCGACAAGGTAGTGATACGAGGCAATACCTATATTAATATAGCAACCGGAATCAACTGGTACTTAAAGTATCATGCCGGAATCCACCTGTCATGGAACAGTATGCATGCCTCACTACCCAATGTTCTTCCTCCCGTCTTCCGTAAAGAACGCCACGAAACAAATCTGGCCCTGCGTTATGATTTCAATTACTGCACCTACTCTTACTCCATGGCATTTTGGGATTGGAAACGTTGGGAAGAGGAACTGGACTGGATGGCACTACACGGAATCAACCTGCCGCTTGCTGCCGTAGGACATGAATGTGTGTGGCGTAACCTATTACTCCGCTTAGGATTTTCCAAACAGCAAATCAATGATTTTATTGCCGGACCAGCATTCCTTGCCTGGTGGGAAATGAACAATCTGGAAGGATGGGGAGGCCCTAACCCCGATAATTGGTATAAACAGCAAGAAGACTTGCAGAAAAAGAATATTGAAACGAATGAAAGAATGGGGAATGCACCCCGTACTGCCCGGTTACTCGGGTATGATCCCCTCCAAACTGGATTTGGGAAAACGTATTGATGGTGGAAAAGAAGAGAAAACATTAAGCAACATTTCCTCGGAATCCGCCCAAAGCACTCTCAACAAATGGAACGGATTTGACCGGCCGGGAATCTTACTGCCCGACGATCCCAAGTTTACCCAGATTGCCAGCCTTTTTTACGAAGAAACCGAAAAGCTGTATGGAACAAGTGACTACTACTCCATCGATCCTTTTCATGAAGCCAAAAGCTTGCCTGCCGGACTAGACTTCGGCAAAGCCGGCAAGGCTATTATGGATGCAATGAAAAAGGCTAATCCAAAAGCTGTGTGGGTGGTGCAGGGATGGACAGAAAATCCACGCCCGGAAATGATGAAAGCGCTGAATCCCGGCGATCTGCTCATCCTTGATTTATTTAGCGAATGTCGTCCCATGTGGGGCATTCCCTCTATATGGAAACGAGACAAAGGATACGAAGAACACAACTGGTTGTTCTGCCTGTTGGAAAATTTCGGTGGGAACGTGGGTTTGCATGGAAGGATGGACCAACTTCTTCATAATTTTTACCTAACCAAAGACAACCCACTGGCCGCTCAGCTAAAAGGCATCGGTCTGACAATGGAAGGCATTGAAAATAATCCCGTTATGTTCGAACTGATGTGCGAACTACCTTGGCGTGCAGAAAAGTTTACCAAAGAAGAATGGATAAAACAATACATCCGCGCACGCTATGGCACAGACGATGAATCTATCTGGCAAGCTTGGCAGATCCTGGCAAACGGTATCTACAACTGTCCGGCAGGCAACAACCAACAAGGTCCTCACGAAAGTATCTTTTGCGGGCGCCCATCACTGAATAATTTCCAAGCATCCAGCTGGAGCAAAATGTGCAACTATTACGATCCCACTACCACAGCAGAAGCCGCACGGTTGATGGTGAGCGTGGCACACAAATATCGCGGTAACAACAACTTTGAATATGATCTAGTTGATATCACCCGACAAGCCATTGCCGACCGTGCCCGAATAGTGTACAATTACGCTGTTGCCGACTTTAAAAGCTTCGATAAAAAAAGTTATGCCACACATACCCGACAGTTCTTGGAACTACTGATAATGCAAGACAAACTGTTGGGCACACGCAAAGAATTCAAAGTAGGGAACTGGATTCAACAAGCGCGCAATCTAGGAAGTACATCTGAAGAGAAAGACCTCTACGAATGGAATGCCCGCGTACAAATCACCACATGGGGAAACCGTTACTGCGCCGACATCGGCAAGTTACGAGATTATGCCCATAAAGAATGGAACGGACTACTGCGCGACTTTTATTACAAACGTTGGGAAAAATACTGGCAAGTACTGCAAGACCAACTGGATGGCAAACTTCCTGTACTGCCAGTAGGTAATTCATCAACCCCCACTGCCGATAATCCAGCCATGACCATAGATTGGTATGCCCTGGAAGAACCATGGACACTGGCAAAGAACACCTATGCGGCATCTGCCGAAGGTGATTGTATAGAAGTAGCAAAGAGGCTATAACATTGATAAACAATTGATTGTAAGATGAAAAAGAAAGAACTCGATACAGAAACCGCACAGCAGGCACTGCCCATTAAAAAGAGGCTTTTGTCACTCGATGCACTCAGGGGCATCACTGTAGCAGGAATGATTCTGGTCAACAATGCAGGAGGCAAAGTGTCGTATGCACCTTTACAACATTCTGCATGGAACGGACTGACACCTTGTGACTTGGTTTTTCCTTTCTTTCTGTTCATCATGGGTATTTCAACATATATTTCATTGAACAAATTCAATTTCAACGTTTCCCTACAAGTGGTAACCAAGATATTGAAACGCACATTTCTTATTCTATGCATCGGATGGGCAATCGGTTGGTTTGACCATGTATGTGAAGGTGACTTCCTGCCTTTTGTCCATCTGCGCATCCCCGGGGTACTACAACGCATTGCTTTATGTTACTGTGTTATTTCTTTTACAGCCCTATTTATGAATCATAAGTTCATCCCCACATTAACCTTTATCTTACTGGTAAGCTACACTGTCATATTATGCATGGGGAACGGTTATACCTGCGATGAAAGCAATATTTTATCCATCATTGACAGGCAACTTTTCGGCGAAGCACATCTCTATCAGAAGAGCCCGATTGATCCGGAAGGATTTGTAAGCACTCTCTCTGCTATCGCCCACACTTGTATCGGTTTTTCATGTGGAAAATGGATAATACAAAGCCATCAGACAGAAAACAAAGTGCTCCGTTTGTTCTTGACCGGATTCATTCTGATGAGTATCGGCTATTTGTTGGCAGATGCGCTGCCTTTAAATAAAAGAATATGGTCTCCTACTTTTGTTCTGGTGACCTGCGGAGCGGCTTCCATGTCACTTGCCACATTAATGTATTATATAGACATAAGGAATAAACAAAAATGGTGCCGCTTCTTCATCATCTTCGGCGTCAACCCCCTATTCCTCTATGTATTGAGCGAAGTACTTGCCATTATGATGGGAAGTACCGGATGGAAGGCGGCAGCCTATGCAGCCATTCATTCAGGAATAACCGACGCCTACCTTGCCTCAGCTGTCTACGCCCTCGTTTTCACTCTGTTTTTGGGGTGTATCGGTTATCCGCTATATCTTAAGAAAATATACATCAAACTGTAACAACCAATTCATAATATATAGAGAACTATGCAGTATTAAACAAGAACATATTAATCAAAACCAAAATTAAATTCTATGCTAAACGTACAATCTCTAACCCAAAGGACATTTGCACAGATAGTAGTCTTTGCATTACTCCTATTAAACAGTACACTGGCATTTGCTCAAAATCAAGTTAACGGTATTGTCACAGACAAGACCGGAGAACCCCTTATCGGAGTGAATGTAGTCGAAAAAGGTACTACCAACGGTGTTATCACTGACTTTAACGGACAGTTTACATTGAATGTAGCACAAGGAAAGACACTCGTATTCTCTTACGTGGGTTACACTACCCAGGAAATTACAGTAAAAGGATCTTCTTTGAAGATTATTATGGAAGAAGATTCTAAAACATTAGATGAAGTTGTGGTAGTAGGTTATGGCAGTATGAGTCGTAAGGATGTAACCAGCTCCATTACCACTGTGAAAGCAGACAAACTGAATGTAGGAGTTTATTCTGACCCTGGACAGTTGTTGCAAGGTAAAGTCCCTGGTTTGACGGTAGTACAAAGCAGCGACCCGACTTCTGGTACAGCTTCTATCTCTTTACGTGGGGCTTCTTCTCTGCGTACCGGTGCGGCAATGGAACCTTATTATGTTATTGACGGTATTCCCGGTATGTCATTAAGTCTGATTGCTCCCGAAGATATTGAAAGCATTGACGTACTTCGTGACGCTTCTGCAACGGCTATTTATGGCTCCAAGGCTGCTAACGGTGTAATCTTGATTACCACCAAAAAAGGTAGTAAAAGTGAGCACACTTCTGTAAACTACAGCGCATATCTTGCATTTGACAACATTGCCAAGCGTTTAGATATGATGACTGCCGACGAACTCCGCACCTATGCCAAGGAAAATAACATCACTCTTCCGAATGACAAAGGAGCAAACACCAATTGGAACGATGAAGTACTGCGCACAGCAATCAGTCATAACCACAACGTTTCTATCAATGGCGGTTCAGAAAAGACTCAATACAGTGCCAGCATGAGTTATCAAAACAAACAAGGTATCGTACGTGGTACAGATTTCGAGCGTTTCGGCGGCCGCGCATTCTTGCAAACCAAAGCACTGAATGATCGGCTCACCTTAGCCTTTAATGTGAATGCCGCACAATCAAAAGGTACCACCGTTGATTCCGCCAAAGATGGCCAATCCGTATTCGATGCCATGAATTATTATTCTCCACTAGTTCCTGTCACCAATGCAGACGGTTCTTGGTATAGCGACAAAACTATCTCCCAAAACTTCAATCCTGTATCCATGATCAATGAAGATACTTTTGAAAATAACAAGAAACTCCTTCAAGGAACAGCCAAAGGTACTTTAGATATCACTAAGGACTTGAAATGGAACTTAAGTCTTTCCTATCAAGACGAACAATATATATGGAACGAATACCATACCAGCAAATCCCAATATAACACCCGAAATGGCGAAGCTAAACGTATTGCAACAGAAAACAAGAAAAAAATTCTTGAAACATACATAAACTATGATCATACATTCGCCAATATCCACAAACTGGGCCTGATGGCCGGTTATTCATGGGAACAGAATGATGACAATGACAGTTTCGGTCTGGATGTCTACGACTTTTACAATGATAACACCACCTTTTATAATCTGAACCTTGCCAATAAAATGGATTGGCAGAATGGCGGTATCACCAGCAATAATAACGGTCATTTGGAAACTTTACGTATGATCTCATTTTATGGACGTATCAACTACTCCTTCAACAGCAAATACCTGCTTCAAGCAACAATTCGCCGTGACGGCTCCTCTGCTTTTGGAAAGAACAACCGTTGGGGAACTTTTCCATCTGCATCGTTGGCATGGCGTATGAGCGAAGAAAAGTTCATCAAAGATTTAAATGTTTTCGATGACTTGAAGTTCCGTGTTGGTTATGGTGTTAGTGGTAACTCACTCGGATTCGGAGCTTATTCGGCTATCCAGACTTACAGTACTTCAGGTTGGTTCAACTATACAAACGCCAATGGCACACAGAATAGTTACCATACCCTGGCAGCCGCCTCAAATGCCAATCCAGACCTAAAATGGGAACGTACAGCCATGTTGAACATCGGGCTGGACTTCAGCTTCTTTGGAGGCAGATTAGGAGGAACCATCGAATACTATGACAAGCGTACCAGCGACCTGATATACACTTACGAGGTTTCCACAAACCGCTATCCTTTCGGAACCATGCCGGCCAATGTGGGAGATATCAGCAATAAAGGTATTGAATTTACCATTAATGCCACTCCTATACAAACAAAAAATTTCTCTTGGCAAACCAGTTTGAACTTATCTCATAATAAAAATAACGTAGAAAGTATATCCAACAGTGAATATTCCGTAGATTATATCCGTGCAGCCGATCCTGAAATCGCAGGTTATTCTTCAAATGCAGACGTACAGCGCATCATGGAAGGACATCCTATCGGCACCTTCTACACCTACGAATGGGCCGGCTACAATAACCAAGGAGTATCCATCTTTTATGTACACGATCCTGAAACGGGTGAGCGTACAGGCGAAACGACCACAGATCCTGAAACTGATAGAGACCGTACTATTACCGGCTGTGCACAACCTGATTTAAATTTAGGCTGGAGCAATAACTTCCAATACAAGAACTGGAATCTCGACTTATTCTTTACTGGTGTTTTTGGACAAGATATCTACAACGCCACTGCAGAACAATACTCTAATGTTTCTTTTGTGAAAGAAGGCCGCAATGTATTAAAAAGCGTAGCTACCGAACACCGTGCTACAGACACACAATCTCAAGCACCATCCAATCGCTGGATAGAGAACGGTAGTTATTTCCGTCTGTCCTCGGTTTCATTGGGATATACTTTCGGCAAAATTGGTAACTGGATAAACTCGCTCAAGCTATACGCTACTTGTAATAATGTATTCACCATTACCGGTTACTCCGGTCGTGATCCGGAAATCAACCTTGGAGGCTTGGAACCGGGTATGGACAGACGCACCAATTACTATCCGCGTACCCGTTCATTTATGATCGGTGTAAACATGAATTTCTAACCATATAATTGAAAACTGATATGAAAAATAGCATAAAATTAATAACCTGGCTAGTAGGTGGTCTGTTTACCTTCTCCTCCTGCACAGATCTAGATGTGGATCTTAAATCCACTTATACAGAATACCCGGATTCCGAAATTGCCAAAGAAGCGAAAATGGCAGGTTTGTATTATGGATTCGGCGGAGCATTAGGACGTCGTTATATGGAAGCTGCCCTGCTGTCCTCTGATGAATTCATGGCAGTGACATTTGGTGGTAACTGGTATGATGGCGGCAATTATATCCATTCCTCTCTTCATGCCAGCCTTCCAGGAGACGCACACGTGGACTGGGCCGGTGATATTCCGGCTGCAATCACAAAGTGCAATCAAGCAATTTTTGACCTGGGTGGAGAGGATGAAAACAATGCCGAACAAGAAGCCTTGATTGCTCCGGCACTTGCCATGCGTGCTTTCTATCATTTTATTTTTATGGATACATTCGGAGCAACTCCCAAATTAGACCATTTGATCGGCGATTCTGAAGCTATCGACCGTTCTCCCCGTTCCGAAATTACAAAATTTATCGAGAGCGACCTGCTTCGTGCTTTGGCTTCCGGCGGTTTAAAAGAAGATGTTGATGCTTCCACTTATGGCAAGCCAACCAAATGGATGGCTGAGGCTCTCCTTGCCAAACTCTATATAAACTGGGCTGTTTATACCTGTAATGATGTAGCTACTTATGATCCAAGCATGACTAATTCCAAATTGAATGATGTCATAAAATATTGCGATGATATCATCGCCTCTGGTCATTTCAACCTCAGTGATGGTTATCGCAAGAAATTCATGCCGGACAACGGCTATCAGATCAAAGATTTCATCTATGCAATGCCATACCAAAATAATGAAACATCAACCAGAGCCAATACTTACGCCCGTTTCCAATTCTGGCCTAAATTCAACAATGACGGCGCGGACGGCAAAGGACTGTTCGGTATAACACTATCCAAAAATGCTGGAGGCGTTTTCATCGTCACTCCTGAAGCAGCAGACCGTTTTTGCCTGGAAGGAGATGAACGCAATGACATCATCATGAAAGGTGCGATCAACTATTATGACATCAGCACACATACAATGGGAACAGAACCTTATATATACAACGGACAACAAGTTGTCCTCACCAAGAATATCACCATCTTGAATGACCAAATGGATCTTGGAAATGACTTGAACGCATGGTGCCAGGGATACCGATGCATCAAATGGGCTATTCAAGCAGACGATTATAACCTCTATAACCGGAATCAAAGCAATGATGTACCTATCTTCCGTTATGCAGATATTCTGCTGATGAAAGCAGAAGCTATTCTACGAGGGGCAACAGCCACTAACGGCGACACGCCACAATCCCTATTCAACCAAATACGCAGCTATTGTAACGCTCCATTATTGGAGCATTCTCCTTCATTGGACGAGTTGCTTGAAGAGCGTGCACGTGAATTTTACGCAGAAACATGGCGTCGCAATGACCTAATCCGTTTTGGAAAGTTCGAAGACGACTGGGGATATAAAAATCAATATCATCCGGAAGCCAAGACCGAGAAATGGCGTAGAATCTTCCCTGTATCTGTCGGCTTGATGAATTCAAACACCAACTGGAAGCAAAATTACGGTTATTGATAAATTAAATAAGTTTTTATAAGGGCTTGTTACGGCAAGCTCTTATAAAAACCTTTAAAGCAAAAAATAATTCATGAAACGTCATCAAATCTTATTACTTCATATCGCGACATCCATCTTGGTATTATTCCCATTTCCTATACATGCCCATAAAATGATGTACCAGGACTCTATCGAAATCGTAGTACACAGAGGAGCGAACCATATAGCGCCGGAAAACACCATTCCATCAGCTCTAGCTGCATTGAAACATGGAGCCGGCTGGATAGAAGTGGACGTGCGCAAAAGTAAAGACAATATACTTTATAATCTGCATGATGAAACTTTAGACCGTACTACCAACGGTAAAGGTCCCATTCAAGATATGCTATCCAAAGATATTGAAAAATTAGACGCCGGCAGTTGGTTCAGTTCTCGATTTATCGGCATTCACGTACCCCGTATAGCCGAAATGCTAGATACCCTACAAGGAAAGGCACACATTTTTTTTGATGTAAAACGAGGAACTCCGATAAAAGATTTGATTACATTAGTACGCCAAAAAGGATATGAAAATAAAAGTTTCTTCTGGTTTGCAGACTCAGAAATGCTGAAAGAATTTATCAGAATCGCTCCGGAAATGAAGATTAAAGTAAATGCCTCCAATATAGCGGCTTTGGAGAAATGGATGAAAATATGCACCCCGGCCTATGTAGAAACAGATATCCTCAATATCACTCCTCAATTCAAAGAATTCTGCAAAAGCAATCATATCAAGATAATGGCTGCTATTCAGAATGCGAGTGAAAAAGAATATAAAAAAGCGATTGAAGTCCATCCCGATTTAGTCAATCTGGACCGGCCGGAACTCTTTATAAAAATACTCCATCAGGAGATTAAAAAATAACCCTTTTCCAAGAAGAGCTATGAAAAGTACCCTATCTTACCTGCTGATTATATGCAGCCTGTTTACTGCTTGTATCGGTCATCAGGAAGAATCCCTACTGTTCTACGTAGATACCCGTACGGGCACTGCACCAAGCGCAACCCACACCGCAGAACTTTTCGGCAAAAATACCGAAGAGTACGGGCAAACGCTGCCTGCTGTTCTAGAGCCCAACGGAATGAACTTTTGGACTCCCCAAACACAAGATACAGAAGCAAAATGTAAGGCTCCCTATTATTACAAAGATACGAAAATACAAGGTTTCCGCAATTCACATTGGATTGTCGGAGGTTGTACACAGGATTACGGTTCCATGACCTTGATGCCTGTATCGGGTACACTGAAATATCTTCCCCAAGACAGAGGAAGCCTGTTCTCTCACCAAGAAGAAACAGCAACGCCCGCCTATTACTCTGTCCTTCTCAAAGATTATTCCATCTTTGCAGAAATGACCGGACGTTCCCGTTCAGCCATTTTCCGATTCACTTATAACCAACCGGAAGATGCTTATCTCATAGTCAATCCTAACAGTGATGAAGGGAAAGGATATATTGAAATCGATACCATAAAAAAACAGATACGCGGATACAATCCCGTCCACCGCATCTATCAAGGCTGGGGAGACCCCGCCGGATACAACGGGTACTTTATCATTGAATATCAAAATGAAATAGAAGAATATGGTACATTCCGGCATGACAGTCTCTTCGCCGGACAACGACAGATAGCCGATGGAACAGGTATAGGTGCATATCTCCGGTTCAAAATACACTCAGAAGGACCCATATTAATCAAAGCCGCTTCCTCTTTTACTGACATGGAAGGCGCTCAAAAGAATCTGGACACCGAGATACCTCATTGGGATTTTGACCGCACCCGACAGGAACTGAACTCCATCTGGGAACAAAGGCTTTCACAAGTTACAGTACAGACAAACAACCGAAACGATAAAGAGAAATTTTACGGAGCACTCTACCGTGCCTCATTCCTGCCACGTACATTCAATGATGTAGACGGGCGCTATCCTTCTTTTTCCACAGGACACCCGTTCAGACAATCAGCCAACGGTAGAAATTACTATGAAGATTACAGTATGTGGGATACTTACCGTGCTCTCCATCCTTTAGTCAATATCCTAACCCCAAAGAAAGCCGGAGACATGATGCAATCATTGGTGGACAAATATGAACAAGGCGGCTGGCTGCCTATATTTCCTTGTTGGAACAGTTATACCGCAGCCATGATAGGCGATCATTGCATCTCCGCACTGGGAGATGCCTATATCAAAGGAATCCGTAATTTTGATATCAACAAAGCTTGCGAAGGAATGCTCCGGAACGCATTCAGGACTCCCGCCACCTATGAAGAATATAAAAACGGAATGGGACGGCGTGCTTTGAATTCTTATCTGAAATATGGATACATTCCTTTGGAAGACAGCGTACCGGAAGCCTTTCATACCTGCGAACAAGTGTCACGTACTTTAGAATATGCATACGATGATTTCGTATTGGCCCAAGTTCTGCAAAAGTTGGAAACATCAGATGATAACTTTCCTGATCCACAAAAAACAGGACTTTATGATACATTAATGATACGTGCACGATATTACCGTAACGTAATAAACCCTAGCACCGGATATGCCCAAGGCAGATACGCTGACGGAAGTTTCCTCACCGATGCCGGTAACGCCTTTTCTTTCACCCGCTTCATCACCGAAGGAGCTCCCTGCCATTATACTTGGTATGCCCCCCATGATATATACGGACTTATGGAATGTATGGGCGGAAAAGAAAAATACATTGCCAAACTGGATTCCATGTTCAGCGAACACCGCTACTGGCACGGCAACGAACCTTGTCATCAGATAGCCTACCTCTTCAACTATGCCGGACAACCTTGGAAAACCCAACGGGAGGTACGTCATATTATGGAAACAGAATATCTGAACGCTCCCGGTGGACTGTCAGGTAATGATGATGCAGGACAGATGTCTGCCTGGTATGTATTTTCTGCTATGGGATTCTATCCGGTATGTCCCGGTACACCTTATTATATAATAGGAAGTCCTTCTTTTCCCCGGATGAGCATCCGCTTGGAAAACGGAAAGACATTCACCATATTAGCCCACAACGCCAACAAAAAAAATATATATATCCAGTCAGCAAAACTAAACGGAAAAGAATATGACAAGAATTACTTTACACACCAAGATATAATACAGGGAGGAACATTAGAGCTCCAGATGGGCCCGAACCCTAATACAAACTGGGGAGCATCCGCCCTCAGCCTGCCTCCCGACAATATGAAATAAGTACAAAAAATAAAAAACAACCCATATGAAGAATCAAACTATCATCAGCCTCTTATGCTGCCTCCTGTTGTTTGTGACAGGATGCAGTACTTCCCATCAAGGGAACACGTACGACATCATGACCTATGGAGCCAAAGGAGACGGACAAACAGATGATGCCGCCGCTATACAACGCGCCATCAATGCCTGTTCCGCTGCCGGTGGCGGAACCGTAATCATTCCTGCCGGACACACCTTTCTATGCGGTCCGCTATATTTGAAATCCTATGTGAACCTTCATCTGGAACCCAACTCCCGATTGCTGGCCAACCCCGATGAAAGCATCTATACAGAAAGCGCATTCCGCGAAAACCGTGGCGAAGGAATGATGTGGATCAGTGGAAAAGACTTAAAACAAATATCCATTACCGGTACAGGAGAAATAGACGGAAACGGAATCGCCTTCATGGGCAAAGAGCTGGATGATTCCTACGAGCTGAAGCCCGTCACTGATTTTGACCCACGCCCACATGTGCTTACCCTTATCAATGTAGAGAAGACCGTTATCCGTGACATCACGATCCGGAACAGCGCCTATTGGACAATACACCTGATAGGCTGTTACGATGCCTTGATTGACGGCATCTCTTTATTGAATAATCTAAAAATACGCAACGGCGACGGTATTGATGTGGATCACTCCAAAAAAGTACGTATAGCGAACTGCTTCATTGAATCGGGCGATGACTGCATTTGCCTGAAGAATCGTCGGGAATTTGAAGAATATGGCTCTTGCGAAGATATTGTAGTGACTAATTGTGTCATGACTTCACGCTCATGCGCTATTAAGATAGGCTCGGAAAATATGGACAAAATTGAGAATGTATTATTCAATAATTGCATTATCAAAAACAGCAACCGGGGCATCGGCATACAAAACCGGGATGAAGGTACTGTGAGCAATGTCATTTTCTCCAATATATTAGTAGACTGTATGTTCTATTCTGATGTATGGTGGGGTAAAGCGGAACCTATCTATGTCACCTCATACCCTCGTGCCGTAGGCAATCATAAAGATGCAGGCTGGCGTTTCCCCAAAGGTGCAACGAAAGGACACTCGGGAGAAGTCAGCAACATTTTCTTCAATCAGATTAAATGCACTAGTGAAAACGGCATTTTCGTAGGGGGAGACACTCCGGAGAAGGTGCATCATATCTATTTTGATGAAATAGATGTCAAGTTGTTAAAACGTACCGGTTATGAAGGCGGTGTGTATGACAAACGTCCTTGTAACGGAGATGGTTTTGTATATGACAAGACTTATGCTTTCTATCTGGACACCGCTTCGGATATCCGGATTACCGGCTGTAACATTTATTGGGCCTTCCCTCAATTGACACAAGCCGGAGGAGATATCAAAGAGAAGAATACAATACGTGTAAAAATAAACAAGAAATAATTATGACCCACATTCCATTCAAAGTTTCTTTGTTAAGACTGGTCTTCCTGCTGCTGCCCGTGACGGTCGCGGCACAGGAAGCCAGACTTTCTGATTACGTAGATCCCAGAATCGGTTCGGAAGGACTGGGACGGGTATTTATCGGCCCCTCCTGCCCTTATGGTATGGTGAAACCATCGCCCGATTGCACTGTCCATCCCAATAGTGGTTGGCTGCCTATGCCCGAACAAGTCAACGGTTTCTCCCAAGTACACGTCAGCGGGACAGGAGGAGGTCCTAAATATGGCAACATACTTGTCATGCCTTTTGGCAAAGGTATGGATCAGCTCAATCATATAGACTATCGCAAAGATGAAACAATCCGCTTGGGCTATTATGCTACCGAATTCCAGAGAACAGGCATATATACTGAAATAACAACTGCTCCACGCGCCTCATTCTACCGATTCACCTATCCCGAAGATTCCTTAAAATCCCTGTTGGTTGACGCCGGCTTCTTCCTGGGTGAACAACCGACCCCCGATGCCCGCGAAGCACAACAATTTGTAGGTTCGGAAATTCAAATCATATCCGATCACGAAGTAATGGGATATACCCGTATTCGCGGAGGTTGGAATAACGGACGTGCCTACACCGTTTATTTTTATGCAGTAACCGACCATCCCTTTGTACAAACGACCACATGGAAAGGAAACCAGATCAGCAATGAACGATACCAGCCAGACTCCCAACAAAAAACCGGAGCTTTGTTGCGTTTCCCTTCTTCTGCAAATACCATTCAACTGAAAGTCGGAATTTCATTTATCAGTTCTCTCAAAGCCAGAGAGAATGTATGGAACGAAATACCTCATTGGTCATTTGAGGACACCCGGCAAGCCTTATTGGCACAATGGGAAAACTTATTGCAACGCATTGATATAGCCTCAAATACACCCGAAAAATATAAGCGTATGTTTTATACCGGTATCTACCATACCATGTTAATGCCTGTAGACCGTACCAGTGAAAATCCATTATGGAGTGATCCGGAACCTTATTATGATGATTTTTATGCTATCTGGGACACCTACCGCACCTCAACTCCACTTATCACACTGATTGACCCTCAAAGAGAAACAGACATTGTACGTTCACTGATCAATATCTATAAACGGGACGGCTACATGCCTGATGCACGAAGCGGAAATTGTAACGGACGGACACAAGGCGGCTCCAACGCCGAAATTGTTATAGCCGATGCATTTGTAAAAGGACTACCAAACATAGATTACCATCTGGCTTTGGAAGCTATGCTGAAAGATGCGACCATACCGCCCGGAGGTAACGAAGAAGCGGAGGGAAGAGGCGGACTGATTCCTTATCTGGAATTGGGATATATTCCATACGGTATTCCCCGAGCCGGAAACCGCACAATAGAATACTCCTATTGTGATTATGCCATAGCCTTAGTAGCAAAAGGACTAGGCAAGACAGACTTGTACCAGCAATACTTGAAACAATCTTCCAACTGGAAGAACTTGTGGCGGGCCGATTATGAACATGCAGGAGTCAAAGGATTCATACTTCCCCGGGATAAAGAAGGAAACTGGTTAGACAAAATACCTTTCGGAAACTCCCATATCCAGAAACCCACCTTCACATATACCCCCGTTACCTTTGAAGGCCCTTGGTATACTCCTTGGTGGAACATGTTCTTTTATGAAGCCTCCTCCTGGGAATATTCACTCAGCATTCCGCATGACGTACCCGGACTCTTTGAACAATGTGGCGGAAAAGAGAAGTTTGACGAACGGCTGGATATTTTCTTTGACAAGGGTTTCTTCAATGTGAATAATGAGCCCTCCTTCCTCACTCCCTGCCTATACCACTGGGTAGGGCGTCCGGATAAAAGCGGCGACCGCATCCATGAAATTATCCAGAAGAACTATAATGACGGTTCTGCCGGTCTTCCCGGAAATGATGACTCCGGAGCCATGTCATCGTGGTTGGTATTCCACATGATGGGGTTGTACCCCAATGCCGGACAAGACTATTATTTAATCCATACCCCTCTACTGACAGAGAGTCGTTTCCATTTACAGGAAGGCAAAACATTCACGATCAAAGCCGAAGGGCTTTCCGAAAAGAACAAGTATATCCGGTCGATTTTATTAAATGGAAAGAATTATCCATATTCCACCATCCGCCATAATGATATCATCAAAGGAGGCGAGTTGGTTTTAAAAATGGGCCCTAGTCCCGGTAACTGGGGGAGCAAACTATTTCCTGAATCTAAAGAGTAACATACGATGAAGAAAAAACTTTTTATATGCTTTCTGCTTATCGGCAGCCTGATGGGAAATGTAATGGCACAAGATATCATTACCAACCCTCTGTTATTTGTATTCAAACTGCATGGACAAACCCGAAAGTACCAATTTACTTTCAATCAGTCCAACGACACCCTTTATCTGCATTGGGGAATTGAAAGAAACACCCGATGGCAATCAGGCAGCTACGCCATGCCCCAAGAAGCTTTAAAAACGGCGGTCAGACTAAGCTTCTTACAGCCGGAAGACGGACAGCATATCTGTCTCCCCATTCAAGAAACCTTTGCCCTACTTTCAGCAACCGCTTTTCAGGAATTGAAAAGCCAAAAGGCATTTCATTATAATCAGACAGAATACCAACTGGCTGATACCAAGTCACAAGCTATGGGCTATTCCTTACTGCATGTAAACGACTCAGTAGACGGATGCGAAATGTGGATTATGGACAATCCGGATTTCCCTCTGATATGGGAGATACAAAACAATCCGCTCGGCATCAATTGGAAAGTAGCTCCCATAGATCTCCCCGCACACAATCTGAAAGAAGAAATCATCCAAAGCCCGGAAAAAATGGGTAGCATCTATTATGCTTATCCCACACCAAACGGCATACAAACTCCGGTACCCGAAGGTTACAGTCCTTTCTACATCAGCCATTACGGACGCCATGGGTCCCGCTGGATGACTTCGGACGAACGTTATCTAGAAGTCATTCGTGTCTTTGATACGTTTCACAATAAATCAGGACTTACCGATTTAGGTGAAGATGTGAGGCTCAGACTCCAGAAAGTATGGGAAAATGCCCGTGGGCGCGGAGGAAACCTGACCCCATTAGGAGAACGACAACACAAAGCCATCGCCAAACGGCTTTATCAACAATATCCCCATATATTCCGGGACAGCGCCAACATATCAGCGCGTTCGAGCGTTTCCGTACGTTGTATCATGAGCATGTCCGCATTCACAGAACAACTGAAAGAACTAAACCCCTCCCTCCAGATCACCCGCGAAGCCAACCAAAGACACATGGACTACATTGCCTATACTTCACCCGAAGCCGAAAAGCTGGGTTCGGCAAGTGCGCCATGGAGAACAGCTTTCCATACATTCGAAGAAAATCATATTCATCCGGAACGTTTAATCGCTTCACTTTTCAAAAATCCCAAAGAAGTCAGGAATCCCCGCGAGCTCATGATGGGACTTTATTGGATTGCTTCCGACATGCAAGATGTAGAGTTGCCTCTATCCTTTTATGATTTGTTTGAAAAAGAAGAATTATTCGGTATCTGGCAGTCTGTGAATTATCGGATGTATATTTGCAATGCCAATGCTCCCGTCAATCAGGGAGCAGCCCCCAAGAGTGCAAAATCTTTATTGAAGAATATTATAGAAAGTGCCGACCGCGCCATCCGTGAAGGAACTCCTTGCGCCACCCTCCGTTTCGGACATGATACCAACCTGATCCGTCTGTTGGCACTCATGCAAGTAGAAGGATGCTCCAATCAAGAAACAGATCCCGACCGATATTACCTGGCCTGGCAAGATTTCCGTGTTTCACCTATGGGAGCCAACCTTCAATTAATCTTTTTCAAGAATAAGCAAGGAGAAGTTATTGTAAAATTGCTACATAATGAAAATGAAGTCAAATTACCCATTGACAGCCCTATTGCCCCTTATTATAAATGGGAAACGGTGAAAGCATTCTACAATCATTTATAAACATACAAATTGAGAAACAGCAATTTCCTTCAAAGTCCAATCTCCCTATTAGCTAAGGCTTTTCTTGCCTACAATTAAGCCCTTTCTTACGGTTACCTACTACAGACTCCCTCAATGGACCGTAGAGTCCATTGCAGCAGACTGTATAGTCCACCCAAGCAGACCTTACAGTCCACTGGCGGAGACTGTAGCAGATGACTGTAAAAAAAGGCTTAACTATATGGAAGAAACAGCTTACACAACCACTCTATTCCGGTTTTATCTTTTTCAGATAATCAGAAGGAGCCATACCGAATTCATCTTTAAAACACTGACGGAAATAGACCGTACTGTTAATTCCCACCTTGAACGCAACTTCTGAAATATTGTATTTCCCCTCTAATAACAAACGTTCCGCATATTGCATCTTTATTTTGCGGATATATTCATTGGTGGAAAGTCCGGTCAATGCCTTCATCTTCCGATATAGGGTAGAATTACTCATACACATGGCGTCCGACAAATAGCCGATGTCAATTTTCTCAGAAGAAAGACGATCTTCAATCAGCTTGTTAATCTTCTCAAGGAACTCATTATCCAATTTATTCATAGACTCGGTTACTGCCGCACGTTTGTCAATGAGTATGGAATTCGTATTAAAACGCTCTGCCAACAACTTGCGGGATTCAAGCAAATTATGGATACGGCTATGCAACAAAGTAGCACTGAAAGGCTTTGTCAGATAAGAGTCAGCACCCACTTGATACCCTTCTTCCTTATCTTGCAAAGAGTCCTTTGCCGTCAGCAAAATAATGGGAATATGGCTGGTACGCAAGTCTTCTTTCAATTTCCGGCACATCACAATACCGTTCATCACCGGCATCATGATATCACTGACTATAATATCAGGAATGCAACCCAACGCTTGTTCCAAACCTTGTTCACCATTGGCGGCAGTCCTCACTTCAAAATCGTCCGAGAAAGATTCTACAATATAATCACAGATGTCCCTATTATCTTCCACTATCAGCAGAATACGCTTACCATTATGCACAGGTTCTATATTTTCTTCTTTTTCGTCCTTTTCATCGGAAGTTTTCTCCGTCGAGTCAGCATGCAGCACATGGGGATACGTGTTATCCGTCAGCAGACTGACATAAAAAGTACTTCCCACATTCAAAGAACTTTCAACCCTGATCTCCCCCTCATGCAAAACTACCAGGTTCTTTACCAGAGCCAGACCAATACCTGTTCCTGAAGCCTGATGTTCGCTTCCCTCTTGATAATAACGGTCAAAAATATGAGGCAATGCATCGGGAGCAATACCGAAACCGGTGTCACTCACACTGATTTCCGTATGGTGTATATTATTCCGGACCACCTGATGTAATCCTAAAGTTATAGTTCCTTTCTCTGTATATTTTATAGCATTGGAGATCAAATTATCCAGCATAATCGTTACTACCTCCTTATCAAAAAACAAAGACATATCTTCCTGCTCAATCTCAAGACAGAAATCAATCTCAGGTTTCCGGTTCAATTCCTTATACTTCAGTCCGATCTCGTGTACAAGGGCTGCCAGATTATCACGACTTACACATAATTTCTTGTTTTGGGTTTCCGTTTTTCTGAACTCCAGTATCTGATTAATCAGGTTCAACAACCGGATGGCGCTTTGATGGATAACCGATATTTTCTGTGAATCTTTCCCTGATAAAGAATTACTTTTCTGCATATCTTCCAACGGTCCCAGAATCAACGTCAAAGGAGTACGCAACTCATGTGTGATATTGGTATAGAAACGTAAACGCTCATTATTCAGCTCCTGTTCCTGCTCATGATTTTTCTTCTCCAACTCATAGAGAGACTCCATATCCAGTTTCTTTTTATAGGCATGAAGAATAAAATACAGGACAGAAACACCCGAAAGAATATAAAATAACTTGGCCCACCACGTAAGCCATACAGGCGGGTCAATACGGATATCCAGAGAAGCTATCTCATCCGCCCATTCCTGATTCCGTATTCTTGTCTTTACCTGAAAACAATAATTTCCCGGAGGTATATTACGGAAAGTCACATTATTAGGATCGGTTACTGTATACCATGAATTTTCCAACCCTTTCAACATATAAGCATATTCCACTTGATCGGCCAAGGCATAATTCTGTATATTGAAGGTGACGCTGAAGTTATTTTGCATATAGCTTAAACGTACTTCCGACTGGCCTTCAAGCGCCATCACCTTTTCATTACTGTCCGTATCACGCAACGGGCCGAATATACGCATCTCCGTAATAATTGCAGCAGGTGACTCTCGTTTTTCCAATACCTGATCTGGATTAAAACGGCATAAGCCATTGATTGAGCCAAAATAAAGTGTTCCATCCTTAGCTTCCGCCACACTTCCACTCATGAAATTGCCCATAGGCACATTATCCCAATGATCGTAATTATAGAAAACCTCCTTGTCTTTCAACAAGCAGCTGATACCTTTATTGGTGCTCACCCATATATTTCCATGATTATCTTCCGTAATGGCACGTATATGGACATTGGACAAACCCTCCTCACTGCGATATACTTTATAGTCCCAACTCTGAGAGGATGGAAAACAAACCAGACCTTCTCCCGTTCCTATCCACATTCTGTTCTGACTATCCATATAAACAGTATTGATAGTATTAGAGGGAAAAAGAGAAGTCACGTTAAAAAGTTTAACGCACTGAAAATGTTCATCAAAAACCCCTAATCCTCCTCCGAAAGTACCAATCCATAAACGATTAAGATTATCTTTCGAGATACATCTCACCAGATTATTCTCTACTGTATAATGATCTGCAATGCCTTTATCATGCAAGCGTACCTTATAGATGCCATTACTAGTTCCTATCCATACATATTCTGCATCTTCATACAGTGCACGCACATCTTCCCCTGTTTTATCTTTAGGAAAAATCTGGTGAAAACTTTTCTTTTTCACATCATAAAAATCCACTCCTCCCATAAACGATCCAAACCAAAGGTTTCCTTCCGAATCACAAAGTGCAGCCTGTATGGAATTATCAGTCAAATCACCGGTTTCTTCTTTATAAACCGCCACCCGCTTGCCTTTATCAAATACATTGATGCCTCCCCCATCGGTTCCGATCCATAACTTTCCATCCCTTGCTACGCATACACTGCTTGCTGTCTTATTATTCAGGCTACTACCCGAATGCTGGATAGGAGAATAACTATAAACATTAAAATAGGAAGATTCATGGCTAAGAAAATTAATTCCACCTCCCCACATACCAGCCCATACATTTTTAAAGGAGTCCTGAAACAAACAACGTACAGTAGAATTAGAGAGACTGTATTCATCATCCCCTTCCTTTATATATTGAAAACGCACTTGGTCAGGAGAAAGAAACATACGTTGCGTTAAATCCAAAATGGCTATTCCTCCAAATTCCATGGCAATCCAAAGTTTATTCCCATCAAATTGTCTGATATCAAATACGGTATGAGGAACCCCGTCCTCACTATGATGAAAATGGATAAAATTTTCGGCTTCCGGATTGAACAGTGCCAGCCCCCGGTCTGTTCCCAGCCAAATATTACCGCTTAAGTCCTTATAAATGCAAGTTACCCCATTACCTGGCAAACTGACCGGATCTTCAGGGTCATGCATAAAGTTCTTTACTTTTTTATCTTTAAGAGACAACACACTGAATCCATGATGCACATGCCCCATATACAACTTTCCATCTCCTCCATCAACAACCGACCAAATATTATCGCTAGCCAATCCCGGAACTGTTTGAGTATTGTAATGAATGAATTTTCCAGCCTTTTTATCGAAATAATCTACTCCCCGCCAATATGTCGTAATCCAAAGATTACCATCTGTAGCTGCCACAATCTTAGTAACATCATCCGTTATCAGACTTTCGGGGTTCTCGCCATCATGCCTATAGCAAAGAAAAGTGTTATTTACATAGTCATACGCATTCAGACCGGCCCTTTGCGTGCCTATCCAAAGGATAGAATCCTGAGGATCATCCAACAAACAATTCAGTTCATTGCCTGTTATACCCTGCCTTGTCAAATCTTCATTCTTCAAATAAGTAATGAAACGGGTACCATCGAATTTGTTCAACCCTTCCTCCGTGGCAAACCACAGAAAGCCCTGTTTGTCTTGAGCAATGCTCACCACATAATTATTGGATAATCCCTTCTCTATACCAAGCTGCTTAACAGAATAAGGTTGTGCCAATGAAACAACCGACAGCAGCAAGAGCCAAAGTACGAATATCTTTCTCATAGCATCAGTGTACACATTGTTAAATAATATGGTTCAAAAATACAAATAAAGTCTGTATTTTAGATACATAAATCATGCATTGCAAGATTTACCTCCCTTTTCTGCAAGATTTATATCAGGATTTTAATTCTTCTTCACGTACATTTGCACCACTAACGAATTTAATTCGTCCTCTATTAGAGTAGATGTTTAATCTTCAAATACTAATAAAATATGAAAAAGAAACATTTGTATGGTGCCATGTTATGGGCTTTTCTTGTAACTGCAAACCTATGTACGGGATGTAGTGATGATAACGACTACCCCGATGTAGACGGGCAAAATCCAACAATGACATTAGCAACAGACCACATCGAGTCCGGAGCGGGACATCGATTTACTATTGAAGGGACATTAGAAGACAAAGACGGTATTGCTTCTATCAGCCTACAATGTGCCGACCTGCATTTGAACAAGACAATTGATTTAATCGAAATCTATGGTGCTCCGCAAGAGAGTTATGATTTAAGTTATTACTTTGACATAAACCGAAATGAAATCGGCGAACGTTTCACAGTCAAAGTTACTGTAACCGATGTAGGAGGACGCAGTATATCTCAAGATGTATTAATCACAATGGACGGAGATTTTGCAGCTCCGGTATTTTCAGCTGCCCCGGATGCCACTGTTACAGTATTAATGAAAAATGAAACGAAATTCAATCTTCGGTTCACGGCTACAGATGATCGTGCATTGGATTATGTCACAATTAATATTCCAGGTATAGACGGGTTTGACAACCGCCGTGTAGATGCTGATGGAAAAAGTTCATTGAACTTTGCCGAAATAATAGTATTCCCCAATGAACCGAAAAGTTATAATGTGACAATTACCGCTTTTGACAAGAAAGAAAACTCAACCACTACCACCAGTGTATTGAATATCTCAGAAATGCCGGATTTTCCCAAAATGTATCTGGCAGATGTGGCAACTGCCGAAGAACTGAATAGTGATATATTCGGGGTACCGATGGTAATTGAACATACAGGTGAATATCAGTATAAAGCAAATTATTACTGTCAAAAAGCCGGAACTAAAATATTCTTCTTACCACAAAAGAGTGACTTCACTCCTATTTGTTTCGGGCTTGATCCAGAGGATAACACCAAACTGACAGACGATCCCGAAACAGCAATGCCAATCGTACTTGACCAAGCCAATGTTTATTATGAAATTAATATTGATGTGAAGAACAGTACATACAATCTGAAAACTTACTCAATTGCCGATGCTGTAGACCCCATACCTCACACATACGGTTCTATCAGCCTTGACACATGGGGTGACGGTGGTTCGTGGTTACAGGAATTCTATTTCGGATATATGACCAGTAGCCCAACTGAAGTCCTGCGTTTCACTCAAGATAAGACCAATCCTCACCTGTTCTATTTGGATACCCCCCTATTCCTGGAGGCAGGTACTAAAATGAATTTCGTTATTCATAACTGGCACTCTGACGGATGGTGGAATTATTGCACGTGGCGTGTAGACAACTCAGACGAACCGGAGATCTTCGGATATTATGGTAAAGAAGCCAAATATACCAATCCGGCATGGACCAAACCCGATCATGTAGGTGACAATTGGGCAAAACCAACAGTGAACGTCACAGGGAATTATAAACTTATATTCGACGCTCATTTGGAAAGAGCTAAACTCATTCCGGCCAATTAACAAGTAACATTAGATTTAAGATATGAAAAAGCAAATATTATTATTGTGTCTTGCGCTGACAAGTCTATGTAGCTATGCGCAGACCATCACTGTAAAAGGTGTAGTAACCTCGGCTTCAGATAAAGAACCGATGATTGGTGCAACAGTGCAAGTTAAAGGTACAGGTACAGGTACTATTACAAGTATTGATGGTGATTATTCACTAAACGATGTTGCCAAGGATGCCGTACTTGTGTTCTCCAGCATAGGATATGAGACTCAAGAAATAAAGGTAAACGGACAAACCGTTATCAATGTAGTGCTGAAAGATGCCAGTGAATTACTGGACGAAGTAGTGGTTATTGGTTATGGAGCCGTGAAAAAAAGTGACCTGACCAGTTCTATATCTACCGTAAAAGGAAAAGAAATTACCGAAACTGTAACCGGTAATGCAATGGACGCCTTGCAAGGTAAAATCAACGGTGTTCAAGTAACCAGTGGTGGTGGTCCGGGCGCACAACCAAAAGTTCTAATCCGTGGTGTAACAACAGTAAACGGAACCGATCCTTTGTATGTAGTAGATGGCATGCCGGTAGGTACAAACATCAACTTCCTAAACAGTAATGACATTGAATCTATGGAAGTTTTAAAAGACGCTTCGGCTGCTGCCATTTACGGAACACGTGCTTCTAACGGTGTCATTCTAATCACAACCAAAAAAGGAATGGCAGGAAAAACAAATATCAGTTTTAATGCATCTGCAGGTTTCCAAACACTGTCAAAACCCAAAATGGCTAATGCCGCCGAATATAAAGAAGTATTCAATACCCGATACACAAATGACGGAGGAACTTCTATTTGGAATGATACAGGCGCTACTACCAATCCCGGAGGAACAGACTGGTGGGACGAAGTAATCAACAAAACTGCTTTAGTGCAAAATTACTCACTCAATATCTCCGGTGGTTCAGACAAACTGGTTTATAACCTGAGTATGGGTTACTACCGTAACAATTCACAATATGACTATGGTTATTGGGACAAAATCAACGCACGCCTTAATACAGAATATACATTTAATAAATATGTAAAAATGGGTTTCGACATTGCCCCACGTGTAGAATCATGGGATGATACCCCCGATCTTTTTTCAGCTGCCATGTCTATGGACCCCACAACTCCTATATTCAAGCCGGAAGATCAATGGGTGGATAACGAATTCAATAACTATCAGCGTTCTTACAACAACCAGGAGTGGAACCCTGCCGGTTCATTGGCCCGCCAAAATTCCCACTCCCGTGAAATGGGTACAATTGTAAATACTTATTTACAGATAAACCCTATTCAAAAACTGACCCTGCGCACGCAGTTCGGCGCTAATGCACACTTCCGCCGTACAGACAAATTCACTCCTGAATTCTATATTGATGCTTTGGAACAATCTACATTAAGTAATGTTTCCCGTGAAATGCAGGAATGGCTTGATTGGAACTGGACTAATACTGCTACTTACATCACGACTTTTGCAGAAAAGCATAATATTAATGTAATGGGTGGCTTTACAGCTGAACGCTTTGCTGAATTCCAATCAAAAGCCTCACGTGACGATGTTCCTAATAATATGGATCAAATGCAGGAAGTAAATGCCGGTACACAAAACCAAAAGTCAGAAGGTAAAACTGCTTACAGCACATTAGTATCTTATTTAGGACGCGTGATGTATAACTATGACAATCGTTACTATCTAACAGCTTCTATTCGTGCAGATGGTTCTTCTCGTTTCCCCAAAGGAAACAAATATGCCATCTTCCCTTCTGTTTCTGCTTCATGGCGTATCATCAGTGAAAGTTTCATGCAAGACCAGAAGATTTTCAGTAACTTGAAATTACGCGGAGGTTGGGGACGTGTAGGTAATCAAAACATAGATAATGATGCTACGCTGACTTTGTTAGGACAATCTGATTATGTATTCGGTACAGCTCCAGGACGTGTTTCAGGTACTATGGTATCAGGCGTTGGCAATAATTTGCTAAAATGGGAAACAGTAGAAGACTGGAACGTAGGTGTGGATATGTCCTTCCTTGACTCCCGTCTAGACATGACCTTTGAGTATTTCCAAAAGAAATCTTCTGATATGCTCTATCAGAAACAAAATATCTTCGCCATCGGATACCCCGACTGGAACAGTACAGTATGGATGAATATAGGTAGTATGAAAGCTAGCGGTTGGGAATTAAGTCTGAACTGGCACGACAAAGTAGCAGACTTCCGATATAATGTGGGATTGAACCTTTCCGCAGTGAAAAATAAAGCTGTTAAATTCTCCGGTGACGGTCCTATCCAAACTGGAGGTTTCAACAGCGACCAAATTATCCGTAATGAAGACGGTGGCTTGATTTCACGCTTCTACGGCTACGTAGCCGATGGTATTTTCCAAAATTGGGATGAAGTTTATGCTCACACCAACGAAAATGGCAAGCTGGTACAATCCAATGCCCAACCCGGTGACATTCGCTTTAAGGATTTGAATCATGACGGAGTTCTAGATGAAAATGATAAAACATGGATCGGTAACCCATATCCCGATTTGATGGTAGGTTTGAACTTGGGTTTCAGCTATAAAAACATCGATTTCACAGCCAACTTCTATGGTACATTCGGTAATGATATTTTCAATAAGACCAAAGGTTTATACTCCGGCGTAAGTGGGCAAAACGTTTGGGCAGGTACATTGCAGAAAGCATGGCATGGCGAAGGAACCAGCAACGATATTCCTCGTCTGTCCTACAATGATTTGAATCAGAATTACACACGCGTTTCAAGTTTCTTTGTAGAAGACGGCTCTTATATGCGTTGCAAACTATTACAAGTGGGTTACACACTCCCCAAGAAGTGGTTGAACGGAACCGAATTGCGTCTCTCATTGTCGGCTCAAAATCCTTTCACTATCACCAGCTACTCAGGTATGGATCCTGAACGTCCACAGATTGGTAAAGATGGCAGTGTAATTGAAACCGGTATTGACGGCATCGCTTATCCTAACCCACGTACTTTCTTATTTGGAATTGATTTAAAATTTTAACCCTCAAGGTATAAACCATGAAAAAGATATTAACAATATTAACAATGATTGCCTCGCTGACATTCACTTCTTGTGAGGATTTCCTAACAGAGGAAGTGCGCGGGCAACAAAATTTGGATACTTATTTCCAAAGTGCAGAAGAAGCCGAAGCATTTATTACTGGTTGTTACCAGGCCATTACTTTTGGCGGATGGTGGAATATCAACACAGTATGGTTGCTTTCCGAGATGTGTAGTGATGACGGTTGGATGGGCAATACCAGCCAAAGTCAAAGTGACTATATTTCTTTGGCCCACTATCAAGGTACCGGACAAAGCAATGGTGCCATCTCCAACTTTTGGCAGTATCGATACAAAGGCATTCTACGTTGCAATATCGCAGTGGAACGCATTTCACAAGCTGATTTCTCAGATGAAGAAATGAAGAACCGGCTTGTAGCCGAAGCACGTTTTCTCCGTGGATACTTCTATTTTGAACTTGTGAAGAATTTTGGTGGTGTGCCTCTCATTACAGGCTTCCTGTTGCCCGAAGAAATACAAGGTATTACCCGCGCTTCGGCCGAAGATGTATATAAGTTCATTGAAGATGATTTAAAAGCCGCTGCTGATGTGTTGCCACAACGTAGTCAATATGCTGCTACAGATATGGGACGCGCTACCCGTGGAGCTGCATTAGGCCTATTGGGAAAGGTTTACCTCTACCAAAGCAAATGGCAAGAGGCACATGATGTATTGAAAACAGTCATCGACGAAGGTGAATATAAATTACTCGACAACTTCGGTGATGTATGGGATGTTGACCATAACAATAGCGAAGAAAGTCTGTTTGAAGTACAATATATGTATGATGGAACTTATGCATTGGGTGGTTCTTTGACTGTTATTACCGGTGCCCGTAGTGGTCCCGGCGACGGATGGTCTTGGGGACAGCCAACCGCTAACCTCGAACAAGCCTACATCGATGCAGGAGATACAGAACGTTTACGTTGGACTATCATTAAAACCGGTTGTACAGAAATTGCCGGAGAGAATAACTTCGACAAGTTCGTTGAAAACAACACAAAAATCGCCAATTATAAAGATTATATCGAAAAGTACGGTTGGGATCCCGAATGTTATATTATAGATCCGTCACAACATAAATCAGCACGTATTGTCCGGAAGTATTTTGTACCTATTGAAAAACGTCCGGAAGTATACAATATCGACAAAATTCCATTAGATCATCGTATCTTACGCTATGCAGATGTATTGTTGATGTATGCTGAAGCCTGCAACGAATTGGGCGAAGATGGTACAGCACGTACCTATCTTAATGAGGTACGGAATCGTGTAAAATTACCTGCTGTCACATCCAGTGGGAACGAGCTTCGCAAAGCTATCCGGCTAGAACGTCGTTTGGAACTGGCATGGGAACAAAACAGAATCTATGATATCCGCCGTTGGACAGATGACAATGGCAAGAAAATGATTTGTAACCTGATGGGAGCAAACGGTACATTTGTAAAATACAATACAGATCCCGCTACCCGCGACATTTACGAATGGGAAAATCAAGGTGAGGCAAGTGATAAAGGAATCAGCTTCAACGAAAACCGGGATATGGTATTCCCGATACCTTTATATGAGATTACAATGTCTAATGGTTCTATCACCCAAAATCCGGGCTGGAATTAATCATTTTCCAAAAAGAACAGATTGTTACAGGAATTAAACATTCAATAGGTCTTTATATTCTGTCGCGGATAGTTTGCTAGGATTATCCGCGACTATTTTTTAATCCATCTAAAACAATGAAACTAAAATATATTTTTACTCTTCCACTGTTCTTTTCTACTGTAGCCTGCAGTGACGATTCTCCCCAAACACCGGATACATCGGGGCAACCGGACAGCAGCATAAACGTAGAAAAAACAGTAACCATAGATGCCGGACAATCTTTTCAGACTCTGACAGGATTTGGCGCATCAGATTGTTGGGCACCTGCCTTCGTAGGAAAAAGCTGGATAACGAATCGTGACAAAATCAGTGAACTGCTATTCTCTTCTGAAATACAATCAGGACAACCTAAAGGTATAGGACTCTCCATGTGGCGTGTGAATCTAGGTGGTGGCAGTGCAGAACAAGGTGAAGCAAGTGGAATAGAAGACAAATCACGCAGAGCAGAATCTTATCTGACTGATGACTTAACATTAGACTGGACACGCTGTAAAGGGCAGCGCTACTTCTTGCAGCGCGCCAAAGAGTTTGGTTGTCAGAGTATAGTACTTTTCAGCAATACCCCTCCTGTACAATATACCTCCAACGGAAAAGGATTCTCCAATAGCGGAGGAGTTTCTAATTTGAAGGATGAATGTTATACGGACTTTGCCAGATACATGTCAGATGTAGCAAAATACTATGTAAACGAAGGATATCCAGTGACACATATCTCACCAGTTAACGAACCCCAATATAATTGGGACAGCGGCCAGGAAGGCAGCGGATGGACTAATGATGAAGTAGCCAGACTTATACGTGAATTGGATACCGCCATCACTTCTGCCGGTCTTTCTATTGATATTCTTCCAGGGGAATCTGGAGATTATGAATATCTCTACAAATTTAAGAATGATGCCGCCCATAGTAACGTACTTTCAGCATTTTTCACACCTGGAACTTCCACCTATATAGGCAACCTGACTCATGTAAAGAAACTTATCTGCGGCCACAGCTACTGGACAGATGGCACATGGGATGGTATGCGTAATGTCCGGAAACAACTGGCCCAAGCAGCCCAACAATATGATGTAGAAATATGGCAAAGTGAGTGGAGTATGTTAGGCGACGGATACAGCTCTTCCGAGTTTATAGGCTATGACCAAGCAACCGAAATGGACATTGCACTTTATATGTCAAAAGTAATACACAATGACCTAACTATAGCAGGAGTTTCCTCCTGGAGTTACTGGACCTCAATGGATATCCCCCGCTGGGGACACAAAAACCGCTTCTTACTGATTTCACTGGAACCCTCCGATGGAGTTTATGGGGATATAGAGAAAGAAGGCACTTATAAAGCTACTCCCACACTTTGGGTATTAGGTAACTACAGCCTATTCATCCGACCGGGTTATCGCCGTATCATGCTTAACATGAATGAATCATCCAGTTTCTTCGGGTCAGCATGGATTTCACCGAAAAAAGATAAAATTGTTGCTGTTTATACCAATCTATCAGAAAAAGGAGTCCGGCTAAACGAAATTCATAAAGAATGGGTAAGTGAAATAAGCTCCATCACTACTTATACAACAACAAATAACAAAAATTTGCAAGAGGTACACGTCACGGCAGACCAACAAGTAATTGTGCCTTCGGAAAGTGTTACAACTGTCATTTATAATCTGAAATAATCCCTCAACTTTATGAAATACAAAGCATTATTATTCTCTTTATTTGCAACAGCAAACCTGTTTGCTCAACATCCTGCCATTCACTTTGAAATAGAAACAGACCAACCCTGTCAAACCATGGACTATTTCGGAGCATCAGACTGTTGGAGCATGCAATTTATCGGCTTATGGCCGCAAGAAAAACAAAACCAAGTAGCCGACTGGCTGTTCAGTACGGAAAACCATGAAAACGGACAACCTAAAGGAATCGGCTTGTCTTTATGGCGTTTCAATGTAGGAGCCGGAAGTGCGGAACAAGGAGAAGCCAGCCAGATAGCCTCTCCCTGGATGCGCACCGAATGTTTCCTTCAGGCAGATGGTAACTATAATTGGAATAAACAACAAGGGCAGCGCAACTTCCTGCGTCTGGCAAAAGAACGGGGTGTAAACAAATTTTTGGCATTTCTTAATTCACCTCCCGTATATTTCACACAAAACGGTCTTGCCACCAACACAGGCCGTGGAGGAACCTTAAACTTAAAGGAAGAGCATTATAAGAATTTTGCCCGTTTTCTTGCCAATGTCATAAAAGGGGTGGAGAAACACGATGGAATCAAGTTCAATTACCTCTGTCCATTCAATGAACCCGATGGGCATTGGAACTGGATTGGCCCCAAACAAGAAGGTACACCGGCTACCAACCGCGAAATAGCCCGTGCCATACGCCTCATCAGTAAAGAGTTCGTAAATAACCAAATTGACACACAGATTCTAGTCAATGAGTCCTCTGACTATCGTTGTATGTTCGATACTCACATGACTAATTGGGAACGGGGGTATCAAATCCAGTCTTTCTTTAATCCGGACAGTACAGCCACCTATCTGGGTGATACTCCCAATGTTCCCCGGCTGATGGTAGGGCATAGTTATTGGACTAATACTCCTCTGAATAATTTACACGATATCCGTTGTCAATTAAAAGATACTTTAGACAAGTATAAGGTGGATTTCTGGCAGACAGAAACCTGTATCATGGGCAATGACGAAGAAATCGGCGGAGGCGGAGGATATGACTTCACCATGAAGACAGCATTATATGTAGCACGGATCATTCATCATGACATTGTATATGCAGGTGCTCGCAGTTGGCAATGGTGGCGATCTATCGGTGGAGATTATAAAGACGGATTAATCCGTGAGTATAGTGATCCGACTTTTCTGAATGGTGAGGTGAAAGACTCCAAATTAATGTGGGCTTTGGGAAACTACAGTAGATTTATACGCCCGGGAGCTGTTCGGAAAGCAATTATAGCCAAAGACAACCAAGGGAAAATCATTCCTGAAGGCGATACGGATGTAACCGGACTAATGTGTTCAGCATACCAAAATACAGACGGAAAGGAGGTTTTCGTTATGATTAATTATGCAGCGGAAGATAAAGAGTTTACTTTCTATCAGCGTAACGGAATTATAAAAAACTGGAAAATCTATCGTACTTCGGATAAAGATGGAGAGAATCTTCTACCGGTGGGAAGCATCAAAAACCATGAAAAAGTTGTGATTCCGGCACGTTCCATTATTACGTTGGTCACTCAATAATACTCCAATATATAAAGAAATAAGGTTGGCTCTTTGTGAAGAGTTCAGCCTTATTCTCTTCTTAAAATACATTTCGGTTCTCAATCCTTCCTTTTTATACTGCTTTCCCTCACCTGCAAACAAGTAGGAATAATGATTTGCCTGATTTTTTTATCTCCCTTAATCTTATCAATCAACATCTGACATGCGGCTTCCCCCATCTTATAAGTCTGATGCGAGACGGCCGAAAGGCGAGGCACTACATAATTGGCATGTTGCTCATCTGTATACCCAATAAGCGCTATATCCTGAGGAATACGAAGATTATGATTTCTAATCACTTCCATAGCGGCAAATGCCAATGTATCATTCATGGCAAGAATTGCATCGGGAGGCTCCGGAAGCGATAATAAAATTTCTGTAGCTATTTTCCCTTCTTCAAAATCAATTTTCCGACACACAACCAAATCTTTCTCAATAGGTATCTTATTTTCCCTTAACGCTTCAAGGTAACCATGTTTTCTCTTTCTTACTATATCCAGATGGTTTGCACCACCGATAAAAGCAATCCGTTTGCTTCCATGATCCAACAAGTGCTGTGTCGCCATCTGAGCAGAATATACTCCATCAGCCACTACCGTAGAAAAACGGTCAGGCATGCAAACACGATCAAATAGAACAAGCGGCATATTCATATCATCCAAACTCAGCCAATGGTCATAATCCGTTGTTTCCTGAGACAAACACCCTATCACACCTTCTACATGCATATTGACCAGATTCTCAATATTTCTTTTCTCGTGCTCGTATGACTCATGGGAGGTCGTGATAATGACAAAATAACCGTTTGCTATGGCTGTATCTTCTATGCCACTCAAGATAGATGCAAAGAAATGAGTAACAATATCAGGGCACAATCACTCCAATGGTACGAGGGGTATTTTTCCGAAGACTCATGGCAAAAGGATTGGGATGATAATTCATCTCTTTTGCCAATTTTTGAGCTTTAATACAAAGTTCCCGACTGATTTCGGGACTATTTTTCAAGGCACGGGATACTGTAGGTATGGATACACCTAATATCTGTGCCAAATCTTTCAATGAAGTACGTCTCGATTCTGCCATATCAATGCTGTAAACGGTGATTCACCTACAAAGAAAGCATATTCTCACCAATATACATACAAAGAGTGCATTTTTTAGTGATAAGATTAGTGGTAAATACTGCGATATGCACCCACTATTCACCACCAACCACTTATCACTAATAAATCGTTCCGCGCATCCGGTCTTCGAATGCAGCTAAAGCAGCCTTGGCGCCTTCCCCCATTGCTATAACTATCTGTTTATAGGAAACATCCGTTACATCTCCGGCAGCATAGATACCTTTTACAGAGGTCCGGCCATTTTTATCAGTCAGAATTTCACCCATGCGGTTCGTTTCCAGCAATTCTTTAAACAAAGTGCTATTGGCAGTCAAACCTATTTGGACAAAAATACCATCCAAGGCAAAGATCTCTTCTTTTTCGGATGAACGGTCTTTCTTTATAAGCCCCACCACTTTATCACCGTTTCCTAACACCTCTACCGTTTGAGTATTAGTAATAATATCCACATTGGGCAGGCTTTTAGCTTTCTCCTGCAAAACAGTATCCGCTTTCAAAGTATCCATGAATTCGAATACAGTCACTTTGGAACAGACTCCCGCCAAATCAATAGCAGCCTCAACCCCGGAGTTTCCACCACCTATGACTGCTACTTCCTTATCTTTATAAAATGGTCCGTCACAATGAGGACAGAAAGCCACTCCATGACCGATGTATTTTTCTTCACCGGGAACATTCAATTTTCTCCAGTTCGCCCCGGTAGCAATGATCAGTACGGGAGCCTTATACGTTTCTCCACCTTTCACAGACAACACTTTCATGCCCTCTGCCACTTCCACTTTCTCTATCCGGCGATTTTCTAAAATATCAATATGATATTCCGCCAAATGTTTTTTCAGATCCTGGGCCAACTGTTTACCGGTAGTCTGAGGCACAGATATCAAGTTCTCAATCCCCATCGTTTCATTGACTTGTCCACCAATACGCTCTGCTATTATTGCTACTTTCAACCCTTTACGAGCCGAGTAGATAGCAGCTGTCGCACCGGCAGGACCAGCACCGGCTACCAGTACATCATATTCTTTTGTCTCAACAGCTTCCAATTCCACCGAACCGTAACGGGCTTCCAGCTTCTCCAACAGATCCCCCATACTGCTACGCCCCACATGAATCTGTTCACCATCAGCAAATACAGTAGGAACGGCCTGTACTTTCATCCGTTCTACTTCTTCTTCATTTATAGATCCATCTACTGCCTCATGGCGTATCTGACCATTCAGAAGTACCATCATATTCAAAGCTTGAACCACATCGGGACAATTGGTACAGGTGAGAGACAAATAGGTGGTCAAACTAATCGGCCCCTGTAATGCCTTGATACGTCTGGTAATAAACTCGTCCGGAAAATTCTTTCCTTTGCCGTCAGCATTCAGAACAGCCATCAATAAAGAAGTAAATTCATGACCACCAGGTACGGCACGAAATGTGATTCCCGTATCCTTTCCTTCTTTTAAAAGGATAAACTTCAGCCCTTCACTATCCTGCAACCGACAGGAAAGTTTATCCGAACAGGAAGCCACTTCTTCCAACGAGTCCACCAACTCGGCACGACTTTCGTGCTGAGGGTGGACAAAGATGTCAAAAGTATAGTGCGCTTCCAATTGGGCAAAAAGACCTTTTAACTGATCTTTTATCGCACTATCTAACATGAGTTCTATACTTTAAATTTTACCTACCAAATCAATACTCGGTTTCAAGGTCTCAGCACCTTTCTTCCATTTAGCAGGACAAACCTTACCATCATGAGTGGCTACAAACTGGGCAGCTTCTACCTTACGAAGAAGTTCATCAGCATTACGCCCGATACTGTTGTCCTGAATTTCAGCTAATTTGATCTTGCCTTCGGGATTCACTACAAAAGTACCACGATAAGCCATACCGTCTTCTTCAATCATCACACCAAATGCACGCGACAAAGCACCTGTAGGATCTGCCAACATCGGATAAGTGATTTTGCGGATACTTTCAGACGCATCATGCCATGCTTTATGAACGAAATGTGAATCGGTGCTTACAGAATATACTTCCACTCCCATTTCTTTGAACTGATTATACTTTTCAGCAATATCTACAAGTTCGGTAGGGCATACAAACGTAAAGTCAGCAGGATAGAAGAAGAAAATAGCCCATTTACCTTCAATATCTTTATTAGTTACGGTTTTAAACTCTCCATTATGGAATGCCTGAACTTTAAATTCAGGAACTTGTGAATTAATAATTGGTTCCATACTCTTTTTATTTTTAAATTAAAACTGATTTTTAAATTGTAATTATTACATTTGCAAAGGTAACCGACTTCAGCACCTTCCACAATACCTAATTATTAGGATTATATAGAACAAGATTCATCATAAATAGGTATTGGACAAACGATTTTTTAAGTGAATTTTGCATGTAATTAAAAGGATGCTAAATGTTTTAACAACAATAGTTTCCGCCAGGGAACTTAATCGGTAAACACAGTACGTTAGAACTGCGCTATGGCGACAAAACCATCATTGCTCGGGCACTGATTGCTTTCCGGTGATATTCTTAAAAAAAATATAAAAGCCTCCTGACTTCTGTCTGTCCTTTAAAGGTTTTATGTACTTTTGTACCGCTTTAAACAAAAAACAATCAATAAAAATGGACGATTCAATACCACGAACGTGCAATAGTATTAACTGATCCGACAGGGCAATCACTACTCTGAATGCCTCTGAACGGATATAAACGAACGAAAGGAGGCAATAAGATGAGAAAATATCTTTATTGTGAGAATGGCTTTGTAGAAAAGCCACAATGGATGCCAAACTGCTGGGTGAATGTAGAATGCCCCGACCAAAGTGATTTTGAGTTTCTGACTAAAGAATTAAAAGTTCCCGAAGCTTTTTTAGAGGACATCGCCGATATGGATGAACGTCCGAGAACGGATACGGAAGACAACTGGCTACTGACCATTATCCGAATCCCCCTGCAACAACAGGGAAGCATCCCTTATATCACTATCCCCATCGGTATCATTACAAATAATGAAATCATTGTTACCGTGTGTTATCACTCCACTGAAATGATTCCTGATTTTATTGACCACACCCGACGTAAAGGAATCATTGTGCCTAATAAATTTGAATTGATTTTACGGTTAATTTACTCATCTGCCGTATGGTTCTTGAAATATCTGAAACAAATAAACAATGATGTAGCTGCCGCAGAAAAAGAATTGGAAAGGAGCATACGTAATGAGGACCTGCTCAGATTGATGAAACTACAAAAAACATTGGTTTATTTCAATACGTCCATTCGTGGAAATGAGGTGATGGTAGGTAAATTGCAAAGTATCTTCCAGGAAAAAGATTATCAAAACCGCGATTTGGTAGAAGATGTAGTCATTGAATTAAAACAAGCATATAACACGGTTAATATCTACAGTGATATCTTAACCGGAACCATGGACGCATTTGCTTCCATCATATCCAACAATGTGAACACCATCATGAAACGCATGACCAGTATTTCCATCATTCTGATGGTACCCACATTAATAGCTAGTTTCTATGGAATGAATGTAGATGTACATGTAGATGCATTACCACATGCTTTTAGCTTTATTATTTTGGCGTCCATCACATTGTCTGCGTTGGCTTTTGTTATTTTCAGAAAGATAAAGTGGTTCTAAAAAATCCTGTAACAATATCATATGACCTGTCATTCACGACAACAGGTCATATGATAAAATTCTTTTCGCCCCCTAATCTTATAACAAAGATATTCAACTTACTCTTACTTTCTTTCTCCAAATACGTTTTATCCATAAATAGTATCCTGTCAATGGCAAGGTGGCTCCTATCAAAGCTGCTATAAACGTCAGTAAACGGGTAAGCATACCGCCCCAACTACCAACATGTACAGAATAGATCCATCCGCGAATCTTTCCAACCTTCTCAGCATCTTTATATAAAACTACCTCATTAATCTCACCTGTATGAGGATTGAATTTATAACGGTCGGAAGCACGTTGATTACCGAAGGTATTGAAAGAAACATTTGCTACCCCATCTGATAAGGTTATCTGTTTGTAACCGGGATTATTTAGGGCTAATTGTTCATAAACTTGTTGCCAACAAACATAGGACGAAGAATGAGAAACATTCTTTCCAGGTTGATCACTACCTCTACCACCACGCTGAGTCACCCCACCATGTGTACCTCCCTGTTGTACTTCCACGCCAAACACTTTATAGAAACCTGTCCGATACCATCCAAAAGACCATGTTAGCCCGGTAAGGGCCATAGCCAATAAAAACAAACAGCGCATACATACCACCTGCAACATGCAGGTCATACCAAAATCTTCTAAAGCCCCTGCCGACAGATATTCTTAAACTATTTTTCAAGGCTTTTCGTGTACGAGGCCACCAGATAACGATACCCGATATCAAAACCACGACAAACAACAGGGTGCTGACACCTACAATCATTTTTCCCCAGAAGACTCCGCCATCCGCTTTCATACTGTCCAACAGCCAGCGATGCAGCCTGAACATAGTCACAAAAAATGCAGGACGTTCATATTTACCTTTAATCTCACCAGTATATTGATCCACATACACGGAAGCACGACGAGGCTTGGACAAATTCACCTGCCAGGTACGTTCCGGGTCAGAGAAAACACTGATTCCTGTCACAGACACACTATCGGGCAACATGAGTTCTACCTCTTCTAATAATCGATCAACAGGAAGTGGAACTGTCTCTACCTTTTTTACATAATAGAGTTCATGCCTGGCCAGTTCCATCACTTCATTTTCAAAAACCAACATGGCTCCCGAGAAGCAAATCAAGGAAATGATTAACCCGAAAGGAACAGAAAGCCAAAGATGTATTTGGCGAAATATTTTCTTCATAAAATCTTCGATACGATTCATAAAAAGAGTCTGCATAAGCACATACTGCCCGCAGACTCCCATTATATTATTACAATACTCAGTTCTGAGGTTGCAGTTTACCGACGCCACTGATTTGTGTCGCTTCTATAGAAACACCCCTTGTCGCTACCGCACCAACCGGATCTATTTTATAAATAGACGGATATCCTTCTGTTGTAGTTACAGCCATATAGGCATATCCATTCTCCACATACGGAGTATTGCCAAAGCCGGAGATCAAATCGGCAGAAGGCAAACCGGTTACATAAGTCAGTTTTCCGGTTTCTCCTTTATATATCGCTAACTGATTAGCAGTGAAACCAGTTTCAGTCAAGGGACGATCATACATCAACAACAAGAAATAATCTCCCGTAATATGCCAACAACGAATGAAAGATTTACCTCCGGTCTGCGCTTCGATACTATAATAATAATCAGGATCAAACTCTTCTGTTCCAACCTTTATACGTACTACTCCGGCATCCAAGGTAGTCTGCTGGCGCTTATCCTTCATGGTCTTCGCATAGCTAGGAGAAAATACATAAATATCACCATTATCTGCCGCCCAAATCGTTTGATAATACTGTGATTTAAAACGCCCGCAAGCATAACTGATCTTATCTGTTTCTATGATTTTTTTATTTGTCAGCGTTTCATCATCAAAAATAGCCACCCAGCATTTATTGGGATATTGCGTCCATTGCAATTCACCTTTTTTATAACTGCTGCTGTTGGAACCACCGTCTTCTGTCTTTACCAAATCATTATTGCCGGGAAGTATCCATTTTCCCCCGTCAGTGGCCGAACCATATTGACTTAACCCCATTGGAATAGCAGCACTATACAGTTTATTATTTCGTTCCAAGATGCCGGCCAAGGTTACATATTCTCCATTTCCCAAGAAGTTTTCGGACATATAAGCCTTATTTTGAGTATCATTCGTGGTAAATGTTTCAACAGATACGTCCAAATAAGAAAGCAAAAACATCTTTGGTAAATATCCATTCTCATCAGCATACGCTGTGGGTCCGTCACCGGTAGACGAGGTCATGATATATTTATCATAAATACCGTAAGTAGTAAATCTCTTTACGGCAAACTCCCCCGGAACGAGCCTTTACTTCATTATTTGAATCCATGATATAAGAACGGGTCGTACCTGCATTCCCTTGATTATAAGTCAGCGCATAAAGATATTGATTCTTGTAAAACACCCATTGAGTTGCGCCATCATTCACAAGACCATTATTCACTGTAGAAACAGTGCCTTTATCCAACGTTTCAGAAGTAAGCAGCACATTCGTTGTATTTCCAGACGCTGTGACCGACGATGCAATAACATACTCACCTTTAGCCTCGGTACCCGAACCGTAATCCGGCTCATTATCCGTACATGCGCTCAACGCCATTCCTACTATGGCAATAGCAACAAATCCGTTCAATAAGAAATCTTTCTTCATTTTATTCTTCCTGTTAATTTAAAATTCAATTAATTATAAACTCCTTTTTTCTAATCCTTCAGCAGCTACTAGATAACTCCTAATTATACCGCTGACGCTCCAATTCTGTGCCAGCAACCAGCCATTCAGTGACAGTAATTCGTGGATCAGTGGCAGTGATCGACTAATCAGCATCACTGATTAATAGACAAAGCAGGCTGAAGGGAGGCATGTTCTTATAAAAACCGTCACAAGTTCTTTTTTAATCGCCGAAACAAACACGCAGCTTGCCATAAAAAGCCCGACCTGCCTTCTGAAGACTAAAATTATCATACAGTTTCTCGTCTGTGAAGTTACGACATTCCAATGATACGTTATATCGTCCTTTTTGCAAACTATAAGAAAGGGATATATTGTGTGAGAATTGATCAGGTACCACATAGTCCCCCTTATTTGAGCCTATTCGGGAAGAATAATAAGTAAAGTTATGCAGATATTGATTATCATAAGACACGGTCAACATATTGCCTTTCCTTCCTAAATCCCGCCAATAAAAAGTAACATCCGAATCAGCAAACATATAGGGCAGATTCGGCATCCGTTCTTTATAAGCCAGATTTTCCGCACTGCTGGAAATAGATGTTCTCATATTGTCGCGTACATCCATTTTGGTAAAATTACCTCCTATACTCACCCAATTACCAAAACCGTAACGAGCAGAAACAGTATATCCTTTCGTCAATACTTTACCGTAATTAATATATTTCGCGGCATATTTACCACCACTCAAATCCGCAATATTACGCTGAATATAATCTTTCGTATTCCGATAAATCACTCCACCTTCCATATATACAGAATGCCTGCCAAATGTTCTGTTATAGCTCAAATTAAAATTCAAATTATCACTACTCTCCGGTTTTATACTGATATCTCCCATTTCCAAATCCTCATCTCCAAACATTTCTTCAATAGTAGGCAGACGATATGCTTTTTCGTAGGACAATTTCGCCTGCAAACCGGGTAGAATGAAATAAGTTCCCGCAGCTCCATACCCTATGGAATTCATGTTTCGGGTAGTACGGACATAATCATCTTGATTCGTAGTCGTAGCCATAGGACCCGCCACATACAAACTATAATATTTCCCAAACACTGAGAGGTTCCAATGATCAGACGGCATCAACCGATAGGACAATCCGGAGATATTCTTATGGGTTTCTTTAGCGATGGCATCCTCCGATTCCACCTTAGCCAATAAAGAAGTATTAGAACGGCGAAAAGTATTCAACACATGATTAAAGGTCAGCATATGTATTTTCGCCAGACGGTAATTAACGGTTAATGTTCCATTCCAATTGTTATTATCCGCCCGTGAATATTGATTGGATTGTTCACCGGGTGAGTTCATTAATTTCCTATCACCCAACCAATTGTACTTATAGGAAGCTGTATCTATATTTGTCGTTGCATTTTTATTATAATTGGCAGTCAATGCCACATCCAGACCTTTGATGAATAAGCCACGCTTACTATATTCCAATGACGGCATCAACGAATGTCCTTTACGATGTTTTTCCCCATAGACTATTTCCTGACGTACTCCGGTCTGTATCTCCTTATACATATGTGAATAAGTAAAGCCCAACATCAATCTGTCTGCCCATTTCTTATCCACAATACCCATCTTACCTATAACCGCCTCATTATGATAGGTATCATTAAAGCGCTTCACACGTACCCTTTTATCTTTATCAATTCTTCCGGTTTCAAAGTCCTCTACCGGTGCGTCCACCTGATAATCATTATCCGAATAGTTTTGGAAAGCATTTATTTCATAAGTAAAGCCGTTTTTGAAAGTTTGTCCGAAATTCACATACGATTTATGCGTATTGAACGACCCGTATGAATAGGAGCCATCCAAAAACCAATTACGTTTCTTCTTATTGGTTACAATATTGATAACACCACCTATAGCATCCGTGCCAAATCCTACAGGAACCACCCCTTTATACACTTCAATCCTATCTGCAAAATTCACAGGAATATTATTCAAGCCAAAAGAGCTCCCTACTCCCTCCTGAGGTACACCGTCAATAAATATCTTCACATGTTTGCCACTGAAACCATCCAACATCAATTGCATATCCGAACCTACCCCACCCGACTCACGGAGTTTCATTCCCGGAGCTTTAGCCAAAGCATCACTCAGATTTTTGGTAGAATTCTGGAATTCTTTTGTATCTACAGCTATCGCATTGAATGCGGAACGTTTCACACGGGAAACCCCGTTAGATACCACTACAACTTCATCCAATTCAGTCACTGACGGGGCAATCATTACATTCATCTTAATCCTTTCTCCATGAACCAAAGTTACAGGCTTTTCTATAGTCTTATATCCTATAGCCGAAACAACCAGCGTGTATTTCCCTGCCGGTGCATGAAGATGATAGATACCTTCTTCATTCGTTGTACATCCATAAGTTGTACCCTTCAAATATACGGTTGCAAAATCTACGACTTCCTGTTTTTCTTTGGATATTACTTTACCGGATACCATTGTCTTAGGTTGTGCAAAGATAGATATCGCTCCGATTATAAAAAAAAGAGAGCCTAAACTGATCCTTTGTAACTGTCTTTTTACCATGAATACCTATAATTCTAAATTCTTAATTTTTGAGAATGCAAAGGTCCGTAAAAAGAAAAGGGGAAACAATCACCTGATATAGGTAATCTTTTCCCCCCATTTTACGGAATATATATACTATGCAATAACTTTTTATAGGTATTTATGCCACAAAATAGTCCTTTTAAATTTGGCATAATGCCATGAATCCACTACATTTGTTCTATATCACAAATATTAGAATTATGCAAGATATAACAAACGGACGCTGTGGTTGGTGCGGAACTGACGAACTGTATGTGAAATACCATGATCAAGAGTGGGGAAATTTAGTGACCGACGACAAGACGCTGTTCGAGTTTCTTGTGTTGGAGAGTGCCCAGGCAGGATTAAGTTGGATAACTATCCTTAAAAAACGTGAGGGATATCGCAAAGCTTTCTGTGGTTTCGATGCCGGACAGGTAGCACAAATGACCGATGAAGACGTTGAGCGGCTAATGCAATTTGAAGGAATTGTAAAAAACCGTCTGAAAATCAAATCGACAATCACGAATGCGAAACTATTCCTTGCCGTACAAAAGGAATTCGGCAGTTTTTATAATTACACCCTGTCATTCTTTCCCGACAGAAAAGCCGATTATCAACACATTCCGGTCATTGAGCGAGATTCCGGTATCCTCTCCCGAATCCGATGCCATGAGTAAAGATATGAAAAAACGAGGTTTCAAGTTCTTCGGGACTACAATTTGCTACGCCCATTTGCAAGCTTCAGGTTTTATCAACGATCATCTGACAGACTGTATTTGCCGGAAAGTTCCACAATAGAGTTTTTAAAATCTGCTACCACCTTTTATTGGAAACACTGATGGATAAAAAGATTTAGGGGTGGTGGCAGCAGAATTGATAAACCTTATGAAAAGAAAATATTGAAAATCCGCCTAGCCTTTCCAAACTTGTTCTTCAATTGGGAAAAACATTCCGACCTGCCGGAAAAAACTCCGATGAGAGCTCTTATATCCACACATGTAAGGAGCCTTATATACTCCTCTTTCATTCAACCAGAAAGACCTTGTCCTTTTTAAAAAAGACCACCACATTTTTAAAAAAGACCACCACATTTTTAAAAAAGACCACCACATTTTTAAAAAAGACCACCACATTTTTAAAAAAGACCACCACATTTTTAAACAACATAAGTTCGTTTTTAAAAACGAACTTATGTTGTTTAAAAACTTTTGCAAACTAAATAACTTCTCTGCCAATCATCAGACTACACCTTTACAAGAAATCAAACTTTAGTCTGACAGACATACTTAATTGTAACCGGCATTTTGCCCAAACTCATCTTTATTGATAATGGCATCCAATTGAGTCTGAGGAATAGGACGTAGCAAATGATGCTCTTTTATATTCACTTTCGCATCCGGATTGTATGCTTTTACTCTTTCCAGCAGCTTATCAGTACGCTTCAAATCGAACCAACGTTGCTGCTCTCCTCCCAACTCACGGGCCCGTTCATCCAAAATAAAATCTAATGTCAACTGTTCCGGCTTTATCTCCATAGCGGCTTCCTTTCCAGGAATAGCGGCTCTCCTTCTTACCTCATTGATATAAGATGCTCCAGAGACATTATCGTTCAAGAATAATTCAGCCTCAGCAGCTATCAGATATAACTCAGCAAGACGAATGACCACACCATGTCTCACACTTCCCGTATAATTCACAGACTCACGAGACGGATCAAGGAATTTTTTGAAAGTCACATTCTGAACCCTATTTTTGATAGAACCATCGGCATTGTAAACAAAATCCTTGTCTATGGTAATATAATTGTGTTTAGCTTCCTCTGCATCGGGCACACTATATTTAGTAAAGAAAATAGCCGTATCTCCCGGTGAGATATAAGCACTGTTCGTATTGTTACAAATCCATGCCTGCTGGAACACATCATCATAACGGGCATCCATCTTTTCATCGAACAGGTTCAGATAATACAGCGTAGGCATATATCTGTTGAAACTGCGACCATATTCTATGGAGCGCGTAACAGGTTTCTTACCGTCTTTATCGAGTACCTGATCATAACACATCACCCACAACAAATGTGAAGGGTTATTACCCGGTGTTCTCCAAATGATGGGGTTCCCATCAGGACCTTCTTCAATGGAAGTTCCGAATATCTCACTCTTCGTGTACATACAAACAAACACATTCTCTTTTACATCATTACATTTATAAATATCACAAAGGTCCGAATAATCTTTTGCCAAACTATAATCATAATTGTTAATGACATTACGGGCATATTTCAATGCTTCCTCATAATTTTTATTATACAGATAAACGCGTGCCAGAAACGCTTCTGCCGCACCTTTGGTAGCACGCCCGTAATCGGAAGTGGAAACTGGCAATTTAGCCATCGCCTCTTTTAAATCAGCTATAATCTGAGTATAAAAATCCTCTTCGGACGAACGGTAAACGTAGCCTGACGGCTCGGTACATTCTTCTGTCGATAAATAAACACCTCCCCATGTCTCTACAATATGCCACAGATAAAGAGCCCGCAAGAAATAGGCTTCCCCCATACGGATATCTTTAACCGAAGCTGAAAGTTCGGATCCTGGCAAACGGTTCAAGGCAGTGTTACAAGTATTCAATGCCGAATACAAACGTTCCCACTCTTTAGTTATCGCATTGCTGGAACCTTGTAATGACGAGTTATAATCGGAAAGTTCAGCATCGGCACAACCATTTCCCCGAGTAAATATATCCGTTCCCAACTCTGTCATTGATGTGGCATATTCCTGTCCATACCAGAAACGCAACGGTGTGTAACATGAGTTAATCAGAGCTTCCGCACCCGATTCGGTTTTATAAAAAGTATCAGCGGTCAATCCGCTAGGATTTTCCTCTGTCAGGAAATCATTACATGAGCTCAAGGTTGCTGCTATACAGCTAAGCAAACACCATTTATATAATTTATTCATACCTATTCGTTTATTTAAAAATCAACATTAATACCAAATACTGCTTGTTTTGTCATCGGGTAGCTCAAAGAGCCTCCTCGTTCAGGATCATAATCATCCAAATGGCTGAAAGTAAAGAAATTCTTTAATGAACAATAGATACGGATATTAGAAGCATGAATCTTCTCGATCCATGATTTAGGTAACTGATATCCCAAAGTGATTTCTTTAATCTTCAAATACGAACCATCCACGTATCCCAATGCATCTAATTTGGAAGAATCCGAATAACTTTTTTCCGGACGGGGAAATTCGTTAGTAGGATTCTCCGGAGTCCAATAGTTTACTTTAATACCCGGATCTCCTTGAATACGGTATGATCCATACCCGTTGGCTTCCGAATGTAACATTTGCCCTTGTCTCCAATACATGAAAACGCGCAAATCAAAGTTCTTGTATTTGAATGTATTGTTCAACCCCATTACGAAATCGGGAGTTTCCGAACCCAAAATGACACGATCGTTATCATTGTCTATAGAACCATCCTTATTCTGGTCCTTTATTTTTATACGTCCCGGCTTCTCACCATACTTAGCCGCCTCCTCAGCTTCGTCAAGTTGCCAAATACCGATTTTCTCCAATCCATAATGCGTTTTGATGGAATGTCCTACAAACCAACCGTTACTAATATCACGATCGATTCCACCTGCCAATTCAGTGATTTTCTCTCTGTTCAGAGTAAAAGTATAATCTGTATTCCACGAGAAATCCTTTTGATTGAAATTTTGGGTATTAATAACTAATTCCACACCTTTATTTTCAGTTTTTCCTACATTATCCCATGCCAAAGAATATCCGGTAGAGCTAGGTACTTTTTTCTGCATCAGCAAATCTGATGTCTTTTGTTGATAGATGTCCAATGAACCACTGATGCGGTTATTGAAGAAACCAAAATCAATACCGATATTAGCCGTTGCTGTTTTTTCCCAGCCCAGATTATAATTCGGTGTCAAAGCCGGATAATAACCATAGGCCCCGTTTTCCGTATTATTTATGAGATAAGCATACATGGTCTTTCCCAATCCTCCCTGAGTTTGATATGCAGAAACAGCACTGTTTCCTGAAATACCATAACTCAACCGAAGTTTCAAATTGGAAAGTTGTTCTATATTCTTCAGGAAATTCTCTTCATTCATACGCCAGGCCAAAGCCACAGATGGGAAGAACCCCCACTGATGATCTTTTGCCAATACAGATGAACCATCCTGACGCAAAGTTACGGTCATCAAGTATTTCTCATTGAATTTGTAGTTGATACGTCCGAAGAAAGAAGCCATAGTGGTTTGTACATAATTACTGGATATCTGCTGACTATCCTGCAAACCACCCAAATTATAAAACAACATAGTAGATGAAATAAGGTTATGCCCCGCACCCTTATATTCCTCGGCCACATTTTTATATAATGCGTTACCAGCCATCAGACTCAGATTATGTTTTCCTAATGTGAACGAATAAGCCAATGTATTTTCCCACGACCAATTGACATCACTATGATTGGTAACATCTGCTAACGAGTAATTTCCCGCTCCGTCCAACGTATATGTATCAGCAAAATGTCCTGTACGGACATCTTTCTTGTCAAATCCGAAAGTAGAAGTCAGTGTCAAGTCCTTGATAATGTTCCAGGTAGCCCCTACATTCCCCACCAAATGGCTGGTCAACCGGTTATTTTTATAGGCTCCGGGGACTTCCTCGGCTATGGGACTGATGGTCTGTCCGTCATTAAAAGGAAGCACATTGATGGAACCGTCTTCATTGTATACATCCCCATAGGGAGCGTAATAAATAGAACGGTTGAAAGGATCACGTCTGATGTTCTGATCCAAATAGGTGTATACTACATTAGCGTTCAGTTTTAAATTATCAGTCAACTTATGCGACAAGGATAAGGTTGCATTATAACGGTCCATATTATCCAACTTCACCAAACCGTCTTCAGACATATATTCAAAAGCCAGATTGAATGTTGTCTTCTCCGTACCATTCGAAATATTGATAGAATGGGACATCTGGCTACCCGTTTGCATCAGCATATCCACCCAGTCCACATTTTGATTGGATTTTACCGCATCATAAGCAGAACCGAAAATTTTGGCATCATCTTCGGGACCTGCCCACTGGCCGTCCGTACGATAAGCCTCTCTCTTGAAGTCAGCCCATTCGGACAAATTCATTCTATCGGGATAAGCAGCTACAGAATTGCTAGAATAATAACCGTTATATGAAACCTTGGTTTTGCCTACAGCTCCTTTCTTTGTAGTAATCAAGATGACTCCGTTAGCACCGCGAGAACCATAAATAGCAGTAGAAGAAGCATCCTTCAGAATCTCCATAGATTCTATAACATTGGGATTGATATCAATATCTGTCCCATAGGGTACTCCGTCCACAATAATCAGCGGAGCATTCGAAGCATTCAATGACCGGTTACCGCGAATAGAGAATGACAATCCCGAGCCTGTCTGACCACTTGATTTAGTCATATCTAGTCCAGCCACTTTTCCTTGCAAGCTTTCCAAAGCATTCGTCGTAGGAACAGCGACAATGTCCGCTTGCTTGATGGAGGTCATAGAACCGGTCAAGTCCCGTTTCTTTACAGTACCATAACCAATGACTACCACTTCATCCAATTCTTCAGTATCTTCTTTCAAAATTACCTTTACCGGGGTTCCCGGCTTAATGACAGTCTCTTGTGAAAGCATACCGATATAGCTGATTTCCAATTTCTTTATGTCCGCAGGAAGCGACAAGGAGAAATTCCCCTCAAAATCGGTAATGGTTCCTACGGATGAGTTGCCTGCTACCTTTACATTAGCACCGATAACAGGCTCACCGGTACTATCTAGAACCGTACCTGTTACAATAATATTTTGCGCATAAACATTCCCAATACTCATCATCAGGAATGAAAGCACAAATAGAATAAATCTACTTTGTTTCATGTTTTTTACTGTTTTCATTTTATAGTATAATTTAAAGGTTTTAGCTCTGCAAAAATGAATAAAAATAGGAACCGAATATTACATTATCTGGTCTAATATTTATAAAATCTGATTTGAGAATAACAAAACAGAGTTATCCGAATATAAAATTATAAATAACAAACTCCTTGCTCTCCCAATGTTCCGTTTCGATTAACCGCACGTATTAACAGAACTACCCCTTTCATGTCAGATTTCCATAATGACTGAGTATCAGAAGTTATATCAACTATTTTCCCATTTACATCTAACACATAGCCCAAAGCGCCTGGTACAGCATCCCACTTTAAACCATCCTGCTCCCACCGGATATGAGCAGGAGCGGGCAATTGTTCCATCATGCTGCGAGGATCCCATCCATCCTTACTTTTAATTATGTTTTCATAAGTATATAAAGCTGCCTCATTCGAAGTAATTGTAGCCCGGCATTCCCCTTTCCTTTTCTCTTTTCCACCTGTCTCATATTCCGTTTTTCTACAACTTAAATCCAATGTCTTTCCATTCATATCCATACTGTTATATTCTGCAAAAAGAGCAGGAATAGTACCCATATTTGTCCATCCTTCAGGAGCTAAAGGAATCTTCACCAAAGTATTAATATAAACAGCTTTGGGTGAGTTATGCCAAGGACGTCCTAATTTCAATTTACCATCTGCTGCCTGTTCGTTGCCATCAATCACACAATTACGAAACACATAACCATATTTTACTGATTCATGACAGGGCGCAACTATAACAGAGCCACTACGTACATTATATAATGTAGACTCTTCCACTAACGCATTGCCTCCACCATAAAAATAATCTACAGCCCCTTCTAGCCAACATTCTTTTACATAATGACGGTCTGCATCTCGTGTAGTAGTCATCCAGGTATCTTGAAACGAACGGAATTTGCAATTATAAAAAGCAATACGATCCGCCTTCGTTTTCAAAGCTAATGCTTGAGGACCATTTTGAGCCTCCAGCCCCCAATCATTGACGTAAGAAATATTTTCAGAATAAAAATCAGAAGCATTGATATTTACCACAGCTCCCTCAAAATGAGAAACAGCAGATTTTGGATTATGAACCGAATAATGCCAATACGCTAAATCTTTAGTATTGGCATCAGGTTTACCACCTACATTTAATTTAAGATGAATAATAGTCCGTTCCTTATCCTGTCCGATAAGATGAATAAAAGGCTTGTTTTGGGGAATAATCACCTGTTCTTCGTATGAACCATTTTTAACAAATATCAGCCAAGGACTTTTCAAATTCTCTGGGACTGCATCAATAGCCGACTGAACTGTAGTATAATCTCCCGTGCCATCTTTTGCAACAACAGCATGAAAAATAGTATTCTGCTGGGAGCGGGCATATCCCATTATTCCCAATATACAAAATAAGAGGAAGAAAAAAGAAAACCGTTTTGGAAATTGTATTTTACTTGTTCTCATGAATAGTATATTTTAAAGGTTCACGCAGCAAAGGTGCACGATTTCAAGTTATTACCTTTATATTTTTTATCCAAATCCTTATAAAAATCAACCTTTCGATTTTCAAAGTTATTTTCTCCTCCTCTTATCCTATTATTCTATCTCAAAACCCTGTACTTGCCAATCTGCTATTTGAAAGTAGACTCATTACCAATATAAATAGTCCCGAAGTCCAATGAAGTAGGATTTAATACCATTGACACCTCACTATCAATATATTCGCTCAATATCCCTTGATGCACCAAATCATGAGCTACTATTCTTGCATAACAAGCTGCTCCGGTAGCTTGCGTATGAAGTTCCATCTGTAGGAACATAAATCTGTTGATTTGTAGCATCTGCCCCTAAGTCTTCAACAAACTCCTTGGTCAGAGCTGTCATATCAACTACAGGTACTTTTTTTTGACGAGCTACATTCTTCATAGTCACCAGGACTTATATTTTCTTTCACCTTATCCCAACGTCCTTCCTTCCAAAAAGAACGTGAGCTTCTACCTCCACGTGCATAATTTATCACTTGTACTTCTTTTGAAAAGAACTCCTGCAGCATTTCTCCCCACCCACGAGTACGAGTTGTATTTTCCATGTAATCTGCCATAGTAGAATCTCCAATAGTATGAACCTTTAAATTTTGTGTCCACACTAAACCTGATTCTAAAACGGCAAACACTCCGAAAAATAATAGTTTCCTCATCATATATGAATTAATTTATATATGATGAGGAAAAATTCTTGACATACAAAATTACATTATAATATTGTACATCAAGAATCTTGTTCTAAGGTTGTATATCTTGCACAGCGAACAGTACATTTCTATGTTCCATCTGTAGTTCCTTCCCTATAAGTTGGCATGAAGATTCCAAACGTATATCTGACGAGGACGCACCAATTTTAAATTTATATGCTCCATCAGCTATAGTCCATTTACCATTCACGTAATATGCCATTTGCTGAGGAGAAACTTTAAAGCTTACCCTTTTTGATTCGCCAGGTTTCAAATTTACCCGAGCAAATCCTTTTAACTGTATAGGTTTAAGAGATTGTGAAGATTCAGGAGATAAATAAAGCTGTACAATTTCAACCCCTTCACGCATACCGGTATTCTTTACCCGACAGCTTATCTCAATAAAATCATCCGTTGTTTGCGCTGTTGCCGGAACATTCATCCCACTATATTCGAAAGAAGTATATGAAAGTCCAAAACCAAACGGATAAGCTATTTTCTCTTGAGAAACACCATTATTATAACAATAAAGTTCTTCACTTTCTGTCTTAGGATAACTGACACAAAGTTTTCCGGAAGGATTAACATTACCCAACAAGATATCAGCAACAGCATTTCCCCCTTCTTCACCAGGATACCAAGCTTGAAGAATGGCTGCACAACCAGCCTCCACTTCATCAATAACTTGAGGACGTCCACCAAACATCATTAAAACAACAGGTTTTCCTGTAGCAATCAGTTCTTTTAAAAAACGTTCCTGATCTCCCGGCAAACGAATTCCTTTACGTTGACGGGCCTCTCCACATAAAGTTGGGTTTTCTCCTAATGCAGCAATAACGACATCGCTTTCTGAAGCTAGTTTTATGGCAGCCTTCCAATTAGTAGGATCAGATGACTCCATAAGCATCATATTCAAACGTTCCGTCCTAGGATCACCTTCACGAATAATGGCTGTTTCATTTGTTGCGCTCCAATCGCACCCACGTTCATACCCTAAAGTAAAATTTTCTCCTAACTTAGGTTTCAAAGCATCGTATACTGAGATAATTTTAGGATTTTCAGGATCTATTTTTCCTCCCCACCAAAACGCCTGCATGGACTGGTAAGTATAATCCCCCAACATACACCAATAAGTGTTTGCATTCGGTCCTACCAAAGCAATTTTTTTATGCTTGCCAGACAACACCCCATTATTCTTCAATAAAACAATAGATTGACAAGCCAAATCATAAGATGTTTTACGATATTGAGGACAATCTAAATCCAAATCTCCATTTGTATAAAGTTTCCGATCCGTTGACAACAATCCTAAACGTGCTTTCAACATTAATGAACGTTTCACCGCCTTTTCAAAATATTGCTCATCAATTAAACCATCTTTTATTAACTCGGGCAAAAATTTATAACAATTATTCGAAGGAAGTTCAATGTCATTACCTGCTACAAGAGCCTCAATAGCCCTTTGTTTTAGAATTTCAGGATTACCTTTCTGACTGGAATGTCCCACAGCACCATAATCACTCACTACCAAGCCGTCAAATTCTAAATATCCACGCAATATTTTATTCAAAAGAGTATCACTAGATACAGCCTGTTCACTACGAAAACGACCATAAGATGTCATCAAGACTTTACAATCCGCCAATCGTATCATAGCTTCATGTGGCATAAGTACTTCTTCAAAAATTTCTTTCCATGTCAATGAAGAACCTCCACCATATCCCAAAAAATGCTTAGTACAAGCTGCAACACCATCCTTCAACCCATTCTTTTGCAAACCTTCTACAAAAGCTACCCCCATAGCTGCACTGAGATAGCCATCTTCCCCATAAGATTCTTCTATACGAGGCCAATGCGCGGTACGTATAAGATCGACCATGGGTGATAAAGCAAGCGTAGCACCAACAGAACGCATGACTTCTGCCGTCTGTTCTGTTTTAACTGTAGCCAGTTCAGGATTCCAAGAACAAGCGACTCCTAATTGTTGAGGATAAACAGTTGCTCCTTTAGCTGCCAATCCAGTAATAGCCTCTTCATGGAATATAGCCGGTACACCCGACGGAGTTTCATTTATAAGATAATTCTGAAAATCGCGTACAAAATCACGCAATTCATTCGGTCCTAAATCTAATGCACAAGCATATTGACATACATGTCCTATTCCATTAGGAATTTTTTCTCTACATTTCTGTAAAGACAATCTTCCATTCTCCATCACCTCTGAGGGACGGATACCATACAACTGAGCAACTCGTTCAGCTTGAGACATTTTCTTATAAAGTGAATCTACTTGTTGTTGCATTTTCTGTGTTTCAATTTCTTCAGTTGAAGATTTTGATGCTCCAGAGAAACAGGAAACAAGCCCAAAAGGCACAAGCATTAAAAGACTAAATACTATTTTTTTCATGTTTATACAACAATTATAATTGAGTGAAAATATAAGTTTGTCCCGCTTCAGTGGGTACATCATATAAATAGGAATCTTTCAGTTCCACTCCCTTCAATGGAGCTTTCTCACTAATAAGCGGACGACTGATTTCCTGCTTTCCAAACAAAGGATTAGGATTATCCTCTTTAGCTTTAACCAGTGTCATACCATCCACCATTAAAGCATTGTGCACGCGCAAGCGAAGATTACCACCGATAGTAGATTTGATAGCTGCCGATTCTATCTTGCCATCCTTCCATCTCAGAGAAACAATTTCAAAACCACCACGTGCACGAAGCCCCCCTAATCTCTCCATCTTTCCAAGTATCAGGTAAAGCAGGAAGTAAATGAACAGCCCCATCATGACTCTGCATCAACATTTCAGCAATCCCGGCTGTGCACCCAAAGTTTCCATCAATCTGGAAAGGCGGATGAGCATCGAACAAATTTGGATAAGTACCTCCTCCCTGACCTTTCTGCACTTCGGGAGAAACAAGATTCAACTGATTGGTAATCAACTTAAATGCATGATTCCCATCCAAACATCTTGCCCAAAAACAAACTTTCCATCCCATGGACCAACCAGTAGAAGGATCACCACGCTGTATCAATGTATTTCGGGCAGCCTCAAAGAGCACAGGTGACGAATAAGGCGAAATTTGATAACCAGGGAAAAGTCCCCATAAGTGAGAGATATGACGATGATGATCATTAGGGTTATCCCAGTCTTCGAACCACTCTTGCAACTGTCCGTATTGCCCTACCTGCATGGGAGGAAGTTGTCTTTTTAATGACAGAATAGTATCACAGAACTGCTTGTCCAAGTTCAAAATCTGTGCTGCTGAACGAGTATTTGAAAATAAATCGGATACCAACTGATTGTCCATCGTGATACCTGCAAACAGATTGGCTTTCCCTTTCCAAATACTAGGCGAATTCTCTGGAGAGTTACTAGGAGTGACAACCAGATAACCGGTATTAGGATCTCTTACTAAAAAATCAACAAAGAACTCTGAAGCACTCTTCAGAATAGGATACACAGAAGCCAGGTATTCCTTATCACCCGAATAGAGGTAACGATCCCACAAATGCTGGCATAACCATGCATTACAGGTAGGCCACGGCCCACAATAGGCCCTATCTACAGCACCATTCATACGCCATAAATCCGTATTGTGATGCAATACCCATCCCCGACAACCATACATCTCTCGGGCAGCCTCCTGACCATTCTCATACAATTCTTTCACCATTTGCAGGAAAGGCTCATGCATCTCGCGCAAATTGGTAACTTCGGCAGGCCAATAATTCATTTCCGCATTGATATTGGTGGTATAACGACATTTCCAAGCAGGATTCAGTTTCTGATTCCAAATACCTTGTAAATTAGCTGGTTGCCCTCCCGGCTGAGAACTGGAAATAAGCAAATAACGACCGAACTGAAAATAAAGAGCGACTAAATGAGGGTCATTGGAGGTAGCGAATTCTTTATCCGGACATCAGTAGGTTTATCAGCCTGCGAAGTGCGTCCCAAATTCAGAGATACACGGTTATAGTATTTTTGATATGCACTGATATGAGCCTGTAAAGCTCGGGCATAATTTTTTCCGGCATTCTTCATGGATATCTTATTACGCTCGGATGGATTTCCGGATATATCCTTATAATTCACAAAGTTAGTAGCCATGGCGATATAAATAGTAGCACTATTAGCATTAGTCACAGATAATAATGTATCTCCTGCCACACTCTTTCCACCCTGTAAATCCAACTTCAAATCTGCACGGAAACGAATCGCACCTTTTGTGAAATCGTCTCCTTTAGTTGTGCCTTCCAAAATCAAGGCATTTTTTCCAGAAACGGTAACATCCACCTTCTGAGGACAAGTCAGGGAAGCAGAAAAAGTAAGTTTTCCCGGTTGAGAAGCAGTAAGGCGGACAATGACCAGCTGGTCGACAAAAGAGGTAAAGACTTCACGCTTATAATCTACTCCATTTACAGTATAAGCAGTCGTGGCTACAGCTTTTTCCAAATCCAATTCACGACGGAAATTGATATAGTTTTCATGACCGGGAAAGTCCAATCGCAAACTACCCACTGTTTGATAAGGCATTCCAAAACCGTTCTTGGAGAGGATTTTTTCACCTGCCAACTCTTGAGCTTCAGGATATCTACCAGCAAAAATTAACTGACGGATGGTCGCCAATGCTCCTTTAGCCTCAGGATTATAATTTTTGTAAGGAGAACCTGCCGAAACTGTCTCCTCGTTCAGTTGAATCTCTTCGGCCGCAGGATTGCCATATACCATGGCTCCCAAACGTCCATTTCCCAAAGGTAGTGCCTCTTCCCAATATTGAGCAGGCTTATCATACCACAATACAGGCTTTTCCTGAGCATCTATACTGATGCTGACTACAGATAGCAAAACTACAAGTGCTCTTTTTAATAATTTATGTGTCATTCTATAATTAAATTAATGAATAAATGGTATCGACTTTTATAATGGAGAAAGAAATCCGTTTTCTATCAACCAAGCTTCGGCCAGTTCCGGCCACATTACCGTGCTTCCCCTTTGGGCACGCAAGGAAATGGCATGCCCACCGGTAGGGAACAGATGCAACGAGGATTTCTCTATTCCTGCTTTATACAAGGCTGTATAATAAGCGATGCTGTTCAAAGGAGAGACAGCCTTGTCATTAGAAGCATGAAACAAAATAGCCGGTGCCGTGTTACCATTCACTTGTTTCTCCAAAGAAAACAAATTCCTGAGAGTAATATCCTGTTCCCGCTTTCCCAACAGATTTGTCCGGCTACCTTCATGAACAATAGCATCATCCATAGAAATAACCGGAGAGATCAATACAGCAAAAGAGGGTTTACAACTATACGCATCCAACGTATCGCCCACTTTAGACCAGTCTTCATCAATAGCACACAATGAAGCAGCCAAATGGCCACCGGCAGAACAACCCATCACGCCCACTTTATGAATATCTATTCCATATTCCTCCGCATGGGCACGTATATAGCGAAGAGCACGTTGTCCATCCTGCAAAGGAGCTTTATAAGATTCTATTACATCCGGCGATTGTGGAAAACGATGCATCAGAACAAAAGCTGTTACTCCCAAAGTATTATACCATTTAGCCAATGCAATACCACTGATTTCATGCGCCAATTTCACATATCCGCCACCGGGAATGATCAGTACCGCCGTACCAGTACGCTCAGCTTTTGACGGTTCATAAACATGAATTGTGGGAGTCCCGACTTGCACCACACGTTCCCTGGCTACAGAGTCTTTAAGAGTTATGCCTTTACTATTGGGCATATTATTCTGCCACAAAGGAATTATTTTCTGAGCCTAAAGAGTAACCGTCATCAATGCCATCAAAAGAAAGCTTAATAAAAATGCGAATCTGTTCATTACTTTATACTCCTTTAAAATCCTGTCCATTTACTGTTACATTCTCAAAATGAATGTTTTCAACACCAATTACTTTATTAATCTCAGGTTTCATCACTCCATCAAAAGTACAATCCTTTATAAAAATATCTCGTGCCCGTATTTTATCTTCAAAACCATCCAGATGCAAAACATACTGACTTTTCTTACTTGTGATATTTTCCAAATGAATATTATGAAAATAAGGAAGATACGGTCCGTCATCCACATGCCAGTATTTCAATTCAAAGCCTAAAATAGACTCCTTACACTCACCTACCCTTATATTCCGGACAAATATGTTTTCTACTTCACCTCCTCGTATTGCATTTGATTTTATACGGATAATACGGTCGAGTTCAGGACTGTCCATGGTACAATTTTCCACCCACACGTTACGGCATCCTCCAGTCACCTCACTGCCAATAGCCACTCCAGCATGACCATCCTTCATTCTGCAATGACGGACTATAATATTCTCACTGGGAATATTCCAGTAACGGCCATCTTCATCACATCCCGATTTGATGGCGATACAATCATCGCCTGTATCAAAATCACAATCCTCAATCAACACATTCCTACATGATTCCGGATCACAACCATCATTATTATAACCATGACTCTGCATCTTTACTTTTCTGACAGTGATATTCTCGGACAACAACGGATGAATGAGCCAAAACGGCGAACGGTTGATAGTAAATCCTTCCAATAGAATATTCTTACATTTGTAGAGATTAATAAACTGAGGGCGCATGCCATTCTCTCTCATAAAGACCCGTTCTTTAAAAGGAATAGAATCCTCTTTCATTTCATACAATAAAGTTTTCTCATTTATTTTCTTACCATCTTCCTGTACAATACCACGAATTCTGTTTTCGCTGAGCCAATTACTGCTATCAGCCTGACCATCCATCACCCCATTACCAGTGATGGCAATATTACTTTCTCCATAGGCATAAATCAACGGAGAGATATTGTAACAATCTATTCCTTCTATACGGGTCTGTACAGTATCAAAAAGAAAAGGATCTGTAGTAAACTTCAGTACCGTACTGTCAGATAAATGAAGGTTTACATTGGACTTCAAACGAATGGGGGCTGTGAAAAACTCTCCATTGGGAATAACCACTTTTCCACCTCCCTGTTCAGAACAAATAGCTATGGCCTGATTGATGGCATTTGTATAAAGCGTGTCTTTCACATCGTGATAATCAGTAATCACAAAAGTCCTATCAGGAAAGACGGGAGGTACAATTTGATTGTTAACCTCTACCATCTTATCCCAGGGAGACACTTCTTTTTTTATCGCATGAAGATATGGCTGTTGTCAAAAACAGCAAAGATGCCAAAATTTGAACGGTTCTTGTCTGCATAGTATTGTATTATGTTTATAATTCTATGCAAATATAAAATAGGATACCTGTGTGGAAGTTGCAGTATTTAGGCTATTAGTTACACATTTTGCCCACCAATCGGTTTATGTTTTAATTTATACTCTTTTGGTGTACATCCCATCGCTTCTTTGAACACTCTACTGAAATATTGCGGAGTAGTGAATCCACTCATATATCCTACTTCAGATACAGTTAATTCATCCTGTTCCAAAAGCTGGACTGCCCGTTTGATCCGCATCGTCTTGACAAAATCTACGGGAGAAACTCCCATCAGAGATTTCACTTTCCGATAGAATACAGTCCGGCTCATACTCATGGCCTCGGCCAAATCATCAATTCTAAATTCGGAATTCTGAATGTTTTCTTCCACACTCTGAAGGATATTACGGATGAAATCATCATCGAAATGAGTAACTTGGGGAGTAGAAGGAGCAAGTTGTTCCATAAGAGAAGCATCCTTCTCTTCTCTCATTTTTGAAGTATAATAATCATACAACATTTGCCTTTGTTTGAGCAAAGAATCTACCCTAGCCTTCAAATAAGCAGAACTGAAAGGTTTTGTTATATATTCATCTGCTCCATATTCCAATCCCTGAATCTGATCATTCAACGAAGACTTAGCAGATAGCAGAATGATAGGAATATGACAGATATCACTATTCCCTTTCACTTGTTTCAGATACTCTATTCCATCCATTTCAGGCATCATAATGTCACTGATCACAATATCAGGCAATTCACTCAAAGTCATTTCAAGTCCTTGACGACCGTTACCCGCTTCAAAAACCACATACTCCCTGGCGAGTACGCCACAGATAAAATGACGAAGTTCCTCATTATCCTCAATAATAAGAATCCGTGTTTCCTTATCTTCCTCCTCTTCTATAAGATTATCAGGTACCACTGTTTCCGAACCGGAATTTTCACCATCGGCCAGAATAAATTCGGCATTGGCATCGGCATCAAACGTATCGCGACTTCCCGGCAACCTGACAAAGAAACTGCTACCCTCACCCAATTTACTGTCTACTCTGACTGTACCATGAAGCAGATTCAATAATTCTTTAACCAATGAAAGTCCTATGCCGGTAGACATATTAGGATCAGCCTCATCTAACGTATCAAAACGGGTAAACAAACGGTTGAGCTTTTGAGCATTAATTCCCCTGCCCTCATCCTTTACTTGCAAACATAAAATCTGTTTCTCACAAGTAACAGACAAGAAGATACTTTTCTCATCGGGAGTATATTTAAAGGCATTGGACAATAAATTAAAAAGAATCTTTTCCAATTTGTCCACATCCGTATACATAACAAAAGTATCAAGAGGACAAATCAACCTGAAATCAATACGGTGCGTATGAGCCATAGGAACAAAATTACCGTAGATTTTTAAAATCAAAGGGATTACATCTACTTGCTCCACCAACACTTTCATTTTATCATTCTGTATCTTGCGAAAATCCAATATTTGATTGATAAGCCGCAGCATCCTGTCCGCATTTCTTTTGGCCACTTGCATATTCTCCATGCCAACATCAGATAATTTCTCATTGCTGATGACTTCGTCAATGGGACTGGCTATAAGCGTCAACGGTGTACGAAGTTCATGAGATATATCAGTGAAAAAACGCAGTTTCAAGTTGGAAATTTGTTGTTCAAAATCCACTCTGCGTTGCAGATTAGTGATACGTATCACTATGTAAACCACTACCAACATAATCCCCACTGCTATGATGGTATAGAGTAGTATCGCCCAAACAGTCTCACCGAATACAGGAGCAATATGTATAGATAAAGAAGTTACATTATCCACCCATACTCCATCAGCATTAGTCGATTTGACCTGAAACAAATAATCACCAGCAGGTATATTCACCAAACTGGCAGAACGGTTATTTCCAAGGTCTATCCACTGGTCATTCAGCCCCTTGATTCGATATGCATATTTAATAGCCGGAGAATTAACATAATCCAAAGCGGCAAAGGTGATAATAAAATTACGCTCGTCAGCCTGTAAATACTGGACCTCACGATGATTATATATATCCTGACGACGAGAGGTATTGTTCAAATAAATATCAAGATGAGAAAAAACAATAGGAGGAACAAAATCACTTTTATGCAGTTCATCAGGAGTAATACATAACGCACCATATAGTGACCCTAAAAACAATTTACCGGAAGATAGCAGAACCGGCTTGGTTTCAGCCATCAATATTTGATCACTAAGCTCACCCAACAAATTCATTTCTGCATCGTATTTTGATATTTTATTCTCTGAAACAACCCATATATTTCCTTCCTTATCCTCAATAGTAGAAAGAGTCAAATCAGAAACTTGCCCTATCGTTGCATTGTAATGCTCAAAAATTAACTTTTCAGACAAATCACCATGTCCCTCTAGAATATTTATCCCTCCACTTTGCGTTGTTACTATAAGCTTTCCCCTACGGGTTTGGGTAATATTAAGCACATCATTATTGCTTAGACTGGAATATCGTTCCTCACAAATATTGTGATAGAATCTGATCGCTTCCGGTTTCATAAATTCTGAAGGACAAGCTAGCAATCCCCCCGTAGTTCCAATCAGGACAACTCCATTATCTGCTTCGTACAGGCAACGTACTTTCTCACATACATGAATCGGGTAGTTATTGAGAATATTCCTTGAATGAATAAAACGTATATGACCATTTTCCGAAGAATGGTCAATCAAATTAATGCCACCTCCCCAAGTTCCTATCCACATTCGCCCTTTTGAATCTTGCAGAATAGAATATACAGAGTTTGAAGAAATGCTATAAGAATCATCTTCACGAGGTATATATTGTGTAACTTCATAATTATTCTCATTTTTCGGAGTAAGCAAAAAAAGTCCATCCTCCTTTGTTCCCAGCCATATATTCTGTTCTCTATCTTCATAAATACAATATACATCAACGTTAAAAGCAGCTGAATGATCAGCTAATAACTTTCCATCTCTCGAAATATTGCCAATCCATTGTCCTAATGAATCATAAAGACAAAGATTTCCCGGTTGTCTTTTATGATTACGCTTCCATCCAATCCAAAGGCGTTTTTGATGATCCTCAGTCAAGGCACGTGCCATTCCCTTAGGAGTATTTGTTATATAATCAATATTTTTCTGATGAAACGATATATACCCAAAACCGTCATGGTTATACCATAAATTATGATGTTGATCAATCATATAACTAAAAGCTGGGAGTGAAACTAACTTACGTTCTCCCATATCATCATAAATATAAGCCTGTTCCAACTTCCGAGTTACCGGATTATAAAAACAGAACTCACCACCTGCAGGATTAATCCAAATACATCCATATTCATCTTCATGAATAAAAGTGCAAGGAGCTGTAAATGGAATTTCCTTACATCTAGGATAACTCAACAAATCCATGTCCTCATTTTGATAATCCAAACGAATCACTCCATCAGTCACTCCCAACATCCAAATATTTCCTTGCTTATCTTGATAAATATCAGGATTAATCTCTATAGGAATTTCATAAAAAGTGAATTTACCAGTTTTCGGATCATAAAATCGAATACCTTTTTTTTGCAGGATAGCTATTTTATGATCAGACAGGGACTTCAATCCAATAATCTCGAACATGGATTCATCAGGAACACACGGTACAACATTCTGATTCTGATAATCATAGCGGGCAAAAAATCCTTTTGAAGTAGCAAGATAAATATCATCTGCATTCTCCACCATGAATTTAAAAGGCATAAGATTCGCTATACTCTTCTTCCCCACAATAGTAGTTCCCTTATTTGTCAGAATCCATTCATCTCCATCTTTATCCTGTATAATAGTATAAATGCTGTCTCCTATACTATTTTCTGTTTTTCCGGTATATAACTGTACAGATTCCATATCTGGGAATTTATTTTCATCCATACGGAACAACTCGTTTTGCGTACCTACTGCCCACGTTATTCCTTCACGCAATACATAAAGCTTCTCAACTGAATTTACCAGACTTTTATTGAAAAGGAACGGATCTTCATATTGATAGGTACGGGTATTAAATAAATAGCAATGTTTATCATACGTCAGGCACCAGATGTTATTCAACGAACTTTTTTCAATCTTGGTAAAACGATGATTCGCTATACGTACTTTACTTCCAGGATAGGTTTTATAGTTAGTAAAAGAATATCCGTCAAAACGCTCTAACCCATTCCAAGTAGACATCCATATATAACCATTATCATCCTGAATCAGATTCTGAATATTTTTCTGCGACAGTCCGTCTTGAACAGAATAATATTTAATATCAATCAAACTCTGACCAAACAAAGTCAAGGCAGAAAAACACAACCATATAAAAAGAATCTGTTTCAACATCGTATTTATCTTTTTCGATTATACAAATATCGGAAAAAGATATCACAAACCAACAGACTGAATAGTTATTACAATGATTAGACCTGTTTTTATAAGAAATTATACCGCAAACAGCAATATCACACCATAACCTTCCTCTCCGAAAAACTCTGCCGAAGCTATACTTCGGCAGAGAAAGGAACAAGATGAACGTCTATCCAAACATTCACAATGCTAAACCATAAACTAATCTTTAAAAATTAACAATTTATTATTCTGTCCAGTCCTCCACTATAGCCGAAGGATCTGGATTCAAAATAATAGATTGATTATTAATAGATTCAAATTTACTAAAAAATAAATTGAACCATGGACAGCAATATCCTTCCTTAGAGTTCATACGATACCCCACCGGACAATTAGTACCTGAATACCCTCGGGTAACAGACAATTCCAAACGCTTATAATCCCAATAAATAATACCCTCTCCCCAAAACTCTATTCTTTTTTGCAAAATCAATTCCTTACGAAAATCTTCCATAGCAGATGCCGTACATTGGTAGGAACTGTAACGATAAGTTTTCATAAAATTCTCCAAAGCAGAAATTCCAGCGCTTACCCCCCTGACTAGCGGCTATTGCCTCAGCCTCAATAAAATACAATTCTTCAACACGCATTAAAAGATTATCTATCGGTGCACCTACATTGGCGTCAATCATATTGCCTTCTTTCAGCTTGAATTTTAAATGAACATATGCAGGCACCTTTTTTAAAATTCTCATCGGTAAACAAGGTATGATACTTGGTACCAGGAGCCTTTCCGGCATCTTCAGGAGCAATCCAAGTTTCTTTGCGCCAATCATCATCCGGGATTTGCTCAAATAAAGCCTTACTAATCATTCTGTGTGCTCCATAGGAAATTCCTCCTACCCGGCAACACGAGGCTGGCTAGCATGTTCAAATAATCGGAGGGGTAAATTTATAAATAATTATCTTTGTCTCCAAATTCATAGCTTATGGAGTTAAACGGTTATCGCCTTCTTCTTCCTGAAGGCACTTTAGAGTACTTTGATCTTGTTGATGTGAAGGAAAGCGTAAATGAAGTTGTGATCTACCTTGAGGAAAAAAATATCGTTCCTGAGAAGTATGCAGATCAGGATACTGAGAGTAAAGGCTTTTATGATCCTGTTATTGTTCAGGATTTTCCTCTTCGTGGCAAGAAGGTCTTCCTTAATATTCGTCGTCGTCGCTGGATCTTAAAGAAGCATAATGAGTATATCTCTCGTAACTGGCGTATGGTGGCTGAAGGTACTCGTATGACGCAAGATTTTGCGTCTTTTTTAAAAGAACTATATTGATAGCTATCCGATCAGTTGCAAGCTCTTAGGTGTTTTATATGGAGTTGACGGAGATTTATTGGAGCGTCAATACCGTAACCATCTAAGTGGTTATCTCCATTGGGACCAACTTGTTCATGCAGAGGATTGGCTACTATTCGAAAAGAATATCGGTGCTTATATCTGTATTGATGAGGTAGCCCTCTCGCGTGGAGAACTCTATACTGTACTGATCAATAAAGAAGCTCACGGTGGTAAAGGTAGTATGATTGCTATCATTAAAGGTACGGACGTTCATACGGTCACTTCTGTCCTGCTTAAGCTATCCCGTCTCCGCCGTTACCAAGTGCGCGAGATTACTTTGGATATGGCTCCTAACATGGAGCAGATTGCCCGCATCTGCTTTCCTGCGGCCAAACGTGTTACCGATCGCTTTCACGTACAGAAGGTAGCTTATGAAGCTGTGCAGGAGATGCGGGTAAAAAAGCTCGCTGGGAGGCTTTGGATGAAGAGTCCCTCAGATTGCTTATGCAAGGCCTGTGGAAAGATGTATCATGCACCTGTTTTCGCTAATGGAGACACAAGAAAGCATTTGTTAGCGAGAAGCATTTATCTGCTTTACAAGAAGGAATCCTTATGGACTCTGTCTCAAAGAATACGAGCTGAAATTCTTTTCAAGGAATATCCCGATATAAAGAAAGGATATTATCTGTCTATGCGGTTAGGCTTAATCTATCATCAGCGTAAGTTTAAGGATATTGCTTTGACAAGGCTGGCAAGGGGGTATGATGAAGTAGATAAATCAGGGTTCCTCACCTTTGGAAGGGTCGCACGTTCTATACAAACACATTATCTGGATATAATCAATTTTTTTGAAAGGAGGGCAACCAATGCCGAAGCTGAGTCATTCAATGCTAAAATCAAAGCATTTAGAGCACAGTTCAGAGGAGTAAGAGATAGAGCTTTTTTCTTATATAGACTTGCTAAATTATATGCTTAAATATAAAATCCCTCAGATTGTTACGTTGACCCCTAAATTTCCTAAGCCGAATATCTTATGGTGAATTATACAAAACAAAAATCGCAATCATCAGTTTTCCAATGATTGCAATTACATCTTGTACTCGAAGCGGGACTTGAACCCGCACAGCCGCAATGGCCAAGGGATTTTAAGTCCCTCGTGTCTACCGATTCCACCATTCGAGCATCCTCGACGAGAGAGAGCGGAAAACGAGACTCGAACTCGCGACCCTAACCTTGGCAAGGTTATGCTCTACCAACTGAGCTATTTCCGCGTTTTGTTTTAACGGGTGCAAAGATAAGCCATTTTATAATACCAACCAAACTTTACACCCATTTTTTTATTCACAATCGTAAAATTCCCTCTATTTCGGTCAATTCTGCATCAGTAAAGGCCAAATTATCCAACGCATGAAGATTATCTGCCAGCTGTTTTACAGAACTTGCCCCCACAATAACAGAGGTCATCCGTTCGTCTTTCAACACCCATGCCAATGCCATCTCAGCCAAAGTCTGCCCACGGCGTACAGCCACCTCATTCAGCCGACGTGCTTTTTCCACTTTATCTTCTGTCACTTGGTCTACTTTCAAAAACCCAGTAGCACGAGCCGCACGAGAGTGTTCCGGAATACCATGCAAATATTTATTGGTCAGCAATCCTTGTGCCAAAGGCGAAAATGCAATAAAGCCGGAGCCTTGTTCAGCGGCCAACGGCAATACCTCCTCCTCCACAGCACGATCAAACATACTATAACGATATTGGCTGATCAAACACGGCACACCGGCACTTCTCAATATTTCATAAGCCACCTTTGCCTGCATAGGCGGATACTTTGAAATACCCACATACAATGCTTTTCCTTGCTTCACTATATCAATCAACGCTTGCATCGTTTCCTCAACCGGGGTCACGCCATCATAACGGTGACTATAGAATATATCAAAGTAATCCAAACCGGTACGGCACAGGCTTTGGTCGATACTGGCCATTAAATTCTTACGCGAACTGTTTCCCCCATAAGGTCCATTCCACATTTCGTGTCCTGCTTTTGAGGAAATAATCAATTCATCACGGTAACCTTGGAAATTCTCCTTCAGAATTTTACCGAAATTAATCTCAGCACTTCCCGGAACAGGACCATAATTATTAGCTAAGTCAAAATGTGTAACCCCGCTATCAAAAGCATATTTAATCATATCGGTTGCTACACCAAAATCGTCCACACTGCCAAAATTATGCCACAAACCTAAAGAGATACGAGGCAAAAGCAAGCCGCTATTTCCGCAGTATTTGTACTGCATTTTGCTATAACGGTCTGCCGAAGGTTGATATTTCATGCTATTACGTTTTACAATTATTTCTATCTACCTAAAAGGCTTCGTTCAGCCTGTTCCATGACTGAGAAATTAAATCCGTCCACTACTTGCCGCATCAAGCTTTCGATCCTGTCATTACACAAATTACCGATACTACCCTCATGAGTATGATGCACCTTCTTGTCATGGGTGAACTTGCCGGCTTCTATGTCCAGGCCAACCTTTTTATAAGCATCACGGAACGGCATACCTTCAGACGCCAAACGGTTGACCTCTTCCACACTAAAGATATAAAGGTAACGGTCATCATCCAGAATATGTTCGTTGATTTTAATTTTGTCCATAATATAGGCAGCCATTTGCAGACATTCCTTCAACTCCCGGAACGCAGGCAAGAAAACTTCTTTTATAATCTGCAAATCACGAAAATACCCCGAAGGCAAATTATTCATTATCATCATAATCTGCTGAGGAAGAGCCTGCAGCTTGTTGCATTTTGCCCGTGTCAATTCAAAGACATCAGGGTTCTTTTTATGAGGCATTATACTGGAGCCGGTAGTACATTCATCCGGAAGTTTTACAAAGCCAAAGTTTTGGCTACTGAACATACAAGCGTCAAAAGCCATTTTAGAAACTGTCCCGGCAATAGAAGCCAAAGCAAAAGCCACATTACGTTCCATCTTACCACGCCCCATCTGCGCATACACCACATTATAATCCATCGAATCAAATCCCAACAAGCGGGTGGTCATCTCACGATCGAGCGGAAAAGAAGAACCATACCCGGCAGCAGAGCCCAACGGATTGCGGTTACACATTTTGAATGCAGCCTGCAGAAAGAGCATATCATCCACCAGACTCTCGGCATAAGCACCAAACCACAATCCGAAAGAAGACGGCATCGCTATCTGCAAATGAGTATAACCCGGCATTAACACATCCTTATATGTATTGCTTTGAGAAATCAGCACATGAAAAAGTTGCTCCACCTCTTCGGCCACTTCTTTTAATTCCGCACGAGTAAACAGCTTCAAATCCACCAGCACCTGGTCATTGCGTGAACGTCCACTATGAATTTTCTTTCCGACATCTCCCAACTTACGCGTCAACATCAATTCTACTTGCGAGTGTACATCCTCTATACCATCCTCTATTACAAACTCTCCCTTTTCGGCAGAAGCATAGATATTCTTTAATTCCGCTAATAGCATTTCCAATTCTCCGGCTGTAAGCAAACCGATACTTTCCAACATGGTGATATGTGCCATTGAGCCCAATACATCGTGTTTAGCCAGATAAAGGTCCATTTCACGGTCACGTCCTACTGTAAAACGATCTATCTCCTCATTTACTCGGACATTTTTTTCCCAAAGTTTCTGTGCCATATTTTTCTTTATTTTTTAATAAGGAATCATCGATAACATCTCAGCCAGTTTATCCACACCATCCTGTAAAGGTTTAGCAACCATCGCCTTCATAAACATATTCACTTCTGCACGAATAGTTACTTTCAGTTTTGCCTGCCCAGCCTCTACAGGCAAAATCTGAATCCACAAATTCATAGGGACCGGAGATTTTTCACTTTCGAATTTAACACATTTATAAGGTTCACGTTCTATAATACGCAAAGTAATGCTTATGCCTTGTACCGTAAAACTTAAAGAGTCACTGTCGAACTCCATACCTTGTACCTTGTCGGCCAATTTATCACGTACAGATTCCAAGTTACTTAAATCCGACAACTTATTAAACACCTGCTCCTGACTATAAGGAACATATTTCACACCACTCTCAAATTGTGCCATAATACCTGCTCTCTAAAAACACGAAAAGAACAATCCGGAAATCCATAAAAATTCCCGAACGGTTCTCTTCATATTATATTTGTTTTAAAACTATAACTTATTTGCCTGCCTCCCAATGAGCCGGATCCTTTCTCCAATTATCCAAAACCGGAACATCCTCTTCATTAATATATCCGGTCTTCAAGGCTGAATCCAATACAGCTTCATAATTAGTCAGAGTAACCAAGTTCACTTTTGCTTCCTTGAACGCTTCAATTGCCACTGGGAAACCATAAGTAAATGCAGCGACCATACCAATCACTTCACATCCGTCACGACGGATAGCTTCAACAGCTTTCAAACTACTGCCGCCAGTTGAAATCAAGTCCTCAATAACTACGACTTTCATACCAGGACGAAGTTCACCTTCAATCAGGTTTTCCAAGCCATGGTCTTTCGGAGTAGAACGAACATACACAAACGGCAGATTCAACTCTTCAGCCACCAAAGCTCCTTGAGGGATAGCCCCTGTCGCCACACCGGCAATAGCATCTACCTGACCGAACTTCTCCAGGACAATACGGCTAATCTCAAGTTTCACAAAATTACGAAGAGAAGGATACGAAAGAGTTTTGCGGTTATCACAATAAAAAGGCGACTTCCAACCGGACGCCCAAGTAAAAGGATTAGCCGGCTGCAACTTGATAGCCTTAATCTTCAGTAATTTCTCTGCGAATAATTTTTCTAAAGTCTTCATAACTCAACTATATCTGATAAATATTGTGCAAAAATATAGAAATACATCGAGATAATGAAAAATCGGACAAGGTATTTTTCTAAAAAATAGTTGTTGTTATCAGGATTCCCCTGCCAATGCCAAAGTAAGCACACTGATACGTAATCCGGGTATGCCACGAAAGGCATCAGCGCAAGAAACAACCGTAGCCCCTGTTGTCAGCACATCATCCACCAACAAAAGATGCTTTCCTTCCAAGCTGTCAGGGAAAATACAGGCAAACAAATTTCGCACGTTTTCCCATCTTGCATATTGTCCTTTATGCGTCTGTGTGTCAGTATACCTGCTTCTTATCACAACTTTAGTATCCATAGGAATACCTGTCACCACCGAAACTCCTCTTGCCAGGCATTCGCTTTGGTTATACCCCCTTAAACGTTTTTTACGTTGATGTAACGGAACAGGAACAATCAAATCTATCCCATCAAAAAAATGAGAACACATAAGTTCAGATGCCATCATCCGCCCCATCACTTCACCCACTTCTTGATTACCATGATATTTCAGTTCGTACAACAACTGTCGGACATTTCCTCCCTTTGCATAATAAAGAAAAGAGGTGGCATGCTCCACCGGTATTTTTCCCCAGAAATTACATTCTACAATATTATCTTTCCGTAAATGAAATTGAGTACGCGGAAGCCCCGACAAGCATTTCAAGCAAAGCACTCTCTCCCCTGATATAAGCTGCCGCCCACAAAGCAGACAACTATGTGGGAAAAATAAATTCCAAAGATCAGTCCAGATAGACATCATCTTCTCCGGTTTGTTTCACACAACGGCAAACAGCCTCCATTTCAAATCCTCTACCAACTGCAAAACGAATCAATTTCCCATTCCGTTCGTATTCCGTACATGCTTTCACACTTCTTCTTTTCTGCTCGATCAAACCAGATAGTATCTCCATATATTCCCGCTCATCTACCTCCTCCAATCCTTTGGCTATAACATCCGCAGGGATTTTCTTCATGCGCAAAGCCTGGCAGATTTTCACTCTGCCCCATTGGTTAAAGCGATATTTATCGCGAACAAAAGCCGAGCAAAAACGCTTCTGGTCAATGTATCTCTCATCCTGCAAATGCCGAACGATTTTCTCCATCATTTCCGGAGTGGCTCCCCATTGTGATAATTTAGCCTCTACATCTGCTACACAACGCTCCATTGAAGAGCAATAAGCTTCTGCCTTATACCTCAAATCATTCTCACTTAATTCTCCCTTCATCTTATTTCTCCGCTTTTATCATTCTATCATTTTGAAAGAGATCTTTTCTCAATTCTATATTTTTGTATCCCAAACCAGCTAGCATATCCACCGTTTCCCGACCGTATTCCTGATTAATTTCAAAATAAAGCCTTCCACCAGACACTAGCATATCCCTACCCAATTCTGCTATTTTCCGATAAAACAGCAACGGACTATCATCCGGTACAAACAAAGCCAATTCCGGCTCCCATTCCAAGACATTAGCACTCATATCCTCCCTCTCCTTTTCTGTAATATAAGGTGGATTGCTGACAATGACATCAAACCGCTCACCTGCAGGAGAAGCAAGCAGCACATCCCTTTGCTCAAGAGTTACACGAACGCCGTTCCGCCTGCAATTACGTTCCGCAACTTGCAACGCCTTTTCTGAAACATCCCATGAAACGACCTCCGCCTCTTCCAAATTCTTGGCCAAAGAGACAGCGATGCAGCCGCTCCCCGTACCAATATCCAATATTCTAACCCGACCATACTTATGCTCCCGTATAATCCAGTCTACCAACTCCCCTGTTTCCGGACGTGGAATCAATACATGTTTATTCACTTCAAAAGTAAGGCCATAAAATTCTTCCGTACCTATTATGTATTGAATAGGTTCCAGTTTTTGCAGACGAACCAGAATATCATCCAGCTGTTTCCGCTCATTCACCGAAAAAGTAGTATCTTTGCCTGCATACAATTCAACAACAGACATGCCGAAGACTTGTGTAAGCAGCAATTTAGCCATAGGCACAAGTTCTGAATCAGGGTAATATCCCTGCAAGGTTTGTTTTATGTAAGATACAACAGGATTCATAGTGTCATTTTATATGCAAAAGTAAGAATTTAAACAAGACTGTTATGACAAAAGATGAAAAATATATTTCCCGTTGCCTGCAACTGGCATACAACGGACTTTGTAACACAGCCCCTAATCCGATGGTAGGTGCTGTCATTGTATATCACGACACCATTATTGGAGAAGGCTACCACATCCGTTGCGGAGAGGCACATGCCGAAGTAAACGCCATACGTTCCGTTAAAGACGAAAATCTTTTGAAGGAATCAACCATATACGTAAGTCTGGAACCATGCTCCCATTATGGAAAGACCCCTCCCTGCGCCGACCTGATTATAGAGAAGAGAATCCCCAAAGTCGTAATAGGCTGCATAGACCCGTTTTCCCAAGTAGCCGGCAGAGGCATCGAGAAACTGCGCAAAGCCGGCATTGAAGTAACCGTAGGCGTCTTAGAAGAGGAATGCCGGCATCTGATAAGACGCTTCATAACATTCAACACGTTCAAACGCCCATACATAACCTTAAAGTGGGCAGAATCCGCTGATGGCTTTATCGATATAAACCGCACAGGAGGAAAGCCGATCATACTTTCCAATCCGCTGACCAGCATGCTGGTACACAAAAAACGCGCCGAACATGACGCTATATTAGTAGGACGACACACGGCATTACTTGACAATCCCTCCCTATCCACCCGGAATTGGTACGGCAAGCATCCCGTGCGTCTGGTAATAGATAAAGAATTGACATTACCCCGAGATTTGGAACTTTTCAACGGCAAAATAAAGACATTCGTGTTTACCCGGGAATCCCCCTGTCAGCCAAACGCATTAACAGAATACATATCGTTGGATTTCAACAAAGATATCCTGCCGCAAATAATGGAAGTATTATATCAGAAAAAAATACAATCACTTCTAGTAGAAGGCGGAAGTATTTTATTACAGTCTTTCATAGACTCCGGCTTATGGGATGAAGCCTTCATAGAAAAGGCTCCACTACGCTTAAACAATGGAATACAGGCACCTTCTATTCAAAAAAAACACTTTAAACTGAATAAAATATACTTTGGAAGAGAAATAATGCATGCCGTCCATTCACAAATTCAAAGATAAAATGTGGCTGATTGACCGAGAAAAAGGGCTGGTTTATCTATAAATTAATATAAAACTTGTCCCAAAACTTCTATATAGAAAAAAATCTTCCTACTTTTGCGACTTGTAACAATAGACTCATTTGCAAATGAAAATAAAGTTTTTGACTGTCATCACAAGTCTGCTTGCTGCGGCTTTTATGATTACATCTTGCTTGGACGACAACGAAGTAGAAACAGAATATAGTTCAGAATCAAGCATTACCTCTTTTGCTATAAAAGATAAAATTGAAACTCAATATACCGAAAAGGTTAATGGCAAAGACACAACGCTGACATTCACCGTTGATGGTACCAAATACCCTTTTGCCATCGACCAAGGCACAAGACATATCTACAACGTAGACTCCCTGCCAGTCGGTACAGACATCAGCAAAGTCGTAGTCAGCATAAAATCAGACGGTATTGGCATTTTTATTGTCGCTGAGGACAAAGATTCGTTGTGGAATGATACCGACTCCTTGAATTTCGAAAAGCCTGTCCAATTTAAAGTTATGGCGATGAGCGGAGTCTATGGACCTATTTATAAAGCCGAGATTAATGTACATAAACAAGTTCCCGACTCATTGCAGTGGAGCCATAGAGGAAGTAGTTTCGACAACACTATCCAAGCACAGAAAGCAGTCACATTAGGGGATTATATTTATGTTTTCGCACAGCAAGACAATGGCGCCGCTGTTACAAGCACCCACATCAATGACGGAAAAACCTGGACGCCCTTACAGGCTTTACCTGAAAATATGCAAAATGCGGACTATTCTTCTGTCATGGCATGGGGAAACCAATTATACATACTTGCCGACAATGACCTGTACTGCTCCTCTGACGGAAAAAGCTGGAGCAAGATGGGTACTAACACCAAATTCGAGAAGCTGATTGCCGGTGTTCATTCAGAACATAACTGCAAATTGTACGCCATAGACACCAACAATCATTTTATGGAAAGCACGGATGCTCTGGTTTGGAATACTAATGGCGAGGTTCCGGCCAATTTCCCGAAAAATCAGTTATCATACACAGCTTACCCGTTGGTTACCAATAAATTCATAGACCGTATGGTACTAATGGGAGAAAATCCCATTGCGACCGACACGACCTCTACTGTATGGACCAGACTGACTACAGAAGACAGTTGGGCAGATTATCCTACAGCCGCATACGATAGTTTTTATTGTCCCAAGCTGGCTAATATAGCCATGATTCATTACAACGACCAATTATACGCTTTCGGTGGTCCGGGTAAAAGTTTCGGTAAGGACATTCCCGCTTTCAGCCGATTCTACGGATCAACGGATCAAGGCGTTACATGGAAACCTGTTTCAAGATATGTATTCTTCCCTACAGAATTCACTGATCTATACAACCAGGCAGACGGCAACTATTCTTATGTTGTAGACAAGAATAACTTCTTGTGGATTATATGGAGCCGAAGCGGAGAAGTATGGAGAGGACGAATCAATAAGTTGGGATTCGATTCCAAGGAATAAAGTCAAAGAGAGTCATATAAAATAGATTGCGACATGCCATATAGAGAGCAAATAGACAAAAGCCGTATACCTGCCCATGTAGCCATTATAATGGATGGAAATGGAAGATGGGCTAAACAACGTGGACAGGCGCGCAGCTTCGGACATCAAGCCGGTGCAGAAACTGTACACATCATAGCAGAAGAAGCGGCTAGACTGGGAGTCAAATACTTGACACTATATACTTTCTCTACCGAAAACTGGAATCGTCCGGTAGATGAAGTCGCTGCTCTGATGAGTCTTCTGATGGACTCCATTGAAGAAGAAACTTTCATGAAAAACAACATCAGTTTTCGCATTATCGGTGATACGGCAAAGTTACCGGTAGAAGTTCTGGAACGATTGAACCAATGCATTGAACGCACCTCAATCAATACCGGTATGTGTCTGACACTTGCTTTAAGCTACTCTTCCAAATGGGAAATAACAGAAGCGGTAAGACAAATAGCGGCCAAGATTCAAAACGACAAACTAGCCATTGAGGACATCGATGACAATTTGATAAGTGCACATTTAAGTACAAACTATATGCCCGACCCGGATTTGCTTATACGTACCGGAGGAGAAATCCGCCTTAGCAACTATCTGCTTTGGCAATGTGCTTATTCCGAACTATATTTTTGTGAAACGTTCTGGCCGGACTTCCGCGAAGAAGAATTTTGCAAAGCCATTTATGATTATCAGAAAAGAGAACGCCGTTTCGGCAAAACCAGTGAACAAATATAAAGTTAGATAAAATGCTATATCGTATTTCACTTATACTATTAACGCTTACATGCCTATTTTGCTTTTCAACAGGCAGTTACGCCCAAGAAGCAAACGTAGAAGAAAACGACAATCCAGTCATACTTTATTCCGGAACGCCCAAGAAGTATGAAATCGGCGGAATCAAAGTAGAAGGCGTAAAAAACTATGAAGATTATGTATTGATCGGACTTTCAGGACTATCGGTAGGACAGACCATTGTTGTTCCGGGAGATGACATCACCACAGCTGTAAAACGTTATTGGCGACACGGACTGTTCTCGGATGTACAAATCCTAGCTGAAAAAATTGTTGGAGACAAGATCTATTTAAAAATCATCCTGGCCCAACGTCCACGTATTGCCGACATTCGTTACCACGGCGTAAAGAAAAGCGAGCGTGAAGATTTGGAAGCCAAACTAGGTTTGGTAAAAGGAAGCCAGATTACTCCCAACTTGATAGACCGTGCTAAAATATTAATCAAGAAACATTTCGATGAAAAAGGTTTTAAAAACGCCGAAGTGACCATCGTAGAGCGTGATTTGGCTGACAATAAGGACCAAGTGGATGTTGATGTGATGATTGACAAGAAAGAAAAGGTGAAAGTCCACAAGATCACCATTGACGGCAACACCGTGTTAAGTGACAAGAAGTTAAAACGCGTCATGAAGAAGACGAATGAGAAAAACAAACTTGTCAACCTTTTCCGTACCAAAAAATTCATTGAAGAGAAATACGAAGAAGACAAACAGCATATCATCGACAAATACAACGAATTAGGTTACCGCGACGCACAAATTGTTGTGGACAGTGTTTCTCCGTACGATGACCGTACCGTCGACGTGTACATGAAAATAGAAGAAGGTGACAAATACTATCTGCGCAACGTGACCTGGGTAGGTAACACCATTTATGCTTCGGACTGGCTGAACGAACAGCTCCGTATGAAAAAGGGAGATGTTTATAACCAGAAATTAATGACCGAGCGTCTGACCGGTGATGAAGATGCTATCGGTAACTACTACTATAATAAAGGATACGTTTTCTATAACCTTGACCCCGTAGAAGTAAACATAGACGGCGACTCCATTGATTTGGAAATGCGTATTCAGGAAGGTCCTCAGGCCTCTATCAGCAAAGTGCGTATCAACGGTAACGACCGTTTGTATGAAAACGTAGTACGCCGTGAGTTAAGAACCAAGCCGGGAGATCTGTTCAGCAAAGAAGCATTGGAACGTTCTTATCGTGAGATAGCCCAGATGGGACACTTCAACCCTGAAAATATCCAGCCGGATGTACAACCGGACCCGACCAACGGTACGGTAGACATCAACTGGAACCTGGAGTCTAAAGCAAACGACCAGGTAGAATTCTCGGCAGGTTGGGGACAGACCGGTGTTATCGGTAAATTAAGTTTGAAGTTCACGAACTTCTCTATGGCCAACTTGTTCCATAAGAGTGACAACTACCGCGGATTCCTGCCACAAGGTGATGGACAGACATTAACCATCAGCGGACAGACCAACGGTAGTTATTACCAGTCATATAGTGTATCGTTCTTTGACCCATGGTTTGGCGGAAAACGTCCGAATTCATTCTCTGTTTCGGCTTTCTACTCCATACAGACAGATATCAGCAGTAACTACTATAACTCAGCTTATATGAATAATTACTACAATTATTACAGCGGTTATGGAAATTATTATGGCGGATATAATAACAACTACGAGTCTTATTTATGACCCCGATAAATCTATCCAGATGTATGGAGCATCTATCGGTTGGGGTAAGCGTTTGAGATGGCCGGATGACTATTTTACCTTGTCAGCCGAACTTTCTTACCAGCGCTTTATTTTGAAAGACTGGAGCTACTTGTATATCAAGTTGAACAACGGAGAATACATGTCAACCGGTAATTGCAACAACCTGAGTTTGAATCTGACTTTGGCACGTAACTCTACGGATAACCCGATTTTCCCGCGTCGCGGTTCTGAATTCTCGGCTTCCGTACAGCTGACTCCTCCGTACTCATTGTTCAGTAACAAGGACTACTCGGTATACGGTAAAGATGATTATGATGAAGCGGCAAGTATGTTCAACTGGATTGAATACCACAAATGGAAATTCAAATCAAAGACCTATACCGCTCTTACAGGAGGTCAGAAATGTCCGGTTATCATGACACGTGCAGAGTTCGGCTTGCTGGGTCACTATAACAAGTACAAGAAATCACCTTTTGAAACATTCTATATGGGTGGTGACGGTATGACAGGCTATAGCACCAGCTACGCTTCCGAAACCATTGCACTGCGTGGTTACGAAAACGGTTCATTGACTCCTTATGGTAGTGAAGGCTATGCTTACGTACGTTTAGGTGCAGAATTAAGATACCCGTTGATGCTGGAAAATTCGACCAGTATTTATGCACTAGGCTTCATTGAAGGAGGTAACGCATGGACAGATGTAAGCAAATTCAATCCGTTCCAGTTGAAACGCTCGGCAGGTGTCGGTGTCCGTATCTTCCTGCCGATGATTGGTATGATGGGTATTGACTGGGCATATGGTTTCGACAAGATTAACGGATCCAGCCATTATAGTGGAAGCCAGTTCCACTTTATCCTGGGACAAGAGTTTTAATAACTAAAAACAATGTGATTATGAAAAAGGCTATCCTATTATCTCTATTGTTTGTGGCTTGTGTATTCACAGCCAGCGCTCAAAAGTTCGCCTTGATTGATATGGAATATATCCTGAAGAATATTCCTGCATACGAACAGGCGAATACCCAACTGAATCAAGCTTCACAACAATATCAAAGTGAGGTGGAAGCAAAAGCAAAAGAAGCGGAAGCACTTTATAAAGAATACCAGAAAGCCTCGGCTTCCCTGTCGGCCGCACAGAAAACGCAAAGAGAAGAAGCGATTGTAGCAAAAGAAAAGGAAGCAGCCGAACTGAGAAAGAAATATTTCGGTCCCGAAGGAGAAATGGCCAAAAAACAAGAGGCATTGATCGCACCAATTCAAGATAAAATCTATGAAGCGGTAAAACAGATTTCAGAGCAAAAAGGATATGCGGCAGTAGTGGACAGAGGCTCCGCCCAAAGCATTATTTTCGCATCTCCAAGCATTGATATCAGCAATGAAGTGCTCTCAAGATTAGGATATTCAAATTAATTTCCTACATTTGCAACCGATAATCCAAATTTGCAATAACTAATAAAAAATAGAACTATGTTGAAAAAAATTGCTTTACTACTTTTACTTATCGCTCCGATGAGTGTATTTGCTCAGAAATTCGGGCATATTAAATCCGCAGATGTACTTACTGTCATGCCGGAATTCACAAAGGCCCAGACCGACATCCAAGCCATGCAGAAACAATACGAGGATGAAATGAAACGTGCAACTGATGAACTGACCAAAAAATATACTGAATATCAACAGGAACAAGCCAACCTTCCTAAGAACATTCAGGAAAGACGCCAGAAAGAATTGCAGGAGTTACAGGAAAAAGGAATGCAGTTCCAACAAGATGCACAACAACAGTTGCAGAAATCATACGCTGATATGATGGAACCTATCTACAAGAAAATTGAAGACGCCATCAAAGCAGTAGGCCAGGAAGGTGGATATACTTATATCTTCGATTTGAACAGAACAGAAATTCCCTACGTAAATGAAGCGCAGTCTACAGATGTAACTGCTGCTGTCAAAGCTAAAGTAGGAATCAAATAATTAAGTTAAGGACCTTTACAGGCACGGATTACACAGATTTCACAGGTTTCAGAACCGTGAACATCCGTGTAATCCGTGCCTGTATTATATAGCTATACTGCCATGATCCCATCTCTCCCCCCTTCAACCGGCCCTATCGGTGTATTCGACTCCGGCTACGGTGGTCTAACCATTCTGGACAAAATACGCGGACTGATGCCTGAGTATGATTATATCTATTTGGGAGACAGCGCACGCTGTCCGTACGGACCGCGCTCTTTTGAAGTTGTTTACGAATTTACCCTGCAAGCCGTAAGCAAACTGTTTGAACTGGGATGTCCTTTGGTGATATTGGCATGCAACACAGCATCGGCAAAAGCCTTACGCACCATCCAGCAGATCAATCTTCCGGTAATAGACGCTACCCGCAGAGTACTCGGTGTCATCCGGCCTACAGCAGAATGTATAGGAGAAATCACCCGAAGCCGGCACGTAGGTATACTGGCCACAGCCGGTACCATCAAATCCGAATCCTATCTTTTGGAAATACATAAGTTATCTCCCGACATTGTGGTAACAGGAGAAGCCTGTCCCATGTGGGTTTCCTTGGTAGAGAATAATGAATATCAATCGGAAGGAGCCGACTATTTCGTCAAACAACATATCAACCGGCTGCTGGATAAAGATCCGATGATTGACACCATCATATTGGGATGTACCCATTATCCGCTGCTACTGGATAAAATAAGGCAATTTACGCCTGAACCTATCCGCATCATTTCACAAGGGGAATATGTGGCCCGGAGCCTTCGAGACTATTTAAACCGCCATCCGGAAATGGACGCACGCTGCGATAAAGGAGGAAACTGCCGCTTCCTCACCACAGAAAGCGAAAACAAGTTTGAGGAATCCGCTTCCATCTTCTTGGGCCGGCAAGACATAAAGGTAAAAAGCATAGCATTGGAATAACTTTCTTCCGGTTTACCTGTTATATATACCATCCATAACGCTTAATTCATGAAGATATGTATACAAATAAAGTAAAGAAGATAGCTGCGGTACACGATCTGTCCGGTGCAGGGCGGGTATCCCTCACCGTCGTTATCCCTATCCTCTCATCCATGGGCTTTCAAGTCTGCCCTCTGCCCACAGCCGTATTATCGAGCCACACCCAATACCCGCATTTCTCTTTCTTGGACCTCACGGACGAGATGCCCAAGATTATCAGTGAATGGAAACAACTTGGCGTACAATTCGATGCTATTTATACGGGCTACTTGGGATCTCCCCGCCAGATACAAATCGTATCCGGGTTCATTGATGATTTCCGCCAGTCCGACAGCCTGGTCATGATAGATCCCGTATTAGGAGACAACGGGAAGCTATATACCAACTTTGACGAACAAATGATTCTGGAAATGCGTCACCTCATCCGGAAAGCAGATGTCATCACGCCCAATATGACCGAACTGTTCTATTTGCTGGACAAACCCTATAAAGCGGAGAATACAGACGAAGAACTAAAAGCTTACCTGCATGAAATTTCGGAGCACGGCCCCGGTATCGTTATTATCACCAGCGTGCCCGTACAGGGAGATCCTCGCAAAACTTCCGTTTACGCCTATGACAGACAGGGAAACCGCTATTGGAAAGTAACGTGTCCCTACCTGCCCGCACACTATCCCGGCACAGGCGATACATTTACCAGTGTGATTACCGGCTCACTGATGCAAGGCGACAGTCTTCCTATCGCCTTGGACCGCGCCACACAGTTTATCCTTCAAGGCATCCGCGCCACTTTCGGCTATGAATATGATAATCGGGAAGGCATTTTGCTGGAGAAGGTGCTGCATAATCTGGATATGCCTATTCAGGTGAGCAGCTACGAATTGATTTGAGGACCCTGAAAGTAGAAGATCTGAAACACCCTGGAAAGAAGCTTGTACCAAGCCCTATTGCTCCGACGATTAAGGTCGTTTTTCCTTATAGCTAACCCTTATCATACAGTTAACTACTACAGACTCCGGCAGTGGACTGTACAGTCTACTGCAAGAGTTTATACAGTCCACTATATCAGACTGTACAAACCACCGCAAGAGACTATAGTACACAACCATAAAAAAGAGCTTAACCATAAGGTAAAACAAGGTTAACCACAAAGAAGAAAAGACTTAACCAGATAAAGCCATAAGGCCAAAAGACGAAAAGAATAAAAACAAAGAAAGCAGCCAAGCCGTACCGTACAAACCGACAAACATCAGCCGTATCAACAATAATAAATAAATTACCTGCCCAGCAACCTGCGGCTGAGATAACGCACGGGATACCACACGGAAAGAAAGCCCACCACCAGCACAGTGGCAAAGACTATAACAATATCCCATACATGGACACTGACGGGATAGGCATCCACCACAAAATTACCGCCGGAATTACCACCTCCCAGCGAAAGCAATCCGAATTCCTGCTGGATAAAGCAAAGGATCAGCCCCAGTATCACACCAACCACCGCACCTATCAGTGAAATCATACGCCCCTCGAACAGGAATATACGCGTGATCAGCTTGTCGCTGGCCCCCAAATTGCGCAATGTCACTACATCTGCCTTCTTATCTATAATCAGCATGGACAAGGAGCCTATTACATTAAAGCAAGCTATCATCAGGATAAAGGTAAGGAAAATATAAGATATCAGCTTCTCTATCTCCATAATGCGGAAAGTATCCGCTTGCTGCTCATACCGGTCCTGCACCCGGAAACCATCTCCCAATATTTTCTGTATCTTCGATTTTACACTCCCTACATCTGCATCCGGCTTCAATTTCAATTCTACCGAACTCACTTCTGTGTCATACTGGAACAACCTACGGGCAAATTGGAGGGAAGTCAAAATGTAAGAAGAGTCATACTTCTGTTGGTTCACCGCAAACACAAGGCCGCTGGAATATAAATCGGCAGAGTTAAAGCTGGAAGCTGGATTGGCCATATTGACTTTAGCTCCCCGTTTGGGAGCATAAATCTCTAGCGGATCGAGGAATTTGATACCCGTTCCCAAGATGGAAACCAATTCTATGCCGGGAATGGCATAATCCACCACTTCATCATGCAACACGAATTGCCCCCGGCCGAAAAGAATACTGTCAATAGCGGTCAGATCCTCGAAATTATCTTCAATTCCTTTAATCACCGCCATGGTCTGACGGCCCTTATACTGAACCATCGCATTCTCTTCCAAGGACTCAGAAAAAACAGCGATCTCCGGCATCCGGCGCAAAGCTTCTATACGCGCTTCCTGTCCGTCAAAGACCTTTCCGGTGACAGCCGTAATTTTCAGCTCCGGATCAAAAGCCGTAAAGAAAGTAGCTACCAGATCCTGGAAGCCGTTAAAAACAGACAAAGTACATACCAATGCCAATGTAGCCAAAGCCACTCCGCAGACGGAAATGGCTGAAATAACATTAATGGCATTGTGCGACTTCTTGGAAAAAAGATAACGCTTCGCTATATAAAAGGGAAAATTCACCGTCCGGTTCTACTTTTTCAACAATTCGTCTATACGTTCGGCATAATCCAATGAATCATCCACAAAGAATTTCAACTCGGGAATGATGCGCAACTGATGGCGTACCCGTGTTCCTAATTCATAACGGATGGATTTCATATTATCATTGATATTCTTTACTATTTCCTGGCTCCTCTCAGAAGGGAACACGCTGAGATAGACGCGTGCAATACTCATATCGGGACTGATGCGGACAGCACTTACCGACACCAAAACACCATTCATGGACTTGGTCTGAAGCAGGAAAATCTCACTCAACTCCTTTTGGATCAAACGAGAAATCTTATTTTGTCTGGTCGTTTCCATAATTAATAATTATTCAGTTTGCTAATTTGTTAATATGCCATACGGTTCATAGCATAACCTATTGGCACATTATTCAACATTTTCTTATGATTGTCAGCCCGTCGCGCAAGGGAAGAATCACCTTTTCAACCCGTTTGTCGGCAGCTACCAAATCATTAAATTTCTTTATTCCAATAGTCTGAAGATCTGTATGATGCGGTTCCTCCAATACATGTCCGTCCCACAATGTGTTATCGGCAATGATGTATCCGCCGGGTGATAATTTCTCCAGTACCATTTCGTAATATTCAATATACTTCCGCTTATCACCGTCTACAAACGCCAAATCAAAGGTAATGTTCATGCCAGGCAGCAACTTCAGCGCATCACCTATATAAAATTTAATCTTGCCGGCGTAAGGCGAACCTTCCAGCCAGGGACGTGTAAAGTCCTCCTGCTCATCGTTTATCTCAAATGTGTGCAACGTGGCCCCCTCTTCCAACCCTTCGGCCAGGCAAAGTGCGGAGTAGCCACTGTAAGTCCCGATTTCCAGCACCTGACGGGGGCGTATCATTTGCACAAACATTTTCAGCATACGTCCCTGCAAGTGGCCGGAAGCCATACGGGGACGTAAAAGCTTGACGTGCGTATCGCGATAAAGTGCCTTCAGATAATCACTTTCTTCATCAATGTGCTGAAGGATATATTCGTCAATAGCGTCCGTTTCTTTCATTCCTATCTTCTATTATTATAGGTAACGGTTGCGGTTGGGCAGCACATAGTCCATAGCATACTTCAACACATCTCCCACTACATTGATTTCAAGGAAAGAAGTCTGAGTACCTTGCTTACCGCTGCTCAGGTAGGCCACCATGTCGCTTTCACTCAAGACACCATCATCCAGCAATTTACGCAAAGCAGCGAAATAATATGCCTGTCCGTTAGCCTTTTCGGGCATATAGATAGCTTCCACCCCATATGACAAAGCCAGATGACGCATCGTTTTTTCTTTATAACAGATGGCCAATACAGGATATTTGCCACGGAAAGCAGCAATATTACGTGCGGTACGCCCGCTGAAACTGTCGGTAATAATGGCGCGGATATTCAGTTTGCTGGTAGCCTTTACTGCCTGTTTTGCCAGGAAAGCGGTTACATCATTGGAGTTTTCATCCAAAGGAATACGGATGTCATTCTCGGCCAGTTTATCTTTCTTCGGCCTGCGCTGCAATCTTGGCCATCGTCTTCACGGCTTCCACCGGATACTTGCCGTATGCCGTTTCCCCACTCAGCATCAATGCATCCGTGCGGTAGTAAATAGCATTGGCAATATCGGTCACTTCAGCACGGGTAGGACGCGGATTATTAATCATGGTATGCAACATCTGGGTAGCAACAATCACCGGTTTCTTTGCCAGAATACATTTTTTGATCAACAGACGCTGAATGCCGGGAATTCGTTCCTGAGGAACCTCAATGCCCAAGTCACCACGAGCCACCATGACTCCGTCGGCCACTTCCAATATTTCATCAATATTGTCCACTCCTTCCTGATTTTCGATCTTGGCGATAATCTTAATGTCGCTGCCGTATGCATCCAGTATCTGACGGATATCCAGCACATCCTGCTTATTACGAACAAACGAATGTGCTATGAAATCAATGTCCTTTTCAATAGCATACAGTATATTGTTACGGTCCTTTTCTGTCAAAGAAGGGAGATTGATGCGCACGCCCGGTACATTTACACTCTTACGGTTACCCAAAGTAGCTTCATTCTGCACCTCACACAACAAATACTCGTCTGTCTTCTCAATCACACGCAGCTCCAGATCACCATCATCAATCAGAATATCGCCATCCACCTGGAGATCATGCACAAAACCGGGATAAGATACAGCAATACATTCACGGGTCGTTTCTTGTGCTGGATTGCCTACAATCTTTACTTTGTCACCAATCTGATAAGGAATAGGCTCGCCGCCCGCAATAGCAGTAGTACGCACTTCGGGCCCTTTTGTGTCCATCAATATGGCAATACGGTTGGAAACCTCACGTACATTGGTTATCAATTTTTCAAAACCTTCACGTGAAGCGTGAGCCGTATTCATACGGACCACATTCATACCAGCCTTGAAAAGATCTCTTATAAACTCTACCTCGCAACGCTGATCTGAGATGGACGCTACGATTTTTGTTTGTTTCAACATCATAATCTTATCACCTTATATTATACCTAAACGTTTTATTTTCTCATTAACAAAGCCTCAATCGCCAAACGATATGAATGAAGCCCGAACCCACAAATCACTCCCGCACAAGCACAGGAAATCATCGACTTATGGCGAAACTCCTCACGGGTATGTACATTCGAGATGTGCACCTCAACCACGGGAGCTGTCACGGCGCGGATAGCATCCTGTAAAGCAATGGAAGTATGCGTATAAGCCCCTGCATTCAACACGATGCCGTCATAATCAAAACCCACTTCGTGTATTTTGTTGATCATCTCACCTTCCACATTCGACTGATAATACGCTATTTCAATGTCCGGATAAGTACGGCGCAATTCCACCAGATAGTCTTCAAATGAAACAGCGCCATAAATGGAAGGTTCCCGTTTGCCTAATAAATTGATATTAGGTCCATTAATAATTTGTATTTTCATATTTATACTATATCTGAACTTTTTCTACCTTTGCAGGGAATTTGGGTACAAAGGTAGAAAAAAGAAATGAAAAGAACCGAGAAAACAGACAAGATATTGGTGAAATACAAACAATATTTAAAGTTGGAGAAATCGTTATCTGACAATACGGTAGATGCTTATCTTACTGACCTGGACAAGTTACTGGCTTATCTTACATTAGAAAACATCAACATTCTGGATGTCCGGCTTGAAAATCTGGAAGATTTCTCGGCCGGATTACATGATATCGGCATCCACCCCCGTTCGCAGGCACGCATCTTGTCGGGCATCCGCTCTTTCTACCGTTTCCTCATTATGGAAGATTACCTGAAAGCCGACCCGACAGAATTGCTGGAATCCCCCCAGACAGGTTTCAAACTGCCCGAAGTAATGACGGTAGAAGAGATAGACCTGCTGATAGGAAGCATAGACCGCAGCACCAAAGAGGGACAGCGCAACAGGGCCATACTGGAAACGCTTTACAGTTGCGGGCTCCGCGTTTCCGAACTCTGCAACCTGAAATTATCCGAACTTTATTTTGAAGAAGGCTTCATCAAAGTGGAAGGAAAAGGAAGCAAACAGCGGCTGGTTCCTATTTCACCGCGCGCCATCAAGGAAATCAGGCTCTACTTCACCGACCGTAACCTGATGAAAATAAAGCCGGGATTTGAAGACTTTGTCTTTATCAGCAATTTCGGGAAGAACATCTCCCGCATCATGGTTTTCCATATCATCAAAGAACTGGCAGCCCGGATAGGTCTGAAAAAAAAAATCAGTCCTCACACTTTCCGCCATTCTTTTGCAACACATTTGCTGGAAGGAGGCGCCAACTTGCGTGCCATACAGTGTATGCTGGGACATGAAAGTATCGGGACAACAGAAATTTATACACATATAGACCGTAATATGCTACGCAGTGAAATCATAGAACATCACCCCCGTAACATCAAATTCAGAGAAAAAGATAATAAAGGTTCTATATTCTAAAATATTTTAAGATAAATTGAAAAAAAAGCAGGCTAAGAAGCTAGCATATAATAGAGTTTTTCCTATCTTTGTCCCCAAAGAGACGCACAAAAACGTACTATAGCGAATTTTACATTACAAACGTTAAATTAATAAGTAACTATGATTAAAAAGTTGTATTTGCCCTTAGTGGCTTTATTGGTCCTTGCCTTATCATCATGCGGCAAGATGGGAGAATTGTCTTCTGACTATTTCACAACTAACCCTGAAGTGCTTGAAGCAATCGGTGGTAAAGTGCCTGTGACAATTAATGGTAAATTCCCCGAAAAGTATTTCAAGAAGAACGCAACTGTTGAAGTTACCCCCGTTCTGAGATGGAAAGGCGGCGAAGCTAAAGGCCAGCCCGCTGTATTCCAAGGAGAAAAAGTAGAAGGAAACAATCAGACTATCGCTTACAAGGCAGGTGGCAGCTACACGATGAAAGCTTCTTTCGACTACGTTCCCGAAATGGCAAACTCTGAACTTTATCTTGATTTCAAGATTACAAAAGGAAAGAAATCATACACTATTCCTTCTGTGAAAATCGCTGATGGCGTTATCGCGACTTCTGAACTGCCTACTGCTGCCAGCTCTAACGCATCATACGCTAACGATGCTTTCCAACGCATCATTAAAGATGCTCAGACTGCCAACATCATGTTCTTGATCCAGCAAGCCAACTTGCGCAACAGCGAATTGAATTCTGACGATATCAAAGAATTCCATAAGAAAGTGGCTGAAATTAATGCTGACACAAAGAACTACAAACTGAACAACATCGAAATTTCTGCATACGCTTCACCTGATGGTGGTGTGGAACTGAACACCGGTTTGGCTGAAAACCGTGAAGCAAACACAGAAAAATATATGGAACGCCAGTTGAAGAAGGGCAAGATTGATACTAACCTGGATGCAAAATACACTGCACAAGACTGGGAAGGCTTCCAAGAACTGGTATCTAAATCAAACTTGCAGGATAAAGATTTGATCTTACGTGTTCTTTCTATGTACAATGATCCTGAACAAAGAGAAGCTGAAATCAAGAATATCTCTTCTGTATACAAAACTTTGGCTGACGAAATCCTGCCTCAGTTGCGTCGTGCCCGTTTAACTGCCAACTATGACATCATCGGTCGTAGCGATGACGAAATCAACGAAGCATTCAACTCTGATCCTAAAGTATTGAGTGTAGAAGAATTATTGTACGCTGCTACACTGACTAACGACAACGCTCGCAAAGAAGCTATCTTCACCAAGACAACTCAACTTTATCCGAACGATTTCCGTGCTTATAATAACTTGGGTGAATTGGCATTCGCTGCCGGTGATGCTGCTAAAGCAGAAAGCTACTTCAAACAAGCTGCTTCTAAGAACGCTAACGCTCCTGAAGTAAACGCTAACCTTGGTCTTTGCGAATTGGTTAAGGGCAATGTTGCAGCTGCCGAAACTTACTTAGGCAAAGCTACAGGTGCTAACGCTGCCGGCGAAGCTTTGGGTAACTTATATATCAAACAAGGCCAGTATGACAGAGCTGTCAACTCATTCGGTGACGCTAAGACTAACAGTGCCGCTCAAGCTCAGATTTTGGCTAAAGACTATAACAAAGCAAAAGCTACTTTGTCTGCAATCAAGAATCCGGATGCAATGACTGACTACTTGATGGCTATCGTTGGTGCTCGCACAAACAATGCTTCATTGGTAAGCAGCAGCATCAAGAGCGCAATCGCAAAAGATCCTTCAATGGCTGAAAAAGCTGCTAACGATCGCGAGTTCGCTAAATACGCTGATGCTATCAAATAATATAACTAGATATCATCTTGTCTAGTTTTTTAGATGATTATGACTGAAACCGGAGGCTTCGTGATGAAGCTTCCGGTCTTTTTATGTAAAATAACCTTCATTTATGCCTGCCTTTAGCCACAAAATGCGTATTTTCGCAAAAAATATCTTGAAATGAAAAAATTACTATTCTTTCTTTTCACTCTTGTTGTGCTGGCAAGCGGCTGCGGCAAGAAAAATACATTCACCTTGGAAGGAAGCATTAAAGGACTTCCTTCAGACACTATATTAGTATTTTATCAAGAACCCGATTACAAGCTGGATACCATACTCCTCTCAAAAGGCAAATTCACTTACACTATTACCCCTGACACATTTACTATCTTCTCATTACTATTGGGAGAAAAACAAATCTTACCGATATATGCTGATAAAGGAGAAAGTGTTACCCTAAACGGAATGGCCGGAAAGATAGAGGTTAAAGGAAAGGGAGAAAACGCACAACTGGCAAAACATATCCAGTACCTTAGCACCTTAGAAAATAACAAGGCAGCTGTTATGACTGCTGTGGATTCGTTGATTAAAACCAACCCAAGCTCGTACAGCAATATCTATCTGATAGACAAATATTACGTACAGGACTCGCTTCCTGATTACAACCACATAGATCAGCTGATAAAAGGACTAAGCGGTATTATAAAAGACACACCTTATATTATAGAACTCCAGAATAAATTAAGTGAGAAAAAAGAACTGACAGAACATCGCTACGTTTCCAACATCTCGTGCACGGATAAAAAAGGAAAGACCGTCAACTGGAACAGTGTAAAAGGGAAATATGTCCTTTTGGATTTTTGGGCAAGCTGGAACAAAGAAAGCATTGCCACACAAGATTCTTTAGTATCCGTACAAAAGGCATTGAAAAAAGACAAGTTTGTTATTATCAGCCTCTCCCTTGATCTGGATAAAAAGGAATGGATGGAGAAAATCATTCAAAGAGATACCACGCAATGGAAACAAGTTTGCGATTTCAAAGGCTGGAACAATTCCATTGTCAAGCAACAAGGCATAACCCGGATTCCTGCCAATATACTTATAGGTCCTGACAAGCGGGTCATCACGCAAGATATACGCGGCAAAGAACTGATAGACAAAGTGAGACAGCTGACAGAACAAGATAAAGAGAAAGAAAAAGCCGCCAAAGAGGCAGAACGTGCTCGAAAGAGACAAAATAAAAAATAAAAGAATGCTGGTAAAAGTCTATGGAGCAGCCGTTCAAGGTATCGACGCTACCATTGTAACTATTGAAGTAAATAGTTCACGAGGTATAAAATTCTTCCTTGTCGGTCTGCCGGACTCGGCCGTGAAAGAAAGTCATGAACGTATTATTTCTGCCTTACAGGTAAACGGATATAAATTCCCCACTTGTCAAATTGTAGTAAATATGGCCCCTGCCGACATACGCAAGGAGGGGTCTGCATACGACCTTCCGCTAGCAATCGGAATATTGGCCGCTACCCAAATCGTATCGGAAGAAAAACTTTCACGTTATCTTATTATCGGAGAACTTAGCCTGGATGGAAGCCTTCAACCAGTCAAAGGAGCCCTCTCCATAGCTATCAGTGCCCGCGAGCAAGGTTTTGAAGGCTTCATACTTCCCAAACAAAATGCGCGGGAAGCTGCTGTAGTAAACAACCTGAAAGTATATGGCGTAGAAAATATCAAAGAGGTCATCGAATTTTTCAATAATGAGCGCAATCTGGAGCCTAGCATCGTCAATACACGGGAGGAATTCTATGAACACCAAAGTAGCTTTCCATACGATTTTGCTGATGTGAAAGGACAAGAAAGTGTAAAACGCGCATTGGAAGTAGCCGCGTCCGGAGGACACAACCTGATTATGATCGGTTCACCCGGAAGTGGGAAGTCCATGATGGCAAAGTGTATGCCAAGCATTCTCCCTCCCCTTTCATTGGGTGAAAGTCTGGAAACGACTAAAATACATTCAGTAGCAGGAAAATTAGGAAAAGACAGTTCACTGATTGCCATCCGGCCTTTCCGTAGTCCCCATCATACAATTTCGCAAGTAGCAATGGTAGGTGGCGGCACCAATCCCCAACCGGGAGAAATCAGTCTGGCTCACAACGGTTTGCTCTTTCTAGACGAGTTGCCGGAATTTAACAGAAGTGTACTTGAAGTACTTCGCCAACCCCTAGAGGACAGGCATATATCCATCGCACGAGCTAAATACAGTCTGGATTATCCGGCCAGTTTCATGCTGGTAGCCAGTATGAATCCCTGTCCATGCGGATATTATAATCATCCCACACGAGCTTGCGTCTGTAATCCCGGACAAGTGCAACGGTACCTGAACCGTATCTCCGGTCCTTTACTGGACCGCATAGATATCCAAATAGAAATAGTTCCGGTTCCATTCGAAAAAATGGCAGAACGCCATCATGCGGAAAGTAGTGCAAGCATACGCGAACGGGTTATCAAGGCCCGGAAAATACAAGCTCAACGTTTTGCCAACCATCCGGGTATTTACTGCAACGCACAAATGGAAGCCGGGTTACTCCATCTGTACGCTCAACCCAATGAAGCAGGGCTAAAATTATTACGAACTGCCATGACACGCCTCAACCTGTCGGCGCGCGCATACGGTCGTATTCTAAAAGTAGCGCGTACCATTGCCGATCTGGACAACAGCGAACACATTACTTCCATCCACCTGGCAGAAGCGATAAGCTATAGAAATCTTGATAGAGAAGACTGGGCCGGTTAGTTTAGCTGCCCGACTCAGTTTCCTTTGCATGATAAATGACCTGCATCAATGAGTCCAGTTCAATGTAATTTGAAAGAACATCCTCTTCCTTATCGGTCGTTTCCCAATCTTTATCCTCTCTCTTTTTAGAGAAAAGTGCATTTAAAATGAATTTATACCACGTATTCATGTCTCGTTCGACTTAAGGTTTTATAAAAAACAGGATAAGTAAAATTTAGTTCATCATTTTTCTCTCCTTAAGATTAAATGCAAATAAGTGCAAATCACTGCATCACGATATAACATTTTTCTGTATTTTCACTTCTTCCGACAAAGCCCCCGAATAACCATATTTTATAATAAGTACGGCCTGTCAGAGATTTTAAGGGAGAAATATTTCTGATTATTCCATATACTTACTAAAAATCACTAACTTTGCACGTTACTGGTAGAAATAACAAAAAAGACATCATACAATGGAAAATAAATTCAAAAGAACCACCGTCACATCCGCTTTGCCCTACGCAAACGGTCCGGTACATATTGGTCATCTGGCAGGTGTATATGTTCCTGCTGATATCTACGTGCGCTATCTCCGCCTGAAAAAAGAAGATGTTCTTTTCATCGGAGGCTCTGACGAACACGGAGTACCTATCACCATTCGTGCAAAGAAAGAAGGTATTACTCCACAAGATGTGGTGGACCGCTATCATACCTTGATAAAAGAATCATTCAAAGAATTTGGAATTTCATTCGATATATACTCTCGTACTACATCAAAGACACACCACGAACTGGCTTCCGAATTCTTCAAAACCCTGTATGATAAAGGTGAGTTCATTGAAAAGACCTCCATGCAATATTACGACGAAGAAGCCCATCAGTTCCTGGCCGACCGTTATATTACCGGTGAATGCCCTCACTGCCATGCAGAAGGAGCCTACGGTGACCAATGCGAGAAGTGCGGAACATCACTTTCTCCGACCGACCTGATCAATCCGAAAAGTGCTATCAGTGGCAGTAAACCAGTGATGCGTGAAACCAAACATTGGTATCTGCCATTGGACAAACACGAAGGATGGCTGCGTGAATGGATTCTTGAAAATCATAAAGAATGGCGCCCCAATGTATACGGACAATGTAAAAGCTGGTTGGATATGGGCTTGCAACCCCGTGCGGTAAGCCGTGACTTGGATTGGGGAATCCCTGTTCCTGTAGAAGGCGCTGAGGGAAAAGTACTTTATGTATGGTTCGATGCCCCCATCGGCTATATTTCAAATACAAAAGAATTACTTCCCGACAGTTGGGAAACTTGGTGGAAAGATCCAGAAACCCGTTTGATTCACTTCATCGGAAAAGACAATATTGTATTCCACTGCATTGTTTTCCCTGCTATGCTGAAAGCAGAAGGAAGCTATATCTTACCGGATAACGTACCTAGCAATGAATTCCTGAACCTGGAAGGTGACAAGATTTCCACTTCACGCAACTGGGCAGTATGGTTGCATGAATATTTGCAGGACTTCCCCGGCAAACAGGATGTATTGCGCTATGTATTGACAGCCAATGCCCCCGAAACAAAAGACAACGATTTTACCTGGAAAGATTTTCAAGCACGTAACAACAATGAGTTGGTGGCTGTTTACGGTAACTTTGTAAACCGTGCTTTAGTGCTGACTCATAAATATTTCGACGGGAAAGTTCCCGTTTGCGGTGAATTGACCGACTACGACAAAGAAACATTAAAAGAATTTGCAGACGTAAAGGCAGAAGTAGAAAAGCTACTGGATGTATTCAAATTCCGCGATGCACAAAAAGAGGCAATGAACCTGGCACGTATCGGTAATAAATACTTAGCCGATACAGAGCCTTGGAAACTGGCAAAAACTGATATGGACCGTGTAGCCACCATCCTTAACATAGCATTGCAACTAGTTGCCAATCTGGCTATTGCATTCGAACCTTTCCTGCCTTTCAGCAGCGAAAAACTCCGCAAAATGCTGAATATGGAAACATTTGAATGGGACCAACTGGGACGTACCGATCTGCTGGCAGAAGGACATCAATTGAATAAGGCAGAACTGTTGTTCGAAAAGATCGAAGATGAAACCATTCAAGCACAAGTAGACAAACTGTTGGCTACCAAAAAAGCAAACGAGGCTGCCAACTATAAAGCTAACCCGATAAAACCGGTAATTGCTTTTGAAGAATTTGAAAAGTTAGATATCCGTGTAGGTACCGTATTAGAGTGTGAGGTAGTGCCTAAAATGAAAAAACTGCTGAAATTCAAGATTGCTGACGGACTGGAGAACCGTACCATCGTCAGCGGTATCGCACAACATTATAAACCGGAAGAACTGGTGGGCAAACAAGTTTTATTCATTGCCAACCTTGCTCCGCGCCAATTCAAGAACGGATTGGTGAGCGAAGGCATGATCCTGAGTGCTGAAAACTTTGACGGCACCTTAGCGGTGACCTCTTTATTAAGAGAGGTAAAGCCGGGCAGTGAAGTGAAATAATATACACCCAAATACAGAAAAGGCTGAAAGCAACTGAAACGTCCGCTTTCAGCCTGACTGTTTTATAATCTATCTATAAAAATGGCAGAACAATCCTTGAAAGAAAAGACAGCAAAAGGCCTCTTCTGGGGCGGATTAAGCAATGGAGTACAGCAGCTGCTGAATCTTTTTTTCGGGATATTCCTGTCACGCATTCTGAATGCGGAAGATTATGGCATGGTGGGAATGCTGTCCATCTTCTCCCTTATTGCAGGCTCTTTGCAGGAAAGCGGGTTCACGGCCGCCCTAGCCAACAAACGGGATATCTCCCACAAAGACTATAATGCCGTATTCTGGTTCAGTACCGGGCTAAGTGCCTGTCTCTACCTCATTCTGTTCCTTTGCGCCCCACTCATTGCCGAATTCTATCACACTCCCGAACTGACAGCTTTGGCACGATACACTTTCCTCGGTTTCTTTGTAGCCAGTTTGGGCATTGCCCACAGTGCTTACCTGTTCCGCAACTTAATGGTCAAGCAAAAGGCAATGGCGGTCACTATCGGATTAACCGCCTCAGGAACTATCGGTATAACTATGGCCTGCTTGGGATTTGCCTATTGGGGGATAGCCACACAAAGCATTGTCTATGTAGGAACCATTAATATCTGTTATTGGTGCTTCTCACCCTGGCGACCTACACTTACTTTCGACTTCAAGCCTTTGAGAGGGATGCTTTCTTTCAGCAGCAAATTATTAGTAACCAATATATTCAACCACATCAATAATAATATCTTTACCGTTATCCTTGGTAAATTCTATTCGGGACAAGAAGTAGGCTATTTTACTCAAGCTAATAAATGGAATTATATGGGACATTCATTAATTTCAGGAACAGTCAACAGTGTGGCCCAACCTGTACTTTCCAGTTTGTCGGATGAAAGGGAACGCCAACAACGCGCTTTCCGGAAGATGCTCCGCTTCACTGCCTTTATTTCTTTTCCGGCTATGTTAGGATTATCATTAATCGCACCCGAACTGATTATACTGACTATTACAGACAAATGGCTACCCAGTGCCTTCATCCTGCAATTGCTCTGCATCGGTGGCGCATTCATTCCCATAACCAATTTGTATTCCAACCTAGTCATCAGCAAAGGAAAATCGGATATCTATATGTGGAATACCATCGGCTTAGGCATCATCCAGTTAACAACCATGCTTCTGCTCTATCCATACGGTGTACATACCATGATTATAGTGTATGTATCCATCAATATCTGCTGGCTGTTTGTATGGCACTATTTTGTATGGAAACAAATACGGCTCAGCTTGTTTGCAGCGCTGAAAGACATCCTTCCGTTTGCCTTCATAGCTACCGCAGTAATGGCGGCTACCTATTATATCACTATCGGCTTTGCCAATCTGTATTTATTAATGGCAAGCAAAATGATCATAGCCGGCACACTCTACACAGCCATCCTGTGGTTGAGCGGCTCTGTCACTTTTAAAGAGAGTTTACACTATATAATCAAGAAATAATGGCTGCTACACGTCACTCCGGATTAGAATGTTTACGAATTATCAGTATCATACTGATTGTATCCATGCATATTCTAGGAAATACCTTCCACACCAGTAACTGGCTGAACAAAGAATTCATACTATTTATCAATACACTGGGAAACACCGGAGTAACCTTGTTCATTCTGATCTCAGGTTATTTTGGAATCCGTTTCAATACACATAAATTTTTCAAAATGCTGGTTGGCGTATGGTTTTATTCCATCGTTTCTTATCTGATCGAAACAATATGGCTTCACACTCCGCATACCTGGACAGGGCTGGCCTCCTCATTGCTACCGATACTTAGCAAAAAATACTGGTTTATGACCTGCTATGTAGTACTTTATTGTTTCTCACCCTATTTAAACCGACTGGTTCATAACCTCTCACAAAAAAGTTATAAACAACTACTGTTACTATGGGGATTCTTTTTTGTATTTGCCCCGACAATCCTGTTTTTTGAAATTCAGAATGACACGGGCAAGGGAATTATCAATGTCACACTAGCTTATCTCATAGGACAATATCTGAAGACCTATGGTCTTCCGGAAAACATGAAACGACATAGCTGGGAAATCTTGTCAGGCAGCCTTGCCGGTATTTTTATACTGAATTCCCTGCTTACAGCAATGAGTGGAAATATCATACTGAGATTCGCCCGAGATAATAATCTACTGATTATCATCGCCTCTATCATGATTTTCTACCAGTTCACCCGATGGCATTTTTCATCCCGCATCATCAATTACCTAGCAGGATACGTTTTTGCCTTATATATGCTTCAAGGACTTCTTATCCACTGTTTACAACCTTGGTATACCCCTTATGCAGACAGCAACCTACTTGTTCTGTATTTTATGGGAACACTTGTTTCTATCTGTCTGACGACGCTTGTTATAGAATGGAGCAGACGGCTGCTATTAGGAAAAATAGAAAACAAATTGGCAAATGCCATAGAAAGAAGAGGAGCAAAAATAAAAATGTTTACAGATAATCATTAAAACAATTATTTATTTCCGTAACTCATAATTTCAAAATCTCCAATGGAGCCCCTCCTATCTGAGCTGCCATATCCGAAAATGAACTCTGAAAAGAACCATATATTTTTTGTGTACGGGCCAATGTGTACATATCCGTGATACCCTCCCTTATTCCCTCCAAAGATCCACGGTCTGCCTTTTTTCCGGAACAGAATATCCGGTCACCATAACGCTCTTTCATTTCCCGCTTCACCTCTTCCGAATCTGTAGCCAAATAGATAGCCACCTTGCCGTCCTCTTTTATCTTCTCATCTAATTTCTGATAGAACAACTCGATAGGGCTTTGCCTGATAGAAGCCAGATTATCTGTACGACGGATATGCACACCAATCATAGCATCCGAAAAATTCCGACAACGGTTTTCTACCTCTTCCATAATCTCGTCTACCGGAACAAACAACCGACTGATCCACGCATAATCATAAAGTTGGAAAGCGGTGTATGATGCCATATAAACACAGCCACCTTCTTTAACCCACCGTTCAAAATCAAAATGCCGGTTACATAAAGGAGTAATGGAACGCTCGTACAGACAAGACTTGAAAAGCAGTTTCTGAAACAAAAGCGGGAAATGAAAATTCTTGGAACGAGGTCTGTCTAATAATGCATAATCCAACCGCGAAGCATCCCGTAAACAAGCCACTTCCCTGTCTACAGGCTTAAACAACTGATAAAACGGTGCATTCAGTGCCCAATCCCGAAACCAAATGATGCTTAATTCACTTTTCGTCTTTCCTGCCAGCATTACCGCCGAAGCCACTGCACGCATACGGTTGGCCAATCCTCCTACCGGTACAAATGTTATTTTACCCATTCCTGTTTAAAATTTGAGGCAAATATAAATAACATCGCTTATAAATGCTAATTAATTACTACTTTTGCAATATATATACCTAAATTTATTATGCAAGCAATCATTCTAGCCGCCGGCATGGGCAAGCGCTTGGGAGATCTTACCAAAGATAACACCAAGTGTATGATTAAAGTAAACGGGACCTATCTGATAGACCGTCTGCTCTCACAGTTAGATTCATTAAATCTGGAACGCATCATTTTAGTCATAGGCTACCAGGGAGAGAAATTACGTACCCACATAGAGAAACAAAGTAGAAATACTCCGATAGAATATATTTACAATCCTGTCTACAATAAGACCAATAATATCTATTCTCTCTATCTTGCTAAAGAGGAATTGCAAAAGCAAGATACTTTATTAATTGAATCCGATTTGATTTTTGAGGATACACTTTTCCACAAAATTTTAAATAACCCCTATCCCAATCTGGCACTTGTAGCTAAATATGAGCCATGGATGGACGGCACGATGGTACGGCTCAATACTGAAAATGACATCATTGATTTTATCTCAAAAAAAAACGTTCCGCTACGCAGATATTGACGATTACTACAAAACCGTCAATATCTATAAATTCAGTAAAGAGTTTCTCCGCAACAGTTATGTGCCATTTCTTGAAGCCTACAGCAAAGCCCTGGGTAATAACGAATATTACGAACAGGTATTACGGGTAATCACCCTGCTGGAGAGATGTGAACTGAAAGGACTCCCTTTGGAAGGAGAACGCTGGTATGAGATTGATGATATACAAGATCTTGACATCGCTGAAACCATTTTTGCCGAACAGGACCAGCTACAACGCTACCAAAAAAGATATGGCGGATACTGGCGTTTCCCAAAGCTGAAAGATTTCTGCTATTTAGTAAACCCCTATTTTCCACCACAAAAAATGTGTGAAGAACTACAGGCTAATTTTAATGTGCTTCTCCGTGAATACCCTTCCGGCATGGGAGTGAATACACTTGTCATGGCAAAAAACTTCGGTATCCGGCAAGATTATGTGGTTGTTGGCAACGGAGCCGCCGAAATCATCAAAGCGCTGATGGAACATTCAGATGGCAAAATGGGAGTAATTTATCCCACTTTTGAAGAATATCCCAACCGACAATCAGAAGAAATCATTGCATTCTATCCACAGAATGCCGATTTTCATTATACGGCAAAAGAACTGATGCTTTTTTATGCGGACAAAGATATCCGCCATTTACTCTTGATCAATCCGGATAACCCATCAGGTAACTTCATCCCCCTCAACGAACTTATGGATTTGCTGGCATGGACGCAGCAGCGAAATATCCACTTAATACTGGATGAATCTTTTGTTGACTTCAGCGAAAAAAGTGTCGAAAATACGCTGCTTAAGAATGAAGTTCTGGAAACATACCCACACCTCACAGTCATTAAAAGTATTTCCAAATCTTATGGAGTTCCGGGATTACGCTTGGGGATAGCCGCATCTTCCGACAAAGAGATAATATCCTATTTACGAAAAAACATGGCTATATGGAATATAAACTCCTTCGCCGAATTCTATTTACAGATATACAGCAAGTATAATAATGATTATCAAAATGCCTGTAAAAAATTCATAGCCGAGCGCCAACGCTTTTTCGAGGTATTGCAACAGGTTGACTTCCTACGTGTCATACCTTCACAAGCCAATTATTTCCTGTGCGAAGTAACTTCCCGCTTCAGTTCCACCAAACTCGTTTCTTTATTGTTGGAGCATAATCTCTTGTTAAAAGATTGTAGTACCAAGACAGGATTCGATGGCAGGAATTACATCCGTATCGCCATACGCGATACTGAAGACAACAATTATCTGGCTGAAAACTTAAAAAAACTGCAAGCATGAGTATCAATATCTGTATTTGTGGCGGTGGCGGTCTGGGGCACGTCATTGCAGGAGTAGCTGCACATAAAGGCTTTAATGTTTCCATCCTCACCCGGCATCCCGACCAATGGAATCCATCATTACTCATTGAAGATTGCCGGGGAAATACATTCTCCGGCTCATTAGCCTGCGTTACGGCTAACCCGGCAGAAGTCATTCCACACTCTGATATCGTATTGCTTTGTCTCCCCGGATTTGCCATTGAGGAAGAACTTCTCCACATACAACCGTTCTTGCAGGAAAAAACTTGCATAGGAAGTGTAGTCAGTTGTACCGGTTTTTTCTTTACCGCTTATAGAATATTAGGCAAAACAGCTTCACTCTTCGGATTCCAGCGTGCTCCATTCATTGCCCGTGTGCAAACCTATGGCCAGAAAGCACTCTTGTTGGGATACAAAAAGGAATTACAAATAGCCACCGTAAACATATCAAAATCCGATATTTTACTACGAACTCTTCAAGAAATGTTAGATACGCCGGTGCGTATGCTTCATCATTTTCTAGAAGCCAGCCTGACCAATAGCAATCCATTGCTTCATCCAGCCCGTCTTTATTCACTTTTCCATACCTGGAGTAGAGGAAAAACATATCATGAGATTCCCGGGTTCTATAATAGTTGGGACGAAGAAAGTTCGGAGCTCCTCATTGCTTGTGACAATGAATTCCAACAAATTCTGAAAGCACTGCCGGTCCGAATAGAGCCAATTCCTACTTTATTGGAATATTATGACAGTTATGATGCAAGGTCACTTACCCGCAAGATACGCTCCATCATTGCCTTCAAACATATTCCAGCTCCTATGGAAAAAACAGAAAAAGGATTTCTGCCTGATTTCAAAAGCCGGTATTTCACTGAGGATTTTCCATTTGGATTATTGATAATCAAATCAATAGCAGAGGTATTAAATATTTGTACCCCAAACATTGATAAAATATTGCTATGGGGGCAAGATGTATTAAACAAAGAATATATCCATGAAGGAGAATTAAAAGGAAAAGACCTGTCAGAAACAGGTTACATCAACGCTGATTTGTTTTATAAACTACTAAAAAATTAATGTATGGATAGTGAACTAAGAAAGCGATTTAACCCCGATGGTTCCCTTCTCCGTCGCCAGCAACTACGTATGTTAGAGCTTCTGGAGGTTATTGATGTGATTTGTCGCAAGCACCAAATACCCTATTGGCTCAGTTCCGGAACTCTAATAGGTGCAGCACGTCACAAAGGTTTCATTCCCTGGGATGATGATCTGGACATAGAAATGCTTCGCTCAGATTACCTGCGTCTGCTGAAAGTTCTTCCTCAAGAACTTCCGGACAATCTTGCATTGCAAACTAATGAAACAGATCCCAATTACATCTTTATATACGGCAAATTACGTGATAAGGATTCTCATTTGGAAGAAACAAATTCATATGACCGTATTTTCCATTATACCGGTATCTACATTGATATTTTTCCTTTAGAAAAGATCCCTTATTGTCTAGCTTGGATAGGAGGCCACATGCAAGGGCAGATATACAATCAGTTGAATAATAAAAATATAAAAGAAAGCACATTATACAAACGGATTCGTAGAATTTATCATTTTAATACCCGCATCGGTTTTCCCATCCTAAGGTTCATTGCCAAGTTATTCCCCGGAAAAGAATTACGCCATTCTTTTGGCACCGCCTATTTCAAACCGCGCTATACAGACGATATTTTTCCACTGACAGAAATGGAATTTGAAGGAAAAATGTTCCCCGTACCACGCCAAACAGATGCTGTGCTAAGGAAGATATACGGTAATTATATGCAATTACCGGATTTAGAGAATATACATCCACATTACAACAAACTCGAATTTTACAAATAAAGGAGATTGAACTATGAAACCGTTCCTTGTAGATGTACCCGTACTCATTTTGTTCTTCAACCGCCCGCAACAACTGTCGCAAGTGTTTGAACAAGTCAGGAATGCCCGTCCCTCCAAGCTTTTCCTCTATCAGGACGGACCACGTGGCGAACACGACCTGCCCGGTATAAAAGCATGTCGTGAAGTGACAGATCAGATAGACTGGGATTGCAAAGTCCATCGCATGTATCAGGAGAAGAAACTATGGTTGCGACCCATCGGAATACATCTCACAAAAATGGGCTTTTTCTATGGTTGACAAATGTATCGTATTGGAAGATGACGATGTGCCTTCCGTATCTTTTTTCACATTCTGTAAAGAAATGTTAGACAAATACGAGCAAGACACCCGTATCACCATGATTGCCGGTTTCAATAACGAAGAGATTACTCCGGGTGTACCATACGATTATTTCTTTGCCTCCACTTTCTCTATCTGGGGATGGGCCAGTTGGAAAAGGGTCATTGACCAATGGGACGAGCATTATACTTTTCTAGAGGATAAGTTCAATATGCAACAACTGGAACAGCTCATTAAAGAACGGAAATTCCGTAAAGACTTTATCTATATGTGCCATCGCCATAAAGAAAACAACAAAGCCTATTACGAAACCATCTTCCACGCTTCCATGTTGTTCAATTCGGGTCTGAGCATCGTGCCCACCCGCAACATGATAAACAATCTGGGAGCCACTGCCGACTCCACCCACTTTGCCGGCTCTGTGCACACCCTGCCGAAAGGATACCGCCGCATCTTCACCATGAAACGGTATGAAGTAGAATTTCCTCTCAAGCATCCCCGTTATGTCATTGAGAATGTAGCTTATAAAAAAGCTGTCTACCGCATCATGGGGTGGGGACATCCCTGGATTAAGATAGGACGTTCTTTCGAAGAATTATTTCTGAACCTGCGATACGGCAATTTTTCCATCATTACTAAAGCAATAAAAAACAGAATTAACAAATGGCTGAAAAGAGACCAACACCGGTAAAACCACTCACTATTTATTTTTATCACACCCGATTAACCCGTGAAAGTTACGAGGAATGGAAAGATTATAAGTTTCCGGGACATATCCTCTACGGACTTCCTTTGCTGGAAAAATATGGAATCCGGTCGGTGATGCATAAATACAAAGCTTTCCCCAGCCGTCTGAAACTAATGCTCTATGCCACTAAAGAGATTCTGTGCTGCAAAGAGCCATACGAAGTGCTCTACGGTACATCTTTCCGTGGGTTGGAACTTATCATCCTACTCAGAGCATTAGGCCTCTACCGCAAGCCCATTGTCATTTGGCATCACACTGCTTTAAAAACCTCATCCAGAAAAATAAGAGAACGCATCTCACGTTTCTTTTATAAGGGCATTGATCATATGTTCCTGTTCAGTAAAAAATTGATTAAAGACTCATTAGCAACCGGAAAAGCTCCCGAAGAAAAGCTTCAGCTTATCCATTGGGGGCCGGACCTCGCTTTCTATGACCATCTTCTACAAACAATGCCGGATCGGAAACCGGAAGGTTTTATCTCCACCGGGAAAGAAAACCGGGATGTAGACACAATGCTGCAAGCTTTCTGCGCCACCGATCAACAACTGGACTTGTACATAGCCCCCACCAATGGAAGTGTAAACTACCAACAGATTATTGAAAGCTTCTGTCTGCCCGATTCTGTACGAGTACATTATACGGACGGTGTCATCCCATACTTGTTGGCACAGAAAGTGGCACGAAAAAGCTGTGTTGTCATCTGCTGCATGGATTTTCCTTATACCGTAGGTCTTACCACACTGGTAGAGGCCTTTGCATTAGGCATCCCTGTCATTTGCTCACGTAATCCTAATTTTGAAATGGATATAGACAAAGAAGAAATAGGAATTACCGTAGCCTATGATGACGTGGAAGGGTGGATCAATGCCATTCATCGCATAGCCGACCATCCCGAAGAAGCCCAAAAAATGGGCGCCAACGCCCGAAAGCTGGCAGAAAAACGTTTCAATTTGGAAATCTTTTCCCGTGAAATAGCAGAAAGCTTACTGGAAATATCCAAGATGTCCCCTAAAAAGCGTACATTTGCATAAACTTTTATGCACATGAGAGTACTTATCATCAATACGTCTGAGCGAATAGGTGGAGCCGCCATTGCAGCCAACCGCCTCATGGAGGCTTTAAAAAACAACGGAATAAAGACAAAAATGCTTGTACGCGACAAGCAGACCGACCAGATAAGTGTCGTTGAACTAAAGAAATCATGGTGGAAAGTATGGCAATTCATCTGGGAGCGTGTCGTTATCTGGCAAGCCAACCACTTCAAGAAACATAACTTGTTTGCCGTTGACATAGCGAATACCGGCACCAATATCACAGCATTGCCCGAATTTACCCAAGCCGATGTCATTCATCTGCATTGGATTAACCAAGGTATGTTGTCACTGACAGATATCCGGCGTATCATCCAATCCGGCAAACCCATCGTTTGGACAATGCATGATATGTGGCCTTTTACCGGTATCTGCCATTATGCAGGAGATTGCGATAAATATGCCACACAATGCCACAACTGTCCGCAACTTTACAAAGGAAGCAGGAAAGACATAGCCTACCGTACTTTCCAGAAAAAGAAAAAACTGTTTGAAGGAGCACAAATCACCTTTGTAGCTTGTAGCCGCTGGTTAGAATCATTGGCTAAGAAAAGTGATCTGATTAAAGGTCAGACCATTACCAATATTCCCAATGCAATCAACACCAACCTGTTCAAACCTCGTGATAAAAAACAGGCCAGAGAAAAGTGCCACCTCCCGCAAGACAAGAAGTTATTGCTTTTCGGCTCCGTAAAAATTACAGACAAGAGAAAAGGAATAGACTATTTGGTATCAGCTTGCAAACAAATAGCTTCCTCGTATCCTGATTTTAGTAAAGAGTTAGGTGTAGTGGTTTTTGGCAACCAAGCCGAACAATACGCTTCCCTGTTTCCTTTCCCTATCTATCCGATGAATTATGTCAGCAACGAGAAGGAACTGGTAGATATTTACAACGCAGTCGACTTATACGTCACACCTTCTTTACAAGACAACCTACCCAATACCATCGTAGAGGCAATGGCCTGTGGTATTCCGTGCATAGGGTTCAATGTAGGAGGTATTCCACAAATGATTGACCACCTGCACAACGGCTATGTTGCCGAATATCAGTCTTCCAAGGATCTGGCAAACGGAATTCACTGGGCATTGACCGAAGGAGAATATGAAAGTCTGAGCGAAGAAGCCTGCCGTAAGGCAGTATCCAGCTATTCGGAAAGTACCATCGCCAAGAAATATGTTGAAATCTATAACAAGATTACAGGGAATCATGCATAACCATCATCCTCATCCCAAGTTTTCTATTATTACTGTCACCTACAACGCCGCAAAAGTATTGGAGGATACTATACAAAGTATTGTTACACAAACTTATAAGAATCTGGAGTATATAATTGTAGATGGGGGATCAACAGATGAAACACTGGATATCATTCACAAATACCAGGAACATATCACCACTGTTATCAGTGAACCCGACCAAGGTTTATACGATGCCATGAACAAAGGAATAAAATTGGCAACCGGAGATTATCTTTGTTTCTTGAATGCCGGTGACGGCCTGCACGAGGATGATACTTTGCTGCAAATGGTACATTCCATCAATGGAACAGCCCTGCCGGGAGTGCTATATGGAGAAACAGAAATTGTGGACAGTCAAGGGCATTTTTTATATATGCGCCGCCTGTCCGCACCCGCAACGCTTACCTGGAAAAGCTTCAAGCAAGGAATGCTAGTCTGCCATCAAGCCTTTTTCGCCCGCCGTGATCTGGTGGAACCATATGACCTGAGATATCGGTTCTCGGCAGATTTTGACTGGTGTATCCGTATCATGAAGAAAGCGGATGTACTCCATAACACCCATCTTACTCTTATTGATTACCTGAATGAAGGAATGACCACCCGTAACCATAAAGCCTCCTTGAAAGAACGCTTCCGTATTATGAGCCGTCACTATGGATGGGCAAGCACAGTGACACACCACTTATGGTTCGTTCTGCGCCTGCTTTACAAATAATCCGGAGTCTGGCTTACGACGGGCCTTAATCAATTTTCCTACGGGCTCTTCTGACCTGCAAGAATAAGAACAAGACCAGCACACAGGTCAATACACCCAACGCCACAAAAGCCACCGTTTCCGTAACATGCAGCGATTTCGGATCGAACTTAAATTCCACTACATGCTTTCCGGCCGGCACATTCATCGCCCGAAGAATATAATCCGCTCTTCCGTGCGGTGCTTCCACACCATCAATATATGCCTGCCAACCAGGATAGTAAATTTCCGAGAAAACCACTGTTCCTCCAGTTTTGGAATTAACCTCATATTTCAAGTCATTAGGTTCGTACGCAGTCAGTTTGATTGTACCCAGTGTATCTGTTTCAGCCGCCGATTTTACCTCCGCACTGAATTTTTTATCTACGACAGCCGTTTTTGCCGGATCTATCCGATGCAAAGCATCTATCTCTTCATTGGCATTATCCACATACTGCACCTCGTTTACAAACCAAGCATTGCCCAGCGTATAAGGATTCTGTATCGGGACAGTCTTTCCACCTTGCAGCGGAAA